>VFQP010000127.1_pt1 | contig 217448 bp, 230 predicted proteins | sample 3512351 | NCBI WGS metagenome assembly VFQP01 (sample SAMN10412372, study PRJNA504923) | tailings metagenome | isolation source: Relicate 1 Philex TSF1 revegetated site | place: Philippines: Tuba, Benguet | collected 2017-08-29 | reverse complement strand
CCGCGCGGTCCGCGCCGTGAGCGTCCGGCAGGTCCTCCTGCCCGCGCTGCGGTTCGCCGCCCTGGCGCCAATGCCGCTCCGGCCGATGGCAGCGACAAGCCTGCCGAAGCCACCGGCACCGAAACCAAACCCGCCGTTAAGCGCGTTCGCAAAGACGCCGCGCCCGCATCTGCAGCTGCGGACGGCAAAGGAGAATAAACATGTTGCAACCTGCTCGCCGCAAGTTCCGTAAAGAACAAAAAGGCCGCAATACCGGCGTTGCCACCAGTGGCGCCACCGTCGCTTTCGGTGACTTCGGTCTCAAGTCGACCGACCGCGGCCGTCTGACGGCCCGCCAGATCGAGGCCGCACGTCGTGCGATCTCCCGTCACGTGAAGCGTGGCGGCCGCATCTGGATCCGCGTGTTCCCGGACAAGCCGATCTCCCAGAAGCCTGCCGAAGTCCGTATGGGCAACGGTAAGGGTTCGGTGGAGTACTACGTGGCCGAGATCCAGCCTGGCAAGGTGCTCTACGAAATCGTGGGCGTGCCCGAACAGCTGGCCCGTGAAGCCTTCCAACTGGCTGCCGCCAAGCTGCCCCTGCGCACCACGTTCGTGACGCGCATGCTGGGTCAGTGATTCAGGAGAACACAAGATGAAAACTGCTGAACTGCGCCAAAAGGATGTAGCCGGCCTCGAAGCCGAAGTGAAGTCGCTGCAAAAGGCCCATTTCGGTCTGCGCATGCAGAAGGCCACGCAACAACTGAACAACAACGCCACGCTGGGTGACACCCGCCGTGCGATCGCTCGCGCCAAGACCATCCTGGCCGAGAAGCAGCGTGCAGCCGCCGCTGCCAAATAAGGAGTGACCATGACGGAAGCTAAAACATCCCTCAAGCGCACCTTGGTTGGCAAGGTGGTCAGCGACAAGCGTGCCAAGACCGTGACGGTTCTGGTCGAGCGCCGTGTGAAGCACGAGCTGTACGACAAGATCGTGGCGAAGTCGAGCAAGTACCACGCCCATGACGAAAAGGGCGAATTCAAGACGGGCGACGTGATCGAGATCACCGAAAGCCGTCCGCTGTCCAAGACCAAGAACTGGGTCGCGACGCGCCTGGTGCAAAAGGCCGCTCTGGTCTGAGCCCCATTGCGTTGCCCGCAGCGCAGATCGAAAAAGCGACCGACAATCGGTCGCTTTTTCTTTTTCCGGGCCTGATATGAAACGGGCCTTCCAGCCACGGCCTGCGGGCCACACAACGAGGAGCACAGCATGATCAAGGTGGGTGACAGGATTCCGGCGGCGACGCTGATGGAATACAGCGAAGTCGAAGGCAACGGCTGCAGCATAGGGCCGAACCCCGTCGATGTGCAGAAGGCCTCCGCTGGCAAGACGATCGCCGTGTTTGCCCTGCCGGGTGCGTTCACGCCGACGTGTTCCGCCAAGCACGTTCCGGGCTTTGTGCAGCACGCCGCCGATTTCAAGTCGGCGGGCGTGGACGAGATCTGGTGCCTCAGCGTGAACGACGCTTTTGTGATGGGCGCATGGGCGCGCGATCAGAAGACCGGTGACAAGGTGCGCATGCTGGCCGACGGCAGCGCCGACTTCGCCAAGGCCACCGGCCTGACGCTGGATCTCACCGGCCGCGGCATGGGCTTGCGCAGCAACCGCTATTCGATGCTGGTCAAGGATGGCGTGGTCCAGTCGCTGAACATCGAGGGGCCGGGCAAGTTCGAGGTGAGCGACGCGGACACGCTGCTCGCCCAGGCCAAAGCCGGCGCCTGACGCCTGCTCGCCCATGAAAAAGCCGCCGGTGGTGACACCTGGCGGCTTTTTTTCGGCTGACGTTCAGGCGGTCAGAGATCCACCTTGAGGTAGTGTGCGCCGGGAATGGGGTTGTGGTAGTACGGCGCGACCTCGACGAAGCCCATTTCCTGGTACAGCGCCCGCGCCGTTTCCATGTCGCTCAGGGTGTCGAGCAGCATGGTGGTGTAGCCCGCAAGCTGGCCGTCCGACAGGATGCGCTCGACCAGCAGGCGCCCCAGACCAAAGCCGCGAAAGGCAGGGCGCACGAACAGGCGCTTCATTTCGCAGGCGTTGAGGTGGTCGGTGTTGTAAAGGGGGCGCATCGCACAGCAGCCAGCGGGCTCGCCATCGATGCAGGCCAGCAGCAGGGCGCCGGCGGGTGCGGCGTAGGCACCAGGCAGCTCATCGAGCTCGGCCGCGAAGCCCTGGAAGCCGAGGTCGATGCCGAGTCCGGCCTGGTAGTCCAGGAACAACTCGCGGACGGCCTGCAGGTCGTCGGGAAACTGGGCCGGTCTCAGCGAGACCACGGCGGCTCCGGTGTCGGTCATGGTGTCGGGAACTGCGGGCGTGGCGCCCGGGGTGGCATGGCCAGCCACTATACGACAGCCCCGGGGCCGCGTTTTCAGAACGCGTTGCCCAGGCTGACCAGCCAGCTCACCGCCGCGGCGCACAGGCCCAGCACCACGAGGGCCAGCACGCGGCTACCTGCAGAATCCTGCGCATGGGGCACGGCGACCGGCACCTGCTTGTCGCCCACCACCATCGGGCGCACCAAACTCTGCTTTTTCACCCACTTGTAATAGGCGATGGCCAGCACGTGCAGACCCACGAGCGCGAAGATGATGAGTTTGCCGATGTCCTTGTGATAGCCCGTGGCCAGGGAGACCGTGTCCCCGGAGACGAACCGCACCAGTGGGCCGAAGAATGAAATCTCGTCATCGCTGATGAGGCCGGTGCCGACCTGGGCCAGCAGGATCAGCAGCAGGGCGAACACCGACAGCGCCCCCAGCGGCGTGTGGCCCACCTGATGCTCCGGCTGACCCTGCCCGCGCAGGTAGGCTACCAGCGACGATGGGGCATAGACGAAGCGGGCAAAGCGGGACCAGTGCCCTCCGATGAAGCCCCACACCAGACGGAACAGCAGCAGTGTGAGCACGGCATAGCCCAGGCGCAGGTGCCAGTTCATCCAGTTGCCGCCGACGCTGCCGGTGACGATCAGTCCGATGACGCAGGCCGCAAGCAGCCAGTGGAAGAGACGGGTGGGCAGGTCCCAGACGCGGATGGTGTGCATGGTGTTCGTGGGTGGTTGGAATTGGAGCCGAAAGAATGGAGAAGGTATATCGCAAATCGTTCCAATGGAACTTTGGCTATATGCCTACACTCCTCAGCGGGTGGCCTGTAAGCCACGCCCGATCGCCCCACAACCTCCTCAGGAGTTTTCATGAAAATGGCCGTTCCACTCGCATTGGCGCTTGCCATTGGCACCCTTTCCGTGCCGGCCTTTGCGCAATTCCAGAAGCCAGAAGACGCCATCAAGTACCGCAAGGGCGCGCTGACCGTGATGGGCAACCACTTCAGCCGCATCGGTGCGATGGCCAATGGCCGTGTGCCCTTCGACGCCAAAGTGGCCGCCGACAACGCCGCGATCGTGGAAACCATGAGCAAACTGCCCTGGGCGGGTTTCGCCGCGGGCACCGACAAGGGCGATACGGCCGCGCTGCCCGCGATCTGGACGGAACAGGCCAAGTTCAATGAGGGTGCGGACAAGCTTCAGGCGGCCGCCACCCAGCTGTCGGCCGCCGCCAAGACCGGCAATCTGGACGCGGTGAAGACCGCCTTCGGTGCCACGGCGCAGACCTGCAAGGCCTGCCACGACGCCTTCCGCAAGTAAGCGCCTCCACCCATGAAAAAAGCCGGGCACGATGCCCGGCTTTTTTCATGGTGGCGTGACAGCCTTCAGACCTTCTGCGCGAGCAATTCCTCGATCAGCGCATGCAGCGCCGGGAAGTCGGGCTCGCCCACATAGCGTTTGACGATGCGGCCCTGCTTGTCGACCAGGTAGGTGGTGGGGGTGAGCTTCACGTCGCCCCACTGCTTCGCGATGTCGCCCGTGTTGTCCAGCGCCACCTTGAAGGGCAGCTGGCGCGACTGCGAGAAATTGAGCACCCAGGCGGGTGGGTCGTACTCCATGGCAACGGCCACGGTTTCGAAACCCTGGCTCTGGTACTTCTGGTAAGTCGCCACGATGGATGGCATTTCCTTCACGCAGGTCACACAGGTGGTGGCCCAGAAGTTCACCAGCGTGACCTTGCCCTTGAGGTCGGCGGTGGTGGCCTTGCTGCCATCGAGCAGCACGAAGGTGGAATCGGGTGCGGGGTCGCGGCCGGCACAGCCGGCCAGCCCCAGCGCACCGATGGCCCCCAGTGCAACCGCGGCCTGCAGGGTGCGCCGGCGGTGTTGGCCGCAAAGGCTGAGATCGGTCATTGTCTTTTCACTTCCCGGGGGCTACATTGCCCCACGTCTTTCATTGAACAGCATGTTTTAGCCGGAGGAACCGCCATGCAGCGCCGTCAGTTTACCCAGTCCACCGCGTTGATCGGTCTGCTGGTTCTTGCCGTCCATCAACAGGCCAGGGCCTTGTCTCTGGGCGATCTCACCGAAGGCGATGCGAGCCAGGGCATCAAGGTGGCCCTGGAAAAGGGTGCCCTGGCTGCGGTGGCCCTGCTCGGCAAGACGGATGGATTCCTCGGCAATCCAAAAGTTCGAATTCCCTTGCCCGGCTATCTGGAGGACGCCTCGAAACTGCTGAAGATGACCGGTCAGGGCAAGCGCGTGGACGAGCTGGTGACCAGCATGAACCGCGCGGCGGAAGCGGCCGTGCCCATGGGGCGCGACGTGCTGGTGGGGGCCGTGAAGTCCATGAGCGTGACCGACGCCAAGAACATCCTGAGCGGCGGCGAGAACTCGGTCACCCAGTTCTTTGCCGAAAAAACGCGCAGCCCGCTGGGCGAGAAGTTTCTGCCCATCGTCACCAAGGCCACGGAGAAGGTGGGCCTGGCCAACCAGTACAACCGGGTCGCGGGCAAGGTGGCCGGTATCGGCCTCGTCAAATCAGAGGATGCCAACATCCAGCGCTACGTCACGGGCAAGTCGCTCGATGGGCTTTACACCATCATCGGCGAGGAAGAGCGCAAGATCCGTCAGGACCCGGTTGGCACGGGCAGTGCGATCCTGAAGAAGGTGTTCGGTGCGCTGAAGTGAGCGCAGCCTTTCGCCAGTCTCGAGTGTCTACTTGAGTTTCTGGCGGGCTTCGGCCAGCCGGGCTTCCAGGTACTCGCCATAAAAGTCGGGCACGGCGATGCCCACCAGGCGTTCTGCCAGCTCGCGCCCGTCCGGGCCGAAGAACAGCACGGTCGGGCTGAAGCGGGCTTTCCAGTTGCGCGCCTGTTCGGCTGGCGTGGTCAGTTGCCCGTCGAAACCCTGCAGGTTGCCGGTCCGGTCCATCACGTCCAGCTGCACGGCGTGCACCTTGCCTTCGCGGCGCATGGGCAGCAGGTAGTGGTTGCGCACGATCGCGCAATACGGACAACCCGTCAGCGTGGTCATGACCACCAGCGGTTCGCCGCGGGCGGCCGCGGCTTGCGCCGCGCCCCGCAGGGAAGTGGGGCTGGGCAGGGCCTGTGCGGCGGCAGGGGCAGACGGTGACGTGGCGATGTCGCTCATGATGGGAAAGGACGGAAAGGGGCTGGTGGTCAGACCGCGCCGCTGCGCCGGAGTTCGGCCAGCCGCTCGGGCGGGCAGGCCAGCCAGTCGCTCAGGACCTCGGCGGTGTGTTGTCCCAGCGTGGGCGGCGGCAGGTCGTTGCGCACCGGCGTGGCACCGAGCTTGAGCGGACTGGCGACCAGATCGACCTGGTCCGCCAGGGGGTGCGACCAGGTGTGCACCATCCCGCGCGATCGCACGTGTTCGTCGGCAAATACCTCGGCCAGGTTGTTGATCGGGCCGCAGGGCACCCTGGCGGCTTCGAGCGCGGCCAGCCAGTCGGCCTTGCCACGCGTTTTCAGGATGCCCGCAAGCAACGGCACGAGCACGTCGCGGTGGCGCACACGGTTCTGGTTCTGCGCGAAGCGTGCGTCTCTGGCGAGTTCGGGCTGTCCGGCCACGGCGCAGAACTTGGCGAACTGGCCGTCGTTGCCCACCGCGAGGATGATGTATTGCGCCTGACCCTGCGCGTCGGGTGCCACCTCGAACGCCTGGTACGGCACGATGTTGGCGTGCGCATTGCCTGCACGCCCCGGCACCTTGCCGTCTTCGCGGCCGCGCACCAGGTAGTTGGCGCCCAGGTTGGCGAGCATGGCGACCTGGGTGTCCAGCAGGGCCATGTCGATGTGCTGGCCCTCGCCCGTGCGCTCGGCGTGGCGCAACGCGGCCTGGATCGCCACCACCGCGTACAGGCCGGTGAACAGGTCGGTCACGGCCACGCCCACTTTCTGCGGCCCGCCGCCGGGCGCGTCGTCCCGTTCGCCGGTCACGCTCATCAGGCCACCCATGGCCTGGATGGCGAAGTCGTAGCCCGCGCGGTCCTTGTAGGGGCCGGTCTGGCCGAAGCCGGTGATGGAGCAATAGACCAGCTTCGGGTTGATCGCGCGCAGCGTGGCGTGGTCGAGACCGTAGCGCGCCATGTCACCGACCTTGTAGTTCTCGACGAACACGTCGGCCCTGGCCGCCAGTTCGCGGATCAGCGCCTGCCCGGCCGGCGTGGCGATGTCGCAGGTGATGGAGCGCTTGTTGCGGTTCGCACCCAGGTAGTACGCGGCCTCGGCGGTGTCGTTGCCGTCGCGTCCGCGCAGGAACGGGGGGCCCCATCCGCGCGTGTCGTCACCCCCGGGGTGGTGGTCGCCCGGCGGGCGCTCCACCTTCACCACGTCGGCACCCAGGTCGGCCAGGGTCTGGGTGCACCAGGGGCCTGCCAGCACGCGCGAGAGATCGAGTATGCGGATACCATCCAGAGCGTTCATCTCGCCATTGTGCGCGACACCGCCCTCGCAGCGGTGTCCCGGCGGTGGCCTCTCTGGCTGGAATCCCATGTCTGTTCCTGTTCCCGGCGCCGCGCCGCGCCGCCGCTTGCGCCCGCTGGGGCTGGCGCTGTCTGCCTGGCTGGTTCTGGCCGCCTGCAACCCCACCTTCAACTGGCGCGAACTGCGTCCGGAAGGCACACCCCTGCTGGCGCTGATGCCCTGCAAGCCCGAGTCGGCCACGCGACAGGTGCCGCTGGATGGTGGCGCGCCCATGGACCTGCACATGCACAGCTGCGACACCGGTGGCCTGACCTTCGCCGTGGCCTGGGCCGAGCTTGGCGATGCGGCGCGCATGCCCGGCGCGTTGAACGGCTGGCGGCGCGCCACGCTGGCGGCGGTGCAGGTCGATCCGGCGCGTGCCGACGACCCCGCGACCACCTGGAACGCAGCCGTCCCGGGCGCCACGCAAACCCTCGGCCTGACCGCCGACGGGCGCAACCACCTGGGCCAGCCGGTGCAGGCGCGCGCGGTGCATTTCGCGCGTGGCACGCAGGTGTATCAGGCGGCGGTCTATGGGTTGAAGCCCGGTGACGAGATCACGGGCACCTTCTTTGAGGGACTCAAGCTGCCATGAACACGACTGCCCGACCCGGTCCCGTGCGGCACGACGGCGTGGCAACGCCGCGCCCCCTGATGGACGACGTGCTCGCGCCGCGCACGGCCGTCATCGTGTTCCTCACCTTCGCCCTGGCGTACTTCCTGTCGGCGCTGCTGCGCGCGATCACGGCCACGCTCTCGCCCACGCTGAGCGCCGAGATGTTGCTCAACGCGGGTGACCTCGGCCTGCTGGCCGGTGGTTACTTCTTCGGTTTCGCGCTCACGCAGCTGCCGCTGGGCAACTGGCTGGACCGCCACGGCCCGCGCACCGTGATCCTGTGGTTCCTCGGCGTGGCGGTGGCGGGCTGCGCCGCTTTCGCGCTGGCCACCAGCTTCACCTGGCTGCTGGCCGCCCGCGTGCTCACCGGCATGGGCGTGAGCGCCTGCCTGATGGCGCCGCTCACCGGGTACCGCCGCTGGCTCACGCCCGCCGCGCAGATGCGCGCCAACTCCTGGATGCTCATGACCGGCTCGTTCGGCATGGTGGCGGCCACATTGCCCGTGCAATGGCTGATGCCGCTGACCGGATGGCGCGGTCTTTTCTGGATGCTCGGCGGGCTGATCCTGCTGTCGATGGTCGGTATCCTGGCGATGGTTCCGCACTGGCGGCGCACCGAGCCGGTGGCCACGGCCCCGGTCGGCGAGGCCGGTTACGGCATGGTGTGGCGCCACCCCTATTTCCGGCAGATGGCACCCGTCGGCTTCGTCAACTACGGCGGCATGATCGCGGTGCAGACGCTGTGGGCGGGGCCGTGGATGGTCAGGGTGGCGGGCTACACGCCCGAGCAGGCGGCCGGCGGCCTGTTCGGCATCAACCTGTCGATGTTGTGCACCTTCTGGCTCTGGGGCGTGCTCAACCCGCGCCTGGCAGGCCTTGGCTGGCGCCCCGAGCGGTTGATCGCATGGGGCCTGCCGCTGAGCTTTGCGATCCTCGGCGCCATCGTGTTGCTGGGGCCGCGCGCCGGCTGGCCGCTCTGGGCGCTGTATTGCATGAGCTGCACCTTTGTCTCGCTGTCGCAGCCCGCCGTGGCGCTGGCCCTGCCGGCCGAGGCCGCGGGCCGCGCGCTGTCGGGCTACAACCTGGTGATCTTCGGTGGCGTCTTCGTGGTGCAGTGGGGCATCGGCCTGCTGATCGATGCGCTGGGGCTCTTTGTGGGGGACGAGGTGTCCCGGTACCGCGGTGCCATTGCCATCTTTGCCACCTGTGGCGTTCTCGCCTACGCCGTGTTCATGCGCGCCCATCTGCGCCACCGGACGGCGCCGCAGCCGGGCTAAACTGCGGCCATGAACGGCATTCTCATCATGGCGCACGCGCCGCTGGCCTCCGCGCTGCGCCAGTGTGTGCTCCATGTGTTTCCCGACAGCGCCGACGCGGTGTCGGCGCTGGACGTGCAGCCCAATGTGCCGCCCGAGGAGTCGCTGGCGCAGGCCCGCGCGCTGATGCGCCAGATGCACATGCCACAGACACTGGTGGTGACCGACGTGTTCGGTGCCACGCCGTGCAACGTGGCGCAGAAGCTCATCGACGGCATCAATTCCAAACTCATCACGGGCGTGAACCTGCCCATGCTGCTGCGCACCGTGTCGTACCGCCACGAATCGCTGGACGCGCTGATCTCGCGCGCCATGATCGGCGCGACGCAGGGCGTCATCCAGGTGGCAGTGACCGCGCCCCAGAACCAGGCCAGACGAACCACGCATGATCAAGACCACCGTGACCATCAGCAATAAGCTCGGGCTGCATGCGCGTGCCTCGGCCAAACTCACCAAGCTCGCGGGCGGCTTTGCCAGCGACGTCTGGATGTCGCGCGGCGAACGGCGCGTCAATGCCAAGAGCATCATGGGCGTGATGATGCTGGCCGCGGGCATCGGCAGCGTGGTCGAGATCGAGACCGACGGCAAGGACGAACAGGCGGCGATGGATGCCCTCGTCGCGCTGGTCAACGACAAGTTCGGCGAGGGCGAGTGACCATCTCGATCCACGGTCTAGCCGTCTCCCGGGGCATTGCCATCGGGCGGGCGGTGATCGTCGCCTCCAGCCGCGTGGACGTGGCGCACTATTTCGTGCAGGCCGATCAGGTGGCGAGCGAGATCGAACGCCTGCGCCAGGCGCGCAACGCGGTGGCCGAGGAAATCGTGAAGGTGCAGCAGAGCCTGCAAGAACTCGGCCCGAACGACGCCCACCCCGAGCTCACCGCCCTGCTCGACGTGCACCTGATGCTGCTGCAGGACGAGCAGCTCACCAGCGGCGTGAAGCACTGGATCGTGGACCGCCACTACAACGCCGAATGGGCACTGACCACCCAGCTCGAGGTGATCGCGCGCCAGTTCGACGAAATGGAGGACCCGTACCTGCGCGAGCGCAAGGCGGATCTGGAGCAGGTGGTCGAACGCATGCTGCGCTTCATGCGCGGCGTGGCGTCGCCGGTGGCGCCGGGCGAGCAGGGCAAGCCGAATCAGGACAGCCCCGCCGAGGTGCCGCTGGTGCTGATCGCGCACGACCTCTCGCCCGCCGACATGCTGCAGTTCAAGCAGAGCGTGTTTGCCGGCTTCGTCACCGACGTGGGCGGCAAGACCAGCCACACCGCCATCGTGGCGCGCAGCATGGACATTCCCGCCGTGGTGGGCGCGCGCTCGTCCAGCCAGCTGATCAAGCAGGACGACTGGGTGATCATCGACGGCGATGCCGGCGTGGTGCTGGTCGATCCCTCGCCCATCCTGCTGGCCGAGTACGGTTTCAAGCAGCGCCAGGGCGAGGTCGAGCGCGAGCGCCTCTCGCGCCTGAAGCACACGCCGGCCGTCACGCTCGACGGACAGAAGATCGAGTTGCTGGCCAACATCGAACAACCCGAGGACGCGGCGGCCGCCCTCAAGGCCGGTGCCGTCGGCGTGGGCCTGTTCCGCAGCGAGTTTCTCTTCATGGGGCGCAGCGGCAAGCTGCCCGACGAGGAAGAGCAGTACCAGGCCTACCGCCGCGCGGTCGAAGGCATGCAGGGCTTGCCGGTCACGATCCGCACCGTGGACGTGGGCGCGGACAAGCCGCTGGACCGTGGCGCTTCGCGCGCGGGCGATGACCACCTCAACCCCGCGCTGGGCCTGCGCGCGATCCGCTGGAGCCTGTCCGAACCGTCCATGTTCCTCGCGCAGCTGCGCGCCATCCTGCGCGCGGCCGCGCACGGCCCCGTGCACATGCTGATTCCCATGCTGGCGCACGCCAGCGAGATCCGCCAGACGCTGGTGCTGGTGAACCGCGCCCGCGAGCAGCTCGACAACAGCGGCATGGCCTACGGGCACATCAAGCTCGGCGCGATGATCGAGGTGCCCGCCGCCGCGCTGACCATTCCGCTGTTCCTGCGGTATTTCGATTTCCTGTCCATCGGCACCAACGATCTGATTCAGTACACGCTGGCCATCGACCGCGCCGACGAGGCGGTCTCACACCTCTACGACCCGGTGCACCCGGCGGTGCTGCAGCTGCTGGCCAGCACCATCGAGCAGTGCCGGGCGAAGGGCAAGGGCGTGAGCGTGTGCGGCGAGATGGCGGGCGACGTCAGCCTCACGCGGTTGCTGCTGGGCCTGGGGTTGCGCAGTTTCTCCATGCACCCCTCGCAGATCCTGGCGGTCAAGCAGCAGATCCTGCGTTGCGACACCTCGCGCCTGCAGACCTGGGCGCAGAGCGTGCTGGCCGCGGAGGACCCCGCGGCGCTGATGACCGACTAGTTGCCGTGTTCCGGCGCCGGCTGCGGCTGGTGCGCCGAGATGCCCGCCAGCACGCTGGCACTCACCAGCACCATCGCCAGGGCCTCCAGCGCCGTCGGCCAGCGCGCTTCCCACAGAAAGCCGTAGAGCAGGGCGAACAGCGTTTCGAACAGGATCATCTGGCCGATCATCGTCAGCGGCAGCAGGCGGCTGGCGCGGTTCCAGAAGGCGTTGCCGAGGATCGACGCCACCACGGCCATGCTGGCCGCCACGCCGACGAAGCTCCACCACTGCGCATCGGTGTGGTCACCCAGGCTTGTGCCCACGAAGGCCGGCACCGCCAGCAACAGGGCCAGGCCACCCGTGACCACACCGGTGAGCAGGCTCCAGTCGTGCGACGACACGTGGTCCAGCCGCACCAGCCAGCGGCTGTTGCTCACGGCGTATGCGGTCCAGGCCGCGAGCGCGCCCAAGGCGCAGAGGAAGCCCGTGAGGCGGTCGCTCACCGGCGCTTCCGACGGCATGCCGAGCGACTGCCACGCCACGCACGCGATGCCGGCGATGCCCAGCGCCAGCGTGAGCGCCAGCCGGCGCAAGGGCACCGCACCATGGCCGCGGCTGCCAATGAGGGTGACCGCCACCGGCAGGAAGCCGATGACCAGCGAGGTCATTGCCATGCCACCGAGCTGTACGGCCGATGCCAGCAGCACGTAGTAAAGGATGTTGCCCAGCAGGCTCAGCCGCAGCAGAGCCCACCATTCCGCACGGCCCAGCCGGGGGGCCAGCGCGCGCCAGCGCGGTGCGATGAGCGCCACGGCCACCAGGCCATAAGCGAGGTAGCGGGCGGCCGAGAGCTGCAGGGGAGAGAAGTCGCGGGCGAGTTCGGGGGCCAGGAACACCAGGCCCCAGGCCGCGCCGGCGGCGGCGCCGAAGCCGATGCCCAGTGCGAGCGAATGGGTGTGCTGGGTCATGGGCGGCGGGGCGAAAGCGGAAGGCGCATGCCCCGAGCTTAGTCGGGCGCGTCGTCGCGATCCGCCGGTCCGTCGTCGCGTTTCGCGGATGTGCGGCGGGAGGTCAGCCGCGCAGCGAATCGCGGCGCAGGGCGGCGGTGAGGGCCGATGGCGAGCGGTAGCCGACCCGACGGGCGGCGTCCGCCACGCTCACGCCGTCTGCGCGCCAGACGCGCGCCTGGGCCAGCCGTTGCCGGCGCAGCCACTGCATGGGGCTGTCCCCCTGTTCGGCCTGGCAGCGCGCGGTGAACTGGGAGACGCTCAGGTGCACCATGCCAGCGAGGTCGGCCACGGTCAACGGGTGTTGCCAGCGCGGCTGAAGCCAGCGGCTCAGTGCATCCCAGTCGATGGCCCGCTGGTGGCGTTCTGCCGTTGCATCGGCAGAGCGTGTGTGGCGCACCCAGGCCTCCAGCAGCAGGCCGGCACCGAGCCGGCGCGCCCGGGGCAGATCGGCCGCCACGGCCTCGGCGAGGTAGTGAGCCAGAGGCTGGACACCTGCCGGCGGTGATGTGCTGGCCCGGGCCCACGCCGGGTCGTGCGAATCCAGCACCAGGCAACGTGTGACGCCCTGGCCCTCGAAATCGTGACGTTCGCCGGGGGGCACCACGCAGCCGTCGCCGGCGGCAATGCGCTGTCCGCGGCCCGCCACCTCCAGTTCGAGCACCCCTTCCAGGCCGACCAGGATCTGGAAGTGATCGTGGTCGTGGCTGCCGTGTGAGGCGCCGTAGTCGCGCACGCTCAGTCGGTCATGCGCGGCGGACATGTCATTTCGCCAGGGCGGGGTTGAGCACGCCGTGCGCCTGCTGGTCGGCGTGGTACGAGCTGCGCACCATGGCGCCCACGGCCGCATGCGTGAAGCCCATTTCGTAGGCCTTGGCCTCGAACATCTTGAAGGTGTCGGGGTGCACGTAGCGGCGCACCGGCAGGTGGTGGCCGCTGGGCGCGAGGTACTGGCCGATGGTGAGCATGTCGATGTCGTGCGCGCGCATGTCGCGCATGACCTCGAGAATCTCCTCGTCCGTTTCGCCCAGGCCGACCATCAGGCCGCTCTTGGTCGGCACGTGCGGGAACAGGGCCTTGAACTTCTTCAGCAGATTCAGGCTGAACCGGTAGTCGGAGCCGGGGCGCGCTTCCTTGTACAGGCGCGGCACGGTTTCGATGTTGTGGTTCATCACATCGGGCGGCGCGGCCTTGAGGATGTTGAGCGCGCGGTCGTCGCGGCCACGGAAGTCGGGCACCAGCACCTCGATCTGCGTCAGCGGCGACAGCGCACGGGTCTTCTCGATGCAGGCCACGAAATGGCCCGCACCGCCGTCGCGCAGGTCGTCACGGTCCACGCTGGTGATCACCACGTACTTCAGCTTGAGCTGTGCGATCGTCCGGGCGAGGTTGTCGGGCTCGTCCACGTCCAGCGGGTCAGGCCGGCCGTGGCCCACGTCGCAGAACGGGCAGCGCCGCGTGCACTTGTCGCCCATGATCATGAAGGTGGCCGTGCCCTTGCCGAAGCACTCGCCGATGTTGGGGCAGCTGGCTTCCTCGCACACCGTCACCAGCTTGTTGCTGCGCAGGATGTCCTTGATCTCGTAGAACCGCGTGGTCGGGCTGCCGGCCTTGACGCGGATCCAGTCCGGCTTCTTCAAGGTCTCGGCGGGCACGATCTTGATCGGGATGCGTGCGGTCTTGGCCTGGCTCTTCTGCTTGGCCGTGGCGTCGTAGCTGGCAGCGGGCTGGGCGTCGCGGACGGTGCTGCTGGCGAGGGCCGTGGAGGTGTCGGGGCTGGTCATGGCGTGGGCGCGGGTGGCGCGGTTGGGGTCAGGGGCTCAGGGTGGCGACGAGCTTCTGGCTCAGCACCGCCGCGGCGTCGTCCCAGGATGCCGCGACCCCGATTGTAGAAAGGTCGACCGTTTGCAGGCCCGCGTAGCCGCAAGGGTTGATGCGCTGGAAGGGTTGCAGATCCATGGCCACGTTCAGCGCCACACCATGGTAGGTGCAATGGCGGCTGACCTTGATGCCGAGCGCGGCGATCTTGCCGAGCCCCTCGAAATCGGGCGGGGGCAGGGGCTCGCCGGGGGTTCTTTTCTGCGGCCGCTGTGGCAGCAGCGCGTGGCTGCCCGGGTCGTTCAGCCGCACGTAGATGCCGGGCGCGCCGGCCACGCGGTGGCCCGTCACACCGAAGGCGGCAAGGGTGCGGATCACCGCCTCTTCCACTCGGTAGACGTATTCCTTGACGAAGTAGCCGGCGCGGTTCAGGTCCACAAGGGGGTAGGCCACGACCTGCCCGGGGCCGTGGTACGTTACCTGGCCGCCCCGGTTCGTCGGCACCACCGGAATGTCGCCCGGCGCCAGCAGGTGGTCTTCGCGGCCCGCCAGGCCCTGGGTGAACACAGGGTTGTGCTCGCAGACCCAGAGTTCGTCGGGCGTGTCGGCCGTGCGCGCGGCGGTGAAGGCCTGCATGGTTTCGTAGGTGGGCGCGTGGTCCACCCGGCCGAGCGCGCGGACGATCATGACCGGCCCCGCCGCGGCGCGGGTGTCACAGCACCACCTTGACCATCGGGTGCGTGGTCAGCGTGCGGTACAGCTCGTCGAGCTGTTCCCGGCTGGTGACGTGCACCGTGAGGGTGAGGCCCAGGTAGTTGCCGGCCTTGCTCGGGCGCAGCTCGATCGTGCTGGCGTCGAAGCCGGGGTCGAAAGCGCGCGCGACGTGCGTCATCGCAGTGACGAAGCCGTCCACATTGGCGCCCATCACCTTGATGGGAAAGTCGCTGGGGTAGGTGATGAGCGATTGCTCGGGGGGGATCTCGGGAGGCAGTTCCATCATGTCGGGTTTCCGTTGGTTCAGATCGATTGCGTGGCCACCGCCTGCCGGTAGCCCGCGTAGAGGCGGGCGTAGACGGGGCCGGGTCGACCGGAGCCCACCGGCGCGCCGTCCAGCAGGGTGATGGGCAGCACTTCCTTGGTCGCCGAGGACAACAGCAGCTCATCTGCCGACAGCACCTCGTCGCGGGTGACGCGGCGCAGTTCATGGCGCAGCCCCTGCTGGCGGCAGAGCTCCTCGATAAGCCCGAAGCGGATACCCTCCAGCACCAGGTGGTCCCTGGGCGGCCCGATGACAACGCCATCCTTGATCACCCATACATTGCTGGATGCGCCTTCGCTCAGGAAACCGTCGCGAAACATCACGACCTCCACCACCCCGGCGTCGGCGGCGATCTGGCGCGCCAGCACCGAGCCCAGCAGGCTGGTGCTCTTGATGTGGGCCTTGCGCCAACGGAAATCGTCGGCGGTGACGCAGGCCACCCCGAGGGTGCGCTGCTCGGGCGTGGCCAGCTTCATGGGGCTCGCCATGACAAGAACAGTGGGTTCGAGCCCCGGTGGCATCACGTGGTCGCGCAGCGCCACGCCACGCGTCACCTGCAGATAGACCAGCTGATCCTGCACGCCCCGGGCCTGCTGGTCGGCGATCAGGCGGCGGGCGATCTCCAGCCACTCGGCGCTGGAGAAGGGATTGGGGATGCGGATTTCGCCAAGGGATCGTTCCAGCCGTGCCATGTGTTCGGCAAAGCGGAACAGCCTGCCGCCGTACGCGGGCAGCACCTCGTAAATGCCGTCCCCGAAGATGAAGCCGCGGTCCAGCACACTGACGCGCGCTTCCCGGAGCGGGCCGTAGACCCCATCCAGAAAACACAGGGAGTCGGGCAGTTCGGTCATGTCGGGGATTATCGGCGTCGCTCCAGGCCAGCATGGCGCGCACGGTCATACCGTCCGCCGAATATTGACGATGGGCTGGGGTTTCTACGTATAATGGGCGGCTTTGCAACCCAGGCGACTTGTCGTCTGTTTGTCACGCGCGAGGTCGAACATGACGCAAGGCCATTCGATCCCGCCCGGCTGGGCAGACCAGGTAGATGGGGAGCAGGAATCCGATTTCAAGCCATTGACGCGCGACGAAGCGCAGCAGTGGCGGGTTCGTCAGCCAGTGCTGTCGCTCTGGCGGCTGGTTCTGGTGCAGTGGCTGGTCGGGCTGGCTGCGGGCGTTGTGGGTGGGCTGCTGTGGCAGTCGTCCTCGGTGGCCTGGTCGGTTCTGTATGGCGCGGCGGCGGTGGCAATTCCCTCGGCTCTCATGGCCTACGGGTTGACCTCCAGTGCAATGTCCCGTTTGTGGGCGGCGCACGCCAACGCGGCATTTGCCGGCTTCCTGCTGTGGGAGGGTGTGAAGATCCTTTTGGCTGTGGCCATGCTGGCGGCGGCTCCCTGGGTGATTTCCCCCTTGAATTGGTTCGGCCTTCTGGTCGGGCTTGTGTTGGTTCTCAAGGTCTACTGGTTCGGGTATTTCATCCAGGCCAGGCGATCGAATGCAAACGGTTGACTCTCCGGCTCATCGGACAAAACGAACATGGCAGCTGAAGGCACTCTGACTCCGGGCGAATACATCCGCCACCACCTCGTCCACCTGACGAACCACAAGCAGGAATCCATCGTCGATTTCTCGGTGATCAACATCGACTCGGTGGTCGTGAGCGCCCTGCTGGGCCTGCTGACGGTGTTCGTGCTCTGGCGTGCTGCCCGCTCGGCCACGGCCGGCGTGCCGGGCCGCTTTCAGGCCGCCGTCGAGATCCTGGTGGAAATGGTCGACTCCCAGGCCAAGGCCGTGATCCACAACGCCAAGAGCCGCAAGCTCGTGGCCCCGCTGGCCCTGACGGTGTTCGTCTGGATCTTCATGATGAACTTCATGGACATGATCCCGGTCGACCTGATCCCGCAGATCTGGCACAGCGCTGGCCCGGCCATGGGCTACCCCGACTACCTTCGCGTCGTGCCTACCGCCGACCTGTCGACCACGCTGGGGCTGTCGGTCTCCGTGCTGTTGATGTGCCTGTTCTACAACATCAAGATCAAGGGCCTGGGCGGCTGGGCGCACGAACTGGTGAGCGCACCGTTCGGCACCAGCAAGAATCCCCTGTGGGCGCTGCTGCTGGGCATCGTGAACTTCCTGATGCAGATGATCGAATTCGTCGCCAAGACGGTGTCGCACGGCATGCGGTTGTTCGGCAACATGTTTGCCGGCGAACTCGTGTTCATGCTGATCGCCCTGCTCGGCGCCTACGCCACCCTGTCCCTGGGCGGCGGGCTGTTCTTCATCGGGCACCTGATTGCGGGCACGGTATGGACCCTGTTCCACATCCTGGTCATCACCTTGCAAGCGTTCATCTTCATGATGCTGGCCCTGATCTATCTGGGGCAGGCGCATGACGCGCACTGACGCGGCTGTCTAGGTCGTATTCGGTTTCTCTCGTTTCTTTCTTTTCTCAACAAACTTCCACTTCATAGGAGTCATCATGGAAAACGTTCTGGGTCTTGTCGCACTGGCTTGCGGTCTCATCGTCGGTCTGGGCGCCATCGGCGCATCCATCGGCATCGCGCTGATGGGCGGCAAATTCCTCGAATCGTCGGCCCGTCAGCCCGAGCTGATGAACGACCTGCAGACCAAGATGTTCATTCTGGCCGGTCTGATCGACGCTGCCTTCCTGATCGGCGTGGCCATCGCCCTGCTGTTCGCTTTCGCGAACCCGTTCACGCTGTAATCCGGCTCGCTGCCCCGCGCGGGCTGGTGTTGCGGTGACGGCCTTGAATCCCGTCGCCACCATCCGCCACCCGCGTCGGCAGTCGGTGCGTCACCCCTCTTGTCAACACACAGAAAGGCGTTGCGATGAACATCAATGCAACCCTCTTTGCGCAGGCCATCGTCTTCGCGATCCTGGTGTGGTTCACGATGAAATTCGTGTGGCCTCCCATCGCCAAGGCGCTCGATGAGCGTGCGTTGAAGATTTCCGAAGGCCTGGCAGCGTCCGAAAAGGCCAAGACCGAACTGGCCGTGGCCAACAAGCGGGTGGAAGAGGAGTTGAGCAAATCGCGCAACGAATCCGCCACCCGTCTGGCCGATGCCGAGCGACGTGCCCAGACCGTGATCGAAGAAGCCAAGGCCCGTGCCACCGAAGAGGCTTCGAAGATCGTGGCAGCAGCCCGTCAGGAAGCCGAACAGCAGGTCGTCAAGGCCCGCGAAGCCCTGCGCGAGCAGGTGGCGGCCCTGGCTGTCAAGGGTGCCGAGCAGATCCTCAAGCGCGAAATCAATGCCGGCGTCCACGCCGAATTGCTGGGCCGCCTGAAGACCGAGCTCTGATCCGAGCCTGACGCCACCGACCGGCATTCAAAGGACCACCATGGCAGAAATCGCCACCATTGCCCGCCCCTATGCGGAAGCGCTGTTCAAGGCCGCAGGCTCTGACGCGGCTGGCGCCGCGGCCTGGCTCGACGAGCTGGCTGCCCTGGCCGCCAATGAACAGCTGCGTCAGTTCGCCGACAGCCCCAAGACCGAGCCCGATCAGGTACTGTCGCTCATGACCGGCCTGCTCAAGAGCAGCCTGCCCGCCATCGGACAGAACTTCCTGCGCACCGTGATCGAGAACGGCCGCATCGAGGCCCTGCCCGAGATCGCAGCCCAGTTCCGCGCCTTGAAAAATGCGCAGCTGGGTGCTTTCGACGCGGTGGTTCACAGCGCCTTCGAGGTGGACAGCGCCGCGCTGGCCGATCTCTCCGGCGTGCTCGAGAAGCGCTTTGGGCGCAAGCTCAACCTCCAGGTGAAACTGCAGCCCGATCTGATTGGCGGCATTCGCGTGGTGGTGGGCGACGAGGTGCTTGATACCTCGGTCAAAGCCCGCCTGGAACAAATGAAGATTGCCCTGACGGCCTGACGGCTGTTTTTCCGGGCGCGCCTGCACACCATTTAACGAAAGAAGGAAAGAGTCATGCAACTCAATCCCGCCGAAATCTCCGAATTGATCAAGTCCCGCATCGAGGGTCTGGGCGCATCCAGCGATGTGCGCAACCAGGGCACGGTGGTCTCGGTCACCGACGGTATCGTCCGTGTCCATGGCCTGTCCGACGTGATGCAGGGCGAAATGCTGGAATTCCCGGCCAACAAGGACGGCGTGCCTTCCTTCGGCCTGGCGCTGAACCTCGAGCGCGACTCCGTCGGCGCCGTGGTGCTGGGTGAGTACGAGCACATCTCCGAAGGCGACACCGTCAAGTGCACGGGCCGCATTCTGGAAGTGCCGGTCGGCCCCGAGCTGATCGGCCGCGTGGTCAACGCGCTGGGCCAGCCCATCGACGGTAAGGGTCCGGTCAACGCCAAGCTGACCGACGTGATCGAAAAAGTGGCCCCGGGCGTGATCGCCCGCAAATCGGTGGACCAGCCGGTGCAGACCGGCCTGAAGTCGATCGATTCCATGGTGCCCGTCGGCCGTGGCCAGCGCGAGCTGATCATCGGTGACCGCCAGACCGGCAAGACCGCCGTGGCGATCGACGCGATCATCAACCAGAAGGGTCAGAACATGACCTGCGTCTACGTCGCGATCGGCCAGAAGGCGTCGTCGATCAAGAACGTGGTGCGTGCCCTGGAACAGGCCGGCGCGATGGACTACACCATCGTCGTGGCCGCCTCGGCTTCCGAATCCGCTGCCATGCAGTACCTGTCGGCCTACTCCGGCTGCACCATGGGCGAGTACTTCCGCGACCGCGGCCAGGACGCCCTGATCGTGTACGACGACCTGTCCAAGCAGGCCGTGGCCTACCGCCAGGTGTCGCTGCTGCTGCGCCGCCCGCCAGGCCGCGAAGCCTACCCCGGCGACGTGTTCTACCTTCACAGCCGTCTGCTCGAGCGCGCAGCCCGCGTGAACGCCGACTACGTCGAAGCCTTCACCAAGGGTGAAGTCAAGGGCAAGACCGGTTCGCTGACCGCGCTGCCCATCATCGAAACGCAGGCCGGTGACGTGTCCGCCTTCGTGCCGACCAACGTGATCTCGATCACCGACGGCCAGATCTTCCTGGAAACCAGCCTGTTCAACGCCGGCATCCGCCCCGCCATCAACGCCGGTATCTCGGTGTCGCGCGTCGGTGGTGCTGCACAGACGGACCTGATCAAGAAGCAGTCCGGCGGTATCCGTACCGACCTGGCCCAGTACCGTGAACTGGCTGCGTTCGCGCAGTTCGCTTCCGACCTCGACGAAGCCACCCGCAAGCAGCTCGACCGCGGTGCCCGCGTGACCGAACTGCTCAAGCAGGCCCAGTACGCGCCGCTGTCCATCAGCCTGATGGCCGCCTCGCTGTTCGCCGTGAACAAGGGCTACCTTGACGACATCGACGTCAAGAAGGTGCTGCCGTTTGAAGCCGGCCTGCACGCTTTCCTGAAGGACAAGCACGCTGCCCTGCTGCAGAAGATGGAAGCCGGCAAGGCCCTGGACAAGGACAAGGAAGCCGAAGCCCAACTGGCGGCCGCCATTGCCGACTTCAAGAAAACCGGCACGTACTGAACCGGCCCATTGACCCGATAAAGGAGCAGCAATGGCAGCAGGCAAGGAAATACGCGGCAAGATCAAATCGGTGGAGAACACCAAGAAGATCACCAAAGCCATGGAAATGGTCGCCGCCTCCAAGATGCGCAAGGCGCAGGAGCGCATGCGTTCCGCGCGCCCCTACGCCGAGAAGGTGCGCCAGATCGCTGGCAACCTGAGCCGGGCCAACCCGGAGTACACGCACCCGTTCATGCATACGAACGACGCCAAGACCGCTGGTTTTGTCGTGGTCACGACCGACAAGGGTCTGTGCGGCGGTCTCAACACCAACGTGTTGCGCGCGGTGACGACCCAGCTCAAGGAACTGCAGGCGCAGGGCATGAGCGCCGAGGCCGTGGCGATTGGCAACAAGGGCCTGGGCTTCCTGAACCGCATCGGCGCCAAGGTGGTGTCCAGCGTGACCGGGCTGGGCGATACGCCTCACCTGGAAAAGCTGATCGGCCCCGTCAAGGTGCTGCTCGACGCGTACACCGAAGGCCGCATCAATGCGGTCTACCTCTCGTACACCAGGTTCATCAACACGATGAAGCAGGAATCGGTGATCGAGCAACTGCTGCCCCTCAACGCGGGCACATTGCAGGACAACGCCGGTGGCCGCGACTGGGACTACATCTACGAACCCGATGCAGCTACCGTCATCGACGAATTGCTGCTGCGTTACGTGGAAGCCCAGGTGTACCAGGCGGTCGCCGAGAACATGGCGTCCGAGCAATCCGCCCGCATGGTGGCCATGAAGGCCGCCACCGACAACGCCGGCAGCGTCATTGGTGAACTCAAGCTGGTCTACAACAAGACCCGCCAGGCCGCGATCACGAAAGAACTTTCGGAAATCGTCGCCGGTGCCGCCGCGGTCTGAAGCAGCCGCCCAACCGAATCCAGAGAAAACAGAAGGTATCCATCATGTCTCAAGTACAAGGCAAGATCGTCCAGTGCATCGGCGCCGTCGTGGACGTGGAATTTCCGCGCAACCAGATGCCGCGCGTTTACGACGCGCTGAAAATGGAAGGCTCCACCCTGACGCTGGAAGTCCAGCAGCAGCTGGGCGACGGCGTGGTGCGCACCATTGCGCTGGGCTCGTCCGACGGCCTGCGCCGCGGCATGGTGGTGTCCAACACCGCCAACCCCATCATGGTCCCGGTCGGCAAGGCCACCCTGGGCCGCATTATGGACGTGCTGGGCGCGCCCATCGACGAGCGTGGCCCGGTCGATCAGGCCCTGACCGCCTCGATCCACCGCAAGGCCCCGGCCTACGACGAACTCTCGCCCTCGCAAGAGCTGCTCGAAACCGGCATCAAGGTGATCGACCTGGTCTGCCCGTTCGCCAAGGGCGGCAAGGTGGGTCTGTTCGGTGGTGCCGGCGTGGGCAAGACCGTGAACATGATGGAACTCATCAATAACATCGCCAAGGCCCACAGCGGTCTGTCGGTGTTCGCCGGTGTGGGTGAGCGTACCCGTGAAGGCAACGACTTCTATCACGAGATGGCCGACTCCGGCGTCGTGAACCTCGAGAAGCTCGAGGACTCGAAAGTGGCCATGGTCTACGGCCAGATGAACGAGCCCCCGGGCAACCGTCTGCGCGTGGCCCTGACCGGCCTGACCATCGCCGAGTCGTTCCGCGACGAAGGCCGTGACGTGCTGTTCTTCGTGGACAACATCTACCGTTACACCCTGGCCGGTACCGAAGTGTCCGCCCTGCTGGGCCGCATGCCTTCCGCCGTGGGCTACCAGCCGACGCTGGCCGAAGAAATGGGCCGCCTGCAAGAGCGCATCACCTCCACCAAGGTCGGCTCGATCACCTCCATCCAGGCCGTGTACGTGCCTGCCGATGACTTGACCGACCCGTCGCCTGCCACCACCTTCGCCCACCTGGACTCCACCGTGGTGCTGAGCCGTGACATCGCTGCGCTGGGCATCTACCCCGCCGTGGACCCGCTGGACTCCACCAGCCGCCAGCTCGACCCGCTGGTCGTGGGCCAGGACCACTACGAAACCGCCCGCGCCGTGCAAGGCACGCTGCAGCGCTACAAGGAACTGCGCGACATCATCGCCATTCTGGGCATGGACGAACTGGCACCGGAAGACAAGCTGGCCGTGGCCCGCGCCCGCAAGATCCAGCGTTTCCTGTCGCAGCCTTTCCACGTGGCCGAAGTGTTCACCGGTTCGCCCGGCAAGTACGTGCCGCTGGCAGAAACCATCCGTGGTTTCAAGATGATCACCGCCGGTGAATGCGACCACCTGCCCGAGCAGGCGTTCTACATGGTCGGCACGATCGACGAAGCCTTCGAAAAGGCCAAAAAGGTGGCGTAAAGCGGCGCCCCGGGGCGTCTGGCGTTGTTGCCGTGCTCGCCGTACCTTGGTACGGCTCCGCGCGGCGCCTAGCCAGCCACACCGCTGCTTGCTTTCCACTCACCTTTTTTATTGGAGTAACTATGAGCACCATCCGCGTCGATGTGGTCAGCGCCGAAGAATCCATCTTCTCCGGCGAGGCCAAGTTCGTGGCGCTGCCGGGCGAAGCCGGTGAGCTGGGCATTCTCCCTGGCCACATTCCGCTGATCACCCGCATCAAGCCCGGTGCCGTGCGCATCGAGAAGGCCGATGGCGGTGAAGAGTTCGTGTTCGTGGCCGGTGGCATCCTGGAAGTGCAACCGCATCACATCACCGTGCTGTCGGACACCGCGATCCGCGGCCACGACCTCGACGAAGCCAAGGCGACCGAATCGCGCCGGCAGGCCGAGGAGGCCGTGAAGAACGCCAAGAGCGACCTCGACCTGGCCAAGGCCACGTCGGAACTCGCCGTCATGGCGGCCCAGATTGCCGCGCTGCGCAAATACCGCCAGAAGAAGTAAGCGACCTCCTGTCGTTCACCTCCAAGGACCGGCCATGTGCCGGTCTTTTTGTTGGGCATTGCGGCTCCGGGCTCGACAGTGCGCATACCATGGTGGCTCAGGACAAGAACAACCGGGAGCACGAGCCGAATGTCATCCATTTTTGAGAGCCCGGACATGGCGCCGGAAGAGGTGGCCGCGCGCATGCTGGTCACCTCTTCGGCGCTCGCCGATCTCACCCTGAGTGACGCCTTGAAGGTGGTGGGCTACATGAAGCCCAAGCTCATCAAGGCCGGCACGGTCATCATCCAGGAGGGTGAGGTCAGGCAGACCGACTACATGCTGCTGGTGCTCGAGGGAGACATTGCGGTCGAGAACGAGCTGCCCGGCCTGCACGAAAGCATGGTGGTGAACATCATGGGCCCGGGCCACCTGATCGGTGAGATGGGCATCCTCGACGGGGCGCCGCGCTCGGCGACCTGCACCGCCAACACCGACATCGCGGCGGCGGTGCTGTCGCGCACGGCGCTGATGCGTCTGCTCAAGGACGATCCGCGCCTGGGCGCGCGGCTGTTGCTGGCCATCTCCAAACGCATGGCCGACAGGCTCCGCGAGACCACCCGCAAGCTGAAGACGTTTGCCCAGATGAACAAGGCGCTGCAGCAGGAACTGAACGTGGCGCTGAACAGCCGCACCCACACGCGCGGCCCCCGCAACTGAGGCGAGGGCGTCAGCGGCGAACGACGCAGTCGGCCAGTTCGTTGCGCCGCACCGACCCCGCCTCGGCGGGAAAGTGCTGCACCAGCAATGCGGACACCTCTTCGAGTGCCTGCGTCAACCCGTCCTCGAAAGCGCCCTCGCGCAGGCGCGTGCCCAGCCGGTCCACGATGGCTTGCCACTCGGCAGCGCTCACACGTTCGCTGAGCGCGCGGTCCGCCACAAACTCGATCGCGTGTTCGGCCAGCAGCAGGTAGATCAACACGCCGTTGTTGTGCCCGGTGTCCCAGATGCGCAGGCGACCGAACCAGGCCAGTGCCCGTTCCCGCACCACGGTCGGGAGCGGGGTGTCCGCGTCGATGCGCCAGAGGTAGCTCAGGGGCAGAGCGGCCTCCACGCACAAACGCACCTCACCGCTGTGCCGGCCCTCGCTGGCGGCCACCCGCCGCAACAGGCGTTCGGCCATGTCATCGGGCACGGCCCGCGCCGCGTCCGATGTGTCGAGCCAGCGGTGCTTCAGGATGCGCAGCAGCTTGTTCATGGGTGCATGCGCCTCACCAGCCACCGGAGGCACCGCCGCCACCGAAGTTGCCGCCCCCACCCGAACTGAAGCCGCCGCCCCCGCGCCCGAACCCGCCACTGCGGCTGCCTCCGCCCCATCCGCCGCCGTAACCCCCGCCGCCCCAGCCACCGCCACGCCCGCCCCCGCCACTGACGCGGGTGGGCATGGTTTGCAGGAACAGCGCGCCGAGCATGCCCAGCAGGCCCGCGATGATCGCGATCCATCCGATCGTGGTGAGCACCCAGGCCAGGCCGCCCGAGCCAAAGCCGGTGAGCACCGTGCCGAGCTTGTTGCCAAACAGGCCCCGCAGCACGGACGAGAAGATGGGCACCGCGAACACCAGGATGAAAATCACCTCCATCCCGTCGAAGAGGTCATCCCCGCCACTGGGCGCACCCTGTTCGCCGGGCAGGGGCAGGTTCTCGCCGCGGATGCGCGCGAGGATCTGGTCAACACCGGCCTGGATGCCACCGGCATAGTCGCCGGTGCGCAACGACGGGGCCACCGCGCCGTCGAGGATGCGCCGTGCCATCAGGTCGGGGATCGCGCCTTCCAGTGTCTTGGCTGTCGCGATGCGCATGCGCCGGTCGTCCTTGGCGATCACGAACAGCACGCCATCGCCCACATCGCGCCGACCGATCTTCCACGCGTCACCCAGGCGCTGCGTGTAGTCGGCGATGTCTTCGGGTGCGGTGGTGGCCACCATGACCACCACCACCTGCGAGCCGTTCGACTGTTCGAACGCGGCGAGCTTGCTTTCGATCGCGGCGACGCTGGCGGCGTCCAGCGTACCGGTCTGGTCGATGACGCGGGCGCGCAGTTCGGGAACCGGCTGCAGGCCTTGCGCGAGCACGGCCCAGGCGGGCATGAGGCCCAGCCCCAGGGCCAGCAGCCACCGGGCCAGGCGCGGTGTCATGGCTTCTTGAAGTCCACCGTGGGGGGCGTGGAAATGCTGGCCTCGTTGGCCACCTGGAAGTTGGGCTTGGGCTTGTAGCCGAACACCATGCCAGTGAGGTTGGTGGGGAAGCTGCGCGCGAGCACGTTGTACTCCTGCACGGTCTGGATGTAGCGGTTGCGGGCCACCGTGATGCGGTTCTCGGTGCCCTCGAGCTGCACGCGCAGGTCGCTGAAGCCCTGGTTCGCCTTGAGGTTGGGGTACTGCTCCACCACCACCATCAAGCGGCTCAGTGCGCTGCCGAGCTCGCCTTGCGCGGCCTGGAACTGCTGCATCGCTGCGGGGTCGTTCAGCGTTTCCGGCGTGACCTGAATCGACGTGGCCTTGGCCCGCGCTTCGACCACGCGGGTGAGCGTCTCCTGCTCGAAGTTGGCCTCGCCCTTGACGGTGGCCACGATGTTGGGGATCAGGTCGGCGCGGCGCTGGTACTGGTTGAGCACCTCTGACCAGGCCGACTGGCTTTGCTCGTCGAGGCGCTGGAAGTCGTTGTAGCCACAGCCGGTGAGGGTGATGGCCATCACCAGGGCGGCGGCCCAGGCAGACAGGCGTTGAAGGGATGTGCGCATAAAACCTCCGCAGGCCATGGGCCGTTCAAGCTGGACATCGGGACCGAGATCAGCGGGACTATACCCGCGGGCAGAACAGGTTCCGTGAATCCACCTCGCCGCCGACGCGGGTCATGCGCAGGCGGCAAAATAGCCCGCATGCGAAAACCCAAACTGCCCCCCGGTTCTCCGGACGACACGGAGGCCGCCTTCTACGACGCCCTGCAGCACGCCGACATCGAACGTCTCATGGCCTGCTGGGTGGACGAGGACGACATCGTGTGCGTGCACCCCGGTGGCCCGCGTCTGGTGGGACACGCTGCGGTGCGCGCCGCCTTCGAGGCCATGTTCGCCAACGGCAGCGTGCAGGCCCAGCCCGAGCGGGTGCGCCGGCTCGACGCCGGCGGCTGCAGCGTGCACAGCGTGGTGGAGCGCGTGGCGGTGATGAGCGATGACGGCCTGCAACATGCCTGGGTCGTGGCCACCAACGTGTACGCCAAGACCGCACAGGGCTGGCGCATGGTGGCCCACCACGCAAGCCCGGGTTCACGCGTCGAGCCTCCAGAAACCCTCACGAACCAGCCGGTGCTGCATTGATGCGCGATCGTTTCGCCTACCGTGCGCCCTGGTGGTTGCCGGGCGGCAACCCGCAGACCCTGTGGGCTGCGCTGGCCAGCCGCCGCCATTTCGGGCCGGCGCCGCGCTGGCGGCGCGCGCGCTGGAACACGCCCGATGGCGACTTCATCGACGTGGACCATGCCGTGCACGCGAGCGCACCCGAGGCGCCGCTGCTCATCCTGTTCCACGGGCTCGAGGGCTCTTCCGCGAGCCAGTACGCCGTGGCTTTCGCGGACTTCGCTGCGGCCCATGGTGTGGCCTATGCCGTGCCCCACTTCCGCGGCTGCTCGGGCGAAATCAACCAGGCGCCGCGCGCCTACCACTCGGGTGATTTCGAGGAGGTGGACTGGATCCTGCGCCGCTTCGCAGACGAACACCCCGGCCGGCCCCTGATCGCCGTGGGCGTGTCGCTCGGCGGCAATGCGCTGATGCGCTGGGCCGGTGAGATGAGCATGGAGGCGGTGCCGCGCGTGCGCGCTATCGCGTCGGTGTGCTCGCCGCTCGATCTGGCCGCGGGCGGCCAGGCCATCGGGCGCGGCTTCAACCGCCTGGTCTACACGCGCATGTTCATGCGGTCCATGGTGCCGAAGGCGCTCCGGAAACTCGAGCAGCACCCGGGCTTGTTCGACCGCCAGAAGCTGCTGGCCGCGCGCGACCTTTACGAATTCGACAACCTCTTCACCGCACCACTGCACGGCTTTCGCGACACGGCCGATTACTGGGCGCGGGCGTCCGCCAAGCCGGTGCTGCATCGCATCCGCGTTCCTGCACTGGCGCTCAACGCGCTCAACGACCCCTTCGTGCCCGCTGTATCGCTGCCGTCCTCGCAGGACGCCGGGCATCACGTCACGCTGTGGCAGCCCGAGCAGGGCGGGCATGTGGGCTTCCCGGTGGCGCAGGGCCCCTTCGGCATGCCCGGGCATGTGCGCGCCATGCCGGAAGCCGTGGGAAACTGGCTGCTCGCCCACCTTTGAGGAGCCTTGCCATGGACGACATCGTCAAGGCCGCGATGGCCAAGTGGCCCAATGTGCCGCACTGCCACGGCTGGCTGGGCCTGGATGCGCGCGGCAACTGGTACATGCGGGACGACCGCGTGCAGGCCGAGGGACCTTTCCCCGCCAGCAAGGGCTCGCTGCTCCGGCACGACAAGCTCATCGAGTTCATCCACCGCAACTACGCCAGCGATGCGCAAGGGCAGTGGTACTTCCAGAACGGGCCGCAGCGTGTGTACGTGGAGCTGGAGAACACGCCCTGGGTCTGGCGCCTGCAGCCGGATGGCAGCGTGCTGTCCCACACTGGCGTTGCTGTGCAGGTGCAGGACAGCCTGATGGACGAAACCGGCCGCCTGTACCTGGTGACCGAACTCGGGGTGGGTCTGGTGCACAGCGCCGACATGAACCTCGCTGCGGATGCGGTGGAGTCCGGGCGCTGGCGCCCGGCCGATGTGCGCGCCGACGCGCTGCCGGCCCGGTTCGGTTTCCAGCCGCATCCGCAAGCCGCGTCCGCCAGCTGAAGGCGGCCAGGCCGGGCGCAAAAAAAGCCGGCGCGGGGCCGGCTTTTTCATGGCGCGGCGCGCGCCGCTTACTTCACCGCGTCCAGCATGTATTGCACGGCGGCCTTGATCTCGGCGTCCGAAGCGGCCGAGCCACCCTTGGGCGGCATCGCGCCCTTGCCCTTGATCACGGTGGCGGTCAGGGCGTCCAGGCCGGCGCCCACGCGCGGCGCCCAGGCGGCCTTGTCACCGTGCTTCGGCGCACCGGCGACACCCGCCACGTGGCACACCGCGCACGCCTGCTTGTAAACGCCTTCGCCTGCACCGGCGGCCACAGTGGCGGCGGGTGCCGGTGCTGCTGGAGCGGCGGCGGCTGCGGCTGCGGCTGCGGCAGGCGCAGCAGCAACGGCTGCAGGAGCCGGGGCAGCCGCAGCGGGAGCTGCCTCAGCCGCAGGCGCAGCGGCAGCCGCCGGAGCGGGCATCTGCGGTTCAGGGAATTTGCCACCAGCGGAATTCGCCAGGTGCACCACGGCACGGCCGATTTCCGGGTCGCGGAAGGCGCCACCACCTTGCGCGCCCATGGCGCCCTTGCCCTTGAGGGCGGACGTCAGCAGGGCTTCGTAGCCGGTGGCAATGCGCGGGCCCCAGGCGGCGGCATCACCGAACTTGGGCGCACCGGCCAGGCCAGCTGCGTGGCAGGCGGCGCACTGCGCGGTGTACACCGACTCGCCGGAAGCCAGCGGGCGGTTCGCATCGCGCAGTTCCACGGTGCCCACGCGCTGGATGCGGTGTGCGGTGGCCTGCTCAACGTCCACGGCACCGGCCGCGGGCTTGTTGGCGGACACCACGTAGTACACCAGGCCGATGATGATGAAGATGGGGGCGACGAACGCAAAGAAGGACGTCCAGAGCAACTGGGTGGGCGTCTTGATGGGGCCGGTGTGGTGTTCTTCGTGCGCGTGGTCGCTCATGATGTCCTCAGGGGTGGCGAAGCAAGGCCTGTGTGTGGGGCGTGCCCAGGCCAGGCCGGGCAAACAGCCTTGGATTATAGCCAAGCCCCCCTGTGCAAACCCGATGTCTGAGCCCTGCCGCCTGGTATTCCGGGGATCGCCGCCCCGGCGTCAGATGGGCGTGCGTTGCAGGGCGGATGAACGCCGAACGCCCCTTTTTGCTGCGCCGCGCCGCATGGTGCGGCCGGCGCTGGGAGCGCCTGCCGGTTCCGGGGTGGGCGCGAGACCCCGCATCGACCAGCTCCCCGCCCTTCGGGGTGACCGGCGTGCCGCGCCCATGACGAGGCCGCAAATGGCTCCGTGATTTGACGGGGCCGGTTCAAATGCCGCATGATAGAGAAATGGCGAACATTGGTTCGCCATGCGAACAAATATCTCATGAAAATAATGAACCAGTCGATGCAGGACGTCCACAAAGACACTCTGGTGATCCACTCTGGTCGCGATCCGATGCGGCATCAGGGGACTGTCAACATGCCGCTCTACCGCGCATCCACCATCTGCTTCCCCGACATGGCGTCGTTGCAGGACGCCCGGGACAACCCCGACACGCAGATCAGCTATGGCATCTACGGAACGCCCACCGTGCGTGCGCTGCAGGATGCCGTCGCGCAGCTGGAGGGCGGGTACAGGTGTCTGGCGGTTCCTTCGGGGCTTTCTGCCGTTGCCTCTGCGCTGCTGGCGTTCGCGGGCGCGGGCGATCACATGCTGGTGGTCGACACGGCATACGGCCCGACCCGGCGGTTCTGCGAACACGTGGCGCGGCGGCTGAACATCACCACGACCTACTACGACCCGCTGAGCACGGACATCGCGCATCTCATCCGGCCCAACACGCGCCTTGTCCTGGCCGAATCACCGGGATCGCAAACCTTCGAGGTGCAGGACATTCCCGCGCTGGCGGACGTCGCCCACGCCCATGGCCTGCCGCTGCTGCTGGACAACTCGTGGGCAACGCCGTACGGCTTCGACTCGTTCAAGCACGGCGTGGACGTGTCCATCCATGCAGCCACGAAATACATCGGTGGCCATTCCGACCTGCTGCTGGGGCTGGTGGTGGCCAACGAGCGCTACTACCAGCCGGTGCGCGAGCAGATCGTCATGCACGGCCTGTGTGCATCGCCCGACGACTGCTGGCTGGCGCTGCGCGGTCTGCGCAGCCTGCCGGCGCGGTTGCGGCAACAGTCATCGTCGGCGCTGGAGATCGCTCGATGGCTGAGCCAGCACCCGGCCGTGGCGCAGGTGCTCTATCCCGCCCTGCCTGGCAGCCCGGGGCACGAGCTCTGGCGGCGTGACTTCACCGGGGCGGCCAGCCTGTTCGCCATCGAGCTGCGCACGCAGTCCGAAGCGGTGGTGCGCGCCATGGTGGAGCACATGCAGCTGTTCGCCATCGGCGCCAGCTGGGGCGGTTACGAGAGCCTGATCTTCCCGGCGTACCCGGGCCCTGAACGCAGCGTGCGGCCCTGGACAGGCGGGCAACTGGTGCGACTGCACATCGGCCTCGAGGCGCCGGAAGATCTGATCGCCGATCTGGAGCAAGGCCTTGCGCGCGCGATGCACGCGCAGGAGAACCTGCAGGCCTGAACACAGCCCTTCATCGTCTGGCGCGGAGATTGCTAAACGTGCATTGCCTCTGCAGATTTGCCCCGCAAAAGTGCATTTGGCGAACACGTGGTCGAATAGCGAACATTTCACCAATCTAATGATCGTTGTCCAATCGAGGTCTGAATCATGAATAGACGAAGTTTTGCTCTTGCTGCGGTGCTGTCTCCCCTGGTCTTGCGAAGCGCCCCGGTCGGCGCGCAGTCTTCCTCCGGTCCGGTGAGGATCCTGGTCGGGTTCCAGCCGGGCGCCTCCTTCGATGTGCTGGCGCGCCTGCTGGCCGAACCTCTCGGTTCAGCGATCGCCCGGCCTGTGATCGTCGAGAACCGGGTCGGCGCCTCCGGACGCATTGCGCTGGAAGCGGTGAGCAGCTCGCGCCCGACGGGCGAGATGGTGGTGGTGGCACCGCAGGGTGCGATGGCCCTGTTCCCGCACATCTACAAGGACATGCGTTTCGATCCGGCCAAGGACTTCACGCCGATCACGCGCCTGGCCACCTACGACTTTGCCTTGACGGTCGGCCCCGGCAGTTCCGCCACCTCGCTGGCCGAGTACCTGGCCCGCATCAAGGCGGACCCCAGCCGGGCCTCTTTCGGTTCCGCGGGCAACGGCACGTCGCCGCACTTCCTTGGCGTGGCCTTCCACCAGCGCGTCGGCGTGCCGGCGGTGCACGTGCCCTACAAGGGCTCGGCGCCAGCGCTGATGGATGTGGTCAGCGGCCAGATTCCCGCCATGTTCTCCACGGTCGCGGACACCATCGAACAGCACCGTGCCGGCAAGGCGCGCATCGTCGCCACGGCCGGTCTCGTGCGCAGCCCGCTGTTGCCGGACGTGCCGACCTTCAAGGAAATGGGCATCGACATGACGCTGCCGGGCTGGATCGGCTTCTATGGGCCGGCCGGCATGCCTGCCGACACCGTCGAGCGCTACAACGCCGCGGTCGCGCAGGCGCTGGGCAATCCCGCCAACGCCGCCCGGCTCGCACAGATGGGCATGACCGCCGCGCCCAGCACGCCCGCCGAACTCGCGCGCCTGCAGCGTGACGAGCTGGCCATGTGGGGGCCGGTCGTGAAGTCGTCCGGCTTCACACCCACCGACTGACCCTGTCCCGATGGAGTGGGTCGCCAGTGTGGCCCGCTCCTGCTTCACCCGCTTCTTCAACTGTTCAGAAAGAACATCCACATGACCATCTCCATGGCATCTGCCGCCGGCATTGAACAACTGGCCAGCCGCGGCGACCTCGCCCCACCTTCGGCCACCTCGCTGACGGGCCCGACGCCCACTTGGGCGAAGCTGCTTTACAACGCCCCCAACGGCAAGCTGACCACCGGCTACTGGCGCTGCGACCCGGGTCAATCGCGCTGGGAATTCACCGAGCGCGGCGAGGTGATCCATGTCTTCAGCGGGCGCATGACGGTGCTGGAAGATGGCGGCGAGCCGGTGGAAATCGGGCCGGGTGACGATGCGGCCTTCCCGATGGGCTGGGCCGGCACCTGGACCATCCACGAAACCATCACGAAATTCTTCGTGATCTACCGGTGACACGGGCCCTCCGGCCATCACTTCGGACGGCCTTCGGGCCGTTCTTTCTTTGGCCGTTGGGCATCGTCATGTGGGTGCGGACGCATGGCGAACATCCGGTCGACCTCAGCGGGGGTGCCCATGAACCCATCGCGTAAGATGCGCGACCGCCCTCCGCAGCCACCTCACCGTTCGAACCGGATCATGACGCGCAGCAAGACTCCCCGCACGACCCAGCCACCGACCGCCCAGGCCGACGCAGCGGGTGCCGCGTCCGAAGAGGCCGCGACGCCTTACGGCAAGGAGTTTCTCGGTGGCCTGGAACGTGGGCTGCAGGTGCTCACCCTGTTCAACGAACAGAACCGGACGTTGACCATCGCCGACGTGGCGCGCCTCATCGACTCGCCGCGCGCGACCGCCCGGCGCGCCATCAACACACTGACGCACCTGGGTTATCTGGAGGAAGACGGGCGCCTCTACAGCGTCACACCCAAGGTGCTGGTGCTGGCATCGGCCTACGCCAACGCCAACCCGGTGACCGCCTTGCTGCAGCCGGCGTGCGAGCGCCTGTGCCAGCAACTTGACGCCGACGGATCGGCCGCCGTGCTCGACGGCACGGACGTGGTGCGCATCGCACACGCCGCACCATCGCGCTCCATCTCGCTGGTGCCCGGCATCGGGTACCGCGTGCCGGTGTACTGCTCGGCGCTGGGGCGCGCGATGTTGTCCGCCATGGACGACAGATCGGTCAAGGCGCTGCTCAAGCGATCCGACCCGGTGAAGCGGACTTCTCACACCGTGACAGGGTTGACGGCGCTGTTCGAGGAAGTGCAACTGGTCCGGCGCAATGGCTATGCGCTGGTCGACCGCGAAGCCGAAGACGGCTACCGCTCCATCGCGGTGCCCATTCGCAACGTCAGGGGCATGACCGTGGCCGCGTTGAACGTGGGCGTGCGCATCGAGGTGGCCACCGCCGGCCGAATGAAACAGGAGTTCCTGCCCGCGCTGCGGGCGCTCGCGCAGGAACTGGAGCAGCAGTTGCTCTGAGCCCGGGAGGGTAGAATCGCCTGCTCACGCGGCTGTAGCTCAGTGGATAGAGTATTGGCCTCCGAAGCCAAGGGTCGTGGGTTCGATCCCCGCCAGCCGCACCAAGTCTCACAAGTCCTTGATCCCACAGGACTTTCCGGGCCAATCGCCCCTGATGCCTCACCCTCTCTGCGCTCAAGGCAGAAAGACGAACGAAGGCAATGCGCTGAAGAGCACGGCCACTGCCGCAATGGCAACGGCGCCCAGCGCGAAGTGGTGGTTCCAGTCCGCCAGTGAACCCGCAGCGTGCAGGGCCTTGACCCGCACCAGGTGCGCACCCATCGCCAGCAGCGCGATGGCAGTCGCTCCCCAGGCGATCGCGTTGGCGGCCAACTGGTCCGGCCAGATCTCGCCCGCCGCCCAGATCACCATGAAGTGCACGAACCAGATCACGAAGGCCGTCAAGAGCGGCCCCCAGCGCAATGGCTTCTGCGCTTTCACAAGGCGCCCCACGGTAGCAGCCGTGGCAGGAGCAGGCCGGCGGCACCTTCGATCGCGGCATAGATGAAAAGGATGCGCAAGGCTTCAAGCGTCTTGTTGGCCGGGGCCGGCGCAAGACCGCGCATCCAGCGCGCGACGTAATAGAAAGCCGACAGCACGACCGCGACCACGATGCTGCCGTGCCAGGCCAGCATGGCATAGACCGTCGCTCCCTGCCCGCTGGCATCGCCGCGCAGCCCCGCGCTCCACCAGTCGTGAACGTCCAGCACCAGTGCACAGACCAGGCACACCATGCTCAGCGCCATCGCCACGGCGCTGAGCCCGCTGCCACGCTTCAGCCTCGCCATCAGCGGTCGGGCCGCGCAGGCCAGGCCCGCCGATGCGCCCAGCAGCAACAGGCCAGGCGCCAGCGTACTGCGTGGCGCGGCGACCTTCCACCAGTCGGGATGGGCGCCGAACAGGTACAGGTACGAAAACATCGACATCAGGAAGATCATCCCGAGGACGATGACCAGGAGCACAGCGGCCCACCAGCCATGCGATTGCGGGCCGGTCACATAGGTCGGCAGCATGATGCCCGCGCCCGCATCGACCTGCTTCTGCGGGATGTGCCGGTCGTTGCTCCAGACCCAGCGCATGATGCACACGACGGCCAGCACGCCGCAGATCGCGCTCAGTGCAAGGGCCTTCACCGTCAGCAGCAGGAAGCAGCCCGCGGTGAAGAGCGCCGCCAGCAGCGGCGACCAGGCGGGCCCCGGCATGATCTGCACGTACTGCGGCTCCGCGCGCGAGCTGCTCGTGATCAGCGTCTCGCGCGCGCCGGTGGCGGTGCCGGGCAGGAAGTAGCGTCCGGCCTCGACGTCCTGGCGCAGCCGGGCGTCGGCCCACAGGGGTTCGAGGGAACTGACGACAGGGATCGAACGCACCGCGTAGTTGCCGGTGGACAGCCACTCCAGCGTGCCGCCCTTGTAGACGTTGCGGGCGTTCCCATCGCCATCGCCCTTGCGGCCGTAGCAACGGATGGCATCGATCAGGAACAGCAGCACTCCGGCCGCCATGATGAAGGCGCCGATGGTCGAAATCACGTTCGGCACGTCCAGGGCCCGGCCCGGCAGGTAGGTGTCGACACGCCTGGGCATGCCCATCAGCCCGCTCAGGTGCATGGGCAGGAAGCAGACGTGCATGCCGACGAAATTGAGCCAGAAGACCCAGCGCCCCACGCGCTCGGACAGCTGCCGGCCGCTGATCATCGGCGTCCAGTAATAGAACCCGGCGAACAGCGGGAACACCATGCTGCCGATGAGCACGTAGTGGAGGTGTGCGACGACGAAGTAGGTGTCGTGGGCCTGGCCATCGAATGCGACCATGCCCACCATCACGCCGGTCAGGCCACCCATCACGAAGATGAGGATGCCGCCGACGAGAAACAGCGACGGCACGTTGCGCTGGACCTTGCCCGACGCCAGCGTGGCGATCCACGCGAACACCTGCGCGCCCGCCGGAATGGCCACCGCCATCGACGCGGCGGAGAAGTAGCCGGCCGACAGGCCGGGCAGGCCGACCGTGAACATGTGGTGTGCCCAGACGCCGAAGCTGATGAAGCCGGTGGCGATCAATGCCAGCACGACGATCTCGTGGCCCACCAGCGGCTTCTGCGCCACCGTGACGATCATGGTCGACACCATCGCCGAGGCCGGGATGAAGATGATGTAGACGTCGGGGTGGCCAAAGAACCAGAAGAGGTGCTGGTACAGCAGCGGGTCGCCGCCGCGTGTGGCGTCGAACAGTGGCCAGTTGAAGGCGCGCTCGAGTTCCAGCAGGAAGGTCACCATGATCATCGCCGGGAAGGCCAGGATGATCATCACGCCGAAGATCAGCACCGCCCAGGCGTAGATGGGCATCTTCGCCAGCGTCATGCCGGGGGCGCGCGTGCGCAGCACGCCCACGATGAGTTCGATCGCGCCGGCAATCGCGCTGATCTCGATGAAACCGATGCCCAGCAGCCAGAAGTCGGCGTTGATGCCCTTGGAGTAGACCCCCGAGCTCAGCGGCGGGTACATGAACCAGCCGCCAGACGGTGCGAGGCTGAAGAAGATCGAGCAGAAGAAGAACACCCCGCCGATCAGGTAGGCCCAGTACGAGTACGCCGACAGCCGCGGGAATGGCAGGTCGCGCGCGGCAATCATCTGCGGCAGCAGCATCACGGCGATGGCCTCGACGGCGGGCACGGCGAACAGGAACATCATCACCGAGCCGTGCATGGTGAACAGCTGGTTGTAGGTTTCCTGCGGCACGATGTCCGCCAGCGGCGCAGCCAGCTGCACGCGCATCACCAGCGACAGCACACCGGCCGCGACGAAGAAGCCGAAGGCCGTGACGATGAACAGGAAGCCGATGAAGTTGTTGTTGACGGCGCTGAAGGCGCGCCACCCCGTGGGCGTTGCCCAGACTTTCTTCAGTGCCTTCAGTTCGCCGCGCGGCCTTCTTTCCTGCGTGGGAAAGCGTTCGTAGAGCCGCGCATCGAACCCGGTCTCCGACGGCGCGGCCGCTGCGTCGTCGACGGCACCTGCCACCCCTGGCGGGACGTGCTGCGTCACTTCAAGGACTCCATGTACGCGGCCAGGGCGTTGAGCTCGGCGGCCTGCAGCGAGCGGTAGGCGGGCATGCGGTTGTTGGGCTTGATCGACTGGCTGTCGCCGATCCAGCCGATCAGGGTGCCCCGGTTGTTGGGCAGGATGCCGGCGCCGAGCGACTGCCGCGAACCGATGTGCGTCAGGTCGGGGCCCGACAGCCCTTGCGCGGCAGTGCCGGCGATGCGATGGCACGCGGCGCAGCCCACCTCGCCGAAAAGCCGGCTGCCTCGCAGCACCTCGTCGTTGACGGGTGTTGCAGCCGGCGCCGGCTGCGGAAGCTGGCGCGCCAGCCGCGCATCGCTCCAGCGCTGCCAGTCGGCAGGCTCATGCGCCACCACCACGAAGCCCATCAGCGAGTGCGCACCGCCACAGAATTCGGCGCACTGCCCACCGTAGACGCCCGCCTTGTCGGCCTGCAGCTTGAGCCGGTTGGTGCGTCCCGGGATCATGTCCATCTTCCCGCCCAGCCTGGGCACCCAGAAGCTGTGGATCACGTCCTCGGAAACCATGTCGACCACCACCGGGCGGCCCACCGGGATGTGCAGTTCGTTGGCATCGGCGTGGGTCTCGTTGCCCGCCGCATCCAGGTAGGACACGCGCCACCAGTAGATGTTGCCCGACACCCGCATGCGCAGCTCGTCCCCCTGGATCGTGGTCATCCCGGCGGTCAGCGTCAGGCCCCAGGCCAGCAGCAGGAAGAGCACCCCGGCCGGGATGATCAGCCCGAACCATCTGACGACGCCCTTGCCACCGAGCCTGGCGCGCAACGCCTCGCTGCCGTACAGCGCCACCCACATGGCCACGCACACCAGCACGAAGATCAGCGTCACCAGTGCGATCAGCAACCAGGCGAGCGACGTGACCGTGTTCGAGAACGGGCCGTGCGGGTCGAGCACGGGCGGAGGCCAGCCGCTCAGGGCCTCAACGAGATTCGAGCGTGAGGAGGTAGGCTGTGACATCGCGGGCTTCCTGGTCTGACATGGTGATGGCCGGCATGGCCGTCCCGGGCTTCAGGCCGGGTGCATTCCTGACAAATTGCATCAAGACGCCGGGCTGGTTGGGCAGTTGTCCGGCGATCAGGCCCTGCCGGGCGAAGCCGTGCAGTGACGGCCCGAGCCCGCCGCGCGGCCATTTCACGTCGGGAAAGGTGTGGCAGGCCACGCAGCCTTTTTCGGTGACGAGCCGCCGACCGATTTCCGCGTCGGCGTCGCCCAGCGTCGGCGTGCGGTCGGGCGGGCCATCGCAGGCCACCAGGCTGAAGCAGGCCAGCACCAGCCAGCGCCGGGAATTGCCCCTCGATGAGCGTGTGGAGCCCGGCATGAACGATGATCTAGATCCCATGCGTCCACCCACGTCGCTGCACGAACACCGACCCGCGAGCCCCGGCAGGCTGTGGCTGGCCCTGTGCGCCATGTTGCTGACCACGGCATGTACAGACCGCATGAGCAGCAGCGACGACCGATGGAGCCGCAGCGGCGAGCTCATTGCGATGAGTGGCGGCGAAGCTGGCGCGCGCTACGCCTGCGCGACGTGCCACGGCGCACGCGGCGAGGGCAATGGTTTCGACGCGCCGCGGCTGGCTGGCCTGCCAGCGGGTTACCTGCAAAAGCAGATGGAAGACTACGCAGCGGGCTTGCGGCCGCATGGGGTGATGGGCGACGTGGCGCGTTTTCTCGACAGCCACGAGCGCGTGCGGGTGGCCAATCACTACGCGGTCCTGCCGCCGCACGCCCTGATGCCCGCCACCCAGGAAACCATCGACGCGGCGACCCCCCGGCTGTATGCCAGGGCGTGCCAGCAGTGCCATGGTGTCGACGGTGTGGGCACCGTGGATGGGCCGCCACTGAACGCCCAGCCGGCTTTCTACCTGGTCCAGCAACTGCAGGACTGGCAGGTCTCGAAGCGGCGCAATGACGGCAATCATGTGATGTTGAAGGTGGCGCAACAACTCGACGCCAGTGAGGTCAGGCAACTGGGCCTTTACCTGGCGGGGATCCCACCACGCCCGGCGAGTCAGGGCCGTTGAGGTCGAACATCGAGGGCAGGACGCGGTCCCGCTTGACCACGTAGTGCAGCACGGCCGCACCGGCATGACCGGGAATGATGAGCGCCGTGATCCACACGATCCAGAAGTGCGTCGTCGCGGCCCACTGCATCAGGCGGTGCTGCAGTCCTTCGGACAGCTGATCGAAAGGCAGGTTGGGAAACGGAATCACACCGGCAATCGACAACGGCAGGTCGCTGGGCAAGGTGGACCACATCACCCAGCCGCTGATCGGCAGCGCGAAAAAGCTGAAATAGAACCAGGTTTGCAATAGGCGGCTGGCCCTGCCTGCCAACGACGTTTCATCCACGGTGTCGGGTCCGCTGATCTGGCTGTGCCAGAACAGGCGCAGCGTGCCCAGCAGCATGATGGTCAGTCCGATCTGGGTGTGGGTCTGGTAGCCGACGTACTTGTCGCCTCCCACAGGCAGCCATCCCAGGTACCAGCCGTGTGCCAGCTGGAAGATCATGAGCGCGGCCATCACCCAGTGGAAGGCGACGCCGATGGGCGAGTACAGGCCGCGCCGGTGGTAGCCCTCGGCCCACTCGATGGCGGCAATCAGGTTCATGTGGGGTGGATGCGCAAGCCGCGTTCACGCTCGGCGGCCATCCAGCGCCAGCCGATCCACATCGCCGCGGCCAGGTAGGCGAAGCTGCCCGGCGCCCACATCACGATGCCGGCGAGTTGCTGGTCTTCCAGCGGCGACACCCCCCAGCTCAGGGCGGACGCAAAGTGCGGCGGGTACAGCGGCCGCGCGGCAAAGGTGATCAAGGCGCCCAGCAGCCCCATCAACACCGTCGTCACCAGGATGGCGCCCAGCGCCGAGGCCGGACGCGATCGGCGCACCGCCATCCAGAACACCATCGCGCTGGCCAGCAGCGTGAACTGCATCAGCGCATAGATCGCGTCAGACGACAGGGCGGCCGCGTAGGAAGCCGGCGCGTGCCAGATCCAGAACACCACGGCCGCGATCGTCGTGGCAGTCCAGAGCGGGGCCGGCAGCCGCCGAAGCCAGGGTTCCAGCCCGAACGCCAGCAGCGGCGCGATCGCCAGCACGAGCGCCATGTGATGGACCACCCGCACCGTGAAGAAGGCCGAACTCAGGGCGCACAGGGGCGACACGTAGAGCACGAGCGTCAGGGTCCAGGCGGCACGCAGGCTCAGGCGCCGCTTGCCCGTCAGGTCGTCGTTCAACGGCAACAGCCAAAGCGCCAGCCCAAGCACGAGCAGCACGCCACAGAGCACCGGATCCAGATTCCAGCGGCTCAGCCAGATCTCCGGGCCCGGCGCCTCGCCGCAGTAAGGCATCCACCGTACGGGTGCGTCCACGCTGTGGTCCTCCACGTTGGCATCAAGAATGGTTGAAAACGGCCGCAAGTGCAATATCACACCACGCCGGCACGCCGCTCACTGTTCGGTAGTCAACAGACGCCGGCATGCCCGAAGCAGAGGTCACCCCATAATCGGTGCGCCCTCCCAGAAAATCGACGCACCCATGCCCCGAATCAAAAGCAGCTCCGCTACAAAGCGATTCAGCGTTCCCCTGCCCATCCTGGCGGGGTTCGTCGTGGCCGTGATTGCCACATTCATCGTCACGTTCGTGAACTACCGGTCATCGCAGGTGCGCAGCGCGGCCGTGGAGGAAATGCAGGCCACTTCTCAGGCCATCCGGGCGCTCAACGAAGTGGTTGCGGCGGTCAAGGACGCGGAAACAGGTCAACGGGGCTTCCTGCTGACGGGTGAATCCAGCTACCTGCAGCCGTATCAATCGGCCACCGATGTCATCGGCCGCCGTCTCTCTGACCTCAAGGCCGTCACAGGCGATGCGCCTCAGGACCTGGACCTGACCGCGCGCATGGAGCGGCTCGTGCGGCAGAAGCTGGACGAACTGGGGCAGACCATCGAGCTCTACCAGGCGGGCAACGAGGATGCTGCACTGGCGCGGGTGCGCAATGACACAGGCAAGAACATCATGGACGAGATCCGCGAGGTCTCGGCCAGCCTGCTTTCGCGCAAGGACCGTCTGTTCGAGACGCGCCGCCAGGCCTGGGTCGACGCGGCCGCCGAGTCCAACCTGTACTCGGGCATCGGCTCAGCGGTGTTGTTTGTATTGATCTGCAGCACGGGCTGGCTGGCCGTGCGAGGCCTGCGGGCGAAAGCAGATCAGGCGTGGGTGTCTGCAGGGCTCGCACAGCTGGGGCTGCAGCTCCAGGGTGAACACCGCATTGATGAACTGGGGCAGCGTGCTCTGCGGCTGCTGGGCGACTACATGGGTGCCACGGTGGGGGCGGGGTATGCGGCGCAGGCCGGGCAAGGGGGCCTCCGGCTGTTCGGGGGCTATGCGCTGCCGCGCGAGCGGCTGCAGGAACAGTTCGTGAGCGGCGAAGGTCTGGTGGGCCAGGCGGCCGCGTCACGCCAGTTGCTGCATGTCAGGGACGTGCCCGCCGCACACCTCCAGGTGTCATCGGGCACAGGTTCATCCCGCCCGGCCGAATTGCTGGTCGCGCCGGCCATCGAGAACGGTGAACTGCTGGCGGTGATCGAGTTCGGTTTCCTGCGGCCGGTCAGCGAGGCCGAACGGAGCCTGCTGGAGCGCGCGTCGGAAATGCTGGCCGTGGCGGTGCGCCTGGGCATCGACCGCCAGCGGCTGGAGGTCTTGCTGGAGGAGACCCGCCGCCAGGCCGAGGAGCTGCAGACACAGCAGGAAGAGCTGCGCGTGAACAATGAGGAGCTGGAACAGCAGAGCCGTGTGCTGCAGGAGTCCCAGGCGCAGATGGAAGTGCAGCAGACCGAGCTCGAGCAGACCAATGTCCACCTGGAAGAGCAGACGCAACAGCTGGAGTACCAGCGCGAGCAGCTGCTGAAGGCACAGGATGCCCTGACCGGCAAGGCGCGCGAGCTGGAGCTGGCCAGTCAATACAAGAGCGAATTCCTGGCCAACATGAGCCATGAACTGCGCACGCCGCTGAACTCGACGCTGATCCTGGCCAAGCTGCTGTCCGACAACAAGACGGGCAATCTGAATGCGGACCAGGTGAAGTACGCGAAGACGATTTCTGCAGCGGGCCACGACCTGCTGGCCCTGATCAACGACATCCTGGACCTCTCCAAGATCGAGGCGGGACAGACCCATGTCGAGCCCGAGCCCGTTCCCATTGCCAGGACCGTGCAGAACCTGGTGGAGCCGCTGCGTCCGCTGGCAAAGGAGAAGGGCCTGGCCCTCACCGTCACCATCGCACCCGATGTGCCGGCTACCCTGGAGACGGATCCGCTGCGCCTGGGCCAGGTGCTCAAGAACCTGCTGTCCAATGCCATCAAGTTCACCGAGAAGGGCGAGGTGGCGTTGCACGTGTCGCGCGCCTCGGGCGAGATGCTGTCCTTCGCGATCAGGGACACGGGCATCGGCATCCCGGTGCAACAGCAGGCCCTGATCTTCGAGGCGTTCCGCCAGGCCGACGGCAGCACCCACCGCAAGTACGGAGGCACCGGGCTCGGGCTTTCCATCTCCCGCGATCTGGCCCACCTCCTCGGCGGCGAGATTGCGGTGCAGAGCAAGCCAGGAGAAGGCAGTGTGTTCACGCTGTCACTGCCTTTGCGCATGGCGGTGGCCGAGGCGGCCGCGACGCTGGCCGCGCCCGTCCCGACCACCTTGTCGCGGCCACTGGCGACTCCGGCCAGCCTGCCCGACAGCGGGCCCGCGTCCGTTCCGGTGGCGCCCGATCAACCCCGTGCCGGTGTGCGCAGCATTCTGGTGATCGAGGACGACGAACGCTTCGCCCAGATCATGTGCGATCTGGCGCGCGACATGGACTTCGAATGCCATCTGGCACACAACGCCGCCGATGGGCTGGCCATGGCCGCTCGGCTCCTGCCCAGCGCCATCGTGCTGGATGTGAACCTCCCCGACTTCTCGGGCCTGGGCGTGCTGGACCAGCTCAAGCGCAATCCCGCGACCCGCCACATTCCGGTGCACATTGTTTCCGTGGCCGACTACTCCCAGGAGGCCCTGGGGCGGGGCGCGGTTGGCTACGCGCTCAAGCCCATCAAGCTCGATGCGCTGGCGCAGGCGCTGCAGACCCTGGAGGCCAAATTCACCCAGGATTTGCGCCGCGTGCTTGTGGTGGAGGACGACGAACGCCAGCGGGAGAGCGTGCAGGCCCTGCTGAGCCGGGACGATGTGGAGGTGGTCTGCGCGGCCACCGCGAGCGAGGCGCTGGAGCATCTGCGCGGCGCCACCTTCGACTGCATGGTGATGGACCTCAACCTGCCCGATCTCACCGGCTTCGAGCTGCTGGAGAAAATGACCGGACAGGAGGACATCGCGTTCCCTCCCGTCATCGTCTACACCGGCCGTGCGCTCTCGCGCGATGAAGAGCAGCAGCTGCGCCGCTTCTCCAAGTCCATCATCATCAAGGACGCCCGTTCGCCGGAGCGCCTGCTCGACGAGGTCACGCTGTTCCTGCACCAGGTCGAGTCCGAGCTGTCGCCGGAGCATCGGCGGATGCTGGAGGCGGCGCGCAGCCGCGACAGCACGCTGGAAGGTCGCACCGTGCTCATCGTGGAGGACGACGTGCGCAATGTGTTTGCGCTCACCAGCATCCTGGAGTCCACCGGCATCAAGCTGCAGATCGCGCGCAACGGGCGCGAGGCGATCGATGCGCTCGAACGCGCAGAGGCCATCGGCGAGCCGGCAATCGACCTCGTGCTGATGGACATCATGATGCCGGAGATGGATGGCTACACCGCGATGCGGGAGATCCGCGTTCGCCCGGCGTGGCGCCGCCTTCCCATCATTGCCCTGACGGCCAAGGCCATGAAGGACGACCAGGAAAAGTGTCTGGCGGCTGGCGCCAACGACTACATCGCCAAGCCGCTGGATGTGGAGAAGCTGCTTTCACTGGTTCGCGTCTGGATGCCCAAGTAACGCGCGAAGCGAGCCATGCCCCACCGCAAAGCCCGCACCGCCGACATCGAGCAGCGCCTGCTGATCGATGCGATCTTCCACCGGTATCACTACGACTTCCGGGGCTACGCGCAGGCTTCCCTCAAACGCCGTCTGGGCACGGCCCTGGGACATTTCGGTTGCGAAACGTTGTCGCAGCTGCAGGACCGTGTGCTGCACGATGCCACCGTGTTTCCCGCGCTGCTGGAATACCTGACCGTTCAGGTGAGCGACATGTTCCGCGACCCGAGCTACTTCCGCTCGCTGCGCGAGGAGGTGGTGCCGCTGTTGAGAACCTACCCCTCGCTGAAGATCTGGGTGGCGGGTTGCAGTGCGGGCGAGGAGGTCTATTCGCTGGCCATCCTGCTCCAAGAGGAGGGTCTTCTGGATCGCACCCTGATCTACGCCACCGACATCAACCCGCAGGCCTTGCGGGCAGCGGAGTCCGGCGTATTCGACATGACGCGCGTGGCCACGTTCACCGAGAACCACGCGCGTTCGGGTGCAAAAAGCTCGCTGTCTGACTACTACACGGCGCGCTACGGGCGCGTGGTGCTGGACAAGGCGCTGCGCGAACACGTCGTGTTCTCCGACCACAGCCTGGCCACCGACAACGTGTTCGCCGAGGTGCATTTCGTGTCGTGCCGCAATGTGCTCATCTACTTCGAGCGCGACCTGCAGAACCGGGCGCTGGGCCTCTTTCGGGAAGCGCTGTGCCACCGCGGGTTTCTGGGCCTGGGTTCCAAGGAGTCCCTGCGGTTCTCCGAGCAGTCCGTCGCCTTCGACGACTTCGTCCTCGAAGACCGCATCTACCGCAAGAAGGCCGGCCTGTGAGCCAGGGCCACTACGCCGCCATCGTGGTGGGTGGGTCGTCGGGCGGCATCGAGGCCCTGATGGCCTTGTTGCCCGAGCTGCCGCCCACCCTGCGCGCGGCCGTGCTGGTGGTGATGCACATGCCCCGCGATCCGCGCAGCCGATTGCCGGAGATCTTCAGGCCGAACTGCGCATTGCCGGTGCGGGAAGCGCAGGACAAGGAGCCCATATCGCCCGGCACCGTCTACTTTGCGCCGCCTGACTACCACCTGCTGCTGGACCAGGGGCCGCGCATCGCACTGTCGGTGGATGCGCCTGTCCATTACTCCCGGCCCTCCATCGACGTCCTGTTCGAGTCCGCCGCCGATCTCTACGGCGACCAACTCGTGGCCGTGCTGCTGTCAGGGGGCAATGAGGACGGTGCGCGCGGCCTTGAGGCCGTTCATGCAGCCGATGGGCTGGTCGTTGTGCAGGAGCCTTCAAGCGCTCCTGTGTCCACCATGCCCCTCGCCGGCATGGCACGTGTCGATGCCGACCATGTGCTGCCCCCGAAGGGGATTGCGGCACTGATCGTCGATCTGCACCGCCAGGACCGTCTGTGACCCAGCCCCCGCCTCCCCATGAACAACAAAAAAATCAGCGTCTGACAATGCCAGAAAACAGCCGAATCAAATGCCTTCTTGTCGATGACGTCCCGCAGAACCTGACGGCGCTGGAAGCGCTGCTCCAGCGTGACGATGTCGAGCTCCTGCTGGCGCAGTCGGGCCGCGAGGCGCTCGAACTGTTGCTGGTGCACAGCGACATTGCGCTGGCGTTGCTGGACGTCCAGATGCCCGAGATGAACGGCTTCGAACTCGCCGAACTCATGCGCGGCAGCGAGCGCACGCAACACATCCCCCTGATTTTCCTGACCGCGGGGTCCGGTGAGAAGGACTGGCAGTTCCGTGGCTACGAGAGCGGCGCGGTGGACTTTCTGTACAAGCCCATCGACCCGCACATGCTGCAGAGCAAGACGAACGTCTTCTTCGAGCTGCACCGCCGCAAGCAGCGACTCGCGCAGGAACTGCAGGAGCGTTCGGAAGCGCTGAGGGTCAACGAGATGTTCATGGGCGTGCTGAGCCATGACCTGCGCACGCCGCTGATGTCGATCATGGCGGCCGCCGAAGTCATCAAACGCCAGCTGGATCCCGAGAAGGCCGCCGCCGTTGCCGATCGCCTGATGCGCAGCACCAGGCGCATGGCCAGCATGGTGGAGGACCTGCTCGATGTCACCCGCATCCGCCAGGCCGGAGGCATGTCGCTGCATCCGTCCCCCGCCAGCCTGGATGCGCTGGTGCACCGCACGCTGGACGAAGTCGAGCTGGGCTTTCCCGGGCGCGTGATGGAGCCGGTCTTCGCCGGGGACCTGGCCGGCGTGTGGGATGGTGAGCGTGTCTGCCAGGTGTTGTCCAACCTGGTGGGGAACGCCGTCCTCCATGGGGATCCGGCCCGGCAGGTGCGCGTGACCGCCGATGGCACCGCGTCATGCACGCTCGTGCTGACGGTCACGAACGGTGGCACCATCCCCTCGGATCTGCTGCCCCACCTGTTTGCACCCTTCCGTGGCAGGGAGCGGCCACCGGGCCGTCATCAAGGTCTTGGGCTGGGCCTGTACATCGCGCACAAGATCGTCGACCTGCACGGCGGCCGGATCGAGGTAAGTTCGGTCGATGGCTCCACCTGCTTCCGGGTGGAATTGCCACGGGTGTTCGCAGACCCGGCTGGTCGAGCCCCGTAGGGCCGGATCAGGCGGGTCCGGAGCGCATTTCGGCGGCGATGCTGTCCAGAAGCTGCTCCAGGACCTCGGGCTCGAAGGGCTTGAGCACGATGCGAACGTTCGGCCCCCACTCCAGGGGGTACTTCCCGAGTTCGTAGCCCGAGCACAGCACCACCCATCGCTGCGGATTGACGGCCAGAATCCTGCGGGTCAGATCCGTTCCCGAGAGGCCCGGCAGACCAGCGTCTGTCACGACGAGGTCGAACCGCTCCTGGGCATCCAGAGCCAGCGCCTCTTCTGCCGTGGCGCACGCCACCACTGTCCGGTCTCCGTTGGCTATCAGCAGGCTGACAACCTCACGCAACTCCGTGTTGTCTTCGATGTACAGGATTCGCATTCAAGCGGGTGTTTCATGGCGGCCGTGGGTGGCCTGAGATTGTAGGGTTGGCATCAAATGCATCGAGCCGATGGCTCAATGGGTGTCCAGCGCGACCACTGGCTGTTGCGACGGGTCTTCAGGGATTTGTGCCGGGGTGACAAAGTTCATCGGCATGTCGCCGCGTCGCGCGGCCTGGATCACGCGGTGAATGAACCCGAGTTTGGCGACAACCGGTTGCACCACCACGAACGGATAGCTGTCATTTGCACCCAGACTGCGATCCATCGCATTGATGAACTGCGAGATGGGCAACCACTGCTCCACGATCGCTGCGTCAATTCCTTCGGCGTTGAAGTCCAGCTCCTGCGAGATGAGCGGAGGCATGCCGGGCACGGCACGCTGCAGTTGCAGGCCCCAGGATGCCGCTGTTTCAAGACCGTCAACCATGTGCAGGTAGTGTGCCCATGACTCGGCCCAGTCCTCCCATGGATGGGAACTGGCGTAGATGCTGATGTGCTGCTGCATCCATTCAGATGTCGGGGTGGCGTAATGGCGCTGCAGCGACTCGGCGTAGTCGACCGATTCGTCGCCGAACAGGGACCGGTACTCCTCGATCCACGGCGTGTCGCGGATGAGGCGGTCCCAGTAGTAGTGCCCGATCTCGTGGCGAAAGTGGCCGAGCAACGTGCGATACGGCTCGCGCATGGACAGCCGGACCTGCTCCCGTCGGGCATCGTCGGCCTCGGCGATGTTCAGCGTGATGACGCCGCCATCATGGCCCGTCAGCACGCGCACCTCGTTGCTGGTCTCCTCCAGGAATTCGAACGACAGGCCGTTCTCAGGGTCGTCCAGCTTGTTCGGCACCGGCAGGCCCAGCTCCAGGAGGGTGAAGAACAGGCGGCGCTTGGCTTGCTCCAGCCGACCCCAGTACAGCCGGTTCTCGGGTTTGCTCAGGGCGGGGATCGTGCGGGTGGTGCGGCACGACACGCAGTGCTGGTGCGGGCTCTCCACCGGCACCATCCAGTTGCACACACCTTCCGCGGTGTTGATGCACGGCCTGTAGGCAGGCCCGGCGGGTCCGGCGCGGTTCCAGATGCCCTCAGGGGACACCTGAAATGCCACCATGGCGCGCTCCTCGGTAGAAAAGCCCAATGCACTCCCGCAGGCCTCGCAACCGAGGTTCTCGAAGAAGACCCGGTTTCCGCAATGGGTGCAGTTGAACAGTCTCATGTCTGAAATCCTGAAGCACGGGAAGGTGGTTGGCGAGCGAATGAATCATCCCCGGCCCACGCTCGTCATGCGTCAGATCCCACCCATTCCGGTGTAGGACGAATGCTCGTTCAGGCGGAGGGTCGTGCCGGGAGGAACGACTCGTGGTGGATCCGGTCGGCAGGCCACCCCAGTCGCGCGGCGGTGGAGCTGGCGGCTTCCATGAATGAGGCCGGGCCGCAAACGTATATGTGGGCGAGCGATGGCGCCCGCGAGAGGATGCGCGCGATGTCCATGCGTTTGTGCACATCGGCGCCGCTGCACCAGCAGTTCACCCGGTGTGCATAGGGCGCGTCGCGCAGATGCGCGAGGAACGCCGCCTGTCCGGGGGCACGAAAGCCATAGTGCAATTCGAACGAGGCGGCGTGTCGCCACAGGTGCCCGGCCATCGACAGCAGTGGCGTGATGCCGATACCACCGGCCAGCAGCACGCTGTGGATCGCACCGCCTTGCAGCGGGAAGGTGTTGCGTGGCTGGCTCACGTGCAACCGGTCTCCTTCGCGCAGCGCATGCATGGCGCGCGAACCGCCCTGGCCCCGCGGCTCCAGGCGAACGGCGAGGAGGTAGTGGTCGCGCACGTGCGGCGCGTTTGCCAGCGAGTACGGGCGCACGGCGCCGCCGGGAAACGCCACATCGATGAAGCCGCCGGCCTCGAACGCCGGCAAGGTGCCGCCGTGCACGGGTGCCAGTTCCAGCACCACGGTGTCGCGCGCATCCCGCCAGCGCCGCCGCACCTGCACGTCCACCCAGATGTCGTGGGGCGCCAGGGGGTGGTGGGATGGCATGGGTTCAGACATCGCTCTTGCGCCAGTAGATGCGGCAGTGGGCGCAGCCGCGTCCGCAGCAATGAACGGCGGCCGATGCCGGCACGCCGTTGATCAGCTTGCCGTTGCCGGTCTCCGGGGCCGGGGACGGGGGCGCCACCGTGACCGCGGATGCGTGGCGGTGTGTTGCACCACCCTCCAGCTGCTGCCGCAGCTGTTCGCCGCGCAGCACGGTGCGCACCCCGTTGTCCCTGTCGCCGGCCACGTTCAGTCCTGCGCGCCGTCCCGTGGCCGCGCGGGCCGGGGTTGCACGAGCGTGCTGGCCAGCCGGTCCGTGTGGGAGATGTCGACACCGATCTCGTTGAGCAGGCTGTCGATCAGTGGCGCCTGCGCCCTGTAGCGCAGCGCGGAGTTGACCACCTGATCGCTCAGCGCGCCGCCACCTTCCGAGCCACCGGCCGCGCCCGCCTGGCCGCCGAGGCCGTCGACGCTGAGGATCTTGATGCTCTCGATGTGTTCCAGCGGGCGCACCGATTCGCGCACGATGCCCTCGACCTTGTCGAGCAGCTTGTGCCGGAAGCCCGACACGCGCGCCTCGGGCGACAGCACGTTGTGCGCTTCGTTCATCTGGCGCCGGGCGTCGGCCTCCATCTCGGCGCGCACGCGCGCCGCTTCGATGCGGATGCGCTCGGCCTGTGCGTCGGCCTCGGCCTGCATGCGCACCACGGTGCTGCGGCCCTCGGCGGCGTCCTTCTCGGCGTCCACCGCCAGTTTCAGTCGCAGGGCCTCCTTCTCGCCCGCCTGCGCGGCGGCGATCAGCTCGATGGCCTTGTTGCGCTCGGCCGCCTCGGTCTGGCGCGCCGTCGTCACGCGCTCTTCGGCCGCCACGGCCAAGGCCCGCGCGTCGTCGGCCGCGGCATGCGCTTCGGACTGGGCGCGCGACTGTTCGGCCACGGCGATGGTGCGCTTCTGCTCGGCCAGGTCCATGGCCATGCGCCGCTCGACCTCGGCCGCCTGCAGGGCCTGGGCCTTGCGGATGCGGTCCTGGTCCAGGGTGAGTTCGGAACGGATGCGCGCCGCCTCGATGGCCTGCTTGGCCGTGATCTGCACCTGCTCCGCCTCGCGCTCGTGCTCGGCGCGTTCGCGGCTCACCTCCGAGCGCTGGCGCGCACGGGCCACCTCGACCTCACGCTGCTGCGACAGCCGCGCGTACTCGCTCTCACGGTCGATCTCCAGCACCAGCTTCTCCGATTCGAGGTTCTTGTTGCGGATCGCGATCAGCGTGTTCTGTTCGACGTCGTTGCGCTCCTTCTTGCGCTGCTCGATCTGCTCGGTCAACCGCGTGAGACCTTCGGCGTCGAAGGCATTGCCAGGGTTGAAGTAGGCAATGTCAGCCTGCTCCAGCTGGGTCAGCGAGATGGACTGCAGTTCCAGGCCGTTGGAGATCAGGTCCTGCGCCACCGATTCCCGAACCTGGCGGGCATACGTGCCGCGCTTCTCGTGCAGGTCTTCCAGCGTGGTGTCGGCCGCGATGGTGCGCAGGGCATCGACGAACTTGCCTTCGATGAGTTCGCGCAGCTTTTCCGCTTCCAGTGTGCGGTAGCCCAGCGTCTGCGCCGCCGCGGCCACCGCCACGGCCGATGCCTGCACGCGCACCAGAAATTCCGCCGTCACGTCCACCCGCATGCGGTCGCGCGTGATGAGGGCCTGCTCCTGCCCGCGGCGCACTTCCAGCCGCAAGGTGTTCATGTTCACAGGCGTCACCTCGTGCACCATGGGCAGCACGAAGGCGCCGGCGTCGAGCACCACCTTCTGGCCACCCAGGCCGGTGCGCACGAAGGCGCGGTCCTTGGAGGAGCGCACATAGAGCCGGCGCACGATCCACAGCAGGATCGCCACCACGATCGCCAGGGCGATCAGGCCCAGCAGGAAAAAGCCGAATTGGGAAGTGTTCATGGTTGTGTCCTTCGCATGCGTTGAATGTCTGTGTCGTGCCGGGTCGCGGCTGTGAGGGCCTGCACCGCACCCGCCACCATGTGTTCGACCATGCCGCCTGCGCCGTGCAGTGGCGCGCTCAGCACGGTGAGGTCGGCCGGCGCCGGCTGGGGCGTCCGGTCGGTGATCAGGATGCGTGGCACGCCCGCGGGCAGGGCTTGCGCGGCGGTCAGGCCGCGGCCGGCGTGCGCGCCGTGCGCGATGACCAGCAGCGCACCGATGTCGCTGCGCGCGCGCAGGCAGGCCCGCAAGGCGTCTTCCGGGTCGCGGGCGTAGCCCATGATCTCGGCACGCCGCACCTGCGCCGTGCTCTCCGTGGCGTCGCCAATCTCCAGCGTGACCACGCGCGAACCGGTGCGTTCCAGCGCGCGCAGCGCTTCTGCCAGCAGCGCATCGCCTGGTGCGAAGGCACCCGCGAGGTACACCGCCGGTGGCAGTGCCCTGGCGGGCGGGGCCTCGCGACCCACCGCGGTGTCGGGTGTGCCGAAGGCGCGCACCACGCGCAGCACCGGCACGCGGTGGCGGGGCGGTGCGTCGTCTTCGGTGGTGCGGTCTGCATCCGGTGTCTCGTCCGTGTCCTGGCTGGCGCCGGCGCGCAGGCCCAGCATGCGCTGCTGCAGGGCCGGGTCGGCCGCGAGCTGGGCGGCGGGCAGTTCGTGTGCGATGCGGCCGTTCACCATGATCGCCACGCGGTCCGCGACCTCCAGCGCCACGCCCAGGTTCTGCTCGATGAGCAGCACCGACATGCTGCCGTCGTCGGCGAGCTGGCGCAGCAAGGTGGCCACCTGCTCCACGATCACCGGGGCGAGGCCTTCGGTGGGTTCGTCCATCACCAGCAGGCTGGGGTTGAACAGCAGCGCACGGCCAATGGCCAGCATCTGCTGTTCGCCGCCCGAGAGTTGTGCGCCGCCATTGCCACGCCGTTCGGCCAGGCGCGGGAAGGTCTGGTAGACCCGGTCCAGCGTCCAGGCGCCCTGGCGCGCGGTGCCGCTGGCCAGGCGCAGCGTTTCGTCCACCGTGAGCGAGCGCCACACGCGCCGGCCCTGCGGCACGTAGCCGATGCCGGCGTGCGTGATCTGGTTCGCCGGCAGGCCGAGCATCTCGCGGCCATTGAAGCGCACGGACCCGCGCGCCGGCACCATGCCGGTGATGGCCCGGCACAGGGTGGTCTTGCCCATGCCGTTGCGGCCCACCACCGCGAGCACACCCCTGGGCAGGGCGAGCGACACCTGCTGCAGCACGTGGGCCTTGCCGAAGAACACGTCGAGGTTGTCGACGCGCAGGATCTCGTTGCCGTCAGTGGTGCGCATGGCGGCCCTCTCCCATGTAGATGGCGTGCACGTCGTCGTTGGCCTGGATCTCGTCCGGCGTGCCATGCACCAGCACGCGGCCGTTGTGCATCACCGTGACCTGTTCGGTCACGGTGAGCGCGATGTCGAGGTCGTGCTCGATGATCAGGAAACCGATGTGGCGCGGCAGGCCGCGCAGCAGCGCGACGAGCTCGCGGCGCTCGACCGGCGAGAGGCCGGCGGCGGGCTCGTCGAACAGGATCAGGCGCGGCGAACCGGCCAGCGCCATCGCGATCTCGAGCTGGCGCTGCTGGCCATGCGACAGGTCGGCCACCAGTGTGTCGGCGATGGTGTCGAGCCGGCCCATGGCCAGCAGCGTCTCGACCGCGCGCAGCGAAGGCCCGCCGCCGGGCGCGCGCAGCAGGCTCAGCCGACCGCCAGCCACGCCACGCACGGCGAGGAACAGGTTGTCGCGCACCGAGAGCTGGCGGAACAGCAGCGAGGTCTGGTAGGTGCGGCGCAGGCCGCGCCGCACCCGCTCCTGCGGGGGCAGCGCGGTCACGTCTTCCCCGAACAGGACGACGCGGCCGGCGGTGGTCGGAAAGTCACCCGTGATCGCGTTGAACAGGGTGGTCTTCCCGGCACCGTTGCTGCCGAGCACGCCATAGCGCTGCCCCGCCGTCACACTGAAGGAGACGTCGTCGATCGCGCGCAGCGAGCCGAAATGGCGGCTGACGCCGTGCAGCTCGAGTGCGTGGCCGGACAGGAAGCCGGGCGCGGGCGCCGGTGTGCTCATGCGGTCCACGGGTTTACTTGCACTCGGGGTTGGTGCGGCTGCCCAGACCCATCCGGTCGAACTCGGCCTGGCTCAGGCCCAGCGTCTGCGACACGTTGGGCACCACCTTGACCAGCTTGTTGTAGAGCGAACCGTCGGGCGCCTTCGCCACCTCGGTGAGGTAGTTGTTGGCGATGGCATTGCGGTTCGCGTCGAGCTTGATGTCGCCGGTGGGGGACTTCAGCGTCATGGTCGATAGCGTCTTGCGCAGGGCCTCGTGGTTGTTCGACAGATCGCCCTTGACGGTGTCCAGCGCATCCAGCGCGGCCTTGGTGTTCACGTAGTAGCCCTGCGCGAACGACGAGGGGGTGGCGAAGCCGTCCTTGAACGCGGCGCGGTAGTCGGCCACGAACTTCTTCCAGCTCTCGTCCGGTGCGGTGTCGGCGATGGGGCCGGCCGACGGCGTGCCCACCAGCGCATCGCGCGCCTTGCCCTTGTAGCCCAGCACGGTCTGGTCCACCGTGGTGGTGCCACCGATGAGCGGCTTGACGCCACCGGTCTGCTCATACTGGGTGAGGAAGTTCACCGCATCGGCGCCGCCCAGCGCGACGAAGATGGCGTCGATGTTGGTGGGCAGCTTGGCGATCACGGAGGAGTAGTCCTTCGTGCCCAGCGGCACCCACTGCTTGTCCAGCACCTTGCCGCCGGCCTTGCAGTACTCGACCATGAAGCCCTGCACCTGCGAGTAGGGGAAGGCGTAGTCCTCGGCCACGACGACGACCGACTTGTAGCCCTTGGCGAAGGCGTGCGAGCCGAGGCCGGCCATCCATTGCGCGCCGTCCATCGAGAAGCGGAAGAAGTTCGGTGCCTGGTTGCGCAGCGTCGTTTCCTGCGCGGCGGAGGTGCCGTTGACGAAGGTCACGCCCGGGTGGTTCTTCGCGTAGTCCTTCACGGCAATGCCTTCGGAGCCGGACAGCGGACCGACCAGGATCTGCACCTTGTCCTGTTCGACCAGCTTGCGCGCGGCGCTCACGGCCGAGTCCGGCCGGCCGCTGGACGAGCCCTTGACCAGCTCGATCTTCTTGCCGGCCACCATGTAGTTGCGTTCCTTGAGCGCGAGCTCGACGCCGCGCATGCCGTCCTGCCCCATCACGGTGAAGGCGCCTTCCAGTGTGGCGAGCGCGCCCATCTTGATGGTTTCCTGCGCCTGTGCGCTGCCGGCGAACACGGTCAAGGCCGCGGCCATGGCGATGGGCGTGAGGGTGTTGAGAGAAGTGATGTTCATGATGTCTCCAGTGGTTGGTGGTTCAACGTGACGCGCCCGGACCCTGACCACGCTGCGCAACCGGGCGAAGGGCGTTGCGCAGGCGTTCCCACAGACCCAGCAGGCCGTCGGGCGAAAACAGGACGATCAGCAGGAAGACCGCGCCGATGAGCAGGTTGAAACGTTCGCGGTCGACGAAGTCGATGGCGAAGTTGCCCAGCAGCACGAACAGCGCGGCACCGATGTAGGGGCCGACGGGGTGGCGCATGCCACCGAGCACCGCGATCACCAGCACATTGATGAGCACACCGGTGCTGATGCTGTCGGGCGAGACGCGCTGGTTGTAGTAGACGAACAGCACACCGCCCGCCCCCGCGATGAGGCCCGCGATGGCGTGCGCCAGCAGGCGGTGCGCGGTGACGTTGAAGCCCAGCGAAGCCATGCGCCGTGGGTTGTCGCGCACACCCTGCAGGCCCACGCCGAACGGCGAGCGCACGATGTAGATCACGCCCAGCACCGCGAGCAGCGCCACCGCCAGGGCCAGGTGGTAGAACACGAGCGGCTGGCTCGCGTCGAGGCCCAGCACCATCGGCGGTGTGACCGTGGAGAAGCCCTGGAAGCCGTTGAACAGCGCGTGGTTCTGCTGCGTGAGGTAGAAGAACGCCACGCCGATCGCCAGGCTGATCATGATGGTGCGGATGCCCTCGGTGCGGATCGACAGCGCGCCGATCAGCAGCGCCATGAGGGTGCTGGTCACCAGCGCCAGGGTGACCGCGAGCCAGGGCGACCAGCCCAGGCTGATCTCCGTCACCGACGAGGTGCCCACGATGGCCACCGTGTACGCCGCCACGCCAGCCACGGTCATCTGCGACAGGCTGACCATGCCGCCGTAGCCGGCCAGAAAGGTCAGCGACAGCGCAATGGTGCCGAGCACCAGCGTCTGCGCGCCGATCTGGAACACGAAGAACGGCGTGGCCAGCCAGGGGTAGATCAGCAGGGCGGCCAGGCACAGCGCGGCCTTCACCGCCCAGGCCTGCTGACGGGACGACACCGCGGCGGACGGCGGCAGGGCCAGGCGTTCGGCCGGGCTGCTCAGACGGGGATCGCTCATCGCTTGCTCCCCACGATGCCCTCGGGCCGGAAGGCCAGCGCCAGCACCAGCAGCGCGAAGGTGAACACCACGCCGTAGGTGGGCGCGTAGGCGAGCCCGAAGGTTTCGGCCAGGCCGATGAGCAGGGCACCGAGCGCCGCGCCGTAGATGCTGCCGATGCCACCGACGATCACCACCACCAGCGAGGCCAGCAGGTAGCGCACGTCTTCACCCGGCGAGATCGAGAGCACGGTACCCCCGATCACGCCACCCAGGCCGGCCAGGCCCGCGCCGATGGCGAAGGTGGCCGCGAACACCAGGTGCACGTTCACGCCACTGGCCGACAGCATCTGCCGGTCGTCCACGCCGGCGCGGATCATCAGGCCCACGCGGGTGCGGTTGAGCAGCGCCCACAGCAGCAGGCCGATGCCCACGGCCGCCACCAGCACCAGCACGCGGAACGTGGGGTAGGCGCTCACGATGGGCATCGGCATGCGGCCGGTCATCCACTCGGGCGCATCGAACTGGTACACGTCACCGCCCCAGAACCACAGCATCAGATCGGCCAGCACGATGGACAGTCCGATGGACACCAGCGTCTGGCGCATGTCCTCGCCCTCCATGTGGCGAAACACCAGCAGCTGCATGGCCAGGCCGGCCAGCGCGGCGGCCAGCGTGCCCGCCATCAGCGCGAGCAGCCAGGAACCCGAGGCCTGGCCCACGCTGTAGCCGACGTAGGCGCCCAGCAGGAACAGCGAGCCGTGCGCCAGGTTCACGATGCGCATGAGCCCGAACACCAGCGTGAAGCCGCTGGCGACGAGGAAATAGAGCGCGGCGAGTGTCAGCCCGTTGAGCAGGGTGAGGGTGAACAGGCGGGCGTTGTCCGCCAGGCCCGCGACGCAGGCGGCGAGCAGGAGCGCGCCGGACGCGCTCCATAGCACGCGCTGTTGTAGGCGACTGGTCATGGTGCCGTGCCTCTCAGCGGTTGCGCTGGCGCGTGTCGGTGACCACGGGCGACTTGTGGAACTTGCCGTCCAGCATCACGGCCAGCAGGCGGTCCTGCTTCTGCAGCACGGTGATGTCGGTCAGCGGGTCGCCGTCGACCAGCAGCAGGTCGGCCAGGAAGCCCGGTCGGATCTGTCCCAGTTCGTGCGGTCGCATCATCATGCGGCCGCCTTCGCGGGTGGCCGCGAGCAGCGTGTCCATGGTCGACATGCCGATGTACTTCACGAAGTACTCGAGGTCCATGGCGTTCGTGCCGTGCGGCATCCAGGCGAAACCGTAGTCGCCACCGGGCAGGATCTTCATGCCGCGCCGGTACATCTTCTTCAGCGTCTCGATCGCGGCCTCGAGCTCGCGCACGTAGCCCATCTGCTCGGCCACTTCGGTGGTGATGCCGTAGTCGGCCGCGTTGTAGCTCGTGCGGATCAACCAGGCCAGGCCGGGCGCGAAGAAGTGCTTGTCCTGGTTGGCCTGCAGCATGTCCAGCGCTTCCTCGTCGGCGAAGCTGCCGTGGTAGATCACCTCGATGCCGTGGCGCACGCACTGCTTGAGCGACTCGGCCGAGCGCGCGTGCGCGGCCACCCGCTTGCCGGCGCGTCTGGCCTCGCGCACGGCCATGGCGATCTCCTCGTCGGAGAAGGGCGTGGCCTCTGCCGGAATACCGGCGATGTACTCGCCCGAGAGGTTGAGCTTGATCGAATCCACACCGTGGCGCAGGAACTGGCGCACACAGCGGCGCATTTCCTCCGGGCCCGACACCACCGCGCCGAAGTTGAGTTCGGGGAACGGCAGGTGCGGTGGCGCTTCGTCGGCCAGGCCGCCCTGCACCGTGATCTCCTGCGAAGCGGCAAGGTAGCGGGGGCCGGGAAAGTGGCCACTCTTGATGGCTTCGCGCACCACCACGTCCAGCCGCGGCTTGGCCGCCGCAGCGCCGACGCAGGAGGTCCAGCCCATGTCCAGGTAGCGCTTGGCCAGCCGCACCGACCACAGGGTGTGCTCCTCGGGCGGCATCATCGCGATCGCTGCCAGGGTCGGCTGGTCGTTCCACGAGAAGTGGGTGTGCGCCTCGGTCATGCCGGGCATCAGGAAGGCGCCCGCGGCATCGATGACCTGGCCGGCCGATGCGCTGGTGGCGCCGCTGCTGCCGCGGCGCACCTGCGAGATGCGGTTGCCTTCGATCAGCACCTCGCCGTTGAAGGGCTCTGCGCCGGTGGCATCGAAGATGCGCGCGTTGGTGATGAGGATGTTGTTCATGCTTGTCTCCAGAAAGCCGGTTCAGTGCCGGGCGAGGAAGCTGCCCAGCAGCTGGGTGCATTCGACGGGGCGCTCGAAAGTGGTCCAGTGGCCGCAGCGTCCCAGCACCTCCACCTGCGCGTCGCGCAGGCGCGAGGCCATCTCGCGCACGTTGCCGGGCGGTGCCACACCGTCCTCGTCGCCGGTCACCAGCAGCACGGGCGCGGTGATCTCTTCCAGGTTGGCCGACTGCGCGTCGGCCAGGGCTTCGCAGCTGCGGCTGTAGCCCATGGGGTCCTGGCGCATCACGCTCTCGCGCACCAGCGCCACGGCCGCCGGCTGGGTCTCGCGCGTCAGGCCCGAGGTGGCCGCGTTGACGATGGCGTCGGCGATGCCCTGCAGGGCCACGGCGCCTTCGGCCGCCTTGGCGGCGCGGGCGCGGATGTTGGGGCGTGCGGCGTCGGGCGGGCACGCCAGCGGGCCGAACAGCGCCAGGCTGCGCACCATGTTCGGCCGCTGCACGGCGAGGTGCTGGCACACGATGGTGCCCAGCGAATGCCCCACGAAGTGGGCGCTGCCGATGTCCAGCCGCTGGCAGACCGACACCACGCTGTCCACGAAGCGCTGGATGCTCAGCGCGCCGGAGACGCCGCCGGAGCGCGCGCTGCCTGGCAGGTCGATGCGCACCACGCGGTGGCCGTTCATGGCGCGCATCACCGGTGTCCAGTTGTTCGACGAGCCGCCCAGGCCATGGATGCAGACGACCGGCGTGCCTTCGCCATCCACTTCCACGGCCAGGCCGTCCAGGTATTGCGTGCTCATGCGGCGTCTCCGACGAAGCGGTTCTCGATCGCACCGATGCCGTCGATCTCCACGCGCACGCGGTCGCCCTGGCGCAGGTAGGTGGGAGGCGTCATGCCCATGCCCACGCCGGCGGGCGTTCCTGTGGCGATGATGTCGCCCGGGTACAGGGTGATGCCGCGCGAGCAGGTGGCGATCAGCGTCGGGATGTCGAAGATCAGGTCGGAGGTGAGGCCGTCCTGGCGCAGCTCGTCATTCACCCAGCAGCGCACGCGGGTGCGCGTGCCATCGAGTTCGTCGGCCGTCACCAGCCAGGGGCCCATGGGGCAGAAGGTGTCGAACGACTTGCCCATGTCCCATTGCTGGTGGCGCATCTGCACGTCGCGTGCGGTCACGTCGTTGACGACCGTGTAGCCGAACACGTGGTCCAGCGCCGCCGCGGGCGTGATGTTCTTGCCACCCTTGCCGATCACCACCGCCAGCTCGGCCTCGTAGTCGATCTGCGACGAGACACCAGCGGGAATCAGCACCTCGTCGTAGGGGCCGACCACGCACTCGGGCACCTTCGTGAAGACGATCGGCCAGCGGCTCGGGTCGTTGTCGTTGTTCTTGAACACCGAGCCCGAGAGTTCGGCCGCGTGCGCGCGGTAGTTGCGGCCCACGCACCACACATTGCGGCGCGGCACGGGCAGCGGCGCATCCAGCTGCACGTCGGCGAGCGCCATGGCCGCACCGCTGGTTGCTGGCAGCGGGTGGCCTGCGGCCAGCAGTTCGATGACCGACAGCACGCCGCGCGACGTTTGCTGCGGCGACAGCGCGATGGGGGTGACCTGCTGGCGTTCGGTGTCCACCAGGCCGACGTGGCGTTGGCCGTTGGCCAGATAAGTTGCGAGCTTCATGAAGCGTCCTCAGAGTTGTGTCCTTGCCTGTTGGCAGGGACGCACTGTAGGAACGCTGGCGCGATCGCGCTTATCGCAGAATCTGCTCGCGTATCGCAGAGTCTGGCTGTGAACTAGGGGGTTTCCCGAACCGGCCCGCGCAATGCATTGCAAAAAAAGGGCGCTCGCCGATGATGGCGCCACTCGAGACAAAGACACACCCATGGAAGACGCGTACGCCATTCACGAGGGTGCCTTCGGGCGCGCCATCGTGCTTGAAACCCGGCAGAGCCTGGTGGCGCATTCGCATTCCGAATCCCAGCTTGCACTGTGGCTCGGTGGTGCCCGGGCGGTGGCCCGCATCGGCTCGGAGGTGGTGGCCTACAGCGAGGACACGGCGCTCGGATCGAACGCCTTCGAGTTGCACGACATGACCCTGCTGGACGACGGCCCCTGCGTGTTCCTGCTGTTCATGGTGTCCAGCGAATGGCTCGAGGAGCGGCGCAAGGCCACCGGCCGGCCGTTCATGTTTCTCTCGCCGCGCGTGTCGATCGACGCCGCCGTGCGGCAGGTCTGCTGGCGCCTGCTCGATCTCATCATCACCAAGTCGGGCAGTTCGCAGGCGGTGGACGACGAGGTCGAGCGCCTGCTCACGGTGGCCGTGGGCGCGTCCATGTCATCGCCTGCCACGCCACGGCCGCGTGCCATCGGCCCGGCGCTGGACCACCGCCTGCGCGCCGCGATCAAGTACATGCGGGAACACGTGTCCGAGAAGATCACGCTGGACGAGATCGCTGCCGGCGTGGGGCTGTCGCGCGCGCATTTCTTCACCCTGTTCCGCGATCAGCTCAACACCACGCCGCAGGTGTTCTGGAGCGCGGTGCGGGTGGAGGAGGCCATGCGCCGGATGGTGCAGGACGAGGTGCCGGTCACCTCGCTCGCCCTCGATCTGGGGTTCTCCGCACCGGGCAATTTCTCCCGCTTCTTCAAGGACATCACGGGAGCGTCGCCCACCGCGTTCAAGCGCGCCGCGCGCCTGCAGGCACCGACCACCCTGACGGGCCAGTACCGTTGACCGCCTGATCGCTCAGGCGGCGCGGCCCAGGTGCCGCAGCAGGGCCGCGTTGAAGGCCGCAGGCTGATCCACATTGGGCAGGTGGCCCGCATCGGGCAGGGTGTCGAGCACGCTGCCGCGGATGCGTTGTGCGATGTCGCCCATGGCCGCTGGCAGCACGCCATCGTTGGCGCCCACGATCAGCGTCGTGGGCAGCGTGATGCCGTGAACCTGGTCCAGCCAGTCAAGGCTCTGGATGGCGCGTGCGCAAGCCACGAAGCCCGTCACCGTGGTCGCTGCGGTCACATCCAGCACCTGGCGCTCGGTCTCGGGGTGGGCGTCCAGGAAGGGCCGCCCGAACCAGCGATCGACCGTGGGTTGCGCCAGCGGTGCGCAGCTGTTCGCGGCCTCCGCAATGGCAATGCGTTCGTCCCAGGGCTGTGCCACGGCTGGCGGCGCGTCGGCGCGCGCGGCGCACAGGCAGAGGCTCTGCAGGCGATGGGCGTGGGCGAGCGCCACACCGAAGCCGCTCATGCCGCCCAGCGACAGGCCCACGTAGTGCGCTTTCGCGATGTCCAGGGCGTCGAGCACGGCGATGGTGTCGGCAACCAGCGTGGCCATGGTGGCGTTCGGTGTGCTGGTGTGCGAGCCGCCGTGGCCACGGGTGTCGATGCACACCAGGTGCCAGTCCTGGTCTGCCAGCAGGGCCACCTGTCCTGCCCACAGCGCGCTGCTGGCCAGGATGGAGTGGTTGAAGAGAATGGCCGGCCCGGCCGGGTTGCCGTGCAGGTGCACCTGCAGCGTGGCGTCGGGGCGGTGGACGGTGTGGGTGCGGGAGGTCATGGGCAAGGGCGCGTTCGGGTGGGTCAGTAGCCGGCGAAGAATTCGATCACCACGTTTTCCGGCGGAACGCCGCAGGCATCGAGACAATCCTGCATCGCCGCGACCATGGCGGTCGGGCCGACGACGAAGAAGCGGCTTCGGGCACGGTCGGGCACCTCGGCGCAGACCAGGGCTTCATCGATCAGGCCGCTGCGCACGCCAGGGTCGCTCACCGTGTCTTCCGACACCACGTGCACCACGCGCAGCGTGGGCAGGGTGCGCGCCATCTCGTCGAGCTCCGCACGCCAGGCGGCCAGTGCGAGGCTTCGGTTGCCGTAGAGCAGGGTGACGGGTGGTACCGCTTCGCCTTGCGCGGCGCGGTGCTGCAGGTCGCGCAGCATGCCGTGGAAGGGCGTGATGCCGATGCCGCCAGCGACCATCACCACCGGGCTCAGGTCGCCCGCGGGCAGCACGAAGTCGCCCATGGCCGGGCTCAGGCCCAGGGCCACGCCTGCCTCGCCCAGCGCGCTGCGCGCGAGGTGGCGCTTGAAGGCGCTGTCGCGCATGCGCACGGCCACCACCAGGCTCGGATCGTGCGGCGCGCTCGCGATGGAGAGCATGCGTTCGCCGTCGTCGCTGCCGTCCTCCGGCGGAACGAAGTCCAGCAGCTGGATGCTGACGAACTGGCCGGCCTCGAATTCGAAGCCCTCGGGGCGCTCGATCTCGAAGGCCACGGTGTCTTGCGCGATGGTGGTGCGCGAGAGCAGGTGCACGGTGTACTGGTCAATGTCGGTCATGGTGTCTCCTGTGGGCGCTGGTGAGTGGGGTCAGACGGTCTGCACGGCCTTGAGCGCGCGCAGCGAGGTCACGGTGGATCGTGGCGACAGGGCATCGGGGCTCACGCGCAGTTCGATCAACGCGGGCCGGCCTGCGTCGAGCGCGCGTTGCCAGGCGGCGGGAAAGTCCGCCGTGGTCTGCACGCATTCGCCGTGCGCGCCATAGACGCGTGCGAGTTCGGCGAAGTCGGGGTTGACGAGATCGGTGCCGACCACGCGGCCCGGGTGGTGGCGCTCCTGGTGCATGCGGATGCTGCCGTACATGCCGTTGTTGACGACCACCACGATCACGTGGGCGCCGTATTGCACGGCGGTGGCCAGCTCGTGCCCGGTCATGAGGAAGCAGCCGTCACCTGCGAAGCTGACCACGGTGCGTTCCGGGTGCGCCAGCTTGCAGGCGATGGCGGCCGGCAGGCCGTAGCCCATGGTGCCGCTGCAGGGGGCGAGCTGCGTGCGCAGGCCGCGGTACTGGTAGAAGCGTTGCACCCACAGCGTGTAGTTGCCGGCGCCGTTGCTGATCACGCTGTCGGCCGGCAGGGTTTCGCGCAGATGGCACATCACCTGGCCCAGGTCCACCGGTCCCGGCATGGGGGTGGGCTCGAGGTTGCGGCGGTAGTCGGCCTGCGCGGCCTCGGTCCAGGCGCGCCAGGCGATGCTGGCAGGGGCGGGCAGGGCGGCGGCCGCCGCCGCGAAGCCGGGCATGCCGCAGGTGAAGGCGATGTCGCTGTGATAGACCTTGCCGATCTCCTGCGGGTCGGGGTGCACCTGCACTAAGCGCTGGCGCGGGCGTGGCACGTTCAGCAGCGTGTAGCCCTGCGTGGAGGTTTCGCCCAGGCGCGCGCCCACGCTCACGATCAGGTCCGCATCCAGGATGCGCTGGGCGAGGTTGGGGTCCATGCCCAGGCCGGCCTCACCCGCGTACAGGGGGTGGCGGTTGTCGATCAGGTCCTGGCGGCGGAAGGCGCAGGCCACCGGCAGGTGGAAGTGTTCCGCGAACGCCGCCATGTCTTCACAGGCGTCGTGGGTCCAGCCCCCGCCGCCGAGCACGAGCAGTGGCTTGCGCGCTTCGCGCAGCAACGTGCCCAGGGCGGCCATGTCGGTGGCATCGGGGCAGGCGCGTGCGCGGTGGTAGGGCGGGCAGTCGGCCACCACGGCCACTTCCTCGAGCATGTCTTCGGGCAAGGCCAGCACCACCGGGCCGGGGCGGCCCGAGGTGGCGACATGGAACGCGCGGTTGATGTATTCGGGGATGCGGCTCACGTCGTCGATCTGGTCGACCCACTTGGCGATGCCGCCGAACATCTGGCGGAAGTCGATCTCCTGCCAGGCCTCGCGACCGCGCGCCTCGCGCGCCACCTGGCCGATGAACAGGATCATGGGCGTGGCGTCCTGGCTCGCGGTGTGCACACCGATGCTCGCGTTGGTGGCGCCCGGCCCGCGCGTGGCGAAGCAGATGCCGGGCTCGCCGGTGAGCTTGCCGTGTGCCTCGGCCATGAAGGCCGCACCGCCTTCCTGGCGGCAGACCACGAGCTGGATCTGTTCGCGCAGGTCGTGAAAGGCATCGAGGGCGGCGAGAAAACTTTCGCCAGGCACGCAGAAGACGCGTTGCACGCCTTGCACATGCAAGGCGTCGACGAGGATGCGGCCGCCCGTGCGCGCGGCGGTGTGGGATGTCATGTCGGTTCCTTCATCGGGGGGTGTCGGCCGCGAGCACACGGTCTGCGCGGCACAGGAAATCGGGGGAGAGTTGCGCGATGTCGGCGCAGCCCAGCAGGGCGAGATCGACATCGATCTCGCGCCGCAGCAGGGCCAGCGCCTGTTCGGCGCCCGCTTGCCCGGCGGCGGCCAGGCCGTACATGGCGGGCCGGCCCACCAGCGTGGCGCGCGCACCCAGCGCGAGCGCCTTGAGCACGTCGGTGCCGCGGCGGATGCCGCTGTCCAGGATCATGGGCAGGCCGGGTGCGGCCGCCACCATGGCGGGCAGCGCGTCGATCGAGGCCACCGTGCCATCCAGCTGGCGCCCGCCGTGGTTGGACACGACCACCCCGTCGAGGCCCAGGCGTTGCGCCATGGCCGCGTCGCTGGCGCGCAGCAGGCCCTTGACCAGCAGGCTGCCGTCCCAGTGTTCGCGCATCCAGCGGATGTGCTCCCACGTCATGGCCGCGCGCCCGGCCCGGTGGTCGCCCGGTGCGGAGCGGATGATGGGTCCGCCGCGCGCGGCGGTGAAGTTCTCGAAGTGCGGCACGCCCTGTGTGAGCAGGGTGCGCGCGAAGTTGCCGAGCAGCCAGCGCGGGCGCATCAGGCCGCCGGCGATGAGGCGTGCGTTGGGCCGCAGCGGAATGGTGAAACCGTTGCGCAGTTCGTTCTCCCGCTGGGCCGCGATCTGCACGTCGACCGTGACCATCAGCACGCGGATGCCGGCGGCCGCCACACGCTGCAGCCAGGGGCCGATGACCTCGGTGCTGGCGGGCAGGTAGGCCTGCATCCAGGTGTCCGGGTTGGCCTGCGCCACCCGTTCCAGCGGCGTGGTGGAGGCCGCGCTGAGCACATAGGGTTGCCTGGCTTCGCGCGCCGCCCGCGCCAGCGCCACATCGCCGTCGAAGTGGCACAGGGTGGCCACGCCCATCGGGGCTATGCCGACCGGCGAGGCGTAGCGGCTGCCGAACAGCTCGACCTGCTGCGAGCGTTGCGAGACGTCCACCAGCGGATGGGGAAGAAAGCGCCAGGCGTCAAAGGCCTCGCGGTTGGCGCGCACGGTGGCGAGGTCTTCGCTGCCGCCGTGCACGTAGCCAAAAATGCTGGCGGGCAGGCGCCGCCGCGCGGCCGATTCGAGGTCGTGGATGGAATGGGCGTTCTTCATGGCCGGCACGCTACCAGGACACGCTCACGTCGCCGTTGACGAAGGTCTGGCAGGCCATGCGGTAGCCCGCGGTCAGGTCGTCGTCGCTGAGGTGCTTGCGTTCCTTGGGCTTGACCGCGTCGGCGTGCTCCAGACCGGTCTCGATGCGGCACTTGCAGGTGCCGCACAGGCCACCGCCGCACTTGAACGGAATGCCCCCCTGGCCGCGCAGGGACACGCGCAGCAGGTTGCTGTTCTCCGGCGCCTGCAGCACCTTGTTCGCATTGCTGATGAAAGTGATGCTGATCATCGGACGGTCTCCCGGTCTTCGTCCACACGCTGCAGCCGGGCGTCGAGGTGGCCGAAGCTCACCAGCTGCTGAAGCTCGTCGCGCGCGGCCTGCAGGCTGCCGAAGTGCGGCAGGAACTTCGATGGAACGAGGTTGCGCACATGCGGTGGTGCTTCCTCCACCAGCGCGACACGCACCGGGCGCTGCAGCTCGGCGATGACGAAGCTGGCGCGGCGCTTGCCGTAGAACAGGTACTCGTAGCGTTCGATGGGCAGCAGTCCGTCGCACAGCTCGGTGCGGAACTGGCCGTCCTTGTCGGTGAGGATGACGTAGTCGTGGCTCATGGGTTCGGTGCCGGTGGGGGGCTCAGCTCGCGGCCGGTTCGTCCTGGCTGATCTCGATGTCGTGGTGGATCCAGAGCTGGCAGGCCAGGCGATAGCCCTGGTCCAGCCGTTCGCCGAGTTGCTTCTTCTCCTTCCAGTTCGGCTCGGCCAGGTGCTCGGCACCGTTGAGCACCTTGCAGGTGCAGGTGGCGCACTTGCCCATGCCGCAGCTGTAGCGCAGGTGGGGGAAGGGGAACTGCTTGATGCCTGCCCGCACCACGAGGTTGGTGTTGGGGCGCACCTCGCCTTCGTGGCGTTGACCGTCCTTGCAAATCACGACTCTGGGCATGGCGTTGTCTCTCGGCTGTTCTGGTGGCCGCTGTGCACGTCGCACGGCGCCTGGGCCGCCACTGTCCCGCCGGGCGGGAAAGGCGTCAAACCACATCAGGGGCGGCAATGTCAGATATCAAAAACAATGATGAAAGTTGAGCCTTTCGATCATCGAAAAATATTATTCGCCACCCCCCGAGCTCAGGGACTGCATGCCGCGCCGCTGAGTGCCATCGACCCAACCGACGAAGGAGACCCCCATGACCGCATTGATGAACAAGGAAGATTTCCGCAACGCACTCGAAGAGAAAGTGCGCGGCCGGAGCGCCAACAAGTCGCCCTTCAGCATGGCCTGGGCAGAGGGCAAGCTGAGCCGCGAGCAACTGGCCCGCTGGGCCGAGAACCACTACCACTACGTGGGCCCGTTTGCCGACTACCTCGGCTTCATCTACTCGCGCACGCCGGCGAGCATGGTGGACGTGAAGGACTTCATGCTGGCCAACATGTACGAAGAGGAGATCGGTGGTGACCGCCACACCGACCTGTTGATCCGCTTCGCCGAGGCCTGTGGTTCTTCGCGTGAGCGCGTCACCAACCCCGACAACATGCTGCCTTCCACGCGCGGCCTGCAAAGCTGGTGCTATTCGATGTCCATGCGCGAACACCCGGTGGTCGCGGTGGCGGGCATCGTGGTGGGGCTGGAGTCGCAGGTGCCCTCGATCTACCGCAAGCAGGCGCCCACGCTGCGCGAGGCCTACGGTTTCACCGACGAGGAAGTGGAGTTCTTCGACCTGCACATCGTCTCCGACGAGATCCATGGCGAGCGCGGCTACCAGATCGTGCTGGAGCACGCCGACACGGCGGAGCTGCAGCAGAAATGCCTGAAGGCCTGCGAGATCGGTGCGCAGATGCGCCTGCTCTACACCGCCGAGCTGTTCCGCGAGTACGTGCAGCCGACGATGCAGGCCCGCGAAGCCGTGGTGGCCTGACCGGCGCGACACCGACGACAACGGAACGGCCGCGGGACAGCGGCCGGCCGCCCCACCTGGAGACAAACACCATGAGCGCTGCCCCCGTGGCAAGGGCGCCGGAGTTCGCGATCGCCGACATCCGCGCCTGGCCCCTGTCGTTTCCCGTGCCCGAGGGCAACGCCGTGCGCCTGGGCGTCGGCCGCGCGCTCAAGCGGGACGCGGTGGTGGTCAAGGTCACCACCGCCGGTGGCCTGGTGGGCTGGGGCGAATCGCACCATGGCCGCGCGCACACCAGCATCGCGCACTTCATCAACCACGCGCTGCGCCCTCTGGTGCTGGGCCGCGACGCAACCGACGTGCAGGGTGTGTGGCACCGCATCTACCAGGCGCAGCTGGCGGCCATGGGCACGGGCGCCGCGTGCGCCATGGCCATGAGCGGCATCGACATGGCGCTGTGGGACATCCGGGCCAGGGCCGTGGGCTGGCCGCTCTACCGCCTGCTTGGTGGCGCGAGCCGGCCGTTGCCGGCCTATGCCGGTGGTGTGGCCCTGGGCTGGCAGGACCCGCAGGCCCTGGCCGATGAAGCGCGGGCGCACGTGGCCACGGGCTACCGTGCGCTGAAGCTGCGGCTGGGCGACACAGTGGCGCGCGATGTTGCGCGGGCCACCGCCGTGCGCCAGGCGCTGGGCGACGACGTGGTGATCCTGGCCGATGTGAACACCGCCTACACGCTGGACGACGCGCGCCGCGCCATGCCCGCGCTCGATGCGCTGGGCATCGGCTGGCTGGAAGAGCCCTTCCCCGCGCACGACTGGCGAAATTACGAACAGGCGCGTGCCTACGGCCTGCTGCCCTTCGCGGCCGGCGAGAACCACTACACGCGCTTCGAGTTCAACCGGCTCATCGATGACCGTGTGGTGGGCATCGTCCAGCCCGACCTGTCGAAGGCCGGCGGCATCACCGAGACCCTGCGCATCGCGGCCATGGCGTCGGCGCACAAGGTGCCGGTGCACCCGCACAGCTCCATGACGGGCATCAACATGGCCGCCACGCTGCACGTGCTCGCCGCCATCGAGGGCCATGGTTACTTCGAGGCCGATGTCTCGCGCAACAACCTCTTCCGCGACGCCCTGGTGTCCACGCCTTTCGTGGTGGACGCGCAGGGCTTCGTGAGTCCACCCGAAGGCCCGGGCATCGGTGTGGAGGTCGATGAGGACTTCCTCGATGCCCATCCTGCGATCGAAGGGCCGGCCTACGCCTGAGCCATCAACGACGACGACAACAGGAGACACGACATGCCCCATTCGCTCACCCGCCGACAGGCACTGACCGTGGCCGCCAGCGCCATCGCGTGCACGGCCGCGCCCCGGCTGGCGCTGGCCGAGTCCTTTCCGTCCAGGCCGGTCCGCATCATCGTTCCCTACCCCACCGGCGGCTTCAACGACACACTGGGCCGGCTGGTGGCCACCAGAATGGCCCAGCAGTGGAAGCAGCCCATCATCGTGGACAACCGCCCCGGCGCGGGCACGACCATCGGCACCCAGGCGGCGGCCGCTGCCGCGCCCGATGGACACACGCTGCTGGTGGTGCAGTTCCCGTTCGCGGCCAACCCGTGGCTGTACAAGGGCCTGCCCTACGACACGCACAAGGCATTCGCGCCGGTGCTGCTGGCCGGGCGCTCGCCCATGCTGGTGCTCGCCCACGCGGGCAGCCCGTACCGCACGCTGCAGGACGTGGTGGCCGCGGCCAGGGCCCGGCCCGGCAAGCTGAACTACGGCACCTCGGGCCCGGGCTCCTCGAACCACCTGGCCATGGCCCTGTTCGAACGGCAGTCCGGCACGCGCATGAACCAGGTGCCGTACCGGGGCAGCACGCCGCTGCTCACCGACCTGGCCGGTGGGCAGATCGAACTCGCCGTCGACCTGCTGCCGCATGCCCTGCCTTTCATCCAGTCCGGCCGGGTGCGGCCACTGGCCATGGCCACGCTGCAGCGCTCGCCGCTCATGCCCGAATTGCCCACCGCCGCCGAGGCCGGTGTGCCCGGTTACGAGGCCGCCGGCTGGCACGGCTTCGTCGTGCCCCAGGGCACGCCCGCGCCCATCGTCGCGCAGCTCAACCGCGACCTCAACGCCCTGCTCGAGCAGGACGAGGTTCGCAAGGTCTTCGCGACGCAGGGTGTCATTCCCGACGGCGGCACGCCCGAACAGTTCCGCACCTTCATCGACGGCCAGATGGCGCTGTGGAAGAAGGTCGTGCAGGAAGCCGGCATCACCGCCGAATGATTCGTCCCATATGGATACCCGCATGACCCCGTTGCAAGCCTTCAACCTCATCGCCGGCGAATGGCGGCCGGCGCAGTCCGGCGCCTGGGCGCCCAGCGTCGACCCTTCGAACGGACAGCCGCTGGGCCGCCTGGCCGACTCGGCCCGCGCCGATGGGGAGGCGGCCATCGCGGCGGCGCGCGACGCTTTCGAGCGGCCCGAGTGGTCGCAGAACCCGCGCCTGCGTCAGATGGTGATGCTGCGCTGGGCCGACCGCATGGAAGCGCGCATGGACGCCCTGGCGCGCCTGCTCACGCAGGAGAACGGCAAGGTGCTGGCGCAGGCGCGCGGCGAGATCGCCGCCGCCGTGTCCGAGATCCGCTACTACGCGGGGCTCACGCGCTACCTGCCCGGCCATGTGTTCGAGGTCGAGCCGGGCACCTTCTCCACGCTGCTCAAGGAGCCCGCGGGGGTGGCCGGCATCATCGTGCCCTGGAACGCGCCGGCGGTGCTGCTGATCCGGTCGCTCACGCCCGCACTCGCCGCGGGTTGCACCGCGGTGATCAAGCCGGCACCGCAGACGGCGTTGATCACCGCCGCGATCCTGGACACGCTGCACGGTGTCGAAGACCTGCCGCCCGGCGTCGTGAATCTGGTGAGCGAGCAGGGGCACGAAGTGGCCGCCCTGCTGGCGGAGTCGCCCGAGGTCGACGTGCTGAGCTTCACCGGCTCCAACAGCACGGGCCAGCGCATCATGGCCGCGGCGGCACCGACGATGAAGAAGCTCTCGCTGGAGCTGGGCGGCAAGTCGGCCTGCCTGGTGTTCGAGGACGCCGACGTCGACGCCGTGGCGCCCGCGATCGCGGCGGCGGCCACCATCATCAGCGGGCAGCAATGCACGGCGGCGCGGCGCGTGCTGGTGCACGCCAGCCGCTACGAGGCCATGAAGCGCGCGCTGGCCGCGGCACTGGCCGGGCAGCGCGTGGCGCCCGGGCTGGAGGCCGGGGCGCAGATCGGTCCGATGATCGACGAGGCCTCGGCGCGCTCGGTGGGCGAGCGCATCGCACAGGCCATGGACGCGGCCGATGAAGTGCTGCTGCGTGGTGGGCGCGTTCAGGGCGCGCTGGCGGGCGGGGCCTTCCTCACGCCGACGCTCGTTGCCCACCGCGACACCAGCGCCTTCTTCGTGCAGGAAGAAATCTTCGGCCCCCTGCTTGTACTCGAACGCTTCGAGGACGAGGCCGAAGCGGTGCGGCGCGCCAACCACTCCGAGTTCGGGCTGTCGGCCAGCGTCTGGACGCGGGACGGCGCGCGCGGCCTGCGCGTGGCGCGCGCGCTGCGCAACGGCACGGTCTGGATCAACGACCACAACAAGCTGTTCGCCGAAGCCGAGACCGGTGGCTACCGCCGCAGCGGCCTGGGCCGGCTGCACGGCTACGACGCCTTGATCGATTTCCAGGAGATCAAGCACATCTACCAGCAGGTGGGCACGGTGTGACAACCGTCCCGCATCAGGGTTCCCACGCACCGACGGCAGTTCCGCCAACGGCGCCAACATGCAACCATAGGAAAAACGGAGACAACATGAACATTCAACGACGCACATTCGTCACAGCCCTGGCGGCTTCGCCGCTGCTGGGGGCTGTACTGCCGGCCATGGCGCAGGCCAGCACCTACCCATCGCGCGCGGTGCGCATCGTGGTGCCGTACACCGCCGGTGGCTTCAACGACACCCTGGCGCGCCTGGTGGGCAAGAAGCTGTACGAGGCCTGGGGGCAGCCCTTCGTGGTGGACAACAAGCCGGGCGGCGGCACGGTCATCGGCACCGACAACGGCCTCAAGTCGCCACCCGACGGCCTCACGCTCACCATCGCCAGCTTCCCGACGGTGGTGAACCAGTACCTGTACAAGAAGCTGCCGTACACCGAAAAGGACATCGCCCCGATCATCGTCGCGGGCGCCGCGCCGAATCTGCTGGTGGTGCGCGCGGACTCGCCGTTCAAGTCGCTCAAGCAACTCGTTGCCGCTGCGAAGGCCAACCCCGGCAAGATCAACTACGCGTCTGCCGGTGCCGGCACCTCGCTGCACCTGGCCATGGAGTACTTCAAGAGCGTCACCGGCACGGACATCAATCACGTGCCATACCGGGGCAGCGCGCCCATGGTGACCGATCTGCTGGGCGGGCAGATCGAGGTCATGTTCGACAACTTCCCGAACGCCCTGCCGCACGTGCAGAGCGGCCGCATGCGGGCACTCGCCATCACGTCCGCCAGACGCTCGCCTGTGGTGCCCGACGTGCCCACCGTGGCGGAAGAGGGCTATCCGGGTTTCGAGGTCTCGCCCTGGTATGGCTTCATGGCCCCGGCCGGCACGCCCCGGCCGATCCTTGAAAAGCTGAACGTCGAGATCAACAAGATCCTGCAGATGGACGACGTGAAAGCCGTGTTCGCGGCCCAGGGCGTGAACGTGATCGGCGGGTCGCTGCAGGACTTCGAACACTACTTCAAGGCCCAGAGCGACAAATGGGCGCCCGTGATCCGCACGGCACACATCTCGCTCGACTGAGCCAGTCCCCGGGCGGCTCCTAGAATCTGTGCCGAGGCGCCGCCCGGCGCATTTCAGAGGAAAGCCCGGTGGACTTCCGTCAGATCCAATACTTCCTCGCGCTGGTCGAAGACGGGTCCATGACCCAGGCGGCCAAGCGGCTCAACGTGGTGCAGCCCACGTTGAGCATGCAGATATCCAGGCTCGAGGAAGAGCTGGGCCAGCGCCTGTTCGAGCGGCGGCGCCAGGGCATGGTGCCCACCACGGCCGGGCGCCTGATGTACCGGCTGTTCACGCCCATCCTGCGCGACATGGAGGCCGCGCGCGCCCAGTTGGTGAAGCGCAACGAGGTCGTGACGGGGCATGTCTCGTTCGGGCTGTTGTCCTCGCTGGCCGAGAGCGTGCTGCCCGAGGCACTGTCGCGTTTCAACGAGGCCTACCCGCAGGTTGAGGTGACGATCTCCGTGGGCTACAGCACGCACCTGGTGGACTGGGTCAGCAACGGGCAGGTGGACGCGGCGATCATCAACCGGCCGCGTGGGAAGCTGTCGCTGTTGACCGAGCCGCTGGCCGAAGAAGACATGTTGCTCGTGGCCGGCAAGCTGACCGGCCCCGCGCTGCCGGCCAGCATCCGGCTGGCGCGCCTGCCCGAGCTCGACCTGGATCTGGTGTTGCCCACGCGCCGGCATGGCCTGCGCGGCATCGTGGACACCGCGGCCCAGCAGGAAGAGGTCGTGCTCACGCCGAAGTTCGAGGTCGACGTGCTCGGTGCCATCGTGAGGCTGGTCGAAAACTCGCGCTTCGTCACCATCCTGCCCCGGGTGCTGGTGCAGCGTGGCGTGAACGAGGGAACGCTGCGCGCCTGCCCCATCCAGTCGCCAAGAATCGTGCGGCAGGTCGTGAGGGTCAGCCACCCCCAGCGCCCGCTCAGCGCGGCCGCACACGCGTTGATCGACCTCGTTGCCGACGAGGTGCGGCGGGTGCTCAGCACGGCATAGGGGCCTTCGGGGCGCGCTGACGGTCAGGTATCAACAAAGACGATGGTTCACATCAGCGGATACGGCTTCCCAGGCCTGTCCGCGCGCCCTAGCATCGATCGCTCGATGGCAGTGCCACTGCCGACCCGGAGCGTTGATTTGATATTCGAGTTCAAGCAGTACACCCCGCACCCCGGCAAGGCCGACGCCTTGCGCGAGCGGTTCTGGCAATGGACCGTGCCCACCTTCCAGCGCCTGGGCATCCGGGTGGTGTCGGTCTTTGCGCCGCGTGAGCGAACGGACGAGCTGTGGTACATCGTCGCGTTCAACGATGAGCCTTCGCGGCAGGCCGCGTGGGCGGCCTTTGCCGGCGACGCGCAATGGCAGCAGGTGAAAGCCGATTCCGAACGGGATGGGCCGCTGCTGGCGAGCCAGACCTCTCACGTGCTTCAGGCGCTGCAGTCGCCCGAAGCACCCCGGCCGGAGCATGCCTGGCCGCCCGGGTTGATCTGAGCGCCTTCAGGCGGTCCAGAAACCCGGGCCGGCCTCCTCGATGGCCTGGAAGATGAAGTCGATGCCGGTCCGGATGCGCGCCAGGTCGCGCGTGTCCGGGTGGCTGATGAGCCAGTAGCTGCGCAGCAGCTGGACCTCGGCGGGCAGCACCGGCACCAGCGTCGGCTCGCGGCGCGCCATGAAGTGCGGCAGCACGCCGATGCCGGCGCCGCCGGCCAGTGCGGTGAGCTGGCTGATGACGTTGGAGATGTGCAGCCGCGGCACGATGCCGCGCCCGACCTGGGGCAGGTAGTCCAGTTCCGCGGTCCACATCAGGTCCTCGACGTAGCCCACCCAGCGGTGGTTCAGCAGGTCCTGCCGATGCTGCACGGGCGGGTGCGCAGCGCAGTACCCGGCCGAGGCGTAGAGCCCGAGCGTGTAGTCGACCAGCTTGTGCGCGTACACCCGCCCTTGCGGCGGGCGGGCCATGCTGACGGCGATGTCGGCCTCGCGCTTGGACAGGCTGAACGCGCTGGGGTTGGCCACCAGCTCGATGTCCAGTTCCGGATGGGCCTCGCCCAGGCGGGGCAGGCGCGGCGCCAGGAAGTAGGTGCCGAAGCCTTCGGGTGTGCCGATGCGCACAGAGCCGGTGAGCCCGGCGCTTTCAGCTTGCAGCCTTGCGTTCATGCGCAGCGTCAGCGCCTCGATCGCCTCGGCGTCGGCCAGCAGCGCCTCGCCTTCGGAGGTGAGCATGAAGCCGACCGGCCGCCGTTCGAACAGCCGGACGCCCAGCGCGCTCTCGAGCGCGGTGATGCGCCGGCTCAGGGTGGAGTGGTCCACCCCCATCTGGCGGGCCGCGACGGTCAGCCGCCCGGCGCGGGCCATGGCCAGGAAGGCCGGTAAATCGTTCCAGTCGAAGTTGGACATGAGAATTCCTGCACAAACATCTTTCCATTATTCCAATGGAATTGCAAAAAAGTCGATGCTATCTTTCGTTGCCTTTCACAAACAAGGCCGTGGCGCACCGCGCGACCAACGGCCGACTGGAGACAAGCAATGAACAAGACGACGGCGCGCCTGTCTGGCGCCCTGGGCGGGCTGATGGCCATCATCCTGGCCGTGATGGTGGTGCTGGTGTTCGGCAACGTGGTGCTGCGCTACGTGTTCAACGCCGGCATCACGGTGTCGGAGGAGGTGTCGCGCTGGCTGTTCGTCTGGCTGACCTTCCTGGGCGCGGTGCTGGCGCTCTACGAACGCGCCCACCTGGGCACCGACATGGTCGTGTCGCGCCTGGGGCCGGCCGGCAAGCGCCTCTGCCTGATCGCAACGCAGGTGCTGATGCTGGGCGTGACCTGGCTGATGCTGCGCGGCAGCTGGGAGCAGGCGGCCATCAACCTCACGGTGCATGCCCCGGTCAGTGGCGCCTCGATGGCGATCTTCTACGGCGCGGGCGTGGTGTTCGCGGTGCTCTCCCTGCCGATCCTGTTGCTCGACCTGTGGCGCACGCTGAGCGGCCGCATGGGGCCCGACGGCCTGGTGATGGTGAGGGAGTCCGAAGAGCTCGGCCATGCGGAGGAGGGGCCACTGGTCTCCGGCTCGCAGCCCTCCAGAAACTGAAACCGCGCAAGGAACGTTTCAACCATGACCATCTTCATCTTCCTCGGCAGCCTGCTGGGCGCCATGGCCCTGGGCATGCCCATCGCGTACGCACTGCTGGTGTCGGGCGCCGCGCTGATGTGGCACCAGGAATTGTTCGACGCCCAGATCCTGGCGCAGAACGTCATCAACGGCGCCGACTCGTTCCCGCTGCTGGCCGTGCCCTTCTTCATGCTGGCCGGCGAGATCATGAACGTCGGCGGCCTGTCGCGCCGCATCATCAACCTGGCGCTGACGCTGGTGGGCCACCGCCGCGGCGGGCTGGGCTTCGTGGCCATCGTGGCGGCCTGCATGCTGGCCGCGCTGTCGGGCTCGGCGGTGGCCGATACCGCCGCGCTGGCCGCCCTGCTGCTGCCCATGATGAAGAGCGCGGGCCACGACCCCGCCAAGGCCGGCGGCCTGATCGCCTCGGCCGGCATCATCGCGCCGGTGATCCCGCCCTCCATCGGCTTTGTCATCTTCGGTGTGGCCGGTGGTGTGTCGATCAGCAAGCTGTTCATGGCCGGCATCGTGCCCGGGCTGATGATGGGCCTGGCCATCGCCGTGGCGTGGTGGTGGGTGGCGCGCGGCGAAAACGTGAAGCCCGCCCCGCGTGCCACCTGGGGGCAGCGCTGGGCCGCCCTGCGCGATGCCACCTGGGCGCTGGTGCTGCCGATGATCGTGCTCGTGGGCCTGAAGATGGGCGTGTTCACGCCCACCGAAGCGGCGGTGGTGGCCGCGGCCTACGCGCTGCTGGTCTCCACCGTGGTGTACCGCGAACTCAGCTGGGCGCAGTTGAAGCAGGTCTTCGTGCAGTCGGCCAAGACCTCGGCCGTGATCATGTTCCTGGTGGCTGCGGCCATGGTCAGCGCCTGGCTCATCACCGTGGCCGAGATCCCGGACCAGATGATCGCGCTGCTCGAGCCCTTCATGGACAACCCGACCCTGCTGCTGGTCGTCATCATGCTGCTGGTGATGGCGGTGGGCACGGCGATGGACATGACGCCCACCATCCTGATCATGACCCCGGTGCTGATGCCGGTGGTGAAGGCCGCGGGCATCGACCCGGTGTACTTCGGCGTGCTCTTCATCATGAACAACGCCATCGGCCTGATCACGCCGCCCGTGGGCACGGTGCTCAACGTGGTGGCCGGCGTCGGCCGCATGAAGATGGACGACGTCATCCGCGGTGTGCTGCCGTTCATGGGCGCGCAGCTGATCGTGATGTTCCTGCTGGTGCTCTTCCCCGCGATCGTCATGGTGCCGGCCCGCTGGTTCTCCGGCGGTTGAGCGACACCGTCTGCTGTTCCTTCCTCTGCTTTTTTCCTCTGTTTCCGTCCCTTTCCCCTACCGGAGTTTTCCCATGTCCCTGATTCGTCAATTGAAGGCCCGCGCGGCCGCTGGCCGCCCGGTGCGCGTGGCCGTGATCGGCGCCGGCAAGTTCGGCTCCATGTACCTGTCGCAGGCACCGCGCACGCCCGGTGTGCACCTGGTGGCGGTGGCGGACCTGTCGCCAGACCGCGCCCGCGCCTCGCTGGCCCGCGTCGGCTGGGAAGCGCCGCGTTTCGCCGCCACCTCGCTGGCCCAGGCCTCGCGCGACGGCAGCACCTTCGTCACCGACGACGCCGGTGCGGTCATCGCCAGCGATCTGGTGGACATCGTCATCGACGCCACCGGCAGCCCGGCCGCCGGCATCCACCACGCGCTGCTGTGCTGCGAGCACCGCAAGCACATCATCATGGTCAACGTCGAAGCCGATGTGCTGGCCGGCCCGCTGCTGGCCCGCCGCGCGGCAGAGGCCGGCATCATCTACACCATGGCCTCGGGCGACCAGCCGGCGCTGATCGCCGAACTGGTGGACTGGGCGCGCACCATCGGCATGGAAGTGGTGTGCGCGGGCAAGGGCACCAAGTACCTGCCGGTCTACCACCAGAGCACGCCCGACACGGTGTGGGGCCACTATGGCTTCAGCGAATCGCAGGTGGCCGGCGGCGACTTCAACGCCCAGATGTTCAACAGCTTCCTGGACGGCACCAAGTCGGCGCTGGAGATGGCCGCCGTGTCCAACGGCTGCGAACTGACCCCGCCGGACGACGGCCTGAAGTTCCCGCCCTGCGGCGTGGACGATCTGCCGCACATCCTGCGCCCCGTGGCCGACGGCGGCACGCTGCCACAGAAGGGCACGGTCGAGGTGGTGTCCTCCATCGAACGCGACGGCCGCCCGGTGTTCCGCGATCTGCGCTGGGGCGTGTACGCCGTCTTCGAGGCGCCCAGCCAGTACGTGATGGACTGCTTCCAGCAGTATGGCCTGAAGACCGACAGCACCGGCCGCTACGCCGCCACCTACAAGCCCTACCACCTGATCGGCCTGGAGCTGGGCATCTCGGTGGCCAGCATCGCCGTGCGCAACGAAGCCACCGGTGCCACCGGCGAATGGCGCGGTGACGTGGCGGCCACCGCCAAGCGCGCGCTCAAGGCCGGCGAGAAGCTCGATGGCGAAGGCGGCTTCACCGTCTACGGAAAGCTCATGACCGCAGCCACCTCGCTGCGCAAGAACGCGCTGCCGATCGGGCTGGCGCACAACATGGTCCTCAAGCGCGACATCCCCGCCGGCGGCATCGTCAGCTGGGACGACGTGGAGTACGACGCCACCAAACAGGCGGTGCGCGTGCGCCGCGAGCAGGAAGACCTGTTCCGCCGCGAACTCGGCCTGTGACGGCCTGGCCGGCGCTGCGTGCGGTGCCGGCCCCCTCGTTCCCTTTCCCGATTCCATACCAACAGGAGACACACCATGCGAACCTTCACCCTGCGCGCGGCCCTGGCCGCCCTGATCCCCGCCGTGACGCTCATGGCCTCGCTGCCCGCCGCGGCGGCCGACATCCTCGAGCGCACCATCAAGTTCTCGCACGTGCAGCCCAAAGACAGCCACATGGACGCGGGCGCGCAGAAGTTCGCGGCCCTGGTGGCGGAGAAGAGCGGCAAGAAGATCAGCGTGCGGGTGTTCGCTGGTGGCACGCTGGGGGGTGACATCCAGACCCTGTCGGCGCTGCAGGGCGGCACGATCGAGATGACCACGTTGCCGCCCGGCCTGATGGCGGGCGTGAACAAGGAATACGCGGTGTTCGACCTGCCGTTCCTGTTCAGCAGCTTCCAGGAGGCCGACCAGTTCCTGGACGGCCCGGTGGGCAGCGCCCTGCTGGCGAAGACCTCGCAGGGTCTGGTGGGCCTGGCGTACTGGGACCACGGCTTCCGCAACCTCACGAACAGCCGCCGCCCCATCACGAAGGCCGAGGACTTCGCCGGCCTGAAGGTGCGCGTGTCGCAGTCGCCCATGATCATCGAGACCATCAACGGCCTGGGCGCCAATGCCACCCCCATGGCGTTCACCGAGCTGTACTCCGCGCTGGAAACCCGCGCCGTCGACGGCCAGGAAAACCCCGCCGCGGTGATCGAGGTCAACAAGTTCTACGAAGTGCAGAAGCACCTCGCGCTGACCCGCCACCAGTACAACCCGCTGATCGTGCTCATCAGCCAGAAGGTGTGGGACCAGCTCAACGCCGACGAGCGCAAGCTCATCACCGACGCGGCGCTGGAAGCCGGCCAGCACCAGCGCAAGGTGTCGCGCGAGATGGACGCCAAGGCCGTGGCCACGCTCAAGGGCCATGGCATGCAGGTCACCGAAATCAGTGCGGCCGAACGCCAGCGCATGATCGAACGGCTCAAGCCGGTGAGCGAGAAGCTGGCGCGCGACATCGGAGAGCCGCTGGTCAAACAGGTGCGCACCGAACTCGATCGCATCCGTTCCGCCCAGAAGTGAAGACCGGAGGGACCGCGACGTGACCCGACCCCTGCTCGGCTGCATTGCCGACGACTTCACCGGCGCCACCGACCTGGCGAACAACCTGGTGCGTGGCGGCATGCGCACGGTGCAGTGGATCGGTGTGCCCGAGGGCCCGGTGGACACCGGCGGCGCGCAGGCGCTGGTGGTGGCGCTCAAGACCCGCACCGTGGCGCCGGACGAAGCGGTGCGGCAGTCGCTGCAGGCACTGGCCTGGCTGCAGGCGCAGGGGGTCGAGCAGATCTATTTCAAGGTCTGCTCCACCTTCGATTCCACCCCCCAGGGCAACATCGGGCCGGTGACCGACGCGCTGATGGCGGCGCTGGGCGCCGGGCTGTCCACCGTCTGCCCGGCCTTTCCCGAAACCGGGCGCACCGTGTACCAGGGCCACCTGTTCGTGGGCCAGCAGTTGCTCAGCGACAGCGGCATGCGACACCACCCGCTCACGCCCATGACCGACGCGAGCCTGGTGCGCCTGATGCAGGCGCAGACGCGCGGTCGCGTCGGGCTGGTGCCGCTGGCGGTGATCACCCGTGGGGCCGAGGCCATCCGCGAACGGCTGGACGCCCTGCAGGCCGACGGCGTGCGCCACGCCGTGCTGGACGCGGTGCAGGACGCCGACCTGCAGCACATCGGCGCGGCCCTGGCCGGCATGCCCCTGGTGGTGGCCGGCTCGGGTGTGGCCGTCGGCCTGCCGCAGAACTGGCGCGCGCGCGGCCTGCTGGAAAGTGAGGGCGCCGCGGACCGTCTGCCTTCGGTGGCCGGTGCGTGCGCGGTGGTCTCGGGCAGCTGCTCGGAGGCCACCCGTGCCCAGGTGGCGCGGGCGCAGGCACAGGGCTGGCCGGCTTTCATGGTCGACCCGCTCGCACTGGCGCGCGGGGACGACGTGGTGGCGCAGGCGCTGGACTGGGCCGTCGGGCGTGTCGGCTCGACGCCGGTGCTGGTCTACGCCACGGCCGAACCCGCCGCCGTCAAGGCCGTGCAGGCGGCGCTGGGCGTGGCCCTGCCTGGCGAACTGGTGGAACAGGCACTGGCCGCCATCGCGCGCGGGCTCGTCGGGCTCGGCGTGCGCCGGCTGGTGGTGGCCGGTGGCGAAACCTCGGGCGCCGTGGTGCAGGGGCTGTCGGTGCGGCAGATGCAGATCGGTCCGCAGATCGACCCCGGTGTGCCCTGGACGGCGGTGCGCGCGGCCTGCCAGCCTGACGCGGACCTGCACGTGGCGCTGAAGTCCGGCAACTTTGGCGGCGTGGACTTCTTCGCCAAGGCCTTTGCGGTCGGGGGCGCGGCATGAGCGCAACCCCGCCACGCGACGACAGCCTGGCGCTGCGCGCCACCATCTGCGACATCGGCGCCTCGTTGTACGCACGGGGCTATGTGCACGCCAGCGCGGGCAACATCAGCGTGCGCCTGCCCGATGGCGGTTTCCTAATCACCCCCACCGACGCCTGCCTCGGCCGCCTGGACCCGCAGCGGCTGGCCGCCGTGGACCCCGACGGCACACAGCGCAGCGGCGACCGCGCCTCCAAGACGCTCGCGCTGCACCGGCGCATCTACGCCGCCGACCCGCAGGCGCGCTGTGTCATTCATACCCACGCCACCCACCTGGTCGCGCTCACGCTGCAGGGCGTGTGGTCGAACGACGACATCCTGCCGCCCATCACGCCCTACCAGGTCATGAAGGTGGGGCACGTGCCGCTGATTCCCTACCATCGCCCGGGCGACCCGGCGGTGGCCGACCTCGTGGCGCAGCGCATCGAGGCGGGCCGCGCAGTCGACCGCCCGATCCAGGCCGTGATGCTGGAGCGCCTCGGCCCCACCGTGTGGCACAGCGACCTGGCGCAGGCCAGCGCGGTGCTGGAGGAGCTGGAAGAGACAGCCCGCCTCTGGCTGATGACGCGCGCCGAGCCACTGACCGGATTGCAGATCGATGAACTGCGCCGCCTGAGCGCCGGGCGCTGGTAGCTCCGCCGATCCTTCGCCCCACCTGGACACCCCATGCCCCGCTTCGCCGCCAACCTGTCGATGCTCTACACCGAGCACGCCTTTCTGGACCGCTTCGCCGCCGCCGCCGACGACGGCTTCGACGCGGTCGAGTACCTGTTTCCCTACGCCTGGCCGGCCGCGCAGCTGTCGGCACACCTGCGCGCGCACGGGCTGCGGCAGGTGCTGTTCAACGCCCCCCCGGGCGACTGGGATGCCGGCGAGCGCGGCATCGCCTGCCTGCCGGGGCGCACCGACGAATTCCGCCGCGGCTTCCTGGACCAGGCCCTGCCCTACGCCCAGGCCCTGCATTGCCCGCGCATCCACGTGATGGCGGGTCTGGTGCCGCCGGGCACCGCCACCGAAGGCCTGCGCGCGATCTACCTGTCCAACCTTGCATGGGCCGCGCGGCTGGCCGCGCGCGAAGGGGTGGAGGTGCTGATCGAGCCGATCAACCAGCGCGACATGCCGGGCTACTACCTGACGCACCAGGCGCAGGCGCACGCCATCGTGCAGGAGGTGGGCGAACCCAACCTCAAGGTGCAGATGGACCTGTACCACTGCCAGATCACCGAAGGTGACGTGGCCATGAAACTGCGCACCTACCTGGCCGCCGGGCGGGTGGGGCACTTGCAGATTGCCGGCGTGCCCGAGCGCCATGAGCCCGACCATGGCGAGCTCCACCACGCCTACCTGTTCGAGCTGCTCGATGAGCTGGGCTGGACCGAACCCATCGGCTGTGAGTACCGGCCGCGCGCCGGCACCTCGGCCGGGCTGGGCTGGCGACCCGGGAGCACGCCCCGTGGCTGAACGGCACCCGCACGACCCCGTGCCCTGCGAGGTGCTCATGGTGCGCTTCGACATCCACGCGCCGCACCACGAGGCCTTCGAAGCCGCGGTGCGCCGCAACGCGCGCGCCTCGCTGGGCACCGAAGCGGGCTGCCTGCAGTTCGACGTCTGCCGCGACCCGCAGGACCCCGGCCGCTTCCTGCTGTACGAACGCTACGCGAACGCCGCCGCCATCGCGCACCACCGCCGCACGCCGCATTACCTGGCCATGCAGGCGGAAACGGAGACCTGGGTGCGTTCGGTGAGTGTGACGCACTGGCAGCGCTGAACCGCGGTTGCCCTGCCGGTCGAGTCCGGGCGCATCCGCGCGAAATTCCGCACATTTCGCCGGCCGCGAGGGCTTCCCATTCTTCGGGGCGCCTCGCTAGACTCGCGGGCATTCGGCCAGTTTTCAACGTGAGAACAGACATGCAGAAGAAAAATTGGAGGGTCATCGGGGTGTCGCTCGCGCTCGCGGGGCTGATGCTTCCCGCTGCCGCACAGGACACGGTTTTCAGCGATCCGGACAAGCAGCTCGCCGTCAACGGCCAGCTGAAGATTCCACAGAAAGCCATCTACCTGCCGGTCACGCAGGTCAAGTGGATGCTGCATGGCAAGTTCACCGCGCGCGGCGGCGTGTTTCGCGGTGCGATCTCCTCCAAGGAAGTGGTCAGCGACGTGGACCAGGCGCGCGTCCGCAAGATCGCCCAGGCCCTGCACGACGATCTCGCGAGCCAGCTGAAGGCGGCCGGCTGGACGGTCAACACCCGGCAGGAACTCGGCACCAACGTGCCCAACTACACACCGGCCACGCCCAACAAGGAAGCGGGTTACCCGATCGACAACGTCAGCAGCGGCGCGCTGAAAGTGAGCTACGCCGTGCTCGCCCCCGAAGGCATGCCCACGCTGATGCTCTCGGGCATGACCGGCACCGCCGGCATGGGCGGGCTGCAGGGCTTCGGCGCCATGGCGGGCATGGCCGCGCTGACCGGCGTCAACAACGAATCCTTCCGTTACGCGCGGGCCAACCCGGGTGTGACGATGCTGGTGGACTACGGCTTCGCCACCGCCGCACTGGGCGAGACCGAAAGCCGCATGCTGGGCACCGAAGCGGCGCCCGCGCTGGTGCTCACCGGTGGCTACATGGCCTATACCGCCGACTCGCAGTCGCGCGTCAACATCAAGGAAGGCATCGAGGTCGCTTCGGGCATCGGCACGCTGGAACAGCTGGACCGCACCAGCACCAGCACCAACGTGCTGCGCTACCTCTCGGGCATGTCGACCATCGACAAGACCAACTACGTGCTCATCCCCGACTGGGACAAGGTCGAGGCCGAGGCCCTGCGCGCCGGCAAGGCGTTCAACGCACAGATCGTGGCGAAGCTGAACAGCTGATCGCTGCACCACGGAGGGCGCCGGTTCAACCCGCCAGTTGCACCAGCTGCTGCCGCGTGTGGATGCCCAGCTTCAGGTAGGCGCGCTTCCTGAGCGTCTGCACCGTCGACGGCGCCACGCCCATCCTGTCGGCGATGCCGTGGATGGGCTCTCCGTTCACCATGCCCACGCACACCTCACGTTCCCGCTGAGACAGCTTCGGCGCGCGCTGCGCGAGATGCCTGTCGAGCAGTGACGAACGCACGTCGGCGTTCAGGCGTTCGCGCTGGGCGAGCAACGCGTTGCTGTGCACCTTGCGCAGCAGTGGGGCGATACCCGCCAGCAGCACGACCTCGTCTGATCCGAAAGGGCCGAACGATTCGTCGCGGTAGAGGTTGAGTGCGTACGCGGTGCGGGCCACCGGCGCGTACAGCAGGGTGACGCGCCCGGTGAGCCGGGAGCTCTCGAAGATCTCCTGGCGCCAGCGGATGTCGGGGATGTCGTTCACCGCGTAGTGCACCACGGTGACGCTGCCATTGCCCGCCACCTCGCGCTGCACGTGGCCTGCCAGCCGCGTCACCTCGTCGAACTGGCTGTACTGCCGCTTGTAGCGGGCGAAGCACTGCGCGGTGATGTTGGGCAGGTTCGGCCGGTGCGTGCAGCCATCCACCTGGGACGGCACCACGTCCGCGTATTCCACGAGGGACAGGTAGTCGACCTGGACGTGGGCGTTGATGAAGCTCAGCAGGCCGCGCCCCGGCGCCTGGCTGGTGGGCACGTCGAGCAAGGCGTCGAGCGCCCCCGCGTCCACCTGGTGGCCGGGTGGCGGTGTTCTGACGGTCCAGGTGGAGGGCATGGCGTTTCGAGTTTAGAAACGCGACCCGCACGCACACAGAGGACAAACCCGCGCGCGATGGCCGCCCTCCATGCGACGCGGGCCTACTGCGCCACCAGCCCGAAGTCCTTGATGCGCTTGAGGATCACCTCGGCTTCCGCGCGGTGGCTCTCCTCGAACTCCTTCGGTGTGCTGTTCATGATTTCGAGTCCGCGCTCGTTCATCAGCCGGCCCACCTCGGGGTCGGCCAGGATCTTCCGGATCTCTTCCGTCAACCGGCGCAGCACCGGCTCGGGCGTCTTCGCCGGCGCGACGAAGGCGATGTAGACCGCCGCATCGAACAGCGGGTCGTCGAAGCCCTGTTCACGCATGGTGGGCACCTGCGGCAGCGCGGGCGAGCGTTCGCGGCCCATGATGGCCAGCGCCGTCACCTTGCCCGCGAGCACGTGCTGCTTCGCGAGGCCCGCCGACGTCAGGCCCAGGCTGACCGTCTTCGACAGCAGGTCGGCCATCACGGGCGCCTCGCCGCGCTGCGGCACGTGCACCATGCCGGCGTCGAGCGTGCGGTTGAGCTGTTCGCCCGCCAGGTGGCCCAGCCCACCGGGGCCCCAGGAACCATAGGTGAGTTTGCCGCGCTGGTCGGCGGCCAGGCGTTTGAAGTCGGCCATGGTCTTCACGGGCAGGTCCGCGTTGGCCGAGATGACCGCCGGGCTGCGCACGGCCTGGGTGATGTAGCTGAAGTCCTTGAACGGGTCGTAGTGCAGGGTCTTGTACATCGCGACGTTGTTGATCAGCGTGTCGCCCAGCGTCACGAGCAGCGTGTAGCCATCGGGCGCCGCCCGCGCGACCTCGGTGGCACCCAGCGCGCCGTTCGCGCCGGCCTTGTTGTCCACCACCACCGGCTGGCCGAGTTGTTTCGACAGACGCTCGCCCACCGTTCGCGCCACGAAATCGTTGGCGCCGCCCGCCGCGGCAGACGCCACGATGCGGATGGGCTTGTTCGGGAAGGTGGCGCTGCCCTGCGCGAACGCGGCGAGGGGCATCAGGGTCATGCAGGTGATGGCCAGAAGGCCTGCGAACTGACGGTTCATGGGTGTGTCTCCGTGGGGTTGTCGTTGGGTCTGGAACTCATGCGGTCATGGCCACAGCAGGTCCCGCCCGTTCCTTCGCGAGCTCGCTGTCGACGAGCCGGCGGAACTGGACCAGGGCCGCGTCCATGGCCATCGGCAACATGGGCGCGGCGGGGTCCAGCAGGATGTTCCGGTACTGCGCGGTGATGATGTGGCGGTCTTCCTCGAAGGCGGCAAGGAGGCCCTTGAAGATGGTCTCGGTGGTCTCGTCCATCGCCTGAGGCGCGTGGTACGCCTGCTGGAAGAAGTAGTGCGTGGTGCTCTCGGTCTCGGGCGTCAGCGTCTGGCAGCTGTGCAGGCGAACCGCGCCGCTCATGTCGCCCTCGGGCTGGCCCGCCGGGCGCCCGCCGGAGTCCATCAGCAGAGTGCCCGGCAGCAGGAAGTCGTAGACGAACCAGCGGTCGACGTTGCCCTCGAAGGTGTGGAAGGAGCGCCAGTACGCGGAGGGCGGCACATCCGGCACATGGCGGGTCACGCGGATGCCTTGCGGCACCCGCTCCACCTCGGGCCGCGACTGGGCGATGCGCGTCGACCCGCCCAGGGTGTTCTCGTGCACATACGACAGGTGCGAGAAGTCCAGCAGGTTGTCGCAGATGAGCATGTACGGGGTTTCGTAGTGCAGGTACCCCGGCCGGTAGTGCCATTCCGGGTGGTCGCACGAGAAGTTGTCCGGCAGCAGCGAGGCGTCCGCGAGCGAGGCCTCGCCCATCCAGACGAACACCCAGCGGTTGCGCACCTCGACCGGGTAGGTGCGCACCCTGGCCTTGATGGGAATGCGGTCGACGCCCGGTGCCTCGATGCAGACGCCGTCGGGTGCGAACTTGAGGCCGTGGTAGCCGCAGCGCACACAGTCCCCCTCGCGCCGGCCGGCAGACAGCGGCGCCAGGCGGTGGCAGCAGCGGTCTTCCATCGCCACCGTCTCACCGCTGGACAGCCGGTAGAGCAGCAGCGGCTCTCCCAGAATGGTGCGGTGAAAGAGGCCGTTCTCGGGAATCTCGTGGGCCCAGGCGGCCACGTACCAGCAGTTGCGTATGAACATCGAATCCGTCTCCTTCGTGAGGCGGAGGTCAATGTAGACAGGGCGTGTCCTCCTGTCTGTCCCCCGGTTCGGGGACAGCGCCGCGCGACGAACCCCCTGCGCGCGGCAGCGGCCGGCCGTTCACGCGAATGTGGAATTCCACTCCTTGGAATTGGGGTGGTGCGCGCGCCGGCCGGTCGACCTAAGCTGCGCGCAGGTGTTCACGGTGAAGCCGTGCGCCCTTCCATAACGAGACCCGGAGACATGTCATGACCACCCGAATTCCCCTGTCGCGCAGGCGTTTCAATGCCGTGATCGGCGCCAGCCTCGTGATGCCGTTTGCCGCGCAGGCACAGGCCTTTCCCAACAAGCCCATCCGCATCCTCGTGCCGTTCGCCGCGGGCGGCCCGACCGACCTGATGGCCCGCGCCGTGGGCAAGTCGATGTCGGCTTCCATGGGGCAACCGGTGATCATCGAGAACAAGCCGGGTGGCGGTGGCGTGATCGCCATGGGTGAGGTGGCGCGCGGGCCGGCCGATGGCTACACGCTCGCGTTTCCTTCCATCCTGGCGGTGACCAACCCGGCGCTGATGGCGAACTACCCGTTTGACACGCTGCGCGATTTCGCGCCGCTGACCGTGGTGGGATTCATCCCGCACGCGCTGGTGGTGAAGCCCGACTTCCCGGCGAAGGACCTGCAGGCCCTGGTGGCGATGGCCAAGGCCAACCCCGGCAGCATCAACTACGGCTCGTCCGGCAACGGCACCTCGGCGCACCTCGGTGCCGCGCTGTTCGCGCAGCGCGCCGACATCAAGGTCACGCACGTGCCCTACCGCGGCGCGGCCCCGGCGGTGCAGGACCTGCTGGGCGGCCAGATCCAGTTCATGTTCCTGGACATGAGCTCGGCACTGGCCCAGATCAAGACCGGCAAGCTGCGCGCGCTCGCCGTGGCGCCGGCGAGCCGCTTCGCCGGCCTGCCCGATCTGCCGACGGTGGCCGAGCAGGGCTACCCCGGCTTCAATGTGCATGGCTGGTATGGCCTGTTCGCGCGCAGCGGCACGCCGGCGCCGATCATGCAGACCCTGTACGGCGAGGTGAAGAAGGCGCTGGAGTCGGCGGAGATCCGCGACCTGTTCCAGAACTACGGCATCGAGGCCGGCGGCATGTCGCCCGAGGCGTACACGGAGATCGTGCGCAAGGACCTCGCCCTGTGGAAACGCACCGTCGACGAGCTTCAGATCACCCTGCAATAAACCCCGATGAAGATTGTCATTCCGGACGACTACCAGGACTGCGTTCGGCACCTGGCCTGTTTCGGCAAGCTCGCCGGCCATGAGGTGCGCGTGTTCAACGACTCGGTGAAAGGCACCGACGCGCTGGCAGAGCGCTTCGCCGATGCCGAAGCCATCGTGCTCACGCGCGAGCGCACCCGCATCGACGCCGCGCTGCTCGAGCGCCTGCCGAAGCTGCGCCTCATCAGCCAGACCGGCAAGCTCGCTGGCCATGTGGACCTGGACGCGTGCACCGCGCGCGGCGTGCTGGTGGCCGAGGGCAGCGGCGCGGGCTCGGCCACCGCCGAGATCGCCTGGGCGCTGGCGCTTGCCAGCCGGCGGCACCTGGTGAGCGAAGCGAACCGCCTCAAGGGCGGGCAGTGGCAAGGCCACCTGGGCCAGCAGCTCAGCGGCCAGCGCCTGGGGGTGTGGAGCTATGGCCGCATCGGGCGGCAGGTGGCGGGCTACGGCCGCGCCTTCGGCATGAAGGTGTGGGTGTGGGGCCGCGAGGCCTCGACCTCGGCCGCGCGCGCCGACGGCTTCGAGGTGGCGCCGACGCGTGAAGCTTTCTTCGAACAGAGCGATGTGATCAGCCTGCACGTGCGGCTCAACGCCGATACCACGGGCCTGGTGAACGCCGACGACCTGGCGCGCATGAAGCCCACCGCGCTGCTGGTGAACACCAGCCGCGCCGAGCTGGTGGCCCGTGGCGCGCTGGAACAGGCGCTGTTGCAGGGCCGCCCCGGGTTTGCCGCGGTGGACGTGTACGAGGAAGAGCCGGTGCTGGGCGCGAACCACCCGCTGCTGCGCCTGCCGAACGCGCTGTGCACCCCGCACATCGGCTACGTGGAGAAGGACAACTACGAGCGCTACTTCGGCATCGCCTTCGACAACATCGTGGCGTTCGCGCAAGGGCGCCTGACCGAAGTGGTCAACCCGGCGGCCTTGCGGCCGGCGGTCAGCGCGGGCTGAGGCCGCCGAGCCAGGCCAGCAGCATCGGGTTGACCTCGTCGGCCCGCTCGTACTGCACCCAGTGGCCGGCACCGCCCACAACACGGGTCGTGGCGCCGGGCAGTGCAGACGACAGCGTGGCCGCGATGGCCGCGGGCTCGGCCGTCACATCGTGTTCCCCCCAGGCCATCAGCACCGGCCCTGCGTACACCGCCAACGTGTCGGCGAGGCCGCCCGAACGCGAGATCTCCTTGCTGCGAAAGCGCGTGCGCACGCAGGCTTCGGTGTGGATGCGCAGCGCGAGCGGGTCAATGTCGTCCGCCGCCACGCTGAGCATGTGCATGGCGAGGTTGTGGCGCATCGCCTGTTCCACGGCCACCGCATCGCCCGCGCGCCAGGCGGGTTTCCAGTTCACCAGCTCGCCCTTGGGCCGCCGTTGCCCCTGATGGCCACCGGTGCCCAGCAGGGCCAGGCGTTGCACATGCGGCCGTTGCGCGGCCATGTGGGCCGCCACGAGGCCACCGAAAGAGAAGCCCACCAGCTGCAGTGGGGTGTCGGGGCCGACGAGTGCGTCCAGAGTGGACAGCGTGGGTTCCAGCAGCGACGCGAGCCCTTCGCCCGCTGGCGCATCCGAATCGCCGAAGCCGGGCAGGTCGACCACCCACACCGTGTGCCGTGCGGCCAGTGCCTCGATGTTGCGCACCCAGTGCAGCCAGCTGCCGTGGCCGCCGTGCACCAGCACCACCGGGCTGCCGCTGCCAAAGCCGCGCCAGCAGACGCGGCCACCCGGCCCGGCCACATGTTCGGTGCGCGCCAGCGCGGTCAGCGCGTCGGCCAGTTCCGTTTCAACCGGCATTGGCCAGCACCACCACGCCGTCGGCCGCTTTCACGCCCTGGCCTTCGTTCAGCACGAACACCGGGTTGATCTCGGCCTCCACCAGCCGGTCGCCCAGCTGCGCCGTCATCTGCGAGAACGCGACGATGGTGGAGACCAGCGCCTCGACATCGGCCCTGGGGCGGCCACGGTAGCCGTCGAGCAGGGGCCACGTCTTGAGTTCGCGCACCATCTCGCCCGCCACCTGCCGGCTGAGCCCGCCCGATGCGGGCAGCATGCGCAGCGTGGTGTCCTTGAACAGCTCGGCGGTGATGCCGCCCATGCCCAGCAGGATGGCCGTGCCCAGCGCATCGCGGTGCATGCCGAGGATGAGCTCGGTGCCGCCCGACACCATCTCCTGCACCAGAAAGCGCGAAGGCTTCGTGCCGGCCCGCGCCTGCACCTCGTCGGCCATTTGATGGAGCCGCTCGCCGATCTGGTCGGCCGGAACATTCACCGCCACGCCGCCCACATCGCTCTTGTGCGTGATCTCGCCCGTGAGAATCTTCAGCACCACGCGCTCGCCCAGCTGGCGCGCCGCCTGCTCGGCTTCTGCGGTGGTGCCCACCACGGTTTCGGCGGTGCAGGGAATGCCGAAGCGGGCGAACAGCTGCTTGCATTCGGCTTCGTTGAGCGAGCCGTGCCCGAGGCCGTGCAAGGCCACCGGCGCGCCCAGCGGTTCGGCGGCCTGCTCGGCCCAGCGGCTCGTCTGCAGCATGCCGGCCAGCGCCGCGGTGCAGCTCTCGGCCTCGGTGAAGGCGGGCACGCCGCGCTGCGTCAGCAACGCGGTCACCTGCGGCGCGTGCGGGCTCACGTAGGCAATCACCGGCTTGTCGCTCAGCGGCAGGCAGTCCTGGATGGCGCTGGCCATCAGCTCCGGCATGGCCAGGCTGGACGAGCCCACGATGATCGTCAGCGCGTCGTAGCTCGGGCTCTCCAGCAGGGCGCGAATGGCGCCGCGCAGCAGGTCGGGCTGCAGGCCGGCCAGCGTCACGTCGATCGGGTTGCGGTCGAGTGCGGCGTGGTCACCGGTCTGCAGCGCGCGCAGGCGCGCGGCGGTGGCGTCGTCGGGCGGCGGGGTGTCGAAGCCGGAGACGCCGTAGCTGTCCGACACCAGGGTGCCCGCACCGCCGGTGGAGGTGAGGATGGCGACGCGGTTGCCGCGCAGCACGCGCCCGGTGGACAGGGCCGCGGGAATGTCCAGCAGGTCGCCGAAGGTCTGCGCGCGGATCACGCCCACTTCCTTGAACAGCGCGTCGTACATGCGGTCGGCGCCGGCGAGCGCACCGGTGTGCGACACCGCCGCCTGCGCGCCGGCTTCGGAGCGGCCGATCTTGAACGCCACCACCGGCTTGCCGGCGCGCGCCGCCTTCAATGCGGCCTGGCGGAAACGCTCCGGGTGCCGCACGCTTTCCACGTACAGCGCAATGACGCGCGTGGCCTCGTCATCGGCCAGGTGATCGATGAAATCGGCAAGATCCAGGTCGACCTCGTTGCTGGTGGAGACCAGCTTGGACAGGCCGATGCCACGTGCCGCCGCGCGCGAAAGCAGCGCGCCCAGGATGCCGCCGCTCTGCGAGACCACGCCCACCGATCCCACGGGGAAGTGGTCCATCTCCAGCGCACCGCTGGCCGAGAGCACGATGTGGTCGGTGAGGTTGACCAGCCCGATGGTGTTCGGCCCGAGGATGCGCATGGCGCCCGCGGCCTCCATCAGCTGCGCCTGCCGGCGCGCGCCTTCCTCACCGGTCTCGGTGTAGCCGCTGGCGAGCACGATGGCGGCCGCCGTGCCGCGCGCGGACAGGTCCTGCACCGCCTTGTGCGCGCGCTCCGCGCCGAGCAGCACGATGCCGACGTCCGGCACGGTGGGCAGCGAGGCCACGTCGGGGTAGCAGCGCAGGCCATCGATGTGTTCGGCGCGCGGGTTCACCGGGTAGATGTCGCCGATGAAGCCGTGCTTGCGCAGGTAGGCCACCGGGCGGCCGGCGGTCTTGCCGGCGTCGGCCGATGCGCCGATGACGGCCACGCTGCGCGGCTGCAGCAGCCTGGAGATGGAGGTCACGGGGTTCATTCCTTGGACGCGGCCTTGCTGAGGAAAGCCATCACCGAGTCGCGGTGCTCGGTGCTGGTGTAGCAGATGCCCTGCGCCTGGCTGCCCTGCGCGAACACCTGTTGCGCCGGCAATTCGAAGGTCTGGTTCAGGATGGTCTTGCTGAGCGCGAGCGCCGTGGCCGAGCCCTTGCTGAGTTCGCGCGCCCAGGCCTGTGCGCAGGCCAGCAGCTGGTCTGCCGTGGTCTTGCGGTCCACGATGCCGAGCGAGAGCGCCTCGTCGGCATCCACCTTGCGGCCGGTGAAGATCAGTTCCTTCGCGGTCGACAGGCCCACGCGGCGCGGCAGGAAGTACATGCCGCCGCCATCGGGAATGATGCCGCGGTGAATGTACGACCAGGTGAAGCTGGCCCATTCGCTGGCGATGACGAAGTCGCAGGCGAGCGCGGTGTCGGCGCCCAGGCCCGAGGCCGCGCCGTTCACGGCGGCAATCACCGGCTTGGGCATGGTGTGCAGCAGCATCTGCGTGTGGTGCACGCGCTGCTGCCGGTGCCAGCCGTTGAAGCCGACCTCGCCGGCGGGCGCGTTCATGCGCTTTTCCATGCCGGCGATGTCGCCACCCGCGCAGAAGCCCTTGCCCGCGCCGGTGAGCACCAGCGCGCGGATGGCCTTGTCGGCCGCCACCTGTTCCAGCGCATCGATGAATTCGGCGCGCATGGCGTCGCTCATCGCATTGCGTTTGTCGGGGCGGTTCAGGGTGAGCGTGGCAATGCCGGTGTCAACCTGCAGATCGATCAGGGGGGAAGACATGGTGGGTTCCAGGGGAAAGAGTCAGTTCGACGTGATGTTGTTTTCTTTGACGATCTTGCGCCAGCGCGCTTCTTCGGCGCGCACGTAGGCTTCCAGCTCGGCGGGGGCGCCGGCGCTGATCACCAGGCCTTCCTGCTCCACCTTCTTGCGGAATTCGTCGGTGGCCACCGCCTTCTTCGCGGCGGCATTGAGCTTCGCGATCACTTCCGGCGGCGTGCCGGCGGGCGCGTACAGGCCGTACCAGCTTTCCATCACGTAGCCGGGAATGGTCTCGGCGATGGCAGGCACGTTCTTGAGCACCGCAGATCGCTCGGCGCCGGTCACGCCCAGCGCGCGCAGCTTGCCGCTTTCCAGGCCCGACGACACGGCGGTGGCGGTGCCGAAGATCATGTCCACCTGCCCGCCCATGAGGTCGGTGAGCGCCGGGCCGGCGCCGCGGTAGGGGATGTGTTTCATCTGCACCTTGGCGAGGTTGTCGAACATCTCGCCGGCCAGATGCGCCGAGGTGCCGTTGCCCTGCGAGGCGTAGTTGAGCTTGCCGGGGTTGGCGCGGGCCGCGTCCAGCACGTCCTTCACGGACTTGTACGGGCTCTCGGTGCGCACCACCAGCACGTTGGGGCCCTTGCCGATCAGGACCACGGGCGCGAAGGCCTTGTCGTTGTCGTAGGGCAGCTTGGGCATCAGGCTCGGGTTCACCGCATGCGCGAACGTGGAGATCACCAGCGTGTAGCCGTCGGCCGGGCTCTTGGCCACGATGTCGGTGCCGATGATCGTGCCGGCGCCGGGCTTGTTCTCGATCACCACCGACTGGCCGAGCTCCTTGGCCATGCCCAGGCCCAGCGTGCGCGCGATCAGGTCGGTGCCACCACCGGGCGCGAAGGGCACGACGAGGCGGATGGGCTTGTCGGGGAACTGGGCCAGCGCCGTGGTGGCCGCGAGCGCGGTCGACACGAAGAGCAGGCCGATGCGCGCGGCGGTGGTTCGACGGGAAATGTTCATGCTTGTCTCCGGTAGGGTGTGTGGGCACACGGTGTTCTTTTCAGAGGGGAATGCTACGTTTTTCACCCTTTCGCCGCACCTGTCTAATTCCATTGAATGGAATTGATGCGACAGATTTGAGATGATGCAACGCATGACAACGAGCCCGCTTCCAGACGCGCCCGACGACACGTTCGGCACCTCGCCCACCAACCGCTCCCTGGTGCGCGGCATCCAGATCCTGCGGGCGTTCCGCCCGGGGTCCAGCTGGCTGGGCAACGGCGACCTGGCGGAGCGCACGGGCCTTTCGCCCTCCACCATCAGCCGCCTCACGCAAACGCTGGTGACGGCGGGCATGTTGCAGCACGACCGCCGCCGCCGGGCCTACCGCCTGGCGCCGCCGGTGCTGAGCTTCGCGCACGCCATGCGTGCGGGCTCCCACGTGCTGGCGGTGGCGGCGCCGCGCATGCGGGCGCTGGCCGAAAGCCAGCGCGTCAACGTGGGCCTGGCGGCGGCGGACAACGACGAGATGGTGTACCTCGAGTCCATCCGCTACAACCGCCGCGTGGCGCTGCGCAACGTGGTCTCGGGGCAGCGGGTGCCGATGGAACTCACCTCGCTGGGTCGGGCCTATCTCTCGACCGTGCCGGCCCGCCAGCGCAAGGCATTGTTCGAGGTGTTCCAGCGGCGCTGCGGCAGCCACTGGCCCGAGGTGCAGGCCGACATCCTGGCCGCCATCCGGCAGGTGCATGAGCAGGGCTTCTGCGCCGCGTCATGGCAACCGGAGGTGGTGGCCATGGCCATGCCGCTCAGCACCGCCGAAGGCATGCACGTGCTCAACATCAGCGTGTCCACCGAAGAGCCCCTGGCGCGCGTGGTGCGCGAGCTGTCCGGCTCGCTGATGGGGCTGGCGGCGGAGCTTCAGGCCGTGCTGGCCCGCGACGTGGAGCCGTGAAGCCGGCCCGCCTTACAGCACCGTGGACCGCGCGAAGGTCTCGATGTTGTCGAGCAGCGCGTCCAGCGCCTTGCCGGCGCCGGCCACATCGCCCGCGCCAATGGCCGACGCCACCGCCGCGTGCAGGCGCGCGGTTTCGGGCAGGTCGGCCGACTGCTTGTAGTGCAGGTACCAGAAGCGCCGTGACAGGCCGTGCACCAGGCTCATCGCGCCTTCGGCGAACTCGTTGCGCGCGGCGGCCAGGCACAGGGTGTTGAACTCACGGTCCGAGTTCATGAACGCGCGGTCGTCGTGGTTGCGCGCGGCGGCCAGGAAGTCGTCGGCCAGCCGCACGAAATGGCGGCGTTCCTCCGGGGTGGCCCGCTTGGCGGCGCTGCGGCACACCAGCCGTTCCACTTCGCGCCGGGTCTCCAGCAGCTTGAGCTGCTTGCTCAGGTCCATCTCCGACACCAGCAGCCCGCGCTGCGGCAGCACCACGATCAGGTGCTCGCGCGCCAGCCGCTGCACCGCTTCGCGGATGGGCGTGCGGCCGATGCCGGTCATGTCGCTCAGGCTCTGTTCGGACACTGCGGTGCCCGGTGGCAGGCGCAGCGTGACGATGGCGTCCTCGATCTGCTGGTAGGCGAGATCGGTGAGTTTGGTGGGGACTTCCGCCAGTTGTTCGGCGGGCCTCATCACCTTGGCCGCACCGCGTGTGCGGGGGGCTGTGCTGCGAATCGGTGCGCGTCGGGTGGCCATCGGGATGGGTGCTCTCAAGTGAACAGAAGATGTGACTGTAACGCCGCCGGCCAGGGTACTGGCATCTCCGGCACGCTTGCGTCCTGTTGTTATATACGTGTAATATATCAGATGTACTCAATCATCTGTCGAGGTGCACATTGGACATGGAACAGCGTGGCGAGGGGCCGGTCGTGGTGCTGGTGCATGGCATCCAGGGCACGAGCAGCACGTGGGCAGGCGTGGCCGGGCTCCTCACACCAGCGTGCCGCGTGTTGCGGCCCGACCTGCGCGGGCGGGGCGGTGCCGTGCGCGGGCAGGGCCCTGCCGACTACCGGCTGGCCGACTACGCGAACGACCTGCGCGACGTGATCGACCGGCAGGTCGGCGATGCGCCCTTCGTGCTGGGCGGCTGGAGCCTGGGCGTGTCGGTCGTGCTGCATTACCTCGGCCTGCCGAACGCGGCGAAGCCGGGCGGCGTGCTGCTGGTGTCGGGCTCGCCCTGCCTGGCGCAGACGCGGTGGTTCACCCGCGACGACACCGCGCTGATGGCCTCGGTGGCCGAACGGCGCCAGCGCCTGGGCTTGCGCGAGCACGCGGACGACGAGGCGGTGGTGGCCACCTGGCAGGCCATCCGCGAGAGCGACCAGCGCGCGCTGTTGTCCGAGATCCGCCTGCCCGTGCGCGTGGTGCATGGCCGCGACGACGACGACTGCCCGCTGGCCCATGGCGCGCTGCTGGCGCACGGGCTGCGCGCGCCGCTGCTCGCGCTGGACGGCGTGGGCCACAGCGTGCCGGCCCAGGCGCCGCAGGCCGTGGCGCAACAACTGCAGCACCTGCTGCGCGATCTTCCTTCAACGGTTCACCCCTGATGCGCACCAACGACCTGATCCATTTCTGCCCACCGGGCCGCCTCATCCTCGGTTGCGGTGCCCGCCACCAGCTGCCCGCGCTGGTGCAACGCCTGGGTTGGCGCACCGGCCTGCTGGTGACCGACCGCTTCTTCGCCGAGCACACCCCCTGGGTGCGCGACTACGTGGACGCGGCCGACGCCCTGGGCATCCACACCGAGGTGTACGACGGCGGCCTGCCCGACCCCAGCACCACCCTGTGCGACGAAGCCACCCGCGCCATGCGCGAGCGTTTCGGCGGCCAGCTGCCCGACCACGTGCTGGCCCTGGGTGGTGGCAGCAACATCGACCTGGCCAAGGCCCTGTGCCTGACCCTGCCGGCCGGCCGGCCGGTGCGCGACTTCGTCGGCGACATCGGCGCCAGCCCTGTGCTGCCGATGGTGGCGATTCCCACCACCTCGGGCACCGGTTCAGAAGCCACGCCGGGCGCGATCCTGGTCGACCCCGAGAACGCCACCAAGGTGGCCGTGATGGACAACCGCCTGCGGCCCCAGGTGGCGCTGATCGACCCCGAGCTCAGCTACACCTGCCCCCCGCGCGTGACGGCCGATGCCGGCATCGACGCGTTCACCCATGCGGTCGAGTCGTGGCTGACGATGGATTCGTGGGTGTTCGATCGCGCGGGCCACCCCGACCCGGGCTACAGCGGCCGCTCCTCGCTGACCATGCTGTTCGCGCGCGAGGCCACACGGCTCTGCATCGACTGGATGGAGCGCGCGTACCAGAACGGGCAGGACCAGGACGCGCGCATCGGCATGGCCTACGCCAGCATCTACGCCGGCCTGTCCTACGGCAGCGCGGGGCTGAATGCGGTGCACGGCGCGGCGTACGCGGTGGCCGGCATCACCCACAAGAGCCACGGCAGCACCAACGCGGTGATGCTGCCCTACGTGCTGGACGCGCTGCGCGACACGCGCCGCGACGAGCTGCTGGAGATGGGCCGCATGCTCGGCCTCGATGCCGGTAGCGCGGACGCCGTGCTGGCCGCGGTGCCGCGCCGCGTGCGCGACATGGTGGGCCGCCTCGGCATCCCCACCGACCTGCGCAGCTTCGGCATTGCAGAAACCGACCTGCCCGTGCTGACGCGCGATGCGTTGGCCGTCACGCGGCTGGCCAAGGCCTTCCCGGTGCCCGACGTGGAAGCCGCCTACGGCCGCATCGTGCACAACGCCTTCCACGGCGTGCTGTCGGGAGATTGAGGGGGCGCCGCGAAGCGGCGCAGAGGCTCAGCCGTGCTCTTTGCGGCTGTCGCCCGGCGCCTGCTCGCGCTCGTTCAGGCCGTAGTCGCGCATGACGCTGGCCACGCGCAGCCGGTAGTTGGCGAACACCCCGCCGCGCCCGCGCGCCTGTGCTGTACGGTGCTTCTCCAGGTTGCGCCAGGCCAGCACGGCGGCCTCGTCGCGGAAGAAGGAGAGCGAGAGCATCTTCTCCGGATCGACCAGGCTCTGGAAGCGTTCGACGGAGATGAAGCCGTCGATCTGCTCCAGGTCCTTGCGCAGCTCGGCCGCGATCGCCAGGTAGGCGTCGCGGCCACCGCCAGCGGCCGGCCACACCTCGAAGATCACGGCGATCACGCCGCCACCTCGTCCACGCCCTTGATGATCTTCATCACCGCCGCATCGCGCTCGACCTCGTCCAGCGTGCCGGCGAACACGATCTCGCCGCGTTCGATGACGTAGATGCGGTCCGCGAAACGCGGCAGGTGGTAGAAGTTGGATTCGGCCAGCAACACACCGCGATTCTGCGCCAGGATGCGCTTGAGGCCATCGCTGATGACCGGCAGGATGGCCGGCGACAGCCCTTCAAAGGCCTCGTCGAGCAGCAGCAGTTCGGGGTCGAGCGCCAGTGCGCGCGCTATCGACACCATCTTGCGTTCACCGCCCGAGAGCTGGTGGCCACCGCGGTGCAGGTAGGTCAGCAACTTCGGGAACACGGCGTAGGCAGCCTCGATGCGCTCGGCGGCGGGCTTGTCGGTCTTGCGCGTCCAGGTGGGCAGTGCGATGTTGTCCTCGACCGTGAGGTCGCCGAACACGTCGCTGCCCTCGGGCGTGTAGCCCAGGCCGAGCGCGGCCACGCGGTGCGTGGGCATGCCCTTGATCGACTGGCCCTTCCAGCTGATCTCGCCGCGCTGCGCGGGCTGGTAGCCCATGATGGTGCGCAGCGTGGTGGTCTTGCCCGCGCCATTGCGCCCCACCAGGCAGACCAGCTTGCCCGGCTGCACGGCGATCGACACCTCGCGCAGCACCTCGTTGCCCGCAAGCTGCACGTGCAGGTTCTTCACATCCAGAAGCGTGTTCATCAGTGCCCCTTGCCCACGACGATGGCGAGCGCCTCTTCGTTGCGGAAAAATGCCTCGGTGGGTTCGTCGGCGATCTTCTGGCCGGCCATCATCGCGACGATGCGCGAGGAGTAGCGCGCCACCAGGTCCATGTCGTGCTCGACCAGCAGGATCGCTTCCACGCCCAGGTGCTTGGCCGCGTCCAGCAGCGTGGTCATCACGCCGTCCTTGTCGGCGGTGGACACGCCGGCGGTGGGCTCGTCGAGCAGCATCACGCGCGGGTGCAGCGCGAAGGCGCTCGCCACGTCGAGCAGCTTGCGCCGGCCATGGGGCAGCGAGCTCGCGGGCGTGTCGGCGTCGCGCTCCAGGCCAAAGGCGCGCATGGTGCGGTCGACGATGGCGCGCACCTTGTCGTCGCGGTGCACGTTGCTGAACAGGCTCCAGCGCATGCGCAGGTGCGAGCACGCGGCCACCGACAGCGTTTCGCGCACGGTGAGTTCGGGGAACACGTTGACCAGCTGGAAGGCACGCGCCAGGCCGCGTGTGGCGAGCTCGACCGGGCCGACGCCGGCGATGTCTTCGCCGCAGAAGCGCACCGAGCCGGTGCTGGGTTTGTGCAGGCCGGTCAGCACGTTGACCAGGGTGGACTTGCCCGCGCCGTTGGGCCCGACCACCGAGACGAACTCACCGTGGTGCAGGCTCAGGTCGACGTTGGACAGCGCCACGAAATCGCCGTAGCGCTTGGTGACCTGCGTGGCGTGCAGCAATGCTTGTGGGGTGGACATCAGTGCCTCCGCAGAAAGGGCAGCTTGCGCACGGTGCCGAGGATGCCGTCGGGCAGCGCGATCACCAGGATGGCCAGCATCAGGCCGAGGAAGAAGCGCCAGTACTGCGTGAGCGACATCAGGTTGTCGTGCAGCAGGATGAACGCTATGGCGCCCACCACCGGGCCGAGGAACTCGCGGTAGCCGCCCAGCACGGCCATGAACACCAGGTGGCCCGAGTGCGTCCAGTAGGCGAGTTCAGGGTCGGCCAGGCTGATGTTGACGCCGAGGATCACGCCGCCGATGGCGCCGTAGCCGGCCGAGATCACGAAGGCCGCGAAGCGCACGCGCCGCACCTGCACACCGAGGTAGGCGGCCTTGCGTTCGTTGTCGCGCTGCGCGGTCAGGTGCAGGCCGAAGGGCGAGCGCACGATGCGCCACATGACGAAGCACAGCAGCACCAGCAGCACCAGGCAGTAGATGTAGAACGGGCCGGTGAGGAATTCGGCGGTGCTCAGGTCGTCCCAGGCGTTGCCGAACAGGGTGGGGCGGGGCACGCGCATGCCGCTGTCGCCGCCGGTGATGTTGTAGAACTTGTTCAGGAACGAGTGGAACAGCATGCCGAACGACAGCGTGAGCATGCCGAAGAAGATGCCGGTGAAGCGGCTCGCGATCCAGGCGATGGGAATCGCCAGCACCACGCCCGCCACGAGGCCGGCCAGCAGCATCAGTTCCAGCGAGGTCACGCCCCAGATCGAGGCGGCCGCGGCCGCGCCGTAGGCGCCCAGCGCCACGAACATGGCGTGGCCGAACGAGAGCTGGCCGCCGTAACCGAACAGCAGGTTGAAGCCCAGCAGCACCACCGAGTACCCGAGGAACGGGATCAGCAGCGTCATGTGGTACGGGCTGAGCACCATCGGCGCAGCGAACAGCGCCACCAGGATCGCGCCGATGAGGATCTGCGACACCGGTTTGCGCCGCGGCGCGGCCGGCATCGGCACGGCCAGCGCCTCGGCGCCGGAGTTCAGGGTCTTGGCCATCAGTCAGCCACCTTTCCGAACAGCCCGGACGGACGCCAGATCAGCACCCCGAGCACGATGATGTAAATGGAGAGGATGTCGGCCTCGGGGTAGATGGCGATCGCCAGCGCCCGCACGATGCCCACGATGGCGGCGCCCACGGCCGCGCCCTTCATGCTGCCCAACCCGCCGATGACGACCACGGCAAAGGCCTCGACCACCAGCTCGACGCCCATCTCGAGCGACGCGGCTGCGGTGGGCGCCACCAGCGCGCCGCCCACGGTGCCGAGCATGGTGCCCAGCGTGAACACCAGCATGTAGACGCGCTGGATGTTCACGCCCATGGCGGCGGCGGTGTCGCGGTTCTCGGCGGTGGCGCGCAGGATCTTGCCGGCCGAGGTGCGACCCAGGAACAGGGCCAGCGCCACCGACAGCCCGATCGCGGTGGCGATCACCATCGCGTTGTAGACCGGCATCATGATGTCGCCGATGACCAGCGAGCCGTAGGTGGACGACAGGCTGCCCAGCTGCTGCGGGTTGGCGCCCCAGCCGAAGCGCAGCACGTCCTGCACCATCAGCAGCAGCGCGAAGGTCAGCAGCAGTTGCAGCGACTCCGGCTTGCCGTAGATGGTGCGCAGCAACCGCTCCAGCGGAATGCCGGCCAGGCCGACCACCACCCCGGTGGCCAGCAGCACCAGCGGGAACCAGGGTGCCGGCATGCCCGCACCCAGCGCCCACTGCGTCACGCTGATGCCGCAATAGGCGCCGAGCGCGTAGATCGAACCGCACGCCAGGTTGACGATGCGCTGCACGCCGAAGATCAGCTGCAGGCCGGCGGCCACGAGGAACAGCACCGACGCGTGAAAAACCCCTGCCAGCAGCAGGTTCAGATAAGCACTCATGGCCAGGTTCCGGGAGCGTTGCTCAGAGCTTGATGTCGGCCGTCTTCAGCCATTCCCAGAAGTCGGTACCGGCCGGCTTCTGGATCTGCGTCGAGTACATCGTGTCCACGCTCGCCAGCGTCGGGAAGTCGTAGTTGTTCTTGTTGGTCGACAGGCCCTGGTGGAAGGTCTGGTCGGCGATGTGGTCCGTGCGCATGCCGCCCTTGCCGCCCAGGGACATCACCTCCACGCCCGCCATGGCCGCCGCGATTTCCTGGTTGTTCGGCCAGGCGCCGCCCTTGGCCGCCATGGCCTTCTCCACGCCAGCCTTGTAGACCTGCAGCGAGAAGTAGGCGCGGTCGGCCTCCCAGTGCGGGTAGTCCTTGAACTGGTCGGCGTACCACTGCACGAATTCCTTCTGCAACGGGCTGGCCTTGGGGTCGTTGAAGTACAGGGTGTTGTGGCCCAGGATCACACCCTCGGGCATGAACTCCTTCTTCAGCCCGGTGTGTTGCCAGCCAGCGGCGGGCAGCACGAACTTCGTGCCCTGGCTCAGGCCGGCCTCGTGCGCCTGCTTCATGAACACCGGCAGGTCGGCGAACAGCAGCGAGGAGAAGATCAGGTCGGGCTTGGCGGCCTTGAGCGCCGCCACGTTGGACGTCAGGTTCAGGTTGCCGACCTTGGACCACTGCTCCGACACCACGCGGTGCTCGATGCCGAACTTCTTCAGCAGCGCCTGGAAGGCGGCCCAGTTGTTGCGGCCGTAGGAGTAGTCGGGGTTGATGCCGGCGATGGTGACGAACTGGCCCTTGAAGTGCTTGATGGCCAGCAGCGACGACATCACCGCCTCGCACTCGTTGTCGTTGCTGCGGAACACGAAGCGCGGCTTGGGCATCGTTTCCTTCACACCGTCCTGCGTCGTGCCGTCCCAGAAGATGGTGGGCACGCGCGAGTCTTCGGCGGCGGGCGCCAGCGCCAGGCTCACACCGGTGGAGACGATGCCGTGCACCGTGTCGACCTTGTCGCTCAGCACGAGCTTGCGAAAGCGCTCGATCGTGTCCTTGGGCGTGGTCTCCTCTTCAACGATCAGCTCGATCTTGCGGCCACCGATGCCGTTGGCCGCGTTCAGCTTGCTGGTGGCCCATTGCATGCCGCGCAGGCCGCATTCGCCCACCGTGCCCATCACGCCACCGCGCGGGGCGATCACACCGATGCGGATGGGCGGGGTCTGTGCCAGCACCGGCGCACCCATGGCGGTCACGGCAACCGCGCCCAGGGTCTTGAGCGCATGGCGCCGGGTGGAAACGTGCGTGGGGACGTTGTTCAGCATGGGGGACTCCTCGTTGGTGGAAAGGTGAACGGGCGGGGCGGAAATGCTGTCGATTGGTGTGTGGATATTTCTAGTATGTCAGTTGTGCATTTCGAGGTCATTGGGGTTTACCATGCCATTCAGAGCCAGTGATTTCATTGGTGATTCAGGCTTCTGAAGTGTTTCCTCCGGATGCTTCAAAGCCCGTTGACTGTAAAAAAAAATACAACTAACATATCAGAAGGATTTTTCAAAAAGGAGCCGCCGCCATGATGACCGAACGCCAGCGCAAGTTCAGGGAACAGTACAAATCGAACATCAGCCCGCTGTACAACGGGCTGCTCCACATCGGGGTGATGTACGGGGTGGGCATTGCCGCCATCTGGTACTGCGTGAGCCAGATCTCCGGCCTGGGCTGGGAATGGCTGGTGGCCATCCCGGTGTTCCTGGCGGGCAACCTGGCCGAATGGGCCATGCACACCTACGTGATGCACCGGCGCATCGACGTCTTTGCGCTGCGCGCCATCTACGAGCGGCACACGCGCGAGCACCACCAGTACTTCACCGACAACGACGTCACCATCGACACGACGCGCGAGTTCCGCATCGTGTTCTTTCCGTGGCGCGTGCTCGCGGTGCTGGGTGTGATGGGCACGACGCTGGGCTACATCACCAGCCTCGTCATCAACCCGAACGCGGGTTATGTGGTCTTCATCACCATGGTGGCGATGTACCTGAACTACGAAACCTTCCACTACTGCTGCCACGTGCACGACAACTGGTTCGTGCGCAACGTGCCCTTCATCAACACGATCCGCCGGCACCACACGGCCCACCACAACATGGGGATCATGATGAAATACAACATGAACCTCACATACCCCATCGCGGACTGGCTCATGAACACCAGCGACCTGCGGCGCGGCCTGCTGGGCCATCTGTTCAACGGCACCAGCGAGCGGCACATCAAGGAAGAACTCAAGCCCGTGATCGCCCGCTTCCGCCAGTCGGACGTGCAGAACCGGCGCGTCACGCTGGACGGCCCGGTGCTGGAGGCGGACGAGAAGCGCGCGATGTCGATGTGACCGCTCAGTCTTTCACTGCGCCGACCCCACCAGAGGCATCCAGGGTCCGGCTACGCCGGCCCGAGATGCCGTCCCCCCTCGAAGCGCCGTAGGCGCGCCACGGAGGGGGAAGCCGCGCAGCGGGGAGATCGAATCAGTACGGGTGTCCGTCCTTGTGCGAGAAACCCCAGCGGCCGTCGACCAGCACGGCCACCAGGTCGTCGTCCGGGTAGCTGACCGCGTCCCCCTCGGAGCGGTCGCCCACTTCCAGGTACACCACCTCCCTGGTCGTCTCGTTCACCAGCTGGTGGCCGTTGCCCGTGCCGGCCGGGAAACCCGCGCACATGCCCGGCGCCAGGGGCGTGGCGCCTTCGTCGGTGAGCAGCGTCGGGTGACCGGCGAGGATGTAGATGAATTCGTCCTGCCGGCTGTGCGCGTGTCGCAAAGCGGACACCGCGCCAGGCGCCAGCGTGGTGCGGTTGACGCCGAAGTGGCGCAGGCCGAACAGGTCCCCCAGCGGCTGCTTGATCCGGCCCGCCATGCGCGAGGCGAAGGGCTCGGGGTAGTTCGATGGGCGGGTGCGCGGCGGCGCCTCGCAGGCCAGCAGGGCCGTGGGTTTCGGCGGGATGGACATGTCGGGCGGACCCTTGTCTGGGCATGAAGTGGGTGGGGCAGAACCACATTGTGCGGCGCGATGTCCGGGTGTGCCGCGGCGCCGTCTGTCGGAGCCTTGCGGGGATAAGCGGGCGGGCAGCGGCGCTTTTCCACGCACCGAACCGGGGCGTCCCGATTCAAGATGCCTTCCGATCCGCCGATGTCGTGGGTCGGTGTGCTCTTTCCCCCATCGAGGGAGGGCGCACGGCAAGTTCTCATTTCCATTCCCGTTCCCGTCCAGAAAGTTCTTCCCGCATGAAACTCAATGACATCAAGGTGGGCAGCCGCCTTGCGATCGCCTTCGGTCTGGTTCTGCTCATCACGGCCCTGATGGCCGGCATCGGGGTCTGGCGCCTCCAGGAACTGGTGCAGACGACACGTGTGCTGGCGCAGGAAGACAACGAAAAACTGCAGCTCGCCGTGCGGTGGCGCCAGACGATCGACCTGAACTGGGTGCGCACCCGCGCCGCGATCCTGGATTCCGACACCAGCCGCATCCCGATGTGGCAGGCCGACATGGACAAGACCTCGGAAATCACGACCGCTTCGCGCAAGCGGATGATCGAGCTCGTGCAGACAGAAGCGGGCAAGGAGCTGATCGCCGCCATCGACGCCGCGCGCGAGGCCTACCGCACGCCGCGCGCCAACGTGCTGAAGGCGCGCATGGCCGGTGAAGACATGAGCGTCGCGCTCGACCGCGATCTCAGGCCCCTGGCCGAGACCTATGTCAATTCCATCCTGAAGCTGGAACAGCGCCAGCAGGCCATCTACGACGCGGCGCTGAAGGCGGCAGAAGAGATGGCCGCAAACGGTCGCACCATCCTGATCCTCGGTGGCGTGCTGGCCACGCTGCTCGGTGCCGCGGCCGCCTTCGTGCTGAGCCGCTCGATCACTGTGCCGCTGCAGCAGGCCGCCGAAGGTGCGCGCCTGATCGCCGACGGCGACCTGACGCGCCCGATCCGCACGGAAGGCCGCGACGAGGCCGCCCAGCTGCTGCAGGCGCTCAAGGGCATGCAGGACGGCCTGGCCCGCGTGGTGTCCAACGTGCGCGGCAACGCCGAAGGCGTGGCCATGGCCAGCGCCGAGATCGCGCAGGGCAACAACGACCTGTCCGCGCGCACCGAGCAGCAGGCCAGCGCGCTGGAAGAAACCGCCGCCTCGATGGAGCAGCTGAGTTCCACCGTGCGGCAGAACGCCGACAATGCCCAGCAGGCCAACCAGCTTGCCATGAGCGCGTCCACCGTGGCCGCCCAGGGCGGCGACGTGGTGGCGCAGGTGGTGGACACCATGCGCGACATCAACGACAGCAGCCGCAAGATCGCCGACATCATCGGCGTGATCGACGGCATCGCGTTCCAGACCAACATCCTGGCGCTGAACGCCGCGGTGGAAGCTGCCCGTGCGGGCGAGCAGGGCCGCGGCTTCGCGGTGGTGGCGGGCGAGGTGCGCAACCTGGCGCAGCGCAGCGCCGAGGCCGCCAAGGAAATCCGCGGCCTGATCACCGCCAGTGTGGAACGCGTGGAGCAGGGCACGGCGCTGGTCGACCGGGCCGGCGTGACGATGACCGAGGTGGTGAACTCCATCCGCCGCGTCACCGACATCATGGGCGAGATCAGCGCGGCCAGCCACGAGCAGAGCTCGGGCGTGGCGCAGGTGGGCGAAGCCGTCACGCAGATGGACCAGGCCACGCAGCAGAACGCGGCGCTGGTGGAAGAAAGCGCCGCCGCGGCGTCCAGCCTCAAGGCACGGGCCGAGCAGATGGTGCAGGCCGTGGCGGTCTTCAGGCTGGGGTGAAGGGACACCCCCCTGCGCCGCTGACGCGGCTTCCCCCCTCTGTGGCGCGCCTTCGGCGCTTCGAGGGGGGGCGGCATCTCGGGCCGGCGTAGCCGGACCCTGGATGCCTCTGGATGGACGTCGCCTCCATCGTTGCGGGCCACGCTCCGGCGCCGCTTGACCCGACACTCGAACGGGTCAGGCCGCCTTCGTGAACCTGAGCGCCACCCAGGCGAAAGCCCAGCCGACGATGGCGCCGGCCACCACGTCCAGGAACACGTGCTGGCGGATCGCCATCGTGGACCAGACGATCACCACGCAGTGCAGCACGCTCAGCCAGCGCAGCGCGGCGGGAGCGCCCGTTTCCTTGAAGACGCGGGCGAGCCACAGCGCCGAGTACACCGCCGAGGCGACGTGCAGCGACGGGCAGGCATTGCCCGACGCGTCGATGCCCTTGAGAAAGGCCAGGTTCGGGTGCTGCGACCAGTCGATGTTGGTCAAGGGCGTCTGCGTCGGCGCCAGCCAGAACAGCGCCAGGCAGAACACGCAGAGGGCGCTGACCCAGAGGCCGTAGCGGAGCAGCTCGCGGAAGTTGGGCATCAGCGCCGGGGGCAGCGACACATAGACCCACAGCGAAACGTAGGCGAAGAAGGCTTCGGGGACGAAGGGCACCCAGTCGTCCACCCGCAGCGTGGGCATCATCACCGGCTCGGCCATGGGGTGCTGCAGCACCCAGAAGTAGCCCTGGAAGAACAGCACCATGAATGCCATGGTGCCGAACGCCTTGAGGTACCAGAGCGAGACGAAGCGCGAGAGAAGCTGTCGCGCCCAGCTGCGTTCGGAAGGGGAAGGCATGAGGATCGGGCCCGTCGGTGTTGGGTGGCCGGGGTAATGTACGCCACGCCCCGGGGCCGCCCGTCCGCGACAGGTTCCTGAAAGGGCCGCTTTGTATAATCCCATGCCCTGCGAAGAGAGGGTGGCGCTTGTCGCCCGAGGCCGGAACGGTGACGTCATACGGCCCCTTTTTCGCTTCGGAGGGTTCCCCTTGTTCATTCCCGTGTCATGGCCTGCGCGCAGGCCGCACCGTGTCAGTGTCTTCCCTGGGCGTTTCTCATGAGCTCCACCGATCTGATTCGCACCTTTCTCACCGACCGTCTGGGCGTGCAGCCTGAACAGGTGACGCCCGAGGCCCTGCTGGCCGAACTCGGGGTGGACTCGCTGATGCTGGCCGAACTGATGTTCGAGGCCGAAGACCGGCTGGGGATCGAGATCCCGTCCGATGTGCAGCCGCCGAAAACCGTGGCCGACATGCAATCGGTGATCGACTCGCTGTCTGCATTGAAGACCAGCTGATCCATGGGCTTGCACCGCGTTGCGATCACCGGCATCGGGGTGATCAGCCCTTACGGCGGTGACGCCCGGGACTTTTTCGAGCGCCTGCTGGCCGGCGAATCCGCCGTGCGGCTGCTGCAGACCGAGGCGCCGCCGCGCCCGATGTCCACACCCTTCGTGAGCTGCGCCGGTTTCGACCCCGAGGCCACGCTGGGCAAGCCGCTGGCCCTGATGATGGAGCGCTTTGCGCAGCTCGGCATGTCGGCCGTCTTCCAGGCCTGGGACCAGGCCGGCCTGCCGCGCAAGGCGGCTGAGGCCGACGCCGACGCGCGCGAAGCCTGGGGCTGCATCTGGGGCACCGCCCTGGGCGGGCTCGAGGCGCACGAGCGCGGTGGCCGCGAGATGTGGGTCAAGGGCCGTGACCGCGTCTCGCCCCTGTCGGTGGTGCAGGGCATGAACAACGCGGTCAACGCGCACGTTTCCATCCAGCTCGGCCTGGGCGGCATCAGCACCAGCCAGACGGCCGCCTGCGCGTCCTCGAGCATCGCCATCGGCGAGGCGTTCCGTCGCGTGCGCAGCGGCGAGGCCACCGTCATGGTCACCGGCGGCTCCGACGTCTGCCAGTCCTACAGCGTGTTGCGCGCCTGGGAGGCCATGCGCGTGATGGCCCCCGGCGACGCCGATACGGCGCCCGCGGCCTGCCGCCCGTTCGCGGCCGACCGCGCCGGCCTGGTGCTGGGCGAAGGCGGCGCGGCGCTGGTGCTGGAGGCCTGGGACCACGCCGTGGCACGCGGCGCCACCATCCATGGTGAAATCGTGGGCTATGGCACCAGTTGCGATCACAGCCACCTGGTCCGCCCGCACCGGCAGGGGCAGGTGCGCGCCCTGCGCGCCGCGCTCGCCGACGCGGGCCTTGCGCCGCAGGACATCGGCTACGTCAACGCCCACGGCACCGCCACCGCCGAGGGCGACCCGGTGGAAATCGCCGCGCTGTGCGAAGTCTTTGGCGACGGTGCAGGGAGCCTGCCCGTGAGCGCCACCAAATCCATGCACGGCCACCTGCTGGGCGCCGCCGGCGCGATCGAGGCGGTGGCCACCGTGCTTGCGCTGCGCGAGCAGGCCGTGCCGCCCACCGCCCATCTGGCCGGCCGCATCGACCCCGCCTGCGAAGGCGTGGACCACGTGCTGCAGGGCCGGCGCCAGGTGCCCTTGCGCGCGGCCCTGTCCAACTCCTTTGCCTTCGGTGGCAGCAACGCCGTGCTGGCGTTCCGTGCACCGCCCCGTTGAAGCTCCCCCTTTTTCAAGTGACCGTCATGACCCAACCTGTCTCTCCCGAAACCGTCGACGCGCTCTGGCCCGAGGTCGTCGCGCTGATCATCGAAGCCCTCAACATGGAGATCGCGCCCGGCGAGGTCGACCCCGATGGTCCCCTGTACGGCGACGGCATGGGGCTGGACTCCATCGACATGCTGGAGATCTCGCTCGTCATTTCCAAGCGCTACGGCTTCCAGATGCGCTCGGACAACGAGGACAACGAAAAGATCTTTGCGTCGCCGCGCGCCCTGGCAGCCCACATTGCCAGCCAGCGAACCCAGTGAGATGGTGGCTTCCACGCTGCTGCGCGATCTCGGTGTGCTGCTGTTGATGGTGGCCTGGGTGATCGCGGCACACGTGGGCAGCAACGGCTGGGGCAACGCCGATTTCAACGCGGGCGTGGCGCTGCTGCCGATCGTGGCTGCAGCGCTCATGGCGCTGTGGCGCTCGTCGCAATGGGTGGTGCGCGGGGCTGGCGTGCTGGCCGTGGCCGCGCTGCTGGCCTGGCTGTGGCCGCAGCTGCGCCACAACGTGGCCCTGCTCTATTACATCCAGCACCTGGGCATCCATGTGGCACTGGGCGTGCTGTTCGGCCGCTCGCTCATCGGGCCGGGCGATGCCCTCATCACCCGCATGGCGCGGCGCATCTTCGCGCATCCCCTGTCCGAGCGCAAAGTGCGTTACACGCGCGGCGCCACGCTGGCCTGGACGGTGTTCTTCTTTGCCAATGCGCTGGTCTCGACCGTGCTCTTCATCTGGGCGCCGCCGGCCATCTGGTCGGTGCACGCCAACCTGCTCACCGGCCCGCTGATCGGCCTCATGTTCCTGGGCGAGCACCTGGTGCGCATGCGCGTGCTGCCGCCGCACGAGCGGCCCGGGCTGGCCGCCATCGTGCAGGCGTACAAGCGGGAATCGGCATCGGACAACGGCACCGGGCCCACGCGACCATGAGCGCGCTGCCCCTGATCAGTGCCCACGGGCTCGACGATGTGTTCGCCTGGCGCACCCAGGGTCCGGTGCGCGTGCGCGAATTCCTGGCGCACGCCCATGCGCTCGCGGCCCACCTGCCTGCGGGCGGCTGGCTGCTCAACATGTGCGAGGACCGCTACCACTTCGCCGTCGGCTTCGCCGCGGGCCTGCTGACCGGCAAGGTCAGCCTGCAGCCGTCGTCGCAATCGCCCGAAACGCTGCAGCGCCTGGCAGCCGACTACCCCGGCGTGTCGTGGCTGGGCGAGCGGCCCGACACGGTGCCCGGCCTGCCCGGCACCGTGTTCCCCGACCTGGCCGCGCTGCCGCCACGCGCCGTGAGCGACATGCCGGTGATCGACGCGGAGCGCGTGGTCGCGATCCTGTTCACCTCCGGCTCCACCGGCCTGCCGCAACCGCACCGCAAGACCTGGGGCCGTCTGGTGCTCAACGGCCGCGCCGAGTCCACCGCGCTGGGCCTGATGCAGCGGCCGCAGTCCATCGTCGGCACCGTGCCGGTGCAGCACAGCTATGGCTTCGAGTCGACCTTCCTGCTCGCGCTGCACGGCGGCTGCCAGTTCGCGGCCGGCAAACCCTTCTACCCGCAGGACATCGTGGCCGCGCTCGAGGCCGTGCCGCGTCCGCGCATGCTGGTGACCACGCCGTTCCACCTCTCCGCGTTGCTGGCCTCCGAACTGCCGCTGCCGCCGATGGACCTCGTGCTCTCGGCCACCGCGCCGCTCAGCCCCGACCTCGCGCGCCGCGCCGAAGAGCGCTGCGGCGCGCCGGTGCACGAGATCTACGGCTCCACCGAATCGTCCGCCCTGGCCAGCCGGCGCACGCTCGATGGCGCGGCCTGGCAGCTCATGCAGGCGGTGCGGCTCGAACACGAGGGCGACACCACCTACGCCAGCGGCGGCCACGTCGAGGGCCGCGTGCCGCTGGCCGACATCATCGAGTCCGGCGAGAGCGGCCAGTTCCTGCTGCACGGCCGCCACGCCGACCTGATCAACATCGCCGGCAAGCGCACCTCGCTGGCCTACCTCAACCACCAGATCGGCGCGGTGCCGGGCGTGGTGGACGCCGCCTTCTACCTGCCCGACGAAGCCGGCGACGACGGCGTGACGCGGCTCACCGCGTTCGTCGTCGCGCCCACGCTGGACGCGCGCACGCTCATGGCCGGCCTGCGCCAGCGGCTGGACGCGATCTTCCTGCCGCGCCCGCTGGTCTTCATGGACGCCTTGCCGCGCAACGCCACCGGCAAGCTGACGCGCCAGGTGCTGCAGGTGCTCTACGCCGGGAAGGTGGGCCCGCATGGACAAGGCTGAGTTCACCTGGTCGGTGCCGCCCGACCACCCGGCCTTCGCCGGCCACTTCCCGGGTCGCCCCATCGTGCCGGGCGTGGTGCTGCTGGACCACGCCATCGTGCTGGCCGCGCAGATGCTGGGTCGGGCGCCGGGGGGCGGCTGGCAGGTCGCGCAGGCCAAGTTCTTCGTGCCGGTCGGGCCGTCGCAGGTGCTGGGCTTTGCACTGCAGACCACGCCGCGCGGCGCCATTGCCTTCAGCGTGACGGGCGAGGGCCGCGAGGTGGCCGCGGGCACCCTCGTGCCGCCGCCGGCATGAAGCCCGCACAGCCTCCCGAGTGGATGCGCCAGCGCGAGCGCAGCCACCTCGGCATCCTGCGCTTCATGGTGTGGATCTCGCTCACGCTGGGGCGGCGCGTCGGGCGGCTGGTGCTGCATTTCATCGCGCTGTACTTCGTGCTGTTCTCCCCGCGCGCGCGCCGCGCCAGCCGCGACTACCTGCGCCGCGCGCTGGGCCGCGCGCCCACCTGGCGCGACGGCTACCGGCACGTGTTCAGCTTTGCCAGCACCATCCACGACCGCGTCTACCTGCTCAACGACCGCTTCGACCTGTTCGACATCACGTTCGTCGGCGATGACGCGATGCACGAGACGCTGGCGCGTCAGCCCGGCGCGCTGCTGCTCGGCGCCCATTTCGGCAGCTTCGAGGTGCTGCGCGCCATGGCCCACAAGCGGGCCCGGGTGCCGCTGGCGATGATGATGTACGAGGAGAACGCGCGCAAGATCAACGCCATCCTCAATGCCATCAACCCGGGCGCGCAGCAGGACGTGGTGGGCCTGGGCCATCCCGACTCCATGCTCAAGGCGCGCGACCGGCTCGATGAGGGTTACCTGGTGGGCTTGCTGGCCGACCGTTCCCTCGCCAACGACAGCACGGCAGAATGCATGTTTCTCGGCGCGCCGGCGCGCTTCGCGGTCGGGCCCTGGCGCATGGCCGCCATGCTGCGCCGCCCGGTCTTCTTCATGGCCGGCCTGTACCTGGGTGGCAACCGCTACGAACTGCGCTTCGAGCAGCTGGCCGATTTCTCCACGGTCGAGCGCAGCGAGCGCGATGCGGCCATTGCGCAGGCCATGCAGGCCTACGCCGACCGCCTGGGCGAACTCTGCCGCCGCGCGCCGTACAACTGGTTCAATTTTTTCGATTTCTGGCACCGCACATGATCCGACGACTTCTCACCGGCCTCGCGCTCCTGGGCTTCACCGCCCTGGCGCATGCCGCCTTCAACATCGACCAGCTCATGGCCGAACTCGCCCGCAACCCGGGCGGGCAGGCGAAGTTCGTCGAGAAACGCCACCTCGCGCTGCTCGACAGGCCGGTGGTGGCCAGCGGGGAACTGATCTACAACGCGCCCGACCGCCTGGAGAAGCGCACCGACAAGCCCAAGCCCGAGACCATGGTGCTGTACAAGGACACGCTGAGCCTGGAGCGCGACCGCCGCAAGGTGCAGATCCAGCTCAGCCAGCGGCCCGAGGTGGCGGCGTTCGTCGAGAGCATCCGCAGCACGCTGCAGGGCAACCGCGCATCGCTGGAGCGCAATTACAAGCTGCAGCTCACCGGCACCGTGGACGCCTGGGTGCTCACGCTGGTGCCGATCGACGAGCGCATCACCCAGCTGCTGCAGCGCATCACCCTGAGCGGTGCGCGCCACCAGGTGCTGGGCATCGACTACCTGCAGGCCGACGGTGACCGCACCGAGATGACCATCGAGCCGGTGCCGATCAAATGACGAGACCGTTCTGGCGTGCCCTGCTGATCTGGCTGGCGGCGATGGCGGTGGGCCTTGGCCTGCTGTGGAACACCCGTTTCTCGGCCGACGTCTCCTTCTTCCTGCCCTCCAACCCCACGCCCGAACAGGCGGTGATGGTGGACCAGCTGCGCGAGGGCGCGGTGTCGCGCCTGCTGATGCTCGCCATCTCCGGCGGGAACGCCGAGCAGCGCGCCGACGCTTCGCGCGCGCTGCGCGCCGCCCTGCTGCGCGACGGCACGCTGGACACCGTGCAGAACGGCGAGTCCGAGGCGCTGGAGGCCGCGCGCGATTTCCTGCTCGACCACCGTTACCAGCTCAGCCCCGCCGTCACGCCCGAGCGCTTCAGCGTGGACGGCCTGCGCAACGCGGTGAACCAGAGCGTGGACATGCTCAGTTCGTCCGCCGGCCTGCTGTTCAAGCCGTTCCTCGCGCGCGACCCGACGGGCGAACTGATCGAACTGGTCTCGGGTCTCAACGCAGGCGTGCAGCCGAACGAACGCGAAGGCGTGTGGGCCTCGCGCGACGGCGAGCGCGCCATGCTCATCGTGCAGACCCACGCGCTGGGCTCGGACACCGACGGCCAGAACGCCGCCATCGATCTCATCCGCAACAGCTTCAACGAGGTCCAGCGCGAGCAGGGGGCGACCGACCTCGCGCTGGAGCTCTCGGGGCCCGGCGTGTTCGCGGTGCGCGCGCGCGCCACCATCCAGGAAGAGGTCAGCCGCCTCTCGCTCATCAGCACGGCCATCCTCGCCGTGCTGCTGGGCTTCGTCTACCGCCGCGCTCGCCTGATGCTGCTCACGCTGGTGCCGGTGCTCAGCGGCACGCTCGCGGCCATCGTCGTGGTGGGGCTGGTGCATGGCACCGTGTTCGGGATCACCGTGGGCTTTGGCGCCGCGCTCATCGGCGAGGCGGTCGACTACGCCATCTACTACTTCGTGCAGTCGGGCCGGCAGGGCGTGGGGTCGTGGCGCGAACAGTACTGGCCCACCATCCGGCTCGGCGTCATCACCTCGGTGCTGGGCTTTGGCGCGCTGCTGTTCTCGGGCTTCCCGGGGCTGGCGCAGCTCGGCCTGTACGCCATCACCGGCGTGCTCACGGCCGCGCTCGTCACGCGCTACCTGCTGCCACAGCTCGCGGGCCCGGGCGTGCACCTGAACGACGGCGCGCGCCACGGCCGCCTGCTGCGCCCGATGATCGAACGCGCGACCGTGCTGCGCTGGCCCCTGCTGGCGCTGGTGCTGGTCTCGGCCGTGTACCTCGTGCAGGAGCGCGACGACCTCTGGCAGTCTGACCTGTCCGCGCTGTCCACCGTGAGCCAGAGCGAGGGCGAGCTGGACGCGCGCATGCGCAGCGACCTCGGCGCGCCGGACGCGCGCTACATGGCGGTGATCACCGCGCCCGACCGCGAGAGCGCGCTGCAGGCAGCCGAGAAGGCGGGCGCGCAGCTGCGGCCGCTGGTGGAACAGGGCCTCATCGGCGGGTTCGACACGCCGGCGCGCTTCCTGCCCAGCGAAGCCACGCAGGCCGCGCGCCGCGCCAGCCTGCCCACGCCCGAAGCCCTGCGCGAACGGCTCGACGCCGCGCTGGTGGATGCGCCGCTCTCCGCCGGGCGCCTGCAACCCTTCCTTGACGACGTGGCCGCCGCGCGCAACGCGCCCGACGTCACGCGCGAAACCCTTGAAGGCACCGGCCTGGGCCTGGCGGTGGACGCCCTGCTGATGCAGCGCACCAGCGGCTGGAGCGTGTTGCTGCCGCTGCGCCCCTCGTCCGACGCCACCAGCGCCGACATTCCGGTGGACGCCGTGCGCACCGCGCTGGCGGGCAGTGGCGCGCTGTTCATCGACCTCAAGGGCGAGTTCGACACGCTGTACGGCGAGTACATCGACGAGGCCATCCTGCTGTCGCTTGCCGGTTTCATTGCCATCGTGGTGGTGATGGCCTTCGTGCAGCGCAGCGCGCTGCGCCTGGCCAGCGTCATGCTGCCGCTGGTGATGGCGGTGATGGTCGTGATCGCCGGCCTGCACCTCTTCGGCGTTCGCCTGCACCTGCTGCATCTGGTGGGCATGCTGCTCACGGTGGCGGTGGGTTCCAACTACGCACTCTTCTTCGACCGCCTCGCGCTCGGCGAGGAGCTGGACGACGAGACCCTGCTGTCCATCGGCGTGGCCAGCACCACCACCGTCATCGGCTTCGGCGTGCTGGCCTGGTCGTCGGTGCCGGTGCTGCACGCCATCGGTGTCACAGTGGGGCCGGGCGCGGTGCTGGCGCTGGTGCTGTCGGCGGCCTTCGCCGTGAGGAGGCCGGCACCGTGAGCGCCCTGCGCACCGTCGGCGAGCTGAAGGGAGCATCACAGCTGTTCGTGATGCTGCCCGGTGCCGCGATGCGCCCGGAAGAGATCTTCGAGGCGGGCTGCGCCGACGCGATCGCGCGGCGCGGCATGCCGCTGGACCTGCTCGCGGTGGACATCGACCACCTCGGCCTGGACGACCTCGGCACCTGGGAGGCCTTGCAGACCGATGTGCTCACGCCGGCGCGCGATCGGGGCGCACGCGTGTGGCTGGGCGGCATCTCGCTCGGCGGCATGGTGGCCATGGCGCACCTCGCGGCGCGTCCCGGTGCGGTCGATGGCCTGTGCCTGCTTGCGCCCTACGCCGGCAGCCGCCCGAGCCTGAACGTGATCGAGCGCGCCGGTGGCGTTGATCGCTGGCAACCGACGGCGCAGGACCTGCAGGACCCCGAGCTGCGCGTGTGGCAATGGCTCCGGCAACCGCCGGCGGATCTGCCGGTGTTCATCGGCCACGGCACCGAAGACCGTTTTGCCGCGCGCATCCAGCAGGTCGCGGACCGCTTTCCCGCCGCGTCGCGCCACACCGTGTCGGGCGGCCACGACTGGTCGGCCTGGCTGCCGCTGTGGGAACGTTTCCTGGACACGGGTCATCTCAAGGCCTGACATGGGTACGCGCTGGACACCCTCTCCCTTCCTGAGCGCGAGCGCCGCCGTGCATGGCGCGGCCGTGCTGGGCACGCTGGCCACGCCCGCCGCATGGCCCTGGGCCGCCGGCGCGCTGGTGGCCAACCACGCGCTGCTCGCCGGTGCCGGCCTCTGGCCCAGCTCGCATCTGCTGGGCCCCAACCTCACCGAACTGCCCGAGGCCGCGAGGCAGCGCCGTGAGATCGCGCTGACCATCGACGACGGCCCCGACCCCGCCGTGACGCCGCGCGTGCTCGACCTGCTCGACGCCGCGAACGTGAAAGCCAGTTTCTTCTGCATCGGCCGCATTGCGGAGCGGCACCCCGCGCTGTGCCGCGAGATCGTGCAGCGCGGCCACCGCGTGGAAAACCACGGGTATGCGCACAGCAACGCGTTCTCGCTGTTCGGCCCCGGCGCCATGCGCCGCGACATCCTGCGCGCTCAGTCCACACTGAGCGACATCACCGGCCAGGCGCCGCAGTTCTTCCGCGCCACCGCCGGCCTGCGCAACCCCTTCCTCGACCCCGTGCTGCACGGCCTCGGCCTGCGCCTGGCCACCTGGACGCGCCGCGCCTACGACACCCGCACCGGCGACCCCGAGCGCGTGTACCAGCGCCTCGCCGCGCAACTCGGTGCGGGCGACATCGTGCTGATGCACGACGGCCACTGCGCCCGCACGCCCGCCGGGGAACCCGTGGTGCTCGCGGTGCTGCCGCGCCTGCTGCAGACCATCGCCGAACGCCGGCTCCAACCCGTCACCCTGGTGCAAGCCCTGGCTTGAGCCCTTCCGCCCCTGTTGAAACGCATCAACCCGAAGCCCGAATGAGCCGCCAATTCCTCTCCACGCTGGTCGACGAAGCCAGCCAGACCTTCAAGCCCAGCGGGCCTTTCGCCTACCACTACGCGCGCGGCAAGCTCGGCTACGACACCATCTTTCACGAGATGCTGCGCCGCGGCCTGCTCCCAGAAGGTGGCCATTACCTCGACCTCGGCAGCGGCCAGGGCAGCCTGTTCGCCTGGCTGCTGGCCGCGCGCCGGCTGCACGACAAGGGCCAGTGGCCCGAAGGCTGGGCGCCGCCACCGCAGCCGACGAAGCTGCGCGGCGTCGAGCTGATGCAGAAGGACGTGGACCGCGCCGAGCGCGCCTTCGGCCCGCAGCATCCGGTGGTGCGGGTGGAGCAGGGCGACATGAACGCGGTCGACTTCGGCCGGCCCGACGCCGTCCTGATCCTCGACGCCCTGCATTACTTCAGCCACGAACAGCAGCGCGAGGTGCTGGCGCGCATCCGCAACGCGCTGCCGCCCGGTGGCGTGTTCCTCACCCGCGTGGGCGACGCCAGCGCCGGCCTGCGCTACCGCATCTGCAACGGGGTGGACCGCCTGGTCACCTACTCGCGCGGCCACCGCCTGCCACGCCTGTACTGCCGCACGCTGAAGGACTGGGTGGGCGAGCTGCAGCGCCTGGGTTTCAGCGTCGAAACCGAAGACATGAGCGGCCGCAAGCCCTTTGCCAACGTGATGCTGGTGTGCCGGGTACCGCACTGACCCGCGCGGCCCCGAATGCGACCATCTGAGACAATGCCCGACCCCGTTTGAGCGCCCCAACGTGAAGCCCCTGCTGCTGTCCGCTTACACCGCCACCACCTGCCTCGGGGTGGGGCTCGATGCCCACCGCGCCGCCGTGCGCGAAGGCCGCAGCGGCCTGCGGCCCTGCGCTTTCGAAACCGTGGAACTGCCGACCTGGGTCGGCGAGGTCGACGGCGTGGACGCCTTCGCCATGCCACCCGCCGTGGCCGCCTACGACTGCCGCAACCACCGCCTCGCGCTGCTCGCGCTGCAGGCCGATGGCTTCGAGGCGCAGGCGCGCGCCGCCGTCGCCCGTCACGGGGCCGATCGCGTGGGCGTCTTCATGGGCACCAGCACCTCGGGCATTCTGGAAACCGAACTTGCCTACCGCCATCGCGACCCCGCCACCGGCGCGCTGCCCGCGAGCTTTGGCTACAGCACCACGCACAACCCCTATGCGCTGGCCGAGCTGCTGCGCGAGCACCTTGGCATCACCGGCATGGCCACCACCATCTCCACCGCCTGTTCGTCCAGCGCCAAGGTGTTCGCCGCCGCGGCGCGCCAGATCGAGCTCGGCACCATCGACGCGGCCGTGGTCGGCGGTGTGGACTCGCTATGCCTGACCACGCTTTACGGTTTCGCCTCGCTCGAGCTCACCTCGAAGGAGCCCTGCCGGCCCGGCGACGCGGACCGCGATGGCATCTCGATCGGCGAGGGCGCGGCCTATGCGCTGCTGGAACGCGCGAACGGTGATGCGCCCGCTGGCGCGGTGCGGCTGCTCGGCACGGGTGAGTCCAGCGACGCGTACCACATGTCCGCGCCACACCCCGAAGGCCTGGGCGCGCAGATGGCCATGCAGGCCGCGCTGCGCTCGGCGTCGCTGGCACCGGGTGACATCGATTACATCAACCTGCACGGCACGGCCACGCCGGCCAACGACGCCGCCGAAGGCAAGGCCGTGGTGGCCGTGTTCGGCGACCGCGTGCCGTGCTCGTCCACCAAGGGCGCCACCGGTCACACGCTGGGCGCGGCCGGTGCGCTGGAAGCGGTGATGTGCGCGCTCTCGCTGGTCGATGGCTTCGTGCCCGGCAGCGCCGGCACCCGCTCGCCCGACCCGGCGATCCCGCTCAGGCTCCAGCTGCACGGCGCGCCAGTGGAGCTTCGCCACGCGCTCACGAATTCCTTCGGCTTCGGTGGCAGCAACTGCAGCCTCGTGCTGGGACGGGGGCTGTCATGAGCGCGCCACTCACCGCGTGGATCACCGGCGTGGGCCTGATCGCCCCGGGTCTGCCCGACTGGCCGAGCGCGCGCGCCGTGCTGCGCGGCGAGGCGCCCTGGGTGTCCGCACCCTCGGTGCTGCCCGCTCCCGCCCTGCTGCCACCGGCCGAACGCCGTCGCGCCAGCCGTGTGATCAAGCTCGCGCTGGGCATCGGCCTGGAAGCCGCGGCGGGTGCCGACGTGTCCACCCTGGCCACCGTGTTCAGCGCGTCCGGCGCGGACGGCCACAACTGCCACGCGCTGTGCGAGCAACTGGCCACCGACGACCGCCACATCTCGCCGACGCGCTTTCACAACTCGGTGCACAACGCGCCCGCCGGTTACTGGGGCATTGCCACGAAGTCGATGGCGCCCTGCCAGGTGCTGTGCGCCTTCGACGGCAGTTTCGGCGCCGGTCTGGTCGACGCGCTGGGCCAGGTCGTGCTGGACCGGCAGGCCACGCTGCTGCTGGCCTATGACAGCGAGTACCCCGAGCCGCTGCACGCCGTGCGGCCGGTGCCCGATTGCGCGGGCGTTTCGTTGCGGCTGGAAAACGAACGCACGCCGCAGGCGCTGGCGCGCATCACCGTGCGCACCACCGACGCGCCCGCGCGTCCTACGGACCTGCGCGAACTGGAAACCCTGCGCGCGTCCATTCCCGCGCTGCGCTCGCTGCCGCTGCTCGAGCGGCTGGCACAGGGCCGCAGCGACGAGGTCTGCATCGAATTCCTGCCGGGCCTGCAACTCGCGGTGCGGATCGAACCGGCATGAGCGTTGCGCCGCCGCTCGACCGCGACTGGATCGCGGCCCGCATTCCGCACCAGGGCAGCATGTGCCTGCTGGACGTGGTCACCGACTGGTCGGACGCCCACATCGTCTGCCGCGCCACCGGCCACACCGACCCGGCCCATCCGCTGCGCGCGGCGGGTCGCCTGGGCGCGGCCAGCGGCATCGAATACGCGGCGCAGGCCATGGCGGTGCACGGTGCGCTGGTGGCGGGGGCCGACGCCGCGCCGCGTCAGGGCTACCTCACCAGCGTGCGCGGCGCCACCCTGCATGCCGAGCGGCTGGACGATCTGACGGGCCCGCTGGACGTTCGCGCCGAACGCCTGTCGGGCGATGCCCACAATGTGCTCTACGGCTTCTCCGTTCACCACGCCGGGCGCTGCCTGCTCGAAGGCCGCGCGGCCGTGGTGCTCGACGCCGACTCACTCTGAACCCACAAGGACAAGCCATGAAACGAGCCTTGGTCACCGGCGGCAGCGGCGGCATCGGCGCCGCGATCTGCCGGCGCCTGGCGGCCGACGGCCACCACGTCATCGTGCACGCGCACCGTGCGCTGGACAAGGCCAGCCTGATTGCGCGCGAGATCCGCGACGGCGGTGGCAGCGCGCAGGCGGTGGCCTTCGACGTGAGCGACCGCGAGCGCTGCGCCGCCTCGCTGGCCGCGCTGCTGGAAGCCGGGCCGGTGCAGATCGTGGTGAACAACGCCGGCATTCACGACGACGCGGTGTTTCCCGGCATGTCGGGCGAGCAGTGGGACCGCGTGCTCGGCGTCTCGCTCGATGGCTTCTACAACGTCACCCAGCCCCTCACGCTGCCCATGCTGCGCACGCGCTGGGGCCGCATCGTCACCATCACGTCCGTGGCGGGCGTCATGGGCAACAAGGGCCAGGTGAACTACGCGGCGGCCAAGGGCGCGCTGCACGCGGCGAGCAAGTCGCTGGCGCTGGAGCTGGCCACGCGCGGCATCACCGTCAACGCCGTCGCGCCCGGCATCATCGAAACCGACATGATCGAAGGCGCGTTCGACGCCGACACCATCAAGCGCCTCGTGCCCATGCAGCGCGCGGGCCGCCCTGAAGAGGTGGCCGAGCTGGTGGCCTTCCTGGCTTCCGACAAGGCGGCCTACGTGAGCGGGCAGGTGATCTCGATCAACGGCGCCATGTGCTGACGGCCTGCCAACGGTGGGCCACCTTCTGACAACCCTGTGGATTGGAACCCTGTGAAACCTGTCAACCTGTCGCCGTTCCGCGGTCCTGCCACCTTCAAACTCTCGCTGCTGTGCGGCCTGGTCGCCGGCGCCCCGGCGCAGGCGCAAACCGAAGTGCCCCCCACGCTCGAACACTGCGCCGCGATCGGCGCCGCAACGGACCGCCTGGCCTGTTACGACAAGCTGGCCGGGCGCGCACCGGCCCCTGAAGTCCCCGTGGCGCAACAGCCGCTCGGCGGCGCGGACCCCACGGCCCCGACCGAACCCTCGCTGCTTTCGCAGACCGGTGGCCCGCTGCCGCCCGGCAGCACCTCCGCCACGGCCTCGGCATCGTCGAGCAGCCTGACCTCCAAGTTCTGGGAGCTGGACGCCGTCGACAAACGCGGTGTGTTCAATTTCGTGGGCTTCCACCCGAACTACGTGCTGCCGCTGCACATCACCTCGCGGGTCAACCGCGCACCACAGTCGCCCACGCAGGCGGCCGTGGCGATGCCGGACAACCGGCGCGAGGAGGCTAAGTTCCAGCTGTCGCTGCGCACCAAGGTGCTGCAGGACGTCGGCTTTCCGGGTGCCGACCTGTGGGCCGCGTTCACGGTGCAGACGATGTGGCAGGTCTACAACCACGCCGACTCGCGGCCGTTCCGCAACACCGACTACCAGCCCGAGCTGATCTACGTGGTGCCCACCGCGCCGCAGTTCCGGGCGCTGCCGTTCGGCTGGCAATGGCGCTACACCCAGCTGGGTGTGGCCCACCAGTCGAACGGTCAGTCCGATCCGTTGTCGCGCAGCTGGAACCGCACCTACCTCGGTGTGGGATTCGAGCGCGGCAACTGGACCTTCAGCACCCGGATCAACCACCGCCTGCAGGAGCGGCCCGAGACCAACAACAACCCCGATCTCACGGCATTCCGGGGCCGGGCGGAGTTCAACCTCGGGTGGGCGGGCGGCCTGCACACCGCGTCACTGCACCACCGGGGCAGCCTGCGCAGCGGCAAGGGCTCCAACCAGATCGAGTGGACCTACCCGGTGTCGCGCGATCAGCCCAACGGGCTTCGCTGGTATGTGCAGGTGTTCAGCGGCTATGGCGAGACGCTGTCCGACTACAACTTCCGGCAGACCAGCGTGGGCGCGGGGGTGAGCTTCCTGCAGTTCTGACGCGCCCGCGCGGGCTAGCCCACGTTGGCGGGTGCGCCCTCATCCGCGACGGGAACCTTGTGTCCGATGCGGCGCAGTTTCGGCTCCACCATCGGCACCGTCAGCATCGTGCTGGCCACCGCCATCAGCAGCAGCGCGGTGAAGGTCTCGCTGGTGATGATGTGCTTGTCCAGCAGCACGTTGGCGAAGATGATCATGATCAGCGCCTTGGTCTGCAGCAGCCAGCCGATGATCGATGCCTCGCCGGGTGGCCACCGGAGCACGCGGCCGGCGATGTGAACGCCCAGCAGCTTGCCGCTGACCGAGGCCGCCAGCAGCAGCGCGGCCACGCCGAACACCGGCACCCCGCCCAGTTCCCAGTTGGTGCGCAGGCCGGTGGACAGGAAGAACACCGGCATGATCACCAGCAGCACGTGGTGGCGCAGCTGGTCGAGCCTGTCCTGGTCGAACCACTCGGCGTCCATCACCACGCCGGCGAGGAACGCTCCCACCATGTAGTGCAGGCCCGACCAGTCGGCACCGAAGGCGCACACCGCGAGCCAGATCAGGGCAAGCGCCCAGCGGTCGGCCTCGCGCAGGCGGCGCATGAGGTGGCGAAAGCCCCAGCCCAGCAGCACGAAGGCGAAGAGGAAGAATGCCTGCTTGCCCACGCGCTGCCAGTCCATCAGGATCAGCGCGAGCACGCCCCAGATGGCGATGTCGTCCAGGCTGGCGTAGCGCAGGATGCGCTGGCCCAGCGGCTGGCGCAGCACGTGCATCTTCTCCATCAGCAGGATCAGGATCGGCAGCGCGGTGACCGCACACGCCATGCCCACGCCGGCCACGAACTGCCAGGGCAGTGCGGCGCTGCCCATCCAGCCCGGGCGACCGAGCATCACCACTGCCGCCAGGCTGCCCAGCAGCAGGGGCACGCCCAGCGCGAGACCGGCGGTGATGCCGCTTTCGCGCCGGTGCTTCCAGGCCTGGCGCAGGTCGAGCTCGATGCCCGCAATCATCACGAACAGCATCACCGCCCACCAGGCCACGCCGTTGAGCGACTGGATCACCGCCGGGCTGAACACGAACTGATGGAACTCGGGAAAGGCCTTGCCCAGCACGCCGGGCCCGAGCAGGATGCCGGTGATGATCTGCACCACCACCAGCGGCGCCCAGTAGTCGGTGCGCCCCAGGCGCCAGATCAGCCAGGGCACGGTGAAGATGATCGCCATGGCGATCAGGAAAATCTCGGTGGTGTTCATGGGTGCTCAGCGGCCGCTCAGGCGGCGCCACAGCAGCAGGGGCAGGCGCAGCACGAAGCCGATGAACAGTCGCGTGTGCATCCAGCTCAGCAGGGCGTTGTCGCGCAGGTATTTGAAGTGCGAGACACCGCCCTCCTGCGGCGTGAAGTAGCGCACCGGCGCGTCGAGGTTGATCGGGCGCACGCCGGCCCAGCACAGTCGCACCACGGCCTCGGGGTCGAAGTCGAAACGGCGCATGAAGCGCGTGCCCTGCATCACCCGCACCAGTGGTGCGATGGGGTAGACGCGGAAGCCGTAGAGCGAGTCGCCAATGCCCATGCCGAGGGTTTCGAGGTTGGCCCAGGCGTTGGACACCTTGCGGCCATTCACGCGCAGCGCGGGGGCCTCGGGGCCGAACACCGGCTTGCCCAGCACCATCGCTTCCGGGGTGGCCTGGGACGTGGCCATGAACTGGGGGATCAGGTCTTCGGGGTGCTGGCCGTCGGAGTCCATGGTGAGTGCGTGCGTGAAGGCTTCCTGCGCCGCGAGCGTGATGCCATGCAGCACGGCCGAACCCTTGCCCTGGTTCTGCGGCAGCACGATCACGCGCAGGCCCGGGTCGCGCCCGGCTTCCTCGGCCAGCCACTCGGCCGAGCCGTCGTTGCTGCCATCGACGACCACCCACACCGGCGTCCACTGCGCGCGCGCGGCGCGCACGGTGGCCAGCACCTTGCGGCCCGGGTTGTAGCTGGGAATGAGGACCAGGTGCGTGGTGCTGGGAAGGGACATGGCTCAGGCGGCGGCGGACGAGGCCGCCGGGGGAGGGGAGGCGCCGAGTTCGGCGCGGAAGTGGTGTTCCAGCTCGGCGGTGAACGCACGGGCATCGCGCGGCACGTCGAACCGCTTGCCCAGCCTCACGCGGCAGGTCAATGGCAGGCTGGGCCGGCGCCACAGCGGCCAGCCCTTGCCCAGGTAGGGGCTGGAGAATTCGATGATCAGCGTCTGCACCGGCACGCCGGCGCGCGAGGCGATCAGCGCGGTCGAGCGCGACAGCGCGTTGAGCCGGTTCTCCGGGTAGCCGACGGTGCGCGTGCCCTCGGGAAAGATCACGATCTGCGCGCCCTGCGCCAGCTCGCGCCGGCAGCTCTGCACGGCGCTGAGCAGGTGGTCGTTGCGCACGTAGCGCGCCATGCGCGCGCCTGCGCCGAACAGCGGGTTGTCCATCAGGTCGGCCTTCATGAAGCAGACCGCATCGGGCAGGCGCGAGGCGATCAGCACCGCGTCGAGCAGGGAAGGGTGGTTGGCGGCAATGACCATCGGCCCCTGGTCGCGCAGCGCGTCGATTTCGGAAAGGTCGAAGCGGCAGGCGCACAGCGTGCGCAGGATGCCCACGTAGAGGCGGAAGCCGCGCATGATGGCCTGGCGCCCGACCCAGCGGCCCAGCGGCGTGGGCAGTACCGGGTACAGGGCGATGGCCAGCGGTGTCCAGGTGAGGCACACCACTGCCAGGGAGCTCAGGCCGAGCACCATCGCAACGTGTTCGTACACGCTCCACAGGAGCGAGGCCGGGCGGGTGGCCGATGTGGTCACCGGGACAACATCTTCTTCTTGCGGGCTCGCCTGGGAACGGCCTGGTGCAGTGCTCATGCCGGCTCCAGGGAATGGATGGCGTGGCATTCGATCTCCACCAGCAGGTCGGTGCGGCACACGTCGGCCTGCACGCAGACCAGCGGTGCACCGCCCAGCAAGGGTTCCAGTGTGTGCCGCACCGTGACCGCGTCGTCCGCATGCCGCACATAGGCGCGGTGGTTCAGCCCCGCGAGCGAGAACGGCCGGGAGCGCGCCATGCGATTGGCTTCCTGAACGAGGCATTCCAGGTTGCGCACCGTCTCGCGGCATTGCGCGGCCACATCACCGGGGTGCACGGTTTCATGCCCGACGATGCTGGCGGTGCCCGAGATGAACAGGGCTTCCTGTCCCCGCGGATGCGCCAGTGCCGCGCGCGAGAACGTGGGCGCCTGCGGGCCGTAGCGAGAGGGGTAGCGCCACGCGCTCACCTGGCGCGGGTTCTCCAGCGGCGACAGGGGTGTGGTGCCCGCCAGGAAGGCGATGGACAGCGGCCCGTCTTCCACGCCGAGGGCACAGGCCGCCGGCACCTGGCCACCGGTGTCGCGCTGCGCCTGCACGAAGGCGTCGTGCCGCCCGAGGTTGAATTGCCGGTAGCGCTCCAGCCCGTGCGACTCGCCGTTGATGCGGCCCATGTAGTTCCACACGCGCCACAGGTGCGGCGTGTTCTGTTCGCGCAGCAGGCGGAACAGCCGCTCGTAGGCCAGGCGGCTGGTGGCGCGCAGCGGCGAGTCGTCGCCGATGGTCTGCGTGTCGGCTTCGTGCAGCTCGATCACGCCGTACAGCACGCCATCGGCGCGCCGCCAGTGGATGCCTTCGCTGTGGCCTTGCGCCAGCGGGCCCTCGGCGAGCCAGCATTCCTGCAGCAGCGGGCCGGCCGTGTCGAGCAGGCGCGTGCGCAGGTGTTGCCGGGGCCAGGGCACGGGCGCGAGCCCTTTGGTGTCGCCCAGGGCCACGCCGCCCAGTTCATTGCCAGGTGCCTTGAGCGGCGCGCCCGCGTGCACGGCGAGGGTGTGCTGCAGACTCACGATGGACGCACCAGCGCCGATTCGTCACCCGGGCGGATGTTGGCGCGCCGCCGGCGCCACGCGGCCAGCGCACGGCGCGGCTGCGCCAGGTTGAAGCCGTAGTAAAGCGCCTTGAACAGCAGCAGCGAACGCCAGATGGGCGTGCGGCCGAAGATGTCGCCGGCCAGCATGGACAGCAGCGCTTCCTTGACGCGGAAGACGTTGCTCGGGCCCATGAAGAAGTCGCGCATGACGGGGTTGGTCACGCGGTAGATGAACCACGAGAACTCCTTTGGCCCGTGGCGCATCTCGCGGTCGAAGCGCCTGAGCGCGGCCTTGGCGCGTGCGGGTTCGGTCAGGCAGGTGTGGATGGTCTGCGCCCCGAGCTCGCCACCGTTCATGGCCAGCCACACGCCCGAGGAGAACACCGGGTCGATGAAGGTGAAGGCATCGCCCAGCATCAGGTAGTTCTCGCCGTGGTTGCGCTGGGCGGAGTACGAGAAGTTGCCGGTGGCCTCGACCTCGGTCACCAGCGTGGCGTCGCCGAGGCGGGTGGCCAGTGCCTTGCAGGTGGCGATGTTGTCCAGCAGGAACTGCTGCAGGCTGCGCTGCTGGCGCGTCTTCATGTGGTACGGCCAGGTCACCATGCCGACGCTGGTGGCGCCGTCGGACAGCGGGATGAACCAGAACCAGCCGTGGTCGAACCAGAAAATGGTGATATTGCCCGCGGCCTCGCCCTCGTTGCGCTGCGCGTGGCTGAAGTGGCCGTACACCGCGGCGCTGTTGTGCGCCGGGTTGCGGTCCTTGATCTTGAAACGGGATGCAAGAAACGTGTCGCGCCCCGAGGCGTCGACCAGGAATTTCGCGTCCCACACCGATTCGCGGCCATCGTCGTGCTGCGCGTGCACGCGCACCGAGCGGTCGGCCAGGAACTCCACCGAGCGTGCCTGGCAGCCTTCATGCACGTCCACCCCCTCGCGCTCGGCGTTGCGGATGAGGATCTCGTCGAAGTCCGCGCGCTTGACCTGGTAGGCGTAGGGCATGGACTTGTCCCAGGCCTCGGCGAACCAGAACGACTGCGATTGCTCGTGCTGGGGCGAGACGAATTCGGCGCCCGGCTTGTGCATGCCGATGGCCTTCACCGCGTCGGCCACGCCCAGGCGCTCCAGCAGGGGCAGGTTGGCCGGCAACAGGGACTCGCCGATGTGGAAGCGTGGGTGGTGTTCCTTTTCCAGCAGCACCACGCGGTGCCCGTGGCGGGCCAGCAGTGGCGACACGGTGGAGCCGGCGGGGCCCCCTCCGATCACGAGAACGTCACAGGTGTGGCGCTCGGGTCCCGGTTGGTCAGTGTTCATATGGACTCAACACCGTCGGTGCGGAAGGGCGCCGGGGTGTTCGGGCTGTGGACAGTCCAAAATTGTAGCGGTGCACACCAAGGTGCTACCGTGCGGTGCACCACTTTGTTACAGGCCCAGAAGCTCCCTCAGGCCCGGTGCCCGCGCCTCGGTCTGCAGGCACACGTTGCGTTCCAGCACCAGCAGGTGCTCGTCCATCAGGCGCACCGCACCATCTGCGTCGCCGCGCTCGATGCACTTCACGATCGCCTCGTGCTCATCGTGTTCGCAGCAGGCGTTGCCCGGCGGTTCGTAGAGCGCGACGATGAGGGAGCAGCGCGAGACCATTTCGACCAGGTAGCGCTGCAGGATGGGGTTGCGGCCGAGTTCACCGATCTTGAGATGGAAACTGCTGGCCAGCCGCGCCCAGGCGGGCTGGTCGAAGCGGTGCATGGCCTCGTGTTCGGCGCGCAGCTGCGCGCGCAGGGCCTTCAGGTCGGCGGTGGTGGCGTGGGCCACGGCCAGCCGCACCAGCGCGGCTTCCAGCCCGCGCCGGGCCTCGAAGATCTGCCGCGTTTCGTCGGGCGTGGGCATGGCGACGATGGCGCCGCGGTTGGGCCGCAGCTGCACGATGTGGTCGTGTGCCAGCCGTTGCAGGGCCAGCCGCACGGTCGCGCGGCTGGCGTCGAACAGTTCGCACAGTGCCGCCTCGGGCAGCTTGGTGCCAGGCGCCAGGCGCTGGCCCATCACGCTCTCGAACACCGCCTGGTAGATGCGGTCTTCCGGGGTGTCGCCAGCGGCGCCGGGGGCGAGCGCACCACCGGGCAGCGGTGCCTCGGCGCTGGCGGCTGCCCTGCCACGGGCGGGGGTGGCGCGTTTCAGGGGCGCGGCGGGCTTCTTCGGGGTTCGCGGCATGGGGCTGAACGTGAAAATCAGTGCGGCATAGCTTGCCACAGCCGCACCGCCAGGGCGATCAGAGCGCGGTCGCTGCCGGCCGGGCCGAGCAGCGAAATGCCCAGCGGCACGCCAGCGGGGCCGCGCAGCGGCAGGCTCACCTGCGGCAGGCCGGCCAGCCCGGCAATGCTGGTGATGCGCAGCGTGCGCATGCGCACCGCGTCCACCGCAGCCGGGTCGGCGTCGCGCAGCGGCGCGAGGCTGGCGGCGGAAGGCAGCACGGCCACGCCGTCGCCGCCGAGCCAGCCGCGCACATGGTCGCGGGCGCGCGCAATTCGCTCGCGCGCCGCGGCCGCGTCTTCGGCCTTCACCGTGCTCGCGAAGGCCCAGCGCGAGGCAATGGGCGGTGCGAACGCGGGGGTGTGGCTGTCGATCCAGGCGCCGTGCGTTTCCCAGCCGTTGAAGGCCGACGCGGTCACGTAGTCCTGGCGCCAGGCGTCCAGCCCGTCGGGCGACGCGTCCAGCGTCTGGACGGGCGCCGCGAGCAGGGCGGCCAGCGTGTCGCACGCCTGCCGCAGCGCGGGCTGGAACACGGCCTCGGCCTCGGCCCAGGCGTCCGCCGGGGCGATGACGCGCGTGGGGCTGAAGGCCGATGCGGGCAGCAGCACACCCGCCACGCGCTCGAACGTACCGGCGTCATGCGCGAGCCAGGTGGGTGTGTCGAACAGCGGGTTCAGCGGCACCAGGCCTTCGCGGCAGAGCAGGCCGTGGGTGGTGCGCAGGCCCCACAGGCCGCAGTAGCTGGCGGGCACGCGGGTGGAGCCACCGGTGTCGGTGCCGAGCGCGAAGTCCACCAGGTGTGCGGCCACGGCGGCGGCCGAACCGCTGGACGAGCCACCGGTCACGCGGTCGGGCGCGGCGCTGTTGATCGGCGTGCCGTAGTGGATGTTGTCGCCGTGGATGCTGTACGCCAGCTCGTCGGTGATCACCTTGCCGGCCAGCGTGGCGCCGGCTTCCAGCAACGCATCCACCAGTGGGCTGCTCGCGTCGGGCACCGGGTGGCTGGCCAGCCAGGCGGGGTTGCCGGCGCCGGTGGGGTGGCCGGCCACGTCGAACACGTCCTTGGCGGCAAAGCGCAGGCCGGCCAGGGGGCCACTGGCGTGGCCGGGCCGAACGAAGCGGCCGTGCGGCACCCAGGCGCCCACGGTGTCGGTCAGGGAAAAGGGCAGGTCGGGAAGCGTTGTCATGGAGCGGTGGCCAGGGCCTGTTGTTCGGCGGCGCCGCAGATCGCGCCCGGGGTGGTGAACCAGATCTCGCCCGCGTCGCGCGCGCGGGCCAGGTGTTCGAGTGCGCGGCGCAGGTGCCGCAGGCGGTAGGGCTGGCCGACGATGTACGGGTGCAGCGCCAGGCCCATCACCAGGGGCTGCCGCGCCGCCTGTTCGCGCATCTCGTCGAAATTGTCGATCACCATCTGCGCGAAGTCCTTCGCGTCCATCTGGCGCGCGACGATCATCGGAATGTCATTGAGCTCCTGCGGGTACGGCACGCTCCACAGCCGCTGGCCGTTGCGGGTGCGCATGGCCACCGGCTGGTCGTCGTGGCACCAGTTGAGCGTGTAGCGGTAGCCGGTTTCGGCGAGCAGGTCGGGCGTGAGGCGGCTCTCGGAAATCCAGGGCGATAGCCAGCCGGTGGGCGCCACGCCGCTGTGCTGTTCGATGCGCTCGCGGCACAGCGCGAGCAGCCGACGTTCCTCGGCCTCGTGCAGCGTGCCCTGCCGTTCGGCGTTGGTGTGGCCATGGCCCACCAGCTCGTCGCCGCGCGCCACGCAGGCGGCGATCAGCTCGGGGCAGTGGTCGTACAGCGCGGTGTTGAGCAACGTGGCGCAGGGCAGGGCGAGCTGGTCGAACAGCGCCATGCAGCGCCAGGCGCCCACGCGGTTGCCGTACTCGCGCCAGCTGGCGTTGAGCACGTCGGGGTGGGGAGAGACCGGGCCGATGCCCGCGCCCATGCCTTCGCCGAACGCGAAGTGCTCGAGGTTGAAGCCGATGTACACCGCGAGCCGCGCGCCGTTGGGCCACACGTGGTCGGGCCGGCGCGTGATGGGCTGGTAGTCGAAGCGTTCGTGGTGCGGCAGGGCGCCGTCGTACAGCAGGCTGTCCATCACAGCGTGGCCAGGCCGGCGCGCACCAGCAGCCATTCCGCGCTGTCGTTCCACACGTCCATCTGCGTGATCAGGCCGTGCTGCACCACATAGCGGTCCACGTAGCGGTTGCCTTCGAACGGCGTGCCGTCGGGCCAGGCGCCATACAGCGTGCCCAGGCTGTAGACCACGGTTTCTTCCGGCGTGCCGCCGGCCACCACCTCGGTGCGGTCAATGCGCTTTTTCACCCACGCGTAGCGGCTGGCGTTGAAGGCCGCGCATTCGGCCGGGGCGCTCATCGCGCGCCCGCCGGTGAAGCGGATGCGCAGGCCCGGCGCGACGAAACGCATGGCGTTCGCGGGGTCCGGGATCATCAGGATGCGCAGGTACTCGTCGACGATGCCGGCCGGGTCGAGCCCCGCATCGGTGCACTGTTCTGGCGATTCGTTCATGGTGTTTCTCCTGTTGGGGCACCGCTTCGGGGCGCAGAGGCGTCCTGTGCGGTGCATGCCTTGGGTGTGAGCAAGGCGTGTGCCACATGGTAGACAAAGTAAATGCTGGATTGTTGACAATATTTAATAGTGTTTGTTGACGCTGGCACGGCGCTTGCATCCGGTGGCGGGCATGTTCAACCCCCTCTGGAGATTCGCGATGACCCACGCTGCCCGTCCGTCCCGCCGCCGCCTGCTGGCCGCCACCGCCGCCGTCACCTGTTCGCTGTGGGCCTTGCCCGCTTTCGCCGCCGACCCCATCAAGATCGGCCTGATCACCGCGCTCTCCGGCCAGTCCGCGCTGGCGGGTGAAGCCATCACGCGTGGCCTGACGGTGGCCATCGACGAGATCAACGCCAAGGGGGGTCTGCTCGGCGGCCGCAAGCTGGAACTGGTGCGCCGCGACGATGAGGCCAACCCGGCCAAGGGCGTGCTGGCCGCGCGCGAACTCATCCACCGCGAGAAGGTCGCCGTCATCTTCGGCGGCCTGGACACGCCGGTCTCCATGGCCATCGTGCCGCTGATCAACCAGGAGAAGGTGCCCTTCATGGGTCCCTGGGCGGCGGGCACGCCCATCACCAAGAACGGTGCCAACCCGAACTTCGCCTTCCGCGTCTCGGCGGTGGACGAGATCGTCAACGTCGGCATGCTCGACTACGCGCAGAAGAACTTCAAGTCGACCAGGCCCGCGATGATTCTGGTGAACAACCCCTGGGGCGAATCGAACGAGAAGGGCCTGCACGCTGCGCTGGCCGCCAAGGGCATGAAGGCCGTTGGCGTGGAGAAGTTCGAGGGCAACGACGTGGACGTGGTGCCGCAGCTCACGCGCCTGAAGGCCGCGGGTGCCGACACGCTGTTCATGGTGGGCAACGTCGGCCCGTCGGCGCAGGTGGTCAAGTCGCTCGACCGCATGGGCTGGCAGGTGCCGATCGTGTCGCACTGGGGCCCGGCGGGTGGCCGCTTCACCGAGCTGGCCGGCCCGAATGGCAAGAACGTGCACTTCGTGCAGACCTACAGTTTCTTCGGCGAGCAGGGCCCGGTGGGCCAGAAGGTGATCGCGGCGCTCAAGGCGAAGTACCCGGCCATCAAGGGTCCGGACGACATCACGCCCGCGGTGGGCGTGGCCAATGCTTACGACGGCATGATGCTCGCCGCGCTGGCCATCAGCGCCGCGGGCTCCACCGAAGGTGATGCCGTGCGCCAGGGCTTCTACAAGATCGGCAAGTACGAAGGCCTGATCAAGACCTACGAGCAGCCTTTCAAGCCCGGCGTGCACGACGCGGTGAACTCGACCGACTACGTGTGGGCGCAGTTCATCGACAACCGCATCCTGCCGGTGAAGTGAACACCCCCTGCGCGCCTTCGGCGCTCCCCCCTCAAGGGGGGCGACACCTTGGGCCGGCGGAGCCGGACCCTTGGTGTCTCTGGATTGGACCGTTGCGCGCCTGGCGTGCCACCAAGGACTTTTGAATGTTGTTGTCAGCGCTGATCAGTGGTTTCGGCCTGGGGAGTATGTACGGGCTCATGGCCCTGGGCTTCTATGTGACCTATGCCGTGTCCGGCACGGTCAATTTCGCCCAGGGCAGTTCGATGATGCTGGGCGCCGTGCTCACCTTCGCGTTCGCGCAGACGCTGGGCTGGCCGCTGGGCCTGTCCATCTGTCTCGCGCTGGCGCTGTGTGCGCTGTATGGCCTGGTGGTCGAGTTCGTGGCGGTGCGGCCCTTCGCCCGCCGCGGCTCGGACGCCTGGCTCATGGCCACCGTGGCGCTGGGCATCGTGCTCGACAACGTGGTGCTGTTCACTTTCGGCAAGGAACCGCGCAGCCTGCCTTCACCGCTGGCGCAGACGCCGCTGAACATCGGTGAAATCGGCCTGGGCCTGTACCCGCTGCAGTTGCTGATTCCGGTGGTCGGGCTCGGCCTGGCCGGCGCGCTGCACCTGCTCTCGCGCCGCACGCGCTGGGGCACCGGCATGCTGGCGGTGGTGCAGAACCCGGCGGCCGCGCGGCTCATGGGCATACCCATTCGACGCGCCATCGCGCTGGCGTTCGCGCTCTCGGCGCTGTTCGCCGGCATCGCGGGCGTGTTGATCGCGCCGCTCTTCAACGTGCAGTCCGACATGGGCACGCTGTTCGGTCTCAAGGCCTTCGCGGTCGCGATCCTCGGCGGCATCACCAGCGCCTGGGGCGTGATGATCGCCGGCCTGCTGTTCGGTGTGATCGAGGCGATGGTGACGAGCACGCTGGGCTCGGGCTACACGCAGATCATCACCTTCGGCCTGGTCATCGTCGCGCTCGCGGTGCGGCCCAATGGCCTGTTCGGCCGCGCGGAGGTGAAGAAGGTATGAACTCGCCATCTCCCCGCCTCTGGCTCGGCCTGGGCACGCCGGGCCATCTCGCCGCCATCGGTGTGCTGTTCGGCACCGGCGCGGTGCTCGCGCTCACCGTCAATCCTTATTACGCCTTCGTGCTGGCCAACGTCGCGCTGCTTGCGGTGGTGGGCATCGGCCTGAACCTGCTCATGGGCCTGAGCGGCCAGGTCTCGTTCGGCCACGTGGGCTTCTACGCCATCGGTGCCTACACGGTGGCCATTCTCACGAGCAAGGCCGGTTTCAGCTTCTGGCTCGCCTGGCCCATCGCCGCGGTGCTGGCGGGCGCCATGGGCGCGCTGCTGGCGTTGCCGGCGCTGCGCGTGAAGGGGCCGTACCTCGCGATGATCACCATCGCCTTCGGTTTCATCGTCGAACACGCCATCGTCGAGATGCGCGATCTCACCGGCGGACAGAACGGCATCATGGGCATCGGCTCGCCCACCATCGGCTCGGTGAACGGCGAGGCGGCGGTGGCGCTGCTCGCCCTGTTCAGTGTGCTGGTGGTGCTGGCCGGTTACGCCTGGCTGTCGCGCGGCACCTGGGGTGCGGCGCTGCGCGCGGTGCGCGACAGCGAAACGGCGGCCGAGTCGATCGGCCTGAACCCGCTCGCGATCAAGGTGGTGGCCTTCGCCCTGTCGGCCGCGTGCGCCGGTCTGGCCGGCGGTCTGTTTGCGCCGCTCTCGGGCTTCGTCACGCCGCACACCTTCGGCTTCATCCAGTCCATCCTGTTCGTGCTCGTGGTCATGATCGGCGGTGCCGGCTCGGTGGCCGGGCCGCTGGTGGGCGCGCTCATCGTCGGCCTGCTGCCCGAGCTGCTCTCGAGCCTGGAGGAATACCGCCTGCTGTTCTTCGGTGGCTTGCTGCTGCTGGTGCTGTGGGCCGCGCCCGATGGCGTGGCCGGCCTGGCGCGGCGGCTGCTGGAACGCGTGCGCGGTGCGCGGGCACCGGCGTCGCCATCCACCGCGCTGGCTGAGGGCTTTGCGTTGCCGGCGCGTGCGCGCCAGGTGCTCGCGGCCGATGGCCTGACCATGCAGTTCGGCGGCGTGCGCGCCGTGGGCGACCTCAGCCTGCAGGCTCGCAGCGGCGCCGTCACCAGCCTGATCGGGCCCAACGGCGCGGGCAAGTCCACCGCGCTGAACGTGCTCAGCGGCTACTACAGGCCCACCGCCGGCGGCTTCTCGCTCGGCGGCCAGGCGCTCACCGGCCGCGCCGCCATGCGGCTGGCGCGCCTGGGCATTGCGCGCAGCTACCAGACATCGCAACTCTTCGGCAGCCTGAGCGTGGAAGACAACGTGGCGCTGGCGCTCAACCGCGGCCGACTCGGGCCTCTGCTGGGCGTTTCGCGCCTGCGCTCGACAGAAGCCCGCGCGCAGGCGCGTGCGCTGTTGGCCTGGTGCGGCTACAGCGGTGCACCCGGCGCGCGCGCAGCGGACCTGCCGCACGTGGACCACCGCCTGGTGGAGATTGCCCGCGCGCTGGCGCTCGATCCCGAGGTGCTGCTGCTCGACGAACCGGCCGCCGGCCTGTCGCGCGAGGACAAGGCATCGCTCGCCCTGCTGCTGCGCCGCATCGCCGATGCGGGCCTTGGCGTGCTGCTGGTGGAACACGACATGGCGCTGGTGATGGGCATCTCGGACCACGTGGTGGTGCTCGACGCCGGCCAGTGGCTGGCCGCAGGCAGCCCGGCCGAGGTGCAGGCCAACCCGGCCGTGCAGCAGGCGTATCTGGGCGAGTCGCTCGGGGCTTCGGCCTCCAGCGCTCCACGTGCCGAACCCGGCGCAGAGATGCTGGGTGTGGGCCAGCTCGTGGCGGGTTATGGCGCCGAGCCGGTGCTGCACGGCATTTCGCTGCAGGTGCGACGCGGCGAGGCGGTGGCGCTGCTGGGCGCGAATGGCGCGGGCAAGTCCACGCTGATGCGTGCGCTCAGCGGCCTGCACCGTCCGCTCGCCAGCGGCGGCATTCACCTCGATGGCGAGGAACTCACGCAGGCCGGCACCGAGGCCATCGTCGCGCGCGGCATGGTGCTGGTGCCCGAAGGCCGCCAGGTGTTCCCGGAGCTCAGCGTGCTCGACAACATCCGCCTCGGCGCTTTCCTGCACCCCGAGGGGCGCGAGGCGCGGGTGGAGGAGATGCTGCAGCGCTTCCCGCGCCTGCGCGAACGCCTGCACCAGCGCGCCGGGCTGCTGTCGGGCGGCGAGCAGCAGATGCTGGCGATCGCGCGCGCGCTCATGTCGAAGCCGCGCATCCTGCTGCTCGACGAACCTTCACTCGGCCTGGCGCCCAAGGTGATCGCCGAGCTGTTCGCCTCGCTCGACCGCCTGCGCGGCGAGGGCATGACGCTCCTGCTGGTGGACCAGATGGCGGGCCTCGCGCTCGCGCTGGCCGACCGCGCCTATGTGATGGAAAGCGGGCACATCGTCGCGCAGGGCAGTTCGGCCGAAATCGCTGCCGACGAGGCGCTGGCGAAGGCCTACCTCGGCGGGCACTGAGCGCGCCACAGCGCCAGCCCGGTGAGCAGCGCGGCGCCCAGCGGCACCGCCGCCTGCACCGAGCCCATGGTCGCCAGCGTGGCCGCGCTCACCACGAGCCAGGCCAGCGCGCCGGCCCGCAGCAGGCCGAGCAGCGCGCGGGCGCCGCGCGTGGTGCCCTCTGCGCACAGCAGCAGGCCCAGCGTGGCGATGGCTGTCGGGTCGGGCGCGAGCCCGATCACCTCGCCCTGCACCCAGGGGCGGCCGGCGGCGAACACAAGCAGAGGATGTGCGAGCCACGCCCAGGCCACCAGACCCAGGCCGGCCCGGTGGCGCAGCGGCTGCAACGCCGGCTGCACCGAATGCCGTGACGACAGCGCGAGCAGGCCGAGCGCCTGCAACCCGAACGCCCAGGCGAACGCGCTGGCAGCCCAGTTGATGGGCATGTAGCGCTGCCAGAGAAAGGTGTACGCCACCACCGCCCACGCCAGCGCAAGGCCCGCCGCGCCCATGCGCAGCGCCGTGCCATGCCGCCGCCACCGGCCGATGAACAGGGCCAGCACCAGCACCGCCACGATGGCTTGCGCGGGCCACAGCGCCTCGTTCTGCATCTCGAACAGCCGCCAGTAGGTGCGCGGCGCGAACATCAGGAAATCGGACGGCCGGTAGGTCCACCACTCGCTCATGGTGTGTGCCTACAGCGCGGCCACGTCGAGCGCCATGCGCGCGCGCAGGGCCGCATCGGGCAGGGGGCCGCGCGCCGCGCCCATGTTCTGGCGCAGGTGCGCAACCTGGCTCGTGGCCGGAATCGCGCAGGTGACGGCGGGGTGCGACACCACGAACTTCAGTGCCACCTGGGCCCAGCCGTCGCAACCGATGTCCGCCGCCCAGCCGGGCAGTTTGTGCCGGGCGAGCTGGTCGAGCAGCGCACCCTCGCGGAACGGCCGGTTCACCAGCACGGCGATGCCGCGCTCCTGCGCCAGTGGCAACAGGCGCTGTTCGGCCTCGCGGTCCAGCAGGTTGAGGCTGAGCTGCACGAAGTCGATCGGCTGGGTGCGCATGATGCGTTCGAGTTCGGCATGGCGCCGGCCCTCGGAGGTGCTGATGCCCACGTAGCGCAGGCGGCCCCGGGCCTTCATCTCGAACAGGCGCGGCAGGTGGGCTTCCCAGCCCAGCAGGTTGTGCACCTGCATCAGGTCGAAGCGCGGCACGCCCCAGAAGCCGCGCGACGCTTCCATCTGCGTGGCGCCACGCGCCGCATCGCCCACCCACACCTTTTCCGCGGAGAAGAGCGCGGCGGGATTGCCCAGCTTCGCCAGCGCGTGGCCGATGGTGGGCTGCGAAGAGCCGTACATGGGCGAGCTGTCGATCAGCCGCCCGCCCGCGTCGAAGAACGCGCGCACGACCTCGGCGCAGGCGTCGCGTGCGCGCGGGTCGTTGCCGACGTTGAAGGTGATCCAGGTGCCCAGACCCACCACGGGAAGCGCCTCGCCACTGGAGGGAATGCGGCGCGTGATCACGCCACTGGCGGGCGTGGCGGCCCAGGAGGGCCATGCCGTGGCCAGCGAAGTGCCGAACACACCGCCCAGCCATTGGCGGCGGGTGGCTTGGGGCAGGGGGTGTGCCGTGTCTTTCATGCCGCCCTCACGGTGAACGTGAAAGACGGTGGGAGGGCGCATGGCGGATGAAGTTCCAGCCTCACTTCAGCAGCGGTGAGCGCAGGATGATCTGCACGGTGGCGAAGAAATGTTCTTCCAGTGCCTTCAGGGCGGCGGGCTCGTCGCGTGCCAGCACTGCGTCCACCAGGCGCTTGTGTTCGGCTTTCACGTCGCGGTGGTGGTCGGTGTCCAGCGGCACCGAGAGCAGGCGGTAGCGCTCGCTCTGCGCGTACAGCAGTTCGCGCATGCGCAGCAGCCACGCGCTGGGGCAGGCGCTCACCAGCGCCTCGTGGAAGGCGCCGTGGGCCTGGTTCCAGGCCGGGGCCTTGCGCGCTTCCTCGTCGGAAGGGATGTCCTGCAGCCGCTCCATGCGGTGGGCCGCCGCGACGATGCGGATCTCCCATTCCACGTCGCCGTGCTGCATGGCCTGTTTCAGGCAGAGCGATTCCAGCTCCACGCGCGTGCGGGTGAGGTCCAGCAGCTCTTCCTTGCTCACCGGCGCCACGCGGTAACCGCGGTGGGACTCGGCGATGACCATGCCCTCGGCCCCCAGGCGCGACAGCGCCTCGCGGATCGCCCCGAGGCTGACCTCGAAACGCTGCTCCAGCGCCTTGATGTTGAGCTTGGCGCCGGGCAGCAACCGCCCTTCCAGGATCTCTGCCCGGATGAGCTGGCACACGGTTTCGGCCTGGGTGAGCTTGGCGGGGGCGTTCATGGCAGGGCGATTGTATGAGGGAATGTACCAATGAGAGAATAATAGATTATTTGTTTAAAGATACATCATCGATGCTACAGTCCCGACCCAGACACATTCATACTCAGAGGAGCATTCGATGAAGTTGTTGCGTTTCCTGCGGGACGGGCGTGAGGGTTGGGCCGTGCAGGACCCGGCCACGGGTGCCTGGCATGGCGCCACCGAGGGGGCTGCCGCCTACCCGGGTTCGCTGGACGCCGCGCTTCGCCAGGGCCGTGCCGCGCTGGACGCCGCCGCGATCGCGATGCGCGCCCAGGCGTTGGTGGACCTGGGCGCCGTGCGCTTTCTTGCCCCGGTGGCCGAGCCGCGCAAGATCATCTGCGTGGGCCTGAACTACCGCGACCACACGGAAGAGAGCGGTTTCGAACAGCCGGCGTATCCCACGCTGTTCTCGCGCTTCAACACCAGCGTCGTGCCGCACGGCGCGCCGCTGGAGCACGCCGGTGTGTCCGACTCGCTGGACTTCGAGGGCGAGCTGGTCGCCGTGATCGGCACCGGTGGCTCCTGCATCCGCATGGAAGACGCGCTCTCGCACGTGATCGCCTACTCGGTGTTCAACGACGGCAGCATGCGCGAGTACCAGTTCAAGACGCCGCAGTGGACCATGGGCAAGAACTTCGACCGCACCGGCGCGTTCGGCCCCTGGCTGGTCACGGCCGACGAGCTGCCGCCCGGCGCGCGCGGCCTTCGCCTGGAGACGCGGCTGAACGGCCAGACCGTGCAGTCGGCCAACACCAGCGACATGGTGTTCGACGTCGCCTCGCTGATCGTGACCATCAGCGAAGCCATCACGCTGGAGCCCGGTGACCTGATCGTCGCCGGCACACCGGCCGGCATCGGCCATGCCCGCGAGCCGCGCCTGTACATGCAGCCCGGCGACATCTGCGAAGTCGAGATCGAGCGCATCGGCCTGCTGCGCAACCGCATCGAGGCGCGCGCGCCGGCCTCGCCCCGTCACCACCCCGCCCACAAAGAGGAGACAACCGCATGAAGCTCAACCGACTGCTGGCCGCCATGGCCATCACCACCTTCGCCGCACTGGGCAGCAGTGCCGCGTTCGCGCAGGACTTCAAGGCGCGCACCGCGCGCTTTGGCCACGGCATGGCCGACGCCCACCCGGCTGGCCAGGCCGCCAAACAGTTCGCCACCGAGATGGAAAAGGCCAGCGGCGGCAAGATGAAGATCGCGGTGATTGCCAACCAGGCCCTGGGCCCGGACCCGCAGATGCTCGCCGCGCTGCAGGGTGGCGTGCAGGAGTTCTACACCGGCAGCGCGCTGGCCATGCTCGGCCAGGTCAAGGAACTCGGCTTCCAGGACGTGCCCTTCCTCTTCAACACCGAGGCCGAGGCGCACGCCGTGTTCGACGGCCCGGTTGGCGCGCATCTGAACGCGAAGCTCTCGGCGGTCGGCATCCACGTGCTGGGCTGGTGGGAGAATGGCTTTCGCCACATCACGAACTCGAAGCGGCCGGTCAACACGCTGGACGATCTCAAGGGCCTGAAGCTGCGCACACAGCCCAACCCGCTCACGCTCGACGCCTTCAAGGCGATTGGCGCCAACGCGTCGCCGCTGCCGTGGTCCGAGCTGTTCGTGGCACTGGAGACGAAGGCCTTCGACGGACAGGAGAACCCGGTGGTGCTGATGTACACGCAGCGCTTCTACGAAGTGCAGAAATACATGACGCTCTCCGGCCACGTCTACTCGCCGCTGATCTTCGCGGTATCGAAGAAATACTGGGACAGCCTTTCGCCCGACGAGCAGAAGGCGATGAACACCGCCGCGAAGAACGCGACCACGTTCCAGCGCAAGTCCACCGCAGCGGAAGCGGGCAGCGCCCTGCAGGGCATGAAGGACAAGGGCGTGCAGGTCACGCAGTTCTCGCCCGCCGACCTGCAGGCGATCCGCGACCGCGTGCCGCCGGCCATCGCGCCGCACCTCGAGAAGATCGGCCCCGAGTTCATGGCCCTGGTGCGCGGCGAGATCGCCAAGGTGCGCGCCGCGTCGAAATAAGCCCTTCAGGGCCCTGTTCCTCCCCTCACGCGACCGGGCCCCGTGCCCGGTCGGCCACGCCATGACCGCCTCTATTTCCCTGCCACCCGCCGTGCTCGACGCCCTGTGCCAGCTGCTCGGCGATCGGCTGTCCACCAGTGCCGCCGTGCGCGATCAACACGGTCGCGACGAATCCATCTTCGCGGCCATGCCGCCGGCGGCCGTGGCGTTTGCCCGCAGCACGGAAGAGGTGGTGGCCATCGTGCGCCTGTGCCGCGAGCATCGCGTGCCGCTGGTGCCCTACGGCGCGGGTTCTTCCCTGGAAGGCCACACGCTGGCCACGCAGGGTGGCATCACGCTGAACCTGCAGCAGATGGATGCGCTGGTGGCCATTCACGACGAAGACCAGACCGCCACCGTGCAGCCCGGCGTGACGCGCAAGGCGCTCAACGCCGCCTTGCGCGACAAGGGCCTCTTCTTCCCGATCGACCCCGGCGCGGACGCCACCATCGGCGGCATGTGCGCCACGCGCGCCAGCGGCACCAACGCCGTGCGCTACGGCACCATGCGCGAGAACGTGGTCAACCTCACCGTGGTCACGCCCGACGGGCAACTGGTGAAGACCGCGCGCCGCGCCCGCAAGAGCGCCGCCGGGTACGACCTCACGCGCCTCTTCGTGGGTTCCGAGGGCACGCTGGGCGTGGTGGTCGAGGCCACGGTGAAGCTGCACCCGCTGCCCGAATCCATCATGGCCGCGGTGTGCGCGTTCCCCGGCATCGACGCCGCAGTGCAGGCGGTGGTGCAGACCATCCAGGTCGGTGTGCCGATCGCGCGCTGCGAGTTCGTTGACGCGGTGGCGATCCGCGCGCTCAATGGCTACAGCAAGACAGGCCTGCCCGAACAGCCGCACCTGTTCTTCGAGTTCCATGGCAGCGAGGCCGGCGTGCGCGAACAGGTCGAACTGGTGGAGGCCATCGCGGGCGAGCTGGGTGGTGAGCGCTTTCAATGGGCGCACACGCCCGAGGAACGCACGCGGTTGTGGGAAGCGCGGCACAACGTCTACTTTGCGGCGCTGCAGCTGAGGCCGGGCAGCCGCAGCGTTGTCACCGACGTGTGCGTGCCCATCTCGCAACTGGCCGAATGCGTGAACCGGACCGCGCAGGACCTCGCGCAGTCCGGCCTGATCGCGCCCATCGTCGGCCACGTGGGCGATGGCAACTTCCATGTGCAGATGCTGGTGGACGGCGACAGTGCAAAAGAGGTGGCGCAGGCCGAGGCACTGAACGCGCGGCTGGTGGCGCGTGCGCTGGCCATGGACGGCACCTGCACCGGCGAGCACGGGATCGGCCTGCACAAGCAGGGCTTCCTGCTCGACGAGCTCGGCGAGGCGCCGGTGGCGCTGATGCGGCAGATCAAGCACGCCATGGATCCGCACAATCTCATGAACCCGGGAAAGATCTTTGCCTTCTGAGTGCAGCGCCCCAATGAAAAAACTCATCCACTGGTACTTCAAGGCACTCGAAGCCTTCATGGTGCTGTGCCTGGCCGCCATGTGCCTCATGGTGTTCGGCAACGTGGTGTTGCGCCACGTTTTTGACTCGGGCATCAACACCTCGGAAGAACTCTCGCGCTTCCTCTTCATCTGGCTCACCTTCCTCGGCGCCATCGTGGCCATGCGCGAAGGCGGCCACCTTGGCATGGACATGGTGGTGCGCCGCCTCACCGGTCGCACCCGGTGGGCTGCGCTGATGCTGGGCCAGCTGCTGGTGCTCGCCTGCTGCAGCGTGATGCTCTGGGGGCTGATCCTCCAGCACGACATCAACGTGGCCAACATCGGCCTGGTCACGGGGCTCTCCATGGCCGTCGTCTATTCGGTCGCCTGGTTGTGCGCGGCTTCCATCGGCGCGATGGTCATCGCCAACATCGTCAACCTGCTGCGTGGCAAGGACCTGCCCGACCCGCAGGCCACGGACGCCGCCTGAGTGCCTCGCCCATGATCGTCCTCATCTTCGTTCTTGCGCTGCTCGCGGCCGTGGTCCTGGGCATGCCCATCGCCTTCGCGCTCATGGTCTCCAGCCTGGCCATGATGGCCTGGCTGGACATCTTCAACGCCCAGATCCTGGCGCAGAACATGCTGTCCGGCGCAGACAGCTTCCCGCTGATGGCCATTCCCTTCTTCGTGCTGGCCGGCGAGCTCATGAACGCGGGCGGCATCTCGCGGCGCATCGTCGCCGTGGCCAGTGCCTGGGTCGGCCACTTCAAGGGCGGGCTGGGCTATGTGGCGATCTTTGCCTGCGTCATCATGGCCTCGCTCTCGGGCTCCGCCATTGCCGACACGGCCGCGGTCGCCGCGCTGCTCATCCCGATGATGCGCAAGGCCGGTTACGACATGCCGCGCGCTTCCGGCCTGATCGCCTCGGGCGGCATCATCGCGCCCATCATTCCGCCGTCCATCGGCTTCGTGATGTTCGGCGTGGTGGGCAACGTGTCCATCACCAGCCTGTTCATCGCGGGCATCGTGCCCGGCCTGCTGATGGCGCTGGCGCTGGTCGGCACCTGGATGTTCCAGGCCAAACGCGACAACATGCCGCGCGGGGAGAAGGTGAGCATGCGCGCTCGCTGGTCGGCCACGTTCGCGGGCATCTGGGCGCTGCTGCTGCCGGTGCTCATCGTCGGCGGCCTCAAGGGCGGCTACTTCACGCCCACCGAGGCCGCGGTGGTCGCCGTGTTCTACGCGCTGTTCGTCGGTTTCGTGGTGTACCGCGAACTCAGGGTGGCGCAGCTCTACGCGCTGCTGCTCGCAGCCGGCAAGACATCGGCCGTGGTGATGTTCCTGGTGGCGGCGGCGCAGGTCACGGCGTGGCTGATCGCGGCGGCCAGCATTCCCATGGTGGTGGCCGACATGCTGCAACCGCTGGTGGATTCGCCCACCTTGCTGCTGATCGTGATCATGCTGCTGGTGATCGTGGTGGGCACGGCGCTGGACTTCGCGCCCACCATCCTGATCCTGGTGCCGGTGCTCATGCCGGTGGTGCGCATGGCCGGCATCGACCCCGTGTACTTCGGCGTGCTCTTCATCATGAACAACGCCATTGGTCTCATCACACCCCCGGTCGGTACGGTGCTCAATGTGGTCTGCGGGGTCTCGCGCGTGCGGCTGGAATCGGTGATCCGCGCCGTCTCTCCCTATCTGCTGGCGCAGCTGGGCGTGCTGTTCCTGCTGGTGTTCTTCCCCCAGCTGGTGCTCGCCCCGCTGCACTTCCTGACACGATGATCAGCCGCCAGCCATCACCTTGCGAACAGCCGCGCGCTCGCCCACGGCCTTGAGCCAACGGTCGGTCGCGGGCGTGTCGCCCAGCGCGCCGTTCGACAGGTCCTTCACCCGCTTCAGCCAGCCGGCCGTGGAGCAGAACGAGGGAATGTCCGCCACGGAGTAGTCTCCGGCGAGGAACTCGACTTCGGCAAGGCGCTTCTCCTGCACCCTGAACATGCGCACACAGTCGCTGGTGAAACGCTCGATCGCCGAGGGCAGCTTCTCGGGTGCGTCCACGAAGTGGTGCAACTGCGGCAGCGCACCGCCCAGGCTGCTGGTACCCCAGACCAGCCAGGCCATGGTGTTGGCGCGGGCAATGGGTTCGGTGGGCAGCAGGCGACCCGATGACTCGGCCAGGTAGAGCAGGATCGCCGCGGTCTCGAACACCGCCACGGGTCCGTCGGGCGTGTGGTCCACGATGGCGGGAATCTTGTTGTTGGGCGAGATCTTCAGGAAGTCAGGCGCGAACTGTTCGCCCTTGGTGATGTCCACCGTGCGCACGGTGTACTGCGCGCCGGCTTCCTCCAGCATGATCTGGGCCTTGCGGCTGTTGGGGCCGGGGTAGGTGTAGAAGTCGATCATTCCGGCGTTCCTCAGGCGGCAACTGTCTTGGCGTCGATCAGCTCGATCTTGTAGCCGTCCGGGTCCTGCAGGAAGGCCAGGTGCAGGGTGTCGTTCTTCATCGGGCCGGCCTCGCGGATGATCTTTGCGCCCTTGGTCTTGAGCTCCTCGCAGACGGCGTAGATGTTCTCGACCGCGATGGCGATGTGGCCGTAGCCGTTGCCGATCTCATAGTCGGTGGGCTGGTCCCAGTTGTGCGTGAGCTCGATCACGGCATGGTTGATCTCCGGGCCGTAGCCGACGAAAGCCAGCGAGAAGCGGCCTTCAGGGTAGTCCTTGCGGCGCAGCAGCTTCATGCCGAGCAGGTCCGTGTAGAACGCCAGGGATTTGTCCATGTCGCGCACGCGCACCATGGTGTGCATCACGCGGTGGGGGGTGGGGGTTGTCGTGGTCATGGTCGTCTCCATCGGGTTTCGTGGTGGTTGGGTGATCGCATTCGAGTTGCAGTATCAACTCAAAGCCTAATGATGTTGAGTTGCAATGTCAACAGTATTTCGACTGACTTGCCACATCCAGTTGGCATGTCAACAATGACGTCTTTCTTGAATCCGAAAGAGGAGACCCCATGACGCAACCGAAGAGATTCCAGATCGAGGTGCCGCCGGCCACGCTTGGTCGTATTGCCCAGCGCCTCAAGGACTACGAGTGGCCACAGCTGCCCCAGGCCGAGCCCTGGAAAATGGGCACGGACGAGGCCGATCTGCGCGCGCTGGTCGACCACTGGTTGAACGGCTTCGACACCGTGGCCCAGCTGCAGCGCCTGAACCACCAGCCGCAGTTCCGCGCCCAGGCCGGTGGCATCGGGCTTCACTACGTGCACCACCGCAGCGAAGGCGCACGCGGCCTTCCGCTGGTGCTGATGCACGGCTGGCCCGGCAGTTACCTGGAATACCTGGAGGTGGCGCAGGCGCTGGCCGCCGACCACGACGTGGTGGTGGTGTCGCTGCCCAACACCGGTTTCTCCGACAAGTCGCCCACGCTGATGGGGCCGCGCGCCATGGCCCATGCCGTGCACGCCCTCATGACCGAGGTGCTGGGGTACGCGCGCTATGTGGCGCACGGCTCCGACTGGGGTTCGATCCTCGCGAGCTGGCTCGGCAACGATTTCCCCGACCAGGTCGCGGGCATCCACATGAGCATGATCAGCCCCCGCTTCGTGGCCGGCGCGGTTCAGGGGCCGGAAGAACAGCAGTGGCTGGCCGGCTTCCGCGAGCGCTTCGAGGACGACGGTGCCTACTTCCGCCAGCAGACCTCGCGCCCGCACACGCTGGCCTTCCTGCTCGGCGACAGCCCGGTGGGCCTGCTGTCCTGGCAGGCGGAGAAATTCATGGCCTGGTCCGATCCTTCGCAAGGCAGCGCCAGCGAGAAGATCGCGGACCCGGTGTGGAAGGACCACCTGGTGCTCAACACCCTGCTGCAGCTGGTGAGCGGCACGGCCGCCTCGTCCACGCTGATCTACCGTGGCCTGGCGGTGGAGGGCGCGCCGGGCTTTCCGAACGGGGGCCGCGTGAATGTGCCGGTGGCCATTGCAGCCATGCGCGACCCGGCGTTTCCCGCGCCGCCGCGATCGCTGGTGGAGCGCGTCTACCGCGTCGAGCGCTGGACCGAATACGCGCACGGTGGGCACTTTCCCGGCCTTGAGGCACCCGAGCTGCTGCGCGCCGATCTGACCGCTTTCGCCCGGGGCCTTTAGCGCGTGAGCGCGACGGGCCGTGCCGGCGTTGAAGGTACAGTAAGGCCCAGGTTCAATCTCCAGGAAAGCGGATTCACGATGGCGACTCGGCGCGGCAACACGGCGGTGCGACAAGGGCGCAAGGTGCTCAACCTCTCCGGTTACGTCACCTTCTATTTCACGGTGCTGGCCAACAAGCTTTCCAGCGGGGCATCCCGGCTGTACCTCAAGCGCTACGACATCGGCATCATCGAGTGGCGTGTGATGGCCATGCTGGCGGTGGAACCCCGCATCTCGCCGGTGCGCATCTGCCAGATCATCGGGCTGGACAAGGGCGCGGTCAGCCGCGAGATGCGCAAGCTGGAAGCCAAGGGCTACCTCACCGTGGACGAGGACCCCGAGAGCACGCGCCGGCGCACGCTGGAGCTCACGCCACAGGGTTACGAGATCCACGACGAGATCATCCGGACCGCGCTGGAGCGCGAACGCCGCCTGCTCAAGGGCCTTTCGCCCGACGAGGTGGACACGCTGCTCGACCTGCTGGTGCGCACCACCGCCAACATTCCCCTCGTGAACGAATACGACCCGCCGGCCGACAGCGGCCCGGGCCCCCGCAAGAAGAAGGCCTGACGCGCGCGGGCCTGTGGCCCGTCTACGCGCGCAGCAGGTGCCGATCGAAGAGCGCATGCAGGCGGCTCCAGTGCCGCTCGGCGGCGGGCCGGTCGTAGACCCCGGTGCGCTGCGGAAACACGAAGCCGTGCTGCGCACCGCCATACCACTCCACCCTATGTGCCGTGCCGCTCTGCTGCAGCGCGGCTTCCAGTTGCGCGATCACGCGGGGCTCGGCCCACTTGTCGTTCGTCGCGCAGCCCAGGTACACCTCGCTTTGCAGCTTGCGCGCCAGCAGGTGCGGTGAATCGGGCCGGTCGGTGACGAGGTTGGCGCCGTGGATCGACGCCACGCAGGCGACCTGCGCCGGGAACGCCGCTGCCGCCGCGATCACGAACGGGCCGCTCATGCAGTAGCCCACCGCACCCACGCGGTGGTGGCGCGCATCGGCCTGCGAGGGCAACCAGGCCAGCAGGGCACCTGTGTCTGCCGTGACGCCGGTGTTCGTCAGGTGACCCATCATCTCGAACAGGCGTGCCATGCCGGCCGGCGTCTGGTCGGTCTCGAACTGCCTCGCCCGCCGGTAGTAAAGGTTGGGCGCCACCACGAAATACCCGGCCGAGGCCAGGCGGCGCACCATGGTGTAGATCTCTTCGCGCAGGCCGAAGGCGTCCATGTAGAAAAGCACGGTCGGGAAGGGGCCGCCTTCGTCCGGGCAGGCCGTGAAGCCGTTCATCGTGCCGTCGGACGTCGCGATGTCGAACCAGTTCTCTTTCATCGGTGTGCTCTCAAAGGTCCAGCACCAGCGTGCCGCGCCCGCGCGAGCAGCAGGGCGTCATCTGGTCGCCGCGGGCGCGTTCGGCGTCGGTGAAGTAGCCGCAGTCGCGGTGTTCGATCTCGCCCGAGATCACGCGCGTCACGCAGGTGCCGCAGATGCCCTGTTCGCACGACACGGGAATGCCGATGCCATGGCGTTCCAGCGCGGTGGTGATGGACTGTTCGGGCGGTATCTCGATGGACTGTCCGGTGGACGCGATCCGCACCGTCAACGCGTTCCCGCCGGCCGGCGCGACGGGCGTGAAATGCTCGACGTGGATGTGCGCTTCCGGCCAGCCCTGCGCGCGCGCCGACTGGCACACGTGGTCGATGAATCCCTTGGGGCCGCACACGTAGAGGTGCGTGGCGGCGGGGTCCTCCTGCGCCAGGCGGTCCATCTGCAGGCGTTGCGCGGCCGGCCCGTCGTCCAGGTGCACGCGGGTGTGCGCCGCATAAGGCGCGGTGGTCAGGCGGTCCAGAAAGGCCGCGTGCGAGGCCGAGCGCGCGCAGTAGATGAGTTCGAAATCATCGCGGCTGCGCCACAGCGACTCGGCCATGCTCAGCATCGGTGTGATGCCGATGCCGCCGGCGAACAGCAGCGTGCGCCGCGCGGGCGCCAGCGGAAAGTTGTTGCGCGGCACACCCACGGTGATCGTGTCGCCCTCGGCGAAGCGCTGGTGCATGGCTGCCGAACCGCCGCGCGAATTGGGTTCGAGCAGCACGCCGAGCAGGTAGCGGTCGGTGTCGCCCGGGTCGTTGCACAGCGAGTACTGCCGGGTGAGCTGCGGGCCGATGTGCACGTCGATGTGCGCGCCGGCGCTGAAGGCGGGCAGTGGCCGGCGCAGCGGGTCGCGCAGCTCCAGGCTGACGATGCCCTGGGCCACCACGCGCTTGCGGGTGATCTGGAGGTCGAGAGGGGTCATGGAAGAAAAGCGGGCCCTCAGGCCCGCGGGTCGCTTACTTGGCCACCGTGATCGGGATCTCGTGGCGCGTGGGTGCGCTCACCGGCACGGGCTGCTTCTGTTCCTCGTCGAACATGCGCTTGATGATGCGGCGCAGCTGCACGCGCGTGGCGTCGGACACGATGTCCACCAGGTGCGATTCGCCGCGCTCGTCGATGCGCGCCTGCTGGCCTTCGCAGAAGATCTTGTCTTCCATGAATGCTTCGGCAATGTGGTCGAACAGCAGCTCGGTGGCCTGCGGGTCGTCCTGCTTGTAGCCGTTGGCGGGCGTGAAGAAGTAGAAGCAGGTGTTCTCCGTCTCGGGCGTGAGCCCGTGGAAGATGCGCAGCGAGAATCCACCCTCGCGGTTGCCGTGCTCGCGCGCGCCGGTGCCGGTCTTCACCGCGCCGCTCCATTGCAGGATGTTGCTCGGTGCGGAAAACGCGAACTCCTGCCAGCGGTCGACGTTGCTGCCTTCGAAGTCCACCGCCTTGGTGTAAGTGGGTGGCGGCACCGAGTTGATCATCCAGCGCACGTACTTCAGGCTCTTCTCGTCGCGCGTCACGTCCATCTCGGCCTTCACGTGCGTCATCGGGTTGCCGCCGATGGTGGTCTTGTGCACATAACCCAGGTGGGTCAGGTCCATCAGGTTGTCCACCATCAGCATGTAGCCGGATTTGATGTGATAGAAGCCGTGCTTGTGCGGCCAGTTGTTGTAGTCGTCGTTGTACGGGTAGTCGACGATCAGTTTCTCATCGGCCAGCGCAGGGTCGCCCATCCAGATCCAGATGAACTCGTTCTTCTCCACCACGGGATAGGCGCGCACCTTGGCCTTCTCGGGGATGCGGTCCTGCCCCGGGATGTGCACGCACTTGCCCGAGCAGTCGTGCACCACACCGTGGTAGCCGCATTCGATGCCTTCCTCCACCACCGTGCCCAGCGACAGCGGCGCGCCACGGTGGCAGCACATGTCGGCGAGCGCGGCGATCTTTCCGTTCTGTTTGTCGCGGAAGAAAACAATGGCCTCGTTGCAGATGCGTCGGGGGAAGGGCTTGTCGGTCACATCTTCCGCCCAGGCGGCGATGTACCAGGTGTTGAGGACGAACATGGTTTTCTCCTGTCTCTCGTGAAAAGGCGGGCAGCGTCAGGCGCCGCGCTTGGAATGCTTGGCGATCAGGGCCTTGGCCGAGGTCAGCATCTTCTGGCCGTCGTGGCCGCGCTTGTTCATGTCGGCCACCCACGCCTCCTCGACGTGCGACGACTGCTTGATGAACTCCTTGGTCTCGGCCTCGCCGATGGTGATGATGGTGTTGCCGCGGTCGCGGGCCGCCTTCACGCCGATGGCATCGCTGTCCTGCGTGACACCGCCGAAGTGCGCCGAGGTCTCGATGCCCGAGTTGGCGTCGATCACGCGCTTGAGATCGGGCGGCAGGCTGTCGTACTTCGCGCGGTTCATCGCCATCACGAAGGTGCCGGTGTACAGCGCCGGGCTGTTCGCGGGGAACTCGCTGTGGAACTTCGTCAGTTCGTGCACCTTCACCGAAGGCACCACGTCCCACGGCATGGCCAGCCCGTTGATCACGCCCTTGGAGAGCGCGTCCGGCGTGGCCGGCAGGGGCAGCGGCACCGGCGTGGCGCCGAGCGAGGCCAGCATGCTGGTCACCGGGCGGGTCGGTCCGCGCACTTTCATGCCCTTCAGGTCGGCGGGCGACTTGATCTGCTTGTCGACGCTGTGGAACACGCCGCGGCCATGCACGTGCAGCGCGAGCACCTTGGTGTCCTTGAACTCGTCCGGCGCCTCGGTCTGGATGAACTCCCAGTAGGCACGGGAGGTGGCGCGAGCCTCTGTCATCATGAACGGCATTTCGAACACCTCGCCGCGCGGGAACCGGCCGGCGGAGTAACCCGGCAGCGTCCAGATGATGTCGACCACGCCATCGCGCGCCTGGTCGTACAGCTGGGGCGGTGTGCCGCCCATCTGCATCGCGGGGTAGCCCTCGAACTTGATGCGGCCGCCCGATTCCTTTTCAACCTTCTCCATCCAGGGCTTGAGCATCAGCGTCCAGACGTTGGACGTGGGCGCCATGAAGGTGTGGAACTTGAGGGTGACCACCTGCTGTGCGTGCGAGAGGAAAGCGGGGGCGCCCAGGGCCAGGGCGGTGCCTGTCTTGAGCAGGGTGCGGCGTTGAATCATGTCTGTCTCCTGTTGTGGGTGGAACGGTGTCATGTGAACCGGTTGCGCCGCATTCACTTCGTTGTGTTGAATGTCGGCGCTTTAGTTGCAATAGCAACTCAAAACGGAAGATGCCAGCATTGAGTTGATGTTGCAACTTGGCGGAACCCCGCTTGACGCGTGATCCGGTCGGTGCTATTTGTCATGCGGCTTCGGGAACGGCCTGCGCCCCCGCATCGACCGACAGGGCGTCGTACTCGAACAGCCAGTCGTAGCGCGCGCGCACCTTGTCGGCGGCCCATTCCGCGTCGATGTAAGCGTGCGCACCTTCGGGCGACGCCAGCGCCGGGTTGTGGAAACGCCTGGCGTTTTCGGCGGACTTCAGCACGATGGCCGAGGTGCGCGCGTGGCGCAGCCGCTCGTAGCGCTGCAGCGCGGTGGCGGGGTCGTCCGGGCAACCGTCCAGGCAGCGCGCGAGCACCACGCCGTCCTCGATGGCCATCATCGCGCCCTGCGCCAGGAAGGGCAGGGTGGGGTGGCAGGCGTCGCCCAGCAGGGTCACGCGGCCCCGGCCCCATTGCGGCAGCGGTGCGCGCCCCATCAGGGCCCATTTGTAGGGTTTGCCCAGGCGCTCCACCATGGCCAGCACGTCGGCATGCCAGCCGGTGAAGTCGGCGCGGCACTCGTCCACCGAACCCTGCTCCGTCCACGACTCCTTCTGCCAGGCCGCGCGCTCGACGATGCCGACGAAGTTCATCAGTTCGCCATTGCGCAGCGGGTAGGTGATGACGTGCGCACCCGGGCCCACCCAGTTGGTGCCGACCGGCCGCCGCAGGTGTTCCGGCAGGGCGGCGGCGGGCATCACACCGCGCCAGGCCATGCAGCCGGTGTAGCGCGGGTCGTCGTCGCCGTGCAGCACCTGCCGCACGCGGGAGTGCACGCCATCCGCGCCGATCAGCGCGTCGGCGCGGCGCACGGTGCCGTCCTCGAAGCGCAGCTCCACGCCCTCATCATCCTGCGTCAGCGCGACCAGTCGCGCGTTCAGGTGCAGTGCGCCGGGCCGGATGGCCTGGATGGCGCGCACCAGAACGCCGTGCAGGTCGGCGCGGTGCATCATGAGATACGGGGAGCCGTAGCGTTCCACGGACTCGGCGCCCAGGTCGAACAGGCGCCAGGTGTCGCCGCTGCTCCAGTGGCGAATCTCCTTCGCGCTGGGCTGGCTGGCGCAGCGCAGTATGTCCTGCTGCAGGCCGAGCGCGAACAGGCAACGCGTGCCGTTGGCGCTGAGCTGGATGCCCGCGCCCACTTCGCCAAAGGCGCTCGCCTGCTCGAACACCTCCACCTGGAAGCCGCGCTGCAGCAGGGCGAGTGCGGCGGTGAGGCCGCCAATGCCGGCGCCGGAGATGGCGATGCGGGTCTTTCGGTACATGGGTTCTCTGGCTTTCCTGATAAGGTTGCAACGTCAACTGAATTGCAGCACCATATGGCTCATGTGGGAAGTTTGTTTATGAAATGGATTGATTTCATCGGCTTATGAATGTCAGCACCCGTCAGTTGCAGGCCTTTCTGGCGGTGGCGCGCCTGCAGAGCATCACGCGCGCGGCCGAGCAGATCCACCTTTCGCAGGCGGGCCTGAGCCTGCTGTTGCGCGAGATGGAGTCGCAGCTGGGTGTGCGCCTGTTCGACCGCACCACGCGCTCGGTCACGCTCACCGAAGGTGGTCGCCAGCTGCTGCCAGCGGCCGAGCGCATGTTGCGCGAATGGGCCGAGGTCTCGGGCCGCATCGACAAGCTCTCGGTCGACGTGGCGCGCACGCTCACCGTGGCCGCCACGCCGCTGGTGTGTTCCAGCGTGATGCCGGTGGTGCTGCGAACGCTGCAGCGCACCCACCCCCACATCACGGTGGTGGCCCGCGATGTCGAGCGCAGCCACATCGAGGCGCTGGTGCTGTCTGGCGAGGCCGACATGGCGCTGGGCATCCTGTTCAAGGCCGGCTCGGGCATCCGGCGCCAGCGCCTGCTGTCGCTGCCGCTGGTGTGCGTGAGCCCGCGCGAATGGCCCGCCAACGGCAACGGAAGGCCGCGCCGGCTGCAGCGCAGCCACGTGAGCTGGCCCGACCTGGCCGATGTGCCGCTGATCGGCCTGCCCACGGGCAACCCGATCCAGCAGGTGATCGACCTGCGCCTGCGCGAGATCGGCCGTGCCAACGAGGCGCGCGCCACCTTCAACAACCTGCACAGCGTGGTGGCCATGGTCGAGGCCGGTTACGGCGCGGCGGTGATGCCGGCCTTTGTGCAGGGCGCGTGCAGCCGCTATGCGGTGAACGTCTCGGTGATGACCGGTCCCGAGGTACCGCTCGATTTCTACGCCATCACGCGCAAGGGCGCCGAGGCCACCGACGCGGCCCGCGCCTTTCTCTCGGCCTTCACCGCCCAGCTTCGTGAATACCCCCAACTGGAAACCTGAGGAGACCCTTGTGACCGACACGACCCTGCTTCACAGCGAACGCACCGGAGAAGGCACCGGCCTGCCGCTGTTGTTGGCCCACCCGATTGGCGCCTCGCTGCGCTTCTGGGATGCGCTGCTGCCATACCTCGCCGGCCATGGCCCTGTGCTGCGCTTCGACCTGCGTGGCCATGGCGACAGCGCCGTCACGCCAGGCGAAGGCAGCATCGACCAGTTCGCCGACGACCTGCTGCGCCTGGCGGATGCGCAGGGCATGGAGCGTTTCGACGTGTGCGGTGTGTCGCTCGGCGGCATGGTGGCGCTGGCCGTGGCGGCGCGCGCCGCCGGGCGCGTGAACCGCGTGGTGGTGAGCTCGACCGCGCCGAGCGTGGCGCCACCGCCCAACGGCTGGAACGGCCGCCGCGAGGCGGCGCTGAAGGACGGCATGGCGCCGCTGGCCGGACCGATGGTGGAGCGCATGTTCAGCCCGGCGTTCCGCACCACGGGTGACCCGCTGATCGGCACGCTCAAGGCGGTGTTCGAAGGCATGAGCCCAGCCGGCTACGCGAGCGCCGTCTCGATCCTGCGCGATGCCGATCTGGGGCCACGGCTGCCGCAGGTGGCGTCGCCCACGCTGGTGATTGCGGGCCTGCACGACCCGCTGTGCCCGCCCGCGAAACAGGAGGCACTGGCCGCAGCCCTGTCGCTCGGGCGGTTCGTGTCGCTCGACTGCGGGCATTTCCCGCCGGTGGAGCAACCCGCGGCGTTCGCGCGGCTGCTGCGCGAACACCTGGCGGGTTGAATGCTCAGGCCTTCGGGTCGACGCCGTCGTCCCTGACGGGCCGGGGCGTGACGTGGCTCACGGAGGGGGGGATCTCGCCCTCGCCCGGGTTGCCGATGCGGCGGCGGAACAGCTCGGTGCGCGCCAGCAGGATGGTGGTCACCGGCACGGTGAGCGAGAGGAAGATGATGATCAGCCAGGCGTGCAGCGAGAGCCGCTCGTCCTGCGCCGAGAAGTAGATGATGCTCGCCAGCGTCACGCACCAGGCAGAGAAGCTGAACGCCAGCGCAGGTGGGTGCATGCGCTGGAAGAAGCTCTTGAAGCGCACCACGCCGATGGCGGCGGAGAGCGTGAAGATGCCGCTGAGGATCAGCAGCAGCGCCACCGGGATCTCTGCCCAGAGCGACACACCGGCCGGCATCATCATTCGATCACCTCGCCGCGCAGCAGGAACTTGGCCATGGCGGCAGAGCTGACGAAACCGAACACGGCGATCAGCAGGGCGGCTTCGAAATACATCGCGCTGCGGTAGCGGATGGCCAGCACCATCAGCACCAGCATGCCGATGGTGTAGATCAGGTCCATCGCCAGCACGCGGTCCTGCGCCGAGGGGCCACGGTACAGGCGCAGCAGCGCCAGCGACATCGCGAGCACGTAGCACGCCAGCGCGAAGACGATGGCGCCAAACAGGAAGGGGCTCATTCGAAGATCTCCATCAGAGGGCGCTCGTAGCGCGTCTTGATCAGCTGGATGTCCAGCTCCGGGTCCTGCATGTCGAAGATGTGGACCAGCAGCGAGCTGCGGTCGAGCGCCAGCTCGGACCAGACGGTGCCCGGGATCACGCACATGATGGCGGCCAGCACCGCCAGGCCGTTGGGGTCGCGCAGGTCCAGCGGCACCACGACGAAGCCGCCCTGCGCCATGCGGTCGCCGCGCGACAGCGTGCCGACCAGCACGCGGAAGTTCGAGCCGATCACGTCCTTGCCGACCTGCATGAACAGCTTGAACGCCACCCAGGGCCGCTTGAAAGTGACCGGCGTCGGGCGCAGCGACTGCGTGAGCAGCGGCACCGCGAAGCCGAGCACGATGGCCATGATCCACTGGCCCAGGCTGTAGGGGTTGTTGAGCACCAGCCACAGCGCGACGAGCGCCAGCGACAGCAGCGGGGCGGGGAACAGGCGTCGCATCATGGCCGCGTCTCCGGTGCGGGAACGCCCAGGCGTTCGGCATTGGTGGCCGTGGGCAGGGGCCGGGCCGAGAACACGGCGTCGACGTAGCCGGCCGGGTGGTACAGCGAACTTGCGGTGGCGGCCGTGTAGCGCATCACCGCCTCGCCACGCACCGTGAAGAGCACGCACAGCGCGATCAGCACGGCGATGGGCACGAACTCGGCCACGCGCAGCAGGTGCGCGCCGCGCTCCATCGGCGCCCAGAAGAAGCGGATGCCGGTGCGCGAAAACGCCACCATGGCGAACAGGCCGGAGACGATGATCAGCACCGTCAGGGTCCAGCTGGCCACGCTCACGGCCGAAGCACCCTCCTGCAGCGGCAGCAGGGCCGAGAGCATGGCGAACTTGCCGATGAAGCCCGAGAGCGGTGGCAGGCCCGCCACCAGCACCGTGCAGCAGATGAAGGCCAGGCCCAGCAGCGCGGTGGACGCGGGAATCGCACGACCGATCAGCACCTCTTCGTCCTCGTCGAGGTTGGCGGTCCTGGCGATCTCGAGGTCGGCGAGCGCGAACGGCAGGTGGTCTTCCTCGTCCTCGGGCGCGCGCTGGCTGGCCGGGTCGGTGCGCTGGCGGTCCATCAGCTCGGCCAGCAGGAAGAACGCGGCCACCGCCATGGTGGAGCTCGGCAGGTAGTACAGCGCGCTCGCGGTGAGCTCGGGCCGGGCGAAGCCTATCACCGCCAGCAGCGTGCCCGAGGACACGATGACCGCGTAACCCGCCAGCCGCGCGGGCCGCTGCGAAGCGAGCATGCCCAGCGCGCCGAACGCGAGCGTGGCCATGCCGCCCCAGGCCAGCCACTGGCTGCCGAACCCGGCCGACGAACCCGCGTCGGGTGAGAAGAGCAGCGCGGACAGCCGCAGCAGCACGTAGACGCCCACCTTGGTGAGCAGCGCGAACACCGCCGCCGATGGCGCGCTCGCGCTGGAGTACGCGGGCACCAGCCAGAAGTTGAGCGGCCACATCGCGGCCTTCGCAAGGAAGGCCACCGCCAGGATGGCGCAGGCCGTGTGCAGCAGTGCGCGGTCGCCCGCGGCCACCTGCGGAATGCGCGCGGCAAGGTCGGCCATGTTCAGCGTGCCGGTGACGCCGTAGATCATGGAGGCGCCCACCAGGAACAGCGACGAGGCGGCCAGGTTGATCGCGATGTAATGCAGCCCCGACTTGACGCGGGACGGCCCCGAACCATGCAGCAGCAGGCCGTAGGACGCGGCCAGCATGACCTCGAAGAACACGAACAGGTTGAACAGGTCGCCGGTGAGGAAGGCGCCGTTCAGGCCCATGATCTGGATCTGGATCAGCGGGTGGAAATGCGCGCCCGCCTTGTGCCAGCGCGCCAGCGCGAACAGCAGCGCCATCACCGCGACGATGGCCGCCAGCAGCAGCATCAGGCCAGAGAGGCGGTCGAGCACGAGCACGATGCCGAAGGGCACGTCCCAGTTGCCCGGCAGGTAGACGCCGAACGCGCTCGGCCCCTCGCCCTGCTTGCTCCACCACAGCAGCGCCAGGGCCACCGCCAGGTTGAGCACGGCGGCGAACAGGCTGATGGACGCCTTGGTGCGGTGCTGGCGGTCGCGCAGGAACAGCAGCAAACAGGCCGTCACCAGCGGCAGCAGGATGGGCGCGATCATCAGGTGCGGCATGAGCGCCGCGACGATCGACTGGATCGGTCCTCCCGTCACTCCGCGTCCCCCTGTCCGTCCACGTGGTCATTGCCGAAGAAGCCACGCTGTGCCATCAGCACGACGAGGAACAGTGCGGTCATGGCGAAGCCGATGACGATGGCGGTGAGCACCAGCGCCTGGGGCATCGGGTCGTCGTACTGCAGCAGGGTCGGCGCCAGGCCGGGCGTGAGCACCGGCTCGCTGTCCACCGACAGGCGACCCATGCTGAAGATGAACAGGTTCACGCCGTAGCTCAACAGGCACAGGCCCATGATGACCTGGTAAGTGCGCGGGCGCAGCATCAGCCACACACCGCAGGTGGTGAGGGCTCCAATCGCGATTGCCATGACGAGTTCCATCAGGCAGCTCCTTCTTCTTGTGGGGTCTCCTGCTCGGCCGCCTTGGCCTGGCGATGGCCGCGCACGGACTGGTGGCCGAGCGCGGTCAGGATCAGCAGGGTGGCGCCCACCACCAGGGTGAAGACGCCGATGTCGTAGAACAGCGCGCTGGCGACGTGGATGTCGCCCAGCAGCGGCAGGTGCAGGTGGGCCGTGTGGGTGGTGAGGAACGGATAGCCGAACCAGAACGAGCCCAGGCCGGTGGCGGTGGCGGTGAGCAGGCCCGCGGCAATCCAGCGCTGCGGCATCAGCTGCATGTTGGCTTCCACCCACTGCGTGCCCGAGACGATGTACTGCAGGACGAACGCGGTGGAGAGCACGAGGCCGGCCACGAAGCCGCCGCCGGGTTCGTTGTGGCCGCGCATGAACAGGTACACCGCGATCACCGCCGCAATCGGCAGCAGCAACCGCACCAGCACCGCGGGCACCATCAGATAGCCCTGCGCAGTGTCGTCCGCCAGCTGCGGGTTGACGAGGTCGGTGTCCAGGTCGGCGGGCAGCGCGCGCTGCTGTGCCGTGAGTTCGGCGCTTTCAGGCGCGGGGCGGAAGCGGCGCAGTAGCGCGTACACGGTGAGTGCGACGATGCCGAGCACGGTGATCTCGCCCAGCGTGTCGAAGCCCCGGAAGTCCACCAGCATCACGTTGACCACGTTGGTGCCACCGCCCTCGGGCAGGGCGCGCTCCAGGAAGAAGGGCGAGATGCTCTGCGGAAACTCGCGCGTCATCAGCGCGTACGACAGGCCGGTCATGCCACCGCCCGCCGCGAGCGCCAGCACGAGGTCGCGCGAACGACGTCCCTTGGCCTTGACGCGCACCCACAGCGGCTCGGCCTGGTCCTGCACCTCCAGCCGCTTGGGCAGCCAGCGCAGGCCGAGCAGGATGAGCACCGTGGTCACCGCCTCCACCGACAGCTGCGTGAGCGCGAGGTCGGGCGCGGAGAACCAGGCGAAGGTGATGACCGTGGTCAGGCCCGACACGCTCATGAGCGCGAGCGCGGTGAGCCGGTGGTACTTGGCCTGCCAGACCGCGCCCACCGCCGCCCCCACGCCCACCACCCACAGCAGCGCGAACATGGGCGAGAACGGCAGCGGTTGCCGGTCGCCGGCGGCCAGCGTCGCGCCCGGTGCGGCGAGGCGGAACGCGGCCACCGCGCCCACCACCGTGACCAGCACCAGCAGGAACAGCTGGGGCTGCAGGCGCCGTGTGCCGAGCAGGCGCAGCAGGCTGCGGCTGGCGGCCGTGAGCCGCGCCATGACGTGGTTGAACATGCGCTTGCCGTTGAAGAGCCCGACCAGGGGCGCACGCTCGATGCGCCCGCTGTGCAGGGGCTTGCGCAGCAGCAGGTACAGCACGATGCCACCGGCCAGCGCGAGGAAACTCATCCACAGCGGCAGGTTGAAGCCGTGCCACACGGCCAGGTCGAACTCGGGGAGGTCGCCGCCCACCACCGGCAGCGCGGCGGTGCCCAGGATGTGCTGGATGGACCACTGCGGCAGGATGCCCACCACCAGACAGGCCAGCACCAGCACCTCGATCGGCACGCGCATCCAGTGCGGCGGCTCGTGCGGCACGCGCGGCAGTCCCGCGCAGGTGTCGGGGCCGAAGAACACGCGCGCGGTGAAGCGCAGGGAGTAGGCCACGCTGAACATGCCCGCCACCACCGCCGCCGTGGGCAACAGCTTCTGGAACCAGGGCGCCGCGCTCACGAACACGGCTTCAGTGAAGAACATCTCCTTCGAGATGAAGCCGTTGAGCAGCGGCACGCCCGCCATGGCCGCGCCCGCCACCATGGTCAGGGTGGCCGTCACCGGCATGTAGCGCGCGAGGCCGGAGAGGCGCCGGATGTCGCGCGTGCCGGCCTCGTGGTCGATGATGCCCACCGCCATGAACAGCGAGGCCTTGAAGGTGGCGTGGTTGATGATGTGGAACACCGCGGCAACCGCGGCCAGCGGGCTGTTCATGCCCAGCAGCGTGGTGATCAGGCCCAGGTGCGAGATCGTCGAATAGGCCAGCAGGCCCTTGAGGTCGTTCTGGAAGATCGCCGCGAAGCCGCCGATGAGCAGCGTGATCAGGCCCGAGCAGGTGACGATCCAGAACCACTCGTCGGTGCCGGCGAGCACCGGCCACAGCCGCGCCAGCAGGAACACCCCGGCCTTCACCATGGTGGCCGAGTGCAGGTAGGCCGACACCGGCGTGGGCGCGGCCATGGCGTGCGGCAGCCAGAACTGGAACGGGAACTGCGCGCTCTTGGTCAGCGCGCCCAGCAGGATGAGGATGAGCGCCGTGCTGTACAGCGGGTGGGCGCGCACCACGTCACCGGCCAGCAGCACCACGTCGAGGTCGTAGCTGCCCACGATGTGGCCCAGCACCAGCACGCCGGCCAGCAGGCACAGGCCGCCCGCACCGGTCACGGTGAGCGCCATGCGCGCGCCGCGCCGCGCGTCGCGGCGGTGGTGCCAGTAACCGATGAGCAGGAAGGAGAACAGGCTGGTGAGCTCCCAGAACAGCACCAGCTGCACCAGGTTGCCCGACAGCACCACGCCGCTCATGGCGCCCATGAACGCCAGCAGGAACGAGAAGAAACGCGGCACCGGGTCGTCGGGCGACATGTAGTAGCGTGCGTACAGCACCACCAGCGAGCCGATGCCCAGCACCAGCATCGAGAACATCCACGCAAATCCGTCCATGCGCAGCACGAAGTTCAGGCCGAGCGAGGGCAGCCACACGAACTCCTGCCGTATGACGCCGCCGGCGGCCACTTCAGGGAAGTACATGGCGGCCTGCACAGCGCAGAACAATGCGATCGCACCGGCCAGTGTGGACTCGGTGTTGCGCGCGTTCGCGGGCAGCAGCGCTGCGAGCAGGCTGCCCAGGAACGGTAGGGCGACGAGGAAGATCAGGGAGACTTGCATGGGCCTTCGAGTTTAGTGGCATGAGTTCCACGGCCCCCGCGGGGTTCCCCGACACGCCAGAACACCTCTCGATCTGTGGCACGATGCCCGGTTGCCTTCGTGTCCGCATCGCCTGTTCCATGACCTCTCGCCGCCACGGCCCACTCATCGCCAACCTTGTTGCCCAGCTGGCGTTCGGGCTGCTCGCCATGACCATCTGCATCCCGTCGATGCAGGAGTGGGGAACGATCTTCGGTTCGAGCCAGGCGGCGGTGCAGCTCACCTTCAGCGGTTACGTGGTGGCCTATGGCGGTCTGCAGCTGCTCTACGGGCCGCTGTCCGACCGGCTCGGGCGCAAGAAGATCCTGCTGCTCGGCCTGGCGCTGGGCAGCCTCGGCTCACTGCTCGCCGCGCTCTCGGTCGATTTGTTCATGCTCACTGCCGCGCGCGTGCTGCAGGGCGCGGGCTGCGCCGCCGGCATGGTGGTGGGCCGCGCCATGGTGCAGGACCTGTTCGAGGGCCCCGAGCGCACCCGCGTCATGGCCTACATCGGCATGGCCATGGGCCTGGTGCCGCCGCTGGCCACCATCATCGGCGGGCAGCTGCACGTGCGGCTGGGGTGGCAGGCCAACTTCGTGCTGCTGACCGTGCTCGGTGTCGTGCTGTTCATCGCGGCGTGGCGCGGGCTGCCCGGCCACGCGCCGGTGGCCGCGCCGTCGCAGGCGCACTGGCTGCGCGACATGGCCTCGTCGTACGCGCAGCTGGCACGCGCGCCCGGCTTCCTGCTCTATGTGGCCGTGCTGTCCATGACCACCGCCACCTTCTACGCCTTCCTCGCCGGCGCGCCCATCGTGCTGGGCAGCTATGGCGTGGGCCCCGCGGGTATCGGCTACTACATCATGATCGTGCCGCTGGCCTACATCGTCGGCAACTACCTCACCACCCACCTGGTGCACCGCGTCGGCGAACGCCTCGTGATGCGGCTGGGGCAGGGCAGCGCGCTGGCGGGCATCGGCCTCATGCTGGTGCTCGCGCTGGTCGGGGTGGACACGCCGCTGGCGCTGTCGCTGCCGCTGTTGCTGCTGGGCATGGGGCACGGCCTGCTGGTGCCGCCCACGCTCATCGGCACGGTCGGCCTGCTGCCTGCGCTGGCCGGCTCGGCCGCTGCCGTGGCCGGGCTCATGCAGCAGATCATGGGCGCGGTGGGCGGCTTCGTGGTGGGCCTGGTGCCGCACGAGGGTGCGGTCAACCTCGGCTGGCTCATGCTGGTGCTCTCGGCCGGCGCCGCGGTGGCCATGATTCTGTTGCAGCGCAGCATCGCCGCGGGCCCCCGTCCGGCGTGACCCTGCGCCAGAAATAGGGGTACCGGTATACTGGCCGGACCATGCGCCGTTGGCTTGTTGCCGTCTTTGCCCTGCACTTCCTGTTGAGTGTGGGTGCATTCGCATTCGGCCAGTTTCCGGCAGACGCACCCTTGCAGGCCCAGGCGCAGAGCCTGGTGGCGGACGCGGCAACGCCCGCCCAGCCGGCTTCCGATGGTTCGCTGAAAGCGGCCCATCCGCAGGACCACGGCCTCACCGACACCCAACCCGACTTGCCCGAATGCCTGGACGTGCTCATCGCCGCGTCCAGCCGCGGTGAGCATCTGCGCACGCCTTCGCCACCCCTGGCGCAAGACCTGACGCCGCCCGTGCTCGACGGGCCCCAGCGGCCGCCACGCGGCACGCCCGTCCTCGCCTGACGCTTTCCGCCGCGCGGGCCTGACGCCGCACGGCGCCCGGGTTGTCTCCCTTTTTCGCCAGTGCACTGGCGCCCCTGTTCCATGGAACTGCTCTCCGACCCCAACGTCTGGATCGCGTTTGCGATGCTCACCGCACTCGAAATCGTGCTGGGCATCGACAACATCATCTTCATCTCGATCCTGGTGGGACGGCTGCCGCCGCACCTGCGCGACAAGGCCCGACGCCTCGGCATCGGCTTTGCCATGCTCTCGCGGCTGGCGCTGCTGTTCACGCTGAGCTGGATCATGGGGCTCACGGCCGACCTGTTCACCGTGTTCGGTCAGGGCATCAGCGGGCGCGACATCGTGCTGCTGCTGGGCGGTGTTTTCCTGTTGTACAAGGCCTCGCACGAAATCTTCGTCGAGGTCGAGGCGCGGGATCAGCACGCGCCGCCGGCCAGCGACGAAGCGGCGATGAAGGTGGCGGGCAACAAGCTCTTCTGGAGCATCATCGGCCAGATCGCCATCATCGACATCGTGTTCTCGCTCGACTCGGTGATCACCGCGGTCGGCATGGTCGACCACATCAGCGTGATGGTGGCCGCCGTCATGGTGTCGGTGGGCGTGATGCTCGTCGCGGCCAAACCCATTGGCGATTTCGTCGACGCCCACCCGTCCGTCAAGGTGCTGGCCCTGGCCTTCCTGGTCATGGTCGGCATGGCACTCACCGCCGAAGCCTTCGACCAGGAAGTGCCCAAGGGCTACATCTACGCCGCCATGGCTTTCTCTCTGGTCGTGGAGGGGCTCAACATCCGCGCCCGCAGCAAACGCAAGCTGGCCACGCAACTGGCCAACCGCGGCTGACCCGTTCCCACTTTCTCTTTCCCTCACTTTCAGCTTTCCCTTTTTCCAAGGACCACCATGAACCCGCATCTTGATCTTTCCTCCCCTGCCGCCGCCGGCCAGGCCGTTGCCGTCGAACGCAACCGCGTGCTGCGCAACACCTACTGGCTGCTCGCGCTGTCCATGGTCCCCACCGTGCTCGGCGCGTGGATCGGCGTGGCCACCGGCATCACCGCACCGCTCACCGGCTTCCTGGGCATCGCCGTCTTCCTCGGTGGCGCCTTCGCCTTCATGTACGCCATCGAGAAGACCAAGAACTCGGCCGCCGGCGTGCCGGTGCTGCTGGCCTTCACCTTCTTCATGGGCCTGATGCTGTCGCGCCTGGTCGGCTCGGTGCTGGGCCTGGCCAACGGCGCGGGGCTGATCATGACGGCCTTCGCCGGCACGGGCGTGATCTTCCTCGGCATGGCCACGCTGTCCACCGTCATCAAGCGCGACCTGGGCAACATGGGCAAGTTCCTGTTCATCGGCATGATCATGCTGCTGGTCGCGGGCATCGCCAACGTGTTCATCCAGTCCGGCGCGCTGATGATCACGCTCTCCGTGCTGGCCATCGGCATCTTCTCGGCCTTCATCCTGTACGACCTCAAGCGCGTGCAGGACGGCGAGGAAACCAACTACATCACCGCCACCCTGGGCGTGTACCTGAGCCTGTTCAACATCTTCCAGAGCCTGCTGGCCCTGCTGGGCATCGCGGGCGGCCGCGAGGAGTGACAACCCCTGCCGTGCAGCCACCGGCCGTTGCGTGCCGGGGCTTTGCCGTGCCCGTTCCTTCTTCTCATTCACCACGGAAGCCCGTTCAACACCGGGCACCCATCCCCTCATGGAAATTGCCTTACTGTTCGCGCTGATCCTGCTCAATGGCGTCTTCGCCATGTCAGAGATCGCGCTGGTCACCGCCCGCAAGGCGCGTCTGCAGAAACTCATCGACGATGGCGACGGCGCTGCAGCGGCGGCCGTCAAGCTCGGTGAGGACCCCACCCGCTTCCTCTCCACCATCCAGATCGGCATCACCTCCATCGGCGTGCTCAACGGCATCGTCGGCGAGGCCGCGCTGGCCGCGCCGCTGTCGCTGTGGCTGACGGAGCTCGGCGTGTCCGCGCCTTACAGCACCTACGGTGCCACCGGTCTGGTGGTGGTGCTCATCACCTACTTCTCCATCGTCGTCGGCGAACTGGTGCCCAAGCGGCTGGGCCAGTCGCACCCCGAGGCACTGGCGCGGCTGGTGGCACGGCCGATCGACTTTCTCGCCACCGCCACCAAGCCTTTCGTGCTGCTGCTCTCGGTGTCCACGCGCGCACTCATGAAACTGCTCGGCATCAAGGAGAACGGCGGCAGTGCCGTGACCGAGGAAGAGATCCACGCCATGCTGGCCGAAGGCACCACCGCCGGCGTGATCGAGTCGCACGAGCACACCATGGTGCGCAACGTGTTCCGCCTCGACGACCGGCAGATCGGCTCGCTCATGGTGCCGCGCAGCGATGTGGCCGTGCTCGACCTCGACCAGACGTTCGAGGTGAACATGGCGCGTGTCGATGCGTCCGACCACGCGCGCTTTCCCGTGGTGCGCGGCAACCTGGGCAACGCGGTTGGCGTGGTCAACGCGCGCCAGTGGCTCTCGCAGGCCCTGCGCGGCGCCAAGCGCGAGCTCGCCGACCAGCCGCTGCAGGCGCCGCTGTACGTGCCCGAGACCATCACCGGCATGGAACTGCTCGACAACTTCCGCCAGTCGGACGTGCACATGGCCTTCGTGATCGATGAGTACGGCGAGGTGCAGGGCATCGTGACGCTGCAGGACCTGATCGAGGCCATCACCGGCGAGTTCAGCCCGCGCGACCCCGAAACCTCGTGGGCCATGCTGCGCGAGGACGGCAGCTGGCTGCTCGATGGCCACATCCCTGTGCCCGAACTCAAGGACCGCCTCAACCTCGACACCGTGCCCGACGAGGACCGTGGCCGCTACCACACCCTCAGCGGCATGATGATGCTGCTCACCGGCCGCCTGCCGCGCGAGGCCGACAGCGTGACATGGGAAGGCTGGCGCCTGGAGATCGTGGACATGGACGGCCGCGCCATCGACAAGGTGCTGGCCACACGCGTGGTGCCGCCTGAAGCGGGCGTGGCAGGGTTGATCCCGGTGGCGTCGTGAGGAGCGGTGCCTGCAGGAGCGCGCTGGTGCTGGTGCTGGCCGCTGCATTGGCGGCCTGCGCGGATGGGTACCCCAGCGAGGACGGTGCGCTCATCCTCAGCTACGACATGAAGCTGGAGAAGGCCATGGGCGCGATGCACCACCTGGGCCACCAGCGCCATCTCGATCACCACTGGCACTACGAGCTGCTCCCCGGCTGCGTGCTGCAGGCGCAGGCGAAACGCTTCCTGCGCAGCCGCGAGCCGGTGGAAGTGGCGCTGCGGCGTTCGGCCACCCTGGTGGAGAAGGACGCCACCACGGGCAGTCACACGGTGCGGGTCGCGCCCGCCGGCGATGCCGTGGGCGTGGTGGTGCTCGAGGGCGTGGATGAGCACGACGCCACGCAGATGAAGTGGCTGCTGGACTTCCTGCCGCGCCACTGCCCGGCGGCGCCCTGAGGGCGGGCCTCAGGCTTCGAGGATCACCTGGAAGCCGCCGTAGATCATGCGTTTGCCGTCGAACGGCATCTGCATGTCCTGCATGCGCGGGTCTTCCATGAATTTCTTCATGCCCTCGTCGCGCGCGCCGCGCGAGGGCCAGGTGACCCAGGAGAACACCACCGTCTCGTCCGGCTTGCGCTGCACGGCCATCGGGAACGAGGTCAGCTTGCCGTCGGGCACGTCGTCGCCCCAGGTTTCGACCACGTCCAGTGCGCCGAACTCCTTGAACACCAGCGCCGCGTCCTTCGCGTGCTTGAGGTATTCCTTCTGCTTGTTCGTGGGCACGGCGGCCACGAATCCGTCGATGTATTTCATGCCTGGCTCCTGTGAATGGTGGACAAAGGCGGGCGCGGATGCGCCCACCTGACCTGACGACGAACCGGACGACGGGAAATCGACACCCGATCAGGGCAATCGCCGAACGGTCACCGGCGCGTGCGCGGCCATCAGTTCCACCACCCAGTCGATGAAAACCCGCAGCTTGGCGCTCACGTGCCGGTTGGGCGGGTATGCCACGTACAGGGGCATGGTGTCCAGCGCCCAGTCCTGGAACAGCGGCACCAGCTCCCCGCGCGCCAGGGGTTCCCGGGCCATGTACGACGGCAGCCAGAGGATGCCCAGCCCGGCAAGCCCCGCGGCCAGGTAGGCGTTGCCATCGTCCACCGACAGCACGTGGCGCCCCTGTACCTCGATCCGTTCGCCGTCGTGCTGCATGGCGTAGGGCAGTGGTTTTCCGGTGCGGGCCCAGATGAAGCCGACGATGCGGTGGTGCGAGCCTTCCAGCGCCTTCGGGTGGGCCGGCGTTCCGGCGAGTGCGAGGTAACCTGGCGACGCATAAACGCCGAGCTGAAGGTCACCCACGCGGCGCGCCATCAGCGACAGGTCCCTCAGCTCGCCGCCACGCACCACGCAGTCCACGTTCTCGCCGATCACGTCCACGACGCGGTCGCTCACGCCCAGGTCGAGCTGGATGTCCGGGTAGCACGCGAAGAAATCCGGCAGTGCCGGCACCAGGATGGTTCGCGCCAGCGGGCTCGGCACATCCACCCGCAGCCGGCCCCGGGGCAGGGCGGATGCGCTGGACAGGCTGGTCTCCGCGTCGTCCATCTCGGCCAGCAGGCGCAGCACGCGTTCGTAGTACGCGGCCCCGTCGGCCGTCACGTTGACCTTGCGCGTCGTGCGGTTCAGCAGCTTGACGCGCAGCCGCGCCTCCAGCTGCTGCACGAGCTGCGACACGCTGGTCTTGCTCATGCGCAGCGTGTCGGCCGCCTTGGTGAAGCTGCCGGTTTCCACCACGCGCGCGAACGCCTGCATCGCATCAAAACGGTCCATGTCGGTCCCCGCCGGATTCAAGATTGTCTGGATTCTGCAAACAGTGATTGTGGGCGGCACGGCTTTATCCGCGTGCCCCATCTGCCTAGAGTCCCTTCATCCGCATCAATGGCCCGATGGGCCTCCACAGAAAGGCATCCTTCATGACCCCACGCGACGCCGTATTTCCCCCCGGGCGCCAGGCGCTCTACGAAAAGAACCGCTACTCGCCCGCGATCCGCTCCAACGGCTTCCTGTTCGTTTCGGGCCAGGTCGGCAGCCGCGAGGACGGTTCCCCCGAGCCCGAGCTCGGTGCGCAGGTGCGCCGCGCATTCGACAACCTGAACGCGATCCTGACCGCGGCGGGATGCACCTTCGACGACGTGGTCGACGTGACCGTCTTCGTGGTCAACCCCGAGAAGAACTTCGAGACCATCTGGGCCATCGTGCCCGAGTACTGGGGCGCAGCGCCCCACCCGACGCTCACCGGCATCGGCGTGACCTGGCTCTATGGTTTCCAGTTCGAGATCAAGGTCATTGCCAAGCTGCCCGAGGGTGGTGCGGCCTGACCGCCCAGCCGGTTCATGGCACCCCGGCCTGCTCGAGGCGGCGGCAGAAGCGCTGCGCCGCCGCCTTGTCGGGCAGTTCGATCCGGTCTTCCAGTTCGTCGAGCACGTCCATCACGGCGTCATTGGCCTTGTACTTCTTCTTGAGCCTGGCGAGCTGCGCGTCCGTGCCCGCGCAGGTCCGGCAGACGGCGCGGTCGATGTCGCGCTGCCGCGCCTTGTCCGGGCTGGCCTCGCCGCGCCAGTGATCGCATTCCTCGCGTCTTTCGAGGAACGCGCGCAGGTCGATGGGATGCTCCTTCGCCACCGCGGCGGGCAGCGGCCGGCACACGAGCAGCGTGAGCGCGGCCAAAAGCAGGAAGGGCAGCCGCGGGGCGTGCCGCCTCACTTCTTCGGCTTGGCGGTCGCGCGTCCGTAGTCGACGGACATCTTGTCCATGTAGTCCAGTGCGGCCTTGTGTTGCTCGGCATGGAACTGCATCAGCTTCTCGAACTGGTCGGCGGCCACCTCGAACGGCACGCCGGCGCCGCGCATCGAATCCAGCAGCGCCTTCTGTGACTTCAACACCATCCACCACGCTTCATGCGCCTGTTGGGCAGCGGCCTTGGATTGTTCCCAGAGCGTCTTGGCCATGTCGGCCTGTGCTTTGTCGATCATGTGGATCTCCAGCTTCGTTGAGGGGTGGACGGCAGGTGTCGGGCACGCAGGCCCTGACGAAGAATAAAGGCAATGCCGCCCGCTGGATACCCTGTTTTTTCAGTGGGCGCTGGCCTCGTCGCCCTAACGGCCCACGGCCGCCTGCTGCGTGAACGACAGCGCCACGAAATCCACGAACGCCCTCACCCGCGCCGCCAGCTGGTGGCGCTGCGGGTACACCGCATGGATGGACGCGTCGGGCGTGGCGTACTGCGGCAGCACCTGCACCAGCCGGCCGTTGCGCAGGTAACGCTCGATGTCCCATTCGGCGCGCATGAGGATGCCGTGGCCGTCGAGCGCCCAGTTCACCGCGATCTCGCCGTCGTTGGTGGTCAGGTTGCCGCGCGTCTTCACCGCCTCGGTCTTCGCCGATTTGCCGCGCCCGTGCGTGAGGCGCCACACGCCATAGGCTTCCTCGCCCTGGCGGATGCCGATGCAGTGGTGCCGCGTGAGGTCGTTCGGCACCTTGGGCACGCCGTGCTTCGCGAGGTAAGCGGGCGAGGCGCAGAGCAGGCGCCGGTTGGGGGCGATGTGGCGCGCGATCATGCGCGAGTCCGGCGGAGCACCGAAGCGGATGCAGACGTCGAACGCGTCTTCGGTGAGCGGCGGGGGGTTCACCGAGAGCTGCAGCTGCACCTCCACCTGCGGGTGCTTTCGCACGAAGCGCGAGATGAGCGGCGCCACGTGGCTGCGGCCGAAACCCAGCGTGGCGTTGACGCGCAGCAGCCCCGTGGGCGTGGAGCGCGACACGCCCAGCCGCTCTTCCATGTCGTCGATCTCGCCCAGGATGCGGCGCGCGTGTTCCAGGTACACCTCGCCTTCGGGCGTGAGGCCCATGCGGCGCGTGGTGCGGTTCACCAGCGCCACGCCCACGCGCGATTCCATGAGCGCCAGGTGCTTGCTCACTGCCGGCGTGGTGATGCCGAGTTCGCGCGCGGCCGCGCTGAGGCTGCCGGCGCTGGCCAGCACGGAGAAGAAGCCCAGGTCGGCGGGTTGGATGGCGGCACTCATGGCGGTCTCACTGTTGAATCCAGGTTAACGATGGATTCACTTTATCGGTGTTTCAGTGGCCTGTCGAATCCCTACAGTCCATCCATCGTTCCCACCCCTACAGAGAGACACCATGAAGACGTACGCCATTGCAACCATTCCCGGAGACGGCATCGGCAAGGAAGTCGTGCCCGCCGGCCGGCAGGTGCTCGAGGCGCTGGCCGCCACCAGCACCACGTTCCGTTTCGATTTCCAGGACTTCGACTGGGGCGGCGACTACTACCGCCAGCACGGCGTGATGATGCCGGCCGATGGCCTCGACGCGCTGCGCGACAAGCACGCGATCCTGTTCGGCTCCGCGGGCGATCCGGACATTGCCGACCACATCACGCTCTGGGGCCTGCGCCTGAAGATCTGCCAGGGCTTCGACCAGTACGCCAACGTGCGCCCCACGCGCATCCTGCCGGGCATCGACGCGCCGCTCAAGCGCTGCAAGGCCGAAGACCTGAACTGGGTGATCGTGCGCGAGAACTCCGAGGGCGAGTACGCCGGCGTGGGTGGCCGTGTGCACCAGGGCCACCCGATCGAGGCCGCCACCGACGTGACCATGATGACCCGCGTGGGCGTGGAGCGCATCATGCGTTTCGCCTTCAGGCTGGCGCAGTCGCGGCCCCGCAAGCAGCTGACCGTGATCACCAAGAGCAACGCGCAGCGCCACGCCATGGTGATGTGGGACGAGATCGCGGTGCAGATCGCGAAAGAGTTCCCGGACGTGCGCTGGGACAAGGAACTGGTGGACGCCGCCACGGCCCGCATGGTGAACCGCCCGGCCACGCTGGACACCATCGTCGCGACCAACCTGCACGCCGACATCCTGAGCGACCTGGCCGCCGCGCTCGCGGGCAGCCTGGGCATCGCGCCCACCGGCAACATCGACCCCGAGCACCGCTACCCGTCGATGTTCGAGCCCATCCACGGCTCGGCCTTCGACATCATGGGCAAGGGCCTGGCCAACCCGGTCGGCACCTTCTGGAGCTGCGTGATGCTGCTTGAACACCTGGGCGAGGTGGACGCGGCGCAGCGCCTGATGCAGGCGATCGAGCAGGTCACCGCCAACCCCGCGCTGCACACCGGCGACCTGGGCGGCAAGGCCACCACAGTGCAGGTGACGCAGGCCGTATGCGACCTGCTGACCGCGAGCCTGCAGCGCAAGGCCGCCTGACCGCCATTCCGCGAATTTCGCGCATCCCGCGCCAACGACCGGGCAGTTCGCCCGGCGATACACAGGCACACCGTGCCATACGGAGACAAGCATGAAAACCACCCGACCCATTCCGCGCCGCCTCGTTCTGCAGGGCGTGGCCCTGGCCGCCGCCATGACCGCCACCGGTGCCATGGCGCAGGCCTGGCCGAACCGGCCGATCACGCTGATCGTGCCCTTCGCCGCGGGCGGCACCACCGACGTGCTGGCCCGCGCGCTCGGCGAACGGCTGCAGCAGAGCCTGGGGCAGCCGGTGGTGATCGAGAGCAAGCCGGGCGCGGGCGCCACCATCGGCGCAGACTTCGTCGCCAAGGCCAGGCCCGACGGCTACACGCTGCTGGTGGGTGCGGTGCACCACACCATCGCCACCAGCGTCTACAAGAAGCTGCCGTACGACTTCCAGAAGGACCTGGCACCGATCACCACCATCGCCATGGTGCCCAACGTGCTGGTGGTCAACGCCGCCACGCCGGCGAAGAACGTCAGCGAGCTGGTGACGCTGCTGAAGGCCGATCCCGCCAAGGCCAACTTCGGCTCCAACGGCAATGGCACGGCGCAGCACCTGATCGGCGCGCAATTCCAGAACAGCACGGGCGCGAAGCTCACGCACATCGCCTACAAGGGCAGTGGCCCGTTGGCCACCGACCTGCTCGGCGGCCAGATCCTGCTGTCGTTCGACACCATCACGCCGGTGCTGCCGCACATCAAGGCCGGCAAGCTGCGCCCCCTGGCCATCACCACCGCCACGCGCTCGCCCGCGCTACCGGACGTGCCGACGCTGGACGAGGCTGGCCTGAAGGGCTTCAACATCGGCACCTGGTTCGGCGTGCTCGCGCCGGCGGCCACGCCGAAGGACATCGTGGTGCGCCTCAACAGCGAGATGGTGAAGATCATCAAGTCGCCCGAATTCCGGCAGCGCATGGCCGACATCGGCGCCGACCCGATCGGCGACACCCCGGAACAGATGGCCCAGACCATCAAGGCCGAAACGGAGAAATTCGGCAAGCTCGTGAAAGAGGCGAACGTGGTGCTGGAGTGAGCGCCTAAGCCCGCACGGCTGCGCCCGCCACGCGGATCGACTCCACCGTGCCCGCGTAGCGGGCCAGCCCCTGCAGCAGCACCTCGGCCGGTTCGGGGCCGATCTCCTTCAGCATCTCGCGCTCGGCCTTCTTCACGGCCTGGCCAAAGGCCTTGAGCCATTCGCGGCCCGCCTCGGTGAAGCGCACCGTGCGGGCCCGCTTATCGCTCGGGTCGGCTTCGCGCACCACCAGGCCCAGCGCCTCGCATTGGTCGATCAGTTCCGTCATGGCCGCGTTGGTCATGCGGGCGCGGCGCGCCAGTTCGGTGATGCGCGTGCCTTCCAGGTCGAGGTGGCGCGTCAGGTTCACGTGCGAGAGGCGGGTGTCCGCGTGGCCGGCGGCGGCCATGAGTTCGAGCACGCGCGACTCGAAGCGCGTGACGGCGTTGCCCAGCACGCGGCCCGCATTGCCCAGGCGCCAGGCGTCGGGCGCGGCGCGTCGGGGTTTGGTGGCATCGGTTTTCATGCGTACAATGAATTTGCTTAGGTTGCCTAATCAAATAGACGATGGAGACAGGTGTGGCGGATTCCCTGACCCTGGAGCAGGCACAGGCCGATGGCCGTGAACTGCAGGTGGACGTGCTGGTGGCGGGCGCAGGCCCCTGCGGGCTGATGCTGGCCAACGAGCTCGGTCTGCGCAATGTACCGTGCCTGCTGGTCGACCCAAAAGCCACCACGGCCTTCAACCCGCAGGCCAACGCGACGCAGGCGCGCACCATGGAGCACTTCCGCCGCATCGGCATTGCGCAGCAGGTGCGCGCCCTCGGCTTGCCGGGCGACCACCCGACCGACATCGCCTACTTCACCCGCTTCGCCCGGCACGAACTGGCGCGCCTGCGCCTGCCCACGGCGGCGCAGGCCACCGAGCAGATCAAGACGATGTCCGGCTCGTGGAGCGCGGCCGAGCTGCCGCACCGCGTGTCGCAGAAGTTCGTGGAGGCGGTGCTGCGCGAACACGCGGAACAGCGCACCGGCCGGCGCATCGGCTTCGGCTGGCGACTGCAGTCGTTCGACGACACGGGCGACAGCGTGGTGGCTCGCGTGGCGCCAGTGGCGGGCGGCGATGTCGTGACGGTGCGCGCGCGTTACCTCGTGGGGGCCGATGGCGCGCGCAGCGGTGTGCGCACCGCGCTGGGCATCGACATGGGTGGCGCCACCGGGCTGCAGCGCCAGTTCATGGGCGGCAAGATGTTCGCGATCTACCTGCGCGCGCCCGCGTTCTACGAACGCTATCCGCACGACATCGCATGGATGTACGTCTCGGTGAACCACGAGCGGCGCGTGTTCATGGCCTCGGTGGACGGCCGCGGCGAGTTCGCGTTCCACGCGGCGGTGCACCCGCACGAGACGCCGGAAGACTGGACGCACGAGGACGCGCGCCGCATCTTCGCCGAGGCCAGCGGCATGGACATCCCGATCGACATCCTGTCCACCGGCGTCTGGATCGCCGGGCATTCGCTGGTGGCCGAGCGCTACCAGCGCGGGCGCGTGTTCATCGCGGGCGACGCCGCCCACCTGTTCACACCCACCGGCGGCCTCGGCTACAACACGGCGGTGGGCGACGCGGTGAACCTGGGCTGGAAGCTGGCCGCGGTGGTGAAGGGCCAGGCACAACCCGCGCTGCTGGACACCTACGGGCAAGAGCGCCGCCCGATCGGCCTGCGCAACACCGCGTACGCGCGCGAGTTCGCCGACTCGGTGGGCCTGTTCGAGGTGACCCCCGCGCTGGAGGCCGACGACAGCACCGGCGCGCAGCTGCGCGCGCAGGCCAGCGAGGTGCTGGGCGCGCACGTGCGGCGCGAGTTCAACATCCCGGGGGTGACCTTCGGCGAACGCGTCGATGCCTCACCCATCGTGTTCGGTGACCCGGCGCAGGCGCCCACAGACCAGGCCAACGCCTACCTGCCGTCCACCCGGCCGGGCGGCCGCCTGCCGCACCGCTGGCTGAATGGCGAACGCTCGCTGTACGACCGGTTGGGGTTCGAGTGGACGGTGCTGGCACCGCCCCACGCGGTGGCCGAGGCCGAGCGCCTGGCCCGGGCCGGCCACGCGGCGGGGCTCGACGTGACGGTGCTGACGCTGGCCGCAGAGGAAGCCGGTGACCTGCTGGAAGACGGGTTGCTGCTTGTGCGGCCTGATCAGATCGTGGCCTGGCGCGGGACGGACGTGGCCGATGCCGCCGCCATCTGGCTTTGTGTGGCCCGCGTCCAGTCCTGACCGACGGGTGGTGCTGTGCGCGTCGCTTGGGCGACTGTCACCGGGTAATCCCGATGGGTTCAGGCGATCTCCAGTCGCATAACCGTGTCCCTGTTCACGATTTGCGCGGGCAGGCCACGATTCCCTACAACGGCAGGAGACAAGCTTGAAGACACCTAACAAACTTCGCATGGCGGTTTTGGCGGGCACGGCAATGCTCGCGGCGTGTGGTGGAGGAGGCGGCGGCGATGAGCCCGCCCCGCCACCGCCGGTGGTACCGGAAGAGACCCGCGCGCAGGACAGCCGAACCTTCACCCCCGCCGACCCCGGCGCCACCACCTTCGCCGCCATGGCCGGCGTGACGCAGGGCACGTACCGCTGGGCCGGTGTGCTCAATGGCGCGGCCTACCGCATCGAGGTCCCCACGAACTGGAACGGCAGGCTCGTCATGTACGCGCATGGCTTCCGGGGTGAAGGCCCGTCGCTGACCGTGTCCAACCCCTCCATCCGCCGCTACCTCATCGAGAACGGTTACGCCTGGGCCGCGTCGAGCTACTCGACCAACTACTACGACGTGCGGGCCGGCGTGGAAGACACCAACGCGCTCGCGCTCGCCTTCAACCGCATTGCCGCCGCCAATGGCCAGGTGCTGCCTGCGCCCACGCGGCTCTACATCACCGGCCACTCGATGGGCGGGCACATCACCGGCGCGGCGATCGAGGACGAGGCCTATGCCACCGCGAGGAACAAGGTGCGTTACCACGGGGCCGTGCCCATGTGCGGCGTCATGGGCGATGCCGAGCTCTTCAACCGTTTCGCGGGCATGCAGGTCACTGCGCAGGCGCTGGCCGGGGTGCCGAGCTACCCGACCAACAGGTGGTCCGAGATCCAGGGGCTGGTGACCAACACGCTGTTCACCACGTTCCCAACGGCGCCCACCGCGCAGGGCGTCAAGTACCTCTCGGTGGTGAAGAACCTCACCGGCGGCGAACGGCCCATGTTCAACGAAGGCATCGCGTTCGGCGGCAGCTTCCCGTCGGCGTACGGCACCTTCGGCAGCGACGGTTCGGTCACCGGCATCCTGAACCGCAACGTGCTCGACACCAACGCGCTCACCTACGTGATCGACGGCGATGCGCCGGGCTCGGTCACGCTGAACGCATCGGCGATCAAGCTCACCGCCGCGCCCGATGCAAACCGCCTGCGCCGCGACGGGCTGCGCTGGATCCCGGTCATCAACGGCGAGTTCCGGATTCCGGTGGTCTCCATCCACACGCTGGGCGACCTCTTCGTGCCCTTCAGCATGCAGCAGGTCTACCAGCAGCGCACGGCGGCCAAGGGCAACAGCAACTGGCTGGTGCAGCGCGCGATCCGTGGCGCCAGCCACTGCGACTTCACAGTGGCTGAGCAGGTGCAGGCCTTCACCGACATGGTGGCGTGGGAGCAGGGCGGGCCGAAGCCCGCGGGCGACGACGTGGTGACGCCGGCCACCGTGGCCGCATCGAGCTACGGCTGCACCTTCACCAACAACACGCTGGGGCCAGACGATGGCGCGCCGGTGCCCGCGCTGCGCGGCGGCATCGCGATGAACCCGGCCAACGCCTGCCCACCCTGAGCACGCCCCGGGCCATCGGTGCGGCATCGCACAGACGGCCCGGGTCCGCCAGAAAAAGATGCCTCTCCTTTCTGGAGAGGCATCAGATGAACATCAACCTGAGCATCGGCCCGCTGGTGGCCCTCATCGCCGGCATCCTCATCCTCGTGATGCCGCGCATGCTGAACTACATCGTGGCGATCTACCTGATCGTCATTGGTGTCATCGGCCTGTTCGGCGGCGGCTTCAACCTGCGCTGAAGTGCGCGCTGCCGCGCTGGAATCGATGAGCGGTTGAATCGGCGCGCTCAGCGAAGGCATCTCCGTGGGGGAGGCCCGATAGCATCGAAAAGTCTGCCCACGCCTGCGTGAGGCATGCCCCACGATCGCCACACCGGAGCCCCCACATGCCCTTGTCGAACCCCCTGCCCGGCATTTCGCGCCGCCATTTCAACGGCCTCGTGGCCGGTGCTGCCGTGCTCGGCGCACCCAGCCTGCGCGCGCAGTCAAGCAACCGCATCGTGCTCGGGCAGTCGGCGGCGTTCACGGGCGCGGCCGCGCAGCTGGGCATCCAGTTCCACGCCGGGGCCAAGCTGTTCTTCGACCAGGTCAACGCGCAGGGGGGCGTGAGCGGCCAGCGCATCGAGATCGTTCAGCTGGACGACGGCTACGAACCCGACCGCTGCGTCGAGAACACCAACAAGCTGCTCACCAGCGACGTGTTTGCGCTGTTCGGCTACATCGGCACGCCCACCAGCCTGGCCGCACTGCCGCTGGCCGTGAAGGCACAGACGCCTTTCTTCGCGCCGTTCACCGGCGCCATGGGCCTGCGCCAGCCGTTCAACAGGCTGGCCTTTCACCTGCGCGCTTCGTACAACGACGAAACCGCGCTGATCGTGCGCCAGCTCACCAACCTGGGCCTGAACAAGGTGGCGGTGTTCCACCAGAACGACGCCTATGGCAAGGCCGGCCTGGATGGCACGGTGCTCGCGCTCACGTCGCGCAACCTCAAGCCGGTGGCCACCGCCACGGTGGAGCGCAACTCGGTGGACGTGGCGCAGGCCGTGGCCACCATCAACGCCGCCAAACCCGATGCCGTGGTGCAGATCAGCGCCTACAAGTCGTGCGCGGCCTACATCCGCGCGGCGCGCGCTGCGGGCTACGGCGGCACGTTCTACAACGTGTCCTTCGTCGGCACGCAGGCCCTGGCGGACGAGCTGGGCAAGGATGGCGCGGGCGTGGTGATCTCGCAGGTCGTGCCCACGCCCTACAGCGCGTCGCGACAGATCACGCGCGAGTTCATCGACAGCATCGGCAAGGGCGGTAACAAGGTGCAGCCCAACTTCTCCAGCATGGAAGGTTTCCTGGCCGCCAAGCTGTTCACCGAAGGCCTGCGCCGCGCGGGTGGCCGCGTCACGCGCGAAAGCTTCATCAACGGCATGGAGTCCATCGGGGAAACCTCGCTCGGCGGCTTCCAGGTCTCGCTCAGCTCGAGCAACCACGTGGCCTCGCGTTTCGCCGAGCTGTCCATGCTGACCGGCGACGGCAAGGTCCGTACCTGAAACCTCAGCGGATCGCCGCGTAGCGCTGTTCCATTTCCTGCCGCATCGTCTTGCGCAGCTGGGCCGCCACGTGGCGGCGGTGCTCGTCGGGCGTGCCCGGCTCCAGCGCTGGCACCGGCGTGGGCTTGCCGTGGTCGTCCACCGCGATCATGGTGAAGAAGCAGCTGTTCACGTGCCGCTGCTCCTGCGTGCGGATGTTCTCCGCGATCACCTTGATGCCGATCTCCATCGATGAAGTGCCGGTGTGGTTCACGGCGGCCAGGAAGGTGAGCAGCTCGCCCACCTGGATCGGCTGGCGGAACATCACCTGGTCCACGCTGAGCGTGACCACGTAGGACGACGCGTAGCGGCTGGCGCAGGCAAAGGCGACCTGGTCGAGCAGCTTGAGCACGGTGCCGCCGTGCACCTTGCCCGAGAAGTTGGCGGTGTCGGGCGTCATCAGCACCGTCATGCTGAGCTGGTGGCGGGGCAGTTCCATGGTGTCCGTCGTGGTGGGTTGTGTTACCCGGAGTGTGCCCCGGTTGCCTGTCCTCCGGCTGTCAGGCGGGGCCTGCCAGGGCATCGGCCGCGCGCAGGCCGTCGGCCTCGGTGCGGTACAGGTGCAGGCGCGGCCCGTCTTCCAGGTGGCCGGCCAGGCGCAGGACGTTTTCCACCGGCAGCTTGATGCCCACCAGATGCAGGGCAATGCCCTGGCTGTCGAGCTGCTGGCGCAGGCGCCCGAAGGCTTCGGCGCCGGTGGCGTCGATCCAGTTGATCGGGTGGGCGATCAGCATCACGTGGCGCGTGTCGGGGTGGGCACCGATGTGCTCGGAGACCGCGCGCTCGAAGCCGTTGGCGGTGGCGAAGTCCAGCGCGGCGTCCATGCGCAGCGCGTACAGGTGCGGCGCCAGCGGCGGCAGTTTCCAGAGGTGGCGGTCGCGCAGGCTGCCGTCGGGGTGCAGGCCCACTTCGATGATGCGCGGGTGCAGCCGCAGGTAGAGAAAGTGCGACAGCGCCATGAGCACGCCCGCGAGCACGCCCCAGTACAGGCGCGGCGCGGCCAGCACCGTCACCGCGAAGGTGATGCCGGCGATGACGGCTTCCACGCGAGAGAGCCTCCAGAGCTGGGTGAAGGCGCGCGGCTTGATCAGGCCCATCACCGCGACGACCACGATGGCCGAGAGCACCGCCAGGGGCACGTGGTGCAGCAGCGGGATGAACAGCAGCAGCGTGATCAGCACCACCGCCGCCGAGAAGATGGTGGCCCAGCCGGTCTTGGCACCGGCATACAAATTCAGCGCGGAGCGCGAGAACGACGAGCTGGTGGGAAACGAGCCGCTCAGGGCCGATGCCAGTTTGCCCAGGCCCTGGCCGATCAGGTCCTGGTCCTGGTCCCAGCGCTGGCCGCGCTGCCCGTTGTCCACCTTGGCGCTGGACGCGGTTTCCAGAAAACTCACCAGCGTGATCACCAGCGTGGGCACGACGAGCTGGCCCAGCGTGGCCCAGCCCGGCCAGCCGGGCCAGTACAGCGAAGGCAGGCCCTGCGGCAGGGCGCCGATGACGGCGCCGCCCATGTCCTGGAAGCCGACCGCGTAGCTGATCGCCGCGCTCGCCACCACCACCGTCAACACCGTGGGAAAGCCCGGGCGCCAGCGCCGCGCCAGCATCAGCAGCGCGAAACTGCCGACCCCGAAGGCCAGCGACGCCCAGTGCACGAAGGGCTGCGTGAGCAGGGTGTCCCAGTTGGAGAAACCGAGCAGCGGCGGCAGCTGGGAGGCGATGATGAGCACCGCCGCCGCCTGCGTGAAGGCCATCAGCACCGGCGAGTTCACCAGGTTGAGCAACCAGCCGAAGCGCGCAAAACCCAGCACGATCTGCAGCAGGCCCGAGAGCAGGGCCAGCCACACGGCCAGCGCCACCCACTGCGTGGTGCCGGGCTCGGCCAGGCCGACCAGCGAGGCGCCGATCAGCACGCTGGTGAGCGCCGTGGGCCCGACCGAGAGACGGGGCGAGGCGCTGAACAGCACGGCGATGAGCGCGGGCAGCAGCGAGGCATAGATGCCGGTGACCAGCGGCATGCCCGCCAGCGCCGCGTAAGCCACACCCTGCGGAATCACCATCAGCCCGACCGTGAGGCCGGCCATGGCCTCCCCACGCAGCAAGGCCGCGTCGGGGCGCGGCCAGCGGAGGAAAGGGAAGAGACGTTCAAGGCGTGGCGGCATGTCGTCGATCGTACTCAAGTGGAATACCCCCTGCGCCGCTTCCCGCCACATCGGGTTGCACCGGGACGGTTCAATGGGCTTTCTTCGAAGGGGCTGTGGAATTTGCCGGACTGCTTCGTCGCGCGAATCGCCTCACCTTCAGTTTCTTGGGCTGTGTGAGGTGCTCGCTCAGGAAGTCGATGAAGTCTCTGGCGGCTGCGTTGCGCATCGGGCCAGGCCGGTAGATCAGCACCACGCGGCGTTCGATGCGCGGGTCTTGCAGTGCAAGCACGGCCAGCTCGGGGTCATGCAGCGAGGTGGTGTACAGCTGGGGCATGAGGCCCAGCGCCATGCCGCCGCGCACCAGGGCGTAAAGCGTTTCCGAGTAGCGCACATGGTATGGCGCCTGCGCGCCCTGTTGGCCGAACTGCGCGCGCGCCGGCTCGCCCAGCGCGGGCATGCTGCCGCTTTCGAAGAGCACCAGGCGTTCGTTGCCGATCGCCTTCCAGCTCGCCTTGCCCTCGCGTGCCAACGCGTGGTCGCGCCGCACCACGAGCACCAGCGGGTCTTGAAACAGGTCCACGCAGACAAGGCCGCCGGGCGGCTCGGTGATGGCGGCCAGAGCCAGGTCCAGCCGGCCTTCGCGCACCTCTTGCAGCAGCACGGTGGAGGGCGCGTCGCGCCAGACGAATTCCACTGCCGGCCCGCCGGTGGGCTTGAAGGCGTTCACCGCCGCCGCCAGCCTGGTACTGGCCGACGGGATCACGCCCACGCGCACCAGCGCACGGCCGCGCTGCACCACGTGGTGGATGTCCTGCAGGGCCAGGTCCACGGTGTTGACCAGGAAGTCGGTGCGCGCCAGCACCTCGGTGCCCAACGGTGTGATCTCCAGCCGGTGGGTGTTGCGTGTGAGCAGCTGCGCGCCCAGCAGCTTCTCCATCTGCTTGATGGCGTTGCTCAGCGCCGGCTGTGTGATGGACAGCCGCTTGGCGGCGCGGCCGAAATGGCCCTCTTGCATGAGCACGGAAAAGAACTGCAGGTGGCGCAGTGTGAGCGCCCGGATGGCGGGGTTTTCCAAGGCGGTTGGTAATAAACAGAATGAATGAAATTATAGAAATTTAAAACTTCTCTTATCACAGGGGCCTGCCTAGACTGGCCGCATGCTCCCCTCGACTGCCCCGGCCGACCAGGCCCTGGACCACTTTTTGCAGGCCATGCCCAAGATGGAGCTGCACTGCCATCTGTTCGGCACGGTGCGGCGCGACACCTTCGCCGAACTGAACCGCCGCGCCGGTGCGCCGCTGACGGACGAGGAGGTGACCGGCTTCTACACCCGCGGCGAAAAACCCGTGGGCGTGCTGCGCGTGCTGCGCTCGCTGGACGCGCAGCTGGTGCGCACGGCGGCCGACCTGTACCGCCTCACGATCGAATACCTGCAGGACGCGGCCGCGCACCACGTGCGCTACGCCGAGTTCTTCTGGAACCCCACCGGCACGGTGCAGGTCTCCGGCATTGCCTACGCCGCCGCGCAGGATGCGGTCGTGCAGGCCATCCGCGACGCAGAGCGTCCGCTGGGCATCGTGGGCCGCCTCATCGCGGCGGTGGACCGCGAAGCCAGCCCGCAGGCCGCCACCGAGATGGTGGAGTGGGTCACCGCGCACCGTTGCGACGAGGTGATCGGCATCGGCATCGACTACCGCGAGAACGAACGCCCCCCCGAGCTGTTCGCGCAGGCCTACCAGGATGCGCGGCGCGCGGGCCTCAAGACCACCGCGCACGCAGGCGAATTCGGCATGCCCTGGACGAACGTGCGCACCGCGCTGGAGCTGCTGCAGGTGGACCGCATCGACCACGGCTACACGGTGGTGGATGACCCCGACTTCGCGCGCGAGTGTGCCGAGCGCGGCGTGCTGTTCACTGTGGTGCCCACCAACTCCTACTATTTGCGCACGCTGCCGCCTGAGCGCTGGGCGCTGGACCACCCGATCCGCCGCATGCCTGGCCTGGGCCTGCGCATCCACCCCAACACCGACGACCCGACCCTGCACCACGTGACGCCCACGGGCGCGTGGCGAATGATGGTGCGCGACTTCGGCTTCAACCTCGACGACCTGCGCGGCTTCATGCAAAACGGCCTGGACGGCGCGTGGATCGACGACACCCAACGCCGCCGCTGGCGCTCGGAATGGAACCTGGCGTTCGACGTGCTGCGCTCCGCGTCCTTTGCTTCTTCTTCCTTTTCTCCCATCCCCACCTGAAAGACCACCATGGCCCACGAACGCACACGCCTCGTCCTCGCCGCTTCGCTGCTGCTTGCCTTCTCGGCCCATGCCCAGGGCCCCGCCTGGCCTTCGGCCAGACCGGTGACGCTGATCGTGCCGTTCACCGCCGGCGGCAGCGTGGACTTCATCGCCCGCCAGGTGGCCACCAAGCTGGGCGAGCGCATCAACCAGACCGTGGTGATCGAGAACGTGGCGGGGGCCGGCGGCGCCATCGGCCTGCAGAAGGCCGTGAATGCCGCGCCCGACGGCTACATCCTGGTGGCCGGGCCCGACAGCGCCATCGCCATCGGCAAGCTGGCCAACCCGGCGGCCTACCGTTTCGACCCGCTCAAGGACCTGGTGCCCGTGGGCATGCTGAACACCGCGCCCATGCTGCTGGTGGCGCGCACCGACCTGCCCATCAAGAACTACGCGGACTTCGTCAAGCTCGCCAAGGCCGAGCCCGGCAGGTACACCTACGCCACCTCGGGCGTGGGCACCGTGCTGCACCTCGCCATGGAACAGCTCAAGCAGCGGTCGGGCATCTTCGTGACACACGTGCCCTACCGCGGCGGCGCACAGATCGCCAATGACGTGATGGGCAAGCAGGTCGATCTGGCCATGCTGGTGAGCGCGAGCAGCATCCCCCACGTGCGCGCCGGCAGCCTGAAGGCGCTGGGTGTGACGGGCAAGCAGCGCATCGCCTCGCTGCCCGACGTGCCCACCTTCGACGAGATGCCCGGCCTAAAGGGCTATGACGTGCTCACCTGGACCGGCATCTTCGCGCCCAAGGGCACACCCAGCGCCATCGTGAGCAAGCTCAACGAAGCGCTCAACGACGCGCTGAAAGACCCCGACGTGCGCGCCCGCCTCGCCGAGCAGGGCGCCCTGCCGGGCAGCGGTTCACCCGAGGCGCTGGGCAGCTTTGCCCAGGCCGAATTCGCGCGCAACCAGAAGCTGGTGCCCACCCTCAACCTGAAGGACTGAAACAACATGCCCATCGACCTGACTTCCCGTCGCGGTTTTCTTTCCACCGGTTCGCTGGTCCTGGCCAGCGCGGCGGCCACCGGCCTGCTGCCCGCGTTCGCGCAGGACGCGCAGACCCAGGTTCTTCTGGGCGTGGCGGCGCAACAGCTGCCGGCCATTGCGGCGACCAAGCGCACCGTGATCATCGACACCGACCCGGGCCAGGACGACGCCATCGCGCTGCTGTTCGCGCTGGCCGCGCCCGAGCGGCTGGACGTGCGTGCGCTCACCGTGTCGGTGGGCAACATGCCGCTGAGCGTGACCGAGAAGAACACGCGCCGCGTGCGCGACTGGGCCGGGCGCACCGAGGTGCCGGTGTACGCCGGCTACCCCCGGCCGCTGATCCGCGACCCCATCTTCGCGGACGACGTGCACGGCAAGACCGGCCTGGACGGCCCCACCCTGAACGAGCCGCGCGGCCCGCTGGCGCCCGGCCACGCGGTGGACTACCTCATCAGCACCCTGCGCGCCGCCGCGCCCGCCAGCGTGGTGGTGGTGGGCCTGGGGCCGCTCACCAACATCGCCGCCGCGCTCAACATGGCGCCCGACATCAAGACCGCCATCAGCGAGGTGGTGGTGCTCGGTGGCTCGTGGGGCGTGGGCGGCAACATCACGCCGGCCGCCACCTTCAACCTGTACGCCGACCCGGAAGCCGCGTCGGTGGTGTTCCGCAGCGGCGTGCCGGTCACGGCGATCTCGCACGACGCCGCGCGGCGCGTGCTCGTCACGCCCGAGCGCATCGCGCCCTTCCGCCAGATGGGGAACAACGCCGGCAAGGTGGTCGCCGACATCCTGGACTCCGCCATGGACTACGCCATGCGCCGCCGGGGCGTGAAGGTGGGCCCGATGTACGACCCCTGCGTCATCGCCTACCTGCTGCAGCCCGAGCTGTTCAAGGGCGCGCGCGTGCCGGTGGACATCGAGACCCGGGGCGAGTTCACCAGCGGCGCCACCGTGGTGGACTTCCGCGGCTACACCAAGCGCAAGGCCAACACGCTGTGGGTCAACGCGGTGGACATCGACGGCTTCTACCGCTTGCTGGAAAAACAGATCGCGCGTTTGCCGTGATGTGACGGGTCTGCGGATCGGGGCCGATAATCCGCCCCACCGCACAGCCAGCCGCAGACCCACGATGCCACCACGCCGCGCTTCCGCCCCCAGCAGCCCCGACGCCGACAGCAGCGCGGCCCGATCGGCCATCCTCGCGGCGGCCCGCGCGGAGTTCTCTGCCAAGGGACTGACCGGCGCGCGCGTCAACGAGATCGCGGCCCGCGCCGGCGTCAACAAGCAGCTGATCTACTACTACTTCGGCAGCAAGGAAGACCTCTACCGCACCGCGCTCGAGGTGGTCTACACCGAGATCCGCACGCAGGAACGCAGCCTGAAGCTGGGCGACATGCAGCCCGAGGAGGCGATGGCCACGCTGATCGGGTTTTCATTCGACTACCTCGCCGAGCACCCCGACTTCATCGGCCTGCTCAACCACGAGAACGCGCAGGGCGCGCACCATGTGCGCGATTCCAGCGCCATCCGCGACACCAATTCGCCGCTGATCGAGCTCATCGCCAAGACCCTGGCGCGCGGCATCCGCGCGCGCGTGTTCCGCCGTGGCATCGACCCTGTGGAGCTCTACATCTCGGTCGCCGGCATGTCGTATTTCTTCTTCTCCAACCGCCTGACCCTGTCTTCCATCTTCAGCCGCGATCTCTCGTCGGCCGATGCGGTGGGCGCCTACCGCGCGCACGTCGTGGCCTTCGCCATGGCCGGTCTGCGCGCCTGATTCCACCGCACCATTCGGGGGCGCGAACCCATCCGGGCAAACCCTTTGCTCCGATTTCAACCAAACGGTTGACATCGGGTTGACACACCCATATGCTCATCCCATCGCGTTTGAGAAAAGGGTCATGCCATGTCAGGCAACGTTGTCACTCTGCTGGATCCCGCACGGTTGCCGGCTCGTTTCGAGTCGGTCGAGGTCCTGGAGGAATTCCTGGCGCGGCCGAGCCAGGCCCTGATCGATGACCTGGCGCAGGTGGACGGCGACATCATGATCCTGGGCGTGGCCGGCAAGATGGGTCCCACGCTGGCGCGCCTGGCCAGGAACGCCGCGCCGCACAAGCGCGTGATCGGCGTGGCGCGCTTCAGCGACGCCGCCGTGCGCCAGCGCCTGGAACGCTGGGGCATCGAGACCATCGCCGCCGACCTGCTGGACCGCGCCGCCATCGAGGCCCTGCCGCGCGTGCCCAACATCATCTTCGCCGCCGGACACAAGTTCGGCGCCAAGGACAACCAGGCGCTCACCTGGGCCATGAACACCCACGTGCCGGCCCTGGTGGCCGACACCTTCCGCGAGTCGCGAATTGTTGGCTTCTCCACCGGCAACATCTACCCGCTGACCACGGTGGGCCGCCAGGGCGCGAGCGAGAAGACGCCGCCCGCGCCGCTGGGTGAATACGCGCAGTCGTGCATCGGGCGCGAGCGCATGTTCGAGTACTTCTCGGGCCAGCACGGCACGCCGGGCCGCATCTTCCGTCTCAACTACGCGATCGACATGCGCTACGGCGTGCTGTACGACATCGCCTCCAAGGTGCACCGCGGCGAGACGGTGGACGTGACCATGGGCCACGTGAACGTGATCTGGCAGGGCGACGCGAACGCGCAGGTGCTGCGCTGCCTGCGCCACTGCACGGTGCCGGCCACGCCGGTGAACTGCACCGGGCCGGAAACGCTGTCGGTGCGCTGGCTGGTGGACGAGTTTGCAGCGCGCCTGGGCGTGAAGGCGCAGGTGAGTGGCCAGGAGGCGGCCACCGCGCTGCTGTCGGACACGACGCTGGCGGGCAAGCTGTTCGGTTATCCGCTGGTGCCCCTGGGCGCCATGCTCGACTGGGTGGCCGACTGGGTCAAGCGAGAGCAGCCGGCGCACGGCAAGCCGACGAAGTTCGAGGTCCGGGATGGCGCCTTCTGAGGCACTGACTTCGGTCATCCTCGGTCCGGACGATGTGCCGGAGGGCCTTGCCTTGTCGGACGCTGCAGGCTGGAACCAGACCGGCGACGACTGGCGCCTGTTCGTCACGCAGGGCCGGGTCTTCGGGCTGCGCGACGGTGACGCGGGCCCGCTGGTGGCCACGGCCGCCGCGCTGCCTTACGAAGGCGGCATCGGCTGGGTGTCCATGGTGCTGGTGAACGCCGCCTGGCGCCATCAGGGCCTGGCCACCGCTCTGATGGCGCGCTGCGTGACGCACCTGCGCGCGCTCGGCAGCATGCCGGTGCTGGACGCCACGCCCGCCGGGCAGCAGGCCTATCTGCGCATCGGTTTCGAAGACGGTTTTGCGCTCGCGCGCTGGGAAGGCTCGGTCGCTGCGGCCGGGCCGCGCAGCGCGCCGCCGGCCGATGCCGCCACGGTGTCGGCGCTCGACGCCCGGGCCAACGGCTGCGGTCGGGGCTTCCTGCTGGCCGACTTCTTGCAACGTGCCGGCACGCGCGTGGGCTTGTCGCCGGCGCGCACCGGTTTCGTGATCGCCCGCGAAGGCCGCCGCGCCACGCAGATCGGCCCGCTGGTGGCCGACGACGAAAGCGCCGCGCTCTCGCTGTTGCAGGGCGCGCTGGCCGGTGTGAGCGGCCGCGTGTTCCTCGACGTGCCCGAACGCTGGGCCGCGCTGCGCGCATGGCTGGAGCAGACCGGTTTCGCGCGCCAGCGCTCCTTCGTGCGCATGTCGCTCGGCCCCGCGCCCATCGCCTCTGTCAACGACCGCCTCTTCGTCTTGGCCGGTCCCGAATTTGGTTGAACCATGAGCCTCACTGCCTCTCAAGTCGAACACACCCGCGCGCTGCTGCGCCGGGGCCTGGCCATTCCCGCGCACCCGCTCGCGCTCAACGCGCAGCGCCAGCTCGACGTGCGCCGCCAGCGCGCGCTCAGCCGCTACTACCTCGATGCCGGTGCCGGCGGCCTGGCCGTGGGCGTGCACACCACGCAGTTCGCGATCCGCGAAGTGGGGCTGTATGAAGAGGTGCTGCGCCTGGCCATGGAGACCGCGCGCGCCTGGGTCGAACCCGGCCGCGAACTCGCGATGGTGGCCGGCGTGTGCGGCCGCACCGAACAGGCCGTGGCCGAAGCCAGGCTCGCGCGCGGCCTGGGCTACAACGCCGGCTTGCTGAGCCTGGCCGCCATGAAGGGCCAGAGCGAGGACGCGCTGATCGCGCATTGCGAGGCGGTGGCAAAAGAAATCCCGCTGATTGGCTTCTACCTGCAGCCGGCCGTGGGCGGCATGAACCTCGGTACCGCCTTCTGGACGCGCTTCGCTGCGATTGAAAACGTGGTGGCGATCAAGGTGGCGCCCTTCCACCGCTACCGCACGCTCGACGTGGTGCGCGGCGTGGTGCAGGCGCGCGCCGAAGAACGCGTGACGCTCTACACCGGCAACGACGACCACATCGTGCTCGACCTCGTCACGCCCTTCACCGTGCCGCGCGATGGCCAGCCGGTGACGGTGCGCTTTCGCGGCGGTCTGCTTGGCCACTGGTCGGTGTGGACCTCGGGCGCGGTCCAGATGCTGGAGCGGTGCAAGGCGGCGGCTCGTGGCGTGGCGGTGACGGCCGAGATGCTGGCGCTGGACAGCCGGGTGACCGACTGCAACAGCGCCTTCTTCGACGTGGCCAACGACTTCCACGGCTGTATCGCTGGCTGCCACGAGATCCTGCGCCGCCAGGGCTTGCTCGAAGGCATCTGGTGCCTCGACCCGAACGAAGGCCTGAGCCCGGGCCAGAAGGACGAGATCGACCGCGTGTGCGCCGAGCACGGCGACCTGGCCGACGACGCCTTCGTGAAGGCCGGCCTGGGCCGCTGGCTCGCGTGAAGGAAAGAAGAAACCCACCATGACGCAAAACAGAATCGCCCGCTGGACCGCCCACTACCTGCCCGCCATCGGGCTGTTCGTGGGCTTCATCGTGCTGTGGCAGCTCGCGGTGTCGGTGTTCGGCATCCGCGAATACCTGCTGCCCAGCCCGTACTCGGTGTGGCAGGCCATGCTGAGCGACGAGATCCCCTGGTTCAGCCACGCATGGATCACGGGCGTGGAGATCCTGGGCGCCTTCGTGCTGGCCGGTGTGGCGGGTGTGATGCTGGGTATGGCCATCGCGTGGTCGCAAGGCATCTCGCGCGCGCTCACGCCTTTCCTGGTGTTCGTGAACACGCTGCCCAAGGTGGCGATCGCGCCGCTGTTCCTGATGTGGCTGGGCTACGGCATCCTGCCCAACATGCTGATCGGCGCACTGATCGGCTTCTTCCCGGTGGTCATCAACACCGCCGTGGGCCTGACCCAGATCGACCAGGACATGGTGGATCTGGGCCGCGTGTTCAGCGCGCCCAAGTGGAAGGTGTTCATGAAGATCCGCATCCCCAACGCCTACCCGTACATCCTGAGCGCGCTCAAGGTCACCGCCACGTCGGCCGTGGTGGGCGCGGTGGTGGGCGAGTTCGTGGCGTCCCAGAAGGGCCTGGGCTACGTGATCATCACCACGCAGAGCAGCATGAACACGCCGGCCGCGTTCGCCGCGCTGGTGTGGATCTCGGTGCTGGGCCTGCTGCTGTACGGTCTGGTGGCCCTGCTCTCGCGCCTGCTCGCGCCCTGGGCCGAAGAAGCCCCTCGCTGATCGAAGAACAACAACCCCTCCCGCTCCCACCGTTCTCTTCCCCCACCCGTCCTCCGAAAGGAAAGCACCATGACTCCCAGGATCGCTGTTTCCGCCACCGCCGTCTGTGCGGCCCTGTTCGCGCTGATGCCGGCCACGGCCGCCGCCCAGGCCAGGGAGAAGTTCACGTTCGCCCTCAACTGGTTTGCCGTGGGCGACCACGCCGCCTACTGGGTGGCGCTGGACAAGGGCTACTACGCCCAGCGCGGCCTGGACGTGACGCTGGAAAACTCCAAGGGCTCGGGCGACTCCATCGCCAAGGTGGACACCGGCCGCGCCGACGCCGGCCTGGCCGACGCGGTGCCGGTCATCTCGGCCACCTCGCGCGGCGCGCGCGTGAAGATGGTGGGCATGGTGTTCGACAAGACGCCCATGACCTTCTTCAGCCACGCCGACGCGCCGCTGCTCAAGCCCAAGGACCTCGAAGGCAAGACCGTGGCCGCCCCCGCCGGCGACAGCCAGCGCCTGGCCTTCCCCGCCTTCGCGCGCCTGAACCAGATCGACCCGAACAAGGTGAGCTGGGTCAACATCGAGCCCACCGCCAAGGTGGCTTCCATCGCCGAGAAGCGCGTGGACGGCGTGGCCGACTACACCACCGGCCAGCCTTTCTACGACAAGGCGATGGGCCCGGGCAAGGCCGTGCGCCTGCAATGGGCCGACTATGGGTTCGACCTCTACGCCATGTCCATCATCGCGGGCGAGAAGACCATGGCCGACAAACCCAGGCAGCTCAAGGCCTTCCTCGAAGCCTCCTACATGGGCTGGCGCGACGTGATGGCCAACCCCAAGGAAGCGCTGGCCATCTTCAAGAAACGCGTGCCCGAGATCGACGTGGCCATCATCGAATCCAACATGATGATGGGCTTCGACCTCATGCGCACCCGGAACTACGCCGACAACGGCATCGGCTGGATCGACGAGAAGAAGATGTGCGCCTCCACGGACATTGTCAACACCTACATGGGCCTGCCCAAGAAGGTGGAATGCAAGTCGGTGTTCAGCACCGAGTACTTCACCAAGGTGGCCATGCCGCTGCCGGTCAAGTAAGCCCAGCGCGCAAGAAACCAGGCATGCAGGACACCGACGAGATGAGCCCAGCAACAGAACAAACGGATGGCGCGGCCCCGGGCCGCGTCCTCATCGAGGTGGACCATGCCGGCATGATCTACCAGGCCGAGAGCGGCCCGGTGGAGGCCCTGCGCGACATTTCGCTGCAGATCCGCGAAGGCGAGTTCGTGGCGCTGGTCGGCCCCAGCGGCTGCGGCAAGTCCACGCTGATGCGCGCCATCGCCGGCCTGCGCCCCGTGACCAGCGGGCGCATCCTGGTCGACGGCGTCCCGGTGAACCAGCCCATTCCCAAGGTGGGTATGGTGTTCCAGGCCGCGCTGCTGCTCAAGTGGCGCTCGGTGCTCGACAACGTGCTGCTGCCGGTGGAACTCTCCGGCGGCAACCCCGCGCAGTACCGCGAGCGCGCGCTCGCGCTGCTCAAGATGGTGGGCCTGGGCGACTTCGCCAACAAGCGGCCGGGTGAACTCTCGGGCGGCATGCAGCAGCGCGCCTCGCTCTGCCGCGCGCTCATCCTGGACCCACCCATCCTGCTGATGGACGAGCCCTTCGGTGCGCTCGACGCGATGACGCGCGACGAGATGAACATCGAGCTGCTGCGCATCTGGGGCGAGAGCAGCGGCAGCGGCGGGCAGCGCAAGACCATCGTCTTCGTCACGCACTCAATTCCCGAGGCGGTGTTCCTGGCCGACCGCGTGGTGGTGATGTCGCCACGCCCCGGTCGCGTGGCCAACATCCGCCAGGTGGACATCGCGCGCCCGCGCACCGCCGAAACGCGGGCCGACCCGGCGCTGGGCCGCATGTCCTTCGAGCTGTACACCGAGCTCTCGGGCGCCACCGGCCGGCGCGATGCGCGGGCCGGCCCGCAGTGGTGAGCCTTCGCCGCGCGCGGCTGAAAGGAACGGTCCCGTGCGCATCGCCCTGTGCAACGAGGTGCTGGCGCCGCTGCCGTTCGCCCGCCAGTGCGAGGTGGCAGCCGCACTGGGCTACGACGGGCTGGAAGTGGCGCCCTTCACGCTGGGCGAGGGGCCGTTGAAGGACGCGCAGCGCACCGAACTGCGCCGCGCCGCGTCGGACGCGGGCATCGAGGTGTCGGGCCTGCACTGGCTGCTGCGCCACCCCGAGGGCCTGTCCATCACCTCGGCCGACACCGCCGTGCGCGCCCGCACGCTGGACACCCTGCGTCACCAGATCGATCTCTGCGCCGACCTCGGCGGCGCGGTGCTGGTGCACGGTTCGCCCGCGCAGCGCCGCCTGCCGCCGGATGAGGAAGACGCCGCGCGCGAACGCGGCATCGAAGCCTTCGCCGCCGTGGCGGCGCACGCGCAAGCGGCCGGCGTCGTCTATTGCATCGAACCCCTGGCCGCGCCCGAGGCCGACTTCATCCACACCGTGGCCGAAGCCGCGGCCATCGTGCAGGCCATCGGCCGGCCCGCCCTGCGCACCATGCTGGACTGCTGCGCCGCCGCGCGCGCCGAGGCCGAGCCGGTGCCCGCCGTGCTCGCGCGCTGGCTGCCCACCGGCCTGCTCGCCCACGTGCAGGTGAACGACCCCAACCTGCGCGGCCCCGGTCAGGGCGCGCTGACCTTCGCCGACATCCTTCGCACACTGCGCCAGCACGGCTACGCCGGCTGGGTGGCGGTGGAGCCTTTTGATTACCAACCCGATGGCCCCATGGCCGCCGCCCGCGCCATCGGTTACCTGCGCGGCCTGCTGGAGGCCCTGCATTGAGGGAATGACCACCATGCCCACCGCCCCCCGCGTCAAGGTCCTGTCCGTCGAGCGCTTCGAGTCGCCTTACCGGCTGCGCCTGCCGTTCCGCTTCGGCGTCATCACCGTCACCGAAGGCCGCCAGGCCATCGTGCGCGTGCGCGTGCGCCACGAAGATGGCCGCGAAGGCACGGGCTACGCCGCCGAGGCGCTGGGCGCCAAGTGGTTCGACAAGAACCCTGCGCTCTCCGACGCGCAGAACCACGACCAGCTGCGCAAGGCGCTGGAGCTCACCGTCGAGGCCTACGGGGCGGCGCCCCCGCTCAGCGCCTTCGACCTGTATGCCAATCACTACCGCGAGCTGCTGGACGCGGGCGCCGCCTGCGGGCTGAACCCGCTGGTGACGAGCTACGGCCCCGCGCTGATCGACCGCGCGGTGCTCGACGCGCTGTGCCGCATCGAAGGCCTGAGCTTCTGGCAGGCGATGCAGCACAACCGGCCCGGCATGCGCGCGCACGCCATCGCGCCCGATCTGCAAGGCTTCGCGCTCACTCCCTTTCTGCGCGGCCTCACGCCGCTGCACGCGCTGGCCGTGCGTCACACCGTGGGCCTGCTCGACCCCATCGTGGCGGGCGACCAGGCGGCCGGCACGCGCGTGAACGACGGCCTGCCCGAAACCCTGGAAGAGGTGGTGGCCGTGTACGGCAATCGTTGCTTCAAGCTCAAGGTCTCGGGCCAGGCCGACGCCGACCTGGAACGGCTGCGCCGCATCGCCTCCGTGCTCGACCGTTTGCCAGACCCCTACGTGGTCACGCTGGATGGCAACGAACAGTACGAGAACGCCGAGGCTATCGCTGCGCTGTGGCAGCGCATGGCCGCCGAGCCCGCGCTGCGCCGCCTGTGCGAAGCCACGCTGCTGATCGAACAACCCATCAAGCGGCAAATGGCGCTGGCCCAGCCGGTGGCGGCGCTCGCACGGCACAAGCCTGTGATCATCGACGAGTCCGACGGCGACCTCGACGCCTTTCCGTGCGCTCGCTCGCTGGGCTACACAGGTGTGTCCACCAAGGCCTGCAAGGGCTTCTACAAGTCCGTGCTCAACCTCGCGCGCTGCCGGGTGTGGAACCAGGCCGAGGGCCGCGAGACCTTCTTCATGTCCGCCGAAGACCTGACCACCCAGCCCGGCATCAGCGTGCAGCAGGATCTGGCGCTCGTGAGTTTGCTCGGTATCACCCACGTGGAGCGCAACGCCCACCACTTCATCGACGGCTTCAACGGGCGCCCGCCGGCCGAGGCCGATGCCTACTTCGCCGCGCACCCCGACCTGTACCACCGGCAGGACGGCCGCGCGCGCCTGCGCATCGAGCGCGGGCAACTGGCCCTGGGTTCGCTCGCGGGCGTGGGCTTCGGCTCCGCCGTGGAACCGGACCTGAGCGGCACCGCCGCCATGCCGCGCGCCGACTGGCCGCCCACCGCACCGGAGACCCCATGAGCACCATCGACTACGAAAGCCACGACGGGCTTGGCCTGGCGCAACTCGTGCGGCAAGGCGAGGTGACGCCGCAGGAACTGCTGGACGCCGCGCTCGCGCGCATCGCTGCGCACAACCCGACGCTCAACGCCGTGGTCACGCCGCTGTACGACGCGGCGCGCGCCGAGATCGCGCGTGGCCTGCCGACCGGGCCGTTCCAGGGCGTGCCCTTCCTGGTGAAGGAACTGGTGGCCTCGGTGGCGGGTGCGGCCACCACCGCGTCCTCGCGTCTGTATGCCGGGAACATGCCGGCCGCCGACAGCGAGATCGTCGCGCGCCTGCGCCGCGCGGGGCTGGTGATCGCGGGCAAGACCAACTCGCCCGAATTCGGGCTCTCGCCCATCACCGAGTCGCTGCTGTACGGCGTGACGCGCAACCCCTGGAACACCGAACTCTCGCCCGGCGGCTCCAGCGGCGGCGCTGCGGCGGCCGTGGCCTCGGGCATGGTGCCGCTCGCCCACGCCACCGATGGTGGTGGCTCCATCCGCATCCCGGCCTCATGCTGCGGCCTGTTCGGCCTGAAGCCCACACGCGCACGCATCACCGCGGGTCCCGAAGGCGGCGAAGGCCTCAACGGCCTGGCCCACCAGCACGTGGTGAGCCGCAGCGTGCGCGACAGCGCGGCCCTGCTCGACGCCATCGCCGGCGCCATGCCGGGCGATCCCTACACCGCCGTGCCGCCCGAGCGGCCCTACCTGCAAGAGATGGGCCGCGCGCCCGGGCGCATGCGCATCGCCTTCGCCAGGACGGCGCCCACCGGCGTGCCGGTGGACCCGGCCTGCGTGGCCGCGGTGGAGGACGCCGCGCGCCTGTGCGAACAGCTTGGCCACGACGTGGAAGAAGCCTCGCCCGACTTCGACGCGCAGGTGGTGGAGCGCGGCTTCGAAATGGTGTTCGCCACCCACACCATGGCCAACATCGCGCGCGCCACCGGCGGCGCCATGCCCGAGCGCGACCTCGTCGAGCCCCTCACCTACGCGCTGGCCGAACTCGGCCGTGTGCCCAGCGCTGCCGAGTACATCCTCAACCTGCAGTCGCTGCAGCGGCAGTCGCGGCGCATCGCGGGCTTCTTCGAGCGGTTCGACCTGTGGCTCACGCCCACGCTGGCGCAGACGCCCCGGCCGGTCGGCCATTTCAACATCCGCTCCAGCGACGTGCGCGACTGGATGACGAAGCTCGCGGCCTACCTGCCCTTCACGTATCCCTTCAACGTCACCGGCCAACCGGCGGCCTCGGTGCCACTGCACTGGACGGCCGACGGCCTGCCCATCGGCTGCCAGTTCGCGGCGCGCTACGGTGACGAGGGCCTGCTGTTGCGCCTGTGCGCGCAACTCGAAGACGCGCGGCCCTGGTTCCACCGGCGCCCGCCGGTGAGCGGCCTCCCGCATGCGCACTGAAGACGAGGACGTCGACCTGCTCGTCATCGGCGGCGGCGTGGCGGGGCTCACGGCCGCGCTGGTGGCCGCCATCGAAGGCCTGAACGTGCTCGTGTGCGAGAAGACCGGGCAGCTGGGCGGCACCGCCGCCACCTCGGCCGGTACCGTGTGGATACCGGGCAGCCGCCAGAGCGCGCGCGCCGGCCTGGCCGACCCGGTGGTGCGCGCGCACCGCTACCTGGCGGCCGAGATCGACACCGACAGCGGCGCCGACCTGCGCGACGCCTTCCTGGCCACCGGCCCGCGCGTGCTCGACTACCTGGCGCAGCACTCCTGCGTGAGCTTCGTGCCCGCCGCGCGCCACCCCGACTACCACGACCAGCATGCCGGCGCGGCCATTGGCGGCCGTGCCCTCGTGGCGCGCGCCTTCGACGGGCGCAACCTCGGCCCGGACTTCGAGCGCGTGCGCCCGCCGATGGGCCACATGATGGTGCTGGGTGGAATGTCCGTCAGCAAGGACGACATCGCGCCGCTGCTCAAGCCCTTCGCCTCGCGGGCTGCCCTGCGCCACGTGCTGAGCCTGCTCACCCGCCACGCGCGCGACCGCCTGCGCCACCCGCGCGGCACGAGGCTGGTGATGGGCAACGCGTTGATCGCGCGCCTGCTGCTGAGCCTGCGCCAGCGCGGCGTGGACCCGCTCATGGGCGTGACCGTGCGCCAGCTGCACGAAGAGGGCGGCGCCGTCACCGGCGCCACGCTCACGCAGGCCGGGCGCGGCGACTGGCGCGTTCGCGCGCGCCTGGGCGTGGTGCTGGCCTGCGGTGGCTTTGGCCACGCGCCCGAGTGGCGGCAGCGCCTGCTGCCCGCGCCCGCGCAGACCCATTCCCTGATGTTCGACGGCAACACCGGCGACGGACTGCGCCTCGCGCAAAGCGTGGGCGCCGCGATCGACGAGACCGGGCACCGCACGCCAGCCTTCTGGGTACCGGTGTCGGTGCTGCGCCAGGCGAATGGACAGGAACAGCGGTTTCCGCACTTCGCGCTGGACCGGGCCAAGCCCGGCCTGATCGCGGTGGACGCGAGCGGCCGGCGCTTCGTCAACGAAGGCGACTCGTACCACGACTTCGTGCTCGCGATGCTCAACGCCTCGCCCGAGCGCGCCGTGCCCGCGCACCTGATCTGCGACGCCCGCTTCTTGCGCCGCTACGGCCTGGGCCTGGTGCGCCCGGGCGCATGGTGGCTGCGGCCCTACCTGCGTGCCGGCTACCTCAGGCGCGCGCCCACGCTGGCCGCGCTCGCGGGCCAGCTGGGCATCGACCCCGAAGGCCTGCGCGTCACCGTGTCGCGCCACAACGGTTTTGCGCACACCGGCGTGGACCTGGATTTCGGCAAGGGCACGAGCCAGCTCAACCGCTTCAACGGTGACCCGACCCACGCGCCCAACCCCTGCATCGGCTCCCTCGCGGCGGCGCCGTTCTACGCGGTGACGGTATGGCCGGGCGACGCCGGCACGAGCGTGGGCCTGCGCACCGATGTGGATGCGCGCGTGCTCGGCCGCGACGGCCAGGTGATCGAAGGGCTGTACGCGGCCGGGGCCGACATGGCGTCCATCATGCGTGGGCGTTACCCCGGGCCAGGGGTGACGCTCGGCCCGGCGATCGTGTTTGCCTGGCGCGCGGTGATGCGCGCCGCGGGGCGCCACGAGGCGACGCCGACGTTGTCGTCGTCCCCTTCACCCTAGTCAAAGTCCTCGTCGCTCAGTGGATCGCCGGCTTCGGCTGGACGGGCCACGAGCGGCAGGCAGCCGCAGGTGTGCCCCTGCATTCGCGATGCTGTGTCCCGGGTGTGCAACGAGGCGAGCGGGCAACTCGCGCTGTCCTCGTTTGGCAGCGCGCTCAACGCTGCGGCATGTCCTTGACCGAATACCCCAGGCTCACCGTCGCGTCCACCGGAATCGGCGGCACGCTCGCGTCCCACGCCAGCCATTCTTCTCGCATGCGCGCCAGCCGCTCGGGCTCGCGCCCCGCCAGGTTGGCGCGTTCGCGTTCGTCCCTGGCGATGTTGAAGAGGTATTCGTTGCCGTCCACCTGCAGGTACTTCCAGTCGCCATCGCGCAGGGCGCGCTGGCTGCGGTGGTTCATGCGCCAGTAGAGCGGGCGGTGAAAGCGCTGCGCGGGGTCGTGCAGCACCGGCAGCAGGCTCACGCCGTCCAGCGGCCAGGCGGGGTCGGCCTCACCGCCACCGGCTTCGAGCATCGTGGCCGACCAGTCCATGCTCATGCAGAGCTGGGTGCTCACGCTGCCGGCCGGGATGGCGGCCGGCCAGTGCGCGATCCAGGGCACGCGGATGCCGCCTTCGGTGAGGTCCATCTTGCCGCCCACCAGCGGCCAGTTGTCCGAGAAGCGCTCGCCGCCGTTGTCGCTGGTGAAGACGACCAGCGTGTTCTCTTCCAGCCCGTGTTCGCGCAGCGCGGCCATCAGCTTGCCGATGCCTTCGTCCATGTGGTGGATCATGCGGCGGTAGGTCTGCACGTCGCCGCCGTGCAGGTGGAACAGGTTCTTTGCCACGTCGCTGGCCACGTGTGCATCGTCGCGCGTTTCCCAGGGCCAGTGCGGTGCGGTGTAGTGCAGGCTGAGCATGAACGGCTGGCCGGCTTTCGCGTCGGCGGCACGCTGGTGCACGTGGTCCACCGCACGCTGCGAGAGCACGTCGGTGAGGTAGCCCACCTCGTGGTGCTCCTGCTCGTCGATGTAGAGGTCGTGCTCGCCGCTGGACGAGCAGTGGGTGAAGTAGTCCACCCCGCCGGCCATGATGCCGAAGAACTCGTCGTAGCCCGAGCGGCGCGGGCCGAACGTGGGCGGGTAGCCCAGGTGCCACTTGCCGATGAGCGCGGTGTGGTACCCCGCCTTCTTCAGCAGCGAAGGCAGCGTGGGCACCTCGGGCGGCAGGCCCAGCGTGGTGCTGCCCTTGCTGCGGCTGTTGATGGGTTCTTCCATCGCGCCGCGCAACCGGTACTGGTAGCGCATGGTGATGAGCGCGAAGCGCGTGGGCGAACACACGGGCGAGTTCGAGTAGCCCTGCGTGAACTTCACGCCGCCGGCGGCGAGCCTGTCGATGTTCGGCGAGACCGCGCCGAAGTCCGCCTCGCGGCCGCCGTAGCAGCCGAGGTCGGCGTAGCCCAGGTCGTCGCAGACGATGTAGATGAGGTTGGGGCGCTGTGCCTGCGTCATGAACCGGTCACTCCACCTTCATGCCGGTGGCCTTCACGATGGGGCCGTAGCGGTTGTACAGCGCGTCGATGCGCTGGCTGGCCTGGGCGCCGGTGAGGCCTTCGAAGAACAGGTCGAGGTTGGTCATGCGGGCCTGCACGTCGGGCCGCTTGAGCGCATCGAGGATGCCCTTCTGCAGGGTCTGCACGATCGGTTCGGGCGTGGCGGCGGGCACCATCACGATGTACAGCACCTCCTGCTGCAGGCTCTTGAGGCCCGCTTCGGCCACCGTGGGCAGCTCGGGCGCCAGGCGCGAACGCTGGCGGCTGGTGACGGCCGGCGTGTTGCCCCGGTAGGGCACATGGGTGATCTTCGCCTGCGTGGATTCCTTGATCACCTCCACCGCGAGGTGGCCCGGGCTGCCACTGCCGGCGGAGCTGAAGTTCACGCCCTTGGTCTTGCCGGCTTCGATCATGTCGGCCAGCGTCTTGAAGCCGGTGGCCGGGTTCACGCCCACCAGCAGGCCCGACGACGCCATCACCACCAGCGGCTTGAGGTCCGTGCGCTTGAACGGCATGTTCGAGTACAGGTGCGGGTTGACGGTGAAGGTGGTGTCGATGCCGAACAGCACGGTGTAGCCGTCGGCGGGCGCGCGCGCCACCTCGGCCGCGCCGATGTTGCCGGCCACACCGGCCTTGTTCTCCACCACGAAGGGCTGCTTGAGTGTTTCCTGCAGCACGTGTGCCACCGAGCGCGCAAGCAGATCGGACGGGCCGCCGGCGGGGAAGTTGTTGACGAAGCGCACCGGCTTGTTCGGGTAGGCGTCCTGGGCGGCGGCGAAGGGAACGGCGGCGGTGGCCGCGAACAGGGCGAGGGCGATGCGGAGTGCAGGGATCTTCATGAGGGTTTGCAGGTGAGAGAAAAAAGGAAAGGGGTGTTCACGGCTGATAGCCGGATTTCTGGACGACAGGCGCCCACTGTGCGCGGTAGGCGGCCAGCATGCGGCCGGTCTGTTCGGGTGTGCTGGCCACCGGGCCCAGGCGCGCGTCGTTGAAGCGGCGCACGGTGTCCGGGTCCTGCATCACCTCGCGGATGGCCTGGCCGAACTGCGCCACACGGGCGGCGGGCATGCTGGCCGGGGCGAAGAAGGTGTTCCAGCCGTCGGCGTTCAGGTCCAGGCCGGCCTCCTTGAACGTGGGAATGGCGGGCGCGAAGGGCGAGCGTTTTGCGCTGGAGACCGCGAGGATGCGCACCTTGCCCGCTTCGTGTTGCGGCAGCAGGGTGTCGAAGGTGTCGAAGGCCACAGGGATCTGGCCACCCATGAGGTCGGTGAGCAGCGGGCCGGAACCCCGGTAGCCCACCACCTGCGCTTTCACGCCGGCTTTCTCGCCCACCATCAGGCCGAAGAAGTGCGGCAGGCTGCCGGTGGCCGGCACGCCGAAGTTGGCCTGCTCGGGGTTGGCGCGCAGCCAGGCCAGCAGGTGGTTGAGTTCGCGCACCGGCACGCCCGCGCCCACCGCCACGGCGAACTCGTAGCTGCTCGCCTGCGACACGGGCTGGTAGTCCTTCTCGGGGTCGTAGCCCGCGTCCTTGAACACCAGCGGCGCGACCAGCATCAGCGCCGGGTTGGCCAGCAGCAGCACGTTCTGGTTGGCCGGCGTGGCCTTGAGCTGCTGCGCCGCGATGCGCCCGCCGCCGCCGGTGCGGTTTTCCACCACCACGGTCAGCCCGAGCTTCGGGCCGAGCTTGTCGGCCACCAGGCGCGCCACGCGGTCCGACGAACCGCCGGGCGCGTAGGGCACCACCACGCGCAGCGGCCCTTCCAGCGGCTGCGCGCGGGCCGGCAGTGCGGTGGATGCGGCGAGCGCGGCGGTGAGGGAAAGCAGCTGGCGGCGCGTGGTCATGTCGTGTCTCCTGAAGGGCCCGGGTGTTCCCGGTGCAGCCCACCATGCTATGGAGGGACAATCAATTGCAGAAATCAATCATTGCGGGTGTTTTCCCCTACATGACGGACACAAGCCCTTCCGACCGCCTCACCGATCCCCAGCGGCAGGCCGACCTGCTGCTGTACCGGCTCTACCGCATCCACACCACGGCCGGGCGGCTGGTGGTGCACATGTGCGAGAGCGAGTTCGGCATCACGCGGCGCGAATGGCGCATCCTGTCGTTCCTGGCCGAGCGCGAGGGCGCGCTGTCGTCGCAGCTCGCGGAGCACGCCATGCTCGACCGCGCCCGAACCTCGCGCACGCTGAGCACGCTGGCGGCCAAGAAGCTGGTGGTGCGCCAGCCGCGCCCCTCCGACCGGCGCGAGGTGCACGTGTTCCTGAGCGAGGAGGGGCGAAGGCTGTATGGTGAGATCTATCCGCGCGTGGCGGCGATCAACCGCGAGCTGGTGGCGAGCCTGAGCGACGCGCAGCGCCAGCAGCTCGACATGGCGGTGGACGCACTGCAGACGCAGGCCAGCCGCATGGTGGCCGACCGGCCGGAGACGCCGCCGCCGCGCGATGGTGGAGATTGAGAAGGAACCTTTCATGCAGCTCATCGCCTCGGCCGGCCTGATCCTGGCCATTGTTCTCTGGGGCGTCGTGGCGCCCGATCACCTGGCCGCCGTGTTCGACGGCGCGCTGGCCGTGATCACGCGCGACTTCGGCTGGTTCTACCTGTGGGTGGTGCTGGGCCTGGTGGTGCTGGCGCTGGTGCTCGCGTTCAGCCGCTATGGCGACCTCAAGCTCGGCAACGAGGACGAGGAGCCGGAGTTCTCCATCGCGACCTGGTTCTCCATGCTGTTCGCCGCCGGCATGGGCATCGGCCTGGTGTTCTGGGGGGTGGCAGAACCGCTTTCGCACTACGGCGCGCCGCCGCCCGGTCTGGCACCGCAGACGCCCGAGGCCGCCAACGCCGCCATGCGCTACAGCTTCTTCCACTGGGGCCTGCACCCCTGGGCGGTGTACAGCATCGTCGCGCTGGCGATCGCGTTCTTCCAGTTCCGCAAGGGCGGCGCCGCGCTGGTGAGCACCGCCGTGCAGTCGCTGCCGTGGTCGCCCATCAACCGCCTCGGCCCGGTGGTGAACGTGCTCGCCGTCATCGCCACCGCGTTCGGTGTGGCCGCCTCGCTCGGCATGGGGGCGCTGCAGATCAACAGCGGCCTGCATGCGCTGCTGGGCCTGCCCATCGGCGAGGTTTCGCAGGTGGGCATCATCGCGGTCACCACGGTGCTGTTCCTCACCTCGGCGGTGAGTGGCGTCACGCGCGGCATCAAGTGGCTCTCCAACATCAACGTGGTGCTGGCCGGCCTGCTCGCGCTCACCGTGTTCGTGCTCGGTCCCACCGTGGCCATCATCGACACCTTCACCAGCACGCTGGGCAGCTATGTGAGCGAGTTCGTGCGCATGAGCCTGCGCATGACACCGTTCCGCGACAGCAACTGGGTCGGCGGCTGGACCATCTTCTACTGGGCCTGGTGGGTGAGCTGGTCGCCGTTCGTGGGCCTGTTCATCGCGCGCGTCTCGCGCGGGCGCACGGTGCGCGAGTTCGTGCTGGGCACCGTGCTCGCGCCCAGCCTGGCGGCCTTCGTGTGGTTCTCGGTGTTCGGTGGGACCGCGCTCACCATGCAGATCATGCAGGGCGTGCCGATCGCCGAGGCGGTGCAGGCCGATGTGTCGACCGCGCTGTTCGTCATGCTGAACCAGCTGCCGCTGGGCACGCTGATGTCGGGCGTGGCCACGGTGCTGGTGCTGCTGTTCTTCGTCACCTCGGGCGATTCGGCCACGCTGGTGCTGGGCACCATGAGCACCGGTGGCGATGGCGACCCGAGCGCGCGCGTGAAGATTGCCTGGGGCCTGCTCATCTCGGGCATCGCGGTGAGCCTGCTGCTGGCCGGCGGGCTCAAGGCGGTGCAGACCGCCACCATCGTGTTCGCGCTGCCGTTCACGGTGGTGATCCTGCTCATGGCCGTTGCGCTGTGGCGCGGCGTGCGCGACGACTGGGAGGAAGAACAGCGCCGCGAGAAGGCCTTGCGGCGGCGCATGCGCGAGATGGTCGAACCACCGCGCCAGCCTTGAGACAATCCACCGCATGACATTTGAAATCCTGGCGGCCCTGGGCAAGAGTTTTCTCTTCGTGTTCGCGGCCATCCTCCCCATCCTGAATCCCGCGGCCACCGCGCCCATCTTTCTCGGCCTCACCGAAGGTGCCTCGCCTTCCACGCGCGCGCTGCTGGCGCGGCGCATCGCGCGCAACATGTTCGCGCTCATGGTGGGCTCGATGCTGGTGGGTTCCTATGTGCTGGATTTCTTCGGCATCTCGCTGCCCATCGTGCGCGTGGGTGGCGGGCTCATCGTGGCCGCATCGGCGTGGCGCCTGCTGAACGCGGGCCACGCGACCCAGGACAGCCGGGCCGAGCTCGCCGAGGCCTTCACCCCCGAACAGGCGCGGCGCCAGGCGTTCTATCCGCTCACCTTTCCCATCAGCTGCGGTCCGGGGTCCATCGCGGCCGCCATCACCGTGGGCGTGGCCCTGCACGACCAGCGCTTCGCGCTGTCGCTGGCCAAGATGGGCGGCGGCATCCTCGCGCTGTTCGCCATCGGCGTGCTGCTGTACCTCGCCTTCCGCTACGCGCAGCGCCTGCTGCGGCCGCTGGGCGAAGCCGGCACGCTGATCTTTCTGCGGCTCTCCGCGTTCATCCTGCTGTGTCTGGGCGTGCAGATCGTCTGGGACGGCGTGAGCGAGTTGCTGCGCAGCGTGCTGGTGGTGCCGGCTGCCGGCTGATCAGGGCATTGCCGGGAAGCGCACCACGGTGTTGGTGGGCAACCGGGCCATGGCCGCGGTGAACAGCGGGTGCGACAGCCACCCCTCCAGCCAGGCCTGCAGGGCGGGCAAGGGCTGGGCCGAGAACCAGGCCGGGTCCACCGCCGCGAACTGGCGCACGAAGGGGAAGATGGCCAGGTCGGTGGCGCACGGCGTGTCGCCACCGAGTTGCGCGGTCTGTTGAAGGCGGGCGTCGAGAGGGCGCAGCAGCGCGTCCACGGCCTCGGTGCGGTGCAGGGCGGGATCGGTGCCGTCGAAGCGCTCCGGGTACTTGGTGCGGTCCAGGTGGTGCTTGAAAGGCCCGTCACACTGCGCCAGCAGCGCGAGGTTGTCGGCTCCCTGCGCGCGTGACCACCAGCCGTGCGGGTCCTGCCGGGACCACGCCCAGCGCATGATGTCCAGGCTCTGCTCGAGCACCGAACCATCGGGCAGCGCAAGCACGGGCACGGTGCCCTTGGGCGAGAGCGCCAGCATCGCGGCCGGCTTGTCGCGCAGGGTGATCTCGTGCGCATCGAACGCCACGCCCGCCACCAGCAGCGCCATGCGCGCCCGCATCGCATACGGGCAACGCCGGTAGCTGTACAGCAGCGGCGGCGCGGGCGCCATCAGCCCCGCAGCACGTCGCGGATCGACGGGTCCTTGTCGAACTGGGATTTCGCGAACGGGCAGAGCGCGATCACCTTGGTGTCCGTGGAGCGCACCCAGGCCACCAGCGCGTCCAGCAACTGGCGCCCCGCTCCTTGCCCCTTCAGGCTTTCGTCGACCTCGGTGTGGTCGATGATGATCAGCGTCGGGCCGGTGCGGCTGTAGGTCATCTCGGCGAGGCGCTGGCTGCCTTGCTGGATGAAGAAGGCGCCTTTGGAATCCTGTTCCTGGTGCTGGATGGAATGCTGAGTCATGGGGGTAAGGATCGTTGGGTTGATGAATCGGGTTCAGGCGAGCACGTCGCGGATGCTGCGGTCGCGGTCGAACTGGATTTTCACGTAGGAGCAGACCGGAACGACCTTGTTGCCGGTCTCGCGCGCCCAGGCAACGAGGGCGTCCTGCAGATGCCGCGCCGCGCCCTGGCCACGCAGGCTCGGGTCCACATAGGTGTGGTCGACCACCACCAGCGACGGGTTGGTACGGCTGTACGTCATCTCGCCCACGCGCTGGCCGCTGCGCAGCAGGTGGAAGACGCCGCGCGTGCCTTGTTCCTCGTGTTCGATGGCATGTTCCATGGTGGTTTTCCTGGGTGTGGGGGAGCAGGCAACCAGCCTACCACCCTGGCCAAAAACGCACGCGCGGGGAGGTTACTTTGCCGCCGTGTTTCAGACGCCGTGCAGCGCCTGCCCGATATCCAGCGTGCTGCGCTGCCCCAGGTCCTGCCGGTGGTCGTGCAGCCAGCGGTCGGCCGCTTCCCGCCCCATGGCGTGCAGGTTCGAGAGGAAGGCCCATTGCGTGTTGGTCTTGCTGCCCGCGCCCAGGGCCGAGAGCGATGCACCGCCTTCGATCAGGTGCACGCGCAGTTCGCGCACGCGTTCGAACAGGTCGGGGCTGCCCTTGGCCAGGGGCTTGTCGCCGATGAGCTGTTTCATCATCGCCAGCGTGCGCAGTTCCTTGATGAGGCTGGCGTTGAAGGTCACTTCGTTGATGCGGTCCAGGATGTCGCGCGCGGTGGTGGGCACGGTCTCGCGCTGCGTGGGGTTGATCTGCACCAGCAGCAGGTCGTCGGCGCGCGTCTCGGTCACCAGCGGCAGCAGCGAAGGGTTGCCCGCGTAGCCACCGTCCCAGTAGGCCTCGCCGTCGATCTCCACCGCCTGGAACAACAGGGGCAGGCAGGCCGAGGCCAGCACCATGTCGGCCGTGAGCTCGTGCTGGCCGAAGATGCGCAGCGCGCCGGTGCGCACCTGCGTGGCAGCGATGAACAGCTGCGTCTTGTGGCAGCGGCGCGCGCGGTCGAAGTCCACCGTGTCGATCAGGATGTCGCGCAGCGGGTTGAGGTTGAGCGGGTTGAGCTGGTAGGGCGAAAGCGTGTGGCCGAAGGCGTCGGCGGCCTGTTGCAGCGGGTCGGTCCAGGGCTTGAGCCAGGGCTCGATCCAGGCCTGTGCCGGGCCCATCAGCGCGCCCATCGGGCTGGTTTGCAGGCGGTGGAAGGGAGAGAGCTCGGCCACGCGTGTCCAGAATTCCCGCAGCACGCGCTGCGCGCCCTCGCGCCCGCCGTTCATGAGGCCCGAAGCGAGCGCCACGGCGTTCATGGCGCCAGCGCTGGTGCCGCTGATGGCCGCGATCTCCAGCGTCTCGTCTTCCAGCAGGCGGTCGAGCACGCCCCAGGTGAAGGCGCCATGCGAGCCGCCGCCCTGCAGGGCGAGGTCGATGGCCTGTTTTCTCGGGGCGGGTTTCTGGCGGGAGGAGGTGGAAGCGGTGCGGGAGGTCATGTGGTGCATTGCAACATGCGCCGCGAGCCTGCTCAAGTGTTCGGTACTGCACAGACGTGAAGAGGCCGCATCCTGCCTACTCATGACCGCATGAAGTCCCGTCCTCCAGCCGGCTGATCCTCCATGCCCTGGCTCAAGCTCCTGCACGTCAGTGCCGTCATCGTGTGGTGCGGTGCCCTGCTGTACCTGCCGCTGATGCTGTCGTCGGCCGCGGCTTCCTCGCGGGCACCGGCGGTGGCGTTGCAACGGTACTGGCCACGCCAGGTGTTCATCGGCCTGGCCACGCCGGCGGCGTTGCTGGCCATCGGTTCCGGCACCTTGATCTTCGGCCTGCATGGCCCGATCGCGCCCTGGCTCATGTTCAAGCTCGCGGGCGTGGGCCTGCTGGTGCTGGGCCACGGTGTCTGTGGCCTGCTGGTGTTGCGCACCGAGCGCGGGGACCTGCGCGGCGTGCGCTGGGTCAGCCGCTTCGTGATGGTCCTGCTCGTGGCGTGTCTGCTGGCTATCGCGTGGCTGGTGCTGCGCAAGCCGGCATGAGGTGCGTCGCCATCGCCACGCGAACGGGCTCAGCCGTCCGTGTGCACGCCCACCGCGTTCTCGTAGACGAGGCGACCGCCGAGGTACGAGGCCAGCGAGATGAAACCGGCGGTGAGCAGGCTCAGGCCGATGCCCCAGGGCATCACGTGTTCGCCGGGGTCGTCGCCCACGCGCAGCCGCCAGTTCAGCGTGGCCACCGACAGCATCATCACCGCCATGAGTGCGTGGCCCCAGGCCGTCACCAGCCGGCGGATCTCCTTCACGCTCAGGATGTCGATGAGGCCGGCCACGCTCGCGGTCCAGCCACCCAGCGCGCCCACGCCGGCCAGCCACACACCGGCGCGCGCCCAGAAGGGATCGCCGCCGTGGACGTAGGCCGCGTCGGTGCCCACCAGCGCAATGAGTGCCGCCACCGGAAAGTGGATGAGCATCGGGTGGATGGGATGCCCCGCGATGGCAGCGCGGCTCAGGATCGGCTTGGTGGTGGGGCTCGTGCTCATCGGCCCATTGTGGAGCCATCGGCGCTCGCGTGTGCTTCAGTGGTCTTGTGCGCGGTGCTGCTCTCGGGTTGCGCCGGCGCGCAGTCGATGCTCGATCCGGCGGGCCCTTCGGCGCGGGCCATCGCGCTGGTGTGGTGGTGGATGCTGGGCGTGTCGCTGCTGGTCACGGTGGGTGTGGTGCTGGCCTGGCTGCTGGCGATGCGCCGGGGCCGGGAGGACGTGGCGACCGAGGAGCAGGCCGCGCGCCACAGCCGGCGCTGGATCGTCGGCGGCGGCATCGTGCTGCCGTCGGTGGCCATCGTGGCCCTGGTCGTGTTCGGCACGCCGGCCGGGCTGCACCAGCTGCCGCTGCCCGCGTCGTGGTCGGGCGGTGGCGGGCCGGCCGTGGCACCCCTGCGTGTCGACGTGACGGCGCGGCAGTGGGCGTGGTCGCTGCACTACCCGGGCAGCGGTGTGCGGTTGCAGAACGAACTGCGCATGCCGGTGGGCCAGCCGGTGGACATCCACGTGGGCAGCGACGACGTGATCCATTCCTTCTGGGTGCCGCGCCTGGGCGGCAAGATCGACGCCATTCCCGGCCGCATCAACGTGGTGCGATTGCAGGCCGACCAGCCCGGCACGTTCCGCGGCCAGTGCGCCGAGTTCTGCGGCCTGAACCACGCGCACATGGTGATGGCGGTGATCGCCATGCCGGCAGACGAATTCAACGCCTGGCAGGCGGCGCAGCCGCGAGGCAGCGCGCCATGAACGAGCCCACCCGCACCGCACCGCCACGCGACGCGGCCGAACTGCACGCGGAGTTCGAGGCCGTCTGGGGCAACCCGCCGGGCTGGCGCGTGCTCAGCGCGGTCAACCACACCAGCGTGGCTCGGCGCTTCATGGTGACCGGCGTGGTGTTCTTCCTCATCGCCGGCCTGCTGGGCATGCTGCTGCGCGCACAGCTCGCGCAACCGGGGCAGGGCTTCATGGGCGCCGAGGCCTACAACCAGGCCTTCACCATGCACGGCACGATGATGATGTTCCTCTTCGCCGTGCCGATGCAGCAGGGGCTGGCGGCCTACCTGCTGCCCAAGATGCTGGGCTCGCGCGACCTGGTCTTTCCCCGCCTCGGCGCGTTCGGCTACTGGTGCTACCTGTTCGGCGGCCTCATCTTCACCAGCAGCCTGCTGCTGGGCCTGGCGCCCGATTCCGGCTGGTTCATGTACACGCCGCTGTCCAGCAACACCTATTCGCCCGGCATGGGAGCGGACTTCTGGCTGCTGGGCATCACCTTCATCGAGATCGCCACCATGGCCGCCGCGATCGACATCGTGGTCTCCATCCTGCGCGCGCGCGCGGCCGGCATGGGCCTGCACCAGCTGCCGATCTTCGCGTGGTCGATGCTGATCACCTCGCTGATGGTGATCGTGGGCTTTCCGCCCCTCATCCTCGGCAGCATCCTGCTCGAACTGGAGCGGGCGGCCGGCTGGTCGTTCTTCGATCCCACGCGCGGCGGCGACCCGGTGTTGTGGCAGCACCTGTTCTGGCTCTTCGGCCACCCGGAGGTCTACATCATCTTCCTGCCGGCGGCGGGCGTGGTGTCCATGCTGGTGCCGGTGTATGCGCGCCGCCCGCTGGTGGGCTACCGCTGGGTGGTGGTGTCCATGATCGGCACCGGCTTCATCAGCTTCGGGCTGTGGGTGCACCACATGTTCGCCATCGGCATTCCCGCGCTGTCGCAGGCCTTCTTTGCCGTGGCCAGCATGCTGGTGGCCGTGCCCACCGGCGTGCAGCTCTTCGCGTGGATCGCCACGCTCTGGAGCGGGCGACCGGTGTGGAGCGTGCCCATGCTGTGGATCGCGGGCTTCCTGATGATCTTCGTGCTGGGCGGCCTCACCGGTGTGATGCTGGCCTTCGTGCCCTTCAACTGGCAGGTGCACGACACGCACTTCGTGGTGGCACATTTCCACTACGTGCTCATCGGCGGCATGCTGTTCCCGCTGATCGCGGGCATCTACCACTGGCTGCCGCACTTCAGCGGGCGCCTGCCGTCCGAGCGGCTGTCGAAGGCGGGCTTCTGGCTCACCTTCATTGGCTTCAACGGCACCTTCCTGGTGATGCACTGGACCGGCCTGCTCGGCATGCCCCGGCGCGTGTACACCTACGAGGCCGGTCTCGGCTGGGACCTGCCGAACCTGATCTCTTCCGTGTTCAGTTTCATCATGGCCTTCGGCATCGCCGCGCTGCTGCTCGACCTGGTGCTGCACTGGCGCCATGGCCGCAAGGCGCCGCTGAATCCGTGGAACGCCGACACGCTGGAGTGGGCCAGCGGCACGCCGCCGCGTTCCTACAACTTCGCGAGCCTGCCGCGCATTGCCACGCGCCAGCCGCTGTGGGAAGCGCCCGACCTGCCCGAGACCATTGCCACCGGCCAGCACGCGTTGCCGCACGCCGCGCACGGGCGGCGTGAAACGCTGGGCGTGGACCCGGTCAGTGGCCGCGTGCGCGAGGTGTTCCATCTGCCGGGCAATTCCTGGCTGCCGCTGGTGGCCGGCGTCGTTCTGGCCGTGCTGTGCCTGACGCTGCTGATGAAGCAGTACGCGGTGGCCTGCGGCGTGGCGCTGGTGGCCGTGGCGGTGCTGCTGCGCTGGTCGTGGGAGAACGGACCTCGCAGCGGCACGCACCCCGATGCGGTGGCCAGCGAAACGGATGACCTGCCGCGTGGCCTCAGGCTGCACACGCGCACCTTCGACGGCCCCGGCCTCTGGGGCATGGGCCTGACCATGCTGGCCGACACCGCGATCTATGCCTCGCTGCTGTTCGGCTGGCTCTACCTGTGGACCGTGGTGCCCGATGCCCAGCCTGCGCAGACATCGCCGCTCGGCACCTGGCCGCTGGCGGTGGTGACGGCGCTGTTCGCCGCGGGCCTGTGGTGCCTGCAGCGCGTGGTGCGCCGCCTGCGGGCCGGCAGCGACACGGGCCTGCGCAGCCACCTGTGGGTGTCTGCCGCGTGCGGTGCGGCGGGCTGCGTGGTGATGGGCTGGCTGCTGGCCACGGCGGGCCTGCAGCCCACGCTGCGCGCACACGACGCGGTGCTGAGCTTCACGCTCGTCTTCCTGCTGCTGCATGGCGCGCTGGCCGCGGTGCTGTCGGCGTTGCAGGCGCTGCGGGTGCACCACGGCCGCGTGAGCCTGCAGGCGCCCTACGAGCCGGGCGTGGTGGCCATGCTGTGGCAGTTCTGCGTGCTGGCCCAGGCGCTTGCCTGGGCGCTCATGGCCCTGTTGCCGATGGCGTTCGGGGCGGCGCCATGACGCGTGAGGCCGGCACCACCCCGCGCAAGGGCCACGCCTGGCACCTGGTGCTGGGGCTCACGCTGTGGTTTGTCTGGTTCTGCGCCACCTACGGCGGCCTGGCCGTGGCGTGTTCGGTGGCGCCACCGCCGCCCGGGTCCGGGTCGCTGACCTTGCTCAACGCGGGCGCCTTGCTGGTGGCGGCCGCATGCACCGCGGGCTTCGGCGTGGCCGCCTGGGTGTGCGCGCGCGCCGCGCGGCAGAAACGCAGGCACTCGGCCGCCGTGAGACGGCGCTTCATCGCAAGCTCGTCCGCGTGGCTTTATGCCATTGCCGCGCTGTCCACCGCGTTCGTGGCCTTGCCGGCGGTGCTGCTGCCGCCTTGCGTATGAGCCGCACATGGCTTCTCGCGCTGGCGGGTGTGTGGCCGCTGACGGCGCTGGCGCACAGCGGCGAGGGCGGCATCGGGCAGGCGCCGGTGTGGTTCACGCAGGCGCTGTTTCTCGGCGCGTGGTTCACCTATGCGCTGGGCGCGTCGCGGCGGCGGCCCGGGCCCGGCGCCCGCCTGGCCATGCACGCCGCCATGCTGGTCACCGGACTGGCGCTGTTCGGGCCGCTGGATGAGATGGCTGAAAGCAACGCCGCCTGGCACATGACGCAGCACATGCTGCTGATGGTGGTGGTGGCGCCGTTGCTGGTGCTGGCGCGGCCGTTGCCTCAGTGGCGTGCAGCGCTGGGCGCGCGCGCTGATGCGGTGTGGCGCATGCTGCACCGCGCGAGCCGGCGGCCCATGGCCTGCGCGCTGGTGCATGCATGGGCCATCTGGTTCTGGCACGCGCCCGGGCCCTATGTGGCCGCGCTGGAATCGCCGCTGTGGCATGTGCTGGAACACGCCTGTTTCCTGTTCAGCGGATGGCTTTTCTGGTGGTCGGTGCTGCGGCCCGGCCGGACCGGCGCGCTGGCCGCGGCCGGTGCGCTGCTGTTCACCGTGATGCACACCGGCATGCTGGGCGCGCTGCTCAGCTTCGCCAAGGTGCCGCTGTACAGCGAGGCGCAGTCGGCGGTGGTGGACCAGCAACTGGCCGGCCTGATCATGTGGGTGCCGGGTGGCCTGGTCTACCTGCTGGCGGCGGTGTGGGCCGCACTGCGCTGGCTGGCGGCTCAGGAAGCGGCAGGTGCGCCGCTCAACGAGCGCCTGCCACGCGCCAGATGACGTTGCCCACATCGTCGGCGACGAGCAGCGCGCCCTTGCCGTCGATGGCCACGCCCACCGGCCGGCCCAGGGCCTTGCCGTCGGCGTCGAGGAAGCCGGTCAGCACGTCCACCGGCGGCCCGCTGGGCTTGTCGCCGGAGAAGGGCACGTAGATCACCTTGTAGCCACTCGGCGGCTTGCGGTTCCACGAGCCGTGCTGGCCGACGAACATGCCGCCTTCGGCGAACGGACCGCCCAGCGTGCTGCCGCGCGCGGAGGCCAGGCCGAGCGACGAGGTGTGGTTGCCCAGCGCGTAGTCGGGCCGCACGGCGGTGGCCACCAGGTCGGGGCGCGCGGGCTGCGGGCGTTCGTCCACCTTCTGACCGTAGTAGCTGTAGGGCCAGCCGTAGAAGGCGCCGTCGCGCACCGAGGTCATGTAGTCGGGCACCAGGTCGGAGCCGAGTTCGTCGCGTTCGTTGACAGAGGTCCACAACGTGTTCCCCTGCCACGCCATGCCCACCGGGTTGCGCAGGCCGGTGGCGAAGAGGCGGCCCTTGCCGGTGGCGCGGTCGAACTCCCAGATCGCCGCACGCCCTTCCTCATGGCCCATGCCGTGTTCGGCCACGTTGCTGTTGGAGCCCACCGACACGTAGAGCCGGCTGCCATCGGCGCTGGCAATGAGGCCCTTGGTCCAGTGGTGGTTCAGCGCGCCGCCGGGCAGATCGGCCACCCGGGTCACCGGGCCACTGGCCTTGGTGTCGCCGGGCTGGTAGGGCACCTTCACCAGGGCGTCGGTGTTGGCGATGAACAGCTCGTTGCCGACCAGCGCCATGCCGAACGGCGAGGTGAGGTTCTCGAGAAACACCGAGCTCACCTCGGCGATGCCGTCGCCGTCGGCGTCGCGCAGCAGGGTGATGCGGTCGGCGCTGGGTGTGGCGGCGCCCGCGCGCTTCATCACCATGCCCATCACCTTGCCCTTGATGCCGAGCAGCTCGTCGCGCAGCGGCCGTTCGGGCGCGTTCGATTCGGCCACGAGCACGTCGCCGTTGGGCAGCACGTAGACCCAGCGCGGGTGGTCGAGTCCGGCTGCGAATTTGCTCACCGTCGTGCCGCTCGCGGCGGTGGGCATCTGGCCTTCCTGCCAGGGCTGCGCCTTCGCCACCTTCACGGTGGGGATCATCGTCTTCACCGGCGCGGGCAGCTCGGGGGCGGGCCCGTAGCCGGTGTCCACTTTCAGTTTTGCCGATTCACCGCACGCGCCCAGCAGCAACGCGGCGGCCATGAGCAGTGCCAGTGGCAGTCGGCGGTTGGGCGGGGCGTGGCGCGACGAGACCATGGAAGGCTCCTTGTGTGTGTATGTGTGTGACAGCGGGGATGACCTGAAACTAAGACCGATACCCCTCGACGTCTGTGCGCTGCGCCACCAACACCGCGAGGCTGACGCACGTCTGGGACAATCGCGCTTTGCCCGCAGAACACCGCATGTCCACCGCCCTGGCGCCCGACGCCGCCGCCGAAACCCCCGATGCTCAGCCCAGCGGCCCGCTGGCACGCGAGGCGCTCGCGCTGGCCGCGTTCGACCACGTGGTGGCGCACGCGCCCGGCTACCGCGCGCGGTCGGGTCAGCGCGAGATGGCGGCGCACATCGCGCACACGCTCTCGGGCGTGGCGCTGGGCGACGGTTCGGTGGCCAGCGACGCGCCGCTGCCCGCGCGCGGCATTGCCGTGGTGCAGGCCGGCACGGGCGTGGGCAAGTCGGCCGCCTACGCGTCCACCGTGATCCCGCTCGCGCTCGCGCAGCAGAAGCGCGTGATCATCAGCACCGCCACGGTGGCGCTGCAGGAACAGCTGATCGCGAAGGACCTGCCCGCGCTCGCCACCACGCTGCCACAGCCGTTCAGCTTCGCGCTGGCCAAGGGGCGCGGCCGCTATGTGTGCCGCCTCAAGCTGGACCAGCTCAGCGGCGGCGACGCGGCCAGTGCCGACCTGTTCGAGAGCGACGACAGCACCACCAGCACGACTGACGCCGCCGGCATGGCCGCACAGGCCGTGGCGTCCGCATCGGCCGCCGCGCGCTGGCAGGAACGCGGCGTGCAGTACACCGCGTGGGCCAGCGCGCTGGACAGCGGCAGCTGGGACGGCGACCGCGACCGGCTCGACGAACCGCCCGATGGCGGCCTGTGGGCACCCGTGGCGGCCGAGCGCCACACCTGCACCGCGCGCCATTGCCCCAGCTACAACAGCTGCAGCTACTACCAGGCGCGCGCGAAACTGGCGCAGGCCCAGGTCATCGTTGTCAACCACGACCTGCTGCTCTCCACGCTCGGCCTGCACGCGCTGCCCGCGCCGCAGGACTGTTATCTCGTGTTCGACGAGGCGCACCACCTCGGCTCGGTGGCGCAAGGGCAGTTCACCGCGTCCATGGACCTGATGCGCGGGCAGTGGCTGGACAAGCTGCCGCGCGCGGTGGAAGAGGTGGCCGGTGCGATCGAATACACACCCACGATCGACGTGGCCGCGTCCGCGCGCGAGCTCAAGGGTGCGCAGGTCGAACTGGCGCGGCTGGCCATGCAGCGCATTGGCGCGCTGCCCGCCTGGCTGGACCTCACCGGCCGCGCGGCAGGGCGTGCGCCGGTGCGCGGCGGTGGCGGTTTCAACAACGACGCGGGCGCGCCGGTGGTGGACCGTTTCGAAGGCGGCGTGCTGCCGCCCGACTGGCTCGAGGTGATCGCGAAACTGCACGCCCACGCCAGCAGCCTGCTCAAGGTGTTCGAGGCACTCGCCGCGCAGCTCAAGGCCACCGCGCGCGAGAACCCGGGCGACGCCGCGCGCTGCGCCAAGCTCTACAGCCGCCTGGGCGTGCTCGCGCCGCGCCTGCAGAGCGCGCAGGAAACGGCCACCTACTGGATGCAGCAGGCGGGCGACGGCCAGCCGCCGCTGGCCAAGTGGCTCGAAGCCGGTGTGAGCCACGGCCTGGTCACGCTCACCGCGCACGCCTGCCCGTTGCAGCCGGGCAGCCTGCTGCGCAACCAGCTCTGGAACCAGGTGCGCGCGGCGGTGGTCACCTCGGCGTCGCTCGTCACCTGCGGCAGCTTCGATCATTTCCTGCACGAGTCCGGCCTGGCCTGGGACGGCGCCGTGGCCGCGCGCGAGGTGCAGAGCCCGTTCGACCATGCGAAGCAGGGCCGCCTGGTGGTGGTGCAGACCCAGGCCGACCCGAAGGACGTGGACGGCTACACCCGCGAAATGCTCTCGCTGCTGATGGCCGACCTGCGCGAGGTGGAGCGCGGCGCGCTGGTGCTGTTCACCTCGCGCGCGCAGATGCGGCAGGCGCAGGGCCTGCTGGAGCGCGGTGAACATGGGGCGCTGCGGGACCGCGTGCTGGTGCAGGGCGAGGCCTCGCGCACCGTGCTGCTGCGCCGCCACGCCGAGCGCGTGGCCGAAGGCAAGCCGTCCGTGCTGTTCGGCCTGCAGTCGTTCGGCGAAGGGCTCGACCTGCCTGGTGAGTTGTGCGAATGGGTGTTCATCACCAAGCTGCCCTTCGCCTCGCCGAGCGACCCGGTGGGCCAGGCGCGTGCTGACTGGTTGAAGAGCCAGGGGCGCGACCCGTTCAGCGAACTCGTGGTGCCCGCCACCGGCGCACGGCTGCTGCAATGGACCGGCCGCGCGCTGCGCACCGAGACCGACGAGGCGGTGGTCGTTTGCTACGATGCCCGCTTGCTGCGCCAGTCCTACGGACGCCGCATGCTCAAGGGCCTGCCTCCCTACCGGCTCCAGCGCCGCGTCGACGGCGCGCTGACCGAGGCCTGAGCCTTCCTCCTCTCCCCACGAAGCCCCATCAGAAAGCGACCGCCATGATCTTCTCCGTCCTCAAGCTCATCCACGTGCTCGCCGTCATCCTGTGGGTGGGCGGCATGGCCTTCGCCCACTTCTTCCTGCGCCCCTCGGTGCAGACGCTGGAAGCCCCGGTGCGCCTGCGCCTGCTGCAGACCGTGATGAAGCGTTTCTTCTCGACGGTGCTGGTGGCTTCGCTGGTGGTGCTGGTCACCGGGCTGTGGATGATCGGCCGCGTGGCCAAGGAAACGGTGCAGGCCGGCCTTCCGTTCAACATGCCGCTGGACTGGACCATCATGGCCACGCTCGGCATCCTGATGATCGCGATCTTCGGCCACATCCGTTTCGCACTGTTCAAGCGCCTCACGCGCGCGGTGGACGCGAGCGACTGGCCGGCCGGTGGTGCCGCCATGGCCTCCATCCGCACCTGGGTCTTCGTCAACCTGTGCATCGGTATCGTGATCATCTGCGTGACGCTGCTGATGGGCTGAGCACCCGCCGCGCGACCATGGGCTCACCGTTGGCGCTCTCCCTGCGGCACGGCCTCTGGATGATCGCGCTGCTGGCCGCACTGCTGCAGGGTTGCGCGCTGCCGCCGCTGGAAGGGCGCAGCGAATCGCAGGCGCTGTCGCCCGCCGAGGCCGCCACCACCCGGCTCGGCCGTTCGCTGAGTGAGCAGGTGCAGGCCCACCCCGGCGAGTCCGGCATCCTGCCGCTGGCCGATGCGCTCGGCTCGTTCGCGGCGCGCATGCTGCTGGTGCGCGCGGCCGAACGCACGCTGGACGTGCAGTACTACATCTGGCGCGACGACATCACCGGCAACCTGTTGCTCGGCGCGTTGCGGGAAGCGGCGGAACGCGGCGTGCGCGTGCGCCTGCTGCTGGACGACAACGGCGTGGCCATGGACGCGAAGCTGCTCGCGCTGGACCGGCATCCCGCCATCGAGGTGCGGCTGTTCAACCCGTTCTCGGTGCGTCAGCCCAAGGCCCTGGGCTACCTCACGCACTTCAGCCGCGCCAACCGGCGCATGCACAACAAGGCGCTGATCGCCGACAACCAGGCCGCCATCATGGGCGGGCGCAACGTGGGCGACGAGTACTTCGGCGCCACCGACGGCGTGCTGTTCGCCGACCTCGACGTGCTCGCCGCGGGCGCCGTGCTGCCGGAGCTGTCGGCCGATTTCGACCGCTACTGGGCCAGTGCGTCCGCCTATCCCATCGACCGCATCGTGCCGGCCGAAAGCACGGTGCCGGCGCCCGTTCTTCCCACCGAAGACGACCCGCGCGCCGCGCACTACCTGCAGGCCCTGCGCGAGTCGCGCTTCGTGGCCGACCTGTTGGCCGGTGAACACCTGCCGCAGTGGGCCCCGGTCGAGATGGTGAGCGACGACCCACGCAAGGGCCTGGGACTGGCGGAGAAGGAAGACCTGCTCACGCCCCAGTTGCAGCAGGTGCTGGCCCGCCCGCCGGCGACCTCGCTGGATCTCGTGTCACCGTACTTCGTGCCCACCGCTGCGGGCGTGGACGCTTTCAGCCGGCTGGCGGCCCGTGGGGTGCGCGTGCGCATCCTCACCAATGCGCTGGAGGCCACCGATGTGTCGGCCGTGCACTCGGGCTACGCGCGCTACCGCAAGGAACTGCTGCGCGCTGGCGTCGAGCTGCACGAGATGAAGCGCGGTGCGCAGCCGCAGGGTGGCCGTGCCGGCGTGTTCGGCAGTTCGGGTTCCAGCCTGCACGCGAAAACCTTTGCCATCGACGGCCAGCGCGTGTTCGTCGGCTCGATGAACTTCGATCCGCGCTCGGCCCACCTCAACACCGAACTCGGCTTCATCATCGACAGCCCCGTGCTGGCGCGGTCGGTCACCCAGGCGTTCGACCGCGACATTCCCGCCAGCGCCTATGAGGTGAAGCTCGACGAGAGCGGCGGTCTGGTATGGATGGAGCGCCGCGAAGGTCAGCTGCTGCGCCACACGCGCGAACCGGGCGCCACGCTGGGGCGCAGCGCCTGGATCGGCCTGCTCTCGGTGCTGCCGATCGAGTGGTTGCTCTGAAGGTTCAGTCGTCGTGGCGGTGCGCCAGCAGGGCGCGCCAGATCAGCGCGCCGAGGGCGGCACCCACGATGGGGGCGAGCCAGAACAGCCAGAGCTGATCCAGCGCAATGGAAGGGCCGAACAGGGCCGGGCCCGTGCTGCGTGCCGGGTTGACCGAGGTGTTCGTCACCGGGATGGAGACGAGGTGGATGAGGGTGAGGCACAGGCCGATGGCCAGGCCACCGAAGCCCGCGGCCGCGCGTTTCGCGGTGGCGCCGAGGATGACCAGCAGGAACACCGCGGTCAGCACCGCCTCGATCAGGAGCGCCGACATGAGGTCGTAACCGCCCGGCGAGTGGGTGCCGTAGCCGTTGGTGGCGAAACCGCCCACCTTGAAATCGGGCTGACCCATGACGACGAGGTACAGCACGCCGGCCGCGGCCACCGCGCCCAGCACCTGCGCGATCACGTAGCCGGGCAGTTCCGCTGCCCGGAACCGGCCCCCCAGCGCCAGTCCCACCGACACCGCGGGGTTGAAGTGGCCGCCGGAGATTGGCCCGAACGCGTAGGCGCCGGTGAGCACCGTCAGCCCGAAGGCCAGCGAGACGCCCGCGAAGCCGATGCCCAGTCCGGGGAAGGCTGCCGCCAGCACCGCGCTGCCGCAGCCACCGAACGTGAGCCAGAACGTGCCGAGAAATTCGGCGGACCATTTTTGGAGATTGCTGTGTTCCATGCTGCGCACCTGTGTCGAGAGGCAGCGGAAGATACGCAGGCGGGTTGGCCCGCACAAGCGAATTAACAATGCTTTGACACACCCGGCACCCGCAGCGGGTGCGGTGCCTCAGTTCGCCGCCGTGGCTGGCGGGTTCGGCCGGTTGCCCAGCATGCGGTGCCACAGGCCAGGCAGCGCGGTGGCGATGTCGGGGCGCGAGCTGTTCAGCCTGGGGCGGTAGCCGCCGTTGGCGCGTGCCGCGTCGGTGCCCAGATCGAAGCGGAAGGTGTAGTGCGGTTCCTGGCCCATGCGCAGGTCGGTCACGAACAGGTGGCCGTGGGCGGACGCGACGCTGTAGAAGCCGTGGGTGAAGGCCGCCATGCGCGCGAGGTTGGGTTCGTCGCGGTACTGCGCGATCAGGTCGGCGCCGCGCTCGTGCACGTCCCACCGAACGTCGGGCGTGTCGTCCAGCAGCGAGTAATAGCCCTCGCGGTACTGCGTGGGCGTGGTCGCCACGAAGCGCCAGAGCAGCGTGTTGAACGGTGCGGGCGTGACCAGCAGCCCTTCGGCCTCGATGCCTTCGGCCTTCAGCGAAGCGCGCGCCACCTGCGTGGCGTGGTGCTGCGCCCCCACGCTCCACGCCAGGTAGAGCGTGCTGAGCACCAGCCCGGCGGCGTTCCAGGCCCGACCGCGCGCGGACTTCAGCCGCAGCGCGGCGACCACGCCCACGATCAGCGGCAGGGTGTAGGCCAGATCGATGATGAAGATGCTGCCCACGCCGAAGGGATGGTCGCTGAACGGCCGCAGCAGCTGCGTGCCGTACACCGTCATGGTGTCGAGCAATGGGTGGGTGATGAGCACCAGCCACATCGCCAGCCACCAGCGCCGGAACAGCGCGGCCTCGCCATGCACGCGCGAGACGATCCACGCCAGCAGCGGCGCGAACAGCGTGAGCACGATGAGCGAATGGCTCTCGGCGCGGTGCAGCGTCATGTTGAGGATGGCGTCGCCGTGGTCGATGAAGGCGTCGAGATCGGGCAGCGTGCCGCCGATGGCGCCCCACAGCGCGGCCTTCCACACGGCGGTCCGGCGGCCCATCACGGCCACGCCCACGGCCGAGCCGAGGGCAATCTGGGTCAATGAATCCATGGCGCGAGAGCTTATCCGCGCCGGCTCACTCTGTGGATGACAGGGGCTTGTTCAGGCCTGCACCACGATGGGGAACGTGGCGCGCAAGCCGTCGCTGTCGGGTGCGAAGGGCACGGTGACGGCGGCGCGGTCCGCTTCGTTCATGCGGCGCCAGATGCCGTCGCGCTCGTTGCCCGGGTCGCCCGCCACATAGAGCTGGGTGGTGAGCAGTTCCATGCGGTCCAGCCGCACCTTCACGTGGATGTGCGGCGTGCGGCCGGTGTAGGGCACGGGTTTCAGGGTGCGGAAGCGGTAGCGCCCGTCGCGGCCCACCGTGACCTTGCCAAAGCCCTGGAAGGCCGGGTCGGCCCGGTCGCCATCGCCCGGGTGGTGATAGTGGCCCGCGTGGTCGCATTGCCAGATCTCGACCACCGCACCCGCCACGGGCACACCGCCCAGGTCGGTCACCGTGCCATCGACCCAGGCCGGCTGGCCCTTGCCGTACACCACCTGGCCGTTCTTCAGCAGGTCGGCGTCCGAATCGGCGGGCAGGCTGACCGGGTAGAACGGGCCTTCGGTCTGGCGCGGCGTGGGCCGCAGGTTCTTCGACTGCGCCAGCACCGGCGAAAGCCAGGCGGGAGCGGCCACGGCGGCGGCACTGGCGATGAGGATGCGGCGGCGGGGCAGGGCGGGCATGGGCGTCTCCAGAAACGGCAGACTGATTGGAAGAACCTTCCGAGCGCAAGTTCCTCGATCCAGAACCCGCCACCCGGTGCGAAGTGGCCCAGACCAGAAACACCGCGGATCCGGCTTCGCCGGTCCCAGGTGTTGCCCCCTTGGGGGTGACGCCGCAGGCGGCGCGGGGGGAGCTACTTCCCCCCCATCCAGGCCAGCAGCGAGGCCCGCATGGCCTCCTCGACCGACATGTCGATCGGCGTCGTCCAGCTGCGCGGCACGAAGACGGTGTAGCCACCGATCATGTAGCCCATGGGCAGGTACACCGCCACGTGGTCCAGTTCCGCCAGCCCGGGGGGCAGCCCCTGCATGTTCTGCCGCGTGACCAGGCCGACGATGGTCATCTCGTTGTCCGGCATCTTCAGCATCACCACCTGCTGCTGCGTTTCCTTCTGGCTGGGCGAGAAGTAGTCGGCAAAGCTCTTCAGCGAGGAGTAGATGCTCTTGACCACCGGCAGGTTGGTGAAGGGCAGTTCCACCCAGGAGAGCATGCGCGACGTCACCGGCTGGGAAATCAGGAAGCCCAGGCCGAAGATCATGGCCGCACCGATCAGGATGCCCAGGCCGGGCAGGTAGAAGTCGCCCACCAGCGGGCGGATCGCCCACATGGCCAGCGTTTCCAGCCAGACGATGAAGAGGTACAGCACGTAGACCGTGATCGCCACCGGCAGGAACGTGATCAGGCCGCGGAAGAAGTACTGGTAAATCGGTTTCATGGGGTCTCGGGCGGGTCGTGCGCCGCTGGCGCGGGCGGGACACGCGGGAGCATAGCAGTCGGGTGGCTTGCAAATGCCCACAATGCCCCCATATGCTTGCTGTCTGGCCCGTACCGGGCCGCCACGCCTGGCGCTTGCGCCAGTTCAGGAACTCCCCTGGAGCCAGGAGGCTCTCACTTCCATGAACGGACTTTTCGATTTCTTCGGCCGCGTGCTGCGTGGCGTGCTCAGGCTGGTGCTGGTTGTGGCCACCCTCATTTTCGTGTTCAGCCTGTTGCTGGCCGCGATCGTGGTGATGCTGGGCGTGTCGCTCTGGGCGTTGGTGACGGGGCGCAAGCCCGCTCCCGCGGTGGTGTTCAGCCGCTTCCGCCAGACCTCGCAGCGCTACACCCAGGGTGTGTGGCCCGGCAACACCACGGGCGGCGCGCGCCGCCCGGCGGGTGACGTGGTCGACGTGGAGGCCACCGAGGTGCCCGATGCACCCGCTCCCAGGCGCGAAGCGGGCCCCCGCTCGGGGCCCGACCACATGGCGCGCGTGCTGCGCTGACCCTCAGTCTTCGTCGGCGCCGTTCTGGCGCCTGGCCAGCGCGGCGTCGTACAGGGCGTTGCGCGGCTGGCCCGTGATCTCTGCGCACAGGCGCACAGCGGTTTTCAAGGGCAGTTCGGCCAGCAACAGGTCGAGCGTGCGCAGGGCCGCCGGATTCACCGCATCGGCGTCGGCCACCGAGGCCGTCAGCGGATGCACCATCAACACGAATTCCCCGCGCGTGCGGTGCGCGCCGCCCTGCAGCCAGGCGGGCAGGTCCTGCGCCGGCAGTGACGCGATCTCCTCGAACTGCTTGGTCAGCTCGCGGCCCACGGTGAGGGTGCGTGGCCCCAGCGAGGCGAGGTCGCGGGCCAGCGCCTCGATGCGGTGCGGCGCCTCCAGCAGCACGCAGGCGCGCGCATCGGCGGCGATCTGCTGCACCTCGCGCTGGCGCTCGGCGGCCTTGGGCGAGAGAAAACCGGTGAACACGAAGCGCCCGTCCCAGCCGCTGTGGCCGGCCACGCTGAGCAGCGCGGTGATGCTGCTGGCGCCGGGAATCGGCAGGCTGCGCAGCCCGGCGGCGGCCACGGCCGCCACGAGGCGCGCGCCCGGGTCGCTCACGCCCGGCGTGCCGGCATCGCTCACATAGGCCACGCGCTCGCCCGCCTGCAGCCGCTGCACCACCGCCTGCGCGGCCTCGGCTTCGTTGTGCTCGTGCAGGGCCAGCAACGGCTTGTGCAGGCCGTAGCCCTGCAGCAGCGTGGCGGTGTGGCGCGTGTCCTCGCAGGCCACGGTGTCCACCAGCGAGAGCACCTGCAGCG
>VFQP010000126.1_pt1 | contig 218852 bp, 217 predicted proteins | sample 3512351 | NCBI WGS metagenome assembly VFQP01 (sample SAMN10412372, study PRJNA504923) | tailings metagenome | isolation source: Relicate 1 Philex TSF1 revegetated site | place: Philippines: Tuba, Benguet | collected 2017-08-29 | reverse complement strand
TCGCGGTGCCGACCGGCGTGAAGATCTTCTCCTGGATCGCCACCATGTGGGGCGGGTCGATCAAGCTCGAGGTCCCGATGCTGTGGGCGATCGGCTTCATCTTCCTGTTCACCGTCGGCGGCGTCACCGGCGTCGTGCTGGCCAATGCCGGCGTCGACTACTCGCTGCACAACACCTACTACGTGATCGCGCACTTCCATTACGTGCTGTCGCTCGGTGCGGTGTTCGGCATGTTCGCCGGCTTCTACTACTGGATCGGCAAGATGTCGGGCCGGCAGTATCCGGAGTGGGCGGCCCAGGTGCACTTCTGGACGACCTTCGTCGGCGTCAACCTGACCTTCTTCCCGATGCACTTCTCGGGTCTCGCCGGCATGCCGCGCCACTACGTCGACTATCCGGATGCGATGTCGCACTGGAACTACCTGTCGTCGCTGGGTGCGTTCATCTCGTTCGGCTCCACGATCTTCTGGCTGATCTTCGTGGTGTTCGGCACGCTCCTGGCCGGCCGCAAGGTCGGTGCGAACTACTGGGGCCCGGGTGCCACGACGCTGGAGTGGACGGTGTCTTCTCCGCCGCCGTTCCACACCTTCGAGGAACTGCCGCACATCTCGCCGGCGGCGCACCACTAGGAAAAGCGCGGGCGCCTCGCGGGGCGCCCTCGCCTTGAGGGCACGGGACGGACATGGCCTACACAGTCGAGGGAAGCATCGGGGAAGTCGTGGCGCCGACGCGCGTGCGCGATTACTTCGACCTGCTGAAGCCGCGCGTCATGTCGCTCGTGGTCTTCACGGGGCTGGTCGGCGTCGTGATCGCGCCGGGCCATATCCATCCCTTCACGGCCACGCTTGCCGTGCTGGCCATCGCACTCGGCTCGGGTGCGGCCGGCGCCATCAACATGTGGTACGAGCGCGACCTCGACGCCCTGATGGCGCGCACGCGCAACCGTCCGCTGCCGGCCGGGCGCGTGGCGCCGGATGACGCGCTCGGTCTCGGGGTCCTGCTGTCGATCTTCTCGGTCGCGCTGATGGCCGTGGCGACCAACTTCGTCGCCGCCGGGCTGCTGGCGCTGGCCATCCTCTTCTATGTCTTCGTCTACACGATCTGGCTGAAGCGCCGGACGCCGCAGAATATCGTGATCGGCGGCGCGGCCGGTGCCTTCCCGGCGATGATCGGCTGGGCGGCCGTCTCGGGCGACGTCTCGCCGGTCGGCATCGCGCTCTTCCTGCTGGTGTTCCTGTGGACACCGCCGCACTTCTGGGCGCTGGCGCTCTACCGCAGCGACGATTACCGCCGCGCCGGCGTGCCGATGCTGCCCGTGGTCGCGGGCCCGCGCGAGACCAAGCGCCAGATGCTGATCTACACCCTGGCGCTGGTGCCGGTGGCGTTTGCCCCGACGCTGCTCGGCGCCGTGGGCTGGCTGTACGGCGTGGTGGCGCTGGCGATGAGCGCCGGCTTCGTGGTCCACGCGGTGCGGGTGTGGCGCACGGCCGACGACGAGACGGCGCACGGCGCGGCCAAGCGCATGTTCCGCTTTTCCCTGGTCTATCTCGCGGTGCTCTTTGCGGCGCTGCCTCTCGATCTGGTCGTCGGCCGGATCGTGGCGGGATGAGTGTCATGACCGACGACCGTCGTCCCGGCGACAGCGACAGGCACCGCCGCCAGCGCGGCAAGAACCTGTTCGTCGCGGGATTCCTGCTGCTGCTGGTCGTTCTGTTTTTCGTGCTGACCATCGTCCGCATGGGAGGGAAGGCATGACCGACAAGGTCCCGCCAAAGGCGGTCGACAAGAACGCCCGTCTCGCCCGCCGGCTGGTCCTGGTGACGGGCGGCATGGCCGGCCTCGCCTATGCGTCGGCGCCGCTCTACGACCTGTTCTGCCGCACGACGGGCTTCGGCGGCACGCCGCTCGTCGCGAACGCGGGCGACCGGCCCGTCCTCGACCGTACGGTCAAGGTGCGCTTCGACTCGAACGTCGATTCGGCGCTGCCCTGGCGTTTCCAGCCGCTGGAGCGCGAAGTGAAGGTGCGACTCGGCGAGGAGCACCTGACGCATTATCGCGTCACCAACGTCTCGCAGCGTCCACTCGTCGGCACCTCGACCTACAACGTCACGCCCGAACCGGCGGGACCCTGGTTCAACAAGATCCAGTGCTTCTGCTTCACCGAGCAGCTTCTGCTGCCGGGCCAGTCGGTCGATATGCCCGTGATCTTCTTCGTCGATCCCGAGATGGACAAGGATCGGCGCTACGACAACATCCGGACCGTCACGCTCTCGTACACCTTCTTCGAGGCCAAGACGGAACGGGCCAAAACCTTGCTCGGCGGCGTGCCCGCCGCTGATTCCAAAAAGGGTGGATGAACTATGGCCAGTGGCGCTCCCAAGCATCCCTATCATCTCGTCGATCCGAGCCCGTGGCCGGCGGTCGCGTCGCTCGGCGCGCTGATCCTGGCGATGGGCTTCGGCCTCGCCCTGCATCCCGAGCTGCTGGGGCCGGGTATCGGCAAGGCGATGAAGTCCATCCATTGGTGGGCGCTGGCGCCCGGCCTGCTGCTGGTCATCGCCGTCATGTATGCCTGGTGGAGCGACGTCATCGTCGAGTCGCGGACCCATCACACGCAGGTGGTCCAGCTCGGCCTGCGCTATGGCATGATCCTCTTCATCGCCTCGGAAGTGCTGTTCTTCGCCGCGTTCTTCTGGGCGTTCTTCGACGCCTCGCTCTATCCCGGCGCGTGGAACCAGCCGGTTAAGACAGAGGCGACCGGAGGCATCTGGCCGCCGAAGGGCACCAGCATCATCGCGCCGTTCGACCTGCCGCTGATGAACACGCTGATCCTGCTGCTGTCGGGCACGACGCTGACCTGGGCGCATCACGCGATCGTCGAGGGCAACAAGCGCGACGCCGTCCGCGGCCTGCTCTGCACGGTCGTCCTCGGCGTCATCTTCACCGGCGTGCAGGCCTACGAGTACATGCACGCGCCGTTCACGCTCGACCAGAACGTCTATTCCTCGACGTTCTTCCTGGCGACGGGCTTCCACGGCTTCCACGTGCTGGTCGGCACGACGTTCCTCTTCGTCTGCCTGTTCCGGACGATGAAGAACCAGTTCACGCCCAAGCAGCATTTCGGCTTCGAGGCGGCCGCCTGGTACTGGCACTTCGTCGACGTGGTGTGGCTGTTCCTGTTCTTCTGCATCTACTGGTGGGGTGCCGGAAAGGCGCCGATCGCCCTGCACTGAGCCGCTGAGGCGGACTATCTTGGAACCGCCGGGCGCTCCCCGGCGGTTCGCCTTTGGAGGAACCATTGTCCGACTGGCCGCGCCAATCGCCGTTCGATGTCGCCCTGCGCGGTGCCTGTCCGCGCTGTGGCCGCGGCCGGCTGTTCCGCGGCCTCCTGACCGTCGTCGACCGGTGCGACACGTGCGGGCTCGACCTGCGCGGCAATGATGCCGGCGACGGGCCGGCGGTGTTCGTCATCCTGGGGCTGGGCGCGATCATCATGATCCTCGTCTTCTGGGTCGAGTTCCGCTTCGAGCCGCCCTGGTGGGTCCATGTGCTGATCTGGCTGCCGCTCACCTTCGGCCTGGCTTCCTACATGCTGCGCTTCCTGAAGGCGCTGCTGGTCGCCCAGCAATACATCCATCGCTCAACCACGCTCGACGAGTAGGGGAGACTCCGATGATCCGGTTGCGGCCCGCCCTGTGGCCCACCCTCGTTTCGCTGCCGATCCTGGTCCTGTCGCTGACGCTGGGCTTCTGGCAGATGGAGCGTCGCGAGTGGAAACTCGACCTTCTTCACCGCATCGCCGCCAATCAGGCGGCGGCGCCGATGACGCTCGACGAGCTGCTGAAGGGCGATCCGCTTCGGCACGAATACGGCCGCGTGACGGTCTCTGGCACGCTGCTGCACGACAAGGAATTCTATCTCGGCGCGCGCAACCTCAAGAACAAGGTCGGCCTGCATGTCGTCGTGCCGCTGCGCACCGACGATGGCCGAATCGTGCTGTTCGACCGCGGCTGGATTCCGCAGGAGCGCAAGGACCCCGTGCACCGGGCCGAGAGCCGGCAAGCCGGCCCTGTCCAGCTGACGGGCATCGTGCGGCGCAGCCAGACCAAGGCCCGCTTCGCGCCGGAGAACGTTCCCGACAAGAACGTCTGGTTCCAGGTCGACGTGCCGTTGATGCGCCAAATGGCGGGCGCCCCGCCCGATCCCAAACTCGACACCTTCTTCCTCGATGCCGACGCCTCGCCCAATCCGGGCGGCGTGCCGATCGGCGGGCAGACGCGGCTCGACATTCCGAACGACCATCTCCAGTACGCGATCACCTGGTTCCTGATCGCGCTGGCGCTGGCCGGTGTCTATCTTGCCTACCATTGGGAGAATGGCCGGCTCGAGATCAACGGCCGCCGCAAGGTGCCCGGCCCATGATTCCCAACGATCCCTATGCCGAACTGGAGCGGCGGTTCGCGCGCCTCAGTGCCATCGGCCGTGCCTCGTCGATCCTGAACTGGGACCGCTCGACCATGATGCCGGACGGCGCCAGCGAGGACCGTGCCGACCAGCTCGCGACGCTCGGCGTCATCGCCCACGAGATCATCTCCGCGCCCGACATGCCGGAACTGCTGTCGCGCGCGGAGGAGGGCAGGGACACGCTCGATGTCTGGCGTGCCGCCAACCTGCGCGAGATGCGCCGCCAGTGGGTCCACGAGAGCGCGCTGCCGTCTGACCTCGTGGAAGCGCGGACCCGCGCCTGCACGGCCTGCGAACAGGTTTGGCGCACGGCGAAGAAGAATGCCGACTTCAAGCTGCTGCTGCCGTCGCTCGAGCAGGTGCTGACGGTGATGCGCCGGATCGGCGAGGCCAAGGCAGCCGCGCTCGGCACGTCGCTCTACGACGCGTTGCTCGACGAGTTCGAGCCGGGCGGCCGTTCGGCGCGCATCGATAGCCTGTTCGACGAGTTGCGCGGTTTCCTGCCCGGCCTGCTCGGGCGGGTGCTGGAACACCAGAGGAGCCAGCCCCAGCCGGTGACCCTCGAAGGGCCGTTCCCGGTCGAGGCGCAGCGCAAGCTCGGCGTCGAGCTGATCCGCCGGATCGGGTTCGACTTCCATCACGGGCGTCTCGACGTGTCGGCGCATCCGTTCAGCGGCGGCACGGCCGACGACGTGCGCATCACGACCCGTTACGACGAGGCGGATTTCGCGCGCTCGCTGATGGGCGTCCTGCACGAGACCGGGCATGGGCTCTACGAAGCCGGCCTGCCGCGGGACTGGCGGCGCCAGCCTGTCGGCAATGCGCGCGGCATGGTGCTCCACGAGAGCCAGTCGCTGCTGATGGAGATGCAGGCCTGCCGCAGCGACGCCTTCATCGCCTTCGCCGCGCCGCACATGCGGGCCGCCTTCGGCAAGGACGGCCCGGCCTGGAGCCAGGACAACATCCACCGCCTCTACACGCGCGTGGCGCCGGGCTTCGTCCGGGTGGACGCCGACGAGGTGACCTATCCGCTGCACATCATGCTGCGCTACCGGCTGGAGCGCGCCATGCTGGCCGGCGACCTGAAGCTCGCCGACCTGCCGGGCGCATGGAACGAGGGCATGCGGGAGCTGCTGGGCATCGTGCCGCCCGACGATTCGCTGGGCTGCCTGCAGGATATCCATTGGCCGGACGGCGGGTGGGGGTATTTCCCGACCTACACGCTGGGCGCCATGGCCGCCGCCCAGCTCTTCGCGGCAGCGCGGCGGGCCGTGCCTGGCCTGATGGAGGGGATCGGCCGCGGGGATTTTGCGCCGCTGCTGGCATGGCTGCGGGAAAACGTGCACGGCAAGGGCTCGATCGCCACCACCGACGAGATCCTGGCGGGCGCCACCGGCGCGCCGCTCGGCGTCGCGGCCTTCAAGGCGCATCTGGAAAGCCGGTACCTCCCGGCGTAAGAGGGGAGCATGCTCGACCTCCGGCCGAACTGCGAATGCTGCGACAAGGACTTGCCGAATGGCGCGTCCGACGCCCTGATCTGCACCTTCGAGTGCACCTTCTGCGCCGATTGCGCGCGAACCCGGTTGGGCGGCCAGTGCCCGAACTGCGGCGGCGACCTCGTCCGTCGCCCGACCCGCCCCGAGAAGATGCTCGCCAAATATCCGGCCTCCACCAAGCGCGTCCGCAAGGAGCACGAGGCCTGTCGTCAGGTCGCCTGACGGCCACCGAACGGAGTTCATGTTGCGTTACATCAGCACCCGCCACGGCTCGCAGGGGCAACCTGCCGCCCTGAGCTTCGAGGACGTCATGCTTGCGGGGCTCGCCCGCGACGGCGGCCTCTACCTTCCCGTCGAATGGCCGCGCTTCGAGCCGGCCGAGATCGCCGCCATGAAAGGCCTCCCCTATGTCGAGGTCGCCTTTCGCGTCATGCGGCCCTTCATCGGCGAAGCCTTCGACGAGGCGACCTTCCGCCGCCTGATCGCGGAGGCCTATGCCTCGTTCGAGACGTCGGAGGTCGCGCCGCTGAAGCCTCTCGGCGATTCCGGCCTTCACCTGCTCGAGCTGTTCCACGGCCCCACGCTCGCCTTCAAGGACGTCGCCCTGCAGCTCCTCGGTCGCATGCTCGACCAGACGCTGGCCGTGCGCGGCCAGCATGCGACCATCGTCGGCGCCACGTCGGGCGACACCGGCTCGGCCGCGATCGAGGCGGTGCGCGACCGCAAGACCATCGACATCTTCATGCTGTTCCCGCGTGGCCGCGTCAGCGAGGTGCAGCGGCGGCAGATGACCACCGTGCTGGCGCCAAACGTCCACAACATCGCGGTGCAGGGCACGTTCGACGACTGCCAGGACCTCGCCAAGGCCTGCTTCAACGATCTCGCCTTTCGCGACAGGCATGCGCTGACCGCCGTCAACTCGATCAACTTCGCCCGCGTGATGGCGCAGATCGTCTACTACTTCTGGGCGGCGCTGAAGCTCGGCGCGCCGGAGCGGCCGGTCGCCTTCACCGTCCCCAGCGGCAATTTCGGTAACGTCTATGCCGGCTATGCCGCGCGCCAGATGGGGCTGCCCATCTCCCACTTCGTGGTCGGCGCCAACAGCAACGACATCCTCGCCCGCTTCTTCGAGAGCGGCGCGATGACGATGTCGGAAGTGGTGCCGACGCTGAGCCCCAGCATGGACATCCAGATCTCGAGCAACTTCGAGCGCCTGCTGTTCGACCTCTACGACCGCAACGGCGCAGCGCTCGCCGACGCCATGACGGCTTTCCGCAGCACCGGTACGCTGAAGGTCGGCGACAATGCGCTGTCCGGCGTCCGCGCGCTGTTCGATGCCGGTCGCCTCGACGATGCCGGCACGCTTGCCGCCATCGCCGACTGCCGCAAGCGCTACGGCGAGACGATCGATCCCCATACCGCCATCGGCTACGCCGTGGCGCAGCAGCATCGTCGCGATCCGTCGGTGCCGATGGTGGTGCTGGCGACCGCCCATCCCGCCAAGTTCCCCGACGCCGTCGAGAAGGCCACCGGCGAGCGCCCGCACCTGCCGCCGCGGCTGGCCGACCTGCTCGACCGCGCCGAGCGGGTCGACGGATTGCCCAACGATGTCGAGGCGCTGAAGGCGATGATCGAGGAACGGCGCGCGATGGCGGCGCCCGCGACGCGCGGAAAGGTGCGGACATGAGCCGGGTCAAGGTCACGACGCTCGGCAACGGGCTGCGCGTCGCCGTCGACGAGATGCCGGAAGTCGAGTCGGCCTCGCTCGGCATCTGGGTCGCCTGCGGCACGCGGCACGAGGCGGCCGAGCTGAACGGCATGGCACACATGCTGGAGCACATGGCGTTCAAGGGGACGCGCACGCGCTCCGCCCGCGCCATCGCCGAGGAGATCGAGAATGTCGGCGGCAGCCTCAACGCCTACACGGGCCGCGAGATCACCGCCTATCATGCCTCGGTGCTGAAGGAGGATGTCGGGCTCGGCGTCGAGATGATCTCCGACATCCTGCGCAACTCCGTGTTCGATCCGGACGAGCTGCAGCGCGAGCGCGGCGTCATCCTGCAGGAGATCGGGCAGGCGCTCGACACACCCGACGACATCATCTTCGACCAGTTCCAGGAAACGGCACTGCCCGGGCAGCCGCTCGGCCGTCCCGTGCTCGGCACGGCCGCCACCGTGGAGACGATCGGCCGCGACGACCTCTTCGCGTTCCTGGCCCGCCATTACACGGCGTCGAACATGGTGCTGTCGGCCGCCGGCCGCGTCGAGCACGACCGCATCGTCGATCTGGCCGAGAAGCATTTCGGCTCGGTGCCGCCGACGCCCGCCAATGCCGACCAGCCGATGCCGCTGCGCTATGTCGGCGGCGACGGGCGCGAGCGCCGCGATCTCGAGCAGGCGCACCTGGTGCTGGGCTGCGAGGGGATCGGCTATCGCGATCCCGACTATTTCGCCCTCGCGATCTACTCGACCTTGTTCGGCGGCGGGATGTCGTCGCGCCTGTTCCAGCGCATCCGCGAGGAGCGCGGCCTGGTCTATGGCATCCACTGTTTCAATACCGCCTATGCCGATGGCGGCCTGTTCGGCATCTATGCCGGGACGGGCGAGGACGACCTGGCGGAACTGGTCCCCGCGGTGTGCGAGGAGTTCGTCACGGTCGCCGACACGCTGAACGAGCAGGAACTGATCCGGGCGCGCAACCAGATCAAGGCCGGCACGCTGATGGCGCTCGAGTCGAGCGGGGCACGCTGCGAGCAGGCGGCGCGCCACCTGATCGTGCATGGCCGGCCGATCCCCTATGCCGAAGTGGTGGCCCGCATCGAGGCGGTCGACCAGGCGGCGGTGCAGCGCGTCGCGCGCCGCCTGCTCGCAGGCGAACTCACGATCGCGGCGCTGGGACCGATCGACGGGCTGGAATCTCTCGACCGGATCGCGGCGCGTCTGGCCGCCTGACGCACCGCATCGCGACGAAGACATGAAAAAGCCCCTCCCGGACCGGGAGGGGCTTTTCGTTTCCTGAGCCCTGGCGGCAAGGAAGCCTATGCCGCCTTCGCGAGCTCCGGCTGGGCATTGCGCGGCGGCACGCCGATCGCGGCGCGCTCGATCACCGTCGTCACTTCCTTGCTGTGGCGGACGAGGTTGTAGCGCAGCGCCGTGTAGAGGTTCACCGGGAACGGCATGGGCGCGTTGAAGTCGATGATCAGCACGACGCGCGTCTGGTCGGTCTGGTTCTTCACCCAATGCTCGCGGGTGTCGTCGAACACCAGCGGCTCGCCCTCGCGCCAGAAGAAATGGTGGCCGCCGATCTCGATCCAGCATTTCTCGGGCTCGGTCGGCACGATCAGCGGATAGTGGAAGCGCACGACGCCCGCGGCCGAGCCGCGATGGGGCTCGATCTCGGCAAATCCGTGCAGGATGCTGAACAGCGCGGTGTGCACGCCCGGGATCTTGTTGATCGCCGCCATCGTGTCGGGCACCGCCGCGACGTTCTCCGCGATCTCGTGGCCCCACAGCTTGAGCAGGAAGGTGCGCCAGGCACGGCCCGGCACGTAGAGGTCGCGTGGATGGACCTCGTGCAGGGCCGGGATGTTCTCGTGGTGGCTCAGCAGGTATTCTAGGTCGGCCTTGATCTTGGCGTGGCTCTTCTTGAGTTCGCCCAGCACCGGGAAAGCCTTGAGCGCATCCTCGCCGCCGAGCGGCAACTTGGGCATGTTGCGCAGGATCATGTCCGAGAGCTTCAGGTTGAAGTTCTCGAGCGGCTCCTGCGGCAGCCAGATATGCTTCGTCAGGTAGAAACGGCCTTTTTCGCCAATCGCTGGCTTTTTATCGGCTTCCATGACGGACCTTGCCTCGGAGAAATCTGATGGAGGGAGTTGATACGCCCTTTTGGCCGGCGGCGGCGGCGGAATTTCGGCCGCCGGGCGCGGCGGACAGTCTCAATTTCCTACGACAAACCTCGGAAAACATGCAAGTTTTTCGAAGACCAGCTATTATCGCCCGGCATGTTCCGCTTAGCCGACGTCCCGCTGTCGCTGTCTGGGATGACCCGAATTGCCGGCCGCCGCGTTTTCCTGCGCGCCCCGGCGATGGACGATTGGGCGGAATGGGCGGAACTCAGGGCCCGCAGCCGGGCTTTCCTGACCCCCTGGGAGCCGACCTGGCCGGAGGATTCGCTGGCCCGGGACCATTTCCGCCGCCGCCTGCGCCACCAGGCCAAGGAATGGCGGGCCGGCGAGGGTTACGGTTTCTTCGTCTTCACCAACGAAGGGCGCCGGCTGGTCGGCGGCATCAATTTCTCCAACGTGCGTCGCGGCGTCGCCCAGATGGCCTCGGTCGGCTACTGGATGGGCCAGCCCTTCGCAGGGCAGGGGCTGATGACCGATGCGCTGCGGGCAACGCTGCCCTTCGTATTCGACGACCTTCGGTTGCATCGGCTCGAGGCCGCCTGCCTGCCCCACAACGAACCTTCCAAGGGTGTGCTCGCCAAGGTCGGCTTCCACGAGGAGGGGCTGGCGCGGCAGTATCTCCGGATCAACGGCCAGTGGGCGGACCATCTTCTGTTCGCCCTGCTGCGGGCCGACTACGACGCCCTCCTGCGGGCGTCGCGCTAGGCCGAACGTGCGCGACCTGACGCCGGCCTCGATCACGCAGGCTTTCGCCGACTACGCGCGTCATGCCCCCTCGGCGCGCGGCCGCGAGCTGCTGGTCGCCCTGGCGGGCCATCTCCATGCCTTCGTACGCGACAGCAAGGTCACCCAGGCGGAATGGAATGCCGCCATCGACGCGCTGACCAGGGCTACCCGTTTCACCGACGACAAGCGCAACGAATACATCCTGTTCTCCGACCTGCTGGGCGTGTCGTCGCTGGTCGACATGGTCAACGCGGCCGCCAGCGGCACGCCGTCCTCGGTGCTGGGGCCTTTCTTCATCGAAGGGGCGCCGGACCTGCCCAATGGCGGCGATCTGTGGCGCGGGCAGGAGGGCGAGCCCCTGGTCGTGAGCGGCCGCGTCGTCGATGCAGACGGGAAGCCGGTGCCGGGCACGGTGCTGGCGCTCTGGCAGACCGCCGGCAATGCACTCTATGCCCAGCAGGATCCGGCGCAGCCGCCGACCAACTACCACGCGCGGCTCGCGGTCGCCGACGACGGCACGTTCGCCTACAGCACCGTGCGGCCGGTCTCCTACAAGGTCCCGGACGACGGGCCGGCCGGCGACATGCTGCGGCTGCTCGGCCGTGATGCCTGGCGGCCCGCCCATCTCCACATGATCGTGCAGGCGCCCGGCCGGCGGCCGCTCGTCACCGAGTTCTTCCCGGAGGACGATCCGCACCTCGACGGCGATGCCGTGTTCGGCGTGCGCGGCCGCCTCGTGCTGCCGTTCGCGCGGGCGACGGACCGCGCGGCGCTCCCGGCCCACCTCGTGGCACGCAACGCGTTGCCGTTGCCCGTCTGGACGACGCGCATCGACGTGACGCTGCCGCCGGCCTGAGCAGCACGGCATGGCGCTCGTCGACACGGCGCTCGTATCGGTGCGCGACGTGTCGCGCCGCTTCCAGGGCGGCGTGCAGGCCCTCGACCGCGTCTCGCTCGACGTCGCGGAAGGCGAGTTCCTGAGCGTGCTGGGACCGTCGGGCTGCGGGAAGTCCACCCTGCTGCGTCTCATCGCGGGCCTCGATGCCCCCGATGCCGGGACCATCGATCGCCGGGCGCGCGAGTCGGGCATGGGGTTCGTGTTCCAGGAGCCGACCCTGATGCCCTGGACGACGGCACTGGCGAACGTCGCGCTGCCGCTCAAGCTGGCGGGCATGGCGCGGGGCGCGCGCGAGGCGCGGGCGGCCGAGGCGCTTGCCCATGTCGGCCTCGCGGGCTTCGAACGGAACTATCCTCGCGAGCTCTCGGGCGGCATGAAGATGCGCGTCTCGATCGCGCGTGCGCTGGTGACGGAGCCGCGGCTGCTGCTGATGGACGAACCGTTCGCAGCGCTCGACGAGATCACGCGACGACGTCTCAACCTCGACCTGCTGGAGCTGTGGCAGCGCACGGGTGTCACCGTCGTCTTCGTCACCCATTCGGTATTCGAGTCCGTGTTCCTGTCGCAGCGCATCGCCGTGATGAGTGCGCGCCCCGGCCGCGTGCTGGCCGAACTGCCGATCCCCGCGCCTTACCCGCGCGACGAGGCGTTCGGCACGTCGGCGGACTATGCAGCGCTCTGCCGGCGCGTCTCCATCCGGCTGTCGGAAGCCCTAGAGGCATGAAGGGGGCGGCATGAAGGGCGGCGGCATGAGGTACATGGCCAGTGCCCGCTTCGTCGCGCCCGCGCTCACCGGCCTGCTGATGCTCGCTTTGTGGGAGGGCGCCGTGCGGGCGCTGGCGATCCCGCCCTACATCCTGCCGGGACCGGTGCTGGTGGCGCGGACGCTGGTCGCCGACTGGGAGACGCTGGGGCCCGCGCTGCTCGTCACGCTCGACATCACCGTGCGCGCGCTCGCGGCGGCCGTCGTCGTGGGGGGGGCGCTCGCCGTGCTGTTCTCGCTGTCGCGATGGATCGAGCTGTCGTTCTTTCCCTACGCCATCATCCTGCAGGTGACGCCGATCGTGGCGATCGCGCCGCTGATCATCGCGTGGGTCGACGACGTGCAGGTCTCGCTGCTGATCTGCGCCTGGCTCGTGGCCTTCTTCCCGATTCTGTCCAATACAGTGCTCGGCCTGCGATCGGTCGACCGCAATCTCCTCGATCTTTTCGGACTCTATGGCGCGGGGCGCCTGCGCACGCTCGTCGACCTGCGCCTGCCGGCCGCGCTGCCGTATTTCCTCGCGGGACTGCGCATCTCCGGCGGCCTCGCCCTGATCGGTGCCGTGGTCGCCGAATTCGTCGCGGGTTCCGGCGGCCGCGAGTCCGGCCTGGCCTGGCGCATCCTGGAATCGGGCTACCAGCTCAAGATCCCGCGCATGTTCGCGGCGCTGGTGCTGATCTCCCTGACCGGCATCGCGATCTATCTGGTCCTCGCGTTGCTCTCGCATCTGCTGTTGCGGCGCTGGCACGAAAGCGCGCTCGGCGACCGCGCCTGAGGACGCCGGGCTTCGCGAGCTGGTGCCGGCGCGTCCGGCGTGGTGATCTGCCGCAACGGCGGGGAGCAGCGTCCGTCACAACCGGACGTTAATGCGCAAAACCAGAGCAGAGCCAAATCAGAGGAGGGACGGACATGGCCATCACCCGCAAGCAGGAAGCCCGCGCGCTGAGTGCCGACGAGCGCGAACTGGTCGACAAGTCGAGGCATCCGGCCATCCAGGCCCTGTCCGATTCCGAGCTGTCCGACCTCGTGAAGCTGATGCGCGAGCGGCGCGACCGGGCGCGGACGATGGCCGAGCGCAAGCGCCGCGAGATGCGCGGCAAGGCCGCCCCACGTGGTGCCGAGCCGGCGCAGGCTGAGGAAGGCTCGAAGCTCAAGCAGGCCGTGCTGGCCGCCGCGATGAAGCGCGCCAACGGCGAGGTCGAGCGCCGGCGGCGCATGGACGCCCGGATGTCGCTCGTCGCGAGCGCCAACAAGGCGCTGGCGCAGCGCCAGGCCGCCGATCGCCAGGAGCCGGCCTTCAACACCCGCCGTGCCCATCTCGGCATGCGCCCGAAGGAGAACCCGCGGGCGCGCGATCTCGTTCAGCCGAGCGAGCGCGGCCGCAAGCGCAAGGCGGTGGCCGTCGCCCAGGCGAAGCGCGACGCCCGCTGAGGCTTCGCAGCCGGGGATGCGTGCTCTTCAGCGTCGCGCTGCGCGTGCCAGGAAGAACGACGCGGTTGCCACGCCGAGCGCCAGCAGCAGATAGCCGGCTTCGTAGGCGCCGGTGAGTGCCAGCACGGCACGGAACAGGAGGGGCGAGAGCAGCGCGCCACAGAAGACGAAAAGTTGGGTCGCGCCCGTGAACTCGGCGGCGCGCCCCGCCGGAGCGCGGGAGGCGCTCTCGGCGATGAACACGCCATTCCAGCCGACGGCCGTGCTGCCCAGCACGGCGCATACGAGATAGAGGGAGGTCGTCGACCAGGAGGGTTGCGACATCGCCATGGCGATCGCGGCAAGCGAAACGATGCCCCCGACGCCGGCCAGGACCGCGGTCGGCCGGCGCAGCAGGTCGGCGAGCGCGCCCCAGAAGATGCGGCCGAAGGCGCCCGCCACCGTGGCCGCCGCGAGCAGCGCGCCGGCCAGCACGTAGGGCATGTTCAGGCCGTCGACGGCATAGACGACGGTGAAGTTCACGACGATGGCCTGCGTGGCGGAGAACAGCATGCCGATGAAGCACATCGGCCGCAGGATTGGATCGCGCCACGCGAGCTTCAACGGCTCGAGGATTTCCGCGAGCGTGGGCAGGCGCGAGCCGGCGGTGTCGCGCTCGTCGTCGTAGAGCGCGCGCAGCGGCTGCACGGCGATGGCGGTCGCAATGGAAAGAAGACCGATCGAGGCGGCGGCCCAGCGCCAGCCGAGATCGAGGGCGAGCGTCGGTAGCACCGCGCCGCAGATCGCGAAGCCGACCGGCACGCCGCTCTGTTTCAGGGAAAAGGTGACGTTGGCCAGCCGCGGCGGCGACACGCGCGCCAGGATATGCGAACTCGCGATGGTAAGAGGCCCCGATCCCAGCCCGACGACCAGGGCCGAGACGACGGCCAGCGCAACGCCGCCGACGGCGAACAGCAGCGAACCAAAGGCCGCGATGCAAAGTCCGGTCTGGATGAAGCGGATCGGTCCGAAGCGGCGGTTGAAAGCGCCGCCGCCCAATGTCGACACCATCGCCGCGAGATAGACGAGCGAGACATAGTAGGCGATGTCGGCCGCCATCACGCCGAGGTCTCGGGCCGCGGCCGGCGCCAGCACCGACGCCTGGTTGAACACCATCGTCGAGACGACCTGCACCAGGGTGAGCGACACCAGCGCGATCAGGTAGCGGCGAAGGTCTGTCGGCGCGGCTTGCATGGGCCGCGGACTATAGCGGCCTATCGCAGTCCGGCGAGGAAACTCTCGACGAGCGGACCCCACAGCGAAACGCCGTCGTTCGAACCTGCGAGCGAATGGCCGTCGCGGCCGAACGCGGCGAGGGGACGCAAGGTCGCCTGGCCGCCCGCCGAATCGTAGGCCTCGACCATGCGCCTGGCGAGCGACGGCTCGAAGAAGCTGTCGTTGGCGGTATAGATCCAGAGCATCGGCACACGCGCCGTGGCGCCGTACTTCGCAGCCGCAGCGACGAGCGCCGACGGAGCACAGTTGCCGGTACCGCCCTGCGGCAGTTTCTGGTGGCCACCGCGGCCGCCGGCGAAATTGACGATGCCGGCGACCCCCGTCGGATTGCGGCTCGACAGCGCGATCGACGCCCAGCCGCCGGCCGACTGGCCGACGACGATGGTGCCGTCGGCGGCGACATAGGGCTGGCGCCGCATGAAATCGATCGTCGCCTGGATGTCCGCGGCGCCCTGCAGGCCAGCGTTGAAATAGTCGGGCGCGTCGCACTGGCCGTAGCCTTCCGCCCAGCTGCCGCCGGTCTCGCCGTAGCCGCGGCGCAGCGGCAGCGCCACCACATAGCCGCGGGCGACGAACCAGGAGGTCAATGCGCCGAAGCGCGGCACATCCATGCTTCCGCGCTTCGACGCGTCCGGAGGCGAACCGTGGTTGATGACGACCAGCTTGCGTCGTGTCTCGTCGGCGGGCCGCACGATCCGCGTCGCGAGGCTCGACCCGCCGGGTCCGGGCACGCGGACCACCTCGTCGCGCGGCTGCGCGGCAACAGGCGGCGGCACGAGAGGTGCGGCCGCGAAGGCGAGGAGAAGAGCAAGCGCGGTGCGGCGCGTCGTTGCGGGGACAGCCATCGTCGGTCTCCCGTTCCCGGCCGCTTAGCGACCGCTGCGGCGTGCCGGCTTGCCGCGGCCGCCCGATCCGGTCCGCACGCCGCGGAAGACGCGGGAGTGCTGCATCTTGCCGAGGTGGACGCCGACATTGGCGCTTTGTGCCTGGCCCGGGAGCTCCAGCTCGTTCGCTTCGAGCCGGCGGATCTCGTCGCGCAGGCGGCCGGCTTCCTCGAACTCGAGGTCGGCGGCGGCGGCGCGCATGCGCTTCTCCAGCTCCGCGATGTGCGTGCGGAGATTGTGGCCCACGAGATGCACGTCGCCGGAGACACCGGTGTCGACCGTGTAATGGTCGCGCTCGGCGGTCGACTGCAGGATCTCGGCGATGTTCTTCTTGACCGAGGCCGGCGTGATGCCGTGCTCCGTGTTGTAGGCCATCTGCTTGGTGCGGCGGCGGTCGGTTTCCGCCATGGCGTACTTGATCGAGTCCGTCATCTTGTCGGCATAGAGGATGACGCGGCCCTCGACGTTGCGCGCGGCGCGGCCGATCGTTTGGACCAGAGAGGTCGGCGAGCGCAGGAAACCCTCCTTGTCGGCATCCAGGATCGCGACCAGCGCGCATTCGGGGATGTCGAGGCCCTCGCGCAGCAGGTTGATGCCGACCAGCACGTCGAAGGCCCCGAGCCGCAGGTCGCGGATGATCTCGATGCGCTCCAGCGTGTCGATGTCGGAATGGAGGTAGCGGCAGCGGATGCCGGCCTCGTGCATGTATTCCACGAGATCCTCGGCCATGCGCTTGGTCAGCACCGTGACCAGCACGCGCTGGCCCTTCTTCGCGCAGTCCTTGCACTCGGCGATCAGGTCGTCGACCTGCTTCTCGACCGGGCGCACGATGACCGTCGGGTCGATCAGGCCGGTCGGCCGGATGACCTGTTCGATGAAGGTGCCCTGCGTGCGTTCCATCTCCCAGTCGCCCGGCGTGGCGCTGACGAAGGTCGTCTGCGGACGCAGCGTGTCCCATTCCTCGAACTTGAGCGGGCGATTGTCGATTGCCGAGGGCAGGCGGAAACCGAACTCGGCCAACACGCTCTTGCGGTTGAAGTCGCCGCGGAACATGCCACCGATCTGCGGCACCGTGACGTGGCTCTCGTCGACGATCAGCAGCGAGTCCTGCGGGAAATACTCGAACAGGGTAGGCGGCGGCTCGCCCGGCTTGCGGCCGGTCAGGTAGCGCGAATAGTTCTCGATGCCGGCGCAGGAGCCGGTCGTCTCAAGCATCTCGATGTCGAACAGGGTGCGCTGTTCCAGCCGCTGCGCCTCAAGGAGACGGCCGGCGCGGTTGAACTCGGCCAGGCGCTGCTTGAGGTCGGTCTTTATCTGGTCGATCGCCTTCTGCATCGTCGGCTTCGGCGTCACGTAGTGGCTGTTCGCGTAGACGATGATGTCGTTCAGCGTGATCGCCTTCTCGCCGGTCAGCGGATCGAACTCGGTGATCGACTCAATCTCGTCGCCGAACATCTCGAAGCGCCAGGCCTTGTCCTCGTAATGGGCGGGGAAGAGGTCGACCGTGTCGCCGCGCACCCGGAAGGTGCCGCGCTGGAAGGCATTGTCGTTGCGCTTGTACTGTTGCTCGACGAACCGGCGCAGCAGGGTGGAACGGTCGATCTTCTGGCCCTTGTGCAGGCGGAACGTCATCGCCTGGTAGTTCTCCAGCGGACCGATGCCGTAGATGCAGGACACCGAGGCGACGATCACCACGTCGTCGCGCTCCATCAGCGCGCGCGTCGCGGAGTGGCGCATGCGGTCGATCTGTTCGTTGATCGACGAATCCTTTTCAACGTAGGTGTCGGTGCGCGGGACGTAGGCTTCCGGCTGGTAGTAGTCGTAGTAGGAGACGAAGTATTCCACGGCATTCTCGGGGAAGAACCCCTTCATCTCGCCGTAGAGCTGGGCCGCCAGAGTCTTGTTCGGGGCCAGCACGAGCGCCGGCCGGTTCTGCGAGGCGATGACGTTGGCCATGGTGAAGGTCTTGCCCGAGCCCGTGACGCCCAGCAGCACCTGGTCGCGCTCGCCGCCCTGGATGCCGGCGATGAGCTGGCGGATCGCCTCGGGCTGGTCGCCGGCCGGCGTGTAGTCCGACACCAGCTTGAACGGCTTCGCCTTGACGCCTTCGAGTTCCGGCCGCCGCTGGATATAGGGCATCAGGAGCGGCTGGGACGCGGTCGAAAGATTCTTTGAGGGCATGGCCCGGATTATATGATGCTGGGATGGCGCTCCGGCAATGCTAGCGTCCGCCGCCTTCCCGGACGCTGTGGATGCCCGACTTCCTGACGACGACCTTCCTGATCTCCGCCGTGGTTGCTTGCATTGCAGGCACGGTGCGAGGGTTTGCGGGCTTCGGCGCCGCCATGGTGATGACGCCGATCTTTACCGCTCTCTATGGGCCGGCGATTGGAATATCGCTCTGCCTGCTGCTGGAGATCGCCGTCGCGCTGCCGCTCATCCCGGGCGTGATCCGCCTGGTCGACTGGCGCCGGATCGGCCTGCTGCTGGTCGCCGCCGCGATCGGCGTGCCGGTCGGCAACCTCGCGCTGACCTATTTCGATCCCGAACCGATGCGCTGGGCCATCTCCGGCATCGTGCTGAGCGCCGTCCTGCTGCTGGCGAGCGGCTGGCGGTATGCCGGGCGGCCGCGTCCCGCCGCGACCATGGTGGCCGGCGCGACGAGCGGCTTCCTGAACGGGCTCTCCGGCATGGCCGGACCGCCGATCGCCTTTTATTACCTCGCCGGCCAGGACACCGCGGCCCAGGTCCGTGCCAACCTCACCATGTATTTCGTCTTCGTCGACCTGCTCGCCCTGGCGGCCTTCGCCTCGCGCGACCTGATCGGGTGGCAGACGGGGGTGCAGGGGCTGCTTCTGGCGCCTGCCGTGATGCTGGGCGGGGTGATCGGCGAGCGGCTCTTCCCGCTCGCCAGCGAGACGTTCTATCGTCGGCTGGCGCTGGTGCTGCTGGTGGGGGTCGCGGTCGGCTCCCTCGTGCTATAGGGCGGCGATGAAGATCTGGGACAGGATCGTGGAGGGCATGAACGGCCTCGGCATTGCCGGGCTGCTCGGCCTGTCCTCTCCTCCGGCCGACGACGGCGCCCATCCGGGACTGCGCCAGATCGGCTTCACGATCGGCGTGATCGCGCTCGGCGCCAAGATGGCGCGGGTCGACGGCGAAGTCTCCGAGGCAGAGGTCGCCGCGTTCCGGTCCTTCTTCCAGGTGCCGCCGGGCGAGGAGGAGAACGTCCAGCGCTTCTTCGACCAGGCCAAGCGCGACGCCGCGGGCTTCGAGGCCTATGCGCGGCAGGTCGCAGCCTTGTTTCCCGACGCGCCGGAAATCCTCGAGCACGTGATCGAGGGCCTGTTCGACATCGCGCGCGCCGACGGCAAGATCGATGCGGCCGAGGCCGACTATCTTGCGACGGTGGCGCGCATCTTCGGGCTGGAGAGCGCGCGTTTCGAGCGGGCAAAGGCGGCGGCCCTGGGCGAGATCGAGTGCGAGCCCTGCGTCGTGCTGGGCATCGATCCGCTGGCCACCGACGAACAGATCCGCGAGGCATGGCTGCGCCAGGTCCGCGCCAACCATCCCGACAGGCTGATCGCGCAGGGCCTGCCGGAGGAGGCGATCGCCGTCGCCAACCGCAAGCTCGCGCTGATCAACGACGCCTACGACCGCCTGCGCCGGCAGCGCGGCCTCGTCCCGGCGTGACCGCATCCGCCGTCGAGCTGCCGTCGCCGAACCACGCGCCGCGCATGGCGGCGGTCGACATCCTCGTGCTGCACTACACCGAACTGCCGCTGCAGGAGTCGCTCGACATCCTGCGCGACGGGGCGCGTCCGCATCGCGTCAGCGCGCACTATGTGCTCGACCTGGATGGCACGGTCTATCGTCTCGTTGCCGAGGATCGCGTCGCCTGGCATGCCGGCGTTTCGTGGTGGCGCGGCCGCGAGGCGCTGAACGGGACATCCATCGGCATCGAGATCGTCAACCTGCATGGCGACCGGCATGATTATCCGCCGCGGCAGGTCCAGGCGCTGGTCGGCCTCTGCCAAGGCATCCTCGCGCGCCATCCCGCCATCGTTCCGCGCAATGTCGTCGGCCATTCCGACATCGCGCCGCGGCGCAAGATCGATCCCGGCCTGCGCTTCCCCTGGCGCGCGCTCTCTGCCGCGGGCATCGGCCTGTGGCCGCGCGATGGCAGCAGGATTCTCGACGGCGACGTGCAGGAAGCGCTGCAGCGGTTTGGCTACGCGCCACCGCGCGACCTGCCGCCGGAAGAGATCGTGAAGGCGTTCCAGCGCCGCTTCCGGGCGCACCGGGTCGACGGCGTTGCCGACGTGGAAACGACGGGGCTGCTCGCCGACCTGCTTGACCAGGTGGGCGGCGCCCCCTAGCTACCTGCCGGTCAGACGGCTGGATGGCTGCACTCCGCGAGGGGTGAGGAAAGTCCGGGCTCCACGGAGACACGGTGCCGGCTAACGGCCGGCGGGGGCGACCCCAGGGAAAGTGCCACAGAGAGCAGACCGCCGGCCCGGCTTGCCGGGCGGCAAGGGTGAAAGGGTGGGGTAAGAGCCCACCGCGCGACCGGCAACGGAAGCGGCATGGCAAACCCCACCGGGAGCAAGACCAAATAGGGATGGCACGCCGGGTAACCGGCAGCGGTGTTTCCGCGTTGCCGTCCGGGTCGGTCGCGCGAGGCGCCCGGTAACGGGCGTCCCAGAGGAATGGCCATCCATCGCCTTCGGGCGAGGACAGAACCCGGCTTACAGGCCGTCTGACCTTCTGCTCACGCCTTGGCCACGACCGGCGGCCCTACACACAATCACTTGTGCGTCCTTGTGCGGATGAGGCAATAAATATGGGCCCTAACACCTTAAGATTCCTTGATGAATCGGCGGCTTGGTAATTGCATCCCGGCGTTTCCCATGGTATCCCATTGTATCCCGTGTAACAGCAGCGCAGAGGCGTGGGGCATCTGCGGCGGGATACAGGGGGAGCGGGGCCGTGGCGTTTCGGTCCGAGATCCTGATCAAACTGGATAAGAAAGGCCGGGTCCTGCTGCCCGCGGCTTTTCGCGACGAGCTGCCTGCGGACGATCGCGGCGCCTTCGTGCTGTACCATTCGCCCAACATTCCTGGCGTCGTGAACGGCAACTCCCGCTCGGGCTTCGATGCCATGCTGGAGCGCCTGCGCGCCGAAGCGCTCGGCCCGAAGGGCTCGCTCAAGGTCGCGCTCGACGACGAGGCGTTCGATCCGGCCGGCTATCTGTCCGCCGGTGCCCGCACCATTGCGATGGAGCCGGACGGCCGGTTCTCGATGCCGGCCGAATTCGCCGAGGCGCTCGAGGCGTCGGACGGCGTGATGTTGGTCGGCAAGGTCGACAAGTTCCAGCTCTGGAACCCGGCGCGCTGGCAGGCCCGCCGCGCGGCCGAGCGCGAGAAGATGGCGGCGTTCGTGCGCAATCTCGGGGGAGGGGACGCATGAGCGCGTCCCGCCACATCCCGGTGATGGCGCGCGAGGTCGTCGACGCCCTGCAGCCGCGCGACGGCGCCCGTTATGTCGACGGCACGTTCGGCGCAGGCGGCTACACGACGGCGATGCTCGACCGGGCCGATTGCGAGGTCATCGCGATCGACCGCGATCCCGACGCGATCGAGGCGGGGCGCGTGCTGGCGGACCGCTACGCGCCGCGCCTGCGCCTGATCGAAGGGCGGTTCGGCGACATGGCCGAGCTGCTCGCGGCCGAAGGCGTCGAGGAGGTCGACGGCGTCGCCCTCGATCTCGGCGTCTCGTCGATGCAGTTCGACCAGGCCGGCCGTGGCTTCTCGTTCCGCGCTTCCGGCCCGCTCGACATGCGGATGGAGAAGAGCGGCCCCTCGGCGGCAGATCTCGTCAACGAGGCCGAAGAGACGGAGCTTGCCGACACGATCTGGCGCTACGGCGAGGAGCGGCGCAGCCGCCGCGTCGCCCGCGCCATCGTCGAGAGCCGGCGCGTCAAGCGCATCGAGACGACCGCGGAGCTGGCCGACATCGTGCGCCGCGCCGTGGGTCCGGCCGGTCGCGACGAGATCGATCCCGCGACCCGCACCTTCCAGGCGCTGCGCATCGCGGTGAACGACGAGCTGGGCGAGCTGGAGCGCGGCCTTGCCGCCGCCGAGCGGGTGCTGGCGTCGGGCGGCCGCCTCGCGGTGGTGTCGTTCCATTCGCTGGAAGACCGGGTGGTGAAGGATTTCGTGCGGGCCCGCGCCGGTCGCGTGCCGGGTCCGTCGCGCCATGCGCCGCCGGCCGGGGCCGGGCGCGCCGCCACGCTGCGCGACCTCGCGCGCAAGCCGGTGCTGCCGTCGGCCGCCGAGATCGCCGCGAACCCGCGGGCACGCTCCGCGCGGCTGCGCGTCGCCGAGAAGCTTGCCGCTTCCGGGGGTGCCGCATGATCCATCGCGGACTCCTGTTCTGGTCGGTCGCCGCCGTCGCCACGGCCGTGGGCCTGTTCACCGTGAAGTACAAGGTGCAGGACCTCGAGGAGCGGATCGACCGCACCAACCAGAAGATCGTCGACAGCCAGCGCGCCACGCACATCCTGCGTGTCGAATGGGCCCATCTCAACGAGGCGGAGCGCATCGAGACGCTCGCCCTCAAGCATCTCAAGCTCGACTCTGCCTCGATCAAGCAGGTCGCGCGACTGGACCAACTCAAACCCGAATCTGTCCCCCCGCGGCGCGAAGCACCACTCCCTTCCCCCCCACGAACGGGCAACGACGTCCCCTCGTCGACTTTGCCCGGTGGTGCCCGCGTCGCAGCGGAGGCCGGCAGCCCCTCGCCGGCCTCCGCACCCCCTTCAGGGCGTTCATCCGGACCCGCGACGCCCCCTCGACCGGCCTCGATAAAAGAGCCGGCACCCCAGGGTCCGGTTGGCGACGGTCAGCGCGCCGCTGCCTCTATTGACGAGATCCTCTCGAGAAACGAAGGGGGCCGTCAGTGAGGCTGTGGCGCAGATCTGCCTCGCCCGAACCGGCCGCCGCGGCTAACGCGGCGGCCGGCGCGCGTTACGGCTCGGCGCAGGAACGTCTCAAGGGCGATGCCCAGGAGACGGCGCGCCAGCGGCTGGTGATCGCCTCGGCGGTGTTCGCGGTGGTCTTCTGCTCGGTCGGCCTGCGGATGGGCTACGTGTCGCTGCTGCGCGACGGGGCGGAGCCGACGCAGCGCGTCGCCGCCCGCGGCGGCTCGATCCAGTCCGAACGGGCCGACATCGTCGACCGCAACGGCGCCGTCCTCGCGACGTCGGTGCCGGTCATGTCGGCCTTCGTCAATCCGCACCTCGTGATCGAGCCGCAGGAAGCGGCGCGCAAGATCGTCACGGCGCTGCCCGACCTCAAGTACGACGACGTGCGCGAGAAACTGGAGGGCGACCGCACCTTCGTGTGGATCAAGCGCGGCCTCAGCCCGCGCGAGCACGACCTCGTCAACCGGCTGGGCATTCCGGGTCTCGATTTCCAGGCCGAGGAGCGCCGGATCTACCCGCAGGGCACGGCGGCCGCGCATATCCTGGGATATTCCAGCGTCGACAATTCCGGCCTCGCCGGCGTGGAGCGCTACTTCGACCAGCAGCTCCAGAGCGGCGAGACCCTTCAGCTGTCGATCGATCTCCGCCTGCAGCGCATGGTCGAGCGCGAGATCGCGCGCGCCGTCCAGAAATTCTCGGCGATCGGCGCCACCGCCATCGTGATGGACGTGACCAACGGCGAGATCCTCGCCATGGCCTCGCTGCCCACGTTCAATCCCAACAGCACGAAGACGCTGACCAACGAGGCGCTGTTCAACCGCGCCACGCTCGGCGTTTACGAGCAGGGATCGACCTTCAAGATCTTCAACACCGCGATGGCGCTGGATACGGGCAAGATCGGCTTGAACAGCGTGTTCGACGCCACGTCGCCGATCCGCATCGACCGCTTCACGATCAACGACGACCATGCCCAGCGCCGGCCACTCAACGTGGCGGAGACGTTCAAGTTCTCGTCGAACATCGCCTCGGCCAAGATGGCGGTCGAGGTGATGGGCCCGGAAGGCCAGCGCGCCTTCTTCGACAAGATCGGCTTCCTGCGTCCGCTGCAGACCCAGCTTCCGGAGCTGGCGGGACCACTGTGGCCGCGCAACTGGAAGCGCATCAACACCATGACGATCGCCTTCGGCCACGGCATCTCGGTGACGCCGCTGCACCTCGTGACGGGCGCGTCCGCGATGATCAACGGCGGCACCCTCTATCCGCCTTCGTTCGTGAAGGTCGCGCCGGGGGCAGAGAAGGGCAAGCGGGTCATCCAGACCAAGACGTCGGTCAGCATGCGCCAGCTCCTGCGCCTCAATGCGGTCGAGGGCACCGGCAAGAACGCCAACGTTCCCGGCTACGAGGTCGGCGGCAAGACAGGCACGGCCGAAAAGCCGGGCCGCGGCGGCTACCGGCAGAAGGCCCTGATCAGCTCGTTCGTCGGCGCCTTCCCGATGAACGATCCCAAGTTCGTCGTCCTGGTCTCGCTCGACGAGCCGAAGGGCCTGCCGGAGACCGGTGGCTATGCGACCGCCGGCTGGGTCGCGGCACCGTCGGTCAAGGTCATCATCGAGAACATCGTTTCCCTCTACGGCATCCTGCCGGGCGACCTAAAGGAAGGGCTGCCGCCCATCGAGATCGCCTCGACGCCGATCCCCAAGCCTGTCGCGCCGGCACAGCTCATGCCGGTGAGCGTCCGCCGCGGCGTGGGCGACCATCGCAAGGCTCTGCCGGTACGCCCGGCCCCCGGGCAGACGGCGGCGATGCCGGCTCCTGGAGGCCGAGATGTTGCGGCTGAGTGAGCTGATGCGCGTGAGCGCCGACGACGGAACAACCTTCCCTGTGCTGCCGCGCGATCCCGTCATTTCCGGCCTGACGCTCGACTCGCGCCAGGTCCGTCCCGGTTTCCTGTTCGCCGCCCTGGCCGGCACCAAGCTCGACGGCGCGGCCTTCGTCGCCCAGGCCGCGCGGCAGGGCGCGGTCGCCATCCTCGCCGGGACCGGCGCCGACCTGCCGCAGCTCGATCCCGCCATCGCCGTCATCCGCGACGACAATCCGCGGCGTCGCATCGCCTTGATGGCTGCCGCCTTTGCCGGCGCCCAGCCGGAGACCGTCGTCGCCGTCACGGGGACCAACGGCAAGTCCTCGACCGTCCATTTCGCGCGCCAGATCTGGGCGGCGCTGGGTCGCCGTGCGGCAAGCGTCGGCACGCTGGGCATCGTCTCGCCCGGTCTCGTGCGCGAGGGCGGACTCACCACGCCCGATCCCGTGCGGCTGCACGAAGACCTCGCCACGCTGGCGCGAGAGGGCGTGACGCATCTTGCCATCGAGGCGTCCAGCCACGGCCTCGACCAGCACCGGCTCGACGGTATCCGGATCTCCGCCGCTGCCTTCACCAACCTGACGCACGAGCATCTCGACTATCACCCGTCGATGGACGCCTATTTCGCCGCGAAGGCACGGCTGTTCGACGGTCTGCTGCCGGCGGGGGGCACGGCGGTGGTCAATGCCGACAGCGATCGTGCCGGCGAGCTCGTCGCGATCTGCGAGCGTCGCGGCGTGCGCGCGTGGACCTATGGCGTCGCGGGACGCGAGCTGCGGCTGCTTTCGGACGTGCCGACGCCTGCCGGCCAGCATCTCGTGATGGAGGTGCTCGGCCAGCGCCACGAGGTCGACCTGCCGCTGGTTGGCGGCTTCCAGGCGTCGAATGCGCTGGCCGCGCTCGGGCTCGTGCTGGCGACCGGGGGCGATGCCGCCCGTGCGGTTCCGGCCCTTGCCGCGTTGACCGGCGCTCCGGGCCGCCTCGAACTCGTCGCACGTCACCGCTCGGGCGCCGCCGTCTATGTCGATTACGCGCACAAGCCCGAGGCGCTGGAGACAGTGCTCGCGACCCTGCGCCCGTTCGCCCGCGGCCGGCTGGTCGTGGTGTTCGGCTGTGGCGGCGACCGCGACCGGGCCAAGCGTCCGCGCATGGGCGAGATCGCCACGCGCCTCGCCGATCTCGCGATCGTCACCGACGACAATCCGCGCAGCGAGGAACCCCAGGCGATCCGCGCCGAGATCGTGCAGGGCATCCCCGCGGACCGTCGCAACTGGCGGGAGATCGCCGACGGCCGCCGCGCGGCGATCGAGGCCGGCATCGCCGCGCTTGCAGGCCCCGACGACCTGCTGCTGATCGCAGGCAAGGGTCACGAGACCGGCCAGACGATCAAGGGCGTGACGCATCATTTCGACGATGCGGAAGAGGCGAGGGCGCTCGCGGGAGCGGCGGCATGAGCCCACTCTGGACGTCCGACGAAGTCCGTGCGGCGGTGGCGCCGACGGCGATCTCGGCCGCCTTCGAGGCGGACGGCATCACCTTCGACAGCCGCGCCGTCGGCCGGGGCGACATCTTCGTGGCGCTGTCGGGCGAGAGCACGGACGGGCATGGGTTCGTGACCGAAGCCTTCGCGCGCGGCGCGGCGGCCGCGCTCGTGTCGCGCGAGGTGCCGGGCGCGACGGGACCGCTGGTGCGCGTCGCGGACACGCAGAAGGCGCTGGTCGATCTCGGCCGCTTCGCCCGGCGCCGCAGCCAGGCGCGCATCGCCAGCGTCACCGGCTCGGTCGGCAAGACCAGCACCAAGGATGCGTTGCTCGCCATGCTGTCGGCGACCGCGCCGACCTCGGCCAGCGCGGCGAGCTACAACAACCATGTCGGCGTGCCGATCAGCCTCGCGCGCCTGCCGCGCGAGGCGGTCTACGGCGTGTTCGAGATCGGCATGAACCATCCCGGCGAGATCGAGCCGCTGGCGCGCCAGGTCGAGGCCCATGTCGGGATCGTGACCAATGTGGGACCGGTGCATATCGGGCACATGGGCAGCGAGGAGGCAATCGCCGACGAGAAGGCGTGCCTGTTTGCCGGCATGGCGGAAGGTGCAGTGGCCGTGCTCAATCGCGACAGCCGCCATTTCCAGCGTCTGGCCGCAAAGGCCCGCGCGTTCGGCGTGGGGCGCATCGTCGGGTTCGGCCGCGGCGAGGGGGCGGACGCCCGTCTCCTGTCGTGCAACCTGCAGGACACGGGAAGCGATGTTGTCGCCTTGATCCATGGCCGGCGCATCGAGTATCGGCTGGGCGCGGCCGGCGAGCATTGGGTGCTGAACAGCATCGGAGCGCTCGCCGTGGCGGAGGCGCTGGGCGCCGATCTCGATCGGTCGGCGTCGGTGCTGGCCGGCGTGACGGCGTCGCCGGGGCGGGGCGCCCGCAAGCGGCTTGCCTTCCAGGGCGGCACGATCGAGCTCCTCGACGAGAGCTACAACGCCAACCCCGTGTCGGTGGGCGCCATGCTGGCGGTCCTTTCGCGCACGGCGCCGGCCCCCGGCGGGCGGCGCATGCTGGCGCTGGGCGACATGCGCGAGCTGGGCGAGGAGGCCGATGCGCTCCATGCCGGGCTGGCGGAGGCCGTGGCCAGGAGCGGCGCGACCCAGGTGTTCCTGTGCGGTCCGCACATGCGGGCGCTGTGGGAGCGGCTGGCGCCGTCGCAGCGCGGCAGCCACGAGGCGGATTCGACGGCGCTGGCGGCGGCCTTCGTGGCGGCGCTCAGGCCGGGCGACGTGGTGGCCGTCAAAGGGTCTCTGGGAACGAAGATGAAAATCGTCGTCGACGCCATCCAGGCGGCGAGCGGCGGCGAGGCGGGACGCTAGGCATGTTCTACAACCTTCTCTATCCGCTGGCGGACATCTTCACGCCGCTGAACCTGTTCAAGTACCTGACGTTCCGTTCCATCGCGGCCTTCCTGACCGCGCTCGTCCTCAGCTTCCTGATCGGGGGGCCGCTGATCCGCTGGCTGCGCAGCAAGCAGAAGCAGGGCCAGCCGATCCGCGACGACGGTCCCGCGAGCCATCTGATGACCAAGAAAGGCACGCCGACCATGGGCGGCCTGCTCATCCTGATCACGCTGTCGGTGGCGACGCTGCTGTGGGCCGACCTCACCAACCCCTATGTCTGGATCGTGCTCGCCGTCACCCTGGCGTTCGGCGCGGTGGGATTCTGGGACGATTATCTCAAGGTCACCAAGCGCAATCCGAAGGGCGTTCCCGGCAAGGCGAAGCTCGCCATCTCGGTCGTGGCGGCCGGCATCGCCGTCTATCTCGTCGCCCAGTCGTCGCCGCCGCAGCTGCGCTACATGCTGGCCGTCCCGTTCTTCAAGGACCTGCTGCTGCCGCTCGGCGTGGTGGGTTTCGTGGCGTTCGGCGTGCTGGTGATCGCGGGGGCCTCGAACGCGGTCAACCTGACCGACGGCCTCGACGGGCTGGCGATCGGACCGGTCATCATGGCCTCGGCGGTCTTCGGCCTGATCACCTACGTGGTCGGCAACACCATCCTCACCAACTATCTCTACCTCCATCACGTGCCGCGCGCCGGCGAGCTGGCCGTCCTGCTGGCCGCCCTGGTCGGTGCCGGCCTCGGCTTCCTGTGGTTCAACGCGCCGCCGGCCATGGTGTTCATGGGCGACACGGGCTCGCTCGCCATCGGCGGCGCGCTGGGCGCCGTCGCCGTCGTCACCAAGCACGAGATCGTGCTCGCCATCGTGGGCGGCCTGTTCGTGCTCGAGACCGTTTCGGTGATCGTGCAGGTCCTGTCCTACAAATGGACCGGCAAGCGCGTCTTCCGCATGGCGCCGCTGCATCATCACTTCGAGCAGAAGGGCTGGGCGGAACCGACCATCGTCTTCCGCTTCTGGATCATCGCCGCCATCCTGGCGATGGCCGGCCTCGCCACCCTGAAACTGCGGTGAGCGGATGATCGACCTCTCCGTCCTCAAGGGTTCGTCCTTCGTCGTCCTGGGCCTCGCGCGCTCGGGGCTGGCGACAGTGCGCGCGCTGGTGAGGGCAGGGGTCGAGTGTCGCGCCTGGGACGACAACGAGGGCCCGCGGCGGCAGGCCGAGGAGGCGGGCGCCCGTCTCGTCGAGCCGGCGACCATCGACTGGTCGGCCGTCACCGCGCTGGTCATCAGCCCCGGCATCCCCAGCACCTTCCCCAAGCCGCATCCCGTGGCCGCGGCCGCGCGGGCCGCCGGCACGCCGATCATCTGCGACGTCGAACTCCTGGCCCGGGCCCGGCCTGCGGCGCGCTATGTCGCCATCACCGGCACCAACGGCAAATCGACCACCACCTCGCTGATCGGCCATATCCTGGAGCGGGCCGGGCGGCGTTGCGAGGTCGGCGGCAATATCGGTCGCGGCGTGCTCGACCTCGCGCCGCTCGAGGCCGACGGCATCTACGTGCTGGAGCTTTCGTCCTATCAGCTCGAGCTGCTGCAGACGTTCCGCGCCAATGTCGCGGTATGGCTGAACATCACGCCCGACCATATCGACCGGCATGGCGACCTCGCGGGCTATGTCGCGGCGAAGAAGAACATCTTCGCCCGCCAGCAAGCGGGCGACTGCGCGGTGATCGGCATCGACGACGATCCCTCCCGAGACGTCGAGCGCGAGATCGCGGAACGCGCCGGCGTGACCTGCATCAGGCTGGCGCTCGACCGCCCGGTCGCCGGCGGCGTGTCCTTCCGCGCCGGCATGCTGGTCGATGCCGACGGCTACACGGTCGACTTCGCCGACGCCGTGACTCTGCCGGGCGACCACAATGCCCAAAATGCCGCCGCGGCGTGGGCGGTCTGCCGCTGGCTCGACGTGCCGCGCGAGGCCATCGTCGCGGGCCTCGTCAGCTATCCCGGCCTGCCGCATCGCCAGGAGCGCGTCGCCGCGGTCGGCGACGTCGTCTATGTGAACGACAGCAAGGCGACCAACGCCGATGCCACGGCGCGGGCGCTGTCGTCCTATCGCGACATCTACTGGATCCTGGGCGGACAGGCGAAGGAGGGCGGCGTGGCGCCGCTCGCCCCGTACTTCGACCGCATCCGCCATGCCTTCCTGATCGGCGAGGCCACGGAACTCTTCGCCGGCCAGCTCGAGGGCAGGCTTCCCTATTCGCGCTGCGGCGACCTCAAGTCGGCGCTCGACGCGGCCCATGCCCGCGCTCTTCGGGACGCGAAGGGACCGGCCGTCGTGCTGCTGTCGCCGGCCTGCGCGTCGTGGGACCAGTGGCGCAGCTACGAACACCGGGGCGACGCATTCCGCGAGATGGCGCGGGCGTTGCCGGGCGCAAAGATCTTGGGGAGGACCGCGTGATCCAGGTTCCGCGCGACGATCGCAGTGTCATCGGGCAATGGTGGTGGACCGTCGACCGCTGGTCGCTGGGGGCCATCATGGCCATCATGGCGTTCGGCGTCCTGCTGACGCTCGCCGCCTCGCCGCCGGCCGCGGAGCGCATCGGCGCCGACTCCTTCGTCTTCGCCAAGCGCCAATTCCTCTTCCTGCCGCTCGCGCTGGTCGTGATGCTGGCGATCTCGCTGGCCACGCCGCGACATGTCCGGCGGCTGGCGCTGCTTGTGTTCGGCGGCAGCATCCTGCTGCTCGCGGCGACCTTCGTCATCGGCATCGAGATCAAGGGCGCACGTCGCTGGATCTCCGTGCCCGGCCTGTCGAGCGTGCAGCCTTCCGAATTCGTGAAGCCGAGCCTCGCCGTGATCTCGGCGTGGCTGCTTGCCCAGGGCCGCGCCGAGCGCCGCGCGCCCGGCTACATCATGTCCACGCTGCTGGTGCTGGGCGTGCTCGGCCTTCTCATCATGCAGCCGGACCTCGGCATGAGCGTCGTCGTCGGCTCGGTCTGGGCGGTCCAGCTGTTCGTTGTCGGCCTGCCGATGTGGGTCGCCGCTTTCGGCGCGGTCGGCGGCGTGGTCGCGCTGGTCGGCGCCTATTTCGCCTTCAGCCACGTCCGCAGCCGTTTCGACCGCTTCCTCGATCCGTCGTCCGGCGACAACTACCAGGTCAACACCTCGCTGGAAGCCTTCATGAACGGCTCGCTGTTCGGCCGCGGTCCGGGCGAGGGCACCGTGAAGGCGCAGCTCCCCGACGCCCACACGGACTTCGTGATGGCGGTGGCGGGCGAGGAGTTCGGCCTGATCGTGTGCCTGGTGATCCTTGGCCTCTTCGCCTTCGTCACGCTGCGCTCGATGTCGCGCGCCTCGAAGGAGACGAGCCTGTTCATCACGCTGGCCGCGAGCGGCCTTGCCGTGCAGTTCGGCCTGCAGGCGGCCATCAACATGGCCTCGACCATCCAGCTCATCCCGGCCAAGGGCATGACGCTGCCCTTCATCTCCTACGGCGGCTCGTCCGCGCTCGCGATGGCGATCTGCCTCGGCATGATGCTGTCGCTGACGCGCGAGCATGCGGGCCTGAGGGAAGCCGTCTGATGGCGGCGAACGGCCCCGTCGTCCTGGCGACCGGCGGCACCGGCGGGCATGTGTTCCCCGCCGAGGCGCTGGCCGGCGAGCTCGAATCGCGTGGCGTGCCGTTCGCCCTCGTCACCGACTCGCGGGGCCGTCAGTGGCAGGGGGCGCTGTCGCGCCGGCCGATCCACTATATCCGCTCGGCCAGCCCGACCGGTTCGCCCGTGGCCAAGGCGAAGGCAGCGCTCAGCCTCGCGCTCGGCCTGTTCGACGCCTGGCGGGCGCTCGGCCGCATCGGACCGTCGGCCGTCGTGGGGTTCGGCGGCTATGCCTGCGTGCCTACGATGGTTGCGGCGCGCCTGCGCCGGCTGCCGTCCATGCTGCACGAGCAGAACGCCGTGCTGGGTCGGGCCAACCGGCTGGCGCTCAAGGGCGCGAGCCGCGTTGCGACCTCTTTCGCATCGACGCGCTACCTCGAGGGCGACGCGCGCGCGCGTCTCGTCGGCAATCCGGTGCGCGAGTCGGTGCGGGCGCTGCGCGATCTCGCCTACCGCCCGCCGGGCGAGGGACGGATCGTCGACCTCCTCGTGTTCGGCGGCAGCCAGGGCGCGGCATCCTTCGGCAAGGTGGTGCCCGAGGCGGTGCTGTCGCTGCCCCAGGCGCTCAGGGCGCGGCTGCGCATCGTCCAGCAATGCCGGCCCGAGGATATCGACCGCGTCCGGGCCGCCTACGTCCGGGGCGGGATCGTGGCCGAGCTGGCGCCGTTCTTCGCCGACCTGCCGCAGCGCATCGCTGGCGCCCATCTCGTGATCGGCCGCTCGGGCGCCTCGACGGTGGCGGAGCTTGCCGCCATCGGCCGGCCCTCGATCCTCGTGCCTTATCCCTACGCCGCCGACGATCACCAGACCGCCAATGCGCGTGCCTTCGAGGCGACCGGCGGCTGCATCGTCATGCCCCATGCCGATTTCACCGGCCCGGCCCTGGCGCGCCAGCTTCTCGGGCTGATCGACGCGCCGGAATCGCTCGCGGTGATGGCCCAGGCTGCCCACAGGGCGGGGCGGCCCGATGCCGCCGCACGCCTCGCCGATGTCGTGCTAGACCTCCTCTCCGTTTCCCCTTCGCCGTCAGGAGTCGCCACATGAGGGCGCTGCCACTCGATCTCGGACTGATCCACTTCGTCGGCATCGGCGGCATCGGCATGTCGGGCATCGCCGAGGTGCTCCACAATCTCGGCTACAAGGTCCAGGGCAGCGACGTCGCCGAGGGCGCCAACACGCGCCGCCTCGCCGAGCTGGGGATCAAGGTCGCGATCGGTCACCGCGCCGACAATGTCGACAACGCCCATGTCGTCGTCGTCTCGAGCGCCGTGAAGAAGGACAATCCCGAGGTGCTGGCGGCGCGCGCGCGGCTGGTGCCGGTGGTGCGGCGGGCCGAGATGCTGGGCGAGCTGATGCGCCTCAAATGGTCGATCGCGGTGGGCGGCACGCATGGCAAGACGACGACGACCTCTATGGTCGCCTCGATGCTCGATGCCGGCGAGCTTGACCCGACCGTCATCAACGGCGGCATCATCAATGCCTACGGCACGAATGCCCGGCTCGGCGCCGGCGACTGGATGGTGGTGGAGTCCGACGAGTCGGACGGCTCGTTCCTGCGCCTGCCGGCAACCATCGCCGTCGTGACCAACGTCGATCCCGAGCATCTCGACCACTACGGCACCTTCGACGCGTTGCGCGAGGCGTTCGTCCGCTTCATCGAGAACATCCCGTTCTATGGCTTTGCCGTGCTCTGCACCGATCACCCGGAAGTGCAGGCGCTGGTGCCCCGCGTCGTCGACCGCCGCATCGTCACCTACGGCACCGGCGTCAACGCCGACGTGCGCGCCGTCAACCTGAAGCTCGACCGCAGCGGCGCCGACTTCGACGTCGTGATCGAGCACAAGGCGACCAACGAGTCGCGCACCATCCACGGCATCCGCCTGCCGATGTTCGGCCAGCACAACGTGCTGAACGCGCTGGCCGCCATCGCGGTCGCCCAGGAGATGGGGCTGAGCGACGACACGATCCGACGCGCCCTCGGCTCCTTCGCGGGCGTGAAGCGCCGCTTCACCAAGACCGGCGAGGCGCACGGCATCACGGTGATCGACGATTACGGCCACCACCCCGTCGAGATCGCCGCCGTGCTGCGCGCCGCGCGACAGGCCTATGGAGGGTCGGGGCGCGTGATCGCCGTGATGCAGCCTCACCGCTATTCGCGCCTGGCGGGGTTGCGCAACGACTTCGCGACCTGCTTCAGCGACGCCGACTCGGTCATCATCGCCGACGTCTATGCCGCCGGCGAGGCGCCGATCGAAGGCGTCAACCGCGACATGCTGGTCAACCTCGTTCAGCGCGCCGGCCACCGCGACGTGTCGGCACTGGGCGCGCCCGGCGACCTGCCCGGCATGGTCTGGCAGATGGCGCGGCCGGGCGACGTGGTGGTCTGCCTCGGCGCCGGCAACATCACCGCCTGGGCGCACGCCTTGCCGGGCCAGCTCCAGCAGCTCGCCGCCGAGCAGAGCGGCCTGCGCGCCATCGCCAACGATTGCGGACCGGCGGCATGATGGCACTGTCTTCCGCCAATGCGCACCTGATCGACCGGCTGCCGCGGCCGCGCGGCCGCATCGCGGCCGATGCGCCGCTCGGGCCGCAGACCTGGTTCCGCGCCGGCGGTCCCGCCGAAGTGCTGTTCCGGCCGGCCGACGTGGAAGACCTCTCGACCTTCCTGGCGGCGCTGCCGTCCGACGTTCCGGTGACGGTGCTCGGCGTCGGCTCGAACCTGCTGGTCCGCGATGGCGGCGTGCGCGGCGTCGTGATCCGGCTGATGCGCGGCTTCACCGACATCGCCGTGGAGGGAGACGAGATCGTGACCGGCGCCGGCGCGCCCGACCTCAACGTCGCCCTGACGGCGCGCGACCATGCGCTGGCCGGCCTCGAGTTCCTGAGCGGCATCCCGGGCACGATCGGCGGCGCACTGCGCATGAATGCCGGCGCCTACCAGGGCGATCTCTCGCAGGTGCTCGTCTCGGCCGAGGCGGTCGACCGCTCGGGCGCGCGCCGTGTCGTGCCGGCTGCCGCGATGGGTTTCAGCTATCGCCACAGCGATGCGCCCGCCGACTGGATCTTCACGTCGGCCCGCCTCCGCGCGACCCCGGGCGACCAGCTCGCCATCGCGCGCCGCATCGCCGAGATCGACGCCGCGCGCACCGGGACGCAGCCGCGCAGCCGCACCGGCGGTTCGACCTTCGTCAATCCGCCTGGCCACAAGGCCTGGGAACTGATCGACCGGGCCGGTTGCCGCGGACTGCGCATGGGCGAGGCGCAGGTGTCCGAGAAGCATTGCAACTTCCTGATCAATCTCGGCGCTGCGACAGCGGCCGAGATCGAGGCGCTGGGCGAAGAAGTCCGGCGCCGGGTGTTCGAGCACAGCGGCATCCGGCTCGAGTGGGAAATCCGCCGCATCGGAGAGACGGCATGACCCGGCGCGTGGCGGTCCTGATGGGCGGCTGGTCGCCCGAACGCGAGGTCTCGCTGGTCAGCGGCAAGGCCTGCGTCGAGGGCCTGCGCGAGGGCGGGCACGACGTCGTCGAATACGACGTGAAGCGCGACCTGCGCGCGCTCATGGATTTCCTGCGGCCGGCGGGCGGCGGCGGTCCCGACGTCGTCTTCAACGCGCTGCACGGCCGCTACGGCGAGGATGGCTGCATTCAGGGCGTGCTGGAGATCCTCGGCATCCCCTACACGCATTCCGGCGTGCTGGCCTCGGCCATCGCCATGGACAAGCCGATGGCGCGCCACGTCTTCACCTCGATCGGATTGCGCGTCGCGCAGGGCCGGGTGGTCGAGCGGCACTCGCTTGCCGCTGGCGATCCCATGCCGCGGCCCTATGTCGTGAAGCCGATCGACCAGGGCTCCAGCGTCGGCGTCCATATCGTGCGCGAAGGCGACAATCTGGCTGCGGTGGAGGCGGCGGAGGCCGCCTTCGGCGAGCGGGTGCTGATCGAGAAGTTCGTCGCCGGCCGCGAGCTCACGGTCGCGGTGATGAAGGACCGCGCCGTCGCCGTCACCGAGCTTCGCCCGCGCACGCGCTTCTACGACTACGAAGCCAAGTACACCGAGGGTGTCACCGAGCATATCGTGCCGGCGCCCATCCCGGCCGAGGTGTACGAGCTGGCGAAGGAGTGGGCCCTGACGGCGCATAACGCGCTGGGATGCAGCGGCCTGACGCGGGCCGATTTCCGCTGGAACGATGCCGAACCCGGCACGTCGGGCCTCGTCATCCTGGAACTCAACACGCAGCCCGGCATGACGCCGCTTTCGCTGGCGCCCGAGCAGGCGAAGTGGGCAGGCATCTCCTGGCCGCAGCTCATGACCTGGATGGTCGACAACGCGAGGCACCCGGGATGACGACAGCCCCCCGCAAGCCTGCCGCCGGCCGGGCCGGCACCGGCAAGGCGGCCGCCGCCCCGAAGCGCGACTACGATCGCCGCAAGAAGCGTGCGCCACTGCGCAAGATCGGCCGTCCGCTCTGGCGCCAGCCGATGTTGCTGGGGGCGGTGGTTCTGCTGCTGGGATGCGGCGGCGGCGGCGGCTGGTGGGCGTGGCACGAGGGCTGGCTGACCGAGATCGAGAACCGCTTCAACGACGCGACCCGCGCCGTCGTGGCCGCGGTCACGCCGTTCAAGCTCGACGACGTCACGGTGGTCGGTCGCGACTATGTCGAGCGCAGCGACATCCTGGCGGCGCTGGGCGTCAGCCGCGGCGACTCCCTGCTCGGCATCGACCTGCCGGCGGCGCGCCGCCGTCTCGAGGCGATCGACTGGGTGGAGTGGGCGACCGTGGAGCGCCGCCTGCCCGACACGCTCTACGTCACCCTGAAGGAGCGTCGCGCCGTCGCCATCTGGCAGAACGGCAAGGAATACACGCTGATCGACAAGAATGGCCGCACCGTGAAGGCGAGCCGCATGCCGCCGGGGGCGGAGAGCCTGCTGCTGCTGGGCGGCACCGGCGCGCCCGAGCATGTCGGCGAGCTGCTGCTCCTGCTGGCCTACGAGCCGTCGCTGGCACGGCAGATGCGTGCGGCGGTCTGGGTCGGCCAGCGCCGCTGGAACCTGGTGCTGGCCAACGGGGTGGAGATCTGGCTGCCGGAGGAGGACGCGGTCGCCGCGCTCCAGCAGGCGGTCAAGCTGGATGGACAGCACAAGCTGCTGTCGCGCGAGTTCGGCGTCGTCGATCTGCGGCTGCCGGACAAGCTTTACCTGCGGAAGCGGGCGACGGGCGAGCCGGCGCCCGGCCCGGCGTGAGAAACGTAAGAAACGGCGTACTGGCGTAGAGACGGGGGATACCGTGGCGAAGACGAGAAACGGCGTCATTGCAGCGCTCGACATAGGGACCAACAAGGTGGTCTGCTTCGTGGCCCGCGTGGACGGACAGGGGCTGCGGGTGGTCGGCATCGGCCATCAGCCGGCCCAGGGAATGCGGTCCGGCAACATCATCGACATGGAGGCGGCCACGCGCGCCATCTCCTCGGCGGTGTCCACGGCGGAGGAGATGTGCGGGGAGCACGTCCGCGACGTGATCGTCGGCGTGAGCGGCGGCTCCGCTGCCTCGCACAACCAGAGCCTCGAGGTGGCGATCGGCCATCACGAGATCGGCGAGCGCGACGTGCGGCGGGTCCAGCAGCACATCCAGCTTCCGGCCGAGACGGCGGACCGCGACATCATCCACTCGGCCGCGATCGGGTATTCGGTCGACGGCACGCCGGTCCGCGACGCCCGCGGCATGTTCGGCGAGCGGCTGGGCGTCGATGTCCATCTCGTGACCGCGGCCAGCAGCGCGATGCGCAACCTGCAGGTCTGCGTACGCCGTGCCCATCTCGAGATCGCCGACCGGGTCGTGGCGGCCCATGCCGCCGGGCTCAGCTCGCTGGTGTCGGATGAGCGTGATCTTGGCGTGACCCTGATCGACATGGGGGCCGGCACGACCTCGATCGCCGTCTTCTACGAAGGCCATCTCGTCCACGTCGATTCGATCCCGGTCGGCGGCGAGCACGTCACCCGCGACATCGCGCGCGGCCTGTCGACGCCGCTTGCCCATGCAGAACGCATGAAGACGCAGATCGGTCGTGCCGTGACGAAGCCGAACGACGAGTACGACATCATCGACGTGCCGCTGATCGGCGAGGAGGACCGCACGCGTCCGAACCACATTCCTCGGTCGATCCTGGTCGGCATCATCCGTCCGCGCGTCGAGGAGACTTTCGAGCTCGTGCGCAGCCGACTCGAGGCATCCGGTGTGGATAAGTTGGCCGGCGGACGCGCCGTCCTGGTCGGTGGCGGGTGCCAGCTCGACGGTGTGACCGAAGTGGGCGCGGCCATCCTCAACAAGAAGGTGCGGACCGGCGCGCCGCTGCGCCTCGCGGGACTCGCGGATTCCACTGGCGGGCCAGCGTTTTCCGCCGCCGCCGGTCTTTTGTCCTTCGCGCTACAGAATCATGCGAGCGTCCAGAGCCAGGCGCCGGCCAACGATGCACCGACGAGTCGGATCGGTCGCATTGGCAGTTGGATCAGGGAGAATTTTTAGGCAATATGTTGTGTGGGATAAGGCAATCCCCAACAGGCTGTAGAGATACTAACGACAAGAATAAGCCGGTGGCGGTGAAGGGGCTCCACCCAAACAAGGGGTTCCACGCTGTCGCTCCGAGCAGATAACCCCCTCGTTTGCGTGGAGAAAGCCGTATGACAATCAACCTCTCTCTCCCCCAAAAGGAGTCGGAGATTAAGCCGCGCATCACCGTCATCGGTGTCGGCGGCGCCGGCGGCAACGCCGTCAACAACATGATCAGCGCCGCGCTGGAAGGCGTGGAGTTCATCGTCGCGAATACCGACTCGCAGGCGCTTGGCCAGTCGCTGGCCGACCGTCGCGTCCAGCTTGGCATCACGATCACCCAGGGCCTGGGCGCCGGCGCGCGTCCCGAAGTCGGCCGCCAGGCCGCCGAGGAAGCGCTGCCCGAGATCCTGCAGCTCCTCGAAGGCGCGAACATGGTGTTCGTGACGGCGGGCATGGGCGGCGGCACCGGCACCGGTGCGGCGCCCGTCATCGCCGCTGCCGCGCGCGAGCAGGGCATCCTGACCATCGGCGTCGTGACCAAACCGTTCCACTTCGAGGGACGCCGCCGCATGCAGTCGGCCGAGCAGGGCATCACCGAGCTCGAGAAGGTCGTCGACACGCTGATCGTCATCCCGAACCAGAATCTCTTCAAGATCGCCAACGAGAAGACGACCTTCGCGGACGCCTTCAAGATGGCCGACGACGTGCTGCACATGGGCGTGCGCGGCGTCACCGACCTGATGGTCATGCCGGGCCTCATCAACCTCGACTTCGCCGACATCCGCACCGTGATGGGCGAGATGGGCAAGGCGATGATGGGCACGGGCGAGGCCGAGGGCCCGGACCGCAGCCGCGTCGCTGCCGAGAGCGCGATCTCGAACCCGCTGCTCGAGGATCATTCGATGAAGGGCGCCAAGGGCGTGCTCATCAACATCACGGGCGGCCTCGACATGACGCTGCACGAGGTCGACGAGGCGGCCAACCGCATCCGCGAGGAAGTGGACGGCGACGCCAACATCATCTTCGGCTCGACCTTCGACGCCACGATGCAAGGCCGCATGCGGGTCTCGGTGGTCGCCACCGGCATCGCCGCCGCGGCCTCCCAGCAGCCTGCGCCGAACTACCTGTCGCTCGACATGAATCGCCCGATGCAGACCGGCCAGCCGGCGCTCAGCCGTCCGGTCGCGCCGCCGGTCGGGCGCATCGCCATGCCGGCCGCCGCCGTCGCCCCGGCCGCTCCTGCCTACATGCCGCCGCCGCCGGCCATCGAGCCGCAGGTCGCCATGGCGCCGGTCGCGCCGCCCGCCCCGGCTCCCGCGCCAGTCTATGCCGAGGCGCCTGCCGCCCCGGTCATGGCCGCTCCGCCGGCGCCTCCCGCGATGGAGATGGCCGAGGAAGCGCCGGTTGCCGTGGCGCCCGCCCCGCAGCCCGCGCCCGTCGCTCCGGCGCCCGCGCCGGTGGCCGCCGCTCCCGCGGCGGCTCCGCAGGCCGCTCCTGCAGCGGCCCGTCCGCTGGTCGACGAGAACGACTGGCGCGTCAGCCGTCCGGCGGCCAAGCCGGCCGTCCGGGCCGAAGGCGTCACCCGGCCGGTCGCCGCGCGTCCGGCTGCCGACAATCGGGCCCCGAACCTGTTCCAGCGCATCACGGGCGCCTTCTCGGCCCCGAAGGCGGCGACGCCCGCGGCACCCGCCGCGGAAGCGCCTGTCGCGCGCCAGCCGGCCGAGAACGTCGTTTCCGTCGCCCCCAAGGCACCGGTTACGCGTCCCGCCCCGGTTCAGACCTCGATCAGCCTCGACGTCACCGAACGGGCCAAGCCGGCACGGGACGACGACGACCTGCAGATTCCGGCGTTCCTGCGGCGTCAGGCCAACTGACGCAGTCTGCTTTATCCACGCATCTTCCTGAGGGGCCCTCCGGCCCCTCTTTTTTTCGCCGCTGCGTGATATAACGCGCCGGCAAAAACCTCCGGGAAGGGACAGTCGATTGGTCGCTGCGAAGACGCGAAATATCCTGGCCAGCCTCGCCGTGTCGGCCTCGGCGCTCGCATTGGCGGGCTGCGGCTCGTCGGACGACAATTCCAAGTATGTCGAGCTGCCGGTCGAGACCCTCTACAATCGCGGCCTCGATAACCTCGGCAACGAGGACTACAAGGACGCCGCGAAGAATTTCGAGGAAGTCGACCGCCAGCATCCCTATTCGGTGTGGGCGACGAAGGCGCAGATCATGGCGGCCTTCGCGTACTATCAGTCGAACAAGTACGACGAGGCGATCATCGCGCTGGACCGCTTCATCCAGCTCCATCCCGGTCATCGCGACCTGCCGTATGCCTACTATCTCAAGGCGCTCTGCTATTACGAGCAGATCTCCGACGTCGGCCGCGACCAGCGCATGACGCAGCAGGCGCTCGAATCGCTGGCCGAGGTGGTGAAGCGCTTCCCTGAATCGCCCTATGCCCGCGACGCCCGCCTGAAGGTCGAACTCTGCATCGACCATCTCGCCGGCAAGGAGATGGAGGTCGGGCGCTACTATCAGAAGCAGCAGCAATATGTCGGCGCCATCAACCGCTATCGCGTGGTGATCGAGCGCTACCAGACAACGACCCACGTTCCGGAGGCGCTGCATCGCCTGGTCGAGAGCTACCTCTCGCTGGGCGTGAAGAGCGAGGCCCAGGAAAACGCCGCGGTGCTGGGATACAATTTCCCGGGCAGCGAATGGTACCAGGACACGTACTTCCTGATGACCGGCGAGGGCACCCGTCCGCCCGACGAGAAGCAGGGCTTCTTCTCGCGTCTCTTCTGACCCCGGCATGCTCGCCTCGCTTTCGATCCGCGACTTCGTGCTGATCGAGAAGCTCGATCTCGATCTCGCACGCACGGGCGGCGGTCTCGCCGCCCTGACCGGCGAGACCGGCGCCGGAAAATCCATCCTCATCGACGCGCTGGGCCTGGCGCTCGGCGCGCGCGCCGAGGCCGGTGTCGTGCGGCGCGGCGCGGCGCAGGCGTCGATCGCGGCGTCGTTCGACCTGCCCGTGCGGCACCCCGCGCGGCGGCTGCTCGCCGAGCAGGGGATGGAGGAGGATTTGCTCACCCTGCGCCGCATCGTCGGTGCCGACGGGCGCAGCCGCGCCTTCGTGAACGACCAGCCGGCCTCGGTCGGCCTGCTGCGCCGGCTCGGCGAGACTCTGGTCGAGATCCAGGGACAGATGGAACAGCACGGCCTGCTCGACACCGCCACGCACCGGGCCTCGCTCGACGCCTTCGCCGGGCTGGAGCGCACCGCCGAAGCCGTCGAGGCGGCATGGGCGGCCTGGCGCGCGGCCGGGCAGGCGCATGCCGACGCGCTGGAGGCCGCGCAGGCCGCGCGGCGCGACGAGGATTTCCTGCGCCATGCGGTGAAGGAGCTGGAGGCGCTCGCCCCCAAGGCCGACGACGAGGAGGCTCTGGCAGCCGAACGCCAGCTCCTGCGCGCCGGCAGCGCGCTGGGCGAGTCGGTCGAGCAGGCCCTCGGCGAGCTGGAACAGGGGCGTGGTGCCGTCGTGGCGCTGCGCGCCGCGCACCGCCTGATCGAACGCAATGCCGACAAGGCGGCGGGCCGCCTCGACGAGGCGCTGGCGGCGCTCGACCGCGCGCTCAGCGAGGCGACCGAGGCGCAGGCCCAGCTCGAACTGGCCCGCGATGCGCTCGAGTTCGATCCGGCGCGGCTGGAGAAGATCGAGGAGCGCCTGTTCGCGCTTCGCGCCGCAGCGCGCAAGCACAATGTCGCCGTGCCGGAACTCGCGCCGCTCCTGGAGCGGTTCGTCGCCCAGCTTGCCTCGCTCGACGATGGCGAGGCGGGGCTCGGCAAGCTGGCGGCCGCCGAGAAGGCGGCACGCGCCGCTTACCTGGCGGCCGCGGAGGGATTGTCAGCCGCCCGCCGCAAGGGCGCGGCGCGCCTCGACAAGGCGGTGGCGGCGGAGCTGGCGCCGCTGAAGCTCGAGCGGGCGAAGTTCGTGACCGAGGTCGCGGCGCTGCCGGAGGCCGACTGGTCGGCCCATGGCATGGACCGCGTCCAGTTCACCGTGTCGACCAATCCCGGTGCGCCGCCCGCGCCGATCGCCCGCATCGCCTCGGGCGGCGAGCTGTCGCGGTTCCTGCTGGCGCTCAAGGTCTGCCTCGCCAAGGTCGGCGAGGCGGCGACCATCGTGTTCGACGAGGTCGATTCCGGCATCGGCGGGGCCACTGCGGCGGCGGTGGGCGAGCGGCTGAAGCGGCTGGCGAAGGACGTGCAGGTGCTGGTGGTCACGCATTCGCCCCAGGTGGCGGCGATCGCCGACCGGCACTGGCTGATCCGCAAGACGACGACGAAGACCAATGCCAGCACCGACGTGCTGCCGCTCGACGCCAAGGGCCGGCGCGAGGAGATCGCCCGCATGCTGTCCGGCGCCGAGGTCACGCAAGAGGCGCGCGCGGCGGCGGACAAACTCCTGGCGGCGGCAGGCTAGCGATGTCGAAGGCAGCGAAATTCGTGGCGGGGCTGAAGGTCGAGGACCTGACCGAGCGGCAGGCGCGCGGCGAGCACCGGCGCCTGGCCGAAGAGATCGGCCGTCACGACAAGCTCTATCACGAGAAGGATGCGCCGGAGATCTCCGACGCCGAGTACGACAAGCTGCGCATCAGGCTGAAGGCGCTCGAGGAACGGTTCCCCCAGCTCGTCGACATGCTGAGCCCGACCCAGCGCGTGGCGCCGACGCCGACGACGGCCTTCGCAAAGGTCACGCACCGTCGGCCGATGCTGTCGCTCGACAATTGCTTCACCGACGAGGAGCTGCAGGCGTTCCTGGAACGCGTGCGGCGCGGGCTGGAGCGCGAGACGGACATCAAGCCCGAGGACGAGATCGCCTTCAGCTGCGAGGCCAAGATCGACGGCCTGTCGATCAGCCTGCGCTACGAGGATGGCGAGTTCGTGCAGGGCGCCACGCGCGGCGACGGCACGACGGGCGAGGATGTCACGGCCAACCTGATGACCGTGAAGGACATCCCGCACAGGCTGAAGGGCCACGGCAAGGACGGCTTCCCGAAGTCGATCGACGTGCGCGGCGAGATCTATATGGAGCGGGCCGCCTTCCAGGAGATGAACCGGCGGCAGGAGGAGGCGGGCGAGAAGACCTTCGCCAACCCGCGCAACGCCGCCGCGGGTTCGCTGCGCCAGCTCGACGCCGGCATCACGGCGACCCGGCCGCTGCGTTTCTTCGCCTATGCCTGGGGCGAGGCCGAACCGCGCTCCTGGAAGACCCACAGCGAGTATCTCAAGCTGCTGCGCAAATGGGGCTTCGAGACCAATCCGCTGACGGAGCTGTGCCGCACGCCGGACGAGGTGCGCGCCTTCTACGAGCAGATCGGCCGCGACCGGCCCTCGCTGCCCTACGACATCGACGGCGTCGTCTACAAGGTCGACCGGATCGACTGGCAGGAGAGGCTGGGCTTCGTCAGCCGGGCGCCGCGCTGGGCGACCGCGCACAAATTCCCCGCCGAGCAGGCACGCACGCGGCTGAACGGGATCGGTATCCAGGTCGGCCGGACCGGCGCGCTGACGCCGGTTGCCGAGCTTGAGCCGGTCAATGTCGGCGGCGTGATGGTGGCGCGCGCGACGCTGCACAATGCCGACGAGATCGAGCGGCTCGACGTTCGGGTCGGCGACATGGTCATGATCCAGCGCGCCGGCGACGTGATCCCGCAGGTGCTGGGCTTCGTGCCGGAAGAGCGTCCGAAGAACGCCAGGAAGTACCACTTCCCCGAACGGTGCCCCTGTCCGCTCGGCACCGAGGTCAAGGCAGAAGAGGGGGGTGTCGTCCGGCGCTGCTCGGGCGGCCTCGAATGTCCGTTCCAGCAGGTCGAGCGGCTGCGGTACTTCGTGTCGCGCAACTGTTTCGACATCGAGGGGCTGGGCGGCACTCATATCGAGAATTTCTTCAACGACGGGCTGCTCCGCATCCCCGGCGACATCTTCCGGCTTCCCGAGAAGGAGGCGCAGCTCCGGCGGCGCGAAGGGTGGGGCGAGACGTCCGTGCGCAATCTCGTGGCCGCCATCGAGGCGCGCCGCACGATCGCGCTCGACCGCTTCATCAACGCCATCGGCATCCCGCTGATCGGCGAGGCGACGGCCAAGATCCTGGCGCAGGAATATGGCGACGCCGACACCTGGCTCTCGGAGATGCTCGCGGCGGCTGGCGAGCGCGGCCGGCATCCCGAGCCGGTGAAGAAGGAGAAGGCGGCGGATGCGGTCGGGCCGAGCTACGGACGGCTGTGCAACGTCGAGCAGATCGGCGTGACGACGGCCGACGAGATGTGCGCCTTCTTCACCGAGGGCCACAATGTCGAGATCATCCGCGACCTGCTGAAGCAGCTCACCGTGCGGCCGGTCGAGCGCCGGGTCGTCGCGGCCGACGCCAAGCTGAAGGACAAGACCGTGGTCTTCACCGGCGAGCTCTCGACGATGACCCGCGAGGCCGCCAAGGCGCGAGCGGAGGAGCTGGGCGCGAAGGTCACCGACTCCGTCTCGAAGAAGACCAGCCTCGTCGTAGTGGGCGAGAATGCCGGATCAAAGGCGCGCAAGGCCGCCGAGCTCGGCATCCAGACCATGACCGAGGCGGAGTGGGTCGAGCTGGCCGGGAAGTGAGATGGCGCCCGGAAGGGCGCCGCGCCGTCGTTCCGTGCCGCCGGTTCAGATCGCGCGGGTGGCCTCGTCGAGCCAGCCGCGGCTCGCCTCGTCCAGGCCCGCCGAGACCGCCTCGCGCACGCGGGCGTGATAGGCATTGAGCCACTGGCGCTCGGGGTCGGTCAGCAGGGCGGACTCGACGCAGGCGAGGTCGATCGGCGCGAGCGTCAGCGTCTCGAATTCAAGATAGCGCCGGTCGGCGCCCTCGATTGAGGCTTCCTTCACCGCCACCAGATTTTCGATGCGGATGCCGTAGGCGCCCGCCTTGTAGTAGCCGGGCTCGTTGCTCACGATCATTCCGGGCTGCAGCGCGACGCTGTTCGGCATCTTGGAGATGCGGTGCGGCCCCTCGTGGACCGACAGGTAGGCGCCGACCCCGTGGCCGGTGCCGTGATCGTAGTCGAGCCCTGCCTGCCACAGCGCATAGCGCGCCAGCACGTCGAGCTGCGAGCCCGTCGTGCCGGCCGGGAAGCGCGCCATGGCGAGCGCGATATGCCCCTTGAGGACGCGGGTGAAGCGATCGCGCATCTCAGGCGAGGGCGTGCCGATGGCCACGGTACGCGTGATGTCGGTGGTGCCGTCGCGGTACTGGCCCCCCGAATCGACGAGGTAAAGGCTGCCGGGCTCCAGAGTCCGCTCGCTGGCCGGCGTGGCGCGGTAGTGCACGATGGCGCCGTTGGGGCCGGCGCCGGAGATCGTGTCGAAGCTGAGGTCGCGCAGCTTGCCGGTCTCCGCGCGCAGCGCCTGCAGGCGGTCGGAAACCTCGATCTCGCGCAGCCTGCCGCTCCGCGACGCCGCGGCGAGCCATCCCAGGAAGCGGCTCATGGCAATACCGTCGCGATGGTGCGCGCGGCGCACGCCATCCATCTCGACCTCGTTCTTGCAGGCCTTCGGCAGCGCGACCGGATCGGCGTCGCGTACGAGCGTGGCGCCGGCCTGCTGCAACCGCGTGGCGGCCCAGTACGGCGCCGTTGCACTTTCGACCAGCACGCGGCGGCCGGTCTTCCCGAGCGTCTCCAGCGCACTGCCCAGTTCCCCGGGCGGCGCCAGCGTCACCGCGTTGCCGAGCCAGGCCGCGGTGCCGTCGGTGATCTTGCGGCGGTCCATGTAGAGGTCGACATGCCCGTCGGCATGCAGCAGGGCGAAGCCGAGCGGAAACGGGGTGCGCGGCACGTCGCCACCGCGGACATTGAGCAGCCAGGCAATGGAATCCGGCGCCGTGATCAGCGCCACGTCGGCGCCCTTCGACGCGATCGCCTGGGCGATCCGGGCGCGCTTGGAGTCGCTGGCCTCGCCGGCGAATTCGAGGGGCTGCGGCACGACGGGGGCGAGCGGGGCCGGCGGGCGGCCCTTCCAGACGACATCGACGGGGTTCGATTCGACCGGCACGAAGCTGCCGCCGGCGCGCTGGCAGGCGCAGGCAAACCTCTCCTGGCCGTCGATGGTCTGCAGCCAGGGATCGAACCCCAGCCTGCCGCCCTTCGGCAAATTGTCGGCGATCCATTGCTCGGGAGATTGCTCGGGGACCTGGTGCGGGACGAACGCCCCGGTGTCGACCTGGTCGCGGACCGCGAGCGTGTAGCGGCCGTCGACGAAGATGGCGGCGCGCTCGGCGAGTACGATGGCGAGACCGGCCGACCCCGAGAAGCCCGTCAGCCAGCCCAGCCTCTGGGCGCGACGGGGGACGTATTCGCCCTGGTGCTCGTCGACGCGCGGCACGACGAACCCGTCGAGGCCGCGCCGCTTCAGTTCCTTGCGCAGATCCGCGAGCCGGCTGGGCGGTGCGGGGGCGTCCTCGAGGCCGTCATCCTCCGCCGCGAGGCGTGCCCGCCAGCTGGTCAGGGCGGTGGTCAAATCGGCGTCAGCACCGGGCGCGACCAGCTCCACCCATTCCGGTCCGGCCAGACCCTCGGGGGCGGCGGCGATCCCGCGCATCAGATCGTCGAGGGTGGCGGGGTCGGCCGCGCGGCCGTGCGCCTTGAGAAGGTGCAGAACGTAGTCTGGCGGGGTGCTCATGATCGGGCAGACCCTAAGCATCGCTGCCTCGAATCGCAAACTGAGCAATTTTTGTTCTTTTGCACGTGCGAAATGCCAATTTAGTGCTGCCTATGCACCCAGCGCATAGCGACCCTTCGAGGTCCGCACTTATCGTTGTAACTCAAGGCTCTATATTTGCTTGGTGCAGTGCAGCATCGACTATCGCGCTGCACAACAAGGAGACTATCATGATGACCCAGCCGATTCGGACCTTTGAAGATCTGACCAGCGAAACTGCGCCGGCGGGGGGAAACGCAACGACCAAGATCGGCTTCACCTTCGACCGTCGGCTCCACGAGCAGCGTGCGCGCTATGCACGCGCCGAAATGCTGGCAAACGGGTTGGGTGACGCGATCCTGTGGCTTCGCGCGCGGTATCAGCGCCTCGTGTCCGCCTTCAAGGCGGACCTGCATCTGCGCGCCGCCGAGAGCCAGCTTCATCGCATGACGGACCGTGAACTTCAGGATCTTGGCCTGTGCCGCACCGATATCGCCTTCGCCGTGCGAGAAGCGGCGGAGGGCGTCATGCCGCAGATCGACGGTGTCACCGGTCATGTTACGGCAGCCAACCAGAACCTGCGTCGTGCGGCCTGAGGGCCGCCGCGCGAAACGTTCGGCTTAGTGTAGCGTAGCGTAAGCGTAAGCGTAGGGGGCCGGCGAAAGCCGGCCCTTTCGCTTTGGGGTCAGGTCCGGCGCAGCACGAGGCTGCGCCACCAGGCGCCCCCCGTCTCGTGGTCGACGCGCCGCTCGAAGGCAAAGCCCTGCTCGCCGTACGCCGCGAGGATATCGGCCGCCTGCTCGACCAGCAGCCCGCTCAACAGCACGCGACCTCCCGGTCTCACGGCCGCGGCGAACGGGGCGGCCAACTCGACCAGGGGGCCGGCCAGGATGTTCGCGACCACGAGATCGTAAGGCGCGCGGGCCTGCAGCGAGGCCTCGGCCAGGCCGGCCGCCTCGACGAAGCGGCAGAGATCGCCGACCCCGTTCAGCACCGCATTGTCGCGCGCCACCTCGACGGCTTCGGGATCGTTGTCGCCGCCCGCGACGGGTCGCTTCCAGAGCTTGGCCATCGCGATGGCGAGGATGCCGCTGCCGCAACCGACATCGACCGCGTTGACGGTCTCCGCCGGGTCGAGCGAAGCCAGCATCTCCATGCAGCCGCGCGTGGTGGCATGCGTACCCGTGCCGAAGGCCAGGCCGGCATCGATGAGCAGGGGGATCGCGCCGTCGGGGATGCCCTCGGCCATGTGGGAGGGATGGATCCAGAACGGCCCGACCTCGAAGGGCCGGAACGATTGCTGGTTCTCGACCACCCAGTCGATGTCGGGCAGGGCCTCCCAATGCCAGTCCGGCCGCCCGAGGTCGAGCGCATCGGCCGCGGCGGCGATCGCGGCGACGACCAGTTCCGGGTCGCCCTCGCCGAAGACATCGATCTTCCATGGGCCGTCGCGGCTCACCTCGCTGCTGGCGACGATGAAGCCGTCCTCCGTCAGGCGTTCCTCGAGCAGGGCTTCCCAGCCCGCGCGCTGGTCCGCCGCGACGGTGAACGTCGCCTTGCGCACGGCGCTCATGCCGGCAGGTACAGCATGCGCTGCTCGGGCAGCGCCACGCCCACCGTGTCGCCGACCTCGCGCAACTCGGCGCCGGACTGGAACGGTGCGTCGACCATGATCTCGCTGTGGCCGAGCTTCACGCCGTACCGCACGGTGGCGCCGAGGAATTCGCGGTTGGTGACGGGCCCGCGCAACGCCGCCGCGTCGGCGGTCGTCAGCGCCGCGTGCTGGGGCCGGAACACCAGCCGCTTGCCGGCCGGCACCGGCACGCCGGCGCTGTCGTCGAGGATGTTGGCCGAGCCGAGGAAGCTCGCGACGAAGAGGTTGGCGGGTTTCTCGTACAGTTCCATCGGTGTCCCCACCTGCTGGACCGTGCCGTCGTTCATCACGGCGATACGGTCGCAGATCGTGTTGGCTTCTTCCTGGTCGTGCGTGACGAAGATGGTCGTGAGGCCGAGCCGCTGCTGCAGGGCGCGCAGCTCGCGCCGCACCGTCACGCGCATGCGGGCGTCGAGGTTGCTGAGCGGCTCGTCGAGCAGCAGCACCTTGGGCTCTATGGCGATGGTCCGGGCGACCGCGACGCGCTGCTGCTGGCCGCCCGACAATTGCGCCGGCCGGCGGTCAGCATAGGCGGAGAGGCCCACGAGGTCGAGCGCCTGCGCGACGCGACGGTCGATCTCGGCGCGCGGCAGGCGGCGCTCCTCCAGCCCGAAGGCAACGTTCCTCGCGACCGTCATGTGCGGCCACAGCGCATAGCTCTGGAACACCATGCCGACATCGCGTTTCCAGGGCGGCAGCGGCGCCACGTCCTGGCCGTCGAGCAGGACGCGGCCGCGCTGAGCCTGGGCGAATCCCGCGATCAGGCGCAGCAGGGTGGTCTTGCCGCAGCCCGACGGGCCGAGGAAGGCGAACAGCTCGCCGGGCCGGATCGAGAGCGACACGTCCTTCAGCACATGCGTCGCCCCGTAGGACAGGTCGACGCCCGCGATCTCGATCCCGACTGCCTTGGCCATGGACATTCCCGTCATATATCGAGCCCGCGGGCGCGTTGCGAGCGGTCGGCGGCGATCTGGGAGAGCGCCATGCAGACCGCGACGATCACCACGGCGATGACGCCGAGCGCCGCGCCGGCGCCGCGTCCGGCCGGGGTCTGCATCAGCACGTAGAGCCCGTAGGCGAGCGGGGCGTCGGAGTTCGACTGCACGAGCATCAGCACGGCGGACAGCTCGACCGCGGCGGTCGCGAAGCTGGTCACGAAGCCCGCCAGCAGGCCGCCGGTCATCAGCGGCACGACCACGCGCCGGACCGTGCGCGCCTTGGTGGCACCGAGGTTCTCCGCCGCTTCCTCGAGCGAGACGGAGATCTGCTGCAGCGCCGCATAGGCGGCGCGCAGCGCATAGGGCAGGCGACGGATCGCAATGGCGAGCACGATCACGATCCAGAGCGTGGCGAGCGGGGTCCCGTCCGGCAGCTTCACGCCGTAGAAGGCACGCAGGTAGCCGATGCCCAGCACCACGCCCGGCACGGCCAGCGCGGCGCTGGCCGCCCAGTCGAGCCACTGGCGGCCGGGCAGCCTGGTGCGCAGCACGAGGTAGGCGATGGCGCCGCCGATCGCGACGTCGATGGCCGCGGCGAGGCCGGAATAGAGCAGCGTGTTCTTGATGTAGACCGAGCTGTCGCCCAGCACGCGGGCATAGTGGGCGAGCGTGTAGCCGTCGGGCAGGGGGCTGAACGACCACACCGTCGCGAACGACAGCAGCACCAGCCCGACATGCGGCGCCAGCACGAGAACCAGGATCAGGATGACGACGGCATAGGCGAGCACCTGCTCGCGCGGCTTCAGCCGGCGCCGCGACAGGCCGCCCCCGCCGCGCTGGGTGGTGGCGTAGTCCTTGCCCTTCATGACGAGCGCGGTGGCCCACATGCTGGCCACCGCCACGACGATCAGCACCACGGAGATGACGTACCCCATGGGATCGTCGATGCCGATCGAGGTGATGCGCAGATAGGCCTGCGGCGCCAGCATCTCCTTGACGTTGAGCAGGAGCGGCGTCGCCACGTCGTCGAAGACCTTCACGAAAACGAGGCTGGCGCCTGCGACGTAGCCGGGCAGCGCGAGCGGCAGGGCGATGCGGCGGAAAAGGCGGATGCCGTGCGCACCGAGATTTTGCGCCGCCTCCTCCATGCTGCGGTCGATGTTGCGCAGCGCCGCCGACAGGTTGACCAGGATGAAGGGAAAATAATGGATCGCCTGCAGGAAGATGACGCCGTTCAGCCCTTCCATGAAGCCGATCTTGAAGTCGAACCACTCGTCGAGCAGCAGGTTCACGCTGCCGTTGCGGCCGAACAGGAGCTGCATCGCCACCGCTCCGACGAACGGCGGCATGATGAGTGGCAGAAAGCCGAGCGTCTGCACCAGTGCGGCGCCGCGGAACTCGAAGCGCGTCGTCAGGTAAGCGAGCGGCAGGGCCAGCGCCGATGCCCAGACGACGGTCATCGCCGAGACATAGACGGAGTTCCAGAACGAGCGGACGAAGAGTTCCGTGCGCGCGAAGTCGAGGAAATTGACGAGCGTGACGCCGCCGCCGCCCTTCGTGGTGAAAGCGACGTAGACGACCGTCGCCACCGGCACGACCAGGAACAGGCCGAGGAAGAGGGCGATGGCCAGCGCGAGCGCGACCTGCCCGGGGGAGCGTGCCGTCACGGCCGGGGCCGCGTCTTCAGCGTGCGAGCTTCAGCGCCTCGTCGGCCTTTGCCTTTGCGGCCGCATACTTCTCTTTCGCGAAGGCGGCCCATTGCTGCTCCAGCTCGGCCTGGCGGGCCGATTTCTCCTTGGCCCCCGTGAAGGCGGCCTTGATCTCCGGCGACGCGGCCTGCGCCTCGGTGATCGGCATGGCGGCGATCAGGTCGCGTGCCTCGTTGGCGAGCGCCCGGGCCTGCGCATTGTCCTTCTTCTTCAGGGCGGCATCGACCTCGTGCAGCGTCTTCGTCAGGGCCTTGAGCGGCTCGAGCTGGAAGGTGACGAGCTGGTCGAACAGCGTGTCGACCGCGGCGGTGCGGCCTTCCGACAGCTCGGCATTGAAGGTCAGCAGACCCTGCAGGTTCTTGTCCTTGAACGGGTTCGGATAGCCGGCCGGCGCCTTGGCGTATGTCTCGGGACGTACCGGCAGGCGGCGGATCGTCGGCTGCAGCAGGACTTCCTGGCCCTCGGGCGAGAGCAGGAACTCGATGAAGGTCTCGGCGCCCGCCTTGTTCGGGGCGTTGGCGACCACGCCCACGTTGGCCGGCACCAGCGTCGTCACCGACGGATAGACGAACTGCACGGGGAAGCCCGCCCCCTGCGAGGAGAAGGCGAAGAAGTCGATCACGATGCCGTAGCCGACCTGGCCGGAATTCACCGCCTCCGGCACGCCGAACGAGCGGTCCGTCACGGTGCGCAGGTTGCCGGCGATGTCCTTCGTCGTGCGCCAGCCCTTGTCCCAGCCCTCGCCCTGCAGGATCGTCTCGATGGTGAGATGCGTGGTGCCGGAGCGCGACGGCGCCGAGATCGACACGTGATCGAAGTAGGGCGCCTGCGCGAGGTCCTGCCACTCCTTGGGAGTCGGCAGTTTATTGGCCTTCACGTAGCGCTCGTTCCACATGATGCCGTAGCCCGAGGCGGCAAAGCCCGAGTAGAAGCCGTCCTTGTCGTTGACCGGATAGGAGCCGACCTTGTCGGCGATGCCGGTCGCCTTGGGCTTGTAGGCCGAGAGCAGGTTCTTGCTCTTCAGGACCTCGAAGGCGTCGGGGGCGGAGGCCCAGAAAAGGTCGACCTGGTTGTTGCCCTTGGTCTCCTCGAGGAATTTCACGCCGGCATTCGTGTTGCGGTTCTGCACTTCCAGCGTCGCGCCGGGCACGGCCTTCTCGAAAGCCTTCTTGATCGGGTCCGTCACGTCCTTCGAGAAGGAGGTGACGACGGTGACCTTGCCGGTCTGCGCGAGGGCGGCGCCAGAGACCGCCAGGAGGCCGAAGGTAAGACCGGTGGCGAGGGCGGAACGGCGGAACATGGCGTCTCTCTCCTGCAGGATTGGTCAGGCCGCTTCGACGAAACTGTCGAGGACCTTCTTGGGGCCGGCCTTGTCGAACTCGATATCGAGCTTGTTGCCGTCCATGGCGATGATGCGACCGTAGCCGAACTTCTGGTGGAACACGCGCTGGCCGATCGACAGGTCGGCCTTGTCGCCTTCGACGGCGCGCCGGTCGTCCGCGGTCTCGTTCTGCCAGCGGCCGCGCCGGCCGGGACGCACGCCCAGGCTCTCGTAGTCGAAGCCGCTCGCCTGCTCGCGCAACCCGCCATGATGGCCTGCGGAATAGGTCGCGTAGAGGCCGGCGTCGCTGCTCTCGGCGATCTGCTCGCGCGGCAGCTCGCGCAGGAAGCGCGACGGGATGGCGGCCTGCCACTGGTTGAAGATGCGGCGGTTCGCGGCGAAGGAGACGTAGGCCCGCTTGCGCGCGCGCGTCAGGCCGACATAGGCGAGCCGGCGCTCTTCCTCCAGACCCGCCAGGCCCTTGTCGTCGAGCGCGCGCTGGTTGGGGAACAGCCCTTCCTCCCAGCCGGGGAGGAAGACGGTGTCGAATTCCAGGCCCTTGGCGGCGTGCAGCGTCATGACGCTCACCATGTCGCTGTCCGCGCGCTCCGAATTGTCCATGACCAGCGCGACGTGCTCCAGGAAGGCGGGCAGCGAATCGTATTCCTGCAGGGCGTTCGTCAGCTCCTTCAGGTTTTCCAGCCGGCCCTCGGCCTCCGGCGAGCGGTCAGCCCGCAACATGTCGGTGTAGCCGGATTCCTCCAGCATGGTCTCGACGACCTCGACATGGCTGATGCCGTCGAGCATGGCGCGCCAGCGCTCGAAGTTGCGGACCAGGTCGCCCAGCGCCTTGCGCGGTCGCGCCTTGAGCTCGTCGGTCTCGAGCGCCCGCCGCGTCGCCTCGAACAGCGACACCTTCTGTGCGCGCTGGATCAGCCGCAGCGTGCGCAGCGCCGATTCGCCCAGCCCGCGGCGCGGCGTGTTGTAGATGCGCTCGAAGGCGAGATCGTCGTCGTGCTGGACGGTGACGCGGCAATAGGCGAGCGCGTCGCGGATCTCCATGCGCTCGTAGAAACGCGGGCCGCCGATCACCCGGTAGGGCAGGCCCATCGTGATGAAGCGTTCCTCGAACTCGCGCGTCTGGAAGCCGGCGCGCACCAGGATGGCGATCTGGTTGAGCGGATGCTTGTCGCGCTGCAGCGCCTCGATCTCCTCGCCGATCGTGCGCGCCTCCTCGTCGCCGTCCCATACGCCGCGCAGCGAGATGCGCTCGCCCTGCCGCGAGTCGGTCCATAGCGTCTTGCCGAGCCGCCCCTCGTTGTGCGCGATGAGGTGCGAGGCCGCCGCGAGGATATGCGGCGTCGAACGATAGTTCTGTTCCAGCCGCACGATGGTCGCGCCGGGGAAGTCCTTCTCGAAGCGCAGGATGTTGCCCACCTCCGCGCCGCGCCAGCCGTAGATCGACTGGTCGTCGTCGCCGACGCAGCAGACATTGGGCGTTCCCTGGGCCAGCAGCCTGAGCCACAGGTACTGCGCCACGTTGGTGTCCTGGTACTCGTCGACCAGCAGGTGGCGGAAGCGCGAATGGTAGAGGGCGAGGATTTCCGGATATTTCTGCCACAGCGTGACGCACAGCATGACGAGGTCGCCGAAATCGACGGCGTTCACCTCGGCGAGGCGCTGCTGGTACTGGGCGTAGATCTCGGCCGCGCGACCGCCCGCGAACTCGCCGGCGTCGTCGCCCGTCACCTTCTCGGGCGGCAGGGCGCGGTCCTTCCAGCGCTGGATGATCCCCGACAGGATCCGCGCGGGCCATTTCTTGTCGTCGATCCCCTCGGCCTGCAGGAGCTGCTTGAGCAGCCGCGTCTGGTCGTCGGTATCGAGGATGGTGAAGTTGCTCTTCAGCCCGACCAGCTCGGCATGGCGGCGCAGCACCCGCACGCCGACCGAGTGGAAGGTGCCGAGCCACATGCCGTCGGCGGCGCCGCCGACGAGGCGGGACACGCGCTCCAGCATTTCGCGGGCGGCCTTGTTGGTGAAGGTGACGGCCAGCACCTGTGCCGGCCGCACCTGCCCCGTGATCAGCAGGTGGGCGATCCGGGTCGTGAGCACGCGGGTCTTGCCCGTGCCGGCGCCGGCCAGTACGAGCAGAGGTCCGCCGGAATGGGTGACGGCCTGGCGCTGGGCATCGTTCAGCCCGTCGAGATGGGCTGTCGGCGCGACGGCGCGGCGCGCCGGGCCGGGATCGTCCGGGACCGGTTCGTCGGTGATTTCAAAGGGATCGGCGGAAGGCGCCATGCAGCGTCATATAGCAATCGGGGCGACGGACGCCTATCTTTCACCTGTGGACGCGCATATCGCGCGGGAGGTGCGGATGGCCCGAGGACTGAACGGTTCCGCGAACGGCTCGGGGCATGGTTTGCCACCCGACCACGAGGAGGTCTTTGCCCATACGCCACGCGGCGACGGCTCCAGCCTTCCGCCGGCGGTCGTCGCGGTGCTGCCGGCCGTCGTCGGGATCCGCACGACCATCCCGGAAGATCGCCGGTCCGCCCAGACGCTGGGCTCGGAACGCGAGGGCCACGGCATCCTGCTCGACGAATCGGGGCTGGTCGTCACCATCGGCTACCTGATCATGGAGGCCGACACCGTCACCATCACCGATGGCGCCGGCACCGAGTGGCCGGCCCATATCGTCGGCTACGACTACGAAAGCGGGTTCGGCCTCGTCAGGACGGAAGACCCGTTGCCGGCGCGACCGATGCGGTTCGGCGATTCCGATGCCCTGACCCTGCGCAGCGAGGCCTACGTCGCGGGCGTCGGCGGCGCCAAGGCCGCCCTCAAGGTCAAGGTGGCGGGCCGCCGCGAGTTCGCGGGCTACTGGGAATACCTGCTCGACAACGCGATCTTCACCGTGCCGGCCTATCCGCTGTGGGGCGGCTCCGCCCTGATCGGCGAGGACGGGGCGCTGCTGGGTGTCGGCTCGCTGCTGGTGCAGGAAGCGCTGGGGCCCGGTTCGCCGGCCTTTCCCGGCAACATGTACGTGCCGATCAACCGGCTGAAGCCGATCTTCGCCGACCTCGTGGAGAAAGGCAGGCTCGACACGCCCCCGCGTCCCTGGCTGGGCGTCTACACCGTGGAACATATGGGCCAGCTCGTGGTGGGCGGCATCTCGGACGGCGGGCCGGCGGACCGTGCCGGGCTGCAGCGCGGCGACATCCTGCACGCGCTGGACGGCGAGGTGCTGGACGATGTCGGGGAGTTCTACCGCCTGCTATGGGCCTCGGGGCCGGCCGGCACCACGGTCGCCCTGCGGATGGAGCGGGACGGCGATGCCTTCGATGTCCGGGTGAGGACGGGAGATCGCGCGCAGTATCATAAATACGGCGACGACTAGGTGCGTGGGGGCTGTGAATAGCCCGCTTTGACTCTGCGCCTGCCCGCTGCATAGGTTCGCCGAACGACAAGATGCAGGGGAGATGACGATGGCTAGGGCGTTCGCCTCGCAGGCGGATATGGCGGAGAAGAAGATCACCTTCAGCCGGCTGTCCGATCATGCCTATGCCTTCACGGCCGAGGGCGATCCCAACACGGGCATCGTCGTCGGCGACGATGCGGTGCTGGTCGTCGACGCGCAGGCGACCCCGAAGATGGCGGAGACGGTGATCGAGCATATCCGCACCGTCACGGACAAGCCGATCAAGTACGTGGTCCTGTCGCACTATCACGCGGTCCGCGTGCTGGGCGCGAGCGGCTACAATCCCGAGCATGTCATCTGCAGCGAGGCGACGCGCGAGATGATCGTCGAGCGCGGCGCGCAGGACTACAAGAGCGAGCTGCAGCGCTTCCCGCGCCTGTTCCAGGCGGCGGAGACGATCCCGGGCCTCACCTGGCCCACCATCACCTTCAACGACCGCATGACGCTGTGGCTCGGCAAGCTGCAGGTCGACATCATCCATGCCGGGCGCGGCCATACCAAGGGCGACACGATCGTCTGGCTGCCCGAGGAGCGGACCCTGTTCAGCGGCGATCTCGTCGAATACGGCGCGACGCCCTATTGCGGCGATGCCCACTACAAGGACTGGCCGGAGACGCTGCAGAAGCTGCGTGACCTCAGGCCCGAGGCGCTGGTGCCGGGCCGCGGCGACGCGCTGATCGGCGAGGGCGCCGTCGAGGAAGGCATCGCGGGCACGCAGGCTTTCCTCTCGGAGCTCTACAAGGTCGTGGCGGCGAGCGCCGTGGCGGGCGACTCCCTCAAGGACGCCTACGACAAGGCGATGGGCGCGCTGCAGCCGCGCTACGGCAACTGGGTGATCTTCGAGCACTGCATGCCGTTCGACGTCAGCCGCGCGTACGACGAGGCCAAGGGCCTCGACCATCCGCGGATCTGGACGGCCGAGCGCGACATCGAGATGTGGCAGGCGCTGGAGAAGAGCGCCTGACGGGCGCATGGGCTCCTACACCTACACGCACTACCCCTACCGCCGTCCGGCCGAGCTGGACGGCGGCCCGGCCCGCCATCCGGTCGTGATCGTCGGCGCGGGCCTCGCAGGGCCCACGCTCGCTCTTTCGCTGGCTGCGCGCGGTCTCCGCTCCATCGTGCTCGACGAGGACGACACGGTCAGCGTGGGCAGCCGCTCGATCTGCCAGGCCAAGCATAGTCTGGAGACATGGGACCGCTTCGGCATTGCCGCGCGCATGGTCGAGAAGGGAATCACCTGGGACCAGGGCGAGGTCTATCTCCGCGACCGCCCGGTCTTCCGCTTCAACCTGCAGCCCGAGGCGGGGCACAAGTTTCCGGCCTTCGTGAACTTGCAGCAATATTACGTCGAAGAGTACCTGTTCGAACGGTGCCTCGCGGAACCGCTGGTCGATCTGCGCTTCCGCAACAAGGTCGTGGCCGTGACGCCGCGCGACGATGGCGTGACGGTCGGGATCGAGACGCCGGACGGTCGGTACGAGCTGGACGCGGAATGGGTGGTCGCATGCGACGGCGTGCGCAGCCCGGTGCGGCACATGCTGGGGCTGCCCTATCCGGGCGAGGTCTTCCACGACCAGTTCCTGATCGCCGATATAAGGCTGCTCAGCGAACTGCCGAAGGAACGGCGCTTCTGGTTCTATCCGCCGTTCCATCCGACCAACTCGGTGCTGTTGCACCGGCAGGCCGACAATGTCCTGCGCGTCGATTTCCAGCTCGGTCGCGACGCCGATGCCGATCGGGAACGCAAGCCTGAGAACATCGACCGGCGGCTGCGCGAGATGTTCGGCCCCGACGCGCGCTGGGAGCACGAATGGACCAGCGTCTATACCTTCACCTGCCGGATGATGGAGCGGTTCGTCCATGGCCGCGTGATCTTCGCCGGCGATGCCGCCCACGTCGTCTCGCCCTTCGGGGCGCGGGGCGGCAACGCCGCGGTGGCCGACGCCGACAATCTCGCCTGGAAGCTTGCGATGGTGGTCGAGGGCGCGGCGCCGGCGATCCTGCTGGACAGCTATTGCAGCGAACGGCGCCAGGCTGCGTGCGAGAACATCCTGAACTCGACGCGCAGCACGGATTTCATCACGCCGAAATTCGCGGCGTCGCGGGTCTTCCGCGACGCGACGCTGTCGCTCGCCCGGGAGTTCCCGTTCGCACGCGCGTTGATCAATAGCGGCCGCCTGTCGGTACCGACCGTGCAGGCGGGATCGCCGCTCGACACGCCGGATGCCGACGACGACTGGGCGCGCGGGCCGGCGCCGGGACGCGCCGCCGTCGACGCGCCGCTCGGCAACGGGTGGCTGGTCGACCGGCTGGGCCGGGGCTTCTCGCTTCTCTCCTTCGACAAGCTGGAGGCTTCGGCCTTTCCGGGCGTCGCGCTGGTCGAACTAGGGCAGGACAAGATCGCGCGCGAGCGGTACGACGGGCGGCCGGGCACGGCCTATCTCGTGCGTCCGGACCGATACGTGGCGGCACGCTGGCGCCGGACCGATCCGGCGGCGGTCGCGCAGGCGCTGCAGCGCGCGACTGGCGGCGCGTGAGGAGGAACCGATGGCAGAGGCGACGACCGGTGCGTTGAGGCGCACGCTGAACCTTTCCCGACCCGACGATGCCTACAACGCCCTCGTCGAGGCCCATCGAGACCTCGACGACGCATCGTGCCGTGCCTTCGACGCGCGCCTGATCCTGCTGCTTGCCAACCATGTCGGCGACGAGACCGTGCTGCGGGAAGCCATCGACGCAGCGCGGCAATCGTTGCGCGAGGACGGCCCGTGACCGCGGGCGTCGCCGGCCGGCTTGCGCTCGTCACCGGTGGCGGGCGCGGCAACGGTGCGGCCATCGCCCGTGGCCTCGCGAGGGCGGGGGCGCGGGTCATCGTCACCGACATCGACCTCGAGGCGGCGCGCGCCATCGCCGACAGCATCGTCGCGCCGGGCGGCGAGGCGCGCGCTCACGCGCTCGACGTCACCGATCCCGAGGGGTGCCGCAAGCTCGCCCAGGACATCGCGCTGCTGATCGGGCCCGTCGGTATCCTGGTCAACAATGCCGGCATCTTCCTGCGCGGCAACCTCGTGGCCGAGGACGGCCGCGAGCGCTGGGAGCGCACGATGGAAGTCAACGTGCAGGGGCCGTTCAACGTCACGATGGCGTTCATCGACCAGCTCAAGCTGACGCGCGGCAGCATCGTGAACGTGGCGTCGACGAACGCGTTCGTCGCGCCGCCGGGCAACGGCGCCTATCCGGTCTCGAAAGGCGCGCTGGCGCAGTTCACGCGGGCGCTGGCGACCGAACTCGCGTCCGACGGCGTGCGCGTCAACGCGATCGCCCCCGGCATCATCGCCACGGCGATGACCGAGGTCACGCGCGCCGATCCGCGGCGGCTGGAGAATTTCCTGGCCCAGGTGCCGATGAGGCGGGTCGGCGAGCCCGAGGAACTGGCCGGGCCGGTCGTGTTCCTGTGCTCGGACGCCGCAAGCTATGTGACCGGCGCGATCCTGCCGGTCGATGGAGGGTATCTTGCCGCCTGAGTCCAACGAGGTCGCGGTGCGGGCCGCGACCGTCGCCGACGTGGAGACGCTGCACCGTTTCTCCGTCGATCTCGCCACCTACGAGGACGAGCCGCATGCCGTGACCTCGACGCCGGAAACGCTGGCGCGCGACGGGTTCGGCGAGAACCCGCAGTTCGGGGCATTGATCGCGGAGCGCGGCGGCACGCCTGTCGGCTTCGTCCTCTACACCTTCAACTACTCGGTCTGGACGGCGGCACGCGGCATCTTCATCGAGGATATCTGGGTGGTGCCCGAGGAACGGCGCGGCGGGGTCGCCCGTGCCCTGATGGCGGCCCTCGCCCGGGAATGCGTCGACAAGGGATATCGCCGCATCGATCTCAACGTTCTCGACTGGAATCCGGCGCGCGGCTTCTACGAGCGCCTGGGCTACCGCTGGATCCGGACCTGGCTGCCCTATCGCCTCGACGGCGAGGCGCTGCTCACGCTGGCACGCTCTTCTTCGTGAGGCCCATCACGCGCCCGGCCTTGGCCGGCCGCGGCAGGTCCTTGTGGGTCTGCCACACGGCCTGCAGCCGTTCGGCGACCGGCACCGGCCACGGGGCCGACCGGCGCGTGGCATAGCCGATATTCATCAGGATCGTCTCGTTGGTCGCCGCGAGATAGCCTTCGTCGGCATGGTACATCTCGTGGAAGAGGTGGACCTTCTTGGCGTCGCAGGCGAGGAGCTGCGTCTCGAACCGCAGCGGCGCGCCTTCCTTGACCTCGCGATCGTAGGTGACGTGAGTTTCCAGCACGAAGGTCATGCCGAGCTTGCCGTCGACGTAGCGCCGGCCGAGGCCGATATTGCGCATGAAGGCGCCCGACGCCTGGTCGAAGGCCGTGACGTAGAAGGCCACGTTCATGTGCCCGTTCCAGTCGACCCATTCGGGCACCACCGTCGAGCGATGCGTGTCGAGCGGCGCGCGGGTGACGAGTTCGGGGAAGTCGTACGGCAGCGAGGCGAGGGGAAGGGTCTGCATGGACGCGGTTTACTTTCTCTTGATTCCGATGAGGCGGCCGGCCTGGGCCGGTCGGGGCAGCGCGGCATGGGCTGCCGCCATCTTCTCGATCCGCTCGCGCGCGAAGTCCGGCCACGGCGCGGACCGGCGGCTCTCGAAGTCGATGTTCATGAGCATCAGCTCGTTGGTCGCGGCGAGGTAGCCGTCGGTCGCGTGATACATCATGTGGATGTAGTGGATTCGCTTGGCGTCGTGGTCGAGGATCTGCGTGGTGATGCGCAGCGGATCGCCCTCCTTGACCTCGCGGTCGTAGGTGACGTGCGCCTCCAGCACGAAAGTCATGCCGAGCTTGTCGCGCGTGTATTCCCACCCGCAACCGAACTGCTGGCACAGCGTGTCCGTCGCCTTGTCGAAAGCCACGACATAGAAGCCCACGTTCATGTGGCCGTTCCAGTCGATCCATTCCGGCAGAACGGTCGCGCGATGCACGTCGAGCGGCGCGCCGGGAGCGGGTTCGATCATGGGGTATGGAGGTAATTTCATGCGGCCGGACCGTAGCGAAGGCGGCGGTGCCGCCGCAAGTTCGCCGGGACATCAATCTCGCGAGGAATTCCGATGGTCAATACATCCGGCAGGAAACCCAAGGCCCTGATCCTGGGCGTGGGCGCGGAGCGCGGCATCGGCGGCGCCGCCAGCCTGCGCTTCGCGCGGGAGGGATATCACGTGCTGGTCGCGGGCAGGACCACGGCCAAGATCGATAAGGTCGTCGAGGCGGTACGCAAGGCGGGCGGTTCGGCCACGGCCATCACGGTCGACGGCACGCAGGAGGACGAGGTCGTCCGGCTGTTCGACCGCGCGATGGCCGACGATGCCGACGGCACGCCGGCCGACCTGTTCGTCTTCAACATGGGCAACAACCAGGCGGTCGATATCCGGGAGATGACGGCCCGGCATTTCGAGGAGTCCTGGCGCGTCGGCTGCTTCGCCGGGTTCCTGTTCGGCCGCGAGGCGATGCGCCGTCTGGCTCCGCTGGGGCGCGGGACGGTGCTGTTCACCGGTGCGTCGGGCTCGCTGCGCGGGCGGCCGCGCTTCGCCGCCTTCAACGCCGCGAAGGGCGGGCTGCGCCTGCTGGTGCAGTCCCTCGCGCGCGAGTTCGGGCCGCAGGGCATCCACGTCGCCCATATCATCATCGACGGCGGTATCGAAGGCGACCGGTTGCTGTCGCGCATGCCCGACCGCGCCGAGAAGGCGGGTCCCGACGGGCTGCTCAAGGTCGATGCCATTGTCGACAATTACTGGCACCTGCACCGGCAGCACCGCAGTGCGTGGAGCCAGGAGATCGACCTGCGCCCCTACAGGGAGGCGTTCTAGGGAATCGCCAGCAGTTCGGCGGCCACGAGGTCGGGCGCGGAGATGATGCAATTGTGCCCGGCCTCGATCGGTCGGAAACGGACGTTCGGCATCGCCTGTGCCTTCTCGTGATTGCCGACCGACACGGGATAGCGCGGCTTGGTGCAGGCGATGTAGGTCATCGGCCGCCCGTTGCCCGCCGCGTGATGGAGACGGATCGGCTTGGTGTAGCAGGCCAGCGGATGCGGCGTGAGCTGGCGGTGGGTCCAGGCCGCAAGCTCGGGATCGTCGATGATCAGGCTGCCGACCGGCGCGTTCGGCAGCACTTCCGTCCCGTTCACGACACGGATGTGCTTCTGGCGCTTGGCCACGATCTCGGCCGGGATGCGCCCGAAGATCGACTGGCCGTCCTGCGGGATGCCGCCGTCGAGGATCACGAGATGGGCGATGCGCTCGGGCACCCGGTCGGTCACGAGGCCGGCGATCAGGCTGCCGAAACTGTGGCCGACCAGCACGATGTCGCGCAGGTCTTCCCGCTCCAGCAGCGCGATCGTGTCGGCAAGGAACACGTCGTTGTCGAGCGCGGGCGACAGCTCCGCCGCGCGCTCGCCGACACCGGGGAAAGTATGGGCCCGCGCGTCGTGCCCTGCGGCCGTCAGGCGTTCGAGGACGAATTGCCAGGACCAGGCGCCCATCCAGGCGCCGGGAAGACAGACGAAGGTACGCGAAATGCTCATGGGCCTATGGGATGTCAGGGACGTGCGCCGGCGGATTCCAGCAGCGAGGCGATCTCGCGATAGCCGCGCCGGCGGGCATGGGCAAGCGGCGTCGTGCCGTCGCGGTCGGCGATGTTCGGATCCGCCTTCGCCGCGAGCAGGAGCTGCGTGATCTCGATATAGGCCGGGCCGCCATCGCCCAGGATCGCGACTTCGAGCAGGGCGGTCCAGCCGAGCCGGTTCACGTGGTCGACGTCGATGGCGGTCTTCAGCAGTTCGCGCACAGTCTCGACATGGCCATGGTGGCAGGCGGGGATCAGCGCGGTGCCGCCATAGCGGTTCGTGCTTTCGAGGTCGGCCCCGGCCTGCAGCGCGAGCTTCAGGATCTCCAGCCGTCCCTCCGCCCCGGCCAGCAGGAAGGCGCTGTCGCGCCGCTCGTCCTGGGCGTTGACGCTGGTGCCCGCCGCGATGAGCCGGCGGGCGGTCTCGATGTCGTTGCGGCGTGTCGCCTCGATCAGGGCGCGCTCGTTCGCGGTCAGGGTCTCGGCCATCGTTGCGGCACTCCAGGCCGTCGGGGAAAGGGCGAAGGGGAGAAGCGCGAGGCAGGCGCGTCGCGGCGTTTCTGGGGAATCCGTCACCGTGCTAGCGTGACGCAAACCAACGGAGGATTCCATGGCCGGCAATCGTCGCGTTCTGCTGAAGTCGCGTCCGCAGGGCGAGCCCACGCCCGCGAATTTCGAGATCGTCGACCACGACATCCCGGAGCCCAAGGACGGCGAGTACCTGTCGCGCACCATCTGGCTGTCGCTCGATCCCTACATGCGCGGCCGGATGGCGGAAGCGAAGGGCTACGCCTCCAACGTCGAACTCGGCGACGCGATGGTCGGCGGCACGGTGGGGCAGGTCGTGAAGTCGCGCAACCCAAAGGTCAAGGAGGGCGACTACGTCGTCGAGTATGCCGGCTGGCAGAGCTATGCGGTGTCGGACGGCACGGCTGCGATGAAGCTCGATCCGTCGGCCGCGCCGCTGTCGACGGCGCTTTCGGTGCTCGGCATGCCGGGCATGACGGCGTGGTGGGGGCTGATGCAGATCGGCAAGCCGAAGGCGGGCGAGACGGTCGTGGTCTCCGCGGCGTCGGGGGCGGTCGGTTCCGTCGTCGGCCAGCTGGCCAAGCTTCATGGCTGCCGTGCGGTCGGCATCGCCGGCGGCAAGGAGAAGTGCGACTACGTGGTGAACGAGCTCGGCTTCGACGCCTGCATCGACTACCGCGCGGCCGGCGGCAACCTGTTCAAGGAACTGCGCGCCGCGGCGCCCAAGGGCATCGACGTCTATTTCGAGAATGTCGGCGGCGCCGTGCAGGCCGCCGTGATCCCGCAGCTCAACGATTTCGCACGCGTGCCGCTCTGTGGCCTCGTCTCGCAATACAACGAGATGCAGATGATGCCGGGGCCGGACTGGCGGCTGCTGTTGATCAAGCGCGCCACGGTGACGGGCTTCATCGTATCCGACCATTTCGCGCAGATGGACGGCTTCTGGAAGGAAGTGCCGGAAGCGGTGAAAGCCGGCCGGATCAAGTACCGCGAGGATATTGTGAAGGGCCTCGAGAAGGCGCCCGAGGCCTTCATCGGGCTCCTGAAGGGCCGGAACTTCGGCAAGCTGCTGGTGCAGGTCGCCGACGATCCGACCCGTTAGCAGCGCTCAGGCGGCGGGCCGGTTCTTCAGCGCCAAGCCCATCGAGATCCAGCCCGACCCGATGAAGATCAGGTCGATGCCGAGGAAGATGCCCAGCACGAAGAAGCTGGAGGCCGGCCACTGGGCGACGATCATGAGACCGAGCAGGAGCGTCACGACGCCGGACAGCGCCACCCAGCCCCAGGGCTTGCCGCCTTCCCTCATCTGGTAGGCGAGGAAGAAGCGCAGGATGCCGCCGACGACCAGCGCGGCGCCCAGCATCAGGGTGAGGATCGTGGCCGCGGCGAAGGGGTTGCCGATGGCGATGATTCCGGCGCCGACATAGAGCGCGCCGAGCAGCAGCCAGAACAGGAACTTGCCCCAGGTCTTGACGCCGAAGGCGGCAATGATCTCGGCGACGCCGCCCATGATCATCATGATGCCGACGATCATCACGGCGGAGGCGGTGGCGGCGACGACGCTGCCGAGTGCGATGATGCCGGCGATCAGGAAGACCACCCCGAGGGCGACGATCCAGCCCCATTTGGCGCGAAGCGCCTTGAGGCCGTCGGCAAGGTTCTGCGGGAGCTGGTCGTTGGACAGGGACATGACGTCCTCCTTCAGTGCGGAACGGACAATGTAAGGATACACCCCGTCGTTGGCAGTGTCGCGGCTAGTATGTGACACTCTGCCGTCACACGAATGCAGGGATCGATGAACGAACCGAAAAAGGAGGGGGCGCCGCCGCGTCCCGCGACCACCGTGCTGCTGCTCAGGCCGTCGACGCCGGGCGATGCGTCCTCGGCGCTCGAGGTCTTCATGGTGGTGCGCCATCACCAGATCGATTCCTTCTCCGGGGCGCTGGTGTTTCCGGGCGGCAAGCTTGAGGAAGCCGACGGCGATCCGTCGCTCGTGACGCGCTGCGGCGAGGGCGACAAGTGTTCGGCCGAGGAGCTGAAGTTCCGTGTCGCCGGTGTGCGCGAGGCGTTCGAGGAATGCGGCGTGCTGCTGGCCCGCAAACGCGGCCAGCGCGCGCTGATCGGTGCTGCCGACCTCAAGGGCATCGAGGAGCGCTGGCGCGCCAAGCTCGCCAAGGACGAGGCCAGCATCGTCGACATGGTCGAGGCCGAGGATCTGGAGATCGCGACGGACCTCATGACGCCCTATGCCCACTGGATCACGCCGACCTTCGTGCCGAAGCGTTTCGACACCTGGTTCTTCCTGGCCGAGGCGCCCGAGGACCAGGTCGCGCTGCACGACGGATCGGAATCGACGGACTCCGTCTGGATCGGCGCCCAGGAGGCGATCGAGGAAGCGAAGGCCGGCAAGCGGACGCTGGTCCATGCGACGCAGAAGAACCTGGAACTGCTGGCGGAGGGCAAGACCGTCGCGGGCGCCATCGAAGCCGCGAGGGCGCGCAAGATCGTCACCGTCCAACCCTGGGTCGAGACGAAGGACGGCAAGCGTTTTCTGCACATTCCGGAGGGAGCAGGCTATCGCAACCTCGTGCGCGAAATGCCGGCGACGGGTGGAGTTCCGCAGACCGGAAGATAGTTTCGCAGACGGATCAGGCATGTCTTTTTGCGTCTCGCCCGTCGCGGGCGAGCGCGCTAAGAGCGGAACCATAAACGCTCGTTCATGAACCGGCCCTGCGCCGGGTAGCTGGAGGAAGAAGAACGATGGTCGGAATCGTGGCCTATGGGGCCTATGTGCCGCGCCTGCGTCTCAATCGGCAGGCCGTGTACGAGGCCAACAAGTGGTTCGCGCCGGGCCTGCGGGGCCTGGCGAAGGGCGAGCGCTCGATGGCCAACTGGGACGAGGATTCGATCACGATGGCGGTCGAGGCGTCGCGCGATTGCCTGACGAGCCACAAGGCCGAGGACGTTCGCAACCTCTACTTCGCCTCGACCACCCACCCGTTCAAGGACCGCCAGAACGCCGGCGTCATCGGTACGGCGCTGAACATCGAACAGAACCTGCTGGCCTCCGACGTCGGCGGGTCGCAGAAGGCCGGCACGTCGGCGCTGATCGCCGGCCTCAATGCCTCGAAGGGCGGCGAGCCGACGCTGGTCGCCGCGGCGGACAAGCGTCTGACGCGCGTCGCCTCGAACACCGAGCTGAACTACGGCGACGGCGCCGCCGCGCTGCTCTGCGGCACCGAGAACGTGATCGCCAAGCTGGTCGGCCACCACTCGGTCTCGATGGACTTCGTCGACCACTTCCGTGGCGAGGACGCCGAGTTCGACTACGGCTGGGAAGAGCGCTGGATTCGCGACGAGGGCTACTCGAAGATCGTCCCGCCGGCGGTCAAGGCCGCGCTCGCCTCGTGCAAGCTGCAGGGCTCCGACATCACCCACTTCATCATGCCGAGCTTGATGCCGGCGGTGCCGAAGCAGATGGCGAAGATCTGCGGCGTGGGCGAGGGCGCGGTGCGCGACCTGCTGGGCGCCAACCTCGGCGACACCGGCTGCGCGCATGCGCTGGTCATGCTGGTCGATGCGCTGGAAACGGCCAAGGCGGGCGACAAGATCATGGTCGTCGCCTTCGGTCAGGGCGTCGACGTGCTGGTGTTCGAGGTCACGCCCGAGAACGCCAAGCTGCCGAAGCGCAAGGGCCTGTCGGGCTGGATGGCGCGCCGGAAGGAAGAGAAGAACTACATGAAGTTCCTCGCCTTCAACGACATGCTGCCGATCGACAAGGGCATGCGCGCGGAGTTCGACAAGAAGACCGCGATGTCGATCCTGTGGCGCAAGCGCGACATGATCTACGCCCTGGTGGGCGGCAAGTGCAAAGTCTGCGGTACCGTGCAGTTCCCGCGCACGCCGGTCTGCGTCAATCCGAACTGCCACGCGATGGACAGCCAGGAGCCGTACAACATGGCGGGCCTGGAAGCGTCGGTGATGTCGTTCACCGCGGACTCGCTCACCTTCTCGCCCGATCCGCCGGCCTATTACGGCATGATCACCTTCCCGGAGGGCGGCCGCTTCATGGCCGACTTCACGGACAGCGACAAGGAACAGGTGAAGGTCGGCGCCAAGATGCGCATGACCTTCCGCATCCGCGACAACGACCAGATGCGCGGCGGCTTCAAGCGTTACTTCTGGAAGGCGGCGCCGGTCTGAGCCTGTCGGCTCGCATCGCCTTCCCGGTCGAAGAGTTCGTTGGTTTTTAGAGTTCCACCTCACCACCAAGGAGACCTGCAATGGCTCGTGGTATCAAGGACAAGGTCGCAATCCTCGGCATGGGCTGCTCGAAGTTCGGCGAACGCTGGGAAAGCGGCGCCGAAGAGCTGATGCTCGAAGCGTACAAGGAAGCCATCGCCGACGCCGGCATCGACCCCAAGCAGCTCAACGCCGCCTGGTTCTCGACTGCGATCGACGAGGTGCATGTCGGCAAGTCCGGCATCCCGATGTCGACCACGCTGCGCCTGCCCAACATCCCGGTCACGCATGTCGAGAACATGTGCGCCTCGGGCACCGAAGCGTTCCGCGGCGCCTGCTACGCCGTGGCATCCGGCGCGGCCGACATCGCGATCGCGCTCGGCGTCGAGAAGCTGAAGGACACCGGCTACGGCGGCCTGCCGGGTGGCCGTGGCGCGCCGCTGCAGCAGCTCTGGAACGCCAACGGCACCGCGCCGGGCAACTTCGCCCAGCTTGCCACTGCCTACATGACCGCACACGGCGTCTCGGGCGAGGACCTCAAGCGGGCGATCGCTCACGTCTCGTGGAAGAGCCACCAGAACGGCGCCAAGAACCCGAAGGCCCATCTCCAGAAGGCGGTCGAGATGGATACCATCCTCAACGCGCCGATGATCGCCTCGCCGCTCGGCCTGTTCGACTGCTGCGGCGTGTCGGACGGTGCGGCGGCCGCGATCGTGACGACCCCGGAGATCGCCAAGGCGATGGGCAAGCAGAACATCGTCTCGGTGAAGGCGCTGCAGCTTTCGGTCTCGAACGGCTCGGAGTCGGGCCACAATTCCTGGGACGGCAGCTACTTCCACACCACGCGCATCGCCTCGAAGAAGGCCTATGAAGAGGCCGGCATCAAGGATCCGCGCAAGGAAGTCTCGATGTTCGAGGTGCACGATTGCTTCTCGGTGACCGAGCTCGTCACCATGGAAGACCTGCACATCTCCAAGCCAGGCGAGGGCTGGAAGGACGTGCTCGACGGCTTCTACGACGCCGACGGCACCATCCCCTGCCAGATCGACGGCGGCCTGAAGTGCTTCGGCCATCCGATCGGCGCTTCCGGCCTGCGCATGCTGTACGAGATGTACCTGCAGTTCCAGGGCCGCGCCGGCGCCCGGCAGCTCAAGGACCCGCGCATCGGCATGACGCACAATCTCGGCGGCGCGCCGCGCGAGAACGTGTCGAGCGTCGCCATCGTCGGCCGCTACGAGTAGTCGCGACTCGCGAAGCCCTCTCTTCGACTCGAGGGAGTCGGGGAGAGGGCTTTTCTTTGCATCCGATCCAGGAGGAGACATCCATGGAGCTCGACAAGAAGCTCATCGGCCACGAGTTCAAGCCGTTCACCGCCACCGTCGAGGCCGGCAAGATCAAGCTGTTCTGCAAGGCCATCGGCGAGGAAGACCCGATCTACAGCGACGAGGTCGCGGCCAAGGCGGCGGGCTATCGCGGAATCACCGCGCCGCTCACCTTCCTGCGCGCGCTGCAGGCCGACGATCCCAACAAGGGCGGCCTCCTGCGCCTGCTCAACGTCGACATCGGCCTGATCCTGCACGGCGAGCAGCATTTCGAGTACTACGCGCCGGTCGTGGTGGGCGACGTGGTCACCTGCCAGGAGAAGGTCGTCGACATCTACGACAAGAAGGGCGGCGCGCTCTGGTTCGTCGTCCAGGAGATGGAGATGAAGGATCGTGCGGGCAAGCTGCTGGCCAAGGGCCGCGGCGTTACCGTGGTCCGCAACCCCGACGCGGCGAAGAAGTAAGGGAGGCACTCATGGCAACTGCGACCGCTCCGAAATTTGCCGACGTGAAGGTCGGCGACGAACTCAAGCCGCTGGTTCTGCCGCCGATCAGCCGCCACCAGCTCGCGCTCTATTGCGGCGGCTCCGGCGACCACAATCCGATTCACGTCGACATCGACTTCGCCAAGAAGTTCGGTTTCAAGGACGTGTTCGCCCACGGCATGCTGTCGATGGCCTTCCTCGGCCGCCTCGTCACCTCGTGGGTTCCGCAGAAGCAGGTCCGCGGCCTCGGCACGCGCTTCACCTCGATCACCTGGGTGGGCGACGTCATCACGGTCTCGGGCAAGGTCACGGGCAAGCGCGAGAAGGACGGCGAGAAGCTGGTCGATCTCGAGGTCAAGTGCACCAACCAGAACGGCCAGGACACGCTCCAGGGCACCGCCACGGTCGCGTTGAACTAGTCAAGGATCAGGAGACAGACATGGGTCAGATGGACGGCAAGGTCGCGATCGTCACAGGATCGGGCCGCGGCATCGGCAAGGAAATCGCGTTGCGCCTGGTGCGCGACGGCGCCGCGGTCGTGATCAACGATATCGACGACGCGCCCGCCAAGGAGACGGTGGCCGAGATCGAGAAGCTGGGCGGCAAGGCCGTCATGTGCAATGGCGACGTCGCCAAGCCGGATTTCGGCGACCGTATCGTCAAGACCGCGGTCGACGCCTTCGGCGGCTGCCACGTCGTCGTGAACAATGCCGGCTACACCTGGGACTCGGTCATCCAGAAGATGACCGACGAGCAGTGGTACGCCATCCTCGACGTCCACCTGACCGCGCCGTTCCGCATCCTCCGCGCCTTCCAGCACCATTTCAGGGATGCGGTCGAGAAGGAGCGGGCCGAGGGCAAGCGCATCGTGCGCAAGGTCGTGAACATCTCCTCGACCTCGGGCGTGAACGGCAATGCCGGCCAGTCCAACTACTCGGCAGGCAAGGCGGGCATCGTCGGCCTCACCAAGACGCTGGCCAAGGAATTCGGCCGCTACGACGTCACGGTGAACGCCGTGGCGTTCGGCTACATCCAGACCCGTCTCACCAAGCCGCTCGCCCAGGGCGAATCCGGCGAGATCGAGGTGCAGGGCCGCACGGTCAAGATCGGCGTGCAGGGCGGCCGCCTCGCCGCGCTGAACCAGATGATCCCGCTCGGCCGCGGCGGCCTGCCGGAAGAGGCGGCGGGTTCCGTCTATCTCTTCTGCAGCCCCGACAGCGACTATGTCAGCGGCCAGTGCCTCGTGGTGAACGGCGGCCTCTGATCGCCACCTGCATCGAATCGGAAAGGGCGGCCATGTGCCGCCCTTTTCTTTTGTCAGTGCCGGCGCGCGAGGGCGGCCCAGCGGCCGGGTGTCAGGCCGAAGCGGGCGGCGAAATGACGGGTGAGGTGGCTCTGGTCGGCGAAGCCCGCCATGGCGGCGGCCTCGGACAGGGCGGTGCCGTCCGCGATCAGCGCTTGCGCCCGCTTCAGGCGGCGGCCGACCTGGAAGCGGTGCGGCGAGGTGCCGAACGCGGCGCGGAACTGGCGGGCAAGGGTGAAACGGTCGAGGCCCGCGACGCGCTCCAGTTCGGCGGAGCCCACGCTGCGGTGCGCCTCCGCGACCAGGAAGTCGCGGGCACGCCGGACGGCGTCGAGTGCCGCACCCTCGCGCCGGCGCCGGCGGCCGCCATCGCCGCGGCGCTGCAGCAGGTCGGCCAACCGGCCGGTGATGGCATCCACGGCGAGCGGCTCCAGCCGGCCCGGGAAATCGGCGAAGGCCTCGTCGAGCAGATCCGCCATGGCCGGGTCGCGCGCCACGACGTCGGCGACGAAGGGCGGGCTGCCGCCGCCCAGCGCCTCCGAGATATCCGCCGGGTCGAGATAGAGCATGCGGTAGGCGAAGGGCCTGCCTTCGCCGGCATGTCCGTCATGCGCCTCGTCGGGATGCAGCACGAGCACCTGGCCGCCGCGACTCGCGCGCAGGCGGCCGCGATAGTGGAACTGCTGCAGGCCGTAGAGGGTGATGCCGATCCCGTAGGTCTCGTGCCGGTGCGGATCGTAGGCATGCCCGCCGAACCGGGCCGCGAGTCGCTGCAGGCCGGCGGTCGGCGGATCGAGGTCGATGCGGTCTGCGTTCATGCACGAATGTTCAAGACGGGTCGGGCACAATGCCCCATATCGGCGGCATGATCTACGACACCAAGACAGCCCTCGTCCTGCGCGCGGGGCTCGAGACGTGGCAGATGGCCAATGTCGCCGCGTTCCTTGCCGGCGGCCTGGCCGGTACGCACGCCCATATGATGGGCGAGCTCTACAAGGACGCGACCGGCCGGCCCTATACGGCGCTGATCCGCGAGCCCGTGTTCATCTACGGCGGTACGGTGGAGGAACTGCGCCGCACCCATCTCCGGGCCCTGTCCCGCGAACTGGTGCCGGCCGTCTATATCGAGGCGATGTTCTCGACGACCAACGATGCCGACAACCGCACGGCGTTCGCAGCCGCACCCGTCGACACGCTCGACTTCGTCGGCCTGGGAGTCCACGGCCCGCGCAAGACCATCGACAAGGTCGTGAACGGGCTGAAGTTCCTCTCCTGACCTACGCGACCGCGCGCGGCCGCATCAGCACCATGGCCGAGGCCGCGAGGTTGAGTGCCATGCAGAGGGCCAGCGGCAGGCCATAGCTGCCGGAAAGGTCGCGCAGGATGCCGAGCAGGCCCGGGCCGAAGGCATAAAGGATCTGCACGATCGCGGTCGAAAGCGCGACGATGGCGGGGAACGAAGCGGAATCGTACTCGCGCTGTACGATCAGCGGCGAGAGCGTGATGTTGTTGCCGACCGAGAAGCCATAGACCGCGCAGGCGCCGTAGATGACGAGGGGCGTGGCGGCGAGCGCGAGCACGGCGATGGCGCCCACTTGCACCAGGAACGAGAGCGCCGAGGCGCGGCGCGGGTCGAGGCGGTCGATCACGAAGCCCAGCACAATACGGCCGACCAACGCCATCATGGCGTTGATCCCGACCGCGAGGCCGGGATCGACATGGTCGCGGGCGGCGACCAGCGGCACGAGATGGGTGAGGAAGCCGACCTGCGCGACCAGCACGAAGGCGAAGGGGCCCGAGATGCTCCAGAAACGCCAGCTCCGCAGGGGGGCGAGACGCTTCTGCCGGACGGCGGGCCGCACCGGACTGAGCGGGCCTCTTCGGACGAACAGGGCAACGGTGCCTCCCGCAACGACGATGCCGCCTGCGACCAGAAGACGCTCGGCCGTGGCGAAGCCCAGCGCCGGGATGGTGGCCAGCAGCACCGGCGCCACGACAAGGCCGGCGACGGTGGCGCCGCTCAGGGCGAGATTGAGGGCGAGGCCGCGCTTGCGCTCGAACCACTGGCCGACGGTCGCCGCGATCGGCGCCACGCTGGTCGCGTTCCAGCCCGGCGCCATGACGAGATACAGAAGGGCGAGCTGCCACGGCGCATCGACGGAAGGCAGCAGGAGCAGCGACACCGTCGTGGTCCCGAGGCCGGCCAGGAAGACCACCCGCGGACCGAAGCGGCCGATCGCCTCGGCGATGCGCGGCAGGAGAAGCGCCCCCAGCACGTAATGCGCGGTGACGACGGAGGAGATGAAGCCGGTCGACCAGCCATGCTGCTTCTGCAGCTCGACGAGGTAGATGCCGTGGGCATAGAAGCCGAAGCCCCACGCGAACACGGCGGAGACGAAACAGGCGAAGACGACCCGCCAGGCGGCGGCGGACGTGTCGGCGAGGCCGGCGGCGGACGTCACCGCGACCTGCCTTCAGGACCGGCTGACATGGGCCGACACGCAGCGCCAGCCCTCCGCCGTGAGCTGCCAGTCGTCGGTGTACCAGCCGCCGCCCGTGCTGCCGTCCGGCCGGGTGTAGCGGGTCCGCGCGTGGATGATCGCGAAAGTGCCGAGCAGGCGGATCTCGACATCGTGCTCGCGAATGTCCTTCACGGTCGAGCCCCGGGCGATCTGCGCCAGGAAAGCCGTGCGGTCGAGCCGGCTGCCGTCGGGGTTGATGTTGCGGAAGTCGCGGGCGAGGTGGCGCTCGAACCAGGCGACGTCGGCCTCGTCCACCGAGCGGATATAGTCGCGGTTCAACGCTTCCAGTTCGGCAATGCGGGACGTGTCGCTCACTCCTGCCTCCCTTCGACGACGCTCTCGGTGAGCTGGCTGAAAGAACTCGTCCAACCCTCCTCATGGGCGCGGCAGAATCTGTCGGAATGGAACTCTGCCTGCGTGAAGCGGATATCGGTCCCGCCGTCGCGCTCGAGGAAGTCGACGGTGACGAGGGTGGGCGGCGTCAGCGTGCCGTCGCGCCGTACCCAGGCATGAGTGAAGGCGAGGCGCTCCGACGCGCGGATTTCGCGATAGGTACCGATCTCGGTCTCGACGGCGCCGGTATCGTCGGCGCGGATCCGCATCCGCCAGGCGCCTCCTTCGCGCAGGTCGAGCTGGCAGGACAGCAGGCTGAAGCCGCGTGGCGCCCACCACATCTTCATGCGGTCGGGCTCCACGAAGGCCCGGAACACGAGGTCGCGCGGCGCCCGCAGCCGGCGGTCGATGGTGAAGCGCCGCGAGGCCGCGGCCGGGCTAGCGGCGGGCACGCGCGCCGGCCTTCTTCCGCGGCGAGCGGGTTGCGGACCGCGGCGCCGCAGCCTGGGACGCGTCCAGATAGGTTTCGAGACGGTCGAGCCGCTGCTCCCACAGGCGGCGGTAGGTCTCGACCCAGTCGGCGATCTCGTGCAGAGGCGCCGCGGCAAGCCTGCAGGGACGTCGCTGGGCGTCGCGGCCCCGGGTGACGAGGCCTGCGCGCTCCAGCACCTTGAGGTGCTTGGAGATGGCGGGCAGGCTCATGTCGAAGGGACGGGCGAGGTCGCCGACCGTTGCCTCGCCTTCGGCCAGCCTGGCCAGGATGGCGCGGCGCGTCGGATCGGACAGGGCGGCGAAGGTGGTGCTGAGCGCGTCGGGCTGCATCGTCTAAATTAACCTTTCGGTAAAATAAGACCGTTGCGCCGCCCCCATGTCAAGAAACGCCGGGCGAGGTATCAGGCGAGGAAGAGCCGTGTGCCGATGGGCAGGCTGCGCGCCTTCTCGAGGCCTTCCATCGTCGTGCGATAGCCCAGTTCGATCGCCGCCTCGAAGCTCGTCCAGTCGAGCAGGTCGATATGGTTCATCGGCGGCACGATCAACAGCTCCGCCGCGTGCCGGTCCTCGGCCGCGCGCGCCGTGCTGGAGACCAGGGCGGAACGCAGCAGGATGCGCACGATGGACGGGATGGGAAGCGTCTCGTTGCGCTTCCACACGATGCGCCGGAAGAACTGCCACGCCGACCAGGGCTCGCTCACGTCGGCGCCGGCCGCCAGCGCGCCGCCGGTGTCGATGTCGACGCCGATCGTCATGCCGCGGCCCAGCCGCTGCATGGCGCGCACCGGGAAATTGTCGATCACGCCGCCATCGACATGGACCTCGCCCGCCTCGTTGAACGGCGGCAGGACGCCCGGGATCGCCACGGAAGCGCGCAGCCAGCGCCACAGCTTGCCGACCGTATGGACGTCGGCATTCGACGTCGTGAGGTTGGCGGTGACGCAGTAATAGGAGAGGACGAGATCCTCGATGTCCTTCTCGCCGAACGCCGCACGCAGAAGTCGCGTGACCCTGTGGCCGGCGAAGAGCGAGATCAGCGGCAGCGTGTAGTCGCTGAGCGGATTGGTCTCGACGAAGGCGCGCCTGAATCGCTCGACCATCTCCTCGTCGGTCCAGCGCGAGGCGACGCCGGCGGCGACGATGGCGCCCATCGAGGTCCCGCCCACGAGGTCGATCGGCACCCCACATTCGCGCAGGGCCCTGACGACGCCGATATGGGTGAAGGCGCGCGCGCCACCGCCGGCCATCACCACGCCGACGGCATGTCCGGTCAGCAGGCGGGCCAGGCGGTCGATGTCGGCATGGACGTCCAGCCGCACGTGATGGTGGTGGCCGTACAGGCCGCCGGCCAGCAGCGGCGCGGTGGAGCCGGGCGCGGGATCGCGCCCGTCGTGGAGCAGCACCAGTTCGCGCCGCCGGTGGAACACCGCGCCGCTCTGCGCCGTCTCGACGTCGAAGGGCAGGTGGGTCGGCAGGTCGTTCTCGGCGCTGCGCACCGCGACGATGCAGTCGGCCTGGCGCAGGCAGAGTTCCGTCCACGGCGTCAGGGTCGGATCTGCGCGATAGAGCACGAAGGAGGAGTCGAGCTCGCAACGTGCGAACCATTCCGGCTCCTCGTCGACGGAGTCGGCGCCCAGCATCCGCACCTTGTCGCCCAGCCGGCCCAGCGACTCGGCCAGGAGACCGGCGAAGCGCGCCGACGGCACGTCGGGACCGGCCGGGACGATGGCGAAAGTGCGCGGCTGGCGCTGCCGCGTGCCGGTGTTCTGGGCGTTGCGCGCGACCACGCTGCGCATCAGCGTGGGCAGCACCTCGGGGTGATGGCGGGTCAGGGCGTCGAAGCTCGTCTGGGCGAGGCGCCACACCTCGCTGTCGCGCAACGCCGCCACGCTGCGCGTGCGCCTGCCGTGCGTCAGCAGGGACATCTCGCCGATCAGGTTGCCCGGCGGCACCTCGGCGATCAGGACCGGTTCGCGCCCTTCGGCCTCCTCCTCGTGCCGGAAGACGCCGAGGCAGCCGCTGGTCACGACATAGACGGCATCGGCAGGTTCGCCCTGGCGGAACAGCGGCGCGCCGCCCGGCAGCACGACGAGCGTGAGCTCGCGCTCGACGGCGTCGAGGCCGTCCTGGTCCAGGTCGGAGAACAAAGGCGTGCGCTGCAGTACCCGCCGCAGGCGGAGCCGCGCCGTGTCCTCGCCTGGAATGGCGAGACTCATCCCCCCGCCATGCCCTTGAGCGCCCAGACGATCGTCTGGTCGGCGCGCGCCCAGACCATGTCGCGCCATTTGTCGCCGGCCGGGAAGAAGCGCTCCTTCATGTCGGCCTTGAGCTGGCGGCCAAGATCGGAACCGACCTCGCCGCGATGATGCAGCCAGTTGTCGCCGCGCACGGCGTTCAGCACCTCGGGCACCGGATATGTCCCGTACTCCAGGGCGACCGAGGTCACCTCCGCGTCGGGCAGTTCCTGCGGGAAGGCATCGGTCATGATCCCGACCACGATGGCGGAGGTCGACGTGCCGCCTTCCGGCGATGTCAGCTCGTCGCCGTACCAGACCTTGGCGCGGGCGAACGACTTCGCGGTCGAGGGCACCGCGCAGATGATCTCGCCATGGCCGAACGGGCCGAGGCCGGTATGGAAGTCGATGACGCCGACCCGTTTCGCCTGCGCCAGTTCCTCGCGCGCAATGGCGCGGATGGTGCGGTTGCTCCAGGTCGGCGCATTGCCGCCGAAGAAGATGCCGTCGGGATGGGTGTACTGGCCGCCGCTCAACGCACCCTGCAGGCCGAAGGCGCCATGCGTCTGGGCATAGGAGGCGAACACGCGTTCGGTCTCCGCCTTCGACGCCTCGGACCATTCGCGCGGCAGGATCGCCTCGGCAAGGGCGAGGTAGCCGTCGTTGGCGGGGTAGCCGCGGTCGTGGTCGACGAAGTTGCGGTTGAGGTCGACGTTGTCCTCGTTGACGCGGCGGGTCCAGGCGAAGCCGTAGGGATTGATCGCGTGGACCAGCAGCGCGCCGGTATCCTTCGGCAGCTTCGCCGGTCCGCCCGAGCGCAGCCAGGCGATGAGGGCGCCGGATCCGCAATGGCCCTCGACGCCGTGCGTGCCGGCCACCAGCACGAGCATGTTGGCCGCGTCGGCCGCCCCGAAGCGGGCGGTGTCGAGGAAAAGCCTCTCGCCGGCCGGGCCGAGCGCCTTGGGGTTGAGCCAGGAGCGCAACGCGCCTCCGGCGGCAGCTGCGGCGGCACAGAATTTCGGACGCGCCTCCGCATAGCTTTCGGAGAAGCACTCGGACACTGAGAACATCTTTCCTCCCGGCGGCAGGATAGCCCTTTTGCCGGCGGCAGGCATGCCGCCGGCCGCGTCTCAGCTATCGTATTTCAGCAGGGTCTCGACGGTGGGCGTCAGCTTCTTGCGGCCTTCGAGGAAGGTGAGCTCGACGATGCAGGCGGCCGCCGGCACGACGGCGCCGACGCTCTCCAGCAGATGGACGGCCGCGGCCATCGTGCCGCCGGTCGCCAGCAGATCGTCGACCAGGACGACGCGGTCGCCTTTCTTGATCGCGTCCTGCTGGATCTCGATCGTGTCGGTGCCGTACTCCAGCGCATAGGTGTGGCGCACGGTGGTGCCGGGCAGCTTGCCCTGCTTGCGCAGCATGACGAATCCCGTGCCGAGGGCGAGGGCAAGCGGGGCGGCGAGCAGGAAGCCGCGGGACTCGATGCCGGCCAGCGTATGCGGCTTGTGCGGCCGGATCAGGTCGGCCATCCGCTCGATCGTGGCATGCCAGGCCTTCGCATGCGCGAGCAGCGTGGAGATGTCGTAGAAAAGGATGCCCGGCTTGGGGAAGTCCGGGATCGCGCGGATGTGCTTCTTGAGATCGATATCGTTCGACATTCTTCTTTCCTGATCAGCTGTAGGCCGGCGGCGGTACGAAGCCGCGATATTCCTTCTCCAGCAGCTTGGCGAACTGGATGCATTCGTAGTCGCCGTACTGCCGCCCGATGATCTGCACGCCCACGGGCAGGCCGTCTTTTGTCTGGCCGATCGGCGCCGCCGTGGCGGGCAGCCACGTCACGCCCGCATAGCCGGCCCAGAAGATCTGGTCGACCACGGGCACCTTCTTGTTGTTCACGACGATGGTGCGCTTGTGGCGCAGCCCTTCCTGGTCGTGCGGGAAGGCGGCCGTCACCGCGACCGGGCAAAGCATGATGTCGTAATCCTCGAAGAACGCGTCCCATGCCAGCCGCATGCGGTGCCGCTTCTCGTTCAGGCCGAGCCACGTGCGGTGGGGCAGCGAGTTGCCGCGCTGCATCTGGGCGAAGTAGCTCATGTCGTCGGCCGGCAGCTTCGCGGCGTCCTTGACCGCCTGCGCGTAGACCGCGTCGGACATGCGCGCCGACGTGGCCGCGCGCAACAGCCGGATATAGACATCGTTCAACTCGGCGGTGTCGATCTCGGGGCGTGCCTTGTCGCTCACCTTGACCTTGTTCTTCGCGAGGAAGGCGGCGAGGGCCGAGATCTGTTCCTGCACCGTGTCGTCGACCTCGGCATTGGGATCGGTCAGCAGGACGGCGACCTTGAAGTCGCGCAGCTTCGTCTTCTTCGAGCGCGGCAGCGTGAGCGTCCAGCCGCGTCCGTCGACCTTGTCGGGGCCGGCCATGGCGTTCATCGCGATCTCGAGGTCCTCGGCGCCGCGCGCCAGCGGGCCCACCACGCCGATATCGCCGTAGGCGACCGCGCCGGCCAGCGCATGACCCTTCGGAGAGACCACGCCCCAGGTCGGCTTGTGACCCCACACGCCGCAATAATGGGCGGGGTTGCGGATGGAGGCGCCGATGTCGCTGCCCGCCTCGATGCCGGTGAGACCGGCGGCAAGCGCCGCGCCCGATCCGCCCGAGGAACCGCCCGGCGTGCGGCCGAGGTCCCAGGGATTGTTGGTCGAGCCGTAGATCTCGTTGTAGCTCTGCCAGTCCGCGAGGTTCAGCGGCACGTTGGTCTTGCCGAACAGCGTCACGCCGGCATCGAGCATGCGCTGGGTGACGAGCGAATTCTCCGCAGCGACGGTCTTGGCAAAGGCAGGATCCCCCCACGTCGTGGGCAGGCCCGCGACGTCGAAGGATTCCTTGATGGTCATCGGCACGCCGTGCAGCGGGCCGAGTTTCCGGCCGGACTTGACCGCGCGGTCCGCCGCCTTGGCGCGCTTGCGGGCGCCCTCGATATCGGTGGCGATGATGGCGTTGAGTTCGGGATTATAGGCCTCGACGCGTTTCAGGTAGAGGTCGAGGAGTTCGAGGCAGCCGATCTTCTTCTTCCGGATCGCCGCAGCGAGTTGCTTGGCGGTCTGGAACGGGAGCGCGAGGGACATGGAAGAGGTCTCCAACAGGAGAATGGACGAGGCTGAAGCCCGTACCATATTGTTCGGCCTGCCGTGAAGAAACTCCCCGCCCGAACCATGCACGTCGCGCTGCCGCTGGCGCTGACCTTCATCATGACCTTCCTCGTCTCGGGGATCGCGACGATCCGGGCGATCGGCTTCGAGGCAGGCATGGTGGCGCGCTGGATGGAATCGTGGATGGCCTCCTGGATGGTCGCCTTCCCGATCATGCTTTTCCTGATGCCGCTGATGCGCCGCCTGCTGTCCCTGTTCATCGAGATGCGCTGAGCGGGCGCGGGGACGGTTCAACGTGGCCGGGGCTTTACGCGGGCGGTCGCCTCGGCAACGAGCGGGTCGTCGGGCCAGTAGTGGCGCGGATAGCGGCCTTTCAGTTCGGCCTTCACGGCGCGATAGCCGTTGGCCCAGAAGCTGGCGAGGTCGCGCGTCACCTGCACCGGCCGCCGTGCCGGCGACAGGAGATGCACGGTCAAGGGAACCTTGCCGCCGGCGATGCGCGGCGTGTCGCTGAGGCCGAACATCTCCTGCAGCCGCACCGACAGGGTCGGTTCGGCGGGATTGGCATAGTCGATGGCGACACGGCTGCCGCTCGGAACCTCGACATGCGTCGGCGCCAGACGATCGAGATTGCGCTGGCGCTCCCACGGCACCAGCCCCTTGATCGCGGCGGCAAGGTCGATGCGGCCGAGATGGTCGCGACGCGAAATCCCGTCCAGGTAGGGCGCCAGCCAGTCCTCCAGCGAAGCCGCGAGCGCTTCGTCGGCGAGGTCGGGCCAATCCTCACCCAACTGCCGGCGCAGGAAGCCGACACGCTCGCGCCAGCGGACCAGATCATCGCTCCACGGCAGAGCCTGTAGACCCATCTGGCGGATGCCCTCCAGCATGGCGGCGCGGACCTTCTCCGCATCCGGTTTGGCAAGCGGCCTGTCTTCCAGCGCGATGGCGCCGAGCCGGCGGCGGCGCCGTGCCAGAACCACGCCATCGCGCGGGCTCCACTGCACGACCTCCTCGTCAATAATGCGGTCGCCGTGCAGCTCCTCGATCTCGCCTGGGTCGATGGCGGCGGCGAGGAAGATGCGGGCATCCTGCGCCGAGCCGTCGAGGTCTGCGACGACGAGGAACTCATCGTTTGCCAGCGGATCGCCTTCGGCGAGCGACGCTCCCCGCCCGCCCGACAGGAGATAGCGCCCGGCCGTCCCGCTGCGCCGGCGGCCGATCCGGTCGGGATAGGCGAGCGAGAGCAGGGCGCCTGTCGCGGCGCTGTCGCCCTCGGACGAGCGGTCGAGGCGGCGGGCCAGCTCCAGGATCTGGCGCGGCGCCCGGCCGGCCAGGGCGATGTCGACGCGATGCCGCAGGTCGGCGTCGCGCTGGCCGGGCGGCAGGCGCAGGAAATCGCGTTCGCCCAGGATTGCGGCGACCAGGGCGGCGATCCTGCCGTGGCCCAGCTCCCGGCCGCGCAGCACGAGATGCGCGATTCGCGGATGCTGGCCGAGCCGCGTCATCGCCCGTCCATGCGGCGTGATCGTCCCGCCGGCGTCGAGCGCACCCAGTTCCGAGAGCAGCGTCCGCGCCGTCGCCAAAGCCGCCGGCAGCGGCGGGGTGAGCCATGGCAGGTCGGCGGCGTTCGCGACGCCCCATGCCGCCAGCTCGAGCGCCAGTGGCGCCAGGTCGGCGTCCAGGATCTCGGGTGGCGTGAACGGCAGGAGGCCGCGCTGCTGGGCCTCGGGCCACAGGCGGTAGCAGATACCGGGTTCCAGCCGGCCGGCGCGGCCGCGCCGCTGGTCGGCGGAAGCCTGGCTGACGCGTGTCGTCTCGAGCCGCGTCATGCCCGAGCGCGGATCGAAGCGCGGCACGCGCATCAGGCCGCTGTCCACGACGATGCGCACGCCCTCGATGGTCAGGCTGGTCTCGGCGATGGAGGTCGCCAGCACGATCTTGCGGCGGCCGGCAGGAGAGGGCGCGATGGCACGATCCTGGTCGGCGGGCGACAGGTCTCCATAGAGAGGTGCGACGTCGACATTGCCGGCGACGTCTCGCAGGCGCTCCTCGACCCGGCGGATCTCGCCGACGCCGGGGAGGAATACGAGCAGGCTGCCGGTCTCCTCCTGCAGCGCGCGGCGGATGGCGGCGGCCACGACATCCTCCATGCGGCCAGCGGCCTCGCGGTCGAGATAGCGGGTGTCCACCGGGAACATACGGCCCGCGCTCTCGACGACCGGCGCGCCGCCGAGCCGTTCCGCCACCGGGCCGGGATCGAGCGTGGCGGACATGGCGACGACGCGCAAATCCTCGCGCAAGGCGGACTGCGCCTCGCGCACCAGGGCGAAGGAAAGGTCGGTCTCCAGTCCGCGCTCATGCAGTTCGTCGAAGATCACGCAGCCGACGGACTCGAGCGAGGGGTCGTCCTGCAGCATGCGCAGGAAGAGGCCGTCGGTGACGACCTCGATCCGGGTACGCGGCCCGACCTTGGTGTCGAGCCGCACGCGGTAGCCGACCGTCTCGCCCACTTTCTCGCCAAGGCTTTCCGCCATGCGCCGCGCCGCGGCCCGCGCCGCCAGCCGCCGCGGCTCCTGCATGACGATCTTGCGGCCGCCAAGCCAGCCCGCGTCGAGCAGGGCGAGCGGCACGCGCGTCGTCTTGCCGGCGCCGGGTGGGGCAACCAGCACCGCCGCGTTGCGCTGTTCCAGCGCAGCTTTCAGTCGCGGCAGCGCCTCGTCGACGGGCAGCCGGTCCATCGATCCGCCCGTGAAGACCGGGGTCACGGGCGGCTGCGTCGGCCGGCAGGGCCGCCGGGCGGATGGACGGAAGAGGAGAGCAGGTTCACCTTGGGCCCTTGCGGCTTGTCTCGATCAAACGTGTCGGCGCGGACGACCTAATTATGGCGGACGGCCGGCCGCGCCAAGCCGGGTCCGAGGGAAAGGTCATACAATGGCTGTCGTCGTCGAAGCGCTGGATCATATCGTCGTCAACGTGCGCGACGTCGAGGTCGCCGCCGCCTGGTACGAACGCGTGCTGGGGATGACGCGCAAGGAGACCGAACCGTCGCCCGGCCGGCGCGTGACGTCGATGCATTTCGGCCGCCAGAAGATCAACCTGCGGCCCGAGACCGCCACACAGAAACAATGGTTCACGGGCAGGACGGTCGCGCCGGGCAGCGACGATCTCTGTTTCCTGACCGGCTCGACGCCGCAGGCGGTCTCCGAGCATTTCCGGAACTGCGGCGTGGCGATCGAGGAAGGCCCCTCCGAGAAGAGCGGTGCGTTGGGCACGATCGTCTCGGTTTATTGCCGCGATCCCGACGGCAACCTGATCGAGGTCTCGTCCTACAAGTAGGCTCCCCGACATGATCCCGCCGTTCGACGCCTTCGCCCGCTCCCTGCGCCCGCAGACGCCGCTGCGCGCTGCCATCACGGCTGCCTATCGCCGGCCGGAGACGGATTGCGTTCCGCCGCTCCTCGCGCAGGCGACGCTGCCGCCCGCCACGACGGACAGGGCGCGGGCGCTCGCGACCCGCCTCGCTGCCGCCGTGCGCGAAAAGTCGCGCTCGGGCGGTGTCGAGGGGCTGATCCACGAATACGCCCTGTCGAGCCAGGAGGGCGTGGCGCTGATGTGCCTCGCGGAAGCGTTGCTGCGCATCCCCGACGACGAGACGCGCGACGCGCTGATCCGCGACAAGATCGGCGGCGGCGACTGGCGCGCCCATCTCGGCCAGAGCCCGTCGCTGTTCGTCAATGCGGCGACCTGGGGGCTCATGCTGACGGGTCGCCTGACCGCGAGCAGCAGCGAGCAGGGGCTTTCGGCCGCCCTGACGCGGCTGGTGGCGAAGGGCGGCGAACCCCTGATCCGCGGCGGCGTGAACATCGCCATGCGTCTCCTGGGCGAGCAATTCGTCGCGGGCCAGACCATCGAGGAGGCGCTGGCCAGGGACCGCACGCGGGAAGGGATCGGCGTGCGTCATTCCTACGACATGCTGGGAGAGGCGGCTGTCACCGCCGGCCAGGCGCTCGCCTATCTCGACTCGTACGAGCATGCGATCCACGCCATCGGCCAGGCCATGGCCGGGCGTGGCATCTACGAAGGATCTGGCATCTCGATCAAGCTGTCGGCCCTTCATCCGCGTTACAGCCGCGCCCAGAAGGAGCGGGTGCAGGGCGAATTGTATCCGCGGCTGAAACGGCTCGCCGTCCTGGCGCGTGGCTACGATATCGGCCTCAACATCGATGCCGAGGAAGCCGACCGCTGGGAAATCTCGCTCGATCTGCTGGAGCGCCTCTGCTTCGAGCCCGAGCTCGAAGGCTGGAACGGCATCGGCTTCGTGGTGCAGGCCTACCAGAAGCGCGCTGTCTTCACGATCGACTGGCTGGTCGACCTCGCGCGCCGCAGCCATCGACGGCTGATGGTCCGGCTGGTCAAGGGCGCTTATTGGGACGGCGAGATCAAGCGGGCGCAACTCGACGGGCTGGAGGGCTATCCGGTCTTCACCCGGCGGATCCACACCGATGTCTCCTATCTCGCCTGCGCACGCCGCCTGCTGGCCGCGCCCGATGCGGTGTTCCCCCAGTTCGGCACGCACAACGCCCTGACACTGGCGACGATCCATGCGATGGCCGGCGAGAATTTCTACGCCGGCCAGTACGAGTTCCAGTACCTGCACGGCATGGGCGAGCCGCTCTACGACGAGGTGGCGGGACCGGGGAAGCTGAACCGGCCATGTCGCGCCTACACGCCCGTCGGCACGCACGAGACGTTGCTCGCCTACCTGGTGCGGCGGCTGCTGGAGAACGGCGCGAACACCTCCTTCGTCAACCAGATCGCCGATCCGGAGGTCGCGCTCGACATGCTGCTGGCCGACCCGGTCCGGAAGGCGAAGGAACTGGAGCCGCCCGGCATGCCGCATCCCGCCATCGCCCTGCCGCGCGATCTGTTCGGGCCATCCCGCCCCAACTCGCGCGGCCTCGATCTGTCGAACGAGGATACGCTGGCGGCGCTCGCGCCGGTGTTGCAGGGAACGCCGCCGCTCGTGGCGGGCGCCGACGGCACGCCGCGGGAGATCCGCAATCCGGCGGACCGCCGCGACATCGTCGGCACCGTGTTCGATGCCACGCCGGCGGACGTGGAGCGCGCCTGCGTCGAAGCGACGCCGTGGCAGGCCGATGCCGCCGCGCGCGCCGACACGCTCCGGCGCGCTGCCGATCTGATGGAAGCAAGCATGCCAGGCCTGCTCGGTCCGATCGTGCGCGAGGCCGGCAAGACGCTGGGCAACGCCATCGGCGAGGTGCGCGAGGCGGTCGACTTCCTGCGCTACTACGCCACCTGCACCGCGGACCTCGATGCGTCGGTCGACCGGCCGCTCGGTATCGTGGCCTGCATCAGCCCGTGGAACTTTCCGCTCTCGATCTTCACCGGCCAGGTGGCCGGTGCGCTGGCGGCGGGCAACGGCGTCGTGGCCAAGCCGGCCGAGGAAACGCCGTTGATCGCGGCGCAGGCCGTGGCGCTCCTGCACGAAGCGGGCGTGCCGTGCGAGGTGCTGCAGCTCGTGCCGGGCGATGGCGAGGTCGGCAAGCTGCTGGTCGCCCATCCCCGCATCGCCGGCGTCGTCTTCACAGGGTCGACCGAGGCCGCGCAGTCGATCAACCGGACGCTCGCCCGAAACCTCGGGCCGGACGGGCGGCCGCGCGTGCTGATCGCGGAGACGGGCGGCCAGAACGCGCTGATCGCCGACTCCTCCGCACTGCCGGAACAACTCGTGCTGGATGCGGTGACATCGGCCTTCGATTCTGCCGGCCAGCGCTGCTCGGCGCTCCGGCTCCTCTGCCTGCAGGAGGACATCGCCGAGCGCGTGATCGCCATGCTCGAAGGGGCGATGGCCGAACTCTGCGTCGGCAATCCCGACCGTCTGCCGGTCGATGTCGGTCCGGTGATCTCGGAGGAGGCGGCCCGGCACTTGGCCGATCACGTCGCGCGCATGCGAACCGCCGGACATCGCATCCATCAGGTCGCGCTGCCGGAGGCGACGCGGCACGACACGTTCGTCCCGCCGACCCTGATCGAGATCGCGGCGGTGTCGGATCTGCCGGGGGAGGTATTCGGCCCCGTGCTCCATGTGCTGCGCTACGAGCGCGGGCAGATGGAGGAGGTCGTGCGCGCCGTGAATGCGACGGGTTATGCACTCACCTTCGGCGTGCACAGCCGCATCGACGAGACGATCGACCGGGCGACGGCCGCTAGCCATGCCGGCAACCAGTACGTCAACCGCAACATGATCGGGGCGGTCGTGGGCGTCCAGCCGTTCGGCGGACACGGGCTGAGCGGTACCGGCCCGAAGGCGGGCGGACCGCTCTATGTCCATCGCCTGCTGGCACCGCACGGTATTCCCATACCGCCGACCGGCCCATTGACCGGACCCGTGGGCGAGCGGAACAGCTATGATCTGCGGGCGAAGGGCGCCGTGCTTTGCATCGCCGACGACGAGACGGCGCGGACCGGGCAGCACGTGCTCGTCCGGCGGACCGGCAACCGGGTCGCCGCATCGGCCGACGAGGACATCGCCGCCGTGCTGTTCGACGGCAGTCCCCAGGCGTTGCAGGAGGTGCTCGTCCGCATCGCCGGCCGGCCGGGCCGTATCGTGCCCGTCCATGTCGCGCCCTATCCGGAAGCACTGCTCGCCGACGAGGTATCGCTCAGCGTCAACACCGCGGCGGCCGGTGGCAACGCCAGCCTGATGACGATCGGCTGACGGCGCGGGAAAGCCCTCGCCGTCGGCATCGAAGGAAGCGGGTAAAAGACCCTACAGGCCGGGGCTGCGCGGCGGGCCCGGATGGTTGATGCAGAGCATCTCGGGCGAAATGGTCGGGCCGAGCTTGATGCGCTCTTCCTCGCATTTCTCGTAGCTGTACGGGCCGCCATACATGCGCGGTGCGGCGGGGCTGATGATGTTGCTGCGCTCCAGGTACCAGCCGGGGCCGCGATAGTCCTTGTGGACCTGCGGGCCGCAGCTCGCGAGGCCGGCAGCCAGGATCGGCAGCACGAGCAAGGTCGTCCGGCGACCGATCGAACGTTGCGGCATCAGCTCAGCTCTCCCCCGGGCACGAACGCAGCCCGTCTCCGGCGCGAAGGTAGGACATGGGCGCGCGCGCATCAATGTTGCGACACCGGTGGCGGGCACGACTCGTCCCCGGGGAATAGAAGCGACACGATCTTGCATGGCGCGCGAATCGCCGGCGTGGCTGCTGGTTCGGCGTATGCGTGGCACGTCGGATCGGTCCGACGGTGGCGCGGACAGTCCACCCTGCGGACAAGGAGCTGCGGGCATATACGCGTCCAAACGTCCGAAATCCGGGGTTTTCACGCCTGTTTCCATGAATTTCCCGGGTAGCTTTCGCGACGCAACAAACGCTTTCGTTCGGCCGGCCGGCCGGGCTAATAATGCCGCGATACACCAATCGAGCATCCGGGGGGATGCTGGGCCAGCTAGCGCGCCAGCAGGAAACGTCATGGGATTGCCTGAGAAGCAGGGTCTGTACGACCCACAGAACGAGCACGATTCGTGCGGCGTCGGTTTCGTGGCCGACATCAAGGGCCGGCGCACGCACGAGATCGTGCGCGAGGGCCTGCAGATCCTGGTGAACCTCGACCATCGCGGCGCCGTGGGGGCGGACCCGCTGATGGGCGACGGGGCGGGCGCCATGATCCAGATTCCCGACGCGCTGCTGCGCGACTGGGCGCGCAAGGAAGGCGTCGACCTGCCGGAACCGGGGCACTACGCGGTCGCGATGTGCTTCCTGCCGCAGGACGAGAACGCGCGCGCCTTCGCGGTGAAGCGCTTCGAGCATTTCGTGAAGGTCGAGAAGCAGAAGCTGGTCGGCTGGCGCGACGTGCCGACCACGCTCGACGGGCTCGGCAAGGCGGTCATCGCCAGCATGCCGGTCATCCGCATGGCGATCGTCGGCCGCGGCGCCAAGGTCGCCGACCAGGACGCGTTCGAGCGCAAGCTGCTGGCCATCCGCAAGCAGACCCAGAACCCGCTCGCCGACCTCGAGAAGAAGCACAAGCTGCCGGGCCTCGCGCAGCTCTACATGCCGTCCTTCTCGTCGCGCACCGTGGTCTACAAGGGCCTGCTGCTCGCCCATCAGGTCGAGAGCTTCTACGACGACCTGCGCAACCCGCTCTGCCACTCGGCGCTGTGCCTGGTGCATCAGCGTTTCTCCACCAACACCTTCCCGTCGTGGAAGCTGGCACACCCCTATCGCTTCATCGCGCACAACGGCGAGATCAACACCGTCCGCGGCAACGTGAACTGGATGTACGCGCGCCGGCGCACGATGGAATCCGACTTGATCGGCGCCGACCTCGACAAGATGTGGCCGATCATCCCGCACGGACAGTCGGACACGGCCTGCGTCGACAATGCGCTGGAGCTGCTGCTGGCCGGCGGCTACTCGCTCAGCCATGCGATGATGATGCTGATCCCCGAGGCATGGGCCGGCAATCCATTGATGGATGGCAAGCGCAAGGCGTTCTACGAGTACCATGCCGCCCTGATGGAGCCGTGGGACGGCCCGGCCTGCATCGCCTTCACCGACGGCCGCCAGATTGGCGCCACCCTCGACCGCAATGGCCTGCGGCCGGCACGCTTCGTCGTCACGCAGGACGACAAGGTGGTGATGGCCTCCGAGTCCGGCGTGCTGCCGATCCCCGACAGCGAGATCGTGCGCAAGTGGCGCCTGCAGCCCGGCAAGATGCTGCTGATCGACCTCGAGGAAGGCCGCATCGTCGAGGACGAGGAGCTGAAGCGCACCCACGCCGAGGCCGAGCCCTACGAGGAGTGGCTGCGCGAGACCCAGCACAAGCTGGAGGAGCTGTCGGAGATTCCCGACGCGCCGTCGCCGGTGGCTTCCAACGATCCCTCGACGCTGCTCGATCGCCAGCAGGCCTTCGGCTACACGCAGGAAGACATCCAGTTCTTCCTCGAGCCGATGGCGCGCGAGCCCGACGATCCGATCGGCTCGATGGGCACGGACACGCCCATCGCCGTGCTCTCCAAGAAGCCGAAGCTGCTCTACAACTACTTCAAGCAGAACTTCGCGCAGGTCACCAACCCGCCGATCGATCCGATCCGCGAGGAGCTGGTGATGTCGCTGGTCTCGATGATCGGCCCGCGCCCGAACCTGCTTGGCCGTCATGCAGGCATGCACAAGCGGCTCGAGGTCAGCCAGCCTGTGCTGACCAACGCCGAGCTGGAGAAGATCAGGTCGATCGAGGACCTGCTCGACGGCTCGTTCCGTACCGCCACCATCGACACGACTTGGCCGGTGGCCGAGGGCGCCGCCGGACTCGAGAAGGCGCTGTACCGCGTCTGCTCCGAGGCGACCGACCTCGTGCTCGCCGACCGCAACATCCTGATCCTGTCGGATCGCGCGGTCTCGGCGGAGCGCATCCCGATCCCCGCGCTGCTCGCCACGGCGGCCGTGCACCACCACCTCATCCGCCGCGGCCTGCGGACGCAGACCGGCCTTGTCGTCGAGACCGGCGAGGCGCGCGAGGTGCATCATTTCTGCTGCCTCGCCGGCTACGGCGCCGAGGCGGTCAATCCGTACCTTGCGTTCGAGACGCTCGAGACGCTGCGCGTGCAGAATGGCCTGCCGCTCAAGCCCTACGAGGTCCAGAAGAACTTCATCAAGGCGGTCGGCAAGGGCCTGCTCAAGGTCATGTCCAAGATGGGCATCTCGACCTACCAGTCCTATTGCGGCGCGCAGATCTTCGACGCGGTCGGTCTCCATTCCGGCTTCGTCGAGAAGTACTTCACCGGCACGGCCACGACGATCGAGGGCGCGGGCTGGCAGGAGATCGCCGAGGAGACGGTGCGGCGTCACCGCAACGCCTACGGCGACAACCCGATCTACCGCAACATGCTCGATGTCGGCGGCGACTATGCCTTCCGCCTGCGCGGCGAGGATCATGCCTGGACGCCCGAGAGCGTGTCGCGCCTGCAGCATGCAGTGCGCGGCAATTCGTCGGACGAGTACAAGGCGTTCGCGACCTCGATCAACGAGCAGAGCGAGCGTCTCCTGACGATCCGCGGGCTGATGCAGTTCCAGTGGGCCGAGACGCCGGTGCCGATCGAGGAAGTCGAGCCGGCTGCCAACATCGTCCGGCGCTTCGCCACCGGCGCGATGAGCTTCGGCTCGATCAGCCGCGAGGCCCACACCACGCTCGCCATCGCGATGAACCGCATCGGCGGCAAGTCGAACACAGGCGAGGGCGGCGAGGAGGCGGACCGTTTCAAGCCGCTGGCCAACGGCGATTCGATGCGCTCGGCGATCAAGCAGATCGCATCGGGGCGGTTCGGCGTCACGGCCGAGTATCTGGTCAACGCCGACGACCTGCAGATCAAGATGGCCCAGGGCGCCAAGCCCGGCGAGGGCGGACAGCTTCCCGGCCACAAGGTCGACGAGAACATCGCGCGCGTCCGTCGTTCGACGCCGGGCGTGGGGCTGATCTCGCCGCCGCCGCACCACGACATCTATTCGATCGAGGATCTGGCGCAGCTCATCCACGACCTGAAGAACGTCAATCCGGTGGCGCGCGTCTCGGTGAAGCTCGTCTCCGAGGTCGGCGTCGGCACGGTCGCGGCGGGCGTCAGCAAGGCGCGCGCCGACCACGTGACGATCTCGGGCTACGAGGGCGGTACCGGCGCCTCGCCGCTGACCTCGCTCACCCATGCCGGCTCGCCCTGGGAGATCGGCCTTGCCGAGACCCAGCAGACGCTGGTGCTGAACGGGCTGCGCGGCCGCATCGCCGTGCAGGTCGACGGCGGCCTGCGGACGGGCCGCGACGTCGCGATCGGCGCGCTGCTCGGGGCCGACGAGTTCGGTTTCGCCACCGCGCCGTTGATCGCGGCGGGCTGCATCATGATGCGCAAGTGCCATCTCAACACCTGTCCGGTGGGGGTGGCGACGCAGGACCCTGTGCTGCGCAAGCGCTTCACCGGCCAACCCGAGTACGTGATCAACTACTTCTTCTTCGTCGCCGAGGAACTGCGCGAGATCATGGCGCGGCTGGGCTTCCGGACGCTGAACGAGATGATCGGCCGTGTCGACCGGCTCGACATGCGCCGCGCGGTCGACCACTGGAAGGCGGGTGGCGTCGACCTGTCGAAGCTGCTCTACCAGGCGCCGGCGCGCGACGGCGTGGCGATCTGGAACACGGAGCGTCAGGATCACGGGCTCGACAAGGCGCTCGACCACAAGCTGATCGAGGCGGCGCAGCCCGCCCTCGAGAAGGGCCAGCCGGTGCGCATCGAACTGCCGGTCGGCAACGTGAACCGCACCGTGGGCGCGATGCTGTCGGGCGAGGTCGCCAAGCGCCACGGCCATGCCGGCCTGCCGGAAGACACGATCTCGATCCGGCTGACCGGCACCGCCGGCCAGAGCTTCGGGGCGTTCCTGGCCCACGGCGTCTCGCTGGAACTCCAGGGCGACGGCAACGACTATGTCGGCAAGGGCCTGTCGGGCGGTCGCGTGATCGTGCGCCAGCCCAAAGGCTCGAAGCGGAACCCGCTCGAGAACATCATCGTCGGCAACACGGTGCTGTACGGCGCGATCTGCGGCGAGGCCTACTTCGAGGGTGTGGCCGGCGAGCGCTTCGCGGTCCGCAACTCGGGCGCGGTCTGCGTGGTCGAAGGCACCGGCGACCATGGCTGCGAATACATGACCGGCGGCGTCGTGGTCGTGCTTGGCGACACCGGCCGCAACTTCGCGGCCGGCATGTCGGGCGGCCTCGCCTACGTGTACGATCCGAAGGGACGCTTCAAGGACCTCTGCAACCCGGCGATGGTCGATCTGGAGGCCGTCGGACCCGCTTCCGGCGAGTCGGACGATCCGGGGCGGCCGCGCCAGCGGGCGACCGGGGCGGACGACAACGGCATGGGCGACGTGCTCGGCCACGACGCGGAGCGCCTGCGCATCCTCGTCGAGCGCCACCATCTCCATACCGGCTCGGCCCGGGCGCGCGAGCTGCTCGAGGATTGGGACAATGCATTGCGCAGCTTCGTCAAGGTGATGCCGCGCGACTACAAGCGGGCGCTCCTGCAGGCGCGCGAGCGGGCGGCGGCGAAGGCCGTCGCGGCGGAGTAACGACGATGGGACTGGCTACGGGTTTCCTCCAGATCGAGCGCCAGGAGCGCTCGTACGAGAAGGTCGAGGCGCGGCTCAAGCACTGGAACGAGTTCCTGCTGCCGATGCCACCGGCCGAAGTGTCGCGGCAGGGCGCGCGCTGCATGGATTGCGGCATCCCGTTCTGTCACAACGGCTGTCCGGTCAACAACATCATCCCCGAGTGGAACGAGCTCGTGCGGCGCGACCGCTGGCGCGAGGCGCTCGAGGTGCTGCACTCGACCAACAACTTCCCGGAGTTCACCGGCCGCATCTGCCCCGCGCCGTGCGAGGCGTCTTGCACGCTGAACATCGACGACAACCCGGTGACCATCAAGTCGATCGAATGCGCGATCGTCGACCGCGGCTGGCAGGAAGGCTGGATCCAGCCGCTGGTGCCGGTGCGCAAGACCGGCAAGCGCGTCGCGGTCGTCGGCTCGGGGCCGGCCGGCCTCGCCTGCGCCCAGCAGCTCGCGCGCGCGGGCCACGCCGTCACGCTGTTCGAGAAGGCGGACCGCGTGGGCGGCCTGCTGCGCTACGGCATCCCTGACTTCAAGATGGAGAAGCACCTCATCGACCGGCGCATGCGCCAGATGGAGGCCGAGGGTGTCGAGTTCCGGACCGGCGTCGAGGTCGGCTCGACCCTCTCGGTCAAGTCGCTGCTCGAAGGGTACGACGCCGTCGCGCTGACCGGTGGTGCGGAATGGCCGCGCGACCTCGAAGTGCCCGGCCGCGATCTGAAGGGCATCCATTTCGCGATGGAGTTCCTGACCCAGCAGAACAAGCGCAACGCGGGCGACGACGAGTCCCGCGCCGCGCCCAAGGGCACGCTGTCGGCAAAGGGCAAGCATGTCATCGTGATCGGCGGCGGCGACACGGGATCCGACTGCGTCGGCACCTCGAACCGCCATGGCGCTGCATCGGTGACGCAGCTCGAAGTCATGCCGAAGCCTCCCGAGAAGGAGAACAAGACCCTGACCTGGCCCGACTGGCCTCTCAAGCTGCGCACTTCTTCGAGCCACGAGGAGGGAGCGGAGCGCGACTTCGCCGTTCTCACGAAGCGCGCCGTCGGCAACAACGGAAAGGTCGAAGCGCTGGAATGCGTCCGCGTCGAATGGGCCAAGGGCGCCGACGGGCGGATGGGCATGCAGGAAGTGCCGGGCAGCGAATTCCAGCTCAAGGCTGACCTCGTCCTTCTGGCCATGGGATTCCTCGGGCCGCGCAAGGCAGGGTTGCTGGAGCAGGCGGGCGTTTCGCTCGACCCACGCGGGAACGTCGCGGCCAACGTGCGCGATTACAAGACGTCGGTGCCGAAGCTTTTCTCGGCAGGCGACATGCGCCGCGGGCAGTCTCTGGTTGTCTGGGCGATCCGCGAGGGCCGCCAGTGTGCCCGGTCCATCGACGAAACCTTGATGGGTTCTTCTACCCTCCCGCGCTGATATGCGGAACTGAGGCGTTCCAGAGAGGGCGAAAATTGCACTAAAGTCCCCGGAGGCCGGTCGCTGTGGGGGCGAACGGCCGCCGCGTCTCGTGGTGACTGAGGGTGTGATGAAGCTGCTGCTCGTTCAGGGCGCCAACATGGAATATCTCGGCCGCCGTCAGCCGGAACTCTACGGCACGACCACGGCCAAGGAGCTCGACGCGATGTTGCGCCGTCATGCCCGGCAACTGGAGGTAGAGCTCGATATTCTGTACACGAACACCGAAGGCGAGGCGGTCACGGCGATCTACAAGGCCGACCGCGCCAAGGTGGACGGTGTCCTCTTCAACCCGGCGGGCTTCCTGCATGCGGGACACGCGTTGCGCGACTGCCTGCGCTCGATCTCGGCGCCGGCGATCGAGATCCACATGACCAACATCGAGAAGCGCGGCTACGGCTCCGTCACGGCCGAAGCCGCGGTGGGCGTGATCGCGGGCTTCGGGGTCAACTCCTACATTCTCGCCATGGACGCGATGATGGCGCGTCTGCTCGGCAAGGACTGATCAGCGTCCGGGCGGGTGCCCGTCCATTCGTGCGGCCTGTTGCCAGGTACCGGTGGCAAGCGTCGTCGGTGCCCAATCCGAGAACTGCCAAAGCCCGGGAAAAGCAGCCCGGCGACGCCACGCCTGCGAGATCCGCACCCGCCACAGCCGCTCGGTCCCCGCCGGCACGACGCCGGCCGGATGCCAGTCGATGGCGACCCGTCCCTGGAGCTGCAGGACGTCGCCGGACTCGAAATCGACGAACAGGAGCGCGGCGCGCGCATCGCCCAGCAGGTTGCCGAGCGTGTTGAAGAAGCGATTGCCGCGGAAGTCCGGGATGACCAGCGTGTCGTCGTGGATGTCCACGAATCCCGGCCGGCCGCCGCGATGGGACATGTCGAAGCCACCTGCGTCCGCCAGCTCGCGGCGCCCGCGGCTTGCGACGAAGAACGTGTCGGCGCTACCGATCAGCGCCGCGGCTCCGGCATCGAGCCGGGTCAGCGTTTCTGACGCCCCCAGCGCCGGCAACTTGCCCCCATCCGTCGGCACGCGCCGCTGGATGTATTGCGGGCAGTTGCCGAAGCTCTGCGTCACCTCGACCGACAGCGCCTCTTCGGATCGGGCCACGATCCGGCCGTTGGCGCGGTTGCGCCGTCGCGTCGAGAGATCGAGGCCCAGAAGGCCGATCTCCCGTCCAGCCTCGAAGCCTGCAGCGGCGGGGTCGGACACCGGCGGCAGGGCGTGGATCTGCAGCGTCGTGGCCGTCGGCGCCTGTACGAATCCCGGCACACCCGAAAGAAACGAAGCCATCGGCCAACCTGCGTCGTCGCCCGTCGCGGTGAACAGGGCAGGAAGAAGCGGGAAGAAGAGGCGGTGCTCTTCCGGCATGTGGGGCCGTATCGGTGCCCGACGTCCGCCCGACGGATAACCGGCGAGGTCTTGAGCCGCCACCTCGTCCTCGTGGAACGGCAGGAAGTCCCGCGCGGGCGCCATTACACGCCCTCCGCCCGTTCGGGCACCCGGCGGGCCGGGTCGAACCACGGGGCGGCATCCGACCGCCAGATATGGAGTTGGGGGACGTCGGCCGGCGGCGTGTCGAGGCAGCCAAGGCGCAGCAGCACCACGGGCTGGGCGATACGCTCGGCCATGAGATGCGAACCGCAAGCCGAGCAGAAGCGCCTCAGCTTGCCCGGCGACGACTCTATGGCCGCCAGCCTCTCCGCGCCACGCACCCAGCGAAAGCGATCGCGCGGCACGGCGGCCACCGAGGAGAAAGCCGACCCATGCGTCTTGCGGCAGGTATGGCAGTGACAATGGACGATCCGGTCGATCGTGGCGTCGGCTTCGTAGGCCACGGCGCCGCACAGGCAACTTCCCTTGAGCATGCAGACCTCCTGTCGGCCCCGAATATAGGAGCGTCGCACTCGTGCGATAATCACAGTAATGGGAAAGTCATAATTCCATAACAGGCAATAGTGAGATGGATCGGCTGGACGAATTCGAGATCTTCCTGCGCGTGGTCGACGAGGGCAGTCTCGTGCGCGCGGCGCGGCGGCTGGGCCGTTCGGCGCCCGCGGTCACGCGCGCGCTCGCCGCGCTGGAAACACGGCTGGGCGTGCGCCTCGTCGATCGCACGACGCGCCGGCTCGCGCCGACCGAGGCCGGACGAGCGCTTTACGACCGCGCCCGCGCCGTCGTTGCCGGTTACGAAGCGGCGACGGCCGGCGCCCCGGAAGCGGCCGCTCAAGGACTTCTGCGTATTGCGGCGCCGGTCACTTTCGGGCGGCGCCATGTCGCCCCGCTCGTCGCGCGCTTCCTCGGGATGCACGAGAAAGTGGAGGTGGAGTTGCTGCTCAACGACCGCAACGTCGATCTCATCGAGGAGGGTGTCGACGTGGCCGTCCGCATCGGTGAACTCGCGCCGTCGGGATTGACGGCACGGCGCGTGGGACGCGTGCAGCGACAGTGGGTGGCCAGCCCTGGATATCTGGCACGCCATGGCACGCCACGGACGCCGGCCGACCTCGTCGGGCATCAGGCGTTGCTTGGCGTCTCCCGCGGCCTTCTCGATTGGCGATTCGGCGGCCCCCGCCGCGGGGCTCCGCCGCATCTCTCCGGCCGGTTGCGTGTCGACGATGTCGAGACGCGGCTGCGCTGGGCGCGAGAGGGCCAGGGTGTCGCGCAGCTTCTGTCCTACCAGGTCGCGGACGACATCGCTGCGGGGCGGCTCGTGCGGCTTCTCAGGCCTTTCGAGCCGCCACCGCTGCCGGTCAATCTGCTGACCAAGAGCCGCGTGCATCGCGCACCCAAGATCGACGCGTTCCTCGATTTTGCGGCGGCGCGCCTGGCACGCCTGTCCGTCCTGAACGCCGATTGACACTCGTGCTGAATCTCCCGCAGGGTCGACCGATCGTCCAATCGTTCGCGCTGGGAGGTCCCGCATGTCCTACGTCGACGGCTTCGTCCTCGTCGTGCCCAAGAAGAAGCTGGCAGCCTACAAGGCCATCGCGCGCAAGGCGGGGAAGATCTGGCGCGAGCATGGTGCCCTCGACTATCGCGAGTGTGTCGCCGACGACATGAAGGTGAAGAGCGGCGTGCCGTTCCCCAAGCTGGCCAAGGCCAAGCCGGGCGAAGTCGTGGTGTTTTCCTACATCGTCTACAAATCGCGCACCCATCGTGACCGGGTGAACGCGAAGGTCATGGCCGACGAGCGACTGCACAGCATCCCGGGACCGATGCCGTTCGACATGAAGCGCATGAGCTACGGTGGCTTCAAGACGCTTGTCGCAGCCTGATGCAGGCGACGGTAACGTGTCAGTCGGGCGTGACGCCGAAGCGGCGTTGCCAGAAGTCGCGTGAGCGGCGTTCGCCGATATCGCAGCCGAGTTCGTATTCGGGGCGGACGAAGCGGGTGTAGTCGTCGTCCCCGCGCGGCGGGCGGCGGCCCGATTGCGCAAGCTGCAGGCCGTCTCGGGCGGCACCCGCGCCGGTGCCCAATTCGCCGATGTCGAAATCGCTGCGTGGCCCGATGTCGGCGACCTCCTGCAACAGCTTCTTGCGGATCGCGCGGGGGAAGTCCTCGAAGCTGCGCGCCACCTCGACGAAGGAGCGCGGCCCGCCGGTCACGCAGTGAAGGTAATACTTGTCGAGGTCGTCTTCGGCCGGGAAGCCGAATGGATTGGCCCGGCCATTCATGATCGGCAGGCCGTTGATGACGATGCGCTCCTTGAGCGCGTCATGCCGGATGTCGGTCACCAGACCGCCATCGTTGTTGGATCCGTCGCCCGAGATGTCGAGCACCTTGCGCTCCGCGACATGGGGGCTGCGCCCGAACATCGGGATGGCATAGCGGATGGCGCCGCTGATCGACGTGCGCCGTGCGATCGAGATCGGCGCGTTCTCGAGGCGCGCCGCGAACGCCTCGATGGCGCCTTCGGAGTCGAGCAGCGTCCAGTCGACCAGCAGCTTCTGGACCCAGGCATCGGACCATTCGAAATAGGCGACGACGATGCGGCCGTTGTTGCCGCCGAGGATGGCCTTGCGGATGACCGGATCTCGGAAGGCATCGACATAGCCCTGGCGCTGCAGCTTGGCCTCGTCGGGATCGATGCTGCCGGAGATGTCGACCGCGAGGACCAGCGCCACGTCCACCTCCTTTTCCTGCTGGGCGGCCGCGGGAAGGGCCGTGGCGAGCAGGCAGGCGAGCAAACCAAGCAGTCGGGGCATGGAGACCTCCGCGTTCGGGTACGCACGTCGACGCAAGAAGCATACCGCCCGCCGGAAGCGTGTGTCAGCCGCGCCGTCGACAGAGCCGACATGCTGGACGGGAACGGCCCCCTGTCGGTAGCCTGAGCCCAAGGAAGAACGGGAGAAACGCCATGGATCTGGCATTGAGCCGGGAGGACGAAGCCTTCCGCGACGCGGTGCGTCGTTTCCTCGACGAGCATCTGACGGAAGATCTTCGCGAGGCGGGCCGCAAGACCGCGGGGGTCTTCGCCGATGTCGCCGCGGGACTGCGCTGGCACAGGATTCTGGCGCGCAGGGGCTGGTCGGCGCCGACCTGGCCGGCCGAACATGGCGGTACCGGCTGGAGTGCGACGCAACGCTACATCTTTGCCCGGGAGTGCACGGCAGCCGACGCGCCACGCATCTTCTCGATGGGCCTGCGCATGGTCGGCCCAGTCATCATGAAGTTCGGCACGCCCGAGCAGAAGGCCAAGTACCTGCCGCGCATCGTCGCCGGCGATATCGTCTTCTGCCAGGGCTATTCCGAGCCGGGCTCGGGCTCGGATCTCGCCAGCCTCAAGACGCGCGCCGAGCGCGACGGCGACGATTACGTCATCAACGGCACCAAGATCTGGACGACCGGCGCCCATGTCGCCGACCACATGTTCTGTCTCGTCCGCACCTCGGCCGAGGGCAAGCCGCAGGACGGCATCTCGTTCGTGCTGATCGATTCGATGAAGACGCCGGGCCTCACCGTCGCCCCGATCCTGACGCTGGCCGGCGACCACGAGGTCAATCAGGTCTTCTTCGACAATGTCCGCACGCCGGTCGCGAACCGCATCGGCCCGGAGAATGCCGGTTGGACAGTCGCCAAGTACCTGCTGGAATTCGAGCGCGGCGGCGAGGCCTATACGCCGAACCTGTACGCCCGCGTCGAGGACGTGAAGCGCATCGCCCGCGAGGAGGCGGCGGACGGATCGGGACGCCTGCTGGCGGATCGAGGCTTCGCCGCACGGCTGGCCGAGGCGGAGATGGAAATCCAGGCGCTGGAGATGATCGAGCTGCAGGTCCTCTCCGACCTCAGCCGCGGCCGCAATCCCGGTGCGGCTTCGTCGGCAATGAAGATCCGCGGCAGCGAGACGCTGCAGAAGCTCGACCATCTCGGTGTCGAGGCGCTGGCCTGGTATGCCGCGCCGTTCGAGCCGGAAGCACGCGAGCTGGGCCACAACGCTCCGACCGTGACGCCGGAGTGGGGCATCACGGCGATGCCCCTCTACCTCAACAACCGTGCTTCGACCATCTACGCCGGTTCGAACGAAATTCAGCGCAACATCATCGCAAAGGCGGTCCTCGGCCTATGACTCCCTACGTCCTGCACGGCCAGGGCCCGTCGCCCTACTCGGTGAAGATGCGCGCCCTGCTGCGCTACCGGCGGATTCCCTTCGTGTGGGCGGCCGAAGGCACCCCGCGCGACATCGCCATCGCGGCCGGGCTGCCGCCCGTCATCCCTATCCTGCGTTTCCCCGATGGCCGGCTGATGAACGATTCGACCCCGCTGGCGCACGCGCTGGAACGCGAGCATCCGGGCGAACGCTCGGTCATTCCCGACGATCCGGCGCTCGCCTTCGTCAGCGACCTGCTGGAGGATTTCGGCGACGAGTGGCTCACCAAGGCCATGTTCCATTACCGTTGGTACTACGCCGCCGACCGGGCCTTCGCGCAGGACTGGGTGGCGACCTCGCGAAACCCGGTGATGGAGCCTGCCGCCTGGCGCGCCTTCATGACGGCGTTCAACGACCGGCAGGTCGGCCGCATGGCGCTGGTCGGTTGCACCGAGCAGAACCGGCCGGTCATCGAGGAGAGCTACCGCCATGTGCTCGACGTGCTGGAGCGCCATCTGCGCGGTCACAAGTTCCTGCTCGGCTCGCGGCCGTCGCTGGGCGATTTCGGCCTGTTCGGGCAGCTCCAGATCCTGTCCGTGGATCCGACGCCTGCCGCCGAGATGCGGGAGCGCGCACCGGGCGTGTTCTGCTGGGTGATGCGGATGGACGATGCATCGGGCATCGACGGCGACTGGCTCGATCCCTCGGCGCCGCTGCCCGACGGTGTCGTGGCGCTGCTCCGCCACGCTGCCGCGACCTACCTCCCGTTCCTGGAGGCCAACGCGCGCGCGCAGCAGGAGGGCGCCGCGACCTTCGAGGTCGAGCTGCTCGGCCGACCTTTCGCGCAGGCGCCGTTCCGCTACCAGGCCAAGTGCTACGATGCCCTGCGCAAGCGGTATGCGGCCCTGCCGGAGGCGGCGCGGCGCCGGATCGAGCCGGTTCTCCACGACACGGGGTGCCTGCGGTACTTGTAACCGGCGAAAACGCACTACATTTGTAGGGTCATGACCGATCCCTATACCGTTCTGGGCGTCGCGAGGACCGCCTCGGACGACGACATCCGCAAGGCCTTTCGCAAGCTCGCCAAGCAGTACCATCCGGATCTCAATCCGGGAGACAAGGCTGCCGAGGCGAAGTTCAAGGAAATCTCGCAGGCCAACGAACTCCTGTCGGACGCCGAGAAACGCCGCCGGTTCGATGCCGGCGAGATCGACGCGACCGGCCAGGAAGTGCCGCCGCGCGGCTTCTATCGCGACCAGGCCGGCGGGTTCGGCGGCAAGTACGAGCGTGCCGGCGCACACGAATCGTTCGTCGACATGGGCGGCATCTTCTCCGAGATGTTCGGCCAGCGCCGCGGCGGCCGTGGCGGCTTCCAGGGCGGCGGCTTCGACGGCGAGGGGTTCGACATGGCCGGCATGCCCGTCACCTACAGCCTCCGTGTGCCCTTCCTCGTGGCCGCGCGCGGCGGCAAGCAGCGGGTCAACCTGCCCGACGGCCGCACGCTGGATATCGACGTGCCCGAGGGCACGACCAACGGCCAGACGCTGCGCCTCAAGGGCCAGGGCATGCCCGGTACGAAAGGCCGGCCGGCCGGCGATGCCTATGTCGAGATCCTCGTCGATCCACATGCTTTCTTCGAGCCGCGCGACAACGACATCCATGTCGAGTTGCCGGTCTCCGTCACGGAGGCCGCGCTGGGCGGGAAGGTGCGCGTCCCGACGGTGGGCGGCGCGGTGATGCTGAACGTCCCGGCGGGATCCAATACGGGCACCTCGCTGCGCCTCAAGGGCCGTGGCCTGCTCGACCGCAAGTCGGGCCAGCGCGGGGACCAGTATGTGAAGCTGAAGATCGTCCTGCCCGACGCGCCGGACGACAAGCTGAAGGCGTTCCTCGAGACGTGGGAGGCCGGCAAGGCCCACGATCCACGCAAGGGGATGGAGCAGTTCACATGACGACGCTCGACGACCTGCTGCGCGAGCACCGGCGCCTGACCACCGTCCATGTCGAGCGCTGGATCGCCCGCGGCCTGCTGCGCCCCGAAGGCGAGGGCGATGCCTGGAGCTTCGAGCAGATCGACGTGGCGCGCGCGCGATTCCTGTCCGAGCTGAGCGACGAGATGGGCTTCGACGACGAAGCCGTCGAGACCGTGCTGGGCCTGGTCGACCAGGTGAACACGCTGCGCCGCCAGCTCGACCTGCTGGGCCGCGCCATCGCGGAACAGCCCGGCGAAAACCGCGAGGCGTTGGCGGCGTCGCTGGCGCGCCTGGTCCGCAGGTAGCGTCAGGCCGCGGCGCGGCCGAGCGCCCGCATCGCCTCGAAATGGCGGGCGATCGCGGCGGGTTTGGCCGTCGCGACGCCGCCCACGATCGTGTCGCGCACCGGCCCGTAGCCCACGAACCCCAGGATATTGCGCTTTAGGTTCTTCACCGCGTGGGCGCGGAAGTACCAGCGATAGACGATCCCCGGCATGCCCATGGTGACGATGATCCGGGCGCTCCGTCCCCCGAGATGCTTCTGCGGGAAGCCGTTGGGACGATAGGCGAAGGCGAAGCCCGGCCGCAGCGTCTGCTCGAAGAAGCCCTTGAGCAGGGCCGGCATGTCGCCCAGCCACAACGGGAAGACGACCACCAGGTGATCGGCCCGCCGGATCGCCTCCTGCGCCGCCAAGATGTCGGGCGGCGCCGTGCCCGTCTCGAACTCGGCCTGGGATCGCAGCAGGTCGAAACGTAGCGCGCCGATGTCGAGTCGCTCGACTACATGGCCGGCCGAGATGGCCCCCTCGGCGTAGGCGTCGGCGAGGGCGCCGCACAGGCCCTTGCGGGCGGTATCCGGATGGCCGTTCAGGAGCAGGATGCGGGAACCCATGTGCGACGCTCGCATGGCGACGCGCCCCGTCCCTTGATGTGGATCAGCCGGGATCGCCGCGCATCGGGCGAGGACGGCGCGCGGCCGATGGACGAAGGTGCCGGCCTGTTGCCGGGGCACGGCTTCCTGGCGAGCCTCGCTGCAAGGGGAGAGGCCCGCCGGGCGATCGGCTCATTCCGGCTCGACGCCGGCGCGCTTCACCGCGTCGCCCCAGGCGGCGCAGCCGGTCTTCATGATCTCGGTCATCTCGGCCGGCGTGGTGCCGGTGGCGATCAGGCCCATGTCGAGCAGCTTTTCCTTGCCTTCGGGAGTCTGCACCAGCTTGCGGATCTCCGCGCTGACCCGTTCGACGATCTCCTTCGGCGTGCCGGCCGGCGCCATCACGCCATTCCAGCCGGTCAGGTTGATCTTGTAGCCGGCCTCCTCGAAGGTCGGCACGTTGGGCAGGCGCGGCCAGCGCTGGGCCGAGGTGACCGCGAGCGGCGTCAGCTTGCCGCCGTTGATCGCGCCGCCGCTGGCGGCGAGGTCCTGGATGGTCATCGGGATGTGGCCGGCGACGACGTCCTGAACGGCCGGCCCGGCGCCCTTGTAGGGCACGTGCGTCATGTCGAGCTTCTCGGCCTGGTTCAGCATCTCGCCCCAGATGTGCGAGGAGGAGCCGTTGCCGAACGAGGCGAAGTTCACCTTTCCCTTGCGCTCGTTGGCCCAGGCGACGAACTCCTTCACCGATTTGAGGCCCAGCGAGGGCGGCACGACCATGGCGAGCGGCGCGAGCCCATGCTGCGTCACCGGCATGAAGTCCTTGAACCCGTCATAGGGGATCTTCTTGTAGACGTAGGGGTTGATGCACATCATCGAGGAGTTGACGTACACGAACGTGTAGCCGTCGCCCGGCAGGTTCTTGACGATCTCCATGCCGACCATGCCGTTGGCGCCGGGCTTGTTGTCGACGATCACCTGTTGCCCCAGCGCGCCGGACAGTTTCTCGGCGAAGTAGCGCGAAACGACGTCGGTCTGTCCGCCGGGCGGATAGGGGGCGACCAGCTTGATGGGCTTGTTGGGCCAGGCCGTCTGCGCGAAGGCCGCGTGCGCCATTGCCGAAACGGCGAGCAGGACCAGTGCGCCCGCGAGCGCGGCGGTTGTGTTCTTGGACATGCGTTTCTTCTCCCTTGGCGTCGAGCCTAGCGGGGGCGAAACGCGCTGCCAATCGTCATGCCGCGACGAGCTTCACCGGGATCTTCAGGTAGCTCTGGCCATTGTCGTCCGGCGGCGGCAGGTGGCCGGCCCGGATGTTCACCTGGACCGAGGGCAGGAGCAGCACGGGGGCCGCGAGCGCGGCATCGCGCTTCCGGCGCATGGCGACGAAGCTGGCCTCGTCCACCCCGTCGTGGACATGGACGTTGTGCGCGCGTTCCTCCGCGACGGTCGTCTCCCAGGCATAGTGGTCGCGACCGGGCGCCTTGTAGTCGTGGCACATGAAGAGGCGGGTCTCGGGCGGCAGCGAGAGCAGCCGCCGGATCGACCGGTACAGGGTGGCCGCGTCGCCGCCCGGGAAGTCGGCGCGGGCGGTGCCGTAGTCGGGCATGAAGATCGTGTCGCCCACGAGCACCGCATCGCCGATCCGGTAGGCGACGTCGGCCGGCGTGTGGCCGGGCAGATGCATCACTTCTATGCGGAGGTCGCCCAGTTCCAGAGTGTCGCCATCCGCGACGAGCCGGTCGAACTCGCGGCCGTCCTCGCTGACATCCGTGGCATTGAACACGCCCCTGAAGATCTTCTGCACGTCGCTTATGTGCTCGCCGATGGCGACGCGGGCGCCAGTCCGGGCCCTGAGCAGGGGCGCCGCCGTCAGATGGTCGGCATGGGCGTGCGTCTCGAGGATCCAGTCGACGGACGCCTGCCGTTCGGCGGCCCTGGCAAGGACGCGTTCCGCCGACTTCGTCGTGGCCCTGCCCGACTTGTGGTCGTAGTCGAGCACGGGGTCGACGATCGCCGCGTGCCGTGTCCGCGGGTCCGTCACCAGGTACGTGACCGTATAGGTCGCCTCGTCGAAGAAGGCGTCGATCAGGGGAGCGGTCGTCATGGAAATGTCCTCCGTTCTTCTTGACGGATATATTAGTGATATCTAAATTAGCAACTACTAAAATGAAGACAAAGCAATCCATCGATCCCAAGGCCCTGCAGGCGAAAGCCGGCGAAGTGGCCGGTATCCTCGCGGCGCTCGCCAACGACCGCCGCCTCCTCATCCTCTGCAAGCTCGTGGAGGTGGGCGAGGCGACCGTCGGAACGCTCGCGGCGGAGGTCGGCCTGTCGCAGTCGGCGCTGTCCCAGCATCTCGCGCGCATGCGGGAGGAGGGGATCGTCGCCTTCCGGCGCGAGTCGCAGACCGTCTGGTACCGGATCGCCGACGCCCGGATCGAGACCCTGCTGTCGACGCTTCACCGGCTCTATTGCGCGGAGTGAGTTCCGCGCGGAAAGGACCCGTCATGTCCCTGCCAGCCATCGATGCCGCCACGGCGCGGCGTCTCCTCGACGAAGGTGCCGTCCTGGTCGACGTGCGCGAGCCCGACGAGCGGGCGCGCGAGCACATCCCGGGCACGCGCCACGCGCCTCTCTCTGCCTTAGGCCGGATCGAGGCGCCCGGCGCCAAGGCGGTGATCTTCCACTGTCGTTCCGGCGCCCGTACCGGCGCCAACGCCGCGCGGCTCGGCGAGGCCGCGGGCTGCGAGGCCTATCTGCTGGAAGGTGGCTTGGAGGCGTGGAAACGCGCCGGCCTGCCGGTCTCCACGGATCGCAGGCAGCCGATCGAGATCATGCGGCAGGTCCAGATCGTCGCCGGCAGCCTGGTCGTGCTGGGCGTCGTGCTCGGCCTCCTGGTGGCGCCGTTCTTCCTCGCCGTCTCGGCCTTCGTCGGCGCGGGGCTGGTTTTCGCCGGCACGACGGGCTGGTGCGGCATGGCGAAACTGCTTGCCCTGATGCCGTGGAATCGCGCCGCGCGGAAGGCGCTGGCGTGATGTTCGCCCCGGTCGCGGCGCTGGCCTCGGGCGGCGTGGTCGGCCTGGTGCTCGGCCTTATCGGCGGCGGCGGGTCCATCCTGGCGGTCCCGCTGCTGCTCTACGCGGTCGGCATGCCGTCGGCGCACGTCGCCATCGGCACCGCCGCTTTCGCCGTCGCGGTGAACGCAGCGGCCGGACTCGCGCTCCATGCCCGCACGGCGCCGATCCGGTGGCCCTGCGCGATCGTGTTCAGCCTGGCCGGCGTGGGCGGGGCCTTTGCGGGCGCCGCGCTCGGCAAGGCCATGGACGGGCAGAAGCTCGTGGCGCTGTTCGGCGTCCTCATGATCGTGGTCGGACTCACGATGCTGCGGCCGAAGGACGAAGGCGGGCATCCGTCGCCGTGGCTGACGCGCGCGAATGCCGCGCAGCTCCTGCCGCGACTGGTCCTGCTCGGCGCGGGCGTCGGATTGCTGTCGGGGTTCTTCGGTATCGGCGGCGGCTTCCTGATCGTGCCCGGCCTGATCCTCGCCACGGACATGAAGGTCGAGGAGGCGGCCAGCGCCTCGCTGGTCGCGGTGACTGCCTTCGGCGTGACGGCGGCGACGAGCTATGCCTGGTCGGGGCTCGTCGACTGGCGCGTGGCCGGCCTGCTGGTCGCGGGCGGCGTGGCCGGGGCCTTCGCCGGCACGAGAGCCAATGCCGCCCTGGCGCGCCGCAAGGGGGCGCTCACGAGGTTCTTCGCCATCTTCGTGATCCTGGCCGGCCTCTATGTCGGCGGCCGCGGCCTGCTCGACCTTATGCAGGCCTGATCAGTCGCGCTGGAGGGCTTTCCAGATGCGGTGCGGCGTCAGGGGCATGTCGAGGTGCCGGACGCCGAGCGGGCGCAGCGCATCGAGCACGGCGTTGGCAACGGCGGCGGGCGCACCGTTGGTCGGCAGTTCGCCGACGCCCTTGAGGCCGAGGAAATTGTTCGGCGAGGCCGTTGCGATCGTCTCGACGCCGAGATCGGGAATGTCGCCGGCGCGCGGCAGGGCGTAGTCCATCAGCGTGCCGGTCAGGAGCTGGCCGGTCTCCTCGTCGTACACCGCCTCTTCGAGCAGGGCGTTGCCGAGACCGTGGACGATGCCGCCATGCATCTGGCCCGCGAGCAGCCGTGGATTGACCACGATGCCGCAATCGGCGACGGCCAGCAGCCGATCGACCGTGACCGTGCCGGTCTCAGGATCGATCTCCGCCTCGCAGACCATGATCCCGGTCGGGAAGGATTCGATCTTGTCCGCGAACACGGCGTCGCCGCCGAACGGACGGTCGGCGGCAAGCTCCAGCAGGCCGACGCGGCGGTCCGTGCCCACGATCTCGAACGCGCCGTCGCGGAAGGCGATGTCGGCAGGGGCGGTCTCCAAGCGCTCGGCGGCGAGATCGCGGCCGCGCTGCACCAGAACGTCGGCCGCGCGCTTCAGCGTCGTGCCGCTGATGATGGTGGAGGAGGAGCCGCCGGTGCCGCCGCCATGCGGGATGGTGCGACTGTCGCCCTGGCGGACCTCGATGCGATCCACCGGGACGCCGAGCGCCGCTGAGAGGATCTGGGCGAAGACCGTCTCGTGGCCCTGTCCCTGGCTCTGCGTGCCGACGCGGGCCACCAGCCCGGTGCCGTTCGCCTGCACGTCGACATGCTCGTCGGCGATGCCGCCGGTGCCATGGAGATGGCAGGAGAGGCCGAGACCGCGCAATCTTCCGGCGGCCTCGCTGGCGGCGCGACGGCCCTCGAAGCCTGCGACGTCGGCATCGAGGAGTGCCGTCTCGAACAGGCGTACGCAGTCGGCCGCGTCGTAGGTGTAGCCGCTCGCCGCCACGTAGGGCATCTCGTCCGCGCGCAGCAGGTTGAGGCGCCGCAGCTCGACCGGCGAACGGCCGGTCTCGTGGGCGGCGAGGTCGACCAGCCGCTCCAGCAGGAACAGGGCTTCCGGCTTGCCGGCGCCGCGGATCGCGTCGACCGGCACGGTGTTGGTGAACGCACAGTCGAAATCGACGCGGATCGCGGGAATGCGGTAGAGGCCCGAGATCACCTTGGCGAGGCCGGTCGTCGGGATCGTCGGCGCGAACATCGAGACATAGGCGCCATAATTGGCCTGGGCATGGACGCGCAGGCCGAGGAACCGGCCCTCTTCGTCGAGGGCGAGATCGGCATGGGCCACCAGATCGCGCGCGTGGCTGTCCGCCACGGCGAGTTCCGAGCGGTCGCAGGTCCAGCGCAAGGCCCGGCGCAACCGTCGCGTCGCCCAGGCGACCAGGGTCGATTCGGCGTAGATCGGGAATTTCGGCCCGAAGCCGCCGCCGACATCCTCGGTCACGAGGCGCAGCTTCTCCTTCGGCACGTTGAGGACGCGCTCGCACATCAGGCGATGCGGGATCTGGACGCCTTGCGACGAGAAGGTGACGGTGACGACGTCGTCCGCCGCGTCGTAGGACGACCACGCCGCGCGTGTCTCCATGTAATGCACGATCTGGCGCGGCGAGCGGATCGACAGCGTGGTGACGTGGGCGGCTCGTGCGAAGGCGGCGGCGGTCGCCTCCCGGTCGCCCTTGCCCCAGCGGCACATGAGGTTGCCCTCGACATCGTCGTGGACCAGTGCCGCGCCGGGCGCCAGCGCCTGTGCCGCCGTCACCACGGCCGGCAGTTCCTCGTAATCGACCTGCAACGCCTCCGCGGCGTCGCGTGCGGCATCCACCGAGGCGGCGACGATCATCGCGACGATGTCGCCGACATGCCGCACCTTGCCGACCGGCATCGGCAGGTGGGGCGGTTCGCGATGACGATTGCCTTCCTCGTCCTTGATCTCGCTGATGGCGGGGAGGTGGCCGACGCCGTCGGCGACCAAATCGCCGGCCGTGAACACCGCCTCGACGCCCGCCGTCGCGCGGGCTTCGGTGCCGTCGATGCGCGCGATCCGCGCATGGGCGTGCGGCGAGCGCACGAACAGCACGATCGCCGCATCGCGCGGCGCGGTGTTGTCCGCGTAGCGTCCGTTCCCGGTGAGGAAACGCCCGTCCTCGCGTCGGGCGATCGACTGGCCGAGGCGCAGGGGAGCGTTCATGTCGACGGTCAGGCCGCCAGCACGTCGCCGATGGCCTTGAGCGCCGTGTCGATGTCGGCGCGCGTGACGTCGAGATGCGTGACGGCGCGGATGCGGGTCGGGCTGTTGACGCCGAGGCCCACGCCGCGCTCCTTGCAGGCCTCGACGAGGCGGGCGGCGGTCCAGCCGGGCTTGGTCACCTCGAAGAAGACGAGGTTCGTTTCCATGCGCGGCACGTCGATCTCGAGGCCTTTCGTGTTGGCGATGCCCTCGGACAGATGCCGGGCATTCTCGTGGTCCTCGGCGAGCCGGTCCCAATTGTGATCCAGGGCATAGAGTGCCGCGGCGGCGATCACGCCGGACTGGCGCATCGAGCCGCCCATCATCTGCTTGTGGCGCCAGGATTCACGGATGAATTCCTTCGATCCGGCGAGCGAGGCGCCGACCGGGGCGCCGAGACCCTTGGTGTAATCGAGCCACAGAGAATCCATGCAGGCGGCATAGTCCGACGCCTTCGTGCCCGACTTCACGCAGGCATTGGCGAGCCGCGCGCCGTCCATGTGCAGGGCGAGGCCGGCCTCGCGCGCGACCTTCGTCACGCCCTGCATCGTCGCGAGCGGCCATACCGTGCCGAAGCCGCCGTTGGAGGTGTTCTCGACCGAAACCAGCCGCTGGCGCGCGGCATAGCGGCTCGTCGGATCGCGCAGCGCCGCCTTGAGCTGCTCCCCGGTGAACACGCCCTTGGCGCCGTCGAGCGAGCGGATCATGACGCTCGCGTTGGCGGCGGGGCCGCCACCCTCGGAATTGGTGATATGGGCGGTCTTGTCGGCGATCACCTCGTCGCCCGGCCGGCAATGGACGCGGATGGCGATCTGGTTGGCCATCGTGCCGCTCGGCAGGAACACCGCATCCTCGGTGCCGAGCAGTTCGCAGATGCGTTCGCGCAGCCGGTTGACCGTCGGGTCCTCCATCTTCTGCTCGTCCCCGACCTCGGCCTCGGCCATCGCCTTGCGCATTCCGGGCGAGGGCTTGCTCTTGGTGTCGCTGAAGAGGTCGATGAAGCGGTTTTGCATGGTGCGGTCTGATCTCCTGCGCCACCATAGCGGCAATCGTCAGCAGGAGGAAACATGAGCCAGTTTGCGGCCCAGCCCACAATGTCGGTAATACCCGAGGAACTGCTCTACGCCGTCGACGGGGCCATCGCCACGATCACGCTCAACGCGCCGCAGCGCATGAACACGATCTCGGGGCCGATGCTGAAGCAGCTCACCGACGCGCTGGTGCGCGCCAACGAGGATCGCGAGGTGCGGGTCGTCGTGCTGACCGGCACGGGCCGGGCCTTCTGTGCCGGCCTGAACCTCGAGGCGCAGGACAAGGGGACGGACAATCTCCGCGTCGGCTCGGGCGCGACGCCGACCAACATCGACCTGCGCAACACGCCGCCGCCGGTGCTGCACGGGATGGACAAGCCCGTGATCGCCGCCCTCAACGGATCGGCGGCAGGCTATGGGCTCGACCTTGCGCTCGGCGCCGATATCCGGGTCATGGCCCAGTCGGCGAAGCTCGCCGCGTCCTACGCCAAGCGCGGCGTTCTGCCGGAGTCGGGCGGTACATGGTACCTGCCGCGCATGCTGGGCTGGGCGAAGGCGGCCGAGCTGATCTTCACCGGCCGCACACTGACTGCAGCTCAATCGCTGGAGATCGGGCTGGTGAACCGGGTGGTGCCGGATGCCGAAGTGATGGCGGCGGCGCGCGACCTCGCGCTGGAGATCGCGGCCAACGCGCCGCTCGCGATCCAGGCGGCCAAGCGCATGATGCGGATGGCATGGAACGAGCCGTTCAACGAGCATGTCCACCATGTCTTCCTGCAACTTCTGCCGCTCATGCAGACGGAGGACATGAAGGAGGGGATCCGCGCCTTCCTGGAGAAGCGCGAACCCAGTTTCACCGGACGTTAACGGCTTCGCGCCGCCGCGCCTCTGCCGCGAAAAGGGCGATTTTCCCGGCGAACTTCGCTAGCATCGCTGGGAATTCTTCTCCTTCCGGAGTGTCAGATGCGCAAGATGATCGTGGGTTCGTTGGCTCTTCTGTTCGTCGCCGGCGCGGCACAGGCGGAGCCCGTGGTCTATACGTGGACCGGCCTCGGCACCAACGTGCCGGGCAGCTCGAAATGCCCGACCTACAAGATGACGATCAAGGTCACCGTCGACGGCGAGCAGGTGAAAGGCTGGTTCCAGCAGGAAGGCCGTCCGGAGCGCGGCTTCGAGACGACGCTCGGCAAGAACGGCGCGATCAAGACCGCCGCCATGGTCGGCGGCGGCGGCATGATGGACGTCATCGGCCAGATCAAGGACGGCGACTCCAAGATCAAGCTCTACGGCTACTGCCAGTTCGAAGGCCCGCTGGCCAAGCAATAGGCGGGCGCCTGCCACGCTGCGTCGGCAGGACCCGGCGCAACGTTATTGCTTGTCTGAAGTCCCAGCTACCATCGATTGACTTCGGATTGGCAGAGTTCTCCAATGGTTGCGCAACCTTGGGGAGAATAATATTGTTCAATATCCGTGGGCCGGCGATCTTGGGGATCGTCGGCACGCTTGTGTCTGCGTGTGTCGACGCGCCCGTCAAGCCAATGCCGGAGGCAACCAAGCGCAGCGTCACGTCCCTGACGGGGACGGTTTCCGGCATCAAAGTATCGGATACGTCGCAGATCGGAGCGCGCGGCAGCGACGAAGGTGCGCGGCGCGGCGCAACGCAGGGAGCTGCCGCCGTCTCAAACGGCAGCGTTCTAGGCCTGCTTTTGATGCCGGTGGGAGCAGCCGTAGGCGGCGCCAAAGGCGCTGCGGAAGCGCAATCCGAAGAAGCCGTCGACGCGACGCGCACGGAAATGCGCCTCGCGATGCAGGACACAGACTTCGCCGAAGATCTCCGGGCGCGCTTGGCATCAGCCAACGCCGGCGACATCGTCATCGCCAGTGTCACGGCGGGCAGTGCACCGCCTCCACAAGGCAGCGGAGCCGATGCGGCCGTGTCGCCAACAGCCCATGTCGTGGCGCTGGAGTACCGGCTGGGCATCTTCCATCCGCCACACGTCAATCCGCGTATCGCCCTGATCGCCGTGGTGACGGCGCAGGTGCAGTCGCCCGACCGTCGGCAGGTCCTGCACACTTCCCAATGGACATATTGCGGCGAGCCCCAGGATTTCATCCAGATGGGGGCAAATCAGGCAGCTTTGCTCAAAGGGCAGATCAACCAGGCGGCAGCCACTCTGGCCGAGGCCATTCCCTACGACCTCTTCGTAAGCAAGCAGCCCAGGCCTTTGAAAGGCTTTTGCATGGACTTCACGAATCTGCCGAGCGGGACGGGCCGCAAAGCGCCGTCGCTTGTCTACTGACGCGCGCTCGGTCCGGAGGCACGGGAACGTGGCGCTGGACCGCGATTGCGGTCCGGCTGCCTCGCGTTCCTTCGCTTAGTCCATTGCGATCGCGACGCGGCCGGTGACGCTGCGCTCCAGCAGCGCACGCATCGCCTGCGGCGCTTCGTGGAGGGCGAAGGTGCGGTCGACATGGGGGCGGCACAGGCCTTCCTCGCACCAGCCGCGGATGCGCTCCATCAGCTCGAACGTGCGGGCGGCCTCCTCGAAGCGTGCATCGTGGGGACTCCAGCCGACATAGTAACCGTAGTTGAAGCCCATCACGGCAATGGTCTTCACGAGCAGGATGTTCGCCGGCACCTGCGGGATCGTGCCGCTCGCGAAGCCGATCGGGCAGATGCGACCGCCGACCGCCATGCAGCGCAGCGACTGTGTGAAGATATCGCCGCCGACCGGATCGTAGACGCGGTCGACGCCGCGGCCGCCGGTCAGGCGCATCACTTCCTCGCGGAAATCGGTGGCAGTGTAGTCGATCACGTGATCGGCGCCATGGGCCTTGGCGAATGCCGTCTTCCGGGCACCGCCGGCAGTGGCGATGACCGTTGCGCCGAGGATCTTGCCGATCTCCACCGCCGCCATGCCGACGCCGCCGGCCGCGGCATGGACCAGCAGCGTGTGACCGCTGCGCACGTCGAGCGCTTCCGGCCAGGTCAGCGCGCCGCCGGAGGTGGGGTAGGAGATAGCGAGCTGGATCGCCTCGACGAAGCCCAGGTTGCGCGGCTTGGGGAAGACGTTGACCTCGTGCGCCACGACCTCCTCGGCCAGCCCACCCCAGTCGAGCACGGCCACCACCTCGTCGCCGACGCGCACGCGCGTGCAGGCGGGATCGACCTCGGTCACGACGCCCGATGCCTCGGTGCCCGGTGCGAAGGGGAAGGGCGGGCGGCGCTGGTATTTGCCGGCGATGACCAGCGTCGTGGCGAAGCTGACGCCGGCTGCCCGGATGCGAATCCGGACCTGGCCGCTCTTGAGCGCAGGCGAGGCGACTTCTTCGAGCTTCAGATCCTCGGGGCCGCCCCACTGGCGGCAGATCATCGCCCGCATGTCGTTCTCCTGCTGAAGAGCGGCGTGTCGCCGCGTGATTGGGGGTGCGAACCTGCCATTCCGCTGACGTTCCGCAAAGGATTACGTGCCGCTGCTCCGCAGGGCGAAGGCAACATGCATTGCCTCGCGGCTCTGGCCGCCCGGCGCGGGAGCAGCCTCTCAAGCCGGCCGTTTGCAACTTGCGGCGGCAGCGGCATAGTCGCCGGCATGGCGAGATCGGACGTTCGCGACAAGCTGTTGTCTGCCGGGCTGGAAATCCTGCATGCTCGGGGGTTCAACGCCACTGGCGTGCAGGACATCACGGATGCGGCGGGCGTCCCGAAAGGCTCGTTCTACAATCACTTCGGGAGCAAGGACGAATTGGGCGCCGCCGTGGTCGCTCGATACGCCGAGTTGGCAAGTGTGCACCGTGGATCCTTGCTCGGGCGGTCCGGCCGGCCATTGGCCAGATTGCGCAGCTATTTCAAGGCGCTTAACGAACGGGGGCCAGCGACAGGTTTCGCCCGCGGCTGTCTGCTGGGCAATTTCGCCACGGAACTGTCGGCGCAGAGCCCGGCCATCCGCGCCGCCGTCGCGGAAGCGTTCGCGCAATGGCGCGCTGTCGTTGCCGAAGTGATTGCCGAGGGCCAGCGGGCAGGGGAGATCGGCGGGGAAACACCGGCGATCGCGCTGGCGGGCTGCCTGATCGACGCCTGGGAGGGCGCGGTGATCCGCGCGCGGGTGGAGAAGAGCAGCGCACCGCTCACGGCATTCTTCGCCGTGACGTTCAGGAAAATTCTCGCCTGATCGAGGAAATCTCTCTCGAAACAAGTCGCCGGCCTGCTCATTCTAAGACGACCGGTCATCTTGACCGAAGGAGATCGAAGTGAAGCTTGCTGGTTCTGTGGCCCTGGTGACGGGTGCCAATCGCGGCTTGGGACGTGCTTTCGTCGATGCCCTGTTGCAGGCCGGGGTCTCCCGGATCCATGCCGCGGCGCGCGACCCGGCGTCGGTCGACAGGTCCGACCCGCGGATAGAGCCGCTCCGGCTGGACGTCACGCGGCCGGACGATGTGGAAGCCGCCGCCGCGACGCTGCGCGATGTCTCGATCGTGGTGAACAATGCCGGGATCATCCGCGGGTCGGGGTTGCTCTCCCCGGGCGGCGTCGAGGCGGTGCGGGCCGAACTCGAGACGAACTTCTACGGGCCTCTGCTGGTCAGCCGGGCGCTGGCGCCGATTCTCGCTTCCCACGGCGGCGGCGCGATCGTGAACGTGCTTTCGGCCCTGAGCTGGGTGAGCTTCCCCAGCTCGTCCACCTACTCGGTTTCCAAGGCGGCCGCGTGGTCGCTGAGCAACGGGCTGCGCAACGAACTCTTGGGACAGGGGACGCAGGTGCTTTCCCTGCATGTCGGTTACATGGATACCGACATGGTGAGGCATGTCGCGGCACCGAAATCGAGTCCGGCGGACGTCGCGCGCCTTGCCCTCGAAGCGCTGGAGGCCGGTCGTTCGGAGATCCTCGCGGATGAGGTCAGCCGGCGCCTGAAGCAAGGGCTCTCTGCCGAGCCGGGTGTCTACCTCTTGCCGCCGCCGGGTTGAGTCCACGGTCCGAAGGGCGGCATGTCCCGGCTGGGCTTCAGCGGGAAGACGGGCGCGCGCTTCTCGAAGAACGACCTGATGCCTTCCTGTGCATCGGCGCCCGCGGCGAGATGGCCGACGCACTGCAGGTCGAGCGTGACCGCGTCGAGCGGATCCTGCGCGCCGAGCATGCTCCACATCAGCCGTCGGTTCACGGCGGCGGCAACAGCCGACGAGGTCGACGACGCGAACCTGGCGGCGAGCGCCTGGGCGGCCGGCAGTAGCTCGTCGGGTGCGTGCACGGAGCGCACCAGCCCACCGGCCAGCGCTTCGTCGGCGCCGAAGATCTCGGCCGTCATCACCCATTCCTGGGCGCGTTGCATGCCGACCAGCCGCGGCAGGAACCAGGAGCTGCCGGCCTCCATCGCCATGCCGCGCTTGTTGAATACGAAGCCGATGCGGGCCGCCGTCGAGGCGAGGCGTACGTCCATCGGCAGGCACATGGTGATCCCGACGCCGACCGCCGCACCGTTGATCGCCGCCACGACCGGCTTGAGGCAGTTGAAGATGGCCAGCGTGATCGAATCGTCGGCATCGCGCTTCCGTGGCTGGCTGCCGTCGTTCCACACCTGGAAGGCGCCGGCGCCGCCGGAGATGTCCGCCCCGGCGCAGAAGGCGCGGCCGGCGCCAGTGACCACGATGGCGCGCACCTCGTCCATCGCGTTCACGTCGCGGAAGAAGCCGATCAGTTCGCGACTCATCGTTGTCGAGAAGGCGTTGAGCTTATCGGGCCGGTTCAGCGTGACGGTCATTACTCCGTCCGCCAGCTCGGTCAGCAGCGTCTCGTAGGCCATGTGAAGTGCCTTTCCTCCGGTTCCGCCCAGCAAGACGACGAGCAAGGCGGAATGTCGTTGCGCGACTCATTGGTTTGGGAAACATTCGCCGCAACATCGACGGATCGCAATGCTGGAGGAAGAGATGTCCCATCTGATCAAGACGGTCGAAGACGGCGTGATGAAGATCGTTCTGAACCGGCCCGACGCCATGAACGCGCTGTCGCGCGACATGATGACGGCGCTGACCGATGCGCTGGAGGAAGCGGCGGGAACCCGCGCCATCGGCTGCGTCGTGGTGCGCGGCGCCGGCGACAAGGCGTTCTGCGCCGGCGGCGACGTGAAGTCGATGGCGGCGGGCCGCGATCACGACAAGACCTACGAAGACAAGGTCCACGATATCCGCGAGCGCATGAAGGTCTCCGAGCTGCTGCACGAGATGGGCAAGCCGACCATTGCCATGGTGAACGGCGTGGCGGCCGGGGCCGGCCTCTCGCTCGCGCTGGCGGCCGACATGCGTTTCGCCGGCCGCAGCGCGCGCATGACGACGGCCTTCGCCAAGGTCGGCTTCTCGGGCGATTTCGGCTCGCACTTCTTCCTGCACAAGCTGGTCGGCACCGCCAAGGCGCGCGAACTCTATTTCACGGCGGAGATCTTGAACGCCGAGCAGATCGAGAAGCTCGGCCTGGCCAACCGCGTCGTCGACGACGCCAACCTCGACAGCGAGACCATGGCCTTCGCGAAGAAGCTGGCCGCCGGCCCACGCGTCGCATGGTGGCATGTGAAGAAGAACATGAAGGTCGCCGAGGAGGGCACGCTCTCGGAGGCGCTCGACAGCGAGGCCGCGCGCATGATCCGCACCGGCGAGACCGAGGACCACAAGGAAGCGGCCCGCGCCTTCGTCGAGAAGCGTGCGCCGGTCTTCAAGGGACTCTGACCCTCAGGGGCGCTTGGGACCCATCCGGGTGGCAAGGCGGGCCAGCGCGCCCGCCATGCCGTCCGGCATCGCCAGGATGGCGGCCAGCAGCAGCACGGCATGGAGCAGGGCGGACAGGCCCTTGCCGAGCCCGGCGGTGACGTCGGGAAAGAACTGCAGGAAGAGCCCGCCCAGGATCGCGCCGGACAGCGAATGCATGCCGCCGATCACCAGCCCGAACAGCATCTGTACCGATAGCGGGAAGCCATAGGCGGTCGGTCCGACGAAGCCGAATTGCCAGGCCGACAGGCAGCCGGCGAGCGCGATACAGGCGCCTGCGACGCCGGAGGCGAGGGCGCGCGCCTGCGCCACCCTTATGCCTTGGGCGAGCGCGGCGATGTCGTTGTCGCGCGTGGCGCGCCATGCTCTCCCGACCGACGAGCCCAGCAGGTTGGCGGCGATCCAGAGCAGTGCCGCCAGCAGTGTCAGCGTCAGCAGGAACATCCAGCGATCGTCGCTCAGCCCTGCATGGGGCGCGGCCGGGAGGTCGAGATAGAGGCCCTGCACGCCACCCGTCCAGCCTTCGATCGGCCGCCAGCGCAGCAGCTGGGGAAAGGCGATGGCGAAAGCATAGGTGACGAGCGCCTGCGTCCAGAGGCTGTGCGGGCCCGCGATCCGGCCGAGCCCGTAGCCGGCGACGAAGCCCGCCACGGGGGCCAGCAGCAGGCCGGCATGTGCCGGAAGCGCCGTATGCGTGCCGAGCAGCGCCGCGGCATAGCCGCCGATGCCGAACAGCCCCGCCTGCGCAAAGGAGAATTGGCCGCTGACACCGCACAGGATCACGAGGCCGACCAGCGCGATCGACCAGATCGCCGCCTGCGTGAAGCGGAAGACGATGAAGTCCGGCAGGCAGAAGGAGAGCGCGGCCGCCGCCACGAAGCCCATGGTCCACACGGTCCGCATGGGGCTACGATAGCCGTCACCAAAGAAAAATGGGAGCGGAGCGATGAGACTTAGGCAGTGCGTTTTCGTCTGCAAGGACCTCGAGAGCTCGCGCGAGGAGCTGTGCGACATCCTCGGCATCGAGGTCGCCTATCGCGACCCGGGCGTCGCGAAGTGGGGCCTGAGGAACGTGGTCTGCCCGGTCGGGCACGATTTCCTGGAGATCGTCACGCCGTTCCAGGAGGGGACCTCGGCCGGCCGCTACATCGACCGCCGCAAGGGCGATGGCGGCTACATGGTGATCCTGCAGGTCGCCAACGCCACAGCCGAGCGCGAGCGCATCACCGCCCTCGGCGTGCGTGCCGTCGCCCACAAGGACCTTCCCGAATACCACTACACGCACTTCCATCCGGCCGACACGTCGGGTGTGCTGCTGTCGCTCGACACGACGTTTGCGCCCCAGGGCACCGATCCCGCCTTGTGGTGGCCGCCGGCGGAGAAGGACTGGCTGAAGCATGCGCGGTCCGATGTCACCAACGGCTTGGCCGGCGTCGAGATCCAGAGCGAGGACCCGGACAAGGCCGCCGCCAACTGGTCCCGTATCCTCGACCGGCCGGCCGAGGGCGACATCATCCGCCTCGACGGCGGTCAGATCCGCTTCGTGCCGATCGCGGACGGCCGCGGTCCCGGCGTCTCCGCCTACGACGTCAAGGTCGTGGATCGCGAGCGCGTGCTGGCGGCGGCGGAGAAGCGCCACCGCAAGCTGGGGCCGACGCAGGTCGAGGTCTGCGGCTGCCGTATCAACCTGGTGTGACAGGTCGCCGGGGGGCCGGCGGACGATTATGATGAGATGTCGCCGCGGACGGTCCGCGCGCCGAGAGGAGCGGGCGGGAGCATGCTGCGGTTTCATCCCTTCACCATGGGACACCTGATCGGCGCCGCGATGGTGAGCGGCGCCGTGGGCGCGTTCCTGCCCGACGCGGTCGTGGGACTGTCGATGGTGGCGGGCTTCGTGGTGGCCGCCGCGATCAGTTCGTTCGCCTGCCAGTGGCGGCCGGGGCTGGAGGCGCCGGCGCTTCGGCTCTACGCCGCTGCGGTGTTGTTCAATCCGCTGATGCTGGCGGCGCTCGGATTCATGGCCGTCGACTGGGAGTGCGTCGCCGGCGTGCGGCGAGGCTGGAACTGTGTCGGCGCCGCCATCGCGGTCGCCGTCGCCGGGGCCTGTCTGCTCCCGGCGCTGTTCGGTCTGGCGTGGCGCCGCTTCAAGCGGCCCCGGCGGGCGGCCGGTTAGGCCGCGATCGCCTTGGCGAGCTTGCCGCGGATCATCGCCTCGGCCTCGCCGACGATGCGCTCCACGAGCTCCTTGCAGGTCGGGATGTCGTTGATCAGGCCCATGCAGGTGCCGGCCGACCAGATACCGTGCTCGAGGTCGCCGGTTTCGTAGACGATCTTGCCCTTGGCGCCGGCGACGAACGGCCCGATCTCCTGGATCGTCTTGCCCTCGCCCTCCATCTCGATCGCCTTCTTGGCCACCGAGTTGCCGTACACGCGGCTGGTGTTGCGCATGGTGCGCAGGATCAGGGCGGTGCTGCGCTCGTCGGAGGAGACGATCTTCTCCTTCACGTTCTGGTGGATCGGGGCTTCCTTGGTCGCCATGAAGCGCGTGCCCATGTTCACGCCCTCGCAGCCCAGCGCCAGCGCCGCGACGAGGCCGCGCGCATCGGCAAAGCCGCCCGAGGCGATCATCGGGATCTTGATCACGTTGGCCGCCGCGGGCAGCAGCACCAGGTTCGGCACGTCGTCCTCGCCGGGATGGCCCGCGCACTCGAAGCCGTCCATCGAGATCGCGTCGACCCCGGCCTTCTCGGCCGAGAGGCCGTGGCGGACAGCGGTGCATTTGTGGATCACCTTGACGCCGGCTTCCTTGAGCTTGGGCAGGAACGGCTTCGGATTGTTGCCCGCCGTCTCCACGATCTTGATGCCGGAATCGATGATGGCGTCGATATACTCGCCGTAGGGCCGCGGCACGAGCGTCGGCAGGATCGTGAGGTTCACGCCGAACGGCTGGTCCGTCATCTCGCGGCAGCGCTTGATCTCCTTGCGCAGGTCTTCCGGTGTCGGCTGGGTGAGGCCTGTCAGGATGCCGAGCGCGCCGGCGTTGGATACGGCCGAGGCGAGTTCGGCCCGCCCGACCCACTGCATGCCGCCCTGAACGATCGGGTGCTTGATGCCGAACATCTCGGTGAAGCGCGTCTTGATCATCTCTGCCTTTTCCCCCGCTGGGTGAGTTTCCCAAGCATTAGCGAACCGGCTGCGAGGCCGCCACCCCACCGACCGTCTGTCGGATTTCCCTTCCGCGGCGCGAGGTCAGGCCGAGATGAAAGCGAGCGTGTCCTGGAGCGTCGGCGCGCGCTGGCGCAGGAGGTCCGAGAAGGCGCCGACGATGTCGATATGGTCGACGTCGGGGTAGAGCTTGAGTTCGACCGTGCCGCCTGCGGCCCGCCAAGCAGCGGCGAGGCGCTCGCTGTTCTGCGGTTTGACCGTCGTGTCGGCCAGGCCGTGCAGCAGCAGCGCCCGCGGGAGAGGCGCCTTTGCATAGGTGATGGGCTGCGTGTCGACCCGGCCGGGCCGGCCGAAGATGTCCACCAGCCGGCGCGACGTGAGCGGCAGGAAATCGTAGGGGCCGGCGATGCCGATGACGCCGGCGAGTCTCATGCGGTCGACCCCGACCACTGCCAGGTACGGCGTCTTGGCGGCCAGCATCACGGCATTGTACGCACCTGCGGAATGCCCTGCCACGAACAGCTTTTCCGGCGCGATCCGGCCGGTCGACCATTTGGTGGCCAGCGCGCAATCCTCGATGAAGGTTGGGTAGCGGACATCCGGATAGACCCGGTAGTCCGGGATGATCGTGGTGATGCCGTGCGACGCCAGGGCCTGGCCGACGAAGAGGTAGTCGCCCTTCTTCCCCGAATCCCAGCTCCCGCCGTAGAAGAAGATCACGCTGCGCCCGTCGGGCCGCGGCGTCTCCGCCTCGTAGATGTCCAGCCGCTGGCGCGGATCGGCGCCGTAAGGGATGTCCGGTGTCAGCCGGTAGCCGTCGCGCGAAACGGTCGTGTTGAGCAGCGCCGCGGGCGAGCACCCCGTCAGGAGGCCGAGAGCCGTCGCAAGGATGCCTCGGCGCGCCAGCGTCATCGACCGGCGGCGTCGCGCACAAGGTCGCCCAGAGCGAGCGATGCGGTGAGACCGGGAGACTCGATGCCGAACAGGTTGACGAGACCCGGAACGCCATGGTCGGCCGGTCCCTGAACGACGAAATCCTGCGCCGGCGCGCCGGGCGGGACGATCTTGGGCCGGATTCCGGAATAGCCCGGTTGCAGCGCCCCGTCCTTGAGGCCGGGCCAGTAGCGTCGGACGGCGTCGTAGAACTTGTCGGCGCGATGACCATCGACCGAATAATCGATGCCGTCGATCCATTCGACATCGGGGCCGAACTTCGCCTGCCCGCCCATGTCGACGGTGATGTGCACGCCGAGGCCGCCCGGCACGGGGACGGGGTAGATCAGGCGGGAGAAGGGCGAGCGTCCGGTCAACGTGAAATAATTCCCTTTGGCGTAGTACGCGGTCGGCACCCGCTCGGATGGCATGCCGGCGATTTTTTTCGCAAGTGTCGGGGCGTGCAGGCCGGCGGAGTTGATCACCAGGCGGCAACGAAGATTCATCGGCTCCGTTCCGCCGACTTCCAGTTCGATGCCGCTCTCGGTGGCGCGCCCGCGCAGGACGGGACTGTGGAAGGCGAAAATCGCGCCATGGCTTTCGGCGTCGCCCTGCAAGGCAAGCATGTAGGAGTGGCTGTCCACGATGCCCGTCGTCGGCGAGAACAGGGCGGCGGTGCATTGCAGGTTGGGTTCGAGCGCGATCGCCTCCTGGGCGGTCAGCGGGCGCATGCCCTCGACACCGTTCGCTTCGGCACGCCCCTTGATCTCGGCAAGTTTCTGGCTCTCCACATCGTTCGTCGCGACGATCAGCTTGCCGCAATTGCGATGTGGCACGCCGTGCGCCGCGCAGTAGTCATAGAGCTTGCGCCGACCCTCGACGCAGGCGCGCGCCATCAGGCTGCCTTTCGGATAGTAGATGCCGGCGTGGATTACCTCGGAGTTGCGCGAACTCGTTTCGGTGCCGATCGCCTCGGCGGCTTCCACGACGATCACCTCGCGGCCGGCAAGCGCCAGCGCGCGCGCAACGGCCAAGCCTACGACACCCGCGCCGATGACGACGCAGTCCACGGTTTCGAACGAAGACGAATTCATGGCGCGCATGGTAAGGTCCGCGCCGGTAAGTGACGACAGGTTTTTGGACGCGTGGCCCCTCCGCATCCCCGACCTGCGCCGGTCGTATCGTTGCCGCGCCCGCGCTCGTTCTGGATCGCGGACGACCGGCAATCCCGCCACTCGTGCGAGAGGGAAGCGATGTCCGAACCCGTCGTTGTCGACGCTCTGACGGTCGACGTGATCACCGACAATGTCAGCGATACCTATGCGAGCAAGCCGGCTTTCGCAGTGTCCGAGATGGCCTCGATCCTGCTCGCGGGCGCAAAGGAGATATCGGGCGAAACGCTGCTCGTGGCCAATCTGGGCTACGGGCTGCGATTGCGGACGCGCCGCGGCACGGTCGAGCACACCCTGCTGTTCGACACCGGCACGGAAGGGGCGGCTTTCCTGCGGAACTGCCGCAATCTCGCGATCGACCTCGGCACGGTCGAGGCGATAGCCGTGACGCACGGGCACTGGGACCATATGGGCGCCCTCCCGGCGGCCCTCGGCGCCATCAAGGGAAAGCGCGGGAACGGCAGCGTCGCGGTGCATGTCAATCCCGGCATGTTCAACGAGCGCGGCGTGATGCTTGCCGACGGCACGATCTTTCCCGCCGCGCGGGTACCCACGCCCGCCGAGATGGAATCGATGGGCGCCCGCGTGGTCAACGAGCCGGGCGAACGCATCCTGCTGGATGGCCATTTCTATTACAGCGGCGAGATTCCCCGGGTCTCTTCCTTCGAGAAGGGAAGGACGGACCATCTGTGCCGCAAGGACAACGAGGAGGAGTGGCGGCCCGATCCGTTCCTGATGGACGAACGCCTGCTCGTGGTGAACGTCCGCGATCGCGGGCTGGTCGTGTTCAGCGCGTGTTCCCACGCGGGCATCGTGAATGTCTGCACCGAAGTGCGCCGCCGCTTTCCCGGGGTGCCCATCCATGCGGTGATGGGAGGACTGCATCTCGGCGGCGTCATGGAAGGGCTTATCCCGCAGACCGTCGAGGGGCTGGCGCCGTTCGACATCGGTTACATCGTCGCCGGTCACTGCACCGGCTGGCGGGCGCTGCACGCGCTTGCCAACGCCTATGGCGACCGGGTCAGCCAGTCGGCAGTGGGGACCAGTTACCGCTTCGATGCCGACCGGCCGGAGTCTCGGCGGCTGGCGCCGCCCGAGGCCGGTTTCGAGGGCAAACCCGCATGGTGAGTTGGGGCTTTCGGCCCGCTTCGTCATAGGTCGTTTGGAGCGTCCCGAAATGTGCTACCCCCGGTCGCAGTTCAGGGACGCCAGGATAGGGTCGCGGCATGAGGGGTGCGTTGGTCACGGGGGCCGGGTTGCGGATCGGCCGGGCGCTGGCACTGGCGCTTGCCGAGGATGGCTATTTCGTCTTCGTGCACCATAACCGTTCCGCGACCGGTGCACGCGAGACGGTCGCCCAGATCCGGGCGGCCGGCGGGCAGGCGAAGGCCGTGCGGGCCGACCTTGCATCTGCGCGACAGGCTGCGGCGCTGGTCGACAAATGCCGGGCGCCGGGCGTCGTGCTGACCTGCCTCGTCAACAATGCCTCGCTGTTCAAGCTGGATCGTGCACCGACGGCCGAGGCGGCGGATTTCGACGCGCACATGGCCGTCAACCTGCGGGCGCCGCTGCTGCTCTCGCAGGCGCTCGCCCGCCAGCTTCCCGACGACGAGAAGGGCATGATCGTCAACCTGCTCGACCAGAAGCTCTTCAACCTCAATCCGGATTTCCTGAGCTACACGCTTTCCAAGGTCGGATTGCAGGGCCTGACCGTCCTGCTGGCGCAATCCTTCGCGCCGCGCCTGCGCGTGGCGGGCATCGCGCCGGGGCTGACCCTTCGCAGCGGCAGCCAGACCGATGCGCGCTTCGCCGAACAGCATGCCGCCAACCCGCTGCAGGTCGGCGTCACGACCGACGATCTCGTCCGCGCGCTGCGCTTCGTCCTGGCGACGCCCAGCTTCACCGGCGACACGATCGTCGTCGACAGCGGCGAACACCTGACGGGCCGTCCGCGCGACATCGCCTTCGACAATAAGCCCGGCAGCAAGAAGAAGGGCAAATGAGCATTCCCACCGTCGAACGACGCATCTTCATCCGCGACCTGCGTCTGCAGGTCTCGATCGGCATCTACGATTTCGAGCTGGCCAAGCCGCAGGCGGTGGTCGTGAATGTCGACCTGATGCTGGAGGAGCCGGTGCGTGCCGCCGACGACAGCATCGCCAACGTGCTGAACTACGACGTGATCCATGACGGCATCGTCGAACTCGCGCGCGGCCGCCACTTCAACCTGCAGGAGACGCTGGTCGACGCCATCCTCAATCTTTGCATGGCCCAGTCGGAGGTGAGGGAGGCGCGGGTCTCGACGGAGAAGCCGGACGTCTATGGCGACTGCCGCGTCGGCTATGAGGCAGTGCGCCGCCGTGCCGGACGCTGAGCGGCGGCATCGGTGTCTCCATCGGCCGGCGCGGTCCGGCGCGCCACCCTCGTTCTGTTGTTGGCCGCCCTCATCTGGGGATCGATGATCCCGGTGCTGGCGGCGCTTGCCGGGCATTACGACAAGTGGCTGCTCTCGTGGTCGCGCTACGTCCTCGGCCTGCCGGTCCTGTGGCTGGCCGTGTGGATCGGCCGGCCGCCGCCCGCCCCGCCGCGCCCGTTGAACTGGAACCGCCTGCTGCGGCTTGGTCTCGCCATGACCGCGTTCTCGGTCCTCTACACGTTCGGCGTCGCGCACGCCCATCCGGCCACCGCCGCCATCGTGCTGATGTGCGGGCCGATCTGGGCCACGATCCTCGCCCGTTCGATGCTGGGCGCCACCACGCCGCCCGGCTTCTACGCCACCCTTGTCCTCGTCGTGATCGGAGGCGTCGTGGTGGTGCTGGGGACGCCGCGTGCCGATGGCCGCTTTGCGCTGGAAGGCGGCGAGATCCTGCTGGTGATCGCCCAGCTCTGCTGGAGCTGGTACTCGATCCGGGCCCAGCAATGGCTGTCGGACCGCGGCCAGATCGCGCTGTCGGCACTCACCTCGACCATGGCGGGGGTGCTGCTCGGTGTCGTCTGTGCGGTGGTCTGGGCGCTGGGCGGTATCGACTGGCCCACCCGGGCGCCCACGACGGGAGAGCTCGGGATGGTCGCCTGGATCGGCGTCCTCGGTGTCGCGGTGGCCGTGCTGTTGTGGAACACGGGGGTCTCGCTGGTCGGCGTGCCGGTGGCGTCGCTCTTCTCCAATTCGGCCCCGGTCTTCGCCATCGGCCTTGCCGCCCTGATGGGCCGCGAGCCGAGCTGGCTGCAGCTGGCGGGAGGGGCGATCGTGATGGGCGGTATCGTGGCCCTGCAGGTCCGTCAGCTTCGCCTCGCGCGGTCGCGGCCATGATCGATCCAGCATGAGGGCGCCACAATGATCGTCGGAGATCGCCGGCGCATGCTGGGAGCGTTCGGCGCAATGCTTTTCGTCGGCGTTAGCTGGGGCGCGAACATCCCGGTGACGAAGGCCATGCTGGGGCATTTCGACCTGCTGCCCATGTCGGCGATCCGCACCGGTGCAGCGGGGCTCGCGCTGGGATTGCTGCTGCTCGCCATCGAGGGATGGCGCAGCCTGAAGGTCGACCTAGGGCTGCGGCGGTTCGTGCTGCTTGGCATGATGATGTCGGGCTTCTTCGTGATGTACACGCTCGGCATCCAGTTCAGTAACCCGATCTCCGCGGCGGCGGTTCAGGTCGCGGGGCCATTGGTCGCCGCCGTTACCGTGCGCCTTGCGACAGGGGCCCGCTTCGATCCCGGCTTTCCCGTCGCGCTCGGGTTGACCCTGCTCGGGGGCGTGATTTTGGCCGCAGGGGCGGTGCTGGGTGCCGGCAAGGTAACGCTGGGCGGCGGCGAGATCGTCGTCCTTCTCTCCAACGCCGTCTGGACGCTCTACAGCCTCAAGGCGCAGGCGTGGTTCGACCGCGCGAGCCAGCTCCATCGGGCTTACGTCTCCTCGCTCGCCTCGATCAGCTGGCTGCTGCCGCTCAATGTCGCGCTGGTGGCGGCGGGCCTGGTGCGGTCGCCGTTTTCGGTGGGGGATGCGTGGGTGTGGACGCAGCTGCTCGCCGTCGCGGTGTTCGGCTCGGGAGTCGGCGTCTATTACTGGAATGTCGGCGCGAGCCGGCTTGGTGTCGCGATTGCGTCCCTTTGGATCAATCTTGTTCCGTTTTTCGCCGTATTCTGGTCCATGGCGTATGGCTTCATGCCAAATGCCTACCAGATCGTCGGGGGGCTCGTGGCGCTGAGCGGCGTTGTCTACATGCAGTGGCGGAAATTGCAGGCGATGAAATCATGATGGATGGCGAAAGCGCCCGGACCGGAGACCTTGTCATTGGCGGCTGCCGGTGGCTCGCCATACCCGGCGCGGCCGATGCCCGGGGCAAGATCAATTTCCTGCAGTTCGACGAACGGCTGGGCTTCATGCCGCGCCGCCTGTTCTGGCTGCACGACATCGCCCCCGGGCAATGGCGCGGTCGGCACGGGCATCGCGAATCGCATCTGGTCACGCTGGTCATGAACGGTTCCTGCCGTATCCATCTCGACGACGGCATCGGCAAGCAGACGGTCGTGCTCGACGATCCCGGGAGGGCGCTTCATATCGGCCCCTATGTCTGGCACGAGCTGACGGACTTCGCGCCGCAGACGGTCATCCTCGTCATCGCCTCGACCGTGTACGACGAGGCGGAGTACCTGCGCGACTACGACACGTTCCTGCGTGAAGCCACGGCGAGGAAGGCATGATCCCGTTCCTGGACATGAAGGCGGTTTATACCGAGCTGAAGCCCGAACTCGATGCCGCCTATGCGCGCGTCATGGAATCGGGATGGTACGTGCTCGGCAAGGAAGTCGAGGCGTTCGAGGCAGAATATGCGGCCTTCACCGGCACGCGGCACTGCATCGGGCTCGGTAACGGCCTGGAAGCGCTGGAACTGGCCCTGCGCGCCTGGGACATCGGCGCGGGCGACGAGGTCATCGTGCCCTCCAACACCTACATCGCCACCTGGCTTGCCGTGACAGCGGTGGGCGCGAAGGTGGTGCCCGTGGAGCCGACGCCGGCGGGCCCCAACATGGATCCCGGCAGAATCGAAGCGGCCATCACGCCGCGCACGCGCGCCATCATGCCGGTCCATCTGTACGGCGAACCGGCTGACATGGACGAGATCATGAAGATCGCGCGCCGCCATCGGCTGAAGGTGGTGGAGGACGTGGCCCAGGCGCAAGGCGCCCGGGTGCGGGACCGCCGGGTCGGCGGCTGGGGCGATGCTGGCGCCCACAGTTTCTTCCCAACCAAGAATATCGGCGCATTCGGGGACGGCGGTGCGGTGACGACCGACGACGACACCCTGGCCGACCGGCTGCGCGTACTCCGGAATTATGGAAGCCGGGTCAAATACGTGAACCTGGAGCGGGGCGTGAACTCGCGCCTCGACGAACTGCAGGCGGCGTTCCTGCGCGTCAAGTTGCCGAAGCTCGACGAATGGAACGCGCGTCGCCGCCGGGCGGCAGCACGATACGACGACGCCCTCGCCGGTATTCCTGGGCTCGACTTGCCACGAGCGCCGCAATGGGCCGAGCCTGTGTGGCATCTCTATGTGGTGCGCACGAAGCGCCGCGGGGACCTCGTGAAGGCGCTGGATGCGAAGGGCATCGGCACCCTCATTCACTATCCGATCCCGCCGCACCTCCAGCAGGCGTATGCGGACCTCGGGGCAGCGAAGGGCGCCTATCCTCTTGCCGAAGAACTGGCCGAAACCGTCCTCAGCCTTCCCATCAGCCCCCATCTCACCGACGACGCCATCGATCGCGTCGCCGCCGAGATCAGGACCGTATTGGCCTGACGTCCACTACATCGAGCTGAATTCAGGGCTCGAATGGATGCCGCGATAGTTGCGCTGGTAGTCCCAGTAACCGTCGTACGACCGCCGCGGCGAGCTGTACTGGTAGGTCGGCTGCTGCGTGTACGTGTAGGTCGTGGTCTGGTACGTGCGCGGCGGGGCGTAGGCTGGCGCGTAGTAGCCCGGGGCCGGGGCCGCGGTGGTGTAGCTGTACCCAGGGGCGTAGGCGTAGCCGGGGGCCGGACGCGAATAGTAGGTTTCGGAGGCGCAAGCGCCGAGCGACGTGGCCAGCAGCGCGACCGCAATGACTCCGGTGATGGGCTTCATGGTGGCGATCTCCTTTTCTGGAGAAGAAATGCCGAAATGACGCTTTTGGTTCCGTGCCGCCTTACTATTGCCGGATTGAGCTAACCCAACCCGAGCCGTTCGCCGCGATACGCGCCGCTCATTACGCGTTCCCACCAGGCGCGATTGTCGAGGAACCACCGCACCGTCTCGCGCAACCCGCTGTCGAAATCGTGGCGCGGGCGCCAGCCGAGTTCGGTCTTTATTTTGGTGGCGTCGATGGCGTAGCGGGCGTCATGGCCCGGCCGGTCGGTCACGAAACGTATGAGCCGTTCGTGCGGACGATGCGGGCTCTCAGGCAACATCTCGTCGAGGAGCACGCAGATCGTCCTGACGACCTCGATGTTCGTGCGCTCGCTGTCGCCGCCGACATTGTAGGTCTCGCCGGGGCGACCTTTCCGGAGCACCAGCGTCAGGGCCTCGGCATGGTCCTCGACATGCAGCCAGTCGCGCACGTTCTCGCCCTTGCCGTACACCGGCAGCGTCTCGCCGCGCAGCGCGCGCAGGATGACCAGCGGGATCAGCTTCTCGGGGAAGTGATAGGGGCCGTAATTGTTCGAGCAATTGGTCGCAAGTGTCGGCAGCCCATAGGTGTGGTGCCACGCACGGACGAGATGGTCCGACCCGGCCTTGCTGGCCGAATAGGGCGAGTTGGGAGCGTAGGGCGTGGCCTCGGTGAACTTTCCCGTCGGCCCCAGCGAGCCGAACACCTCGTCGGTCGAGATGTGCTGGAAACGGAAGCGGGCCCGTCCCGCCTCGTCGAGCGTCCGCCACCAGGCCAGCGTGGCTTCCAGCAGCGTGTACGTGCCGACCAGGTTGGTGCCGATGAACGGCGCGGCGCCGTCGATCGAACGGTCGACATGGCTCTCGGCGGCGAGATGGAGGACTGCGTCGGGCCTGACCTCCTGGAAGATCGCGTCGAGCGCCGCGCGATCGCAGATATCGGTACGGTAGTGCCGGTGGCGGTCGCTGGTGCGCGCCTCGGCGAGCGATTCGAGGTTGCCCGCATAGGTGAGCTTGTCGACGTTGGCGACCGACCAGTCCGTGGTCCGCACGATGTGGCGTACGACGGCGGAGCCTATGAAGCCGGCGCCGCCGGTGACGATGATCCTCATCCCTGCCTTCTAGCCGCGGCCGGCCGGACCGCCAAGCACAGCCGACGGCAGCCGGTCGGCGGGATCAGTGGTGCAGGATCTGGCCGAGGAAGAGACGGGTGCGCTCGTTGCGCGGGTTGGCGAAGAACGCCTCCGGCTCGTTCTGTTCGACGATCTCGCCGCGGTCCATGAAGATGACGCGGTCGGCGACGGCGCGGGCGAAACCCATCTCGTGGGTGACGCAGAGCATGGTCATGCCCTCGCGCGCCAGTTCCGTCATGACGTCGAGCACCTCCTTGACCATCTCCGGGTCGAGCGCCGAGGTCGGCTCGTCGAACAGCATGATCTTGGGCCGCATGCACAGCGCCCGCGCGATCGCCACGCGCTGCTGCTGTCCGCCGGAAAGCTGGCCGGGATACTTGTTCGCCTGTTCCGGGATGCGCACGCGCTTCAGGAGGCCCATGGCGACCTCCTCGGCGTCCTTCTTGGGCATCTTCTTCACCCAGATCGGCGCGAGCGTGAGGTTGTCCAGGATCGTGAGGTGCGGGAACAGGTTGAAGGACTGGAAGACCATCCCGACCTCGCGCCGGATGGCCTCGATGTTCTTGACGTCGTTCGAGAGGGTGACGCCATCGACGACGATGTCGCCCTGCTGGTGCTCCTCGAGCCGGTTGATGCAGCGGATCAGCGTCGACTTGCCCGAACCGGAAGGGCCGCAGATGACGATCTTCTCGCCTTCCTTCACGTCGAGGTTGATGTCGCTCAGCACGTGGAACTGGCCGTACCACTTGTTGACGCCCCGGAGCTGGATGATCGACGGGGTGTTGGACAGATCGCGGGCGGCTGATGTCGCCATGACTCGCTCCTTGGCGCCTAGCGGCGCGTACCCTTGTTGAGTTCGAATTCGAGGTACTTGCTGTATCTCGACATGGAGAAGCAGAAGATGAAGTAGACGAAGGCTGCGAACAGGTAGACCTCGCCGGGGAAGCCGGCCCAGTTCGGGTCGACCAGCGCCTGGTTCGCAGTGTTCAGGAAGTCGAAGATGCCGATGATCAGCACCAGCGACGTGTCCTTGAAGAAGCCGATGAAGGTGTTGATCAGCGGCGGGATCACGACGCGCAACGCCTGCGGCAGGATGATCAGGAGGGTCTTCTGCACGTAGCTGAGGCCCATCGCGTCGGCGGCCTCGAACTGGCCCTTGGGCAGCGATTGCAGGCCGCCGCGGATGACCTCGGCGATATAGGCGCCGGCGAACAGGATCACCGCGACCTGGGCCCGCAGGAACTTGTCGAAGGTGACGCCGCTCGGCAGGAAGAGCGGCAGCATGACCGAGGCCATGATCAGCAGGCTGATCAGCGGCACGCCGCGGATCAGCTCGATGAAGCCGACGCATAGCCCCTTGATGAGCGGCAGGTTGGAGCGCCGGCCGAGCGCCAGCAGCACGCCGTACGGAAAAGCGAAGGCGAGGCCATAGGTGGCGAGGATCAGCGTGACCGGCAGGCCTCCCCACAGGCTGGTCTCGACATAGGAGAGCGGCGCGATGGCGAGCTTCCACGCCGGCAGGATGCCGGCGATGCGCAGCACCAGGCCGACCAGCCCGACCGCGGCGAGCGCCCGGTAGAGGTTGATCTCGCCGGCACCGGCGATGCCGCGGCGCAGCATCATGCCGAAGCCGCCCACCAGCAGGCCGGCCACGAAGAACAGGCTGAGCGGGATATGGAGCTGGCCGAACATCAGCAGGAACGTGATGAAGGAGCCGACGGCCCAGATGACGGCCAGGCGCCAGTTCCACATGCGCCGGTCGGCGCTGAGCACCAGCATCGCGAGCATGGCGATCACCGCGAAGAGCGGCCGCCAGTGCTGTTCGTAGGGAAAGGAGCCGAAGAAGATGTAACGGAACTTTTCGCGGATCAGCGCCCAGCAGGCGCCGCCGCCGCGGCATTCCGAGCCGGTCGAGGCGGTGAAGTTGGCGGTGAACACCGCCCATTCGAGGAACCAGGAGAGGACCCAGCCGATCGCCACGATCAGGACGATCGTCACGATCCCGTTCAGCCAGCTCGAGAACAGGTTCTTGCGCGCCCAGCCCACCAGGCCGGTGTCCTGGGACGGCGGGGCGAGCTGCGGGCGGTCGCCGACAGGCATTGCGTCGGTCATGGGTCAGCGCTCCGTCAGCGCGATGCGCTTGTTGTACCAGTTCATGAACGCGGAGATCGACAGGCTGACCGAGAGGTAGGCCGCCATGATGATGAGGACGTTCTCGATCGCCTGGCCGGTCTGGTTGATCGTCACGTTGATCGAGGCGACGAGGTCCGGATAGCCGATGGCGATGGCGAGCGAGCTGTTCTTGGTGATGTTGAGATACTGGCTGGTCATCGGCGGCACGATGATGCGCAGCGCCTGCGGCAGCAGCACGAGGCGCATCGCCTGGCCGCGCGACAGGCCGAGGGCCGCGGCCGCCTCGCTCTGGCCCTTGTGAAGGGCGAGGATGCCGGAACGCACGATCTCCGCCACGAAGGCCGAGGTGTAGAGCACGAGCCCCAACAGCAGCGCCGTGAACTCGGGCTGGATGACGGTGCCGCCCGCGAAGTTGAAGCCCTTGAGTTCGGGCCAGCTCATATGGTGCGGCGCGCCGCCCAGCAGCCAGACGACGAAGGGCAGGCCGAGTGCCACGCCGAGTCCCGCCGTCAGCGTCGGGAAGGACTGGCCGGTCGCCTCCTGCCGCTTCTTCGCCCACCGCTTCACGAGATAGGCGGCGGCGATACCGACGAGGAGCGCCACGCCCATCCACTTGAAGATCGGGTCGGGCTGCGGCACCGGAAAATAGACGCCGCGGTTGGTCAGGAAGAGCGAGTTCCAGAACAGGCCGATTGCCTGCCGGGGACCGGGAAAGGCCTCGCTGATCAGCTTGTAGATCAGGAAGAGCCAGAGCAGCAGGGGTACGTTGCGGAAAGCCTCGACGTACCACTCGCACATCCGCGACAGCAGCCAGTTCGGCGACAACCTGCCGACGCCGACCAGCGTGCCGAGGATCGTCGAGAAGAGGATTCCGAGGACGGCGACGCGCAGCGTGTTCAGCACGCCGACCCAGATCGCCCGTGCGTAGGTGCTGGCGGGCGAATAGTCGATCATCGTGTCGCCGATCTCGAAGCCGGCTTCGCGGTGGAGATAGTCGAAGCCGCTGGCGATCTTCTGGCGCTGGAGGTTGTCCAGCGTATTGCTGACCAGAAACCAGGCGAGCAATCCGACGAGGCCGACGACGATGATCTGGAATACCCACCCGCGGACGACGGGGTCGTTCCAGGGCGCCACTTTCGCACGCGGTGCGGAGCCGGCCGACTGGACTGCCATTCCTTTTATCCCCCTGCTGGCGCGGGGTTTCCCCGCGTTGCCTTTGTCTTGTTGCCGGTCAGTCTAGGTGGGAATCGCCGGGTTGCAACCCGACGTCCCCGGAGAACCCTGTCAGCGGATCGGCGGGGAGTATTGCAGGCCCCCCTTGGTCCACAGCGCGTTCTGTCCCCGTGGGATCTTGAGCGGCGAGTCCATGCCGACGTTGCGCTCGAAGCTCTCGCCGTAGTTACCGACCTGCTTGACGATGTTGTAGACCCACTTCTCGTCGACCCCGAGCGCCTTGCCCATGCCGGGCGTGACGCCGAGGATGCGCTTGATCGAGGGGTTCTCGCTCTTCAGCATCTCGTCGACATTCTGCGAGGTGATGCCGTGCTCCTCGGCCTCGACCATAGCGAACAGTGCCCACCTCACAATGTCTGCAAACTGATTGTCGCCCTGGCGCACGGCCGGTCCCAGCGGCTCCTTGGAGATGATGTCCGGCAGGATGACGTAGTCGTCGATCGTCTGGGGAGGGGGCACGTTGGCGGCGCGTGTCGCGGCCAGGCTGGACGCGTCGGTCGTGTACACATCGCACCGTCCCGAAAAGAACGCCGACCTGATCTCGTCGACCTTCTCGATGACGACCGGCTTGAAGGTCATCTTGTTGGCGCGGAAATAATCGGCGAGGTTGAGTTCGGTGGTGGTCCCCGGGGCGACGCAGACGGTGGCGCCGTTCAGTTCCTTGGCGCTCTTCACACCGAGCTTCTTCGGGACCATGAAGCCCTGGCCATCGTAGTAGTAGATGCCGGTGAAATCGAAGCCGAGGGCTGTGTCGCGGGTCAGCGTGTAGGTCGCATTGCCCATGGTCATGTCGACCTCGCTGGACTGCAGCGCCGTGAAGCGTTGCTGCGAGGTGAGGGGAACGTACCGGACCTTCTCGGCATCGCCGAAGATCGTCGCCGCCACCGCGCGGCAGACATCGACCGAGAGGCCGCGCCACTTGCCCTGGCTGTCGGCCATCATGTAGCCCGCCGTGCCGATCCCGACACCGCAATTGAGGACGCCGCGGGCCCGGACGGCATCGAGGTCCTTCCCGGCGAAAGCGGGCGTCGCGGTCGCGACGGCGAGGGCGGCCAGCCCGGTGGCCGCGATCATGGTTTTGCGCATTTCTGCCCCCTGTATCCCTGCACTTGTCTGTCGTTCGTTAGGTCTTGTCGTTGGGCTTGCAAGCGGCACGCCAAAAAGGGGATGCCCAGTCTAGATCGGCCGGGTGTTCGGCGGAAACACCCAAAGCGTTCCCCCTTTGTGTGAGACGTATCCGGCCCGGGGAGCGGCGTCGGCCGGGGCATGCGAAGCCGGGACTCATCAGCATCGGCGGTTGGGATGGCGGCGGGAGAAGGCCGGCTCGCGCCGGGACCTCTCCGCGCCAGCGGCTTGTCCAAACGAAAACCGCCGCCCCTGGGGGCGGCGGTTCGTGTCTTGTGCGATCGCAGGCGATCAGCGGATCGGCGGCGAGTACTGCAGGCCGCCGTTTGTCCACAGCGCGTTCAGGCCGCGCTCGATCTTGAGCGGCGAGCCCATGCCGACATTGCGCTCGAAGCTCTCGCCGTAGTTACCGACCTGCTTGACGATGTTGTAGACCCACTTCTCGTCGACCCCGAGCGCCTTGCCCATGCCGGGCGTGACGCCGAGGATGCGCTTGATCGAGGGGTTCTCGCTCTTCAGCATCTCGTCGACGTTCTTCGAGGTGATGCCGTGCTCCTCGGCCTCGACCATCGCGTAGAAGGCCCAGCGCACGATGTCGGCGAACTGGTTGTCGCCCTGGCGCACGGCCGGTCCCAGCGGCTCCTTCGAGATGATCTCCGGCAGGATCACGAAATCGTCCGGCTTCGCCGGCGGCGGCGTGTTCGCGGCGCGGGTCGAGTACAGGCCCGAGGCGTCCGTCGTGTAGACGTCGCAGCGGCCGGCGTAGAAGGCGGCGCGGATCTCCTCGACCTTCTCGATGACGACCGGCTTGAAGGTCATCTTGTTGGCGCGGAAATAGTCGGCGAGGTTCAACTCGGTCGTGGTGCCCGGCTGGACGCAGACGGTTGCGCCGTTGAGCTCCTTGGCGCTCTTCACGCCGAGCTTCTTCGGCACCATGAAGCCCTGGCCGTCGTAGTAGTTGATGCCGGTGAACTCGAGGCCGAGCGCGGTGTCGCGGGTCAGCGTGTAGGTCGTGTTGCGCGAGAGTACGTCGACCTCGCCCGACTGCAGGGCCGTGAAGCGCTGCTGCGCCGTCGTCGGCACGTACTTGACCTTCTCGGAGTCGCCGAAGAGCGTCGCCGCGACCGCACGGCAGACGTCGACGTCGAGGCCCGTCCACTTGCCCTTGTCGTCCTGCTGGGCGAAGCCCGCGACACCGGTGTTGATGCCGCAGACCAGCTGGCCGCGCGCCTTCACCGCGTCGAGGTCCTTGCCCGCATGGGCGGCCCCCGCCGCACCGATCATCGCCACGGCCATGCTGCCGGCGACAACGTACTTGGTGATCATCCTGTCCACCCTCTGTTTAAGCCTCTGGTTCCCCATCGATCGCCTTTTGCGTCGTTCTAGGGATCGATGACGCAATTCCTAGGCGAACGGCCGCAGGCGCGCAACGGCGCTCGCGGCAGATCCCGAAAAGCCCGATGGCGACCTAGAGGCGGTCGGCGCCGCCGGCGGAGAAAGGATTGGTCGACCACGATTCTTCGCTGCGCTGGCCGAAGAACCACCCGCCCCGGTTGCTGCGCGGCGTGGCCTGCTTGATGTCCTGCTGCCAGCGCCGGTAGGAGACCAGCGCCTCGCCCGAGAGGGCGCCGTTGCCGCCGTTCTCGGAGACATAGGGCGCCGGATCGACGAACTGGCCGCTCACGATCACAGAGAAGTGCAAGTGCGAGCCGGTCGAGCGGCCGGTCGAACCGACATAGCCGATCAGGTCGCCCTTGCGGACGCGGGTGCCCGGGCCCATGCCGTCGGCGAAGCGCGACATGTGGGCATAGAGCGTCTCGAAGCTGTCGGCGTGGGTGATCTTCACCGTGCGGCCGTAGTTGAAGTACCAGCCCTGATGGTTGATGACACCGTCGGCCGCGGCATAGATCGGCTCGCCGGTCTTGCCTTCGTAGTCGATGCCGTTGTGGAAGCCGCCGCCGGTCTTGCGCCCGTAGTAGCGGCGCACGCCGAACGGCGAAGACATGCGCGCACCCGGACGCGGGTCGCCGAGCATGGTGCCGCCGAGGCGGCGGCCCTGCTCGTCGAACCAGCCGTCGGGCTGGTTGGACGGCGAGAACCACCAGAAGGACTGCCGGCTCTTGCCTTCGCCAAGGCTCGCCACGAGGACACGCGAGACACCGTCGACGGTGCGGCCCTGGACGATCTCGACCTGGGCGCCGGCCGGGGCGAAGCCTGCGAGCGCCTGCTGGAGTTCGCGCAGGCTGGCGGGGTTCATGCCGGAGGCGAGGGTGTTGGCCAGCGTCGCGCCGCTCACCTTGGCGACCTTGAGCGAATCGGCGGCGAAGGCACGCGCGCTCGAGCTGGCCGGCGCGGCGGCACTCGGCACTGTCGAGACGCGTTCGTCGTCGTCCTCGGTCGCGCCGGGAGCCAGCTTGTAGCCGTAGGTACCGTCGCTGCCGCGGGCGAGCTCGACCGCGAGCGACTTGTTGGAGAAGAGCTGGAGGGAGACCAGTCGCTTGGGCTGGCCGGCACCTTGGGAGAGCAGGACGGCGCGGCCGGAGCTGGCCTGGACCTCGGGCTTGCTCATCGCCTTGGAGATGGCATCGGCGGCGGCCTGCGCGTCGGCCGGATCGACCTGCATCGTCAGGAGCTGGTTGGCGACGGATCCGTCGGCCGCGATGGAGAAAGGTTGGACGTCTTCGGAAGGGGTGGCGGATTTTGCCGCCGGCTGGAGCTGCCGCTTGGCAGGCGCCTTCACCTGGGCATGGGCCCGGTCGTCGAGGAGGAGCTGAAGGGAAGATACTGCAATCGTCGCGGCCATAAGACTGCGGATGGTTCGCCAGCACTGGGCGCGTTTTTGACGCGTCGTCGTGAACGCCATCGGCTTCTCCCGTTCCATTGAACGCTAAACATTGACCCTGGAGGCGACCAGCGACTTACCGACCTCCCCCAAGGCCGGTGCCCCCCGCGTGCCCCGCTCGCGGGCGATACTGGCCATGGAGTATCCACAAGTCCAACAGAAAGTTGCAAAAATGCAACACCCCTGCGCGTGCCCTATCTTATTGATTAAAAAAGAAAATTTGGTGTTTGGGTTATTTTCGGTCTTTAATGGTCACAGGGGGAACCGGAACGTCTTCGCCGGATGCGCGCATCGTGCGATATCGCGCCAGCAGACCGGCCGCCTCGGCCATTTCCTCGACATCGTTGAACATCGGCACGCCCGCACCCGCCATGGCTGCAAACCATTCGGCGCGCCCCGGAAGGGTCCCCATCATCGAGTGCATCACCGGCAGGCGTGCGGTGCGGGCGAGCATGGCTAGGCGCTCTATCACCGGACCGGCATCGACCATGAAGGGCACGACGTGGATCATCATCACCACGTCGTAGGTCTCCGCGGCATGGTCCATCGCGACCTCGAAAGCGAGGCCGAACCGGTCCTCGCGTGCGTCCGCCAGCAGGTCGACGGGATTGGCGACCGAGGCTTCCGGCGGAAGCTGCTGCCGCAGGATGTCCGTCATGGGCCGGGGAAGGGCGGCGATGTCGAGTCCTTCGGCCGACGCCTGATCGGCACACAGGACACCTGGCCCGCCGGAATTCGACAGGATGAGCGCGCGGCGGCCAAGGCCTTGCGGAAAGCGCGCGAACGCGGCGGCGGCGATCAGCAGACGTCGCAGGCTGTTGACCCGCACGATCCCGCAGGAGCTGCAGAACGCCTCGATGGCCGCGTCGTCGTTGGCGACGGCGCCTGTATGAGCGGCCGCAGCCCGCGCGCCGACGGCGGTCCGGCCGCCGAACAGGGCGATGACGGGCTTCAGCGCGGCGACACGCCGGGCAACGGCGCGGAAGCGCTCGTGGTCCTCGATCGACTCGACATAGAGCAGCGCCGCGCCGATCTCCGGCCGGTCGCCCAGCCAGTCGAGATAGTCTTCCACACCGAGATGCAGCGCGTTGCCGACCGAGACCACGGAGACCAGGGGCAGGCCGCGTGCATTGGCCTTGTCGATCATTTCCTCGGCCAGCGCGCCCGACTGGGAGACGAAGGCAAGCCCGTTGGTCTGCCCCGCGGCAATGCCGGGCGGAAGGTCGCGCAGGAAGGTGGCGGCGAACCGGCAGGCCGGGTCGAGATGGACGATGCCGGCGCAGTTCGGGCCGCCGATCGTGAGGCCGCGGGCCGTCGCCAATACCTGCAACGCGTCGTTGCGCGCGATGCCGGCAGGCCCGGCTTCGGCAAAGCCTCCGGGCAGGACGAGCAGGTTGCGGATGCCGCGATCGGCGGCTTCCGTAGCCGCGTCGAGGATGGCGTCGGGCCGGATCACGATGACGGCAAGGTCTACCGGCCGGTCGATGGCGGCGATCGAGGTCACCGCTTCGTAACCGAATATCGAACCGCCCCTGGGATTGACCGGCACGACGCGTCCGCCATAACCGGCCTGGCGCAGCATCTGCATCACGGCACCGCCCGAGGAGGTGGCGCGCTCGCCGGCACCGACGACCGCGACGCTGGCGGGCGAGAAGAACGGCGAGAGGTCGCGGCGGCGGCTCATGACGAATTGTTTGCAGCACGAACATTAGAGGAGAACAAGCATGGCGGACCCGATCGAACTGCTGGTGCAGGGCAGGGCGCACGATCTGGGCGGCGGCTTCGCCGTGCGCCGCGTGCTGCCGAGCGTGAAGCGACGCATGGTCGGCCCGTTCGTCTTCCTCGATCATTTCGGCCCGATGGACGTGCCGCCCGGCGGTGGCATGGAAGTGCGCCCGCATCCCCATATCGGCCTGGCGACCGTGACCTACCTGTTCGATGGCGGGATCTTCCATCGCGACAGCCTGGGATATGCGCAGGCGATCCGGCCGGGCGACGTGAACTGGATGACGGCGGGCAGCGGCATCGTCCACAGCGAACGCACGGAGCCGGAACTGCGCGCCAGCGGCTTCCGGATGCACGGCGTCCAGACCTGGGTGGCCTTGCCGAAGAGCCACGAGGAAACCGCGCCGTCGTTCGAGCACGTGCCGGCCGCGCAGCTTCCCGCCTGGCAGGAAGGCGGCGTCGCGCAGCGCCTGATCGTCGGCACCTACGGGGGCCTGATCGCGCCGACGACGCATTTCTCGCCGATCTTCTATGTCGGCGTCGTCGCCGATCCGGGGGCCAAGCTGGTCGTCGCCCCGGAACACGAGGAGCGGGCGATCTACCTGGCCGACGGCACGCTGACAGTGGGCGACCGCCAGCTCGGTGTCGGCGACCTCGCGGTCCTGTCGCCCGGCCACGCGGTCGAGGCGATCGCCGGTCCCGAAGGGGCCAAGGCGATGCTGCTGGGCGGCGCGACGATGGACGGGCCGCGACACATCTGGTGGAACTTCGTCTCCTCGAGCAAGGAGCGCATCGAGAAGGCCAAGGAGGATTGGCGCGCGCAGCGGATGGGCAAAGTGCCGGGCGACGACGAGTTCATCCCGCTGCCCGACCGCTGAGACGGTCGTCGAGGCGCGATCAGGCCGCCGGCGGCGTCCAGCTCGTCTCCTCGTCCAGCGGATAGACGGGGCGGGGCAGCTTCGTCCAGGTGAAGTTGGCCAGCCCCGGCGACGTGAGGCCGGGGCAGTCGACCTCGTAGATCTGCTCCGGCCGGAAGAATTCGTCGAAACCGCCGCGGAAATGCCCGCGGCTCTTCACGACGACGACGCGGGCCTGCGCGATGTCGAGGCCGAACATCTCGAACTGGCGCGGATCCATGCACTGGCAGCGGTGGCTGATCACCACGACCTGCACCCCGCCGAGATCGAGCAGCGCCGACGGTCCCATGTCCGACGAGACGTTGCGCAGCACGCCGCGACGCCCGACATAGCGGCCATCCGACAGCTTCACCACGCGCGCCTCGCAGTCGAAGGGCTGCGAGAATTCCTGATGTTCCTGCGAGTTGAAGGAGGCGTTGAATGTCGAGCCTTCTCCGGCCTCGTGCGCCTTCGCCGCCAATGCGGCGTCGTTGAACACGCCCAGGATGACGCCTTGCGCCTTGGCCATCTTCAGCGCGCGCAACAGATAGGTCGTGTTGCCCCGGCCGCCGCCGCCGGGATTGTCGCCGACATCGGCCAGGATGATCGGCTTGCGTCGCCGGTCGCGGCCGACCGATACGGCGAGCTGGACCGCATCGGCGAGCGACATCGCTTCGCGCTTGAACCGCTCGCGCATCTCCCAAGCCCGCTTGGCGATATCGAGGGCGAGATCGGCCGCCGCGTTTCGATTGGCGTTACGCGCGGTGACGACGGCAGTGAGGCCGTTCTTCGGACTATCGGCGTAGGCGAAGCCCGCCATCACCGAAACGTTCAGGATGTCGCCGCCGACTTTCGTCTGGCCGTAGTTGATCAGGTCGGCATAGGGGCCGCGCGCGGTCAGAAGGGCGATCTGGGGCGGCACCAGCGGCAGCTTCACCATCTCGACCGCCGTGCGCGTCCCCGCCAGCAGCTCGCGCATGTGCTGCGCGGATTCGACGCCGCGCTCGTAGATGTCGGTATGCGGGTTCTCGCGATAGCCCACGAACGCATCGAGATTGTCCGTCATCCGCCGTGATACGTTGGCATGAAGGTCGAACACGGAGACGATGCGCACGTCGGGTCCGGCGACCCGTCGCAGCATCTCGAACAGGTCGCCGTCCGGATCGTCCGTGCCCTGCGCGAGCGCCGCGCCATGGCACGACACGAAGATGCCGTCGACCGGCAGGACCGAGCGGAGACTTGCTTCGATTTCGGCGAGAAAGGCCCTGAAGAACTGTTCCTCGACGGGGCCGCCGGGTTGCGCCAACGCCACGCGCAGCGGCACCGGGGTCCAGGCGCCGGTGCGGTCCATCTCGGTGAAGAAACCGGGCAGGTCCGGCATGGTGATGGACTTGCCCGACCGCGCCTCGCTCACGATGCGATTGCCGCGGATGTCGACATCCTGCTCGAAATCCTCGGCGGTCGTGACGGGCGAGAAACGATTGCACTCGATCGCGAAGCCGAGAACGGCGATCCGCGGATTGTCGTTGGACAACAGGCCCTCCTAGGAATGGCGCGCGAGGAACGCGTCGACCATCGCGTTGAATCTATCGGCCTGCTCGAAATATGGCGAGTGGCCGGCATCGGGAATCGTCTCGGCCTCGCCGCAGGGCAGGGTTGCCGCGATGGCGCTTGCCAGGAAGGGCGGGAACACGACGTCCTCGCCGCCCGCGATCAGCAGGGTCGGCACGTCGAACGCCGCCAACCCGGCCGGCAGGCGCGTCGCGGTCCGACGCAACCCTTCGCGCACCTTGCCCTTGTCGAGCGTGCCCGCCATCTCGTCGATGCTGCGGTAGAGCAGGTGGAGGGAAGGCGATCTTTCCGCCGCACGGGTGCCGACGGCCGGATGGATGCCGCGCGCCGCGCCGTCCGCGATCTCGACCTCCGCCTTCTTCGCCCACGCATCGTAGGCGCTGCCGCCCGACGGATCGCTGCCGCGCCGATCGAGCGTCCCCGAGGTCGAACTGAGGACGAGCGCCTTCACGCGCTCGGGATGGGCGATGGCGTATTCCAGCATGGTCCAGCCGCCCATCGATTGCGCCACCAGCCGCACATCGCCGAGCTGCAAATGGTCGATCAGGGCGGCGAGGTCGTGCGGGTAGTCGGCGGGATCGATACCGCCCGGGACCGGATCGGACGGCGCGAAGCCGCGATGGGCGAAGGTCACGCAGGTGAAGCGCGGCGCGAAATGCGCGACCTGCTGCCACCAGCTCAGATGGTTCCCGCCGAGGCCGTGGGCGAAGACCAGGGCGGGACCGCTGCCGGTCACCTCGTAGTACAGATCGCCGAACGGGCGCTTGAGCCGGCCGCTCTGGCGCGTCGGGGCGGCGTAGGATGTCATCGTGTCCTCTCCTCAGAAGAGGAACAGCCTAGAACCCGAGATGCCGAGCGGCCAGCGGCCCGCTGCGAAGAGGCGGAACTTGCTTTCGAAAGGCGAGGCGTCGTCGCCGGCGAGACGGGCGACTGCCAGCTGATACACCGCCTGCGACGCCGCGCCCGCCGCGACATGGATCGAGGGTCGAGCGGCCCCGCCGAGCCGCGCGGCGGCGGTTGCGGCCTTGCCATGGACGAGGTCGCCTGCGCCCGTGGTCAGGTCGGTCAGCGCGGTCCACAGCGGCTGCTCCGGGAAACGCGTCTCGGCCCGCGCCAGCAGGTCGCGTCGCCGCTTTTCCTCGCAGTCCCACCAGGACGACGACCATTCGGGCAGCTGGAGTATGGCTTCCGCCTGCGGCCAGCCCGTCGCGACCTCCAGCGTCGAGACGTCGAAGCCGAGCGCCGCGGCATAGGCCATCGCGTCGGTGCGGTCGCCGTCGGTCGGCGGCTCGCCCAGGGCGGCGAACCACGAAGCCGTCCGCACGTCCGCGTCCAGCGCGGCGAGAAGTCCGTGCGGCAGGTCGACGACGATGGACGTGGTCACGCCGCCTGCCGGACCTCAGGCAGGGTGAGGCCGTACTTCGCGGACACCTCGGTCGCGCGCTTCAGGAAATCCTCGCGCATCTCGTCGTTGGTGCGCTGCTTGATCTTCCATTTGCGGAAGATCTCGTTGTTGCGCGACTTCGAGCTGCCGAAGAAGGACGGAAGATAGGGGAAGTATTCGTTCACCGCCGCTTGCAGCCGCTCCCTGCCGCCGGGCGTCTTCACCAACTCGGCCGAGAAATCCTCGCCGAACTGCGCATGGAAGCGCTCCTCCGGCATGGTCGCCCGCGCGAGGTTGCGCAGCGGATGGAAGGTGCAGTGGAGCAGGTCCTCGACCTGCAGGATCTCGGCGAGGTCGGCCAGCAGCTTGATGGCGACGAACTCCTCCCACGTCTTGAGCGGGAATTCGAAGATCGACAGCGGCTTCTTGCCGGTGCCGGGCACCATGCGCTCTTCCGGAATGCCCATTTGCACGCCGAGCTGCCGGAAACGCACGTGGTGGCCGTACTCCTCCATCGCGACGCGGCAGGTCAGCCATTTGGCGTAGGGCGTCGGCGCGTAGGCGATGGCGGGCTCGTCGAACACCTGCGCACCATAGAGCTCGTTGACCGCGTGGCTGATCACCAGCTTTCCGACAGCCTCGCGGTATTCTTCCGGAGCATCCTTCAGCTCCTCGACGGTCTTGACGACGATCGATTCGGTCGCGGGTGACTCTGTCATCGGGTGTCCTCCTAGACGAGCGGCTCGGTGTTGAACGTCTCGAGGTCGGTGGCGAGGTCGGTGAAGCTGTCGCCGAAGCGGCGCACGAGGTCGTCCGCGAGGCCGGCGGGGTCGGAGGCCTCGAGCCGCGCGGTGGGCCGCGGCTGGCCGAACAGGAAGATTTCGCGGCCGCGCACGCCGAGGAGCTGGCCGGTGACGGACTTCGCCGCCGGCGTGCAGAGTGCGGTCACGAGATCGGCGACATGGTGCGCCCCGATCCGGAGGGCGCGCTCCTTGTAGGTCTTCTGCGCATCGTTGGCCGGCTGGATGATGTCGGTCACGCGCGTGCGGGCGAACGGCGCGACGGCGTTGGCGGTGATCCGGGCGCGCGCGAGGTCCATCGCGGTGACGCGCGTGAGGCCGAACAGGCCGGCCTTGGCGCTGGCATAGGCCGCCTGGCCGAGATTGCCGTAGAGGCCTGCCGACGAGACGATGTTGACGATGCGGCCCCAATCGTAGCCGTCCTTGCCGCCGCGGCCCGACTTGCCCTGCTCGCGCATCGCGGAGGAGGCGGCGCTGGTCAGGTAGAAGGGTGCCGAGAGGTTGTTGCGGATCACCGCATCCCAATCGATGGGATCGGCGCGGAACACGAAGGCGTCGCGCAGGATCGCCGCGTTGTTCACCACGATGTCGAGGCCGCCGAAACTCTTCACGGCGGTCTCGACGAGCTGGCGCGCCGCCCCGGGAGAGGCGACGCTGTCGGTGAAGGCTATGGCACCGTTGCCGAGCGAAGCGGCCACCTCGCGTGCGACCGACGGATCTCCGCCTTCGCCCGCGATCGACGCGCCATTGTCCGCCACCACCACGCGGGCACCAGCGGCCACCAGGGCCTCGGCGATGGCGCGACCGATGCCGCGGCCGGCGCCGGTGACGATGGCGACCCGCCCGTCCAGAAGAGACGTCATTGTTCGGCTCCCGTCTTCCGGTTCGCACTCGCCATCTCGGCCGCCGTGTAGAAGGCGTCCGCATGGATATCGAGGCGGCGCATGTCGCGCGCCTCGAACAGTTTCGTCGCCGCCTCGACCATCACCGGCGGGCCGGCGAGGTAGGCCTTGCAGCCGTCGAGTTCGTCGAAATCGCTGGCGACCGCCTCGTGGACCAGGCCGGTGCGATGGCTGCCGTCCGCCGCCTCGCTCAACACGGGCGTGAAGTGCAGGTTCGCATGCTTCGCGGCGAGGGCGGAGAAATGGTCCTGTAGATAGAGGTCGCGCTCGGTGCGGACGCCGAAATAGAGGTAGATGTGCTGCGGCATTCCCTTCTGCAGCGCCCGCTCGACGATCGACTTGATCGGCGCGATGCCCGAGCCGCCGGCGACGGCGACGATGGGGCCGCGATGCGATTCGCGCAGGTACGACGCGCCGAACGGCCCCTCGACCCGCACGCGATCGCCGACCTTCAGCTTTTCCGCGACATGGGTGCTGGTCGCGCCGCCGGCCGTGCGGCGGACATGGAACTCCAGCACCGGATCGCCCGGCACGTTCGCCATCGAGTAGTCGCGCGGGGGGCAACCCTCGAACGTCACCGAGGCGAACTGGCCGGCCGAGAAATCGAACGGCCCGCCGGCGACGATCTCGAGCCGGATGCGCTTGATGTCGTGGGTGGCGTCGTCGAGCGCGGCGACCCGGCAGTCGAGCACGCGCCGCGGGTGGACGATCAGGTCGTCCTCCTCCAGCCATGCGACCTCGCTGTCGTCCCAGGGCACGGCGCGACAGGCGAGGATCAGGCCGCGGTCGCGCTCTTCGTCCGAGAGGGCGAACTCGGAATAGCCTTCCATCGATACCTCGCCCCTGGCGAGATGCGATTTGCAGGCGCCGCAATTGCCCGATTGGCAGCCGAATGGATAGGGGATGCCGGCGTCGAGCGCGGCTTCCAGGATGGTGGCGCCGGTCGGCACCTCGATGGTGCGGTTGGCCTGGGCGATGCGTACTTTGAAACTCATGAGGCGGTGTTGCCCTTGGGTCCGGCGTTGCTTATTTGTTTGATCCCCAAACAATCCGCGTTTACCACTCCCCCGATGGAACGTCCACCTGCCGCGCGCCTCAAGAAGCCTGCCGCAACGGCCGATATCGCGCTGGCCGGCGACGCTTCGAAAGGCACCGGCCTCGATCGCGGCATGCTGCCGACGCTGCTGGGATATGCCCTGCGGCGGGCCCAGTCGGCGGTGTTCGCCGATTTTGCCGCCGCGTTCGCGGCTGCCGGCGAGGCGCTGACACCGGGCGAGTTCGGCCTGCTCGTGCTGGTCGACCGCAACGCGGGGCTCAGCCAGATGGCGCTGGCCCGGGCCCTGGGCATCGACCGCTCGACCCTGGTGCCGATCCTCGACCGGTTGCAGGGCCGCGGGCTGCTGGTGCGGCGCCGGTCGGCGACCGACGGGCGGACCCATGCGCTGGAGCTCACCGATGCGGGCAAGGCAGCGCTCGCGCGCTATGCCCGCGTGGTCCGCACGCACGAGAAGCGCATCGCCGCGGGTCTTTCGACCGCCGAAACGAACATGCTGATCGCGCTGCTGGAGAAGGTTCGGGCGTCGGTATAGTCGCCGCCCCGTGACCGCGCCTGCCGTTCCCGCTGCTTTCGACTACGACGCGCCCGCCGTGCGCCGCGGGCGGCTATGGCTGTTCGCCATCACGGCGCTCTGCTTCATCCTCTGCCAGTTCACGCGCTCCGTCACCGGCGTGCTGGGACCGACCCTGCGGGCGGAGATCGGCCTGTCGGCCGAACAGCTCGGGACGGTCACCGGCGCCTTCTTCTGGGGAATCGCGCTGATGCAGATCCCCTCCGGGATCCTGTTCGACCGCTACGGTCCGCGTCTCACCATGACCCTCACCCTGTTCGCCGGCGTGGCCGGTGGGTTGATGTTCGCGTTCGGCCGCACCTTCGGCGAACTGGCCGTCGGCATGTTCGTGCTGGGGCTCGGCACCTCGGCGGTCTTCATGGGCGCCATCGTGCTCATCGCGCGCTGGTGGCCGCCCCGGCGTTTCGCCACCCTGTCCGCGACGATGATGTCGCTGGGCTATGTCGGCAATCTGGCCGGCACCGAGCCGTTCGTCTGGGTCATGGAGAGCATCGGCTGGCGTTCCGGCTTTGCGCTTGCCAACGTCGGGCTGCTCGCCTGCTCGGTCCTGATGCTGGTTCTCGTGCGCGATGCGCCGCCGGGGTCCGACTGGACGACGCGCGCGCCCGAACCGCTGCCCTCGGTCGTGCGCGGCCTTGGCGAGATATTCCGCCATCCGGCGATGCCGGGCCTGATCGGCGCGGCCATGATCGGCTACTCGACCAACTTCGCCTTTCGCGGCCTGTGGGGCGGGCTCTACCTGCTGGACATCCATGGCATCGGCACGGAGAAGACGGGCCGGCTGCTCCTCGTGATGGCGGCGCTGGGCACGGTCGGCATCTTCATGGCGGGGTGGCTGGCCGGGCGCCTCGGCTCGCCCCGGCCCGTGGTGCTGTTCTTTGCCGCCGTCAGCTTCGCCTGCATGAGCACGCTCGCCTTGTGGCCCGGCATCCCGACGCCGACCCTGATCGGCGTGCTGCTGCTGTTCGCGCTCTTCTCCAATTTCTTCCCGGCAATCATCGAGCATGGCCGGTCTCTGTTCGACGACCGCCTGCGCGGCCGGTCGCTGACGTCGATCAACGTCTGGGTGTTCGTCGGCGTGGGCATCACGCAGCCCGTGACAGGCTACCTGATGGAATCCTTCGTGCCGGCCGACGATCCGTCGGGCCCCTTGCCCGAGACCGCCTATCGTGCGCTTTTCGCCTACCTCGCGGCGCTGGTCCTGACCGGCGCCTCCCTCTACGCCGTGTTTGCAAGGTATCGACGCTCATGACCGCCCCTTCGGCCCATCCCGACTTCCAGCATGTCGGTAAGGATTTCACCCACGATTCGGAAATCCTCGCCACGCTGCGCGCCAATCCGCCCGAAGTGCTGAAGACGCTGAACGGCGAGCTGCTCGACATCGATTCGGTGCGCGGCTATGCGCGGTTCCGCTTCGAGATCGTGCCCGCCTTCTGCCATTCGCAGGGCCGCGTCTGCCAGGGCGGGTTCCTGACCGGCATGGTGGACACCGCGATGGCTAATGCCGCCATCGCCAAGGGTCGCGTCGCGGTCGCCGTACCGACCCTGGAGCTGAAGGTCAGCTTCTTCGAGGCGATGGGGCCGGGCATCGTCTATGCCGAGGGGCGCGTCCTCCGCTGGGGTGGCTCTGTGGGCTTCCTCGACGGCGATCTGAAGGACGAGAAGGGCCGCCTGATTGTCCACTCGACCTCGACCATCAAGATCGTGCGGCCGAAGCCCAAGGCCTGACGCGCCGCTTCGTCAGAAGCGCGCCAGCCAGTGCTCGGCGATCTGGCGGCGGGTGGCGAACCAGGCGCCGCCCTTCGCCTTCATGTGCCCGACGATGCGGTCCAGGGCCGAGATGCGGCCGGGACGGCCGATCATGCGCAGGTGCAGGCCGATCGACATCATCTTCGGCGCCCGCTCGCCCTCGGCCCACAGGGCGTCGAACGCGTCGGTCGTGTACTCGGCGAAATCGCGTGCCGTCACGAAACGGTGGAAGCCCTGGTGATAGTGCATGTCGTTGGTGTCGAAGCTGTAGGGCAGCACGAGGTGCCGCCGGCCCGAGACCTCGACGAAGAAGGGCAGGTCGTCAGAATAATCGTCGCTGTCGTAGAGGAAGCCGCCTTCCTCGACGAGCAGGCGCCGGGTGTTGGGCGAGGGGGTCGAGCGCGTATGCCAGCCGACCGGCCGCGTGCCGGCGAGGCGGCCGAGCGTCTCGACGGTGCGGGCGATGGCCGCGCGCTCCGTCGCCTCGTCCATGTGCGCGTGCTTCTCCCAGCGCCAGCCATGGCAGGCGATCTCGTGGCCGCGTTTCACCGCGTCCTCGATCAACCAGGGCGACAGCTCGGCGGCCAGCCCGCAGGTGCTGACAGTCGTCGGCACGCCCAGTCGCTCGAGCGTGTCGGCGATCCGCCACCACGCGGCCTTGGTGCCGTACTCGAAGTGCGACTCCATGCAGCGGTCGGGCACGCCCGTCACCTCGTCGGTGACCTCGTAGACCTTCTCGTTCAGGGCATCGCCGCGGGAGAGCGACATCTCGGCGCCCTCCTCGAAATTGATGACGAAGGAGACCGCGACGCGCGCGCCGCCCGGCCAGCCCGGATCGGGCGGCGTGCGGCCGTAGCCCGCAAGGTCGCGCGTCACGTCACGCGTCACGGTGCGCGATCACGTCGGCGAGCGCGCCGGCGAGTCCCCTGGAGTCCTTGGGGCCGGGACGCCGGAAGGTGCCGGCGGTCGCCTTGCGCGGGTTGATGCGCACCAGGCCCTCGGCCATCGTCACGGCGGCCTGGATGCCGTCGACCAGCGGCACCGGCACGCGGTCGCGGATCTTGTTGGCGAGGCCCGCCAGCGGAGCGCCGGCCAGGATGACGACGTCCGCGCCATGTTCGGCGACGGTGCGGTTGGCGAGGGCGACCAGCAGGTCCTCCTTCTCGTCCTGAACCGCATCGATCGAGGTGAACGCCTCGTCGAGCGTGCGGATGGCGGCGCAGCGGCCCGACATGCCGTGCCAGGCCACGATCTCGGCGAACCACGGTTCGAGCGACTTGGAGAAGCTCACGATGCCGAACGAGCGGCCGAGCGTGCAGGCGACCAGCATCGCCGCCTCGGCCATGCCGACCACCGGGAAGTCGAACAGCTCGCGGGCGCCGCCCAGTCCGGGGTCGCCGAAGGCGGCGACGATGGCCGCGTCGAACGTGCCGCGCCGTTCGGCCAGCATCTCCAGCAGCACGGCGCTGCCGATGGCCGCCTCGGCGCGGGTGGCGATGTAGGGCACGCCGCGCGGTGCAGTCATCGGCAGGAGGTCGGTGCCGGCGCTCGCGACGAGGCGGCCGGAGGCGACGAGCAGGTCGGTGACGCCCGCCGACGTGTTGGGATTGGCAACGAGGATCTTCATGGGCTGACTCTAGCGGATGGTCTGGCGGCCGGCGCGGCTCCAGAGGGCGGTGGCGACCTTCTGCGCCTCGACCACGACGGCATCGCCGTCGAACAGCGTCGGCCGGCCGCCGGACAGGACGACGCGCCCGTCGACGATCGCCGTGTCGACGTCGCGGCCGGAAGCGCTGTGGACCAGCACGCCGAACCCGTCGACCATCGGTGCGAGCGACGGCGAGCGGCTGTCGATCAGGATGAGGTCGGCCTTGCGGCCGGTCTCCAGCGCGCCGATCGTGTCCGCCATGCCGATGCAGGCCGCGCCCTCGCGCGTGCCCCAGTCGAGCACGGTGCGCGCGTCGAGCACGTTGCCCTGGCGGTTGATGCGCTGCATGGAGATCGCCCAGCGCATCGCCTCGATCAGGTCGCCCGAGAAGGTGTCGGTGCAGAGCGCGATCCGCGCACCGGCCTCTTTCAGTTCCATGATCGGGGCGATGCGGCCGCCCTTGGCGTTGCCGATGGGGGCGTGCGCCACCGTGATGTGCGCCTTGCCGCACAGCTCGACGTCGGGGCGCTCCATGTGGATGCAGTGGGCGGCGATCAGCCGGTCGTTCAGCAGGCCCAGCCGGTCGAGCAGTTGCGGCGGCGTGAGGCCGCTGCGGTCGCGCACCGCCTCGACTTCCGCAGGAAGCTGCGCGAGATGGGTGTGGACATTGCCGCCGTGCGCGTCGGCCAGCTTCTTCACCTCGCGCAGCAGGTCGTCGGAGCAGGTGTCCGGTGCGTGCGGGGCCCAGTCGCAGCGGATGCGTCCTTCGTCGTGCCCGTTCCAGGCTTCGATCAGCTCGGCGTTCTCGCGCAGGCTCGCCTCGCCGACCGACCGGACATGGTCGTAGCGGCCGGTCGCCAGCGCGCCGGGCTCGGCGTCGTGGACGCGTCCACCGATCACGGCCCGGAGGCCGGATTCCGCGGCGGCACGCGCGCAGGCCTGCGGGTAGCGGTAATAGTCGACCACGGTCGTGCAGCCGGCGCGCAGCAGCTCGTACATGCCGAGTCGCGACAGGGCCAACGCGTCCTGCTCGGTGAGCCAGTGGCCCTGCGGGATGCCGGGCGTATACATCGGTGCGAAGCCGATATCCTCGATCATGCCGCGCGTGATCATGAGCGGCGTATGGTTGTGCACGTTGACCAGGCCCGGCATCGCGACGCGGCCCTTGCCCTCCACCGTCTGGGCCGGCTCCCATTTCGCTGCCAGCTCGACTGCCGGGCCGATGTCGGCAATGGTGCGCCCGACGATGGCGATCGCGCCATCGGTCAGGACATTGTCCTTGGCATCGAGCGTCAGCACGAGGTCGGCCGTGACCAGCAGGTCGCACGGCATCTTCTCAGGTGTCATGGCTAGAAATCCGCAAGCTTGCGCAGGCCCACCAGCCGGTCGCCGATCACCAGCGCCACGATGGCGAGGAGGACGAGGCCGGCCGAGATGGCGGCGATGGTGGGATCGGGCCGCTCCTCGACATATTGCAGCATCTGGATCGGCAGGGTCTTGGTCCAGGCGTCGGTGAAGAAGATCGAGATCGGGTAATTATCCATCGAGGCGAGGAACGCGAACATGCCCGAGGTCAGGAAGGCCGGCGCCAGCGCCGGCACCAGGACGCGCATCAGGGCGGCCGGGTAGGAGCAGCCGAGCGTCCGCGCCGCGTCGATCAGCGAGAAGTCGAACAGCGACAGCGCGCCGACCACGGTCCGCACGACATAGGGCAGCGTGATGACGACGTGGGCGACCAGCAGGCTGGCATAGACGTCGCGCAGCCCCATCGCCTTGAACCCCTGCAGCATGGCGATGCCGATCACCAGGCCGGGCAGCATCAGCGGCGAGACGAGGAAGGTCGAGATCGTCTCGCGGCCGGGGAAGCGGCCACGCACCAGCGCGATGGCGCAGAGCGTGCCCAGCACCATGGCGATGGCGGTCGAGACCGCCGCCGCCTGCAGCGACACGAGCAGCGCCGGCAGCAGGCCGCGCATCCCCGCAAGGCGCTCGTACCAGCGCAGCGACCAGTCAGGCGGCGGCAGGGTGAAGACGGTCGACGAGCCGAAGGAGACGGCGATGGTCACGATCAGCGGCGTCATCAGGAAGACGATGGTGAAGCACGCGATGAACCAGACGATGCCGCGCGTCGCACGTTCGATGGGCGTCATGTCGTGCTGCCTCCGAGCCGCCGGGCAAGCCAGGTCGAGCCGACCACGATGGACACCGCGAGGACCAGCAGGATCACCGCCGTCGTCGAGCCGAGCTGTTCGTTGCGCATCAGCAGGAAGGAGCGGCCCATCAGCGTCGAAAGCGTCTGGAACCGGTCGCCGATCAGGAGCGAGGGGATGACGAACATCGACACGCTCATCGAGAAGACGAAGGCGATGCCCGAAACGACCCCGGGCAGCGTGAGCGGCAGCGTGACGTGGGCGAAGCGGTAGAGCGGCGTCGCGCCCAGCGTCGCGCCGGCCTCGCTGAGGCGCGGGTCGATCAGCTTCACGACCGAATATATCGGCAGGATCATGAAGGGCAGGAAGATGTTGGCGGCGCCCAGCACCAGGCCGGTCTCGGTGAAGAGCAGACGCTGCGGCTCGTCCCAGATGCCCAGCCCCAGCAGGAGCTGGGAGACGACGCCGTCGCGGCGCAGAACGATCTGCCAGGCGAAGGCCTTCACGACAGCGCCGATGGAGAGCGGCAGGATGATCGAGACCAGCATGACGATCTGCATGGCCGCGCCGGCACGGGCGAGCGCGAAGGCGGCCGGATAGCCGATCAGGAAGCAGACCAGCGTGACCCAGAGCGCGACGCGCAGCGTGTTGCCCACGACCCGCCAGTTGAACGGGTCGGACATGAAAGTGACGTACGGCTGAAGCGTCAGGCCATCCGGTCCGGTGAAGCTCTTGAGCAGCAGAACCAAGAGCGGGAAGGCATAGACGATCAGCAGGTAGGCGACCGCCGGCACGGCGAGCAGGGCCACCGGATCGCGCCAGGGCGAGGGCGCGCCGCGCGTGCTCATGCGGCGGCCGGCGCGGGATAGATGAGCGTGTCGGAGACCGCCCAGCCCAGCCGCATCGTCGTGCCGGGAGCGGGCAGGCCCGACGGCAGGTCCGATGTCTCGACCATCAGGTGGTCGCCGTCGCGCGCCTCGAAATGGAGCTGCACCTTGGAGCCCTGGAACACCGCGTCGCGCAGGCGCGCCTCGAGGGCGAAGTCGCCGCTCGGCGCCAGCCGGATGCGCTCGGGCCGCACGGCGAGGATGACCTCGGCGCCGGGGACGAAGTCGCCGGGCGCGCGCAGCACGCCATGGCTGGTCTCGACGGCGACCATGCCCGGTTCGCGTCCCACCACCTTGCCGGCAAGACGCGTGGACAATCCGACGAACTCGAGCGTGAAGACGGTCGCGGGCCGGCGGTAGATATCCTGCGGCGCGGCGAGCTGCTCGATGGCGCCCTTGTTCATCACGGCGATGCGGTCGGACATGGTCAGCGCCTCGTCCTGGTCGTGCGTGACGAAGACGGCGGTGATGCCGAGCTCGCGCAACAGGCGGCGCAGCTCGATCTGCATGTTCTCCCTCAGCTTGCGGTCCAGCGCGGAGAAAGGCTCGTCGAGCAGCAGCAGCTTGGGCTTCACCGCGAGCGCCCGGGCGACGGCCACCCGCTGCTGCTGGCCGCCCGAGAGGGCGCGCACGGAGCGGTCGGCGAAGTCGGTGAGGTGGACCAGGGAAAGGAAACGCCGCACGGTCGGGCCGATCTCGCCGGCGGGATGCCGGCGCGCCTTCAGGCCGAAGGCGATGTTCTCGGCGACCGTCAGGTGGGGGAAGAGCGCGTAGTTCTGGAACACCACGCCCACGTCGCGGCGGTGCGGCGGCCGGGCGCCGATCTCCTCGCCGTCGAGGCGTATCGTGCCGCGATCTGCCGAGAGCAGGCCGGCGACGATGCGCAGCAAGGTGGTCTTGCCGCAGCCGGAGGGGCCGAGCAGCGAGATGAACTCGCCGGCGGCGACCCTGAGGTCGACGCCGCCGAGCACGGTGACGCCGCCGAACGCCTTTTCGGCGCCGGCGACATCGAGGAACGAATCGGAGGTCACGGCGGCGCGACTACATGGCCATGTCGCGGTCCCAGCGCTTGACCCATTCGGCGCGATTGTCGGCCACGAACTTCCAGTCGATGCCGAAGATCGTGGCGCCGGTCGGCGCGCCGGGAGGGGTCGGCGTGTCCTTGTTGGTCGGCAGAGAGAAGGTGGCGGCCGACAGCTTTGCCTGCACTTCCGGCCCGATCATCTCGTTGATGTAGCCGGCCGCGAGTTCGGGCTGCGGGCCGCCCTTCACCAGCGCGACGCCGGACGGCATGGCGAAGATGCCTTCCTTCGGCACGGCGATCTCTACCGGCGCACCGGCTGCCTTGCGCTCCAGCGCCACCTGGGAGATCGCGCTCGAGATCATGTAGCCCTCGCCCTGCTCCAGCAGGTTGTAGGCCTGCGGCATCTGCGTGTAGGCGGTCAGCAGGTTGGGTTTGATCGTGACCAGCTTCTTGAAGGCCGCGTCGATGTCCTTCTGCGCCTCCGGCATCGGCTTCCCGGTCGCGAGGAAGGCCGCCATGAACAGGTTGGCAAGCCCCTCGGTATTCTGCAGCGAGGGCAGGATCACGCGCCCCTTGTACTTCGGGTCGTACGCGTCGGCCCACGAGGTCGGCGCCACCTTCATGACCTTGGGATTGTAGGCGATGCCCAGCCAGGGCTGCAGGTAGTTCAGCCACATGCCGTCCATGTGGACCGTGCCGGGCTTGAGGTTTGCCATGTTCGGCACCGCCGCGGCCGTCAGCTTCTCCAGCAGTCCCTCGGCGACGGCCGGGATCATGACCGGATCGTCCATCATGACGACGGAGAGGTACTGCTTGTCCTTGTTCTTCTGCATCTTCTCGAGGTTCACAAGCGAGCGCGAGCCCTCGAAGACGATCTTGCAGTTGAACTTCTTCTCGACCACCGGCGCGATGATCGTCTCGACGAAGGTCTTGTGGCTGGCCGCACCGCCGACCACCAGCTCCTTGCCCTGGGCGCGCAGGATGCGCGGGGCGGCGAGAAGGGCGGTCGCGGCGCCGGCGGCCGCGAGCAGGCGGCGCCGGTCGAGGGCGGCGCCTGCGAGGGCGAGGGTCTTCGTCTTGGACTTGGTCATTGGAGGCTCCCGTTGCGGAGCCTTGGGAAGCAAGGGGCGTGCCTGAATCGCCGAACCCTTGTGGATAAAGGATCGGGGCCGCCTAGGTCCCGCCCTTGAGGCGCGCGACCTCTTCTTCCAGCTCTTTGATCCTTTTCGCGAGCTGGTCCACGGCCGGCGCGATCTCGGCCTCGCTGTAGCGCGGCACGATATGCTGCGGGCAATTGATGTCCCAGGCTTCGACGGCGAAGGCGATGGCCCGCTCCGCCCGCCCCGGATAGCCGGGGTTGGCCAGGCGCTCCATCAGCTCGAGGTCGCCTTCGACGATGCGGGCGCGGCCCCAGAGCTTCACGCGCTGGCGCGTGGCGAAATGCAGGATGAAGATGTGGGCGCGGTCGTTCTCGCGCAGATGGCCGAGCGAGATGTACTGCCGGTTGCCGGCGAAATCGGCGAAGGCCAGCGTGTGGCTGCCGATCGGCTTCAGGAAGCCTGGCGGTCCGCCGCGATGCTGGACATAGGGGCGTCCGTCGGCGCTCGCCGTGGCGAAAAAGAAAGTGTCGACGACCGCCAGGAACCGGCGGAGATCGTCGGTGATCTCCGTGTTCCAGGAGCGGCCTTCGAACTGGGCCCGCGACCCGAGACGTGCCTGCTCCGCCTTGACCGACGGCGAGAACAGGACGTCTTCGGGGTCGCTCATGGCTATCCCAGCTTCTTGCCGAGCCGGCCGGCGATTTCCTGGACGAACTGCCAGGCGACGCGCCCCGAGCGCGAACCGCGCGTCACCGACCATTCGACGGCCTGCTTGCGCAGTTCCTCGGGCGGCACGTCTAGCTTGTAGAACGCCGCGTAGCCTTCGATCATCGAAAAGAAGGTGTCCTGGTCGGCGTTATGGAAGCCGAGCCACAGGCCGAACCGGTCCGACAGCGAGACCTTTTCCTCGACCGCCTCGGACGGGTTGATCGCCGTCGACCGCTCGTTCTCGATCATGTCGCGGGGCATGAGGTGGCGGCGGTTGGAGGTGGCGTAGAAGACCACGTTGTCCGGCCGGCCCTCGATGCCGCCGTCCAGCACGGCCTTCAGAGACTTGTAGGCCGCGTCCTGGCCGTCGAAGGACAGGTCGTCGCAGAAGACGATGAAACGGCGCTCGGTCTCGCGGATGCGGGTCAGCAGGGCCGGCAGCGAAGGAATGTCCTCGCGATGAATCTCGACCAGGGCGAGGGGGCCGGGCGGTCCGCCCATCTCGCGGTTCACGTGGGCGTGTACGGCCTTCACGATCGAGCTCTTGCCGGCGCCGCGCGAGCCCCAGAGCAGGGCGTTGTTGGCGGGCAGGCCCTTGGCGAAGCGCCGCGTATTCTCCAGCAGCGTGTCCTTCTGGCGGTCGACGCCCACCAGCAGGTCGATGGCGACCCGGTTGACCCTGGGGACCGCCTCCAACCGGTGGCCGGCCGCATGCCAGACATAGGCCTCGAAGCCCTCGATGTCGGCGCTGGGGGGAGCGGGGGGCGCCAGTCGTTCGAGCGCGGCGGTGATGCGCGAAAGCGTGTCTTTGAGGTCCTGGTCCATCGTTCGGGCTGCCAAAAAGGGGGGCGACCATATCGCCCGGCGCTTGCATTGCAAAGCGGGGCGGGACCGCTATAGTCCGCGCGCTTTTTCGACGGCCGGAAAGATTCGGGAGCGAGGCATGTTCATTTCCCAGGCGTGGGCTCAGAGCGGTGGTGCGGGCGGCGGGGATTTCCTCGTCCAGCTCTTCCCGCTGGTCCTGATCTTCGTGGTCTTCTACTTCCTGCTGATCCGTCCGCAGCAGGCCAAGCTGCGCGCCCAGCGCGAGATGCTGGCGGGGGTCAAGCGCGGCGACCGTGTCGTCACCGGCGGCGGCATCATCGGCCTCGTCACCAAGGTGATCTCGGACAACGAGGTCCAGGTGGAACTTGCCGATGGCGTGCGCGTACGCATCATCAAGCAGACCATCACCGACATCGTCGCCCGCGGCGAATCGGTCCGCGGACCGAAGGAGAACGAGGAAGAGATCAAGCCGATGCTGCCGCCTCCGGCACCGGCGGCGGAGCGCAAGAGCCTGCTGGGCAGCCTGTTCGGCGGCGGCGCGAAGAAGTGATCGGCGAAAGGATCCCGGGTCGGCATGCTTAATCTCCCGCGCTGGCAGACCATCGTCATCGCCGGCATCACGCTGCTGTCGGCGCTGTTCGCCCTGCCGAACATCCTGCCGTCGAGCGTGCTCGATCACATGCCGCACTGGTATGCGAACAGCCGCATCAACCTCGGTCTCGACCTGCGCGGTGGCGCACATTTCCTGCTCGAAGCCGACCTCCGGTCGGTGCTGACCGAGCGCCTGACCAACCTTTCGGATTCGGTCCGCGCCGAGCTGCGCAAGCAGCAGGTGGGATTCAAGGATGTCGGCGTCGAGGGTGGCCAGTCGCTGGTCGTCACCCTGCGCGACGAGGCGCAGCGCTCGAAGGCGCTGGAAGCCATCCGGGCGGTCGACCCGACGCTCGTGATCTCGGGTAGCGGCGACACGATCCGCATCGGCTATTCGAGCCAGGAACTGGCGAAGAAGAAGAAGGAAGTCATCGACCAGTCGATCGAGATCCTGCGGCGCCGCGTCGACGAGACCGGCACGCTGGAGCCGACGATCGTCCGCCAGGGCGACGAGCGCATTCTGCTCCAGGTGCCGGGCATCAAGGACACGACCGACCTCAAGCGCAAGATCAACCAGACCGCCAAGCTGACCTTCCACCTGGTCAACGAGGACGTCGCGGCGACCGGCCAGAACATCCCGCAAACCGTTCCGCCCACCACCTTCCTCGTGCCGACCCGCGAGGGCATGCAGGAGCTGCGCCGCACCAATCCCAAGGCGTGGGACGACATCCAGGCGGCCAACCCGCGGCTCACGCCGGAACAGGTGTGCCGGCGCTACCAGCCGCAGTGCCTGCCGGTGTTGAAGCGCATCGTCGTCGGCGGCGAGGACCTCGACGACGCCAAGGCGACGTTCGAGCAGCAGCAGGGCGGCCGGCCGATCATCAGCTTCACCTTCAACACGGCCGGCGGCCGGGCGTTCTGCAATGCCACCCGGGCCAACATCGGCAAGCGGCTGGCGATCCAGCTCGACGGCGAGATCATCAGCGCCCCGGTCGTGCAGAGCGCCATCTGCGGCGGCAGCGGCATCATCACCGGCCAGTTCACCACCCAGCAGACCCAGGAACAGGCGTTGCTGCTGCGCTCCGGCGCCCTGCCGGCGACCTTGTCCATCATCGAGGAGCGCACGGTGGGCGCCGACCTCGGCGCCGACGCCATCCACGCCGGCACGACGGCGGCCGTCGTCGGTACGCTGTTCGTCGCCCTCTTCATGTTCGTGGCCTATGGGCCGGTGTTCGGCGGCTTCGCCAACCTCGCCATGGTCGTGAACCTGCTCATGGTCTTCGCCGGCATGTCGATCCTCGGGGCGTCGCTGACGCTGCCGGGCATCGCGGGCCTGGTGTTGACGGCGGGCCTCGCCGTCGACGCCAACGTGCTGATCTACGAACGCGTCCGCGAGGAGAAGGCTCTGGGCAGATCGCCCTTCAGCGCGCTGGCGACCGGCTACGAGAAGGCCATGTCCGCCATCATCGACGCCAACCTCACGACCCTGATCGCGGGCGTCCTGCTGTTCGGCTTCGGTTCCGGCCCGATCCGCGGCTTCGCCACGACGCTGACGCTCGGCATCATCACCTCGATGTTCAGCTCGACCATCTTCACCCGCATGCTGCTCGCCGTCTGGGTACGGTGGCGGCGTCCGACCGAACTCGTGATCTGAGGCGCGGCCATGTTGTGGAAGCCCGTTCGCCTTTTCGCCTTCAAGAGGAAGTTCGACTTCCTCGGCCAGCGCAAGCTTGCCCTGGTCCTGTCGACGTTGATCAACGTCGTCTCGCTCGTGGCGGTGTTCGCCGTCGGGCTGAATTTCGGCATCGACTTCAAGGGCGGCATCGCCATCCAGGCCAAGGCCAAGGACGGCACGGCCGAACTCGACCAGCTGCGCAGCACCGTCAGCGCGCTCGGCGTGGGCGAGGTCTCGCTTCAGGAATTCGGCGACCCCAGCACGGCCCTGATCCGCGTGCAGCGCCAGGAGGGCGATGCGCAATGCGTCGCGGGCGCCCAGAGGGTCATGCAGAAGCGGGCCGGGCAGGGCTGGGAAGTCAAGCCGGGAGCGGCCGGGACGGGCGACGTGGTCTTCACCTCGCCGACCGCGCTCGACGGCGCTAACTGGCGCGATGCCGTGAGCCGCGTCGGCCTCACGCTGCAGGAGCGCCAGCTCCCGCGCGCGACGACCAACACCACCACCATCGACATGACGGTCGAGCAGCGCGCCGAATGGTGCCAGCAGGTCGCCATCAAGCTGGTCGAGGATGCGATCGGCGCTCAATACGAGATGCGCGGTACGGAATCGGTCGGCCCCAAGATCGGCGACGAGCTGATGCGGACCGGCGTGTGGGCCGTCGTCGCCACGATGGTCGCCATCGCGATCTATGTCTGGGTGCGCTTCGAGTGGCAGTTCGCCGTCGGCGCGCTGATCTCGATGCTGCACGACGTCATTTCCACGGTCGGCATCTTCGTGCTGCTGCAGCTCGATTTCAGCCTGACGGCGCTGGCCGCCGTGCTGACCATCGCGGGCTACTCGATCAACGACACCGTCGTCATCTTCGACCGCGTCCGCGAGAACATGCGGCGCTACAAGAAGATGCCGCTGCTCGATCTACTGAACCACAGCATCAACGAGACGCTGTCGCGCACCTTGATGACCTCGGCGACCGTGTTCGTCGCCGTGCTGGCGCTGGTGTTGTTCGGCGGTCCGGTGCTCTACAGCTTCTCGGTCGCCATGTTGTGGGGCGTCATCGTCGGCACCTACTCGTCGGTCTGGGTGGCGTGCGCGGGTCTCGTCTATCTCGGCCTGCGGTCGGACCAGCTTCGCCCGACCGAGGAGAAGACCGACGGGGTCGAGAAGGCGGGGGCGTGAAGCCCCCCGCCCAGGGACCGTTCGACAAGACCCTGCCGACGCCCGACGCGTCGCAGGTCCAGTATATCCGCAGCTACGGGCCGGGCCGCTTCCTGGTCAGCGAGAAGGAGTGGCGCGAGCCGATCCTCGTGACGGCTGCCGCGACCGTGCCGTGGTCCGTGACCCGGGCCGAGGATTTCTCCCTCGCCACGCTGTCGCCGCTCAAGGCGCTGGAGCCCCCGGTCGAGCTGATCGTACTGGGGTGCGGCCCGCGCGCGGTCTTCGTTCCGCCGCCGTTGCGGGCCGAACTCAAGGCTGCCGGCATGGCGTTGGAAGTGGTCGACACCGGCTCGGCCTGCCGCATCTACAACGTGCTGCTGGCCGAGGGCCGGCGTGCGGCAGCGGCGCTCGTTCCACTCTAGGACGGCGTTCGGGCGACCGTGACGGTCGGCCAGCATGGCCATCGATCGGCCACCATATGAAAACGGCGCCCCCTCGGGCGCCGTTTCGGTACGATGGGCTTGGCTCAAAGCGGCGCGTTCTGCTGCGCCACCATGCAATAGAGCATGCCGATCGAGAACATGGTGTTGAAACGGCTGGCATAGAGCGCCCGGGTCGCGGCCGCGGCCTTCTCCTCGGCGCTCGCCTCGACGAGGCCCAGGACCTTCTGCTGTGCTGGCCAGATGATGAACCAGACGTTGAAGGCCATCACCAGCGCCATCCACATGCCGATGCCGATCATGATGAAGCCCTTCTGCAAGGTCAGGGCCTCGACGATGTAACGGTTCATGACGGCGAGCAGCAGGCCGGTCACGACGGTCGCCAGCGCGGCATAGCGGAACCAGAACAACACCTTCGGGGCGATGAACTTGGTGATGGCCGTGCGGCTTTCGACCGGCTGGATCGTCGGCATGGTCGGCACCTGCACGAAATTGAGGTACCACAGCAGGCCGATCCACATCACGCCGGACAGCACATGCAACCAGCGCATGACGAAGGTGCCCCAGGCGTGGTCGATTCGCGTCGGCTGGCCGGTGACGATGCCGGCGACCACGACGATCGCGACGAGCAGGATGACGCCCGCGGAAATCGTGCGGGGCAACGAGGTGAACAAAGAGCCCATGTGGAGATTCCCCCTTTATCTCGTTGTCGGTATTGAAGAATTTCGAATTCGCAGAGTGTAAGCGTGAACTGGCTCTCATTCAATGTTTACGGTGGCAGGGCGACCACGCGGGAGGGGCGTCGATGACCGATGCCTATCGCGCTGCCGCAACGTCCCACCGCTATGTGCTCGACCTCGTGCGCGGGGCGGATAAGCCGCGTTTCATGGGGGCGCTGTTTGCACCCGAGCCGGCACGGTCCGCGCTGCTGGCGCTCCTCGCCTTCGACCACGAACTGGCGCGCTCCCGGGTCGTGACGCGCGAGCCGATGCTGGCGCGTATCCGGCTGGAATGGTGGCGCGAAGCGGTAGCCGAGGCGGCTGGCGCGGGCACGCCGCGTACCCAGCCGGTGGTCGACGCCCTGGCCGAGGCGGCGCGGGCCCACGGCCTGACGGCCGAACAACTGGTCGCCCTGATCGATGCGCGCGAGGAAGAGGTCGAGGGGCCACTCGACGTCGTGCGTACCGGGCAGGCCCTCGCCGACCTCCAGCTGCAGGTGCTGGGCGCCGGCGATCCCGACACGCGCAAGGCCGCCCATGCAGTGGGCGCGGCCTGGCTGATGGGCGCGGGACCGGAGCGGGACCAGCTCCTGGGCGATGCGCGTGCGCTGCGCCGCAAGGTGGATCCCGCGGCGTTGCCGATCCTGCTGCCGGCCCTCTCGCTCGGCGATATCGCGCCCTGGCGGCTGCCGCTCGCCTATTGGTGGGGCGCAAGGCGCGGGCGATACTGACGGCAACAATAGGAGGGAACGTGGCGCGCGCGAAGGCCAACGGCATCGAGATCGAATACGAGACGTTCGGCCGGACGGCCGATCCGGCGTTGCTTCTGGTCATGGGACTGGGCGGTCAGCTCACCCTCTGGCCCGACGCGTTCTGCGAGGATCTGGCGAGCCGCGGCTTCTTCGTCGTCCGCTACGACAACCGCGATGTTGGCCTGTCGACCGACTTCGATGCCTGGGGTGTCCCCGATCTCGCCGCGGCCACGGCGGAGGTGATTGCCGGTCGCACGCCTGCCGCGCCGTACCTGGTGAAGGACATGGCGGCCGACGGGATCGGTCTGCTCGACGCGCTCGGCATCGCCAAGGCGCACGTGGCCGGCATGTCGATGGGCGGGATGATTGCGCAGTCCATTGCCGGCCTCTGGCCCGACCGCACCCTGTCGATGGTGTCGATCATGTCGACCAGCGGTCGGCGTGGCCTGCCGCCGGGCAAACCGGAGGCGATGAAAGCCCTGCTGACGCGGCCCGAGAGCGGCGATCGCGAGGAGCTGGTGCGGCATGGGATGAACCTGCGCCGCGTGATCGCCGGGCCCGCGCATCCGACGCCCGAGCCGCAATTGCGCGCGCTGGTCGAACGGAACGTCGACCGCCGCTACTATCCGGCGGGCATTGCCCGCCAGTACCTGGCGGTCCTCGCGTCGGGAGACCGCGTCGAGATGCTGAAGGGAGTCAGGGCGCCGACGCTCGTGCTGCACGGCAGCGACGATCCGCTGATCCATCCCGACGCGGCGCGCGACGTGGCCTCCCTCGTGCCCGGCGCGCAGCTCGAGATTTTCCCCGGATGGGGACACGACCTCCCGCCCGGCATGCTCCCGGTGCTGGTCGACCGTATCGCGACCTTCTGCAAGGAAGCCTGAGGACAGGATGAAGTTCGGCATCTTCTACGAGCACCAGCTGCCGCGGCCGTGGGGCGCGACGAGCGAGTACCAGCTCCTGCAGGATTCGCTGACCCAGATCGAGCTCGCCGACCGGCTGGGCTACGATTACGCGTGGGAGGTCGAGCACCATTTCCTCGAGGAGTATTCCCATTCCTCGGCGCCGGAAGTGTTCCTGGGCGCCGCGAGCCAGCGCACCAAGCGCATCCGGCTCGGCCATGGCGTGATCCAGCTCACGACCAACCAGCCGCACCGCGTCGCCGAGAAGGTGGCGACGCTCGATCTCCTGTCGGGCGGGCGCGTCGAACTCGGCATGGGCGAGGCGGCCGGTCCCGCGGAGCTGCATCCCTTCAACATCCGCGTGCGCGACAAGCGCGAGCGCTGGGAAGAGGCGGTGAAGGCCATCGTCCCGATGTTCACCAAGGAAAGCTGGGAGTTCCACGGGCAGTATTACGACTTCCCGGCGCGCAACGTGATCCCCAAGCCGTTCCAGAAACCCCATCCGCCGCTCTGGGTCGCCTGCTCGAACATCCAGACCATCGGCAAGGCCGGCGAGTGGGGCATGGGCGCGCTGGGCTTCACCTTCGTCACGCCCGAGGCGGCGCGCGCCTGGGTGCACAAATACTACAACAACCTGCTGAACAACCCGAACAAGCTCGCCGACTACCCGACCAATCCCAACGTCGCGATGGTGTCGGGCTTCATGTGCGCCGCGACCGACGAGGAAGCCGAGGCCAAGGCCGCCGGCTGGACCTTCTTCATCTTCGCGCTGAGCTATTACGGCCGGAAGGGCGTGGACGCGCCCGGCACCTCCAATCTGTGGGACGAGTACCAGGCGTGGCGCGGCGGGCCGGAGGAGAAGAAGGCGCTGGAGTCGGGCCTGATCGGCTCGCCGGAGACGATCCGGCGCAAACTCCGCCAGTTCCAGGCGAGCCGGGTCGACCAGGTGATCCTGCTGAACCAGGCGGGCAAGACCAGCCATGCCGACATCTGCACCTCGCTCGAGCTGTTCGCGAAGGAAGTGATGCCGGAGTTCCATGCCGCAGAGGCCGAGCACGCGGCGTGGAAGCAGAAGGTGCTGGCGCGCGAGATCGTGCTCGACGACCTCGATGTCCAGAAATACGACATCTACAGCCACCAGAACGAGCATATCGTCCGGCTTACGCCGGAGCAGCTCAAGCAGAAGATGGCCGAGAAGGAGGCCGCCGCCCGTGGCTGATGCCGGAAGCCTCGGCCATCGGCCTTCTTTACGTCGAGCCGGGCGGCACCTGCGTCCGGTACCAGTCGAGGATCTCCGCGCCCGTCCACATGACGACGCCCTCGTGGCCAAGGATGTGGTCGTAGAGCATCTCGAGATACTTGATCCGATGCGGCACGCCGGTCAGGTAGGGGTGTATCGAGATGGCCATCACGCGCGGCGCCTTTGCGCCGTCGAGGTAAAGCCGGTCGAATTGGTCGCGTCCGCGGCGGTAGATCTCGTCCGACGGTTGCTGCTGCACGGCGCTCATCACCACGTCGTTGATCTCGACCGTGTAGGGAACCGAGACGATCTCGCCGTGCCGTGTCGAGAGCGGGATCGGCTGCTCGTCGAGCACCCAGTCCGCGACATACTCGATCCCGGCCTCGGCCAGCAGGTCGAGCGTCTCGTCCGTCTCGGTGAGGCCCGGGCTCTCCCAGCCGCGTGGCGGCCTGCCGGTGAAGTCGCGGATGGCTTGGATCGTGTCGGCGATGGCGGCACGCTGGTCCTCCACCTTGTGCATCGGCTTCTGGATGAAGCCATGCCCCATGAAGTCCCAGCCGGCCTCGTGCGCGGCCTGGCAGGCCTCGCGATAGAGTTCGCAGGCGGTGCCGTTGACGGCGAACGTCGCCTTCAGCTTGCGCGCCTGCAGCGTCTCCAGGAAACGCCAGAAGCCGACGCGCATCCCGTACTCGTGCCACGCCCAGTTGGGGATGTCGGGCAGCAGCGGCTGGCCCATTGGCGGCGGCAGCACCGCGCGCGGCATCGCTCCCATCGGGCTCCAGTTCTCGACGTTCACGATGGTCCACACCGCGACGCGGGCGTTGCCGGGCAGGACGAGCTTCGGCCGCTTGTGGATCGGCAGGTAGGGCGTGCGGCCGCGCAGGCTGAAGCCGGACTCGGTCATGGCTTGGAGGTCCTCTTCGTGAAAACCCTCCCTGGCCGGAAGACGGCCGGGGAGCATCGATGTCGAGCGCTGCCCGAAGCAAGGTTCGCGCCTGCCGTCCTGTTTGCCGGCAGCGATCCTGCCGGTCGCCGTGCTTCAGGCTGTCGCGCCGGTGCCGGCAGACCTTGGCGTCCGGAGGCCGGCATGTCCGGCCTCGCCGGCGGTCCCGGCGCTCGACCGCCGGGACTGCCGCGACTCGACCGTCACGCCTTGTTCGGCGTGATCAGGAACTTCTCGCCCGTTGCGCGCTTGGCATAGGCGCGCAGCGTGTCGGCCTGCAGGGCCTCCGGCAGCGAGATCGTCTTGGTGTAGTGGCTGGCGAAGGTCGTCTTGAGGTTGTTGACCACGCGCTCGCGCAGGCGAAGCTGGTCGGGGCGGCCGATCTTCTGCAGGAACGGGGTGAGCAGCCAGCCGCCGACGCCCCAGGCCATGCCGTAATTGCGCGTCAGCTCGACCGGGCCGGTGTTCAGGCTGCCGTAGATATAGACCTGCTTGTGCACCGACGAGCCGTAGCGGTTGTAGGTCGTCGCCGTCTTGTTGATGGCGATCTCCATGCAGGTGATGATCTGGCTGGCGAGTTTGCCGCCGCCGATTGCATCGAAGGCGATGGTGGCGCCGGTCTCGACCAGCGCTTGGACGAGATCGTCCTGGAAGCTCGCCTTGCTCGAATCCACGACATGCTTTGCGCCGATGCCCTTGAGCAGCTTCACCTGCTCCTCGCTGCGCACGATGTTCACCAGGCCGATGCCGTCCTCGTTGCAGATCTTGTTCAGCATCTGGCCGAGGTTCGAGGCGGCGGCGGTGTGGACCAGCGCCTTGTGGCCCTCGCGCTTCATCGTCTCGGTCATGCCGAGTGCCGTCAGCGGGTTCACGAACCAGGACGCGCCCTCGGCGGCGGTGGTGCCGGCCGGCAGGGCCTGGCAGTCGCGCGCGTTGAGCAGGCGGTACTGGGCGTACATCGAGCCGCCGACCATCGACACCGTCTTGCCCAGCAGCGCCTTGGCCGCGTCGGAGGCGCCCGCCTTCACCACCGTGCCGGCGCCCTCGTTGCCGACCGGCATCGACTCGCCGAGGCGTGTCGCGAGGAAGGGCAGTGAGGAAGCGGGCACCTTGGCCGTGACCTTGGCCGACTCCCCGCTGCCCGACGCGGAGAGGGTCGAGAGATCGGCCGGCCCCAGCAGCAGGCCGAGGTCGGACGGGTTGATCGGCGTCGCCTCGACCTTCACCACGACCTGGTCCGGACCGGGTTCCGGAACCTCGACCTTCGCCAGGGACAGTTCCAGCTGTCCGTCCTTGGAAATCAGCGAGCGAAGCTGCAGGCCTGTCGTCTTTTCCGTGCTCATGAGTCTCTCCGGTCCTTGATGGGTTTGCGTATCAGGTAGGTATCCATGATCCAGCCATGGGCGGCACGCGCCGCATGCCGGCGGCGATGGATCTCGTCGGCGACGTCGGCCGTCCTGCCGGCGATCAGGATCTCGTCCGGTGTGCCGAGATAGGCGCCCCAGTAGATGTCGCCGTCCTCGCCGGCATAGCGGCGGTAGGTGTCCTCGCCGTCGAGCAGCACCGCGGCGCTGTCGACGTCCGGGGGGAAACCGTCGGCGATGCGGCGGCCGGTCGTGACCAGGACGGATTCGCCGATGCGGTTCAGCGGGATGCGATGCCGTGCCGTCAGCGCCTGCAAGGCCGTGATGCCGGGAACCACCTCGTAGCCGATGGCGTGGCGGCCGGTGGCGGCAATCGCCTCGATGTTGCGGGTGGTGCTGTCGTAGAGCATCGGATCGCCCCAGACGAGGATGCCGGCCGTCTCGCCGTCCGCCATCTCTTCCGCGATCATGCGTTCGAACACCGCCTGCTTGGCGGCGTTGAGGTCGTCGACGCAGCCGAGATAGTCGGCAGGACGCGGGTCGCGCGGCGGACTGGGGGCCTCGACGAAGCGCGGGGCGCGATCGGGCGCGATGTGCCGCCGGCAGATCTCCTCGCGAAGGCCGCGCAGCTTCGCCTTGGCCGGTCCCTTGTCCATCAGGAAGAACACGTCGGTGCGGTTCAGCGCCTTCACCGCCTGCACGGTCACATAGTCTGGGTCGCCGGCACCGATGCCGATGATGAGGATCGTTTTCACGCCAGGTCCCGTCTTTCGCGGCACGGAAATTGCACGGTTCCTGCCAGCCAGCAGGAGGTCTCTATGACTGTCGATACCCTTGCCAAGCTTTCGGCCGATCCCGCAACTGCCGCCATCGCCACTGCCTTTTCCCATATTTCCGAGGGCGATACCGAATACAAGGGCGGCGGACTGCGCGACTTCTTCCTCTATCGCGATCTCGGCGTCGCCGCGGCGACCAAGGGCCAGGTCGTGGCACAGCTCGTGAAGGCCAACCTGCCGCCCGAGGAGGGAACGGGCTGGCACTATCACGAGGCCAAGTTCCACATCGTCATCATGCTGAAGGGCTGGGCCCGCTTCATGTACGAGACGGAGGAGACGCTGGTGAAGGCAGGGGATTGCGTGCACCAGCGGCCCGGGATCCGCCACTTCCTCTTCGATTACTCGCCCGACATGGAATATATCGAGATCGTCGGCCCGGCCGACTTCACCACGGTGGATGTCGAGGGGCCGTGTGCGGTGCCGAAGCCGACGCCCTGGACATAGGCCGCTCCGGTCCGGCTACTGGCGCGTCCGTCGCCTCCGTGATCGCGCGCGCTGCCCGGCGCGGGCGCCGAGCGCTGCCAGATAGGCTGCGAACATGTCGCCCATCGCCTCGGCAAACCGGTCGATCTCCGCAGCCGAGTGGTTCTCTTCGGACACCTGCGCGCCGACCGCGCCCATCGACATGATCATGATGTCGGCGGCGACGCGACGATCGCGGACCGGGAGGGCGGGAAGGGCCTCGCGCATGAACAGCGCGACCTGGCGCCGCCCGGCCTCGCGCTGCCGCCGCGTCTCGGGCGTGTCGCGATAGAGCGGTGCGGCGTCCTCCAGCGCCACCCGCAGGGCAGCTTCCTCCACTTCGGACCGGAAGAACGTGCGCACGACGGCGCGCAGCCGGCCGGCCGGGGGCAGGGTCCTGTCGGCCAGTATCTCCTGCAACAGGTCGCCCGTGCGCTTCCACTCGTCGGTCTGCAGCCGGAAGAGGATCGTCTCCTTGTTCGGGAAATACTGGTAGAGCGAGCCGACGCTGACGCCGGCCCGCTCGGCCACGCGCGCGGTGGTGAAACGCCGCGCGCCTTCCTCTGTCAGAACGCGAATAGCCGCTTCCAGGATATCCGCGACGAGCTGCGTGGAGCGGGCCTGTCGCGGCTCTTTCCTTAAGGAAACACGGGGTGTTTTCGGCTTGGTCATCGGTCCGGAACGGGATGCGAATCGTGAATGCGACGAATCATTCGTATTCTACGTCCACCTCATCCAACAAGGAAACACCGATGAACACCCTCGCCGATCCAAGGCTCGCCTCCGTCCTCGATCGCCTGTTCGCCGAAGCGGCCGCGTCGGCCGCTGCTGTCCGCCATGAAGTGGCGCGGCTGTCGCCGGAGGAGCAGGCGGCGATGATGACGAGCAAGACCGACTACCGCGCCTTCTACATGCGCGCGAAGGACTTGCCGCTGGCCGTGTCGCGCGAGACCGGCACGCTGCTCTACATGCTGGCGCGCTCGTCCAGGGCGCGCACCGTCGTCGAGTTCGGCACCTCGTTCGGCGTCTCGACGCTCCATCTCGCGGCGGCGCTGCGCGACAATGGCGGCGGCCGGCTCGTGACGTGCGAGTTCGAGCCGACCAAGGTCGCCCGCGCCCGGTCGAACATCGAGGCCGGCGGCATGGCCGACCTGGTCGAGATCCGGGAGGGCGACGCGCTGGAGACGCTGGCGCGCCATCTCCCGCCGGCGATCGATCTCGTTCTGCTCGATGGTGCGAAGGGTCTCTATCCCGCCATTCTCGCGCTGCTGGAGCCGAACCTGCGGCCAGGAGCGCTGGTGCTCGCCGACAATGCCGACTGGAGTGCCGAGTACCTGGCGCGCGTGCGCACCCCGTCGAACGGCTACCTCTCGGTGCCGTTCGCCGGCGATGTGGAACTGTCGCTGCGACTGGGCTGAGGTCTCAGCCGGTCCAGGCGCGGCGCGTCGTCGAGAAAGCGAGGACGGCGGAGAAGGCGACGATGCCGAGCGCCACGCAGGCATAGAGGCCCGAGACGCCCCAGCCGAAATGATCGAGGGCGAGCAGGCTGCCGCCGGCGGCGATGGTGATGCGGGTGATGTTGGCGCCGATCGGCCAGTACATCTCGCCGGTGCCCTGCGAGGCGAAGTAGAGCGCCATCGCCAGGCCGAAGAAGCCGTAGGCCGGCCCCACGATGCTGAGATAGCGCCGCCCCGAGGCCAGCGCGCCGGGGTCCGTCGTGAAGAGACCGAGCCACAGGTCGGGCCACAGGGCCACGACGACGCCGATGGCGGTGGCCACCGCGGCGGCCATGAGGGCGCCGGTCCAGGCCAGCCGCTGCGCGCGGGCATGCTGCCGGGCGCCGATATTGGTGCCGACGAGGGCCGTCAGGGTTGCGCCGATGCCGAAGCTGATCGGGATCAGCATGTATTCGAGGCGGCTGCCGATGCCGTAGCCAGCGATGGCGGCGTCGCCCTCGCGTCCGATCAGGCCGGTGACGACCAGGACGGTGCCGTTGGTCAGGATGACGACGAGGCAGGCGATGGCGCCGACCTTGAGGATGTCGCTGAAAGCGCGCCAGCGGAAGCCGTCGACCGGCCAGCGCAGCGTGATGGCGGAGCGGTTGCCCGTCAGCCGCCACAGCATCCAGACGGCGGCGAGGGCGAACACGATGACGGCGGCGACGGCGGGGCCGCGGATGCCGAGCGCCGGCAGGCCGAACCAGCCCAGCGTCAGGGCGCCCGTCAGGGGGATCTGCAGGCCGCCGGTCACCACCAGCGCAAGGCCAGGCGTCTTCATGTCGCCGGTGCCGCGCAGCACGGAGGCCATCGAGTTGGCGACCCAGTGTGCGGCGCAGCCGAGGAACAGGATGGTCGCGAACGACACCGCGCGGTCGAGCGCCGCGCCGCTGCCGCCCAGGGCGCCATAGATCTGGCGGCCGAAGCCGACGAACAGGATCGCGAAGAGCACGGCCATGCCGAGCGCGATGGCGAGCGCATGCGCGGCGGCGGCTTCGGCGGCGGCCTTGTTGCCCGAGCCCAGCGCCCGGGCGACGGACGAGGAGATGCCGCCGCCCATCGCACCGGCCGACATCATGCCCAGCGTCATCTGCGTCGGGAACACGAGGGCCAGCGCGGCAAGGTCGATCGTGCCGAGCTGGCCGATGAAATAGCCGTCGCCGATGCTGACCAGGCTCTGCATGGCCACGTTCAGCACGTTGGGAAGGGCAAGGGTGAGGATGGTGGGCACGATCGGCCCGGCCAGCATCATCTGCCGGCGTTCGGCGGGTGTCATTGCAGGCTACGTAGCACGCACCGTGCGCGGCCCGCGCGAACTTATCTTATGAGGGGTGGAGTTTTCTCAGCGACCGGCGCGTTGCGAGGCGACCGCCTCCGCGAGCTGGTCGATGGTGACGATGTCGGCCGCGACGTTCATCGGGATCGTGACGTCGAACCGGTCCTCCAGCTCCATGATCACATCCATGATCGTGAGCGAGTCGACGGTCAGGCCCTTGGAAATCACGGTCTGCGGCGTGATCGGCTTGCCGCCGGCATTGTACGGCGCGAGCAGGGTGAAAATCTCGCGCATCACGTCGAACTGCAGTGACGGCGTGGCGGGATTTGAATGGGGGGGAGCGACCAGGTGCTGGGCGGCCTGCATGACTGACTCCGTCGAAGGGGATGAGCCATTTCACCCCGATGACGGTCTGATGTGAAATAACGTTTGATTACCCACTGTTGCGGGACGTTACGGAATGTTTCCGCCCTTCAGCCTGCGTGAACGATGTTGAGCTGCAGCCGCACCTCGTCGATCGGTCTCTCGACGATGGGCCAATAGTCCCATTTGTCCGAAAGATCGGTATTCACCAGTGCGCCGCGCTCGACCGCCGCGAACATCCGCTCGGCGGCGCCCGGCTCGCCCAGCACGCCGATGGTCGTGTAGCCGTCGGCGGTCGGCCGGGCGTTAACGCCGGCGCTGAAGATCAGCACGGCGAACAGAATCAGGTAGAAGGGCCGGATCTGCTTGAAGCCGGCAGTGAAGGAGGCGACCTGCAACTCGCCTTGCGGATCGGTGCCGTAGCCACCCAGCACGTGGCAGAAATCGTGATAGAGGCCGGCCTCGGGAAAGCCGAACCGCTCGCCCGGCATCCCGAATTTGTTGGCCTGGAAATACTCCCACATCGAGCGGCCGACAGTGCCGGCCGGGAGCTTCTCCCAGGCGCGATAGCGCGCGGCGAGTTCGATATCCTCGATCAGCCCGCGCATCCCCAGGATGCTCTTGGCGAGGGCCACGACGCCGTGCTGCTCGAGCTGGTTCTTCATGATGTCGCCGACCTGGCTGCGCCGCAGCAGGTCGAACTTGAACAACACCATGTGCTGCTCGGCCAGCCGGCGCAGGTTCGTGAGTTCGGGCGTGGCGATGCCCAGCGCCTCGGCGAATTCCTCGATCTTTGTCACGGTCTCGTGCGACGGCACGCCGTCGGCCAGCGCCAGAACCAGCAGGCCGTTGACGAACTGGTGGCGAAGGTCGACCGACGGAAAGCCTGCAGCGAGTTCCGCAGGCGTCACCGGCGGCAAGGCGGCGATGTCGGCATCGATGCGGAGGATCACCTGTCGCGCCGCGTCCATCAGCGCGAGCTGCGACTTCCCCGGTGCACTGCCGACCGATGCCACCGTTTTCATGGCACGCAGTCCGAGGAGGGCGGCGGCGGGCTCCGGCTGCATCAGGCGCATGGTCGTCTCCAGCAAAATTTAGGAACGCGCACGAAAATGGTGTCACATGTTTCGCGACACCATCGATAGTTGATTGATCAAAGTCACCACGCTTCGACCTAATTTAGTGTCGTAAGCGTCTTGAATTTTGCCGCAAAAGCTCTGTTTCGAAAGCATCCAAAACGAGTCCCGTAAGAACCTTCATGCGTGCCGACTTTTTGAGGATCGGCGCGGATTGCATCCAGAATCACCCGATACTTTTTTACGATTGCAGTGAGGTGTTGATCGAGAAACTCATTCGGATCTTCTCGCCAAACTACCTTACCTCCGCCGATCGAGCTTCATCAGCGCTTTAAACCTGTACACTAGGGGCATTATGAGTCCGTCAGGATATGCGTACTCCACGTCCCCTTCGGGAAAGTGAGTTTACGGATCGGATTTCATGTCCCGAACCATTTTTACAGCCGTCAAACGGCCAAGGTGGCCTTCGTTGGCATTGCAGGCTTTGGGAAAATCCACATAAGTATTGTCGTAAAGATTCGGCAATTCGCCCGCGTTTTTCAGCGCGCTCTCTACGACACCGTTGTCTAGGACATGAGTGTAATCGCCGTCGCTTGCTCTCGAGACGGAAGGGCTACTCATTAGTCCGTCGGGCGCCAGCAAAGCTCTGGAGTTTCGTTTACTCCGCGGCCCGCGGCAGCGGCTTCAGCCAGGCATCGAAATCGCGCAGGGCGCGGGCCGCGAGCGCACGCTTGCGATCCTTCCCGCGCAGCGGCTTTTCCCCCTCGCCGCGCATCGGCTCGTCGGCCGGCGGGAACAGGCCGAAATTGATGTTCATCGGCTGGAAGGTCGTGGCGTCTGCGCCGCCGGTGATGTGGCGCAGCAGGGCGCCCATCGCGGTCGTGGGCGGCGGCAGCGAGGGCGTCTCGCCGGTCCGCTCGGCGGCGGCGAAGCGGCCGGTCATCAGGCCGACGGCGGCGCTCTCGACATAACCCTCGCAGCCGGTGATCTGGCCGGCGAAGCGCAGGCGCGGCAGTGCCTTGAGCCGCAGCGTTGCATCGAGCAGGCGCGGGCTGTTCAGGAAGGTGTTGCGGTGCAGGCCGCCCAGGCGCGCGAACTCGGCGTTCTGCAGACCGGGGATGGTGCGGAAGATACGGGTCTGCTCGCCATGCTTCAGCTTGGTCTGGAAACCCACGATGTTCCACAGCGTGCCGAGGGCATTGTCCTGGCGGAGCTGGACCACGGCCCACGGCCGCTTGCCGGTGCGCGGATCGCGCAGGCCGACCGGCTTCATGGGGCCGAAGCGCAGGCTCTGCGGTCCCGTCGAGGCGATCACCTCGATGGGCTGGCAGCCCTGGAAGTAGGGCGTGTTCGCCTCCCATTCCTTGAACTCGGTCTTCTCGCCGGCCAGCAGCGCGGCAACGAAGGCCTCGTACTCCACCTTGTCCATCGGGCAGTTGTAGTAGTCGGCACCGTCGCCGCCCGGGCCGGCCTTGTCGTAGCGCGACTGCTTCCAGGCGATGGACTGGTCGATGCTCTCGTGATGCACGATGGGCGCGATGGCGTCGAAGAAGGCCAGCGACTCCTCGCCGGTCAGTTTCGCGACGGCCTGCGCCAGCGCGGGCGAGGTGAGGGGGCCGGTCGCCACGATGACGCTGTCCCATTCCTCGGGCGGGAGGCCCGCCACTTCCTCGCGCTGCAGGGTCACCAGGGGATGGGCCAGCAGGGCCTCCTGCACGGCATGCGAGAAAGCGTGCCGGTCGACCGCGAGCGCGCCGCCGGCCGGCAACTTGTGGGCATCGGCCGCACGCATGATGAGCGAGCCTGCGCGCCGCATTTCCTCGTGGATCACGCCGACGGCGTTGTTCTCCGCATCGTCCGAGCGGAAGGAATTGGAGCAGACGAGCTCGGCCAGCTGGTCGGTGATGTGGGCCTCGGTCCCGCGCACCGGCCGCATCTCGTGCAGCACCACGGGCACGCCAGCGGAGGCGAGCTGCCACGCCGCCTCGCTGCCGGCCAGGCCGCCGCCGACGATGTGCACGGGCTTCTTGTTCGACGTCATGCTGCAGGACCGCTGGTTGCCGGAAACATTCTCCGCCGCCGATATAGAGGCCTCGTGGCGCGCTGGCCACTCGCGAGGGCGCGCTTCCTCGGGGCGATAGAGTCATGGCCGGCGCAGGATTCGCTTGCCAGCCGCGGCCATGGTCGGAAACACTCCCTGCCCTGAAGGGGAGTCCTGAATGACCGCGAAATTCCACAATCCCAAGTCGGTGGCGCTTGCCGGCAAGTACAGCCTCGGCGTCGAGGTGCCGCCCGAGGCGCGTCTTCTCTTCCTGTCGGGCCAGGTCGGCTACGACGGCAAGGGCAAGCTGCCGCCCGGCATCGAGAAGCAGTGCGAGAACACCTGGAAGAATATCGGCCAGGTGCTGAAGAGCGCCGGCATGGGCTACGGCAACATCGTGAAGCTCACCGGCTTCATCACCGACGCGCGCTTCATGGCCGCCTTCCGCGAGGTGCGCGGCAAATTCCTGAAGGAGCCTTTTCCCGCCTCGACGCTGGTGATCGTCTCCGGCCTGGCCGATCCCGGCATGTTCGTCGAGATCGAGGCCGTCGCCGCGAAGTAGCCATGCGGCCTTGGGCAGCCCTCGCGGCTTCTCTCGTCGTGGCGGCCTGTACGGCCGCGTCGGGCGGTGTCCAGACCACGGCACCGTCCGCCCCGGCCGCGGCCCCACCAGCCACGATCGTGCGTGCCTGGGAAGGGGGGCCGGAGGTGCCGGCGCGCGGACGCTTCATCCTGGTCAATATCCCGTCCTTCGAGCTGATGGCATTCCAGGACGGGGCGATGGCATTGCGCAGCCGCGTCGTCGTCGGCCGCCCGCGCACCCCGACGCCGGAGATGCTGTCACCGCTCTATGCCGTGAAGTTCAATCCCTCCTGGACGCCGACGCCCGCGATGATGCGCAACGAAGGCTTGCGGCCGGTGCCTCCCGGACCGAACAACCCGCTCGGTCGCGTGCTGTTCGAGATGGAAAACGACGAGCTAGTCTACCTGCACGACACCAACCAGCGCCAACTCTTCGCCCGGCCGGAGCGGGCCTTCAGCCACGGCTGTGTCCGCGTCGAGCAGGCACGGCCGCTCGCGGCATGGCTACTGGATGTTGCCGAGAGCGAGATCGACCGCATGATTGGCCGCGGCGCGACCTTCGCCGTACCCCTCTCCGCGCCTGCGACGGTGTCGCTTGCCTATGTGCGGCGCGCGCCGGACGCGGCGGGACGTATCATCGAATGGCCGGATATCTATAATCGGGGCCCGCTGGCGCAGGCCCCCGCCGCTGGCAGCGGCGACGGGAAGGGATGTCCCGGCGCCGATCGTTCCGGTTGAGAGCCGCGACATGAAATTGGCCATCGACCGTCGGCAGGGGTATTCGGTGCGGGCAAGCGAGGTAGGATGGAACACGCGCTCGTTCTGATCGGCGTCTTTGGCGTCTTCATCCCGGCGCTCTTGCTTCCGGGGCCAGACTTCGTGGCCGTCGTTCGCTCCTCGATGACCCATGGCACGCGCGCGGGGCTGCTGACGACGGTGGGCGTCACGCTCGGCCTCTCCCTCTATGCGACGCTCAGCCTGCTCGGCCTGTCGGCGGTCCTTGCCAAGTACCAATGGCTGACCTGGGCGGTGCGCGTGGCCGGCGGCGGCTACCTCGTCTATCTCGGGATCAGGCTGCTGCGCGCCCGCCCGCAGGCGATCGAGATCGACGCCGCGCGAGCGCCGTCCCGCCACCGCGCCGTCCTGTTCGGCTTCCTCGTGACGCTCACCAATCCCAAGGCTGTCGTGCTGTTCGCCAGCGTGTTCGCCACCGCGGTCACGCCCGCCACGCCGGCCTGGCTGATGGCCGTGATGATCGGGCTGGTCGGGACCTCTTCGCTCGTCTGGTACGGCTGTGTCAGCCTGTTCATGTCGGCTGGCCCGGTCGTGCGCCGCTTCCAGCGGGCGCGCCATTGGATCGAACGCGCGGCGGGCGTCTGCTTCGTCGGGTTGGGTGGCAAGGTGCTGGCGGATGCCAGCCGGCCGGTGAGCTGAATCCTGTCGAAGTGTCCGTCGAGCGAGTGCAGCGTATGTCCGTGACCGATTCCCTCAAGGTGGGCCTCGCCCAGCTCAATCCCAAGCTCGGCGACGTCGCGGGCAACCTCGCGAAGGTGCGGGCGGCCCGCGCCGAGGCGGCCGGCCAGGGGGCCGACCTGGTGCTCTGCGCCGAAGCGGTGCTGTCCGGATATCCTCCCGAGGATCTGGTGCTGAAGCCTGCCTTCCAGCGCGCCTGTCACGAGGCGGTCGAGGCGCTGCGGCAGGACACGCTGGACGGCGGGCCGGCGGTGTTCGTGACCACCCCGTGGCGCGAGGACGACAAGCTCTACAACGCGATGATCGCGCTCGATCGCGGCGAGATCTTCGGCAAGCGCTACAAGGTCGATCTGCCGAACTATGGCGTATTCGACGACAAGCGTGTCTTCGCGCCCGGCCCGATGCCGGGGCCGCTGGTCTTCCGCGGCGTGCGCATCGGCGTGCCGATCTGCGAGGATGTGTGGACGCCCGACGTGGTGGAGTGCATCGCGGAGACCGGCGGCGAGATCCTGCTGGTGCCGAATGCCTCGCCCTACGAGGTCGGCAAGACGGACGTGCGCGTGCAGCTCGGCGTGAAGCGCGTCGTCGAGAGCGGCCTGCCGTTCGTCTATCTCAACCAGGTCGGCGGTCAGGACGAGCTGGTGTTCGATGGCGGTTCCTTCGCGCTCGGCGCCGACCGCGCGTTGAAACTCAAGATGGCGTCGTTCCGCGAGCAGGTGGCGACGGTCGAATTCCGGCGCAAGGACAGCGGCTGGGATCTGCTGGCCGCCGGCATCGCGCCGGAGATGTCCCAGCTCGACTCGATCTACCAGGCGATGGTGCTGGGGCTGCGCGACTATGTGAACAAGACGGGGTTCCCTTCGGTGGTCATCGGCCTTTCGGGCGGCGTCGATTCGGCGCTGGCCACTTGCGTCGCGGCCGATGCGCTGGGGCCGGCGCGCGTGCGCGCCGTGATGATGCCCTCGCCCTACACCAGCCGCACCTCGCTGGAGGACGCGGAGGCGTGCGCGCGGGCGATCGGCGTGCGCTACGACATCGTCGACATCGGTCCCGCGATGACGGCCTTCCGCGACATGCTGAAGCCGGTCTTCGGCGCGCTGCCGGAGGACGTCACGGAGGAGAACATCCAGAGCCGGGCGCGGGGCGTCGCTCTGATGGCCATCTCCAACAAGCTGGGCGGCATGGTCGTGACGACCGGCAACAAGTCGGAGATGGCGGTCGGTTACGCCACGCTCTACGGCGACATGAACGGCGGCTTCAATCCTTTGAAGGACGTGTACAAGACCACCGTGTTCGATCTGTGCCGCTGGCGCAACGAGCACCTGCCCGAGGGCGCGCTCGGCCGGGCGGGAATCGTCATCCCGCCGCGCATCGTCGACAAGCCGCCGTCGGCCGAGCTGAAGCCGGACCAGAAGGACGAGGATTCGCTGCCGCCCTATCCGGTGCTCGATGCCATCCTGGAGGGGCTGATCGAGCGCGACCTCGACACGGCGGCGCTGGTGGCCGAAGGACAGGACCGGGCGACGGTCGACCGGGTCTGGCGCCTGCTGGAGAATGCCGAGTACAAGCGGCGACAGGCGCCGCCCGGCGTCAAGATCACGTCGCGCAACATCAGCCGCGAGCGGCGTTATCCGATCGTCAACGGCTTCAGGGGATAGGGCGCAGGCGATTCGGGTGGCTTTCGGAAAGGGACGCTTCACGTGATGGACGAGATCGGCCGGCTTGCCGTCCGCGAATACGACGTTGCGCTGCCGGACGGGGGCGAGGGAAAGCTCTCGTTCGCGCTCTGCGACCTGGTGCGCGACAATGCGCTGGCGCGGCACGCCCGCCGCCGCGAGGCGGTGGCGTTCGGCCTGCTGTCGTTCCAGGGTTTCATGGAAGCGCCGCGGGGTACGCTGCTGTGGGTGCGCACGCGCGAGGGGCTGGAGATGACGACCGCCGACGGCGACGATCAGCCGGGTGCCGACCTTCAGCGCGTCGTCGCCCGCCACTTCATCATTTTCTTCGACGAAATGAGGACGCTCGTGCCCGAACTGGCCGCGCTGCCCTTCCACCTGAAGGAGGGAAACTGATGCTGATCGTCCAGATGTCCGACATGCACCTCAAGGGCGAGGGCGAGCTGCTTTACGGCCGCATCGACACGCAGGGCTTCCTGGAGCGGGCGGTCGCGCATGTGAACGCCCTCGATCCGCGTCCCGACATCGCCCTCGTGACCGGCGACCTCGTGGATGGCGGCAAGCAAGCGGAATACGCGAACCTGCGGCGCGCTCTCTCGCGGCTGGCCATGCCGTACTACCTCGTCCCCGGCAATCACGATGCGAGGGAGCCGCTGCGCGCCGCCTTCGCTGATTTCGGCTACCTGCCGCCCTCCGGCTTCCTCCAATATGTCGTGGAGGACCTGCCGCTGCGGCTGATCGCGCTCGATACGCTCGTCGAGGGCAAGGGGTGGGGCGCGCTGTGCGACGAGCGCCTCGACTGGCTGGCTGCCAGACTCGCCGAGAGCGGCCGGCCGACGGCGATCTTCATGCACCATCCGCCTTTCTCCACCGGCATCCGCGTGATGGATGGGATGCGGCTCAACGAGGGCGAGGCGCGGTTCGCCGAGCTGGTGCGCACGCACGGGCGGGTCGAGCGCGTGATGTGTGGCCACGTCCATCGGCCGATCCAGATGCGGTGGGCAGGCACCATCGCCTCGATCGCGCCCAGCACCGCGCATCAGGCCACGCTCGACCTGCGCGAGGAAGCGAAGCTCTCGATGACCATGGATCCGCCCGGCGTGATGCTCCATCTGTGGCGACCCGAAGTGGGCCTCGTCACCCATACGAGCTACATCGGCGACTACGAAGGTCCACGCCCGTTTGCCTGACCCTGGCGGAACCGCAGGCCGCCGATGGCCAAGCTCAACGAAGACGCGAGGGGGCGCCGCACGGGGCCGAAGTTCGCGAATCGTAGTGACCCATGGCGACGTCATTTCGAGTGAAGCCCGCGACGTGCTCGAACGCGTCGCCCGGGATCTCGCCGACTAAGGACTTTCCCGGGGTTGCCGGAACTTCGTGGAACGAGGATCGTTCCCAGCTGAAATGGCCGTCACCACCCAGAGTCTGATCAAGCGCGTGGGCCCCGGAGTGATCACCGGGGCGGCGGACGACGATCCCAGCGGCATAGCTACATATTCCCAAGCAGGCGCCCAGGCAGGCTTCGGTCTTCTCTGGACGGTCGTGCTGACCTGGCCGCTGATGGTGGCCGTGCAGTCGGTCAGCGCGCGCATCGGCCGCGTCACAGGCCGCGGCCTCGCGGCGAACATGGTGCGCGCCTTCCCGCGGCCCGTGGTGTCGGTGGCCGTGCTGCTGCTCTTCGTCGCCAACACGATCAACATCGGCGCCGACCTGTCGGCCATGGGAGCCGCCGTGAACATGCTGCTGCCGTGGGGGCGGCACTGGTTCACGATCGCGTTCGCCGTGCTTTCCCTGCTGGCGATCGTCTTCATTCCCTACAGCCGCTACGTCTCCTTCCTGAAATGGCTGACCTTCTCGTTGTTCGCTTATGTCGGTGTCGTCTTCACCGCCCAGCTCGACTGGCGCGCGGTGGCGGCGGGCGCGGTGATGCCGCGCTTCGGCATGGACAGCGACACGCTCATGCTGATCGTGGCGCTGCTCGGCACGACGATCAGCCCGTATCTCTTCTTCTGGCAGAGTTCGCAGGAAGTCGAGGAGGAGGAATGCGATCCGGATGCCGCGCCGCTCAAGCAGGCGCCCGCGCAGGCGCCGGCCGAGCTGACCCGCATCGGCTGGGAAACCGGCATCGGCATGGGTGTGTCCAACCTCGTCGCCTTCTTCATCATGCTGACGACGGCGGCGACACTGCATGCCGCCGGCAAGACGGACATCCAGAGCACGGAGCAGGCGGCGGAGGCGCTGCGTCCCATCGCCGGCGAGGCGGCCTTCCTGTTGTTCAGCCTCGGCATCGTCGGCACGGGCCTGCTCGCGGTGCCGGTGCTGGCGGGGTCCGCGGCCTACGCGATCGGCGAGGTGAGGGGCTGGAAGATCGGGCTGGAATGCCGGCCGCGCGATGCCGTGCCGTTCTATTCGATCATCGTCGCCGCCATCGTCGTGGGCCTCGTCGTGGACCATCTTCCCATCGACCCGATGAAGGCCCTGATCTGGTCGGCAGTGCTGAACGGGGTGATCGTGGTGCCGATCATCGCCGCCATGATGATCGTCGCCGGGCGGCGCGACATCATGGGGGCCTTCACGGCCAGCCCGTGGCAAAGGGTGTTCGGGTGGATCACTTTCGTCGTGATGGGCGCGGCTGCGGCCGGCATGTTCATGCTGATGTGAGAATTTCCAGGGCAGGGCGCGTCCCGCGGGACGCTAGGCTCCTGCCATGATCAAGCTCTATTCCGGTCCTCTCAGCATGTTCGGCGCCAAGGCCGAGATCGCCCTGCGCGAAAAGGGTATGGCCTTCGATCTCGTCATGGTCCCGTTCGACATGGACGCGCTCTACACGCCCAAACATCCCGAAGTGGCGCGCATCAACCCGAAGCGACAGGTCCCGGTCCTGATCGATGGCGATCTGGAGATCTTCGATTCGACCCAGATCTTCGAGTATCTGGAAACGCTGCGGTGCGATCCACCCCTCTGGCCTGCCGACCCCAAGGCACGGGCGAGGGCGCGGCTCCTGGAGCACAAATCCGACGAGGTGTACTTTCCGCACATCGTCAGGTTGATGAGCGATCCCAAGGCGCCCGGAGCACACGATGCGGCGGCACGCTTCTACGAAGCGTTGGAAGGGGTTCTCGGAGAGCGCGACTGGCTTGCGGGTGACTATGGGTATGCCGACATCGCCTTCTACATGGCGCAGCTCTTCGGCGAACGCATGGGCGCTCCGATCGGCGCCGAACATCGCAACCTGCTTGGGTGGCGCGACCGCATGAGCGCACGCCCCGCCGTCCGCGAGGTGGCGGGCGCCATGGGCCGCTACCTGGTCTCGGTCGGCCGCCGCCTGCCTCCGTTCATGGCGCGGCTCGGCCTGCCGGCATGACGCCGCTCCTCTTCCTGCCGGGCGCCGGCGGTTCGGCCCGGTTCTGGCAGCCCGTGGCGGCACGCCTTCCTGCCGGCGGTGAAAAGGATTTCGTCGCGTGGCCGGGGTTGGGCGACGAACCGCCCGATCCGTCGATCGCGTCTTTCGACGATCTCGTCGCGCTGGCGAGGCGGCGGCTGGAAACGCTTGCCGCCAGCGGGCCCGTCGATCTCGTGGCGCAATCGATGGGCGGCGTGGTGGCGGCCCGCCTCGCGCTGGACGCCCCGCAGCATCTGCGCCGGCTCGTGCTCTGCGCGACCTCGGGCGGCGTCGACATGGAAGGGCTTGGCGCGGCTGACTGGCGGGCCGACTACCGACGCTCCTATCCCGCTGCCGCTTCGTGGATCACGGAGCCGGGTGCGGCGGCGGCGCTCGAGGTGGAGCGTATCTCCGCGCCGACCTTGCTGCTGTGGGGCGATACCGATCCGATCAGCCCGGTTGCCGTCGGCCGGCATCTGGCGGCACGGCTCCCGAGGGCCCGGCTGGAGATCGTGAAAGGCGGCGCGCACGATCTTGCGATCACACATGCCGCCGAAGCCAGCCGGCTGATCGGCGGATGGCTCGATCGCGACCCACAATGACCGAGGGAACGGCCGCGCGACCATCGCCCGCGCGGCGTTACCGGAACCGGTCCCGCACCGTCAGGGCTTGACCGTCCGGCCGAGCACCGTTTCGTACACGCGCAGGATGGAGGCGCTGTCGTCGGCGCCCAGCCCCATGCCCTTGGCCATCCGCTGCAAATTGTGCGTCGCCGAGCCCTGCGGCAACGGCACGTCGAGTTCGTCGCCGAGTTCGAGCGCGAGATGGAGGTCCTTGTGCGCCAGGTTCAGCGCGAAGGACGGCGGCGAGAACTGGCCCTTCAACGCGCGTTCCGAGAACATCTTGAACGCATTCGAATTGCCGCTCGAGGTCGAGATCACCTGGGCCAGCTTGTGCGGGTCGAGGCCGGCCGTGACGCCCAGCATCAGCCCCTCCGCCGCCGCGGCCATGTTGCAGAACGCCATCATGTTGTTGACCAGCTTCGCCACCGTGCCGCTGCCGAGACCGCCCATGTGATAGACGTTGGCGCTGAAGGATTGCAGCACCGGCAGCGCATCGTCGAACACCTTCTTCTCGCCGCCGACCATGATGGCGATGGTCGCGGCCTCGGCGCCGACCACGCCACCGCTCACCGGCGCGTCGAGCATCGCGATGCCCTTGTCCGCCATCGCGGCGCCGATGCGGCGCACCATCGACGGCGCGTTGGTGCTGAGGTCGATGAAGGTCTGGCCACTGGTGGCGTTGGCGAGGATGCCGTCCGGGCCGAGCGTCACCGCCTCGACGTCGCGCGGCATGGGCAGGGACGTCATGACGATGTCGGCGCCGCGCGTGACCTCGGCGACCGACCGGCCTGCCGTCGCGCCGAGGTCGGTGCAGGTCTTCACTGCGGCCGGGTTCAGGTCGAACACCGCCACCGAATGGTTGCTGCGCTTGATGAGGTTGCGGCACATGGGACCGCCCATGTTGCCGACGCCGATATACCCGACCTTCATTGTTTCCTCCGGTTGTTGGGCTGGACTATACGCCGGAACGGGCCATTGCCGCTGCCTGGATCGTGACTACATCACTTCCATGGGAGAGCATCGGGCGTGAGCGACGCACCGCAGGGCGGACGGGACGATCGGGATTCCGCGCGTGCGTCGGCGCTGCGGCGCGTGAAGCTGGCCGCGACCCTGTTGCTGGTGGCGACGGCATCGCTCTTCATCGTGGCCCGGCACTTCGAGCCGTTGCATCCGGCCTGGGGTTACGTCGCGGCCTTCGCTGCGGCGGCCACGGTGGGCGGCCTTGCCGACTGGTATGCCGTCGTCGCGCTGTTCAGGCGGCCGCTCGGCCTGCCGATCCCGCACACCGCCATCATCCCGCGCAACCATCATCGCATCGCCGACAATCTCGGCGAGTTCATCGAGACGAACTTCCTTGCCCGCGGACCGGTCGAGGCGCGATTGCGCGAGGTCGATTTCGCGGCGCTGGTGTCGGGTTGGCTGACGACCCGCGAGCGCAGCGCGGCGCTTGCGGCCTTCGTCGTGCGGCTGCTCCCCCGGGCGCTTTCTTCGATCGACCAGTCCGGCTTGCGCGGCTTTCTCGGCCAACGCGCCATGGAAGAGCTGCGCCGCATCGAGCTCGCGCCGCTCGCCGCCGGACTGCTGGCTGCGGTCACGGAGAAGAACCGGCACCAGCGGCTGCTGGACGAGTTGCTGGGAGCCCTGGAGAAGGTACTGGCCGACGAGGAGACCTTGGCGGCGCTCCGCGAGAAGATCCGCAAGGAATTGCCGGCCTTGTTCAATCTCTATCGTGCCGACGCCTATCTGCTGCGCAAGATCGTCGCCTCGACGACGGCCTTCATCAAGGAGGCGCGGGGGGATGCCGACCATCCCCTGCGCCGCGAGTTCGACCGCTTCGTGCAGGGCTTCATCGAGCGGTTGCGCACCTCGCAAGCGCTGGCGCGGCGGGCGGAGACGCTGAAGCGCGATCTGCTCGCGCGTCCCGAGATCGCGGCCGTCGCGGAAGGGGCGTGGGAGAGCGTGCGCAGCTTCCTCGAGCAGGATGCAAGATCGCCAGATGGACAGGTGAGGCGTCAGATCGAGACCATGTTGGTCGATGTCGGGGCACAACTTGCGCGCGATCCGGCGATCCGGGCCGAGATCAATCGCGGCATGGTCGAGGTGCTGGTCGAGTTCGTCGAGACGCAGAAGAGCGGGGTTGGGCGCTTCATCGCGGATCAGGTGAAATCGTGGGATATGGACGTGCTGATCGGTCGCATCGAGCTCGTCGTCGGAAAGGATCTCCAATACATCCGCTTCAACGGGGCCATCATCGGCGGACTGGCGGGATTGGCCTTGCACGCGCTGGAGCAGGGGTTGAAGCTGGGCCTGTAATCGACAGGAGGTTCAAATGGCCGACACACCACAGAACTTCACCGACATGTTCAGGAAGATGGGCGAGCAGTTCCACATGCCCGCCTTCGATATGACGAAAATCGTGGAACACCACCAGAAGAACCTGGATGCCATGGCCCGCTCGTGGCAGGCGATGGCCGGAGGCGCCAACGAGATCGCCAAGAAGCAGCGCGAGATCTTCGAGGCGGCGTTGAAGGACGTCACCGCGATGATGCAGGAGTACAAGCCCGGCGGCAGCCCGCAGGAGGTCATGGCCAAGCAGTCCGAGTTCGCCAAGAAGGCGGTCGAGGCGGCCATCGCCAACACGCGGGACATCACCGAGCTGGTTCAGAAGTCGAGCGCGGAAGCCTTCAAGATCGTCCAGGACCGCATGCAGGAATCCTACGAGGAGATCAGGTCGGGGCTCGATAAGAAGGGCTAGACGGCCGGGGCGCGGCCTGCGGCGTTTCCCGCGTCGACTCGCGAGACGACGAACGCAGCGAATGGTGCCGTCCGGACTGGACCCGCTTGGAGAGAAGTAACTCAAGGCTGCCTGGCCTCGGCAGCCTGCGGGCGCTAGGGACGCTCCGAGTCCGGGAACACGTAGGCGCGCCAGCTCTCGCGATGGAATTTCCTCCAGTCGCCTTCGGCCTGCGCCAGCCGGTCGGCGACGGCATAGACCGCGGCGGGATGGTGGCCGAGCCCGCAATGGCTGCCCTGCACCTCGATATTCTCGGCAAGCTCGCTGTCGGCGTTCAGGCATGAGCGCCAGGCGCAGACCCCGTCGCTGCGGCTGAAGATCGACGTGGTGGGGACGGGTGGTGGTTCGGCGAGCAGCCCTGCGTGTTGCCGGGAGGCTTCCTCGATCGTCTGGCCCGACACGAATTCGTACATGCGCCATGCGTTGGTCGCCTGCGGCGGACCGGCGAACGGGCTGCCCAGCGTCACGACGCAGCGCACGAGGTCCGGACGCTGCTTGGCCAACTCGCGCGCATAGAGGCCCCCCAGGCTCCAGCCGACCAGGCTGACCCGGCGGCCACCGGCGGCGCTATGCATCGCTTCGAGGCGATCCATCATCGCCTCCTCGAGCCCCGCGCGCAGGCCGCGGTTCAGGCCGAGCCGCCAGCCCTCGACGGCGTAGCCCTGCCGGCGGAGGAAGGAGCGCAACGGCCGGGTCGAGAGGTCGCCGGTCAGCAGGCCCGGAAGGACGAGCACGGGATGCCCGTCCCCGCGCGGTGCATGCTGCAACCACGGCTGCAGCAACAGGAAGGCGCCCAATTCGTGGAGGGCGCGGCCCTCCAGCAGGAGAAGGGCGCTGGAGGGCGGTCGCAGCTGGTCTGGCGAATCTAACACCTCTCCGACATTGGGCCTCCGGGACGGCCTTTCAACGGGCTGCGGCGCCGGGCCCCGGCTGTGGGGACCCGGGGCATTCCCGCCCTGGGAGAGCCGGCCGGGTGCGCTCGAAGGCGGCGGCAGGCCGATGGATCGGGGGGCGGTCCCGCGGGTTTCGGCATCGGCTTTCCGGACCGCAGGCCTTCCTAGCAGGACACGCTTTCCGCTATGATGGCCAAATCGTGGGGATCGGGCCGGGCCGGCGATGGCTGGAGCCCGCCAGATGGGGGATTGATGGCTGCGAGACGTTTGATTGCCGCGTTGCTTGGCGCTTCGACGGTCGCGGCCTGCGGCGGCCAGCTTCCCCAGCCGCTCTATGACGAGGTCAAGCAGCCGGCGGCCTACCGGTCCGCACCGGGCGGCGTTCGGATCGACAACGAAGGCTACCAACTCGATGCCCAGGGCTATCGTGTCGACAAGCAGGGCGTCCGCATCGGCATGATCGACGTGCCCGAGAAGACGGCCGGCGACCGGTCGAACGCCGTCGCTGGCTATTACATCAGCACGACCGGCACCGAGGCGCCGGGCGCCGTCGCCTCGCCCAGCGAGGGCATCACGACGACGCCGAGCGGGATGAACCTGCCGGGCCCCGCGCAGATGCCGCAGCAGGCGCCCATCGCACCGGCGCCGGGGAATGTCCCGCCGCCGGCCGGCTATCGCTGAGGCGCGCTCCTACTCGATCTTCACGCCCGCCTGCTTGATGATGGGCGCCCACTTGGCCAGCTCGTCGGTGATGAACTTGGCGGTGCGCTGCGGCGTGGTGTCGGTCGTCGGCACCGCCGCGATCTTCTCGAGCGATTCGATGAAGGCCTTGTCGGCCATGATCTTGCGCGTGGCGGCGTCGATGGCCTGCACCGCGGCGGGCGGCGTTCCCGCCGGCCCCAGGATCAGGTTGAAGGTATAGGCCTCGTAGCCCGGCACGCCCGCCTCGATGATCGTCGGGATGTCCGGAGCCGCCTGGGTGCGCGCCGAATGGGCGAAGCCCAGGATACGCACGCGGCCGGTGCGATGCAGCTGCAGCGACGTGCTCATCGTCTCGAACATCCACACGACGTTGCCCGCCATCATGTCCTGCAGCGCCGGCATCGAGCCGCGATAGGGGACGTGCTCCACGTCCATGCCGCCCACCGACGCCTTCAGGTACTCGCCGGCGAGATGGGTGATGCCGCCGGTGCCGGACGAGCCGTAGGAATACTTACCCGGGTTCTTCTTCATCAGCTCCACGAGGCCCATCAGCGTGTCGGGCATCGACGGGTTGGCGACGAGCACCAGCGGGTTCACGCAGATCGACGAGACAGGCGTGAAGTCCTTCACCGGGTCGTAGGGCGGGTTGGCGAAGGCGGTCGGATTGATCGCATGCGTGGAGGACGCCGCGAAAAGGAACGTGTAGCCGTCCGGCTTGGCGTTCTTGACCTCGACCGCGCCGATCGAGCCCGCTGCGCCGGCCTTGTTGTCGACGATGACGTTCTGGCCGAGGACGGCGCTCAGCTTTTCCGCCGTCAGCCGGCCGATGATGTCGGTCGGGCCTGCCGGCGGGAAGGGGATCACGAGGCGGACCGGCCGCTCCGGATAGTTGCCCTGTGCGCGGACGATGGCGGGCGCGGCGAGCACGGCCGCAGCCCCGCCCAGCAGATGACGGCGCTTCATTGTTTCCTCCCTTGTCGCTTTAGCTGATCGTTTCTTCGAAGAGTTCCATCATGGCGTTCCACGAACGGCGGTCCGTCACCTCGTGGTACGCGAAGCCTTTCATGCCGCGCGAATCGGCCGCCGGATTGGTGAAACTGTGGCCGGCGCCGCCATAGAGATGGAGGCGCCAGTCGATGCCGGCCGCCTTCATCTCGTTCTCGAAGCCGAGCCGCTGGTCGGGCGGGATGATGGGATCGTCCGCGCCGATGCAGATCAGCACCTTCGCCCGGATGTTCTTCGCGTCCTGCGGCCGCGCCGTGGCGAGGCCGGAATGGAAGCCGACGATGGCCTTGAGATCGGCGCCGCTGCGCCCGAGTTCGAGCGACGTCGTGCCGCCGAAGCAGTAGCCGATGGCGGCGAGCCGGGAGGGGTCCACTTCCTTCTGGCCCTTCAGCACGTCGAGGGCCGCAGCGGCGCGGGTGCGGATGCCGGTCGGATCGGCCATCCAGGGCTGCAGTCGCGCCATGGTCTGGCTCATGTCCGCGAGCGGCTTGCCCTCGCCGTGATAATCCATGGCGAAAGCCGCAAAGCCGAGCCCGGCCAGCCGGGCGGCGATCTTCTTGGTGTGATCGGTCAGACCCGGCCCCTCGTGGCAGACCAGCACGCCGCCGCGCCGGCCCGGCCGCGTGTCGTCGACGACATACTGGCCGACCATACGGACGCCGTCGGCGCGGTATTCGATGTCCTCGCTGCGCATCGCGTGCCTCCCTCCGTTTGCCCGGACCCTACCGGACATGGCTTGACCCGCCAACACGCGGTCGCCACAAGCCTCGCCCGTCCGATCCGCTTTCCCAGCCAGCGGCCCGCTTCGCGCCCAGCAAGGGACACGCGCTGTTCTATCCGGCGCGGATCGTGCTCACGGCCGAGAGAGGGAGCCGCAGACGGCGAACCCGCTGCCGCTGATCCCGCGCGCCGCCGCCGCCCGATTGCGCGGCGGGACGGCGCAAGGGATGCCGTTGCTGCGGGCGTTCGATTGCGTGGCAGGAACCCATCGTATAGGGTGCCGCCATGTCGCAATTCCTTCTCCACGGCGCCGCGGCGCGATGTATCGAGGCGTGAGGCCCGTCCGGGTCCGCTAGCCGTCGTTCGCATCTGATCGGGAGCAAGGGGCGATGTCCCTCGTCGTTTACAACACGCTGTCGCGCGAGAAAGAGCCGTTCGTGCCGCTCGAGGCGGGCCATGTCCGCCTCTATGTCTGCGGCCCGACCGTGTACGACTACGTCCATATCGGCAATGCGCGGCCGGTCGTGGTGTTCGACGTTTTGTACCGACTGCTGAAGCGCCGCCATCCGCGCGTCACCTATGTCCGCAACATCACGGACATCGACGACAAGATCATGGTGCGCGCGGCGGAGAACAGCGAGTCGATCGACCAGCTCACCGAGCGCACGGCCGCCGCCTACCAGAGCGACATGTCGCGCCTCGGCGCGTTGCCGCCGGATGTCGAGCCGCGCGCCACGAAATATGTCGGCGAGATGATCGCGCTGATCGAGCGGCTGGTCGCGCGCGGACATGCCTACGAGGCCGAGGGGCACGTGCTGTTCAGCGTGCCGAGCATGGAGGATTACGGTCGCCTGTCCCGCCGCTCGCGCGACGAGCTGGTGGCCGGCGCCCGCGTCGAGGTCGCGCCCTACAAGAGGGACGCCGCCGACTTCGTGCTGTGGAAGCCCTCGAGCGACGCGCAGGCAGGCTGGCCGAGCCCGTGGGGCCGCGGCCGGCCGGGTTGGCACATCGAGTGCTCGGCGATGAGCGGCGCGCTGCTGGGCGAGACGTTCGACATCCATGCCGGCGGACTCGACCTCATCTTCCCGCACCACGAGAACGAGATCGCGCAGAGCCGCAGCGCCTTCGGCCACGCCATCATGGCGAAGTACTGGATGCACAACGGCTTCCTGAACATCTCCGGCGAGAAGATGAGCAAGTCGCTGGGCAACTTCCTGACCGTGCACGAGCTGCTCGACCAGTATCCCGGCGAGGTGATCCGCCTGCTGCTGCTGTCGGCACAGTACCGCCAGCCGCTCGACTTCACGCCGGAGGGACTGGCGCAGGCCAAGGCGACGCTGGATCGCTGGTATGGCCTGTTGCGCGGCAAGGTGCTGGAGCAGGGGCCGATCCCGGCGACCGTCGAGGACGCGCTGTCGGACGACCTCAACACGCCGCAGGCGATCAGTGCGCTTCACCAGCTTCGCGACCCGTCCGATCTCAGGGCCGGCGGCAGCGCCCTCGGCCTGCTGCAGCAGGACCCCGAGGCATGGTTCCGCTGGGTACCGGCGGCCGCCGCCGGTGGCCCGTCCGATGCGGAGATCGAGGCGGCCATCGCGGCCCGACAGGCGGCGCGCCAGGCGAAAGACTTCAAGGAATCCGACCGCATCCGCGACGACCTCAAGGCCAGGGGCGTCGTTCTCGAGGACGGTCCCAAGGGCACCACCTGGAAGCGCGGGTAAGGCGCGTTCATACGCGCCAACGCGTTCATACGCGCCCACGCGTTCATACGCGCCCACGCCCTCACACGCACTCGCGTGTCACCCTGTGGTGGCGACCGGCGGCGCATTGTGGCGTTCCACCCGTGCGTGGTGCCCGATGCGCGAGAGCGCACTCGCCTGGCTAACGACCGAGGATCAGCGCGTCGGCATCGGCCGCTCGGGCCCCAGTTCGTGACACTTGATGGTCAGCGCCTTCGGTCCAAGCGCCCGCAAGCCTGCAAGGAAGGCAGCCATGTGAGGCGTGGCGAAATGGTCGCGCAGCGCCTGCTCGTCCTTCCACCATTCGCGAACGCGCAGCAACCCGGGCTCCAGCAGGTCGAACGCATAATCGTATCCAGCGCAGCCCGCCTCGCGCCGCGACGCCTCGATCATCGGTCTCGCCAGGGCGCGCACGGCGTCCGTCTGGTCGGGATCGAAGCGCGCGTCGGCGAGGACGATCAGCATGGGCGCGTCACCGCTTCTCGAACAGCACGCTCTGGACGGCGCGGCCGAAATAGCCCTGCCTGTCGGCAAGACGTGCGGCCGCGATGCCCACGGAATCGCCGCCCGCCCAGGTCTCGGCATCGAGCAGGATCCAGTCGCCGACCGGTTCGCGGCCGAGGCTGACGCTCAGGTCGGCATTGATGAAGGTCCAGTCCTTCATGCTGAAGACCGACGACGTGCCGTTGCAGAAATCGGCGGCGATCACGGCGCGCATCAGCGGCGAGATGTCGGCGCCCTCGACGATCGGGCGGGTCGCGCGATACCAGATGGCGGCCGGGCCTGGAATGCGGAAGCCGCCTTTCGCGGTCTTCATCTCGATACCCTGCAGGAACGGCGTTTCGGTCGCGAAGAAGTCGGGTGGCGCACTAGCCTCGGGCAGCGGCAGCTCGATGCGCGGTCCCGCGGCGATGGCCGGCATGTCGCGCGCTTCGATGCGCATGCGCAGCACCGATCCGCGCACCACTTCCTTGCCGTCGGCCAGCAGGGCCACCTCGACGAGCTGGATCTTGCGGCCCTCGCGGACGATCGCGGTGCGGATCTCGAGCGGCGCGACCGGCACGGGCCGCATCAGGTCGACGGTGAGGCGCACGACGCGCATCGGCACCGGCGACGGGAGCCGCTCCACCGCCCAGCAGATCAGGGAGGACGGGGCGGCGCCATGCTGGAGGCCAGGGTCCCAGGGGCCTCCGGCGGCGGGGCTGGTCGCGGCGATCGCGCCGTCGACCCTGTAGATCGCGTTCATGCCCTTTCATAGGAGGTTCCGCGCCGGGGCAGCAATTGCCTTGTCGGAGAAGCCCTTGCGGGCCCGTGCGCGCGCGTCCCATATCGATGCTGGTCATATCGAGGTCGGCATCGTCGCGTCATTCACCGGAGGAGGAGGCCCATGAAGGCAGTCTGGCAGGGGCAGGTCATCGCCGAAAGCGACGACACCCGCGAGGTCGACGGCTACCGCTACTTTCCACGGGAATCGGTCCGTATGGACCTCCTGCAGGTCTCGCCGCGGACGGGCGAAGACCTCAAATGTCCGCACGGCGTGCAATTCTACGATGTCGGCGACGGTGCGGCCCGCAGCCCGCGGGCGGCATGGTCCTACGAGGCACCGCAGGAGCGCATGAAACCGGTCGATCGCTGGATCGGCTTCTGGGAGGCGGTACGGGTCGAGGCCTGATGCCGGCGCCGACAAAATCGGGGGGCCGGCAGAAGCTACGGCGCAAATGAAAACGGCCGGCGATCGCCGGCCGTTTCGCTTCGATGGATGGCGCCTTACCGGGCGGGGGCGATCGAGGTGATCATCAGCGGCGTGGTCATGCCGATCACGACGTCGCCGACCTTGATCTTCTTCAGCATGTCCTGCTTGGCGATCGAGTTCGCCGCATAGGTGCGGACCGGGCCGCCGCGGCCGTCGATCACCTGCACGGTGTTCTTGGCGAGATCGACGCCGACGACGGTGAGCGTGAAGCGGCCGGCCTCGACGTCGGTCTCGTTCGGGCTCTTGCTCATCTGGTCCTTGCGGGCGAGCTGCGAACCCGGGCCCTTCTGGCGCAGGTTCAGCATGGTGATCACCTCGCTGTAGGTGACGGTCGCCATCGAGCCGTCGTTGATCGAGGCCAGGTTGGTCACGCTGTCCGACACCGGCAGGATGACGAGCTGGCCGGTCGGCGAGGTGAAGGCGACCGTGCGGCTGTCCGGATCGACCGTCTCGATCTTGACGCGCTGCGTGACGGTGTCGTTGAAGGCGACGCCTTCGCGCGGGACCGGAGCCACCTGGGCGTCCGCCTGCCGTTGCGGCAGGGCGGTGCCGACTGCCAGAGCCGCCGCAAAAAGGGAGAACCCAGCGGTCCACTTCGCCGAACGGATCGTCATTGCCGTTTACCTCGCAAAACCTTAACGCGCCGGACAATAGCGATCCAAGGCGGGGACGCAACCTCCAAGGCTCTGGACAGAACGGCCTTTCACGGGGAATTCAGACCCGGGACGAAAGGCGGGTCAGCCCATGTGGGCAAGCACCGCCCTGGCGACTTCGTCGGGCCGGTCTAGGTAAGCCAGATGACCGGCCCCGGCGACCGTCCCGGTGCGGGCATTGCCGTTCAGGCCCGCCGCCAGCGTCGCGGCATAGGAGGGCGGGAGGATCGCATCCTCCTCGCCCCACAGGATAAGGGTCGGGCAGGCGATGAGGCCGAGCCGCTTCTCCAGCCGCGTGTTGCCCAGGGGCCAGAAGGCGCGGGCGGCGGCCTCGGCGGCGCGGTTCATCTCGATCGGCCATTCCGGCGAGTTGACGCCATCGGGCGGCGCCACCAGGGCGGACCAGCGCGCCGGATCGGCACACATCAGGCCGGGCAGCACGTCACGGCGCTGCGCCCATGGGTCGGCCGCCGGCTCCTTCTCGTCGAACAGGCCGAACGGGGCGATCAGCGCCAGCCGCGCCACACGTTCGGGGAAGATGGCGGCCATCTCGGCGGCGAAGGCGCCGCCGACCGACGCGCCCACCAGGTCGGCTCCGGCCAGGCCCGCCCTGTCGAGGAGCTGGCGGACCGCCAGCACCCAGTCGAGGTGGCTGTCGAGCTCGCCATGGCCCGTCGCGCCGGGATAGCCCGGCAGGGAGGGGGCGATCACCGTGCGGCTCTCGGCGAGCCGGTCGAGGAAGGGGATCCAGCGCGGCAGGCCGCCGAGACCGGCGAGGAAGCCGAGCCTGGGGCCGCTGCCCTTCGTCCAGACGCGGCACGGGTGACCGTTGACCTCGACGGTCGTTTCCACGGGGGCCGACATGGGGCTACTCCGCGGCGACGGTCTGGGGACGGAAGGCTGGCACCGCGGCCCGCTCGCCGCGCGCCAGCGGCTTGGGCCACCAGCGGTCCTCCCATTCGCCGAACAGGTCCTTCACCTTCGGCATGACCTTCTCGGCGAACAGGCGCGAATTGTACTTCGTCGTGTCCTTGCTCATGTTGCCGTACTGCAGCAGCAGCATGAGATGGCCGACATTCAGGCTCGTCGCGACGTGGCGGATCTGCTCCACCACCTCGTCGGGCGAGCCGACGATGACGTAGCCGCCGTCGACGATGTCCTTCATGTTCGTCGCCTTGAGGCTGAGCTTGCTCGAATAGCTCGCCGTGTTGGCCGCCTTGCTCACCATGCTCTGGATGCCGGCGCGTTGCGTGGCCTCGGTCGTGTAGCCCGGCGGCGTCGCGTAGCGCGCGTCGACATGCAGGCAACGGCCGTAGAAATACTCGGCGGGCTCGGTGTAGAGGTCGAGCGCCTGCTGGCGGCTCTCGGCCACGCCGACGAACTGCAGGAAGCCGGCGCGGTACGGGTTGCGGTCCTTGCCGAGCTTCTCCATCTCGTTCCAGAAGCCCTGCATTGTCGCCAAGCCGGCCTTGTAGCCGTAGTAGGACAGGTAGCAGTAGACGTAGTCCATCTCCGCGCACCACCGCCACGTCTCGACCGAGCCGCCGCCCGGGATCCAGATCGGCGGGTGAGGATCGTTCTGGATCGGGCGCGGCCAGATGTTGACGTAGCGCTGCTGGTTGTAGCGGCCGTTGAAGGCGAACGTGTCCTTCTCGCTCCACGCCCGCTTCACGAGGTCGTGCGCCTCGAGGTAGCGCTCGCGCAGCAGGCTCGGGTTCTGGCCGTAGGCGTAGCAGGTGTCCATCGGCGAGCCGACCGGGAAGCCTGCGATCAGCCGGCCGCCCGAGATGCAGTCGATCATCGCGAACTCTTCGGCGACGCGCGTCGGCGGATTGTAGAGCGCGAGCGAGTTGCCCATGACGCAGAGCGCAGTGTCGGTCGTGCGGCGCGCCAGCGAGGAGGCGATCAGGTTCGGCGAGGGCATCAGCCCGTAGCCGTTCGAATGATGTTCGTTGACGCAGATCGCGTCGTAGCCGAGCTCGGCGGCGTATTCGAGCTCGTCCATGAAGTCGTTGTACATGTGATGGGCGCGACGCGGGTCGAACAGCGAGGAATGGATGTCGACCCAGACCGACGGATGCTTCTGATTGAAGTCTTCCGGAAGCTCCGTATAGGGCATGAGGTGAAACCACATGAGTTTCATCGGGCGTTCTCCCTAAACTCGGACCGCTTGGCCGCTCTTTGGTAAACGAGCGTTTACCTCGGAAGCGTGCCGTGCCGCTGCGCTCCCGACAAGCCGCAATTTCCGCAGGGCGTGGGTAATTTTATTGTTTTTCCAGTCTTAAAATCGTTCCGAATAGTATTTTGTGCGTTGCGTTCTCGCATTCGCAGCAATAGTTTCGCTGCATTGCAGGAGGCAAGCTCATGACCGTTGTCGCTTTCGCGGCCCGCCAGCATCCCACGGCTAACCAGCCGAAGAAGGATCTCTACGAAATCGGCGAGATTCCGCCGCTCGGGCACGTGCCGAAGAACATGTATGCCTGGGTGATCCGGCGCGACCGCCATGGTCCGCCCGAGCAGTCCATGCAGCTCGAAGTCGTGCCGACCCACGCGATCGGCGAGGACGAGGTGCTGGTCCTCGTGATGGCCGCCGGCGTCAACTACAACGGTGTCTGGGCGGGTCTCGGCCTGCCGATCTCCCCCTTCGACGTGCACAAGCAGCCGTTCCACATCGCCGGCTCGGACGCCTCGGGCATCGTCTGGGCGGTCGGGGCCAAGGTGAAGCGCTGGAAGGTCGGCGACGAGGTCGTGATCCACTGCAACCAGGACGACGGCGACGACGAGGAGTGCAACGGCGGCGACCCGATGTTCTCGACCAGCCAGCGCATCTGGGGTTACGAGACGCCGGACGGCTCGTTCGCGCAGTTCTGCAAGGTTCAGGCGCGCCAGCTCATGAAGCGGCCGCAGCACCTCACCTGGGAGGAGAGCGCCTGCTACACGCTGACGCTCGCCACCGCCTATCGCATGCTGTTCGGCCATCGTCCGCACATCCTGCGTCCCGGCCACAACGTGCTGGTGTGGGGCGCCGCGGGCGGCATCGGCTCGATGGCCGTGCAGCTCATCGCGACGGCCGGCGCCAATGCCATCGGCATCATCTCGGATCCGTCCAAGAAGGATTTCGTGATGTCGCTGGGTGCGCGCGGCGTCATCAACCGCAATGATTTCGACTGCTGGGGCCAGCTCCCCGACGTCGACGACCAGCCGGGCTACGCCGAGTACATGAAGAAATGCCGCAAGTTCGGCGCCGCCATCTGGGAACATACCGGCAAGGGCAACGACGTCGATTTCGTGTTCGAGCATCCCGGCGAACAGACCTTCCCGGTTTCCTGCTTCGTCGTGAAGCGCGGCGGCATGGTGGTCTTCTGTGCCGGCACGACCGGCTACAACCTCACCATGGATGCCCGCTTCGTGTGGATGCGCCAGAAGCGTATCCAGGGCAGCCACTTCGCGAACCTGCTGCAGGCCAGCCAGGCCAACCAGCTCGTGATCGAGCGTCGTATCGACCCGTGCATGAGCGAGGTCTTCGACTGGGCCGACATCCCCAAGGCCCACACCAAGATGTGGAAGAACCAGCACAAGCCCGGCAACATGGCGGTGCTGGTCTCGGCCAAGCGGCCCGGCCTGCGGACCCTCGAGGATTCGCTGGACGACTAGGGCGCGCTTTCGCTCGCGTGATTCCGCCCTCTCCGATCGCGAAGCAGGGGAGAGGGAGAGGACCCGCGCGGAGGGCGGGGAGGGTGAGGTGGGTCTTCGATCGCCGGCCCCTCCACCGCCATCGGGCAATCCCCAAACCTCACCTTCCCGTTGCTGCGCAATGGACCCCTTCCTCTCCCCGCGACGCGGCGGAGAGGAGTCCTGATTGGAGACGACCGTGCTGCTGAACGACCTTCTTTCCCTGTGTGCCGACGCCGAAAGCGTGGCCGACCGCTACGAGACCGCCGCGCGCGAGGCCGTGCGTGCTCTCGTGGCACCGCAGGGCAAGGTCGACGCCCGGCTGCTTGAGCGCGAGCAGTTCGCCGCGCATGGCTTCGCCTGGATCGCGACCTACGTCGCGGCGTTGCGCCAGATGCGGCGCTGGGCGGAGGCCGGCCACGACGGCGAGCTGGAAAAGCTGATCCTGCAATGTGCCTATGGCGAGTATCTCGCGCAGCTGCGCGGCGGCATCGCCATCAGCCAGGTCGAGATCGTGAGGCCGGGCGATCTCGGCCTCGATGCCGCGATGCTCGACACGCCAGCCGTGGCCAAGCTGGTCGCCGGCAACAATGCCGCCGTGCGCGGCCGCATCGCCGAGCTGATCGCCGACGGGCTGGAAACGGGCGGCTTCGGCGCGCTCGGCCTCGACGACGAGGCTTTGGAGGAAGTCCGCCGCCAGTTCCGCCGCTTCGTCGACAGCGAAGTTGCGCCGCACGCCCATGGCTGGCACCTGCGCGACGAGCTGATCCCGCTGCCGGTCGTGGAGAAGATGGCCGAGCTCGGTGTGTTCGGCCTCACCGTGCCCGAGGAATGGGGCGGGCTCGGCATGGGCAAGCTGGCGATGTGCGTCGTCACGGAGGAGCTGTCGCGCGGCTATATCGGCGTGGGCTCGCTCGGTACGCGCTCGGAGATCGCGGCCGAGCTGATCCGTTCGGGCGGCACGGAGGCGCAGAAGAAGAAGTATCTCGCCCGCATCGCCTCGGGCGAGCTGCTGCCGACGGCCGTCTTCACCGAGCCCAACACCGGCTCCGACCTCGCCAGCCTGCGGACCCGTGCGGTGCGCGAAGGCGACACCTACAGGATCAACGGCAACAAGACCTGGATCACCCACGCCGCGCGCGCCGACATCATGACGCTGCTGGCACGTTCCGACGCCTCCAAGCCCGGCTACCAGGGGCTCTCGATGTTCCTCGCCGAGAAACCCCGCGGCACCGATGCGGATCCGTTTCCCGCCAAGGGCATGTCGGGCGGCGAGATCAAGGTGCTCGGCTATCGCGGCATGAAGGAATACGAGATCGGCTTCGACGGGTTCGAGGTGCCGGCCGCCAACCTGCTGGGCGAGAAGGAGGGGCAGGGCTTCAAGCAGCTCATGGCGACCTTCGAGAGCGCGCGCATCCAGACCGCGGCGCGCGCCGTCGGCGTGGCGCAGAATGCGCTGGAACTCGGCCTGCGCTACGCGAAGGAACGCGTCCAGTTCGCCAAGCCGCTCTATGCGTTCCCGCGCGTGGCGGGGAAGGTCGCGTGGATGGCGGTCGAGACGATGGTGGCGCGCCAGCTCACCTACTTCGCCGCGCGCGAGAAGGATTCGGACCGGCGCTGCGACATCGAGGCCGGCATGGCCAAGCTGCTGGCGGCCCGCGTCGCCTGGAGCAATGCCGACAACGCCCTGCAGATCCACGGCGGCAACGGCTATGCGATGGAGTATCCGGTGAGCCGCGTCCTGTGCGACGCGCGCATCCTCAACATCTTCGAGGGCGCCGCCGAGATCCAGGCCCAGGTCGTCTGCCGCGGACTCATGGAGGGCCGAAACTAACCGGCCATCGGTCTCAGCAAAGAGGAAGCGCCGACGGTCCTGCCGCCGGCGCTTTTCGTTTCAGCGCTTGCCGATCTCGACGTTCCAGAAGACGGTCGTCGAGGGTGGGCGGAGCCACCCCTTGGTCTTCGTGCTGACGGCCGAGGCGCTGTACCACTCGCCCAGCGGATAGTGCGTGCCGACCTGCAGGGCGCGCTCCTGGATCTCCTCGGCGATCGCCTTGCGCTTGGCCGCGTCCGGCTCCAGCGCGAAGGCTTCGCGCATCGCCTCGATCCGCTCGTCGCACGACCAGCCCGCCGAGGCCTTGTCGCAGGCCGAGTTCAGGAACAGCGAGGTGATCGGATTCGTGACGTCGATGACGCCGGTGCTGGAGAGCGTGATGTTCCAGCCGCGATCCTCCGGCGGCTCCTTGCGCATCACGCGCGCGAGGTGGGTCTGCCAGTCGGCCGGCCGCATGTCGACCTTGAAGCCGACCCGCTCGAGTTGCGCCTTGGCGACGGGACCGAGATTGGCCAACGAGGAGAGGTCGGTCACCTGCAGCAGCACGATGGGCCGCCCGTCGTAGCCCGCCTCCTTGATCAGGGCCTTGGCCTTTTCGACATTCCCTTCCAGCAGGCCCGCCGTGCCCTTGTCGGAGGCGAGCGGCGTGCCGCAGCCATAGTAGGTCTTGCACAGGCGCCAGAATTTCGGATCGCCGACGGCGGCCTCCAGGAAGCCTTTCTGGTCGATCGCATAGCCCAGGGCGAGCCGCATGCGCGGATCGTTGAACGGCGGATGGAGCCAGTTGGGCCGCAGCGCGTACTGGCTTGCGTAGGCGCCGCGCTGGACCTCGATGCCGCGCCGCTTCTCGACCAGCGGCAGCAGGTCGTGGGCGACCGATTCGAGCGCGTCGACCTCGCCGTTCTCGAGCGCGTTCACCGCCGTCTGGGGATCGGCGATGGAGACCCATTCCACGCGGTCGACCTTGGCGACCTTGCCGCCCGCGAAGTTGGCCGGCGGCTCGTTGCGCGGCACGTAGTCGGGATTCTTCACGTACACGACGCGGTCGCCGGGCCGCCACTCGTCGGCCTTGAACATGTACGGGCCGGAGCCCGTCGGGTCCTTGATCTGCTGCGTGGCCGGCGCCTCGGCGACGCGTTTCGGCATCATGAACGGCACGACCCCCGCCGGCTTGGCGAGCGAGTCGATCACCAGCCCGTAGGGCCGGGCGAGTTCGAGCCGGATCGTCTTCGCGTCGGGCGCGCCGAGCTCCTTGACGTTGGCCATCAGCTTGAGGCCGACCGGGTCGCGGCTGCCCCAGCGCTTGAGGGAGGCGACGCAATCCTCGGCGGTGACCGGCGTACCGTCGTGCCACTTGAGCCCGTCGCGCAGGGTGAAGCTGTAGACGAGGCCCGCGGGGTCGACGGTCCAGTTGCCGACCATCTGCGGCTGCGGCTTGAGATCGCCGTCGAGGCCGAACAGGGTATCGTACACGAGATAGCCGTGCGTCCGGCTGATCTGCGCCGAGGCCCAGATCGGGTCGAGGATCTTGAGATCCGAATGCATGACGATCTTGAGCGTCGACTGCGCCGACGCCGGCGTCGCCAGCGCGAAACCGGCGAGAGCGCCCAGCAGGGCCTTGAACTTCATGATTCCTCCTTGGTTTTTTCGTTGGCCAATCCGTTGATCGTCTGCAGTGCCTGCGCCCGGAACTGGCCGAGGATCATCCCTTTCCAGTCGTCGGCATCGACGAAGAAGGCGTCGCGCACCGCCCGTCGGATGGCCGCCGCGACCGCCGGCGGTGCGTCGGGATGGCCGGCGAGCCATGCCTCGCCGCGCAGCGCCGAGCGCACCTGCACGTTGGGCAGCGTGCCGTACTCCAAAGTCGTGGGCGTGATCGCGGCGTTCGGGCACTCCTCGGGCGCGCAACCCGTGATGTGGCCGACCGTGCGCGGCGACACCGAGTCGGTCGCGGTGGCGACGATGAGGTCGCTGCCCCACCAGCGCAGCGCGCGCGCCAGCGTCTCGGGCGGGTGGCGTCCGAAGATCTTCTCGCCGTGGCCGTAGGGACCGAGGCCGGTATGGACGTCGATCCAGGCGATGTGGCGCTTGCCCGTCCCGAAGCGGCGCAGGATCGAGCGGATCGTGCCGTTGCTCCAGGCGGGCGCGGTGCCGCAGTAGAAAAGCCCGTCGGAATGCTTCGCCTGGCCGCTCGACACGCCGGGATTGCGCTGGCCGGCGAGCTTCGCCATCGCGGCCCCGAGCCGAGCCTCGTTCTCCGGCGACGGCGGCCAGCTCTCGGGCACGAGCAGGGAGTGGATTTCCTCGTACACCGGGTTGTCGGGGTAGGGCTGCGAGAAATCGTTGAAGTTGCGGTTGAGGTCGATGTTGTCCTCGTTCGTCCGCTTGAGGTGCGAGAAGCCGTAGGGATTGACGGCGTGCACCAGCAGCAGCGCGATGCCGCGGTCGACGGCACGGCGGGCAAGGTCGTCGTTCAGCAGCGCGAGCTGGCAGGCCGAGCCGGAGAAACCCTCCGGCCCATGCGTGCCCGAACTCACGATGAAGAGATGCGCGGCATCGGCCGCGCCAACGAAGGCCGTGTCGGTGGCGATCTCCTCGCCCTCGGCCCCCTTCAACGGATGGGCGTGCGATTGCACGGCCGCCCCCGCCGTGCGCGCGGCATCGAGGAAGCGCTCGCGTGCCTCGCGGTAGGTGGCGGAAAAGAAGACGGCGCTCATCGTACCCTCTCGTCGAAGTAATCCATGGCCCGGAAAGCACCGCCGATCAGCGGCAGGAACCAAGGCTTACCCGAATAAAGAGGGATCGTCGGCAGCGTCGTGCCGGCGAACGGGACGGTGCCGCGCAAGCGTCCCGCCAGCGACCGGCCCATCGCGTCGCCAAGGAACGGCATCATCGAGACGCCCGAGCCGTTGCAGCCCAGGACGAAATGCAGTCCCTCGACCTCGCCGGCATGGGGCAGCGCGTCGGCGGTGAAGGCGACATTGCCCTGCCAGGCATGCGTGACCTTGATGCCGGCGAGTTCCGGAAGCCGCTCGACCATCGCCTCGTGCAGCAGGCGGGCACGCATCTCGGCCGGAATCTCCGTGAAGCGCGCGCGACCGCCGAAGATCACGCGCTTTCCGTCGGGCGAGAGGCGGTAATAGTGCAGCACCCGCCTTGTCTCGGAGAAGGTGCGCCCCTTCGGGCAAATCTTCAGGGCGAGGCCGGGCGGCAGTTCCTCCGTCGCGATGACGTGGCTGGCGATCGGCACCAGACGCCGGCGCAGCACCGGGGTCACGGGCCCCGTGTAGCCGTTGGTCGCGACGACGACGTGGCGGGCGCGCACCTCGCCCTGGCTGGTCGTGACGCGCCAGCCTTCGCCGTCGCGGGCGAGGCCCGTGGCGCGGCAGCGTCCGGCCAGGGTGATCGAGTTGCGACGGCGGACGGCGGCGAGCAGGCCGCCATAGAACAGGGCCGGATGCAGCTTTCCCGCCGTCTCGAACACCATGCCGCCGTGATAGAAGTCGCTGCCGATCTCCTCGCGCTGCTCCTCGCGCGTGATCAGCCGGCAATCGTTGGCGCCGCCGGAGCGCAGCTTGTCGTAGCGCGCCCGCAGCCCCTCGTAGTGCGAGGCCGCGCACGCGCCCAGGAAGCGGCCGCGCTGTTCGAGGTGGCATTCGATGCTTTCGTCGCGCACCAGGTCTATCAGCGCCCGGTAGGCGTCGATCGCCCAGCCCACCACGTTGCGCACGAGCGCGGGGTCGTAGTCCAGCGTACGGCCGGTGAAGCTCTTGCCGATCGAGAGGCCGGCGCTTAACGCGCCGCCGCTGCGCGTCGAGGCGCCGGATCCGAAATCCTCCGCCTCCAGCACGACGCTCTGCACGCCGCCGTCCGCCAGCGCACGCGCGGTAGCGAGACCGGCATAGCCGCCGCCGATCACCACCACGTCCGTGCGGGCCGGCAACGGCGAGGAGATCGCCTGGGGCCGGAAGGCTTCCCACCAGTAGGGATCTTCCTTGAACCCGCTGGCGAGGATCGAATCAGAAGCAGGAGACATGATGTTAGATTCCGGATTGTTTCATGTTTTTCGCAGTTTTTTCTTGTGACCCGCCTGGGTCAAAGTCATTCTCGACGGGACAGAATTCCCTGGAGTTATGATGATCACGTCGCGACAGCTCGAAGCGTTCCGGGCGGTCATGGCCCACGGGACGGTGACGTCGGCGGCAGAGCGGCTCGGCGTTTCCCAGCCGGCCGTAAGCAAGATCCTGGCGGGGCTGGAGCACGAGATCGGCTATCCGCTCTTCACGCGTATCAAGCGCCGGCTCGCGCCGACCAGCGAGGCGAGGCTGCTCGAAGCGGAAGTGACGAGGCTCTATCACAGCCTCGACCGCGTTACCCAGGTCGCGCGGGAAATCCGGGAGCGCCAGGTCGGCGACCTGCTGATCTACTCGACGCCGGCGCTCGGCCGCTCGGTGCTGCCCGACGTGATCGCCGGTTTCCTCAAGAAGCACGCCAAGGCGCACATCGTCTTCCATGTGCGCAGTTCGACCTACATCAACCAGAAGATGGTCGACCAGCAGATCGACCTCGGCTTCTCGATGATGCCCTTCGAGCATCCCTCGATGATCACCGAGGAACTGAGCCGCGCGGCGGCGGTCTGCGTCCTGCCGAAGAACCACCGGCTGGCCAAGCGCAAGCTGATCCGTCCGGCCGACCTGCGGGACGAGCGCTTCCTGTCCTTCCCGCTCGACGGCCGCATGCGGCATATCATCGACGCGGTGTTCGAGCAGGAGCGCATCGAGCGGCGCATGCAGATCGACGTCTATTCCTCTGCGGACGCCTGCGCGCTCGCCGCGCGCGGGCTCGGCGTCTCCATCGTCGAGCCGTTCACGGCGCGCGACTACCTGCGCGACGGCATCGCGGTGGTGCCGTTCGAGCCCCGCATCCGCTACCTGTTCCGCGCGATGCGTCCGCGCTACCGCAAGCCGTCGCTGCTCGCCGACGCCTTCCTCGACGCCGTGCGGACGCATCTCAAGGGCAGGGACTGATCCCGCGGCGTCCGCGACGCCGGCGTCGCCGTCACGCGGGGTCATTCGCCACGAAGAACTCGAGGCCGATCAGCCGCTCCAGCAGCAGCACGACCGCGAGCGTGAGCACCACCGTCGCCGTCGAGATGGCGGCGAGGACGGGCGAGGCGTTCTCCTGGATGAAGGCGTAGATCTGGACCGGCAGGGTCGTTACCTGCGGTCCGGTGAGGAACATCGTCACCGTCACCTCGTCGAACGAGATGATGAAGGTGAAGAGGAGCGCGGTGACGAGACCGGAGCGCACCAGCGGCAACGCGATGCCGAGCGCGATCCGGCGCTCGTCGGCGCCGAGCAGGGAGGCCGCCTCGACGATCTCAGGGTCGATGCGGTGCAGCGCGACGGCGATGGGCCGCCAGGCGAAGGGCAGCGTGCAGACGATGTGGGCCACGGCGATGCCGGTCGCGGTGCCGAGATGGCCGGTCATGGCGAGCACGTTGACCAGCGCGACACCGAGCGCGGCATGCGGGAAGAAGAGCGGCGACATCACCGCGACCTCGAAGGCGGGCAGCCAGCGCGGCCGCAGCCGGTGGCAGGCATAGGCGCCGGCGAAGGCGATGCTCGTGGTCGCGAGCGCGACGATCCCCGCGATCGACAGGCTGGTGAGGAAGGCCTCGATCCAGCGCGGATCGGTGGCGGCTTCGGCGTACCAGCGCAGGCTCAGCTCGCCCGGCGGGAAGCGGAGATAGCCGGCCGCCGCGAAGGAGGTGGCCGCGATCACGACGATCGGCGCCGGCAGGAAGAAGAGGAGCGCGAACGAAGCCGTACGGCCGAGCTTGATCAGCGGCTGGTTCATCGGTCGACCTTCGGCAGCAGGGCGGCCTCGAGGGCGCGCAGGACGAGCAGGCCGGCCGCGCTCAGCAGCAGCAGGCTGAGCGCCCAGGCGGATGCCTTGCTCATGTTGAAGTTGTAGACGACCTCCTGGTAGATCTGGGTGCCGGCCATCTTCTGGCGGATGCCGCCCAGCAGGATGGGCGTGACGATGGCGCCCATCGACGTCAGGAAGGTGATGCCGATGCCGGTGAAGACGCCGGGCAGGGAGAGCGGCAGCAGGACGCGCCGCCAGGTCGCGAAACCGCCCGCGCCCAGCACCTCGCTCGCCTCTTCCAGCCGCCCGTCGATCTGCAGCAGCACCGCCAGCGTGGAGATGACCGAGAACGGCATCAGCACATGGGTGAGGCCGATGACGACGCCGAGATCGTTGAAGATCAGCGGCAGCGGCGATTCGATGACGCCGATCCAGCGCAGCGTCTCGTTGAGGAAGCCCTTCGGACCCAGGATGACCAGCCAGCCATAGGTCCTGACGACGAGGCTGACCAGCCACGGCACCAGTACCACGACCAGCAGCAGGTTGCGCCAGCGCGGCAGCCGCCACAGCAGCCAGGCGATGGGATAGGCGAGGATCGCCGAGGCGATCGACACCGTGACCGCGATCGTCGCGGTGCGCAGGAAGACCTCGTGGTAGTCCGGCCGTTCGAGGATCTGCCTGAAATAGACCAGGGAGAAACCGTCCTTCGTCCAGAAGGCATGGAAGAGGAGCAGCGCCACGGACCCCAGGAACAGGGCAAGCACCAGCAGGACCGGGGAGAGGAGCCAGCCGAGGCTGCGCGGTGTCGAGGTGGCGCTGCTCATCTCTGCCTCAGGCGCCCGGCGCGAAGCCCGGCGGGAACAGCGCGGAAGCGCCGGTCTCCGCGTCGAACGCCTGCGCCAGCCCGATCAGGTGGCCTTCGCCATACCACGGCGCCACGAAATGGATGCCGATGGGCAGGCCGGCCTTCGACTGGCCGAACGGGATCGAGATCGCCGGGTGGCCCGTCATGTTGAAGGGGATGGTGTAGGTGTACCAGGCAGCCCGCAGGTCGCCGAGCGGCTTGCCGTCGACCACCAGCGGTTCGAACTGGTTCTGGGTCGCGAGCGGCGCCGGGGTGGCCGTGGTCGGCGTCAGCAGCAGGTCGGCGTCGGCGAACAGGCGCTGCACGGAGCGGAAAGCGGTCGTCCGGTCGACCACGGCGCGGCGCAGGGCCACGACGTCGATCGCGTTGCCTTCGTCGAGGGTGCGCGCGAAGGACGGGTCGAGATCGGCGCGACGGTTCTTCAGGATGTCGGCGAAGCGCTCGATCTGGTTGGCGCGCAGCACGATGCGCGCGACGTCGAGCTTCCAGTCGATCTCGCGCCCGTCCATCTCGCGGATCTTCGCACCCTTCTTCTCGAGGAAGGCGATGGCCGCCTCGAGGCGGGCCTCGGTGTCGGGATCGAGATAGCCGCCGGTCATGCGGCGGATCACGGTGACGCGCTTGCCGGCGATCGGGTCGGCCTTGCCGGCCTGCGGCCAGGCGAACGGCTCGCGGCCGATCGCCAGCGTCCAGGGATCCTCGGCATGGCTGCGCGACATCGAGGCGAGGCCGGCGCCCAGATCGTCGGGATGCCGCGCCATCACGCCGAGATAGGTGAGCTGGCCGAACTGGTCGGGCGGCACTTCGTGGGGCACGCGGCCGAGCGTCGGCTTCAGCCCGTAGATGCCGCAGCATGCCGCCGGGATACGGCCCGATCCGGCGCCGTCGGTCGACATGGCGATGGGACCGAGGCCGAGCGCCACGGCGACCGCGGCGCCGCCGCTCGAACCGCCCGAGGTGTGCTCCCGGTTCCAGGGGTTGCGGGTGACGCCGTGCAGCGGCGAGTCGGTCAGCACCTTGTGCCCGAATTCCGGCGTCGTCGTCTTCGCGAACAGCACGGCGTCGGCCGCACGCCACTGGCCGATGGCCGAGGCGTCGGCAGCCGGCACGTTGTCCTTCATCGTGACCGATGCGAAGGCGGTACGCAGGCCCTTGGTGTTGATCAGGTCCTTGGCCGAGACGGGAACGCCGGCCAGCGCACCGAGCGTGTCGCCCTTGCCGCGTCGCACGTCGAGCTCGTCGGCCGTCGCGCGCGCGCCGTCGGCGTCCAGCGTGGCGATGGCGTTGAAGGGCTTGGCACGCTCGACGCGTTCGAGCAGCCCCTCGACGATGTCGCGCGCCGCGGTCTTGCCGCTCTTGAAGGCTTCGACGTGGGCCGCGACGGTACGTCCGGCAAGATCCTTTGCAGGCATGGTCTTTCTCTCGGTCAGGGAGTGGCGAAGAGCATCAGCGTCGCGCGCGGCACGGCGAGCCGCACGGTCTTTCCTTCGGCCAGTTCCGCGGCGTGCGGGCTGGCCGCCATCATCAGGGCGGTGAGGGGGCCGACCGGGCTGTCGAACACCGCCTTCACGGTGGGGCCGAGCCGGTAGAGGGTGGAGACGCGTGCGTCGAGGGAGAGTCCGTCGGCCTCGCCCGCGCCGATGCCGACGGCCTCGGGCCGGCAGGCAAGATGGCAAACGCTGCCGGCGACGGGCGCTCCGACCGTGGCATCGCGCAGCACGACGAGCCGTCTGCCGGCCACGTCGACGGCGATGCCGTCCGGAGCGACGCCGGCAACCCGGCCCTCGATCATGTTGATGTCGCCGACGAAGCGCGCGACGAACGGGGTGGCCGGCCGGCGATAGATCTGTTCCGGCGTGCCGACCTGCTGCACGTGGCCGCCCTGCATCACCACGATCGTGTCCGAGAGAAGGGTGGCCTCCTCCTGGTCGTGCGTCACGAAGACGAAGGTCGTCGCGAGCTGGCGCTGGATCGATTTCAGCTCGACCTGGAGCTGGCGGCGGAGCTGCAGGTCGAGCGCGCTCAACGGCTCGTCGAGCAGCAGGATCGCCGGTTCGAGGACCAGCGCGCGGGCGAGCGCCACGCGCTGCTTCTGTCCGCCGGAGAGCTGGCCGATGCGTCGGCGCTCGTACCCCGCGAGCCCGACAAGGCCGAGGAACCGCGACACCGCGGCGGCGATGCGGTCCTGCGCCTCGCCCCGGATCCGCAGCCCGTAGGCCACGTTCTCGAACACGTCGAGATGCGGGAAGAGGGCGAGGTTCTGGAACACCATGCCGATCGGGCGGTGGCGCGGCGCCACCCCCTGCATCGGCCTGCCGTCGATGGCGATCGTGCCGCGGCTCGGTTCCAGGAAGCCGGCGATCATGCGCAGCAGCGTGGTCTTGCCGCAGCCCGAGGGGCCGAGCAACGTCACGAAGCTGCCGCCCGCGATGTCGAGGTCGACGGCGTCGAGCACCGTCGTCGTGTCGAACGACTTGCCGACGCCCGCGACGGAGATGGAGCCGCGCGTCACTGCTTGACGCCGGACATCAGTTTCTCGGCCCGGTTCACCCGCTCCTCGTTGCGGTCGACGATGATCGTCCAGTCGGGCGAATAGAGGCTGTTCACGATCTCGTCGTAGGGCCGGCCGAGCGTCTTCTGCAGCTCCTCCGGCAGCTTCACCTTCGAATTCATCGGCAGCCAGCCGTCGAGCATGGCGGCGCGCAGCTGCGGCTCGGCGGTGGCGATGTAGTTCATCCACACGAGAGACCTGTCGAGGTTCTTCGCACCCTTCGGCACCACCACGACGTAGGGCAGCATCAGCACGCCTTCCTTCGGGATTGCGATCTGGACGTTGGCGGCGCCCTGGCGACGCAGCGCCCAGACGCGCGAGGCGTAGAACGGCACGGCTGCCACCTCGCCGCGCGTCAACAGCGTGTTCATGTGCGCGAGCGACGTATAGGTCGCGAGCACGTTGGGAATGATGCGCTCCAGCAGCTTGAAGCCGGGATCGATGTCCTTCTCGCTGCCGCCCATCGCCTTGGCCATGATCACCGCATCGTAGGGCGCGAGATACGTGGGACGCGTGAGCGAGAGCTTGCCCTTCCATTTCGGGTCGGCCAGCCCCTGCCAGGACGCGAAATCCTCGGCCTTTGCGAGGTCGGTATTGTAGGCGATGCCGTAGTAGGTGAAGTAGACCGGCAGGCCGACATGACGGCCGGCCTTGTCCCTGGTCAGGTACTTCGGATTGACGTCCGCCGCGCCCGTGAGCTGGGCATCGGTGAAGGTCTCGATGAGGCCGGCCTGCGACAGCGCGATGGCCTCGAAGTAGGTGACCAGTGCGAGATTGTACTGATTCGCCGCGGCCGGCGACCGCAGCGCACCCGCCGGATTGGGCACCTCGACCATCTTGACGCTGTACCCCCCGCCCGGCGGGGCAAAGTGCTTGATGAAGGCCTCGCGCCAGGTATTGGCGCCACCGCCGCCCCATACGGCCATGGTCAGGTCCTGCGCGACCGCACCGGTTGCAGCACCTGCCGCCGCGACGCCAAGCGCCAAGGCGCAGGCGAATGCCTTGAAACCCTTCGACATGTGAGTCCCCACCCGTTTGTCAGTGGCTGTGAGCCTATGCGCACGGGCGGCGTCGCGAGAAATTCATTCCTCCCCGCTCTTCATTCCCTGAAGTTATGAAAGCAAGTTTGGAGGGCGCGGGGAGGCCATGCTAGGCCGGCCTGGCCGAAACATTCGAGGACACGGGGAGTCATGAAGCGCTTCGTCGCCGCCGTTATCGCCACCACCTTCGCAACGGGGCCCGCCTTTGCCCAGGGCATGGTCCAGAGCGTCTGCCAGCAGAACTTCGCCGTGGAGGGGACGCCGCGCGTGACGGCGATGAACTTCAGGACATGGCGCGACTTCCCGAACCTGCCTCAGCCTGCGGCGCTCAAGAACCTGCGCGCGGCGATGTTGGCCGAGGGCTTCAGCAACATCGGCGTCGATGCCGAGGCCGGCGCCCTCACGACCACGCAGGAGACGAGCGGTTCGGGCCGCCCGCAGACGCTGCGCGTGACCGCCCGCCGCAGCGGCAGCGGCACGCGCGTCGATGCCGTCTTCATGATCCAGCCGGGGCAGACGGCCGATTCCAACTATGTGAAGAACGCGCTCTGCCGCGTGGTCGACGCCGCAAACCTCTGACGGCGTCGCGGGGCTGTTCGTGCGTGCCGGGGACCCGCAAGATGATGGCTACGCTCTCCGGATGAGCCGCATGGCCAATTGCCGGCCATGCGTGTGGCGTCGCGCACGACCGGCACTCCTCTCTGTCGGCAAACGTGGCGCCACGGCGTCTGCGCTCGTCGCGTCGTCCGACATCTCAGATGGAACGGACCCCATTCCGCGCAATTGATAATAACTCGCAATTTCTTTAACGTGCGCGCCGACGCCAGAGGCAGGGTCGGAGGCAGATGCAGGAATCAACGCTGTTGGAGGCATATCGCGAGCACGAGTGCGAGTTGCAGCGCTTCCTCGCCCGGCGCCTCGGCTCCGTGCAACTTGCCGCCGATATCGCGCACGATCTTTACCTCAAGCTGATGAGGGTTGCCGATCACGCCGAGATCCGGGACCGGAAGGCCTATCTCTTCGGCGTGGCCGCCAACCTCGCGACGGACCATCTGCGCGTCGAAGGCCGGCGCGGGGTCATCCTGGCCGAGTCGAGCGACACCGTCTGGCAGCAGAGCGACGAACTCACGCCCGAGCGCCATGCCATGGCACGGGCCGAACTGCGGTATCTCGAGGCGGCGGTTGCCGCTCTTCCGGAGCGGTGTCGGCAGGTCTTCCATCTCCATCGTTACGAGGACAGGTCACAGGCCGAAATCTCCGCTATCCTCGGGCTGGGGGCGACGACGGTTTACCGTGACCTGAAGCTCGTGATGGAAACGCTGCTGCAGGCCCGGCGGCACTTTCGTGCCGCCGACTCGCAGGCCGACGGCAACACGCGTGGGAACCGTCGGCCTCGCTCGTCTATAGGATGAGGACTCCAGCAAAGAAGCGTGCAGCGCAAATTGACCGAGCCAGGCCACCGACACAGCCCTGTCGACGATATCGACGCCGCCGCGCAGGACTGGTTCCTGCGTCTCGGCGCCAGCGACCTGTCGCCGGAGGAGGAGGCGGGCTTCCGGGCCTGGCGCGATGCAGATCCGCGCCATCGCGCTGCGTACGAGGAACTCGGCAGCCTCTGGTCCGACATCGGCCCGCTCGAACCCGCTTTCGCGCCGACGGTCCGCGAACGCCAGCCCGCGACGCCGGTGCCGCGCCGGCCTGGGCGGGCCTGGTGGCGAGCCGGTTGGGTCGCCACCGGTTTGGCGGCCGCCTGGCTTCTTCTCTTCGTCTTCGGCCCCGCGACCGCGCGGCTGCCTGCGAGATTGCTGGCCGACCATAGTACGGCGCGGGGCGAACAGCGCGTGGTGTCCCTGCCCGACGGATCGATCGCCTGGCTGAACACCGATACCGCGATCGACATCGCCTATACCGGCGAACGCCGCCGCGTGAAGCTGCTTCATGGCGAGGCCTTGTTCGAGGTCCGCAAGGATGCCGCACGTCCTTTCGACGTCCTGGCGGCCGATGGACGGACGACCGCCGTCGGCACCGCGTTCGCGGTGAAGGAGGCGGGCGGAAGCGCTGTCGTCACCGTCACGGAAGGCATCGTGCGCGTAACCTCGCCCGACAGCGCCTCCGCAATCGTACCGACGGACGCCGGCACGCTCGTCGAGGCGGGACAGCAGATCAGCTACCGCCGGGGCGAGGCGCCGGGTCCGGTCCGCACGCTCGATGCTGCCGCGGCGACCGCGTGGCGCCAAGGGTCCATCGTCATCCGCGGCCGGCCGCTGGCGGAAGCGCTGGCGGAAATCGGCCGCTACCACGACGGCAGGATCGTGCTGATGGGCGATCCATCCCGCTATGGCGCGGTGACGGCGCGGGTGGCGCTGGCGGATCTCGACGGCGGCATCGATGCGATCGCCGCCACGCACGGTCTCTCGGTGACGCGCGTCACCGACTATCTGATGATCGTGCGCTGACGCCTGCGGAGGCGTCGAAAAAAATCATCGAACCGGCACCGGTTGCAGCGGCCTCGCTCGATCTAGGAGTGGGGAGTACGCGAATGCGACTGGTTTGCGTCGAGGCCCCTGCGTGAGGCGTTGAGGGCATGACGATGCGTGAAACGGAGATCGGGTCGGGGAATAGAACGCGCTGGCGTGTGGCCGGCGCGATGGCGGCAGGCGCCGCGCTGCTTCTGCAGGCGCCCGCGAAGGCGGACGACCATTTGGTGCTTCCCGCCGCGGGAAAGCAGATCGCGCAGTCCGGGCAGCCACACAGTTTCGCCATTCCGGCCCAGCCGCTCGCTTCGGCGCTCGACCGGTTTGCGGACCAGACCGGGATCTCCTTTGCCTACAAGACCGGCGACCTCTCGGCGATACGCTCGCCGGGTGTCACCGGCATGCTGACGGCGCGGGAGGCGTTGCAACAGCTCCTTGCCGGCACGGGCGTATCGTTTGCCTTCACCGGCGCCAACACCGTTACGATCACCAGGGCGCCGGAGTCCGGCGCGGGCTCCGTCCAGCTCGATGCGGTGCAGGTGCAGGGGGTAGGGGCCGTCCAGTCGACGATCGACAACCTGCCGCCGCCCTATGCCGGCGGGCAGGTCGCGACCGGAGGCCGCGAGGGCTTCCTGGGCAATCGCGACTACATGGACACGCCGTTCACGAGCACCAGCTACACGTCGACCCTCGTCCAGAACCAGCAGGCGCGGACCATCGCCGACGTCGTGGCGAACGACGCGTCGGCCACGAAGTATGGCCTCGCGATGTTCGACCAGTTCAGGATCCGCGGGTTCCTGCTCGGCGCCGGCGCCGTCTCGTTCGACGGACTCTATGGCCTGGTGCCGGAGGATCGCGTGCCCGTCGAGGCCTTCGAGCGCGTCGAGGTCTTCCGCGGGCCGAGTGCCTTCCTCAACGGCTATGTCGGTGCCGTCGGCGGCACGATCAACCTGGCGCCGAAAAAGGCCGGCGCCCAGCCTCTCACCTCCGCCGGTGCAAGCTACGGGACCAACGGACAGGTCGGCGCCGTGGCCGATGTCGGAAGGCGATTCGGCAAGGACGGCGAGTTCGGCGTCCGCTTCAACGGTCTCTATCGCGACGGCTACACGGCGCTGCAGAACAACAAGGAGCGGATCGGCAACGCCGTTCTCGCGCTGGACTATGCCGGCACCAACGTGCGCATCGCGACGTATTTCGGCTACACGAAGCAGGACACGCTGGCCGGCAACCAGCTCTTCATCATGGCGCCGAACCAGCAGGTGCCTGCCGGACCGAACGCGATGTTCGCCGTGCAGCAGCCCTGGGAGACGATCGACACCGAGTTCGCGTACGGAATGGTGCGTGGCGAAGTCGATCTCGCGGACGAGTGGACCGCCTTCGCCGCCTACGGCCAATCGTACTATCGCGAGAACTGGCTCCGGACGATCGGCCAGAGCCTGACCGCGCAGGGCAACTTCGTCGCTTCCGGCCAGCAATACTCCCGCACCTTCACGAAGCAGACCGGCGAGGTCGGGATCCGCGGCAAGATGAGGACCGGCCCGATCGGCCATTCGATGGCCATGGTGGCGACCGGCTACTGGGATGTCGTGGGCAACACGTTCCTGCCCTTTGCCTTCTCCCAGGCGACGAGCCTCTACAATCCCGTCTTCACGAGTGCGCCGGCCAGCGGCCCCTTCAACTACAACCCGCCCAAGACTTCCGCGACGACGCTCGCCTCGTTCGCCCTCACGGACACGTTGTCGGCTTTCGACGACCGCCTGCAGCTCATGCTCGGCGCGCGCAACCAGTCGATACAGAACAACAACTATGCGATCACCGGCGCGACCTCGAGTTCCTATTTCGCGAGCACCGTCTCGCCTGCCGTCGGCGTGATCGCCAAGCCCTGGCAGAACGTCTCCATCTACGGAAACTACATCCAGGCGCTGCAACAGGGCCCGACGGCCCCCAGCACGGCCGTCAATGCGGGCCAGATCTTCGCGCCGACGCAATCGTGGCAGATGGAGGTCGGTGCCAAGGTCGATTTCGGAAAATGGTCCGCCACCCTGGGCCTGTTCGAGATTACCCAGCCGGCCGGGATCACGAACCCGACGACGAACATCTTCTCGGTGGATGGCCAGCAGGTGAACCGGGGCATCGAGCTGAACGTCTTCGGAGAGCCTTTCGAAGGGCTTCGTGTGCTGGGCGGCCTGATGCTGCTGGATGCGCGTCTGACGCAGACGGCCGGCGGGATATTCGACGGACGGAAAGCGCCGGCATCGTCCGACGTCACGCTGAAGCTGGGCGCGGAGTGGGATACGCCGTTCGTCAAGGCCCTGACCCTCACCGGCCGGGTCAACTTCTTCAGCGGTCAGTACATCAACGAAGCCAATACCCAGGCCATCCCCGCCTACACACTGGTCGGCGTCGGGGCGCGCTATCGCTTCGAGGTCGACCACAAGCAGCTCGCGCTGCGCGCCAACGTCGAGAACCTCTTCAACGAGAGCTCGTGGCAGTCGGCCTATACCGGGGGCATCGTCTATCGCGGCACCCCGAGGACCATCTACGTTTCCCTGACGGCCGACTTCTGATCGGGACGCAACCATGCGCCATGCCTTCACGCTCGTTCACCGATGGATTGGCCTTGCCATCGCGGCGTTCCTGTTCCTGTCGGGGCTGACCGGCGCGGTGATCTCGTGGGATCACGAACTCGACGACGTGCTGAACGCGCATCTTCACGAGGCGGTGGGCAGCGGGCCGGCAATCGCCTCGCTCGACCTGGCGCGGCAGGTCGAAGCGCGCGACCCGCGCGTGCGGGTCACCTATGTGCCGCTGGCCGCCGAGCCGGGTGAATCGCTGACGTTCAGCGTACAGCCGCGCGTCGATCCCGCGACGGGCCGCCTCTTCGAGCCGGGCTACAATCAGGTCTTCATCGACCCGGCGACCGGGACCGAACTGGGCAGGCGCCAGTGGGGGCAGGCCTGGCCGATCACGTCGGAAACCTTCGTCTCGTTCCTCTACAAGCTGCACTACAGCCTGCACATCCCCGAGATGTGGGGCATCGACCGCTGGGGCTTGTGGCTGCTGGGTACCGTTGCCGCCATCTGGGCCGTCGACTGCTTCGTCGGGTTCTACCTGACGCTGCCGGTTCGCCGCCCGCCGCATCCGGGCCGGCCCGCCAGTGTCGAGCGCACCCTGCAACGTGGTTGGTGGTCGCGCTGGAAGCCCGCATGGCGGGTCAAGACGTCGGGCAGCGCCTACCGCCTCAATTTCGACCTTCACCGGGCGTTCGGGCTCTGGACCTGGCTCTTGCTGTTCATCCTCGGCTTCACCGGATTCTCGCTGAACCTCTACCGTGAAGCCTTCTATCCGATGATGTCGCTGATCTCGAAAGTCACTCCGGGCCCGTTCGAGCTGCGCACCATGGCCGAGAAGCATCGGCCGATCGACCCGAAGGTCGGCTTCGCTGAAGTGATCGAGCTTGCCCGTGCGGAAGGAGGGCGCCGGGGATGGGCCGAGCCCGTCGGTGGCGTGTTCTATGCCCAGCATTACGGCATCTACGGCGCGATGTTCTTCGATCCCGGCGCCGACCACGGCAGCGCGGGCGTGGGACCCGCGCGGCTTTATTTCGACGGCGGGGACGGCCGACTGCTGGGCGACCGCGAGCCCTGGAAGGGCACGGCGGCCGACATCTTCGTGCAGGCGCAATTCCCGTTGCACTCCGGCCGGATACTCGGCCTTCCCGGCCGGATCCTGATCTCGGTCATGGGGGCCGTGGTCGCCATCCTGTCCGTGACCGGCGTCGTGATCTGGTATCGCAAGCGCCGGGCGCGGCTTGCCGTGCGGCGGCACGCACCCGGCCTCGCCGGCCTGACGGCGGGGGACTGACGGGAGCGCCTCGCGGCCGGGCGCCGACCCTGCTCGCGAAACGCCTCGGCACCGCCGGTGGACCGGCCGGTGCCGGGGCGTTGCCGTGTCGGCTCAGGCCGCGTCGTCGACCGCCGCCTCGCGCCGCGGTGCGGGGCCCGCCGTCGCGACAGCGGCGCGGGCCAGTCCCGACCGGATGCCCAGCCGGTCGAGCAGCTCGGCATCGCGCGTGCGTTGCGGATTCTTCGTCGTCAGCAACACGTCGCCGATGAAGATGGAGTTGGCGCCGGCCAGGAAGCAAAGCGCCTGCAGCTCGTCGGTCATGTATTGGCGCCCGGCCGAGAGACGCACGACGCTGCGTGGCATCAGCAGGCGCGCGACGGCGATCAGCCGCACCAGCGCGATCGGGTCGGGACGTTCCGCGGTGTCGTTAACCGGCACGCCTGCAACCTCGTTCCACAGGTTGATCGGCACGCTCTCGGGATGGGCCGGCATGTTGGCGAGCAGCATCAGCATGCCCAGCCGGTCCTCGACCTGCTCGCCCATGCCGACGATGCCCCCGCAGCAGACCTTGAGGCCTGCCTCGCGCGCATGCGCGAGCGTGTCGATGCGGTCCTGCAGCGTGCGGGTTGTGACGATGCGCCCGTAGAACTCGGGCGAGGTGTCGACATTGTGGTTGTAGAAATCGAGGCCGGCGGCGCGCAGCCGTGCGGCCTGCTGCGGCGTCAGCATGCCGAGCGTGGCGCAGGTCTCCATGCCAAGGCCTTTCACCGCGCTCACCATGTCGCACACGCGCTCGAGGTCGCATTCCTTGGGGCTGCGCCAGGCGGCGGCCATGCAGAAGCGCGTGGCGCCGGCGTCGCGCGCCCGGCGCGCCGTCTCGACCACGCTTTCCTGCTCCATCAGCTTTGTCGCCTTCACGCCGGTGTCGAAATGGGCGCTCTGCGAGCAGTAGCCGCAATCCTCCGGACAGCCGCCGGTCTTGATGCTGAGCAGGCTGGCCGTCTCGACATGGTTGGGATCGAAGTTGGCGCGATGCAGGCCCTGCGCCCGGAAGACGAGATCCGCAAACGGCAGGTCGTGCAGATGCTGGACCTCGGCGCGAGTCCAGTCGTGACGGATCGCGGCTGCGTTCCCGACGGCGTCCATGGTCGCGGCGGGCTGCTCGGACGAAGCGTTCATGGCGTTACTCCTCTTACGCTGAAAGCGGCGCGACCATAGGGGCAGAAGCCCGCTGTTGCAGCAGAAGGAATCGATCGTGCGCCGATGCTTCCTTCCGCGTGCGAATTGCCGGTTCAGCGTTCTGCGTCGTCGGCGATGGCGCGGGCCAGGTCGCGGAGCAGCGGGGCGAACCGCGCGGCGGCATCGGCGTCGCTCATCGCCGAACGCAGGAAGCGCATCGAGATGCATCCCAGGATGCGGCCCTGGCCCATGACGGGCACGGCGAGGCCCTGAAGCTTCGCCGGGCGCGGCGTCACGGCGAAGGCGTGGCCGTCGCGCCGGATGCGCGCGAGCGCGGCGGCGAGCCTGGTGTCGGAGCGCACGCCGAGATCGCCGAGGATCGCATGTCGTTCCTCGTCCGAGCAGAAGGCAAGCCAGGCGCGCCCCACCGCGCCGGACAGGATCGGACTCTGGCGGCGCAGCGCCAGGCGCTCGAATGCCATCGGACTTTCGGCCGCCGTCGAATAGCGGATGACGAGCGCCCGATGGCTCATCGCCGCGAGATAGAGCGGCCAGCCGTGGCGGCGCGTGAAAGCCTGCATGTGGGGCGCCGCGGCATCGACGAAATGGTCGATGAAGCGGATGCCCTGGGCGAGCCCCAGCACCCGGTCGGTGAGGCGATAGCCGTCGTGGCGCGAGACGCGCGTGACGTAGCCCAGCGCCGTCAGCGTCTGCAGCAGGCGCACGACGGTCGGGCGCGGCAGGCGTGTCTCCTCGGCCAGGCTCGTCACGGTGGCCTGGGGCCGGCGGCTCAGGGCTTCGAGGAGGGCGAAGCTGCGGCGTATCGGCTCGATGACCGGATCGGTGGGCATGAGCGACGCTATTCCGTAATACGGACTTTGTCGACTTGCCAGGCGGCGGTGGCGTGCCGGGTGGCGTATCGTCGGCACAACGAATGAAACGAGGAAACATGTTCACACGGCGCCATGCCATTGCCTTGGGCGCGATCGCCGCCGTCGCGGCGCCCGCCATCGTGCGGGCGCAGAAATTCCCGGCGGGACGGGTCACGGTCGTCGTGCCGTTCCCGGCAGGGGCGGCGACGGACATCAGCGCGCGCGTCTACGCCGAACGGCTCTCGGCGTTGTGGGGCCAGCCGGTCGTCATCGACAACAAGGGCGGCGGCAACGGCATCCCGGCCGCCGAATCGGTGGCGCGCGCCAAGCCGGACGGGCTGACGATCTTCGCCACCTCGGCGATGACCCAGGCCGTCAACCCGGCGATCTACGACAAGCTGACCTACGACCCGATCGCCGACTTCGAGCCGATCACGCGCATGGGCACCTCGCCGTTCGTCCTGCTGGTCGACGCCAAGAGTCCGATCTCGAGCGCGGCGGAACTGACGGCGAAGCTCAAGGCGGAGCCCGGCAAGCACAATTACGGCGCGGGTTCGCTGCCGGCGCGCGTCGCGTCGGAGCTTTACAAGATGTCGGCCGGCGTCGACGCGGTCTATGTCGGCTACAAGAGCAATCCGCAGGCGATCCCCGACGTGCAGGGCGGCCTGCTGACCTTCATGATGATCGACACGGTCAACGCCAAGATCGCGATGGACCGCGGCGCTCTGAAAGGCCTGTTCGTGACCGACGCCGAGCGCTACGCCGCGGTGCCCGACATGCCGACCGCCCTCGAGGCGGGCCTGCCCGACGTGCAGCTCACGACCTGGACCGGCTTCTACGCCCCGAAGGGGACTCCGGCCGAAATCGTGAACCGCATCAACGCCGATTTCTACAAGGTCGCCGCCATGCCCGAGGTCGTCGAGCGGCTGGCGGCGCTCGGCGGCACGCCGAAGCTGATGCCGCCGGCCGAGTTCGCCGCCTTCACGCGCTCCGAGAAGGAGCGCTGGGGGCAGATCATCCGCAAAGCCAACATCAAGGTGGAATAGGAGAGCGTCATGCAAGGATCACTGCGCGGCAACGGCGGTCCCCGCTACCGTCACGTGGCGGAGGAGGGCGCGCCCTTCGAGACCATCACCATCGACAAGCTGACGCCGATCATCGGCGCCGAGATCGGCGGCATCGACCTCAGCAAGCCGCTGTCCAACCGGCAGCAGGACGAGATCCACCGGGCACTGGCCGAGAACCTGGTCATCTTCTTCCGCGACCAGCACATCACGCCCGACCAGCATCTCGCGTTCGGCCGCCTGTTCGGCAACCTGCACGTCCACCCGGCCGCGCCGACCGAAGAGGGCAAGCCGGAGCTGATGATCATCCATGCCGACAAGGACAGCCCGCGGGCCAACGGCGAGGGTTGGCACACCGACGTGAGCTGCGACCTCGAGCCGCCGATGGGCAGCATCCTCTATATCAAGAAGTGCCCGCCCAAGGGCGGCGACACGCTGTTCGCCAACATGTACGCCGCCTACGAGGCGCTGTCGGACCGCATGAAGGCCTATCTCGACGGCATGACCGCCATCCACGACGGCGAGCAGGTCTATCGCGGCCTCTACAAGAATTACGGCGTGGCCGACAAGCCGCAGTATCCGCGCGCCGAGCATCCGGTCGTGCGCACCCATCCCGTCACCGGCCGCAAGTGCCTCTACGTCAACCGCGGCTTCACGCGCTCGCTGGTCGGCGTGCCGCGGGACGAGGGCGACGCCGTCCTGCGTTACCTGTTCGAGCACATGGAGAACCCGCTGTTCCAGTGCCGCTTCCGCTGGCAGGAGAACTCGATCGCCTTCTGGGACAATCGCTGCGCCCAGCACCGCGCGATGTGGGACTACTGGCCGCACACGCGCAGCGGCAACCGGGTCACGGTGGCGGGCGACAAGCCTTACTGATATCCCTCCGGGGTGTTGGTCATCTTCGATTGCGACGGCGTGCTGGTCGACAGCGAGCCGCTTTCAAACACCTGCTTCGCGCGCGCCCTCGCGCGCGAAGGCCTCGACTGGGATGTCGGGGAGACGATGCGGCGCCTGATGGGCCGCTCCATGAAATCATGCCTCGAGATCGTCGAGGCCGAACTCGGCCGGCCCCTGCCGGCCGGCTTCGTCGATGCGCTGCAGGCCGAGACGCTGCAGGTCTTCCGCGATGCGCCGCTGCAGCCGGTGCCTGGCGTGGTCGCCGCGCTCGACGCGATCGAGGCGGCCGGCATTGCGACCTGCGTCGCCAGTTCCGGCGGCCTCGACAAGATGCGCGTCAGCCTGGGCGTCACCGGCCTGTGGGACCGTTTCGACGGTCGCATCTTCAGCGCGACCGGGGTGCCGCGCGGCAAGCCGTTCCCCGACCTCTTCCTGCATGCCGCGACACGGATGGACGCGCAGCCGGTCGAGTGTGTCGTCGTGGAGGATTCGCTGCCGGGCGTGCAGGCCGCCCGGTCGGCGGGCATGCGGGCGCTGGCCTATGCCGGTGCGACGCATACCGATCAGGCGCCTCTCGCGGCGGCGGGCGGCGAGATCTTCGACGACATGGCGCGGCTGCCCCTGCTGGTGCGGGGATGACCGGAAGCTGGGCGATGGGGGCAGGGCCGCGCGAGCGCGTCGTCGTGGTCGGCGCCGGCATGGCCGGGCTGGTGGCGGCGCGGCTGCTGCACGATTCGGGCTTTGCCGTCACCGTGGTCGAAGCGCGGGATCGCCTGGGTGGCCGCGTCTGGACCGACCACCGCATCGGCGCCGCCGTCGATCTCGGCGGCTCGTGGGTCCACGGCGTCGTGGGCAATCCGCTCGCCGCGTGGTGCGGCAAGCTCGGCATCGAGCTGGTCGAATCCCATGGCGAACGCAAGCTGATCGACCCGCGCGCCACCTCGCCGACGCGCGAGGGCCAGCGCGCGCGGGCGGTGATGGGACGGCTCGCCTTCAAGGCGGCGATCGAATGGGCATCCTGGCGCAGCAAGGCGCTGGCGCGCGTGCGCGGGCCGCGCTCGCTCTCGGTGCGCGACGCGGCGGCGCCGCTGCTGCGCGCGTCGTGGCTGCCGGAGATCGACCGCCTGGTCGTGGCGACCTTCGTCGAGATGAGCGAGGGCGTGCAGAGTGCGCCATGGGACGCCGTCTCGGCCGAGGAATGGTTCCCGACCGAGGGGCTGGACCGCAACGCCCAGCCGCGCGGCGGCTTCCACGCGCTGATCGAGGATGCCGCGCGCGGGCTGTCGGTACGGACCGGCGTCGCGGCCGAGCGCGTGAGCTGGCGTGGCGACGGCGCGCGCGTGCATCTCAGAGGCGGCGAGACCCTGGAGGCGGATCGCGTGGTGATCGCGGTGCCGGTCGGGCTGCTCCGCGCGGGACTGCCGGCGCTCGACCCGCTGCCACCGCAGGCGCAGCAGCAGGCGGTGGCGCGCATCGGCTACGGTGCCGGCATCCTCGGCAAGCTCTATCTGCGGTTCCCTCACCGCTTCTGGCCGGAATCGCCGAAATGGTTCGGGCGCCTGCCCGATTCGCCCGAGCATCGCGGCACCTTCAATACCTGGGTCGACCATAGCGAGGAGACGGGCCGGCCCGTGCTGCTGAGCTTCGCCAATGGCGCGACCGCCATCCATCTCGACCGCGAGGCGGGCGACGAAGAGGTGGTCGAGGTGGCGATGAAATCGCTGCGCGCCATGTTTGGCGAGGCGATCCCGCGGCCCGAGGCGATGGTCTTCCCGCGCTGGCTGAGCGACCCCTGGTCGCGCGGCGGCTATTCCTATCCGGGCGTTGGCAGCGCCGCCGACGATTGCACCACGCATGCGCGCCCGCTCGGTGACCGCGTGTTCTTTGCCGGCGAGGCGACGGAACCCGTCGAATACGGCACCGTTCACGCCGCGCTGTGGTCTGCCGAGCAGACCGCGGAGGCCATCTTCAGGATCGCGACTGGCGCCAAACCCTCGCGCACCGCGCGGCCCTGGGCCGCGGCGCGCACTGGCGCGGGTCGGCACAATGGAGGATAAGCGGCCATGACTTTGGCCAACGTCCTGTTCGTCCTCGTCCTGCTGTCCGGCCTGGCAACGCTCGGCATGCTCTTCGCCGGTCTCGTGAACATGAGCCGCAACCTCGACGGCGATATCGAGGGCAGCCGGCGCAGCACCCGCTTCATGTGGTGGCGCGTGCGCCTGCAGCTTCTCACCGTGGTACTGATCCTTCTTTGGTACTTCGCGAGCCGGGGCTGACGATGGCGGTCAATCTCACGCGCATCTACACGCGCGGCGGCGACGCCGGGCAGACTTCGCTCGGCCGGGGCGAACGCGTTCCCAAGCACGATATCCGCGTCGAGGCCTACGGCACGACGGACGAGGCGAACTCGGTGATCGGCCTGGCACGCAACGCGCTGTCGCGTGCCGGCCTTGCCGATCCGCGGCTGGCCGAGGCCGACGCCATGCTGGGCCGTATCCAGAACGATTTGTTCGATCTCGGGGCCGACCTCTGCACGCCGGAGGGCAAGACGAAGCGCGACGAGCAGGCGCTGCGCATCGTGGCGTCCCAGGTCGAGCGGCTCGAACGCGAGATCGACGCCATGAACGGCGAGTTGCAGCCGCTGAAATCGTTCATCCTGCCGGGCGGCAGCGAGGCCGCCTCGTGGCTCCATCTTGCACGCACCGTGGCGCGCCGTGCCGAACGCTGCGTCACGCATCTCGCGGCCGAGCAGCCGGTCAATGCCGAGGCGGTCAAGTACATCAACCGCCTGTCGGACCACCTCTTCGTGCTGGCCAGGCGGCTCAACGACAACGGCGCGGCGGACGTGCTGTGGGTACCTGGGGCGACGCGCTAGGTCGCGCCGGGCAAGGAACGCCCAAGCGCTTGAAACAGCGGGCTAAAACGCTTCCACCCTGCGGTTTTGTGCGGCGCGTCATAGCCTTGACATGATCGGTTGATCACCCCTACACGAAAAGCCCTTCGCCGGCGGCGCAGTCCGGCGATCCACTCACCGATAGGCGCAACGCGATGAAAGTGCTGGTCGCGGTCAAGCGGGTCATCGACTACAACGTCAAGATCCGCGTCAAGGCCGACAACACGGGTGTCGAGACGGCGAACGTCAAGATGTCCATGAACCCCTTCGATGAAATCGCCGTGGAAGAGGCGATCCGCATGAAGGAGAAGGGCGCCGCGACCGAGATCATCGCGTTTTCCGCCGGCCCGGCCCAGTGCCAGGAGACGATCCGCACCGCGCTCGCCATGGGCGCCGACCGTGGCGTCCTGGTGCAGACCGATGCCGAGCTGCAGCCGCTCGCCGTCGCCAAGCTGCTGAAGGCGGTGGTCGACAAGGAGCAGCCCGGCCTCGTCATCGTCGGCAAGCAGGCCATCGACGACGATTCCAACCAGACCGGCCAGATGCTGGCCGCGCTGCTGGGCTGGTCGCAGGGCACCTTCGCCAACAAGCTGAACGTCGCCGACGGCTCGGTCGAGGTGAAGCGCGAGGTCGACGGCGGCCTCGAGAACATCAAGATCAAGATGCCAGCCGTGATCACGACCGACCTGCGCCTCAACGAGCCGCGCTACGCGTCGCTGCCGAACATCATGAAGG